>Ga0224508_10000002_pt1 | contig 648029 bp, 598 predicted proteins | sample SF_Jan12_sed_USG_4_FD_170157 | JGI IMG/M metagenome (GOLD analysis project Ga0224508, IMG submission 170157) | Sediment microbial communities from San Francisco Bay, California, United States - SF_Jan12_sed_USGS_21 | ecosystem: Environmental > Aquatic > Marine > Sediment | place: USA... | reverse complement strand
GCCAGTGCCAGTGCCAGTGCCAGTGCCAGTGCCAGTGCCAGTGCCAGTGCCAGTGCCAGTGCCAGTGCCAGTGCCAGTGCCAGTGCCAGTGCCAGTGTCGCGCGCGATCACAGTCCTTTGACTTCGCCGATCAGGCCTTGCAGGACCTTCTTGGCGTCGCCAAAGATCATCATCGTGTTGTCGTATTCGAAGAGCTCGTTCTTGATTCCCGCATAGCCGGGGCTGAGGCTCCGTTTGACGACGAAAACCGAGCGAGCCTCGTGGGCGTTGAGGATCGGCATGCCTGCAATGGGGCTGCTGGGATCTTTGGTGGCGATCGGGTTTACGACGTCGTTGGCGCCGAGAACGATGGCGACGTCGGTGTTCTTGAACTCGGAGTTGATGACGTCCATTTCGAGGAGCTCCTCGTATGGCACGTCAGCCTCCGCCAACAAGACGTTCATGTGGCCGGGCATGCGGCCGGCGACCGGATGGATCGCGTAGGTGACCTTGGTGCCCCGGGACTTGAGCAAGTCCGCGAGCTCGCGAACCGCATGTTGCGCTTGTGCCACGGCGAGACCGTAGCCCGGGATGATGATCACGGACTCGGCGTTCTCGAGCACCATCGCAGCCTCTTCAGGGCCGCAGGATGTCACGCCTGTGTACTCGTCGCTGCCGCCGGCGGTGCCTTCGCCCACACCAAAACCGCCAACGAGGACATTCAACAGCGAACGGTTCATCGCGACGCACATGATTTGCGTCAGGATCAACCCTGCGGCGCCGACCATCGCGCCGCCGATAATCAAGAGAGGGTTGCCGATCACGAAACCGGCCATCGAGGCTGCCAACCCGGAGTACGAGTTGAGGAGAGAGACGACCACAGGCATGTCAGCACCGCCGATTGGGATCGTGAGGAGCACCCCGAGCACCAATGCCCCGCCAGCCAACGACAGGACCCACACCATCGAGTCGGGAGCGCCGGCTCCGACGGCGATTCCACCCGCCGCCAACGACGCAAACAAGAGGCCAAAAGTGATGAAATGCCGGGCTGGAAGGAGAATCGGCTGTCCCTTACGAAGACGGCCCTGGAGCTTGAGGAGGGCCACGAGGCTGCCCGTGAAAGTCACCCCGCCGACCAGGATCGACAACATGACCGTGATCGCCTCGTCGGTCCCAAGAGCGTCGTAGACCGTCCCGGAGGCACCGCCTTCGACCACGACGCTCCAATAGACAGAAGATGCTACCAGGGCCGACGCGATGCCGCCGAAGCCGTTGAAGAGGGCGACCATCTCTGGCATCGCCGTCATCTGAACGCGAATCGCGAAAAGTGCGCCGATGATCGTCCCAAGAATCAATCCGGCGCCGATCCACCGGTAGTCGACGACACCGAGCTCGAGGAGAGCTCCGGTGATCGCGAACAGCATCCCTGCTGCCGCGATCGTATTGCCGCGTCTGGCGGTCTTGACCTTCGCGAGCTGCTTGATGCCGAAGATGAAAAGGACCGTGGAAAGCAGATAGATGATCGGCACCAGGTTCGAACGAATGACCTCGTGACTCATCTCTACTTCTTCTTCTTTCCGAACATGCGGAGCATGCGATCCGTAACGAGAAAGCCGCCCACGACATTGATCGTCGCCGTGACGATTGCGACCAAGCCCAAGAGGTTGGCGATGGTGGGTGGAGCGGTCGTCGCCGCGGCAACGGCCCCGACGACGGTGATGCCACTGATCGCGTTCGCGCCGCTCATCAGCGGCGTATGGAGCGTCGGCGGCACTTTGGTGATCATCTCGAAGCCGACGAAGCCCGCGAGCACGAACACATAGATGCCGATGAGCAGGGGTCCTAAGGTCACGGCCGGTCTCCTTCCATCGTTCTGAGGCTAGGCACTGAGGGCCTCGGCGGTCGGTCCGTGGCGCACCTTCCCGTCGTGGGTGATGAGCGCGCCATTGGTGATTTCGTCTTCGAGATCGAGCACCAGCTCGCCGTCGGACAGCATGTTGAGGATCAGGGCATGAATGTTGCGGGCGTATAGGAGACTGGCGTCCGCCGGAGTGGCGGCAGGCATGTTCGGATGGCCGATGATGGTCACGCCCGATACGGTTACGGCTTCCCCGCTCTTCGACAGCTCGCAGTTTCCGCCCTGTTCGACGGCCAGGTCCACGATGACCGCGCCTTCCCGCATCTCCTCGATCATGTCCGCGGTGATGAGCTTCGGAGCGGGGCGACCTGGCACGAGCGCGGTCGTGATGACCGCATCGGCTGCAACGACTTTCTTACGAACCGCGGCCTGCTGAGCTTTCAGTTGCTCGGCCGTGAGCTCCCGAGCGTATCCTCCTTCGCCCTCGCCGGTCTCGTCCATCGGGAAGTCGATGAAGCGTCCCCCAAGGGACTCGACTTGCTCTTTGACGGCAGGCCGGATGTCCGAGACATCGACGATCGCGCCGAGCCGGCGGGCGGTGGCGATCGCTTGAAGGCCCGCAACACCCGCGCCCATGATCACGATCTTGGCTGGCTGAATCGTGCCAGCAGCCGTCATGAGAAGCGGGAAATACTTGTCGAGGTAAGTCGCGGCCATCAACACCGCCTGGTACCCAGCGATCGAAGCCTGGGAGCTCAACGCATCCATGGTTTGAGCGCGACTGATTCGGGGAATGAGCTCCATCGCAATCGCGCTGACTTTCCGGTCGCGGAAGACCCGGATCGATTCGAGGTTCTTGTGAGGGGACAAGAAGCCGATGAATAGAGAGCCCTCTCTGAGCTTGGCAGCTTCTTCGGGGCTGATCGGCCAAACCCGGAGGACGATGTCGGCTACCCCCCATGAGGCCTCCGCCTCGGCCGCCGACACGATCTTGGCGCCCGCGTCTTGGTACTGCCGATCGGTGAAATGCGCGTGCGACCCGGCACCGCTTTCTACGACGACCTCAAAGCCTTCTTTCACGTAGCGCTTCGTCGTGTCCGGTGTGCAGGCGACCCGAGTCTCGCCAGGGGCGATTTCCTTGGGCACGAAAACCTGAGGCATGCCTTCCTCCCGCGCGAGCTCAGCTGTCGAGCAAACCCGATCGATCTAGTCAACAACCGGGCACCCGCGTCCGGGGTTGTTAGTGGCGATCCGGGATGATGTCCAGCGCCGGCCAAAAACATCCTTTCGGGGACTGTCCCCGCCTGCTAGATCCGGCGCCCGTAAGGAGAAGGACCGCAGCATGGGGAACCCGGCAGAGCTCGACGTGCTCGCCATCAAGACGATTCGTGGTTTGAGCATGGATGCGGTCCAGGCCGCGAGCTCGGGCCACCCAGGTACACCCATGGCGTTGGCCCCTCTGGGATGGGCGCTCTTTTCCGGGTTGCGGCGGCACGACCCCGGTGACCCGGATTGGCCGGATCGCGACCGTTTTGTGCTTTCGTGCGGCCACGCCTCGATGCTGCAATACGCGCTTCTTCACCTGAGTGGGTATGCGGTGTCCCTCGACGACATCCGTCACTTTCGCCAGTGGGGAAGCCTCACCCCGGGCCACCCTGAGTCGCATCTCACGCCCGGCGTGGAGACCACCACGGGACCACTCGGTCAGGGCTTTGGGAACGCAGTCGGGATGGCCATGGCCGAGCGGCATCTGGCAGCACGCTTCAACAAACCCGGGCATGAGATCATCGATCACCGCACGTGGGTGATCGCGTCCGATGGCGACATCATGGAGGGCGTGGCCTCCGAGGCTGCGTCGATCGCCGGTCATCTTCGCCTGGGAAAACTGGTCGTGTTCTGGGATGACAACGGAATCACGATCGACGGCTCGACCGATCTTTCTTTCAGTGAAGACGTGCTCAAACGCTTCGAGTCCTACGGATGGCACACCGAGAGCGTAGAGGATGGAGAAGACTTGGCCGCGTTGAAGCGCGCGGCCGAGGCTGCGGTTGCCGATGACCGTCCAAGCTTCATTCGAGTGCGTACGATCATCGGTTTCCCCTCTCCGAACAAGAGCAACAGCGCGGCCGCGCATGGGGCGCCGCTTGGCGAAGACGAGATCATCGCGACCAAGCAGCTCATGGAGTGGCCGACCGATCTGTTTTTTGTGCCAGACGAGCTTGCTGCGGTGGCAGAGGACATTCGAGAGCGCGGTGCAAAGCGCCGCTCCGCTTGGCAACGGCGTTTCGATGCGTACCGGGGCCAGTTCCCCGACGAAGCCCGGGCCTTCGAGGAGGCCGTGGCCGGAGAGCTCCCGGCAGCTTGGGATCGCGATCTGCCTGTCTTCGAGGCTGACCCGAAGGGCCTCGCAACACGCAAAGCGAGCGGCGAAGTGCTAAACGTTTTGGCGTCGCGTCTCGAGGGATTGGTTGGCGGATCGGCCGATCTCGCGGGCTCGAACAACAGCACCATGAAAGGTTACGCAAGCTTTCTCACAGACGCGGAGGGCATACCGCGCAACATGGACTGGGGGATTCGCGAGCACGGCATGGCATCTGCGCTCAATGGCATGGCGCTTCACGGCGGCGTGATTCCCTTTGGCGCAACGTTTCTGATCTTCAGCGACTACATGCGGCCCGCCATTCGGCTTGCAGCCCTAATGGGCCTTCATACCCGATATATCTTCACCCACGACAGCATCGGCCTCGGCGAAGATGGACCGACCCACCAGCCGGTCGAGCAACTCGCCTCCCTTCGCGCGATCCCAGGCCTTGCGGTCCTCAGACCAGCCGACGCCAACGAGGTGCGTGAGTGTTGGAAAGCGGCGATCGAATGGGACGGTCCGGCGGCTCTGGCGTTGACCCGCCAGGGAGTTCCAACGCTCGATCGCAGCGGCCTCGCGAGCGCTGAAAAGGCAAAGCGCGGGGCGTACATCCTTCGAGAGGCAGGCGGCGGGGGCCCTGACGTGATTCTCGTCGCGACTGGCAGTGAAGTTGCGGTCGCGCTCGAGGCGGCGGAGACCCTCGAGGCCGGGGGTGCAAGTGTCCGCGTGGTCAGCATGCCGTGCTGGGAGCTGTTCGCGAAACAGGGCGAGGACTACCAGCGTGAGGTGCTCCCGAAAGAGACACCCAAGGTCGTCGTCGAGGCAGGCATTCGACAAGGCTGGGACCGCTGGGTCGGAAACGACGCCGCGTTTGTCACGATCGAGAAGTTTGGAGCGTCCGCGCCGTCCAAGGTGCTCTTCGAGAAGTACGGGTTCACGGCTGAGAACGTAGCCGCCCAGGCGAAGCACCTTCTTTCGTAACCGCGGGCGCCAGTATCGCTCAGCTCAGGGCAGCTATTGCGGCGTCGTAGTTCGGTTCTTGCGCGATGTCGGGGACCAGCTCGGTGTGGACGACTTTGTCGTTCTCGTCGAGCACGACGATGGCACGGGCGGAGACGCCTTTGAGAGGGCCATCGATGAGCTCCACGCCATAGTCTTTCAGGAAGCTGCCGCGAAACGTCGATACGGGAACGACACCTTCGATGCCCTCAGCGGCGCAAAACCGCTTTTGCGCGAACGGCAGGTCCGCGCTCACCATGAGTACGACCACATCGTCCAAGCCTGCGGCGCGCTCGTTGAACGTGCGCGTCGCCACTTGGCAAACCGGAGTGTCATAGCTCGGGTTGATCGAGAGGATCTTCTTCTGGCCGCGGAAGTCGGCGAGCCTCTTCTCGCTCATGTCGGTTGCGACGAGCAGGAAGTCCGGCGCCTTGCTTCCGATTGCGGGCAGGTCGCCGTTGGTCTGGGTCGGGTTTCCTTTGAGCGCCGTAGTTGCCATGATTGTCCCTCCGAGCAGCGAGTAGGGCGCTGTTATAGAGACCTGGGCGGGAATTCCAAGCGGTTTGCAAACGAAAAAGAAATTCATTATCAATTGGTGGTGAAGCCTTCGCTTGCGGACCTGCCCCTCGGCCAAGCCGCCGAAATCGTGTCGATCGACTGCGATCGGCCGATTTCGCGGCGTTTGATGGAGATGGGCCTCCTCCCTGGGACCGAGGTTCGCGTGGTGCGGGTGGCGCCACTCGGCGACCCGATCGAGCTCCGCGTTCGAGACTACGCCCTGTCCGTGCGGCGTGCCGAGGCGGCGAGGATCGCGGTCGCTCCGGCGAGGGCGGCATGAGCCTCACCGCGGCGACGCCGGAGATCTTGATCGCGGGTAACCCCAATTCCGGCAAAAGCACGTTGTTCAACGCGCTCTCCGGGGGCAGCGCCCGTGTTGGGAACTACCCTGGGGTTACGGTCGATCGTACCACAGCGACCGTTCATCTCAGCGCGCAGCGCGTCGCGCTGGTCGATATACCCGGCATGTACAGCCTGACGGCGAATTCGCCCGAGGAGCAGCTTGCGGTCGATGCGCTCGTCGCAAGCGAAACCCGGGCCGTCGTTTGTGTCGTCGACGCAACCACCCTTCAGCGTGGTCTCTACCTTGCACTTCAACTGCGAGAGTCCGGTGTTCCGGTCGTCGTCGCTTTGAACATGATGGATGCGGCTGAGCGGATGGGGCTTCGCATCGACACCGATCTCCTGTCCGAGTCGTTTGGTGCGCCGGTGGTCCCCGTCGTGGCCACCAAGAGGCAAGGGTTAGACGTCCTATTGAACGCGGTGGAGGATCAGCTCGGGCTGACATCCTCCGTCGACGCCCTTTCGGTCTCCTATCCAGCCGCTCTCGAGACGGATCTTTCCGAGCTAGTTCCGTTGGTCGAACGTTGGCGGCCCGGCGCTTCTCAGCAGCAGACCCGTGCAGTCGCGTTGTGGTGCCTTCTATCGCTAGACGAGGACAGCCTCCGAGGCGTTCCGGATTCGCTCCGGAGCGCCGTTCAAAGGCTTCGTTCTGCAGCGATCGCGCAGGGCCGAAACCCAGACCTCGAGATCATCGCGACCCGCTACGCCTGGATCGAGGAACAGGTGAGTCGGGCTTCGCCGAGCCCCGACCCGGAACCAAGCGTCAGCGAACGCATCGATAATGTGCTCACGCACCCGGTGTCCGGCCTGTTGGCATTCGCGATCGTGATGTTCATGGTCTTCGAGGCGCTCTTTACGTGGGCCGAGCCCGCGATCGGGTTCATCGAAGATCTCACCGCGGCTCTCCAAGGTCAGATTGCGGCCGCGCTCCCGGATGGGGTGCTTCAAGATCTCATCGTTGAGGGCATCATTGCCGGCGTTGGCAACGTCATCGTGTTTGCACCCCAGATTCTCATGCTGTTCCTGTTCATCGGTTTTCTCGAGGACTCCGGGTACCTCGCCCGAGTGGCATTCGTGATCGATCGCGTGATGAAGGGGGTGGGGCTACATGGAAAGGCCTTCGTGCCGCTGCTTTCGGGTTTTGCGTGTGCCATCCCAGCTGTCATGGCCACCCGGACGATCGAGCGGCGACGTGATCGGTTGGTGACGATGCTCGCCTTGCCGTTGATGTCCTGCAGCGCCCGGCTTCCGGTTTACATCCTCGTCGTCGGTACCGTTTTTGCGGGCGCAACGCTATGGTGGTTTAGCGCCGGCGCCGTAGCCCTGTTCGCGATGTACACCCTTTCCGTCATGGTCACTCTCATCGCGGCGGCACTGATTCGCAGAACCATTCTCCCTGGGCCCGCCCCGACATTCATGCTCGAGATGCCTCCCTACCGATGGCCATCCGCGCAGGTCCTTTGGATCAACGCCTGGCGCCGTTTGCGGATCTTCCTGGTCGACGCGGGAACGATCATATTGGCGATGACGGTGCTCCTGTGGGCGCTCCTCTCGTTTCCCAAGTCAGACGAGATCGCTGCCCGCTACGAGCAAGAGCGGGCGACGGTCGCGCAGATGGATCTACCCGCCGACGAGGGGGCTCGGGTCGTTGCGGCCCTGAACGCGCAAGAAGCGTCCGAACAGCTCGAGCAAAGCGTTGCCGGCAGGTTCGGGCATGCGCTCGAGCCGGTTCTCCGGCCCATCGGGTTCGACTGGCAAATTGGCGTGGGGATCATCGGCGCATTCGCCGCACGCGAGGTGTTCATTTCGACCCTCGGGGTTGTCTTCGGAATTGGAGAGGCCGATGAGGAAAACAAGCCTCTGCGCCAGGCCCTCCAAGAAGCGCGCCATTCGGACGGCACTCCCGTGATGACCCCCCTCAGCGGAGTCTCGTTGATGGTGTTCTTCTTGCTCGCGTGCCAATGCATGAGCACAATTGCAGTCGTCCGAAGGGAATCGGGTTCGTGGAAATGGCCGGTGTTTCTCTTTGCCTACATGACCGTGCTTGCCTACACCGGCTCCTTCCTGGTCTACCAGGGAGGCAGGCTTCTCGGGTTCGAATAGGTCTTAGAGATGCCGTGGCAGGAAATTGTGGCAGGGTTGATCGTCTTCGGAGCCGGCGTCTATCTATACAGGCGGTTTCGTCGCAAAGGCGGCGACTCGAGGCCCCAGGGGCCGGACGTGCCGGTGTCGAGGCTCAAACGCAAGCGTTCTCCGCGGGATTCGTGCGGACATTGAGACGAATGATTACATTGAGTTGAAATGGGCAGATCCGCGACAATTGAGGGGCTTCGGAAGTTTCGCCAGAGGCTCCTTCGCGAACGAGACCCGTGGCACGACGCCTCGCGCCGTTTCCGCGTCCGTCGCTTTGCGGGTCCCGAGTGTTTCATCGAGCATCTCGAGGGCGTCCGCGTCGCGCATCTAACCGACCTTCACGTTGGCCGCGTCACGCCGATGGAGGTTCAGTACGATGCCGTCGCGATGACCAACGCAGGCAACCCCGACATCATCGTCATCAGTGGGGACTTCGTTTGTCACAGCCAGGTCTACTTAGATGACCTTACCGACGTGATCGACAAGCTCGATGCGCCGGTGTTTGCCGTGCTTGGCAACCACGACCACTGGGCGGGCGCGCCTTCTGTTCGGAAGGCGTTGCAAAAAGGCGGCGCCGAGGTGCTCGACAACGCCCACACGACGATTACGATCGGACACCAACCCTTGCAAGTGCTGGGCCTCGACGACGCATATACCGGCCACGCTTCCCAACGGGAGGCGCTGAAGGGCCTCAAGTCGAACGTCCCAGTCATCGGGCTCTCGCATATTGCCGAGGAGGCCGATGCACTTTGGGAAAACGGGGTGCCTCTGGTCTTCTCGGGACATACCCATGCTGGGCAGATCACCGTGGCCCGCCTGCATGAACTCTCCGTCGGCAAGCTTGCCGGTCACAAGTACATTCACGGGCTCTATGGGTCGCGTGCCTTGGACGAACCCAAAGGCGCGGTTTACGTCGGCGCCGGGGTAGGGGCTGCGGTCGTTCCGCTCCGGCTTGGGGAGCGTGCGCAGAGAGAGGTGGCGTTTTTCGAGCTGGGTGTGCAGCCAGGTGCTTTCGACGAGCATCACGAGGAACAGGCCGCGTATCGAGGACGGAAACCCTCAAAAAGAAAGAAAGAGCGCCGCGCCCAGGCGGTCCTTCGGAAACGAGAACGCCGTGCTCGTCGAAACGGGAACGGCGCGGACCTCGGGTCTTCGGGGTAGGGCCGCTCAGCCCTGCGCGGTGAGGAAGTGCTCAGCTTCGAGCGCTGCCATGCAACCCGTGCCCGCGGCGGTGACCGCCTGTCGCCACTTCTTGTCCTGCGCATCGCCGGCGGCGAACACCCCCGGCACGTTGGTGGCCGTCGAGTCGGGTTTAGTGATGATGTAACCCTGCTCGTCGGTGTCGATCTGACCGTCGAGAAAGGCGGTGTTTGGCGTGTGACCGATGGCGAAGAACAGACCCGACACCGGGATGTCCCGCTTCTCGTCGGTCTTGAGGTCCTTGACTTCGATAGCTTCGAGAAAGTCCTTGCCCTTGGCTTCCGTCACCACGTGTGACCACAGCATTTCAATCTTGGGATTGGCCAGCGCGCGATGCTGCATGATTTTCGAGGCGCGCAGCTCATCTCTGCGGTGTACGATATAGACCGTTGAACCGTACTTGGTGAGAAACGTCGCCTCTTCGACGGCGGAGTCGCCGCCACCGATCACCGCCAAGGGCTGATTGCGAAACGCTGGCAAGGCGCCGTCGCATACCGCGCAGGCCGAAATACCCTTCTGCCAGAGCTCTCCGTCGTTTGCGCCTGGTATGTCGAGCCGCTTCGCGGTGGCACCCGTCGCGATGATGATCGTCTCCGCGGAGCCCTCCTGGGTATCTGCCTTGAAATGAAACGGCCGGCTGGAGAGATCGACCTCATTCACCGTTTCGGTGTGAATCGTCGTGCCAAACCGCTCGGACTGCGCGCGAAATCGATCGGTGAGGTCCGGGCCCATGATGCCCTCGGGGAAGCCGGGGAAGTTTTCGACATCGGTCGTGGTGGTGAGCTGCCCTCCTGCCGCGATTCCACCCGCCAGGAATCCCTCGAAGAGCACGGGTTTGAGCTCCGCGCGCGCCGCGTAGATCGCCGCCGTGTGTGCTGCTGGTCCGCTTCCGATGATCAAGACTCGATGGCTCATGGAACTCCTCTTGAGGCTGGTGAGGCGGGGTTATGCATACCGGTCGGCACAGGCGCAACCCCTAGCCAATCACCTCGGACACGTGAGCGCCGATGGCAAGGGAGGCCGTAAGCCCCGGAGATTCGATGCCGATCAGGTGAGCGAATCCAGGCTGCGATTCGGGGGTGGCGATGACGAAGTCAGCGAACCCGCCACCTGGGCCGACCAGCTTGGGCCGGATTCCAGCATAGTCCGGCGTCAAGTGCCCTGGGCGGATCGCGGGTAGGTATCGTGCGACCGCCTCGGCGAATCTCGCGGCGTGCGATTCGTCGACTGTGTAGTCGATCTCATCGACGTACTCGGCGTCCGGGCCCGCGCGGCGCGCTCCGGAGAGGTCGGCCGTGATGTGGACGCCGAGGCCTGCGCCCCGGGGCAGAGGATAGATGAGGCTGTGCTTCGTCGGAGGCGCCCCAGCCTGGAGTGCGAAGTACGAGCCTTTGCAAGGGTGGAGACGCCAGGGCCGCTCGCGTGCCGGCAGGCCTGACATCTCGGCGATGTCGAGCGCCGAAAGCCCAGCGGCGTTGACGATCCGACGTGTCCGTATCTCAGCTCCACGACCCATCGTGTCCTCGGTTCGAACAACCCACTCTCGTCCCGATCGATGGATGTCCTCGATCGCCGTGTGAAAGACCGCCGTGCCGCCCGTCTCCCGCACTTCGCGAAGGAAGCTTGCAAGTAACTCGTGAACGTCGACGACACCGGAGGTGGGCGAGTACAGCGCCGCCTGGCAGCGAATCTCGGGTTCCCGTCGCGCGACTTCCACACCGGTCAACGGCTCGAGCTCGCCGGCCCCCACCGCTTTGGCGTGTCGCGCAAGCTTCCGCAGACGTTCCTCTTCCTCATCGCTCGTCGCAACGATCAACTTGCCCGTGCGTGCATGCGGGATGTCGCGGGTTTCACACCATCGGTAGAGAAGCTTCTTGCCTTCGATGCACAGGCGCGTCTTCAGGGAGTCGCCCGGATAGTAGATCCCGGCGTGGATCACACCGCTATTGCGACTCGAGATCTCTCGCCCGGGGCCTACTTCACGTTCGATGACAATCACCGAATCGAGGCGGCGACTCAGCTCGAGCGCACATGCGAGGCCCACGGCGCCTGCCCCGATTACTACTGCATCGACCTCGTCGGCTGCCATTGCCTCGTTGTATCAGAAAGACAGCGGGTCGACGCGTTGCGCCGGGAGCCGTACCGACAATCTCGGTGGCGGCAAGTCCTGCTGCTTGCGGTAGGCGTCATAATTCACCAAGACCCGCCGTACGTAGCGATGGGTCTGTGAGAACGGAATCTGCTCTAGGAAAACGTCGACCGAGGTTTGACCGGCGCATACCTCCATCCATCGGCGTACGTTGTGCGGGCCGCCGTTATAGGCTGCGATGGCGAGAGGCAGGCGCCCGTCGAACCGGCGGATCAACGAAGTCAGGTACCAGGCCGCGAACTCCAAGTTGGTCCGTGGATCGAGCAAGTCCGCTGGTGAGAAGTCCTCATGGCCGAGTGCATGCGCGATCAATTGGCCTGTGCGGGGCATGATCTGCATGAGGCCGACGGCGCCGGCATACGACACGATGTGCTTCTGATAGGCGCTTTCGACGCGCATGACTGCGAGCAGGAGATTTGGATCGAGACCGTAACGGTTCGCTGCAGGCACTGCGAGCCATTCGTATGCTCGCGGTAGGGTCTCGATGAAGCTGGGCCCTGCAAAGCCTCCTGCCGTTCCCATGTCACCGAGCGAAGCAGCCACCGAAGAGAGGGTTGCGCGATCCGGATCGCTCAGTCCCGATCGCGCAACACGAACGTCTGTTGCGACCGGCTCGTGTACGCGTCCGTCCGCGCGCGCTACCGAATCGAGACCAGCTCGTGCCACAGGCTTACCAAGCGCATCCCGCCACGAGAGATACGCTTCGAAGAGCTCCGCAGTCGCCGAGTCCCTTTCGCCGATGCGGAGGAGATCGGCCGCCCGGCCGATCCAGGGATAGGTAGCGCCGTGGAACTCTGCGATCGACTCCAGTTGACCGGCAAGCTCGGAGTCGGCGGCCTTCGGGGCGCGTGGCATGCCGCGTCGGTCGAGGTCCGAGAACCCTTCTGGGCTCTCGATGCGATTATCGGCTTCGAGCCTCGCGAGGCCGTTGACGGCCCATAGCGCGTAGTAATCATCGCCGGTTTCGAGTGTGCTCGCGTAGTAGCTCCGGGCTTCGTCGGGCCGTCCTGCACGTTCATGTGCCCTTCCTAGGTGATAGAGCGCAGGCGCCCGATATCGAGTGCTGTCTTGCTTGGCTACGCGGTTGAGCAGAACGATGATCAGCCCGTCGCCTCCGGTCCCGGCTGCCGCCATCGCCGCATCGAGGAGGGTGCTCGATGAGACACCCGGACGCGCGCCCAAGACCATCAGGATATCTTCGACCTGTTCTTTCAACCCCGCAGGGGAGGCGAGCCGGATCATGTCCCGGAGCCGCGCCGATGGGATGGCTGCGTATGCGCGTCCTGCTCTGAGTCTACTGAGCGTCGCGAGCGCCGCGTCTTTCTTGCGCGCCGTTGCAGCCTGCGCCATGTCGTTCGCCCGGTCTTCGATCTCTCGCGTCGTCACGACGTCGGGGGATGGCAGTTCTTGCGCAGTCCGGAGGTAGGTTTCCGCGGCTTGCCAACGACCTTCATAGCGAGCCAGCCGGCCCGCGAGGTAGTGAACCGTGGCGTCCTGCTCCGGCTTCAGTGGTCGCTCGAGTAGCGCGTTGACCATCACCTTGGCTTTGTCGAGCGGCCCTGTGCGCACGAGCTCTCGTGCGATTCTCACTCGCGCTTCGTCGGTCAGCTCCGGGGTGGGGTGCCCGAGTCGCGAGAGACGCGCCAGATCGACCTCAGCGCGGGGCGCGAGATGGCTTCCCGGGTGGTCGACGCGGATCCCGTGGAGTGTCTGCGCTGCCTCTTCGTGACGCTCCTGTCGGATGAGGCTCCGGGCGTGCTCAAACAGCAAGTCTGCGCGCTCGGGAAGAGCTGGATAGGCCCACAAGAGGTCGTGGAGCGCCTCTTCCCCCGCCGGATCATCGGCTCGAAGAAGCGCGAACACGTAGCCGAAGCTCGCTTGGACCCTGACCGATTCGTGAATGCTCTCGGTGGCTTCCGCGAAGAAGATCGCAGCCCGATCCGGCCGGTCACGGAGCAGCTCGAGCCGCGCACTCCGGAGCGCGATGTGGTCGGCGATCCGAGGGAGGCCCTGGGCAGCGAGATCCAACTTCAGTCGCGCCGCCTCATAGCGGGTGGCTGCGATCAACCGAGTCGCTTGCCGATAGGCTTCGACTGCACGGCTCGACATTGAGCTCGCCTCGTCGAGTGCGATCGGAGCAACGTACGGGCCACACATGTCAACGGCAGACATCCTCAGACTGTCCACGGCAGACATCCTCAGACGGTTTATGTTGATCGGCGCTTCTACGAGATGCGCTTGATCGGCGACGCACATGGGCACTTCGGGTGACGCGTAGGCGGGCGATGGCGCCCAAGAGACAAGCACCGATGCGAACACGACAGCACTGAGTCTGCGATGGGTCACGCTCTCTATAAGATTGCAAAATTGTGAGCTGCGGCGCAAAGAATGAGTTGTCGTCGCTCCCGTTCGCAGCTAGCGCGCGCGGTGCCGGCTCCGCTCTGGTGCTGTTTGTCGTCCTTATTCTTGCGTATCTGCGTCGTCTTGTGAGATAGCTGACTCTTTGGTCGAATCGTCCTCCAGCTCCGGCAACAAGACGGTCATGACGCCGATTCCGATCAAAACCACGAACCCCACGCCCAACCAGAAGGTTCGCCACTTCGGAGTCTCGTATATGCCCTCGTGACGGGTCACGCGTTCAGCTCCTGAGAGCGGCCAGCGCCGCTTGCGTCGCGGAGACGATGTCGGCGGCGGGTACATCCTCCGACTCCGCTTCGATGCGCTTCTTCAGCTCGACGGTGCCTTGCTTCAACCCGCGCGAACCGACTGTAATTCGCAGTGGAATTCCGAGTAAGTCGGCATCCTTGAATTTCACCCCAGGGCGTTCGGAGCGATCGTCGAGCAGGGCCTCGATGCCTTGGTCGCGCAAGGTTTCGTAGATCTCGGTGGCCTTCGTGAGGGGCTCCTCATCCTTGCCTATGGGGGTCACGATCACTTGGTACGGAGCGACATGCACCGGCCAGCGAATCCCTTCCTCATCGTGATGTTGCTCGATGATTGCGGCGATTAGCCTCGTCACGCCGATTCCGTAGCAGCCCATCACGATCGGATGACTGTCGCCCTCTTCGTCGAGGAAGGTCGCGTTCATCTTGTCACTGTAGTGTGTGCCTAGGACGAAGATGTGACCTCCCTCGATGCCGCGATAGAGCTGTAGAGTGCCGTTACAGTTGGGGCATGGGTCGCCCGAGGTCGCTTGGCGGATCGATAAGACCTCGGCGGTGTAGTCGCGCCCGTGGTTGACGTTCTTGAGATGGTAGGGGGTCTCCCCAGCACCCGTTATCGCGTTCAGCACCGACACCGCATCCGGATCGGCAATGATGCGCCCTCCGAAGTCGACTGGACCGACGAAACCGATCTCCGTGTTCGTGGCCTCCTTGACCGCCGCGTCCGATGCGAGAAGCAACGCGTCGACCCCCAACTGTCGAGCAAGGCCGATCTCGTTGATCTCGTGGTCGCCTCGAACGACGGCCAGGACGATCTCGTCACTTGCCAGATAGACGAGCGATTTGAGCGTCTGGGCTGCGGTGACGTCGGGCCCGAAGAACGCGACCACCTCTTCGATCGTGTGGGTGTTCGGCGTCTCGACTTTCTCGACCGGGAGCATCTTGGACGGGTCCGGCTCAGCACCAGCGACGGGCCCCCGCCGGGCGATCTCGACGTTCGCGGCGTAATCGCACTCGTCGCAGGCGACGATCCAGTCTTCCCCGGTTTGGGCGAGAACCTGGAACTCGGCACTCTGCTTGCCGCCGATGGCACCGCTGTCGGCCTCTACCACGCGATACTCGAGCCCGAGTCGCTGAAAGATGCGATGGTAGCTGTCGTGCATCTGTTGATAACTCGCCAAGGCGGCTTCGTCCGATACATCGAAGGAATAGGCGTCCTTCATGATGAACTCGCGACATCGAAGTAGGCCAGCGCGCGGCCGGGGCTCGTCGCGATACTTGTTCTGAATCTGATAGAGGTTGAGCGGCAGCTGGCGGTAGCTTTTCACTTCGCGGCGAACCAGGTCGGTGACGATCTCTTCGTGCGTGGGCCCGAGGTGGTACTCGCCACCCTTGCGGTCTTTGATGCGCAATAGGGTTGGCCCATAGAGCTCCCAACGACCTGACTCTTTGAAGTACTCGCCAGGTAGAAAGGTCGGCATCAGGAGCTCTTGTGCGCCGGCTGCGTCCATTTCTTCCCGGACGATCTTCTCGATCTTGTGTAGCACTCGCGTCCCGAGCGGAAGAAGCTCGTAGATCCCCGCCCCCACCATGCGCGCATATCCTGCCCGCAACATGAGGATGTGCGACGGCATCGTTGCATCCTTCGGCACTTCCTTGAGCGTCGGAATGAACGCGCGCGAATACCGCATGGCGCCGCTCTAGCAGGACAAAGGGACGCGTTCCACCCCTCGAACCGCAGAAGCGGTTTGGTTTCACCAGGTTGGAGTCGGGGAGAGGAGTGTACCCCTAGGTGCCGATGATGAAGCTGACGCTGGTCGTGCCGCTTCCTCCGATGTTCAGGGTCTGGACGTTCTTGGCGCCGTCGATTTGGTATTTGTCAGCTTCGCCTGCGACCTGCTTGTGCGAGTCGAGAACTTGGCGGACGCCGGTCGCGCCGACGGGGTGGCCAGCACCGATGAGACCACCGCTCGGGTTGATCGGAGTCTTGCCACCCAGGGCGATGGCGCCTTCTTCCACTGCCTTCCAACTCTCGCCGGGCGCGGTGAGACCGAAGTGGTCGATCGCCATGTACTCGGAGGTCGTGAAGCAGTCATGCGTCTCGATGCCGTCAATGCCATCGCTATCGGCAATGCCAGCGCGTTTTTGCGCATCGGTGATGGTAGCGCGAACGTGCGGAAGCACGTACTCGTGATTGGCGCTCTCTGCAATCTTGTCTTCGAAGCGAATCCGCGCCGTGTGATGCCCCCAACCCTTGATGCGAGGGATCGACTCGAGTGGCACACCGACGCGCTCCGCCCACTTCTTGGCGTATTCCGCTGAGGCGAGTAGCACGGCTGCCGCACCATCGGTCACCTGCGAGCAATCGGAGATGTTGATGCGCCCACCGATGTTGCCGTTGAACTCGTCACGGCTCATCGCGTGGTCGTAGTTCATGTACCAGGTACGTGTTTGCGCGTTTGGATTGAGCTTCGCGTTCGCGTAGTTGATCGTGCTGATCCCAGCGAGGTACTCGTCCTTCAACCCGTACCGCTTGTCGTACTCGTCTCCGAGCTTCCCGAAGAGCTTGGGGAATGGGAACTCGACGCCCTGGGCCTCGAGCTCGTACCAAGCCGCCGTGCCGAGGAAGTCGCCGCCTTCGCCGGCGCCGACGGTTTTCATCTGCTCGACCCCAACGACGCATGCGAGGTCGTAGCGCTTGGCCTCGATCTCGGCGCCAGCTGCGAGAAGCGCGATGCTGCCCGAGGCACAGGCTGCCTCGTGTCGCGAAGTGGGAAGGCCGCTGAAGGCGGGGTCGATCTCCAAAAAGAACGCTCCCATGTGGCCTTGCTTGCTATAGAGCTCACCCGCGAAGTTGCCGGTGTGAGCGACGTCGATTTCGCTCGGCTGGATCTGCGTCTTTTCAAGAGCCCCGGAAACGGCCTCACGCATCATCGCGACAAAGTGTTTCTTCTCTTTGCTCCAGTTGCGGGCAAAGTCCGTTTGATACCCGCCGAGAACGTAGACCTCTGGAACCTGTGCCATCCTATTCACCAAACCTTTCGTTCATGCGGCAACGAAGAACTTGCCCACATTGACTTGTGGGTCTCGGAAAAACATGGTGCCCTCTTGGGCATTCGTCAGGGCAGGGGGCACGGGAAGCCCGGCCTTTTCGATCATCTGGATGCTCGGCTTCAGGCCAATGACGTCGACGAGAATGCTCGGCGGCGCCCAGTTGAAGCCATAGCCCATGATGCGATCGATGCCCGAAATGTCGTCGGTCACTTCGCCAACCCGGTGGAACGAGTAGCTGATGTATCCGGCGATCACTTTTTGAGCGATTGCCGCGTAGGGGCCGGTGGCGGCCACGAACGCCTGCATGCCGTCACGGTAGCGACCGACCCGGTGCAGCTCCGAGATCTCCTCAATGAAGGGGAGCTCCGGTCGTGGAATCGCGCTCTTTTGGGTGTACTTTCGCGTCTTCGGATCGAGCACGATGGGCTCACCCGCGTCGTCTTTGCCGAAGAACCCAGCGCCTGTCTTGCGACCGAGGACACCCTTGGCCATCAGGTCCGCCATGTATTCAGGGAGCTTCAGGGTCTCGTGCGCCTCGTCCGGGGCGAGCTCGTAGATGTTTTCCACGATCGCGCGGTGGATGTCCCAGCCGACGAGATCGATCGTTGCGAGTGGTGTCATCGCGCGGCCCGTGTAGGGGCCAATTAGCTCGTCGATCAGGAGCGGGCCGTGTTCCTCGGCGAGAATGGCGCACTCATTGAGCACTTTGAAACCGACGCGGTTACCGGCAAAGCCTGGGGTGTCGGCGGTCCGTACCATCGCCCGACCGAGGAGCTTCGTACAGTATTCGTCGATGAAGTCCACGAGCTTGGGGTCGGTGTCCTTGCCGGCGATGAGCTCGGTGCCGACGATCACGTTTGGGGGATTGAAGAAGTGGAGCCCGAGGAAGTTCTTTCGAAACGATTCGCTCCGCCCCTCGGCCAGCAAATTGATCGACAAGCCCGAGGTGACCGTCGCAACGATCGAATCCGGGCGCCTGACTTTGTCGATCCGCTCGAAGAATTCGCGCTTCAGGTCGAGCTGCTCGGTGACCGCCTCGAAGATGAGATCCGCCTCGGCCACCGCGCGATCGAAGTCCGCGCCATAGCTCCCGGTCTCGACCCGGTTGGCGACGGTGCTCGATCGCACCATCTTGATCGCCGCGGCCAGCCCGCCGTCGGCTTTCTCCTTAGTCCGAGCCAGGAATGTGACGCGGGGGACCGCCGTCGTGAAAAGCGCCCCGCTGCCCGCGCCCATCGCGCCATTGGCACCGAGGACTACCACGTGTTGGATCGAGCGAGAGTTGAGTAAGTCCGAGGACTTAGCACTCGACCCTGCTGTGCTCGCCGTGCTCGCCGACAACATCTCTTATCCTTTCGCTGCCTCGGCTATTTACAAGTTAACTAGCCGGGAAGCGTCAATGTGAGTTGATCGCACCTCAAAGTCAACCTAAGCCCAACAAAAACAAGTGTTTACAGGCGTTTTACAAAGCCGATCTTTCCTGCTTTTCGGACAACTAGCCGGAATCACAGGGATCTCGATAGACTCAGGTCGGATGGGAGCACAGGCTTCGATGATGTCACTGCTCGAGAAGATCAATGCGGACCTCAAAAAGGCGATGCTGGCGCGCGACGAGATCACCCGAGAGACCCTGCGAATGCTCAAGTCTGAGCTCCTCACCCTCGAAAACCCCGATGAGACAGCGGTTCTCTCACGTGCAGTGAAATCTCGGCGGGACAGCGCTCAGAGTTACCGGGAGGGCGGTCGCGAGGACCTCGCCGAAAAAGAGGAGGCGGAGATCGCAGTCATCCAGACTTACCTACCGACGCAACTCACGGAAGATCAAGCCCGCGAGGCCATCACCGCGGTCGTCGCGGAGCTCGGCGCTGCCGGCAAGAAAGACCTCGGCAAGGTCATGAAAGAGGTGATGGCACGCCACCGAGGACAGATCGATGGCAAGCTCGCGTCGTCGATCGCGGGTCAGCTCCTCGACTGACCATCAGTCGTTCTCACGCTCAGCGGCCCACCAGAGACGATAGCGTTCACGGATCGCTTGGCGTTCTTCCGAAGGCAGATCTGCGCGGTAGCCGAATTTTTTCTTCGATTGCCGACCGAGATCGCGCGCGACGATCCCGCGGATTTCCTCGTCCTCGTGGTCGAGGCTCGCGATCAGCCATTCAATCCGCGAGCGTTGGCTGTTTTCGTCCCACCAAGCGCGCCATGCGTTCGAGTCGGTCCCGAAATCCTGTGCGGTGAGCATGCGCAGCACCCGCCAAGCGGCCTCGCCTAGCACACTGTGCTCGGAAAGCGCGGGGATCAACGCTCCCACCGACGCCTGGTCTCGAAGCACGGCGAGCGCCCGCATTGCCAGCAATCGCGTGCGTTGATCGGTCTTCGGTTCGGTCGCGAGGGCACGAAGCGATTCCTTGAGGCTGTCGATCCCCTCGAGCCCTTGAAACACCTCGAGCGCGTAGAGCGCACTTCGGGACACGCCCTGGTCGTCGTCGAAGAGGGCTGCGGCGAGCGGTTCGATCAGGAGCGGGTGTGGCAGCTCCGCGGCTACGAGAACGGCGTAGTATCGAATCTCTTCATCGTCGGATTTCAGGAGCTCGGCGACATAGGGGACTGCAGGCTCGCCGAACGCTACCAGGGTCCTGCACAACCCCGAGACGCTTCTACCCTTGGGCGGCTGCACGTGGGGCTCCCAGCGGCTGAACCAAAGCCGTCCGGGGAAAAGCTCTTGCAGGGTGGGGAGCACTTCTTCCCCAAGGCCGAGCAGCGCCTGATGGTCGGGGGCTTCTTCGTTGGGGCCGTGCATGCCGAGCCGCGTGACCATGACTTTGACGCGCGAGGAGAAGTCGGGGGGCGCGGCCGAGGGCAGGGCGGTACGCGGAGCCGTTCCGACGGCTGTCAGACCGGTCACATGGAGCTGTTCGACCAAGAACTTGAGCGCCACCGAACGCCCGCTGTCGCCACCGGCTGGCGGGATATCGGTCCACCTACGAAACGCCTTCCCAAGCCCTTCGTCGGGCCACCATTTGGCCTCGAGGCTTTCACCGGGTGGCGGGTTCGACGTTCGCCAGCGCTCGCTCGAAGGATTGGACTCGGGTGCGGTGCTTGGGCTTGGCGCATCCACCCGGTCGGGTGGTGCGTTCTTGATCAAGTACGTCGAGTCGCGATCTTTTCGTGAGCCCACTGAGCCAAGGGTACACCAACGCCCTCAGATCAGCATCTTGATCCGTCGCTCCTCACTACCCTCGCGAAGACGACCGGTCGCAGCCTCACGGAGCAGTTTCTTGATCCGCAGCCCGAGGACATCGATCTCGGTGGAGACGAATTCTTCACCACCGAAACGACGCACCTGCTCGGTCTGTCGTCGCAGGATTTCGGCATCCTGTCGAACGATGTGCATCGCCGAAGGTTTCACGATCGTCCTGAGAATGGCGTTTGGGACCGGAACGTCGACGGCAACCGTCGCAAAAAGATCTGTCACGGTCGGGGTTCGCGGAGTGAGCGCCGCCGTCGTGATGATGTGGCTCTGCTCGCTCAGTCTGTATTCCACCTGGGCGATGCACGGGAGAATGAAGCGGTCGCAATGGAACACTTGGCCGCCCTTAGGCGCCAAGAATCGCCCGACGAGGCCCTTGGGCCTTTCTTCCCCGACAAACTCGGCTTCGACGCGGTCACGAGACGTGCGCACGATGACCTCGATGGGGCGCCTGTCTTTGTTCCTCCGGAAAAGACCGGAATGGACGAATGCGGTGTGCGGGACATCGAGGGCGTTTTCGGCGACCGCGTCCAACGGCCCCGGCATTTCGATACGCTCGCGGACCGTCAGGTAGCCTTTTTGATCCGCGTATGGGATCTGGTAGGGAGCGGAGTCGGGTTCAACGTCTGGTAACGAGTAGACCCAGAGCCAGCCCTGCGCGTCGCGACACGCATAGGATGGAACGCGACGTTTTGGGTGCTCCGCATCTCCGCGCAACCCAGGCACTTCGCGGCACTTGCCAGAATGATCGAACTGCCAACCATGGTAGCGACACTGGATGTTTGACCCGACGACTCGGCCTAACGACAACGGCGCGTTCCGATGGGCGCAACGGTCGACCAATACTGCAGGACGTCCTTTTGCGTCACGAAATGTAACCAGGGGTAACCCGTCTAACAGGAACGACTTCGGTGTAACGTCCACTTCATCGCTCGCCGCCAAGACGTACCACCCAGGCGCGAAGTTTTCGCCCAAATCCGAGCTGGTGTGTTGCAGCGATTGTTCGTTCATTAGCCCGCGCGCAAGTTATTCACGGCAATCGGCCGTGCATGTTTCATTTGCGTAAATACCATGGTTGAGTCGAGTTTCGTATGGAACCGAGTGCCCTCCACTGCTAGATGAACGACCATGTCTCGCCAAATCAACAAGGAACGCACGCGGCGCCGTTTGCTGCAAGCGATTCTCAAGACCATCCATCGTTACGGCCACGGAACGCTGACGACCGGCCGGGTCGCCCAGCTTGCGGGGCTGGCTCAACCTACTTTCTACGTCCACTTCCGAAGCATGGACCAAGCGCTCGAGCAGGTAGCCGAGTGGGTCGCTTTGGAGCTCGGGCCGGCCTTCGAGCCCACGGTGTCCCCAGAGAGCGACCGCGCAGCTCAGGTTCTCGAGGAAGCGGTATTGAAGTGCACCCGCTCACTCGTCGAGGACCGGAAGGTGGCCCAGGTGTTCCTGTCCAACCGGCGAGATCACACCACCGCTCTCGGTCGCCGCTGGGCGGTGCTCACCGGGGGCTTGCGTGAACGGATGCGCGAGATGGTGGAGCAGGTTCGGCCAGAACCCGCGCCAGCCGACGCTGATTTGCACGCCGAGATGCTCGTAAGCATCATCTTCGGCCTCGCCGAAGCCCACCTCGACGAGCGAGTTGACGATCTCGACCGTGCTGCCTCGGTGGCATCGCGTGCGATCATCAGCAGCATCCTGTCTAACACGGGGGTCGCAGACGCCGCGTAGTGTGCGGCACACTGTTTGGGTTCGACTTTCGGCTGCTGGGCGGGTGTGATAGGCCGGCCATGTGACTGACTTGTTCAATCCTACTCCGGAGCATCGTGCACTCCGAGAGCTGGTTCGTTCATTCGCGGAACGAGAGGTCGATCCACAAGCCGAGGCGTCCGATCATGCCGAGCGTTTCAACATCGCGCTCTTTAGAAGGCTCGGGGAGCTCGGGCTTCTCGGCATCACGGTCGAGGAGCGCTTCGGCGGCTCGGGTTTGGATGCGGTGGCCGCCGTGATCGCGCACGAGGAGATCTCTGCCGCGGACCCCGGCCTCGGGCTGGCGTTTCTCGCGCATTCCATGCTCTTCGCCAACAACCTGCAGGTTAACGGAAGCGATGCCCAACGGGCCAAATACCTTCCAAGCGCTAGTGCGGGTGACAAGGTTTGCGGCATGTGCATGTCCGAACCAAGCGCGGGGACCGACGTGCTTGGCATGCAGACATCTGCCGTTCGCAGAGGCGACGTTTACGTCCTCAACGGGGCGAAGATGTGGATCACCAACGGAGCGGTGAGTGACTCTGAGCTCGGAGACGTGTTCTTGGTCTACGCGCGTATGGAAGGCCAAGGCCGCAACCAGCTCTCGATGTTCATCGTCGAAAAAGGCTTCCGAGGCTTCAGTCTTGGTCAGAAGATCAAGGGTAAGCTAGGGATGCGCGCTTCCATGACAGCAGAGCTCGTGTTTGAGGACTGCGAAGTTCCGGTGGAGAATCTGGTGGGCGAAGAAGGCACCGCAACGCTGCACATGATGCGTAACCTCGAGATCGAGCGATTGACACTAGCCGCAATGAGCCTCGGGATCGCGCGCCGGTCTCTCGAAGTGATGAATCGATACGCCAACGAACGCAGCTCTTTTGGAAAGCCACTTCGGGAGTTCGGCCAGATTCAACGCTACATCGCTCAGTCGTATGCGGAGTTCATGGCTGGCCGGACCTATACTTATTACACGGCCGCGACCATGAGCTTAGAGACTCCCGGCCAGCGGCTCGACACCGACGGTGTGAAGCTCTTCACGTCGACGATGGGTAAAGACATTGCTGACCGCGCCATTCAAGTGCTCGGAGGCTATGGCTACGTGTCCGAGTACGGCGTCGAACGGCTGTGGCGAGACGCGAAGCTCTTGGAAATCGGCGGCGGGACGCTAGAGGCCCACCAAAAGAACATGTGTCGCGAGCTTGGCCGGACCGAGCGCATTTTGTGAGAAACCCCACAACTCACCGCGCTCGCCGTTATTTTCGACGCCCTAAGTAGGCGATGGCCGTTTTCAAAGGGTATGCTGTTTTGTAGGACATGACTCCTCGGGGGGGGAATTGACGGCCGCCGCTTCGAGCGCGGTGGGACCTGCCCGGCGGGGAAGTGTCTGAGGACACTGATGACGCAGGAACAGCAAGCCAGAGCCGAAGTGGGAGGGCCAAAGCCCCCCGTGGACCTCCCGGTCCTCGGTAAGTTTGCTGGCTATGACATCTTGGGGCGGCTCGCTTTAGGCGGCATGGCCGAGATCCTTCTCGCGCGGCACAAAGACATGGATGGTGACGCGCGCTTCTTGGTCGTGAAGCGTATTCTGCCGCACTTCGAGCAAGACAACGACTTCGTTCAGATGTTCCTCGACGAGGCGCGCATCGGGATGCAGTTGAATCATCCCAACATTTGCAAGTTCCACCAGTTCGGCGCCGACGAAGGTTCGCACTTCATCGTCATGGAGTGGGTCAACGGTATGCCCCTGGGTCGCATGATTCGGAAAGCCCGAAAACAAGGTGGCATCAGCCTTCCGATCGCCCTTCGCATCGGAGCGGACATCGCGCGGGGCCTCCATTACGCGCACATGGCCAACGACGAGCACGGCGAGCCATTTAACATGATCCACCGCGATGTTTCGCCCCACAACATCATGATCGGTTACGACGGATCGACGAAGCTCCTCGATTTCGGTATCGCCAAGGCGGACCACCGTGCCCACAAGACTCAGGCCGGCGTCGTCAAGGGCAAGTTCGCATACATGGCCCCCGAGCAATGCACCGGGGCGCAAGCCGATCATCGGCTCGATATTTTTGCGCTTGGCGTTTGCATCTTCGAAACCATCACCGGGCGCTCCCTCTATCGACGGCAGACCGAGGCCGCGACGATGCGTGCCGTCATCATGGATCCCGTTCCCTCGCTCAAGGAACGGCTTCCCGACGTGGCGGACGAGCTAGACCAAATCCTGCAAAAGGCCCTCGCGAAAGATGCCGGCGATCGATTCGCGACCGCCGAAGAGCTTGCCGATGCGCTCGAGAAGTTCGGAAAGTCGACCGAGCAGTTTGCCCGTCAGCGAGAAGTCTCGGACTTCATCAAGAAAGTGTTTCCCGAAGAGTTCGCGCGAGGACCCCGGGTCGACACCGTTCCGTTCGGCTCTTCCTATAGCGTGGACATGCATCACGCCAACGACTCTTCCAAGTCCTACGTGTCGCAGATCCCGGGCGTTCGCGAGCTCGAGGTCGAAGCTGGCGGCCTCGATTTGGGTCACTTGCTCGAGGCGGTCCCCGGGCTTGATACTACGTCCAAGCCGAGTGCGAAAACGGCCGCTGACGACGACTCAGGGCCGAGCGTCGACCGAACGCCCGCAGCGGACCCACCAAAGCGAGTGACCGCCGGGCCGGCTCGAGGCAGGCCAGTCCCGAAGCGAAGCTGGACACGCGTCGCCGCGCTCCTCGTAGTCCTGGTGGCTGGCGGCGGGTATGCGATGACTGAGCTCGATGGAATGAAATATGTTCGAGGCCTCTTCCCCAACGAAGGCCCTCCTGAGATTGCGCTCGATGAGAATCCGCTTCTTCAGCAGCACGGGGCTCGTATCTTGGTCGCGTCGTCGCCTCCGGGTGCGAAGATCTACCTCGATGGCAAGGAACAAGGCGTAACGCCTGTTGCCCTCACCGGCCTCATGCAGGGCGAATATCGAATCCGCATCGAGACACCGGGCTTTGCCTCATGGTCGACCACTGCAAAGGTTTCCACAGGCGAGACCGCGGGAGTGACCGCACGCCTACTTGGCAAGCAGGGTGGTGCGCAGCCTGGGGCCTATGGGCGAATCGACATCGAAACCAACCCACCCTCCGACGTGTTTATCGGCGGAGACCTGCTTGGCCGCACACCGATGGAGAGCGTGTACGTTCCGCTCGGCCGTGTCACCTTGGAGTTCGAGCTCAACAACGGTCGCAGGGTGACGCGCAAGGTCAACGTGAGGTCCGACCGCGTGTCGAGAGCGCGATTCGACTTCCGAAAAGACGCACCTTAGGCAGACGTACTTTCGCGAAGGCGCACGTAGCTTTCGTAGCGATCGCGATCAATCGTACCGCGGTGCATGGCGTCGATGACTGCGCACTGTGGCTCGTGGGTGTGGGTGCAACTGCGAAATGCGCACTCGCTTCGATATCGGGTCAGCTCAGGGAAGCACCGGTCGAGCTGATCGATCGGGAGCGCCCAAGTCGCAAGCTCTCGGATGCCAGGCGTATCAGCTAAAAAGCCACCCTGTGGGAGCGCATAGAGCGAAGCGACTCGGGTCGCGTGGCGCCCTTTACCATGATGTTCGCTCACCGAGGCGACCCCGAGACCGAGGCCCGGCAGGATCTGATTGATCAGGCTACTCTTGCCGACCCCAGACGGTCCGACGAACGCCGAGATCTTTCCGCGCAAGACCTCGCCGAGGGCGTCGATGCCTTCACCCGTCCCGGCGCTTACCTTCAACACCGGGTATCCGATCGATTCGTAGATCTTGTGCCAACTCGAGTCGCCTGGTTGCTCTAGGTCAGACTTGTTCATGACGATGATGGGCTGAACCCGTTGATGCTCGGCGATCACCAGAAACCGGTCCAAGAGCCGAGCATTGAAGAGCGGTCGGCCGTACGAGAACGTGACGAGTAATTGGTCGAGGTTGGCGACGAGCACGTCTTCTTTGCCTCGCCCTTTACCGGGTTGGCGTCGTGAAAACCGACTTCGTCTCGGCAGAACCTCGGCAACGAGGCATGTCTGCTGGTCCTCCCGTGCGACGATTACTTGGTCACCGATGACGCAAAGGTCAGTGTCTAGAGGTGTCTTTTTGAGCCTCCCGCGAATTCGGCATTGGATGACTTCTGCATCTACCAGCACATCTACGAAGCCTGCGGTCGCACGAACAACGAGGCCTTGAACCGGTTTTGACATGGTCAGTCTTGGCAGTTCGAGTCGGGGTCCCGGGTGATCAAGTGTCGCAGCCTGTCTTGGTGACTGATCCAGGCTTCGACGACACCTTTGGACACGGCGTGATCGTGAAGGGTTTCCTTGAGGATCTGTTTACGTCGGTCGAACTGACCTCCGAGGATACGGTGAGGCCGATGCGCGTCGTCGAGGGGTCGCCCTTCGTATTCGATCTGCGCCCCGAGCGCCTTGGCAGCGTGCTGATATTCGAAACGCTTGATTCTGTCTCGGTCCGCTCGAGCGAACAGGAAACCGATCATCACGTCATCAAAGCATCGATCGATGAAGTCATCGACGATCGCTCGAAGCTTCGGCTCGCCGCCAAGTTCCTCGAAAGGGCTCATCTATTCGGAGACCCTGATTCAATGTTGTATGCGAATCAAGTTGGGTCTTCTTGGCCGACGAGCGCTCCCAAGCTTGCCAAGGTACCCGTAAGGTCGACCTCGACGGTGAACGCGCCCAGCATCGGGTCTCCCGCTGAAAGAACACGTTGCGGGACCGTGAAGATGTTGAAGGACGAAGGGTCCAACGAAAGGCTGATCTCGTCCCATGACAGCGGCGTAGACACCGGAGCGCCCGGAACTTCCCGAACTGAGTACGGAGCCACGATCGTTCGGTGCCGGCCGGTTTGACCGACATCGATCAACACTCGGGTACCCCGCTTGTCTTTGCGGCGCTCCATCGTCGCCTCCTCGGGGTGCCGCTGCAGAACCAACCTTCCGATCAGCTCGAGGAGTTGTTTGGCTGCGTCCCACGGAAGTCCGTTGCCGAGCGGGACCAAGACGTGCAGGCCGGTCTTACCGGACGTCTTGGGAAACCCCCGAAGCCCTACTTCTTCGAGGATCTTCTGGATCGTCAGGGCAATCGGGATCGCTTGCTCGAGGGACGCCAGCTCGACATCCAGGTCGAGGGTGAGGAAATCGCACGTGTCGAGGGCGTCCGCGTGCGAAGCGACCACGTGAAGCGGGATGCACCCGAGGTTTGCGACATACATCAACGAGCTCAAATCGTTGATGAGGATGGTGTTCACCTCTTTGCCGTCTTCTTCCTCGGACCGCAACCGTAGCGAGCGTAGCCACGGGGGAGCTTGCTTCGGGATTCTCCACTGAAAGAAGCTCTTTCCACCGATGCCGTCGGGAAAGCGAACGAGCGTCACCGGTCGATCGCGAAGATGGGGTAACAGCACCGAAGCGATGGCCTCGTAGTAGTCACAGAGATCGCCTTTGGTGATCCCGTCGTCCGGCCAAAACAGTTTGCTCTGGTTGGTGAGACGCGCCTTGCCGACGACGCGGTCGGCGTCGGTCTCTGCGCCCTCGCCATCGTCCAGCATCGTGGCGTCTTCGGGCTTGGGCGCGAGCGTCACGGCCTCCGGGGCAACATCGTCCCGCATCCCGAGGTAGACGGGATGCCGGAGGTTGCCGTCCTCGGTCCAACCGGCGTATCGGACGCGCACCACCGCCGGCGCCTCCTTCGAAAGTCGTTTGAGCAAGAGTTCGATCTCGCGATCCGAGAGCCCACTTCCAACGCGGCCGCACGCTGTGAGCTGGCCGTTTTGGTACGTCGCAAGCTCGAGCGCGCCGAGCTTCTTTCGGCTTCCCTTGCCCTGGGTGTACCCGGTGGCGATGAAGTCGTCCTCGCGAACGCGTTTGACCTTGATCCAATGTCCGGAGCGCTTCGGGCCCGCACGATATGTGGAGCTCATTCGCTTCGCGACCAGCCCCTCGAGGCCATGAGAATCGCAGAAAGCCAGCAGTGTGCTCCCATCGTTTTCGAAGTAGTCGAGCGTGCGAATGACCCCAGCGCCGCGAAGGACATCCTCGAGCACGGCCTTTCTGTCAATTAGCGGGAGCGTTCGGAGGTCGAGGTTCCCGAGGCTCAAGATGTCGAACACGACAAAGATCACGGGAACCGCATCGCGCAGAAAACCAATGTCACCAGAGCGCCTCGCGTGAATGCGGCTCGCGAGCTTTTGAAAGGAGGGGTGCCCCGCATCGTCGAACGTGATGATCTCTCCGTCGAGCACCACGTCTCGAGCGAGGAGCGTCTTGAGGGCTTCCACGACCTCCGGAAAGCTTGCGGTGGCCGGGCGGTGGGTTCGATAGAAGAGCCGCGCTTCGGTGTCTCGCCGTTCGGCCAAGATACGAACGCCGTCGAGCTTCAGCTCGTAGAGCCAGCCTGGCCGGTCGACGGGAACGTCGTCGAGGGTGCAGAGCATTGGCGTGAGTCGACTGGCTTGGACCGCCCCCTTCTTGGCGCCGAGCTCTAGTGCATTGTCGCAGGCCTTCTGGTACAAACGCTCGGCGTCGCGCAGCTCCTCGACTGTGAGCCCCGAGAGCACGCTGCGAGGCCGTGTCGCAATGACATCGGCATCACTCGTGAACCCATCGTCGCGCTTCATGAGCAGCCACTGATTTCGTTGGTCGCCCCGTTGCTTGGACGGACGCACCAAGCTGAAACGGCCCTTCAGCTTGAACCCATCGAGCTCGAACGAAAGGGCGCCTTTGTCGAGGCCGTCCTCTGCGGTGTCACGCGGGTAGGAAACGCGCCCGCGGTCCCAGACGATCATCGCGCCCGCGCCGTAGTTCCCGTCTGGTATGACGCCTTCGAAGCTCAGGTATCGGAGCGGATGAGGCTCGGTTTGAATGGCAAGGCGTTTGTCCTCGACGTCGAGACTTGGTCCCTTTGGAACCGCAAAGCTCTGCAACACTCCCCCTACTTGGAGGCGCAAGTCGTAGTGAAGCGCTCTGGCGCTATGACAGTGAACGACAAACCGCCCGCGCCGCGTCGCGCCGCCCCTGCGCGAAGGTTCAGCTTCGAACGGCTCGGTGGTTTTGCTGGGATCGCGCTTTTTCCGGTATTGCGTGAGCCCTTTGTCACGTTTCTTACTCAACTCTTCGCCAATCCTAAGATGCGATCTATCATGTTCCGGTGCCCGCGCGCGCCATTAGCTCAGGGACTCTGTCCTTTGGCCTCGTGTCGATCCCTTTCAAGATCTTCACGGCGGCTAGCGCCGAAGGCGTGAGGTTCCACCAGCTCCACGAGAAGTGCGGCAACCGTATCAAGTACCAGGTCTATTGCCCGACTGACGACGAAGTCGTGGACCGAGCCGACCTGGTCAAGGGCTACGAATACGCCAAGGGCCAGTTCGTCCGTTTCGACGCCGAGGAGCTCAAAGCGCTCGAGGAGGAAAAGACGCACAACCTCGAGATCATCGAGTTCGTCCCACTCGATACCGTGGACTTCGTGTACGTTGAAAAGTCGTACTACCTCGGTCCAGACAAGGGGGGGCACAAGGCGTACCGATTGCTTTCGGAGGCGATGCGCGAAACGGGTCGAGTCGCGCTCGGCCGTCACACCGCGCGAGGCAAGAGCCACCTGGTCATTATACGCCCCTATAAAGACGGCCTCATGATGCACCAAGTCTTCTACTCGAATGAGGTTCGCGACTTCGGAGAGATCGATCTCGGCGACGATGTTTCCTTCAAGCCGACGGAGACCAAGATGGCGCGTCAGCTCATCGAGCAACTGAGCGAAGACCGATTCGAGCCTGACAAGTTTCGGGACGAGTTCCGAGCGCGCGTTCTAGAGGCGGTCGAGGAAAAAATTGCGGGACACGAGATCACCACGACACCCGAAGCACCACAAGCCAAGGTCATCGACCTGTTCGAGGCGCTCAAGGCAAGCGTCGAGCAATCCCAAGCCTCCGGCAAGCGAAAGCTGAAGCCACCCAAGAAGGCTCGCGCGAAGAAGGCCGCCGCCAAGAAGCCGCGCAAGAAGAAGGCGGCGTCGAGCAAAGACGGGTAGTCGCGTGATGGCGGTCGGCGATCAGGAGCTTACCGAGCATTCCTTTCGACTCTGTCAGCGGCTACTTCGTATCGACACCACAAACCCGCCGGGAAACGAACGGGAGGCTGCAGAACTCGTCGCCGAGGAGTTGAGCAGCGCTGGGTTGGAGCCGGTCGTGCTAGAAAGCGCGCCGAAGCGGGCCAATGTCGTCGCACGTATCCGGGGGACAGGCGAAAAGCCTCCGCTTTTGCTCACCGCGCATCTCGATGTCGTCGAAGCCGACGCTTCGGCTTGGGAGCACCCGCCGTTTTGCGGGGAGGTGCATGACGGCTGTCTTTGGGGGCGCGGTGCGATCGACATGAAGAACATGGTGGCGATGTCGGTCGCGATCATGGCGCGCCTCGCCCGCGAGGGCATCAAGCCCAAACGGGACCTAATATTTGCGGCGGTCGCGGATGAGGAAGCGGGTTGTCGATACGGTTCCCTGTGGCTCACGGAGAATCATCCCAATCTGGTGCGCAGCGAATACGCGATTGGGGAAGTTGGAGGCTTCAACATCCAAGTGGCGGGTCGAACCTTCTTCACGGTCGAAGTGGCCGAAAAAGGTGTTTGTTGGATGCGCGCGAGGGCCACCGGTGACCCCGGCCACGGCTCCATGCCTCGCGAGGATTCGGCGGTCGTTCGACTCAGTGAGGCGATTGCAAGGCTTGGCAAGGAGGGATTGCCACGGCACGCATCGGAGCCGGTCAAGAATTTCATCGGGGCGTTGGCGTCGCATCTGCCCGCGCCCCTTCGTCCGATCATCAAGCTCCTTGCCAACCCGAGCATCGGTCCGGCGGCACTTAGCCTCTTGCCTGATCCCTCTCTCAAACGGGCATTCCGAGCCTTGCTAGGCAACACGGCATCCCCGACGGTGCTTCGCGCCGGGAACAAGATCAACGTGATCCCGGGCAGTGCGGAGGCCGAAATCGATGGCCGTATTTTACCGGGGCAGACGAAAGAAGATCTGATTCGAGAGGTCCAGGCGGTACTTGGCCCCCGCATAGAGCTCGAAGTCCTTCACTCTTTCCCGCCCGTGGTCACCGAGCCTAAAGAGTCGTCTCTCTACTCGACGATTCATGAAGTGATGTCCGAGCGTGCGCCAGGTGCGCCGGTGGTCCCGTTCGTCGTGCAGGGCTTCACTGACGCCACCGCGTTCACCCGGCTCGGCGCGCGGTGGTACGGTTTCGCTCCGGTCCTATTGCCGCCGACGATGCGTTTTGCCGACATGTTCCACGGACACAACGAGCGCATTCCCGTCGACGGACTCGCGTGGGGTACGCAGACGCTCTTGGACGTGGTTAGGCGATGCATCGAAGCCTAGTGATCTTCGAACTGGCCGCGCGCTTCCAGGGCTTCGAGGATGGTATCCACGGCGTTGTCGATCCGCATTTCGTCGAGCGCCACTGTCACGTCCGGATTTTCGGGTGGCTCGAAGCCTGAGAAGTCGGCATCGGGGCGACGTTCTCGGCAGAGTGCCTCGTCGGTGTTGACGTAGACTTGGATGACTCGGTCTTCGCCGATCCGCTCCGCGAGCTGTATTCGATCTTGCTTGGTACGGCTCGGGAACGCGCAGATGTTGATCAGGCCGGCGTCGGTGATGGCTTTTGCCGCGGAGATCATCGAACGAAGGTCCTCGCCAACCGGGTTCACCACGGTTGCCGTCCGTCCCTGGTCGAACAACTTCCGCTCGAGGGCATATGCGAGCGTCCACCGCCCCGACCCTGGGAGCCCCGTCAACCAGACCGTAGCGCCGCGTTGTCCGAACCGCTCCATGCGTTCGCTCGGGCTGACGAAAGTCTTTGGCTCCATCGCCGACTCGGCGTGCAGCTCTTTTAGCGCTTCTTGGAGGTCTTGCCCGGTGCCTTCGAGCTCGATCATCCCGGCTGCCACAGTGTTGTTGGTCAACGAGTCGATCACGATGAATGCGCCGGTCTCGCGGTTGCGGGTATAGTCGTCGACGTAGAGTGCGCGGTGGCAGCTGAGGTGCACTTTGGCGATGTCGTTGAGGCTTATTCCGTCGGCCGGCTTCTCCTCGAGCGAATCCATGTCGATTTCGCAGTGAATCTTGTCGATTTGGGCGCGGACTGTCTGGGAGGTGTGCTTGACGAGATAGGCCTTGTCGGTGTCGAGCGGCCTTTCGTGCATCCACACGATGTGGGCGTTGAAGCGCCGGGTGACCCGCGGAAGATTGTCCGGTTTCACGATCATGTCGCCGCGGCTGATGTCGATCTCGTCCTCGAGCAAGATTGTCACCGATTGCGCCGCAGACGCCTCCTCGAGCTCTCCGTCGTAGGTGTCGATCGCTTTGATACGTGACTTTTTGCCCGACGGAAGCGTGACGACTTCATCGCCTTTGCGGATTACGCCAGAAGCGATCTCGGCCGCGAAGCCGCGATAGTCGAGGTCGGGCCGAATGACGTATTGCACTGGATACCGAAAGTCGTCGTAGTTTCGATCGTCTGAAACTGGGACTGTCTCGAGATAGCCAAGAACATTCGGGCCGTCGTACCAGGGGGTGTTCTCGCTGTCGCTCACCACGTTGTCCCCGAGGAGCGCACTCACCGGGAAGAACTGAATGTCTTTGAAGCGAAGCGTCTTTCCAAACTCCATGAAGTCCGCGCAGATCGTATCGTAGACCTCTTCGGAGAACTCCTTGAGGTCCATCTTGTTGACGCAAACGGCTAGATGGGGAATGCCCAACAAAGAAGCGATGTACGCGTGGCGGCGCGACTGTTGAAGAACGCCATGGCGCGCGTCGATCAGGATCAAGGCCACGTCTGCCGTGGATGCACCGGTGACCATGTTGCGCGTGTACTGAATGTGCCCCGGAGTGTCGGCGATGATGAATTTTCGCTTGTTTGTCGCAAAGTAACGATAGGCCACGTCGATGGTGATCCCTTGCTCGCGTTCGGCCTTGAGGCCATCGGTCAACAACGCAAGGTCGGGTTCGTCGCTCTGAGACGCGGCACGCACGGCGGCCATTTGGTCCTCGAACACCATGCCGGTGTCGTAGAGAATCCGGCCGATGAGAGTGGACTTCCCGTCGTCTACCGAACCGACGGACACGAAGCGCAGTAGCTCCTTCTTTTGGTATTTCGCGAGGTAGGCCTCGATGTCGTCGCGGATTAGTTCCTTTTCGTCGTGCATCGCGTTTCCCGGCGTAACCTAGAAGTAACCTTCGCGCTTCTTGGCCTCCATCGAGCCTTCCTCATCGAAGTCGATCAGCCGTCCTTGCCGTTCAGAAAAGCGGTTGAGCAACATTTCACGAATGACCTTGGGGACGGTGTCCGCGTCCGACTCGACCGCGCCACTCAGCGGGTAGCATCCCAACGTTCGAAAACGGACCCGCTTCATTTGGGGTTTCTCCCCCGGCTCGAGGCGCATGCGATCGTCGTCCACCAGAATCCACGTCCCCGCGCGCTCGACTACGGGGCGCTCCTTGGCGAAATAGAGCGGCACCACGGGGATCTTTTCGAGCCACACGTAGAGCCACACATCGAGCTCCGTCCAATTGCTCAACGGAAAAACGCGGACGTTTTCGCCCTTCTTGATCTTCGCGTTGTAGATGTTCCAAAGCTCAGGACGCTGATTCTTCGGGTCCCATACGTGGTTGGCGTCCCGAAACGAAAAGATACGCTCTTTCGCGCGGGATTTTTCTTCGTCACGTCTTGCACCGCCAAAGGCGCAATCGAATTCGTACTTGGTGAGGGCTTGCTTGAGCCCCTCGGTTTTCATGATGTCGGTGTACTTCTTGCTCCCGAAATCGAAGGGATTCATTCCCATCTCGACGCCTTCGGTGTTGACGTACTTGATCAGCTCCCCTTTGAGCTTGGCCTCAACCAGATCGCGGTAGCGATACATGTCCTGAAACTTCCAGGTTGTGTCCACGTGAAGTAGGGGGAAGGGCAAGGGCCCGGGCGCGAATGCCTTCTCGGCGAGACGCAGCATCACCGACGAGTCCTTTCCGACGGAGTACATCATCACTGGTTTGTCGAACTCGGCCGCAGCCTCGCGGATGATTTGAATGCTTTCCGCTTCGAGTTGGCGGAGCTGGCTCAGCTTTCGATCACTCATTGCACCGCTGTTTCCTAGGGCGTTCCTCTGCGCGACGCCAGTGTATACGGCACCTGCTCGTGACTTCCAAACCGGAGGGCGTGGACAGGGGGCACAACCCTGCGGTCGTGCTAAGTCTTTCGGGACATAGATGTCTGCGATCGTTTGGATGGATATGGAAATGTCGGGTCTAGACCCCGAGACCGAAAGGATCTTGGAGGTCGCAGTGCTGGTCACGGATCAAGAGCTCAATGTGGTTGCTGAAGGGCCCAACCTCGTACTGCACCAGCCCGAGGAGGTGCTGACAGCGATGGATGAGTGGAACACGACCCATCATGGCGAGTCTGGGCTTCTGACACGCGTTAGAGAGTCGACCGTCGACGAGGCACAGGCATCCGCCGCGCTTCTCGGGTTCCTCGAAAAGCATACCCAGAAGAAGAAGGCTCCACTCGCGGGGAACTCGATTCACCAGGATCGGCGCTTCGTGGCTCGGTATCTGCCCGAAGTGGAGGGCTGGTTGCACTACCGGAACATCGACGTGTCCACCATCAAGGAGCTGGCCTGTCGTTGGTATCCCAAGCAATACGTTGACCGCCCAGCCAAAAAGGGGAGCCATCGTGCGATGGACGATCTGCTCGAATCGATCGCTGAGCTGAAATACTATCGCCAGGCCGTCTTCTTGCCCCAGCAGCCATGAGGTGGGTCACTCTGATCTCGTTGATCGTCCTGATCGTCCCGGGCGGTTGTGCAGGCGCGACGAGACCCGAGCCAAGGACCGCCGAGTCGATCGTGCGCGAGCAAGAAGCGCCCCTCAAGCTGGTCGAAGCGGCGACCGGGAACGAAATCACAATTGAAGGGCTTCTTTCACAAGTCCGCAACAAGCGGGTGGTGTACGTCGGTGAGCGTCACGATCGCCCCGGCGATCACGCCGTTCAGTATTCTCTTCTTCGCCGGCTCCATGCGGAAGATTCCTCGCTAGCAATCGGGATGGAGATGTTTCAGGTCCCTTTCCAAGAGCCGCTCGATCGGTGGAGTGCTGGCGAGATCGACGAAACGGTGCTTCGACGGGAAACGGAATACGATCAGCGGTGGGGGTTCGATTTCAGCATGTATCGGCCCATGCTGGAGTATGCGCGGAGTCGCGGGCTCGAGGTCGTTGCGCTCAACGCGCCCCAAGAGGTTGCCTTCGCGGTCGCCAAGGATGGAGTCGCGGCGCTCCCCGAGGATATCGCTGCAACACTGCCTGAGATCGACCTCGAGGATCCCGCCCATCGCGCGCTCTTCGATGCGGAGTTTGACGCAAGCGAACACGATGTAGGGGAGGGGATCGACCGGTACTACGAAGCCCAGGTCGTCTGGGACGAGACCATGGGCGAGCGCGTGGCCGATACCCTCCGTCGTGCCCACGGCCCGACTAGAATGATCGTATTCGCCGGTCGGGTGCACGTGAAGCGGGGCCTCGGCATCCCCGAACGAGGAGCGCGCCGAGGCGCGAGTCCGTATGTGGTGGTCATGCCGGTCACCGAAAAAGAGCTCAAGGCCGAGCTGAAGTTAGCTCCGGCAGAGCGATCTGCCGACTTCCTTTGGGCTGTGCGCGAGTGAATCCCCACCGATAACTCGTACTCGTAGTCGTGCACGAACACGAACCGCGCGTCCTATACTCTACCGATAGCCGGCGGCTTGGAGGGTGAATAGATGGGCGTACTTCCCGTCTTGAGTCATCAGGCTTTCGTGGGTGCCGCGCTCGGTGACGCGCCCGCGTTCGAGCACGACGATTTCGTCGGCCATCCGGACCGTCGAAAAACGGTGTGAAATGAGGATCACCATCTTGTCTTTGGCGAGTCGACCGAAGCGTTCGAATACTGTGGCCTCTGCTTCCGCATCCATCGAGGCTGTGGGCTCGTCGAGCACCAGGATGTCGGCCTCCTCTCGCATGAAGGCTCGTGAGAGGGCTACTTTTTGCCACTGTCCGAGGGAGAGCTCATGGCCGTCGTCGAACCAGCGGCCGAGCTGCGTATTGTAGCCCGAGGGCAGTCTTTCGATGAACTCGTGCGCCATTCCCTTCTCGGCTGCAACTTGCCATCGATCCGGATCGGCAAAAGCCCGAACGTCTCCGACACCGACATTCTCGCCAGCCGCGAGCTGATAGCGCACGAAGTCTTGAAAGATCACACCGATTCGTTTTCGAAGCACGTCAAGATCCCACTCGGAAAGCTCTAGGCCATCGAGCAGAATTCTGCCCTCGGTCGGTCGATACAAGCGCGTGAGAAGCTTGATCAACGTGGTTTTCCCAGCGCCGTTCTCGCCGACGAGCGCGAGCTTGCGTCCGGGGTGCAGATGAATGCTCACGTCTGTGAGCGCAGGAACGTCTACGCCAGGATACGTGAAGCTCACGTGCTCAAATCGAACGCCATCGCCCGGCTTCGTGCCGACGATTGCGGTGCCTACCTCGTCTCGCCCTTCGTATTCGAGGTACTCGTACAAATTCGAGAGATACAGGCTGTCCTCGTACATTCCACCGATCGACGTGAGGATCGCCGCAAGCGCCGACTGCCCCTGTTTGAACACGAGCAGATACATGGTCATGTCGCCCAGTGTGATCCGCTTTGCGATGGTCTCGAGCGCGATCCACGCATAGGCCCCGTAAAACGCGACCGTGCTGAGGAGCCCAAGCAGAAAGCCCCATCCGCCACGTCGAAGGGTGAGCGCACGGTCTTCGACGAAGAGATTTCGAAAGATCTCCCGATAGCGCTCGAGGAATACGGGGCCCAGGTCGAAGAGCTTGACCTCCTTGGCAAAGTCTTCGCGCGCGAGTAGAACCTCCAGGTAGTTTTGCTTTCGTGTCTCAGGTGCTCGCCAGGTGAACAGGCGAAACGCATTGGCCGAAAACCTCGTTTCGACGAAGAAGGCCGGGATGGCCGCCACCACCAGCACCGCCAGTGCCCACACCGAAAGCTGCAGAAGGAGCCCGCTGTAAGCGATCAGCGAAAACGAGTGCTGCACGAGCTGAAAGCTCCGCATGACCAAGCTCAAGGGGCGCTGTGAGGCCTCGCGACGCGCGCGGGTCATTCGGTCATAGAGCTCCGAATCTTCGAACGCAACGAGGTCGAGAGTCAGTGCCTTTTCAAGAATCATTTCGTTCACGCGTTGGCCGAGGAGCGCGCGAAGGAGCTGCTGGCAGGTGGCCATGCCCTTCTGTGCGCCGGCAAGCACCGCGACGAGCCCGAGCTCGACGGCGACCCACTTGAGAGCCTCGTCGCGATCCGCAACAGATCCCGTTTGGGCAGCTTGCACGACAGCATCGACGATCAGCTTTCCCACCCACGCTGCCGCCGCCGGCAGGACGCCAGCAACCAGACTCAAGATCCCGAGCACGATGCTCAAGCGCCGGCTCGTCGTCCAGACCAGACCGAACCCCTGCTTGAGCTGCCGAAACACACCGAATATCTGCGCCCGGTCCTTCGACGGTCTGCGGCTCATCGGCCGAAGTCTAGGGCGGCCGCCTCTGTGCGCCAGAGGGGTGATCTGCGCCCGAAGGCCTGCGCCGTCTGGAGGGCCTCAGTGCTCCATGGTACGACGCGGTCGACGGAATCGATGGCGGCGCGAGAAAAAGGCCCACGCATTAGAGAGATCCCATCTGGCGACAACCGGCACCGCTTGGTTTGCCCTGATTGCGACTACATCGCTTACGAGAATCCCAAGGTGGTCGTCGGGGTCGTCGCCACGTGGGAGGACAAGCTGCTCATGTGCCGGCGCGCGATCCAGCCTCGCAAGGGGTACTGGACGCTGCCCGCAGGGTTCATGGAAATGGGGGAGAGCCCTGAGGAAGGCGCTGCGCGCGAGGCGTGGGAAGAGGCGCGCGCGCAGCTCGAGATCGTCGATCTGCTCGCGCTCTACAGCCTCGGTCACGTCAGTCAGCTGCAGTTGTTCTTTCGTGCAAGGCTCTTGACACCTGAGGTTTCGGCGGGCCCGGAAAGTGTAGAGGTAGGGCTGTTCGACTTCGATCGGCTGCCAGACTCCGAACTGGCGTTTCCATCGGTCCGCTGGGCGATCGACCACTATCAACAGGCGCGGAACGTCGGCGCGATTCCACCGTTTCGCAATCCGTCCGGCGCCACCGGCGACATGAGCCGTGGCCGCTGACCCACGATCGCGTCTGCTCTGACACGCGTCGAGCCCCTCGAAGCTTCAAAACGCGAGCGATCTCGACTGGCACGGTGCGTGCTCCCTGCGTCGCCAGGAGGTCCCATGAACACCGAGCCCCACGTTGTGATCCTGATTACAATCGCCGCGCTCGCCGTCGGCTGCGAGACCAGAGCACCGCGCGAGCCCGGCCCTCTCGAGCGAGCCGCATCGATCGGACCGACGCTTACCTCATCGAGCGCTACTCCGCCGGCCGAAGATGCGGACATCGACGCGCCGGCCGATCAAAACAAATCGATCTATGAGCCAACGCTGCAAAGCGGCGACGGGATCAGCATTCATCGCCTGATCACGGCATCTGACATTCAAGGCCGTGAGCCCCTTTCGGCTTCTTCGATTTTCGGCGACGACGAGGAGAAGGTTTACGCTTTTCTCGAGCTCAGCAACGAATCGCCCGAGGGAAGAACGGTGACCGTGTTCTTCATAGGCCCCTCGGGAAAGATCAGTGGCGGCGTCGAGCTCGAAGTGCCGGCCAACGTTCCTCGATGGCGAACTTGGGCCTACACGCGATTCGCCGATGAGCTCGGGCTGTGGCGTGTCGAGGTACGAAGCTCGGCAGGTGTGCTGCTAGGCGCCCTGCCGTTCGAGGTCGCGGAGGGTTGCTGAAGTTAAAATTGCGATGATTCGGGCACGGTCCGCTATGCTTCGGGGAATGACGGAGTCCTCGGTGGTGTCCCGGATCGCGCACGAATCGTGCTTACGCGCGCCGCCACTTCTCGCTCAAGGGAGCCACTGGTGGGAGGAGCTCGACCGAGACTTTGCACGACGTCCGGAGGGCTTCGACCTGGCCTTTACCGACCGCGTCAGGGTCGGCGCTGCTGCGACCTTCGATCGCGCGTTGCGCGCCGCTAGTGCCTCGATGATCTCCAGCATGGCGATTCCGGTCGGTTACAATCCCGTGGAGCTACAGAGGGCCCTAGGCGATGCCGACTTCTACGCGGACATCGCGGAGTCGGGCGATCCAAAACGTTTCTTCGTGACTCCCCCGTCGGGTGTCGCGGTTCGTTCCAAGAAAGGCCGCTGGCTTCCACGGTTCGAGCCTCTGGATGGAACCTGCGAAGCGCTGTCGTTCGAGAGCCCTTTCGAGCCGGTCAACCCTTCGCAGCACAGGCGGTATCTTCGGCATCGTCGCAACCGGGTCGCGCACGCACGCATGTTGCGTCACCGCGATGGCCCGCGGCCGACCATCGTTGCGATTCACGGGTTCACAGCGGACTGGTACCTGATCAACGAATGGTTCTTTGCGCTGCCCTGGTTTTACCGAATGGGTTGCGACATCGTGCTCTTCACACTCCCGTTTCACGGTCCTCGGCAGACTCGCTTCTCGCCCTTCTCAGGGCACGGTTACTTCGCCGGGGGCCCGTCGCGGATGAACGAGGCAGTCGCTCAGTCGATTTTCGACTTTCGCATTCTGGTCGACTGGCTTCAAAAGGAGCGCGGTGTCGAGCAAGTGGGTGTAACGGGCTTGAGCCTTGGTGGGTTCACCAGTGCGATGCTCGCCAGCGTCGAGGACCGATTGTCGTTTGCGATTCCTAACGTCCCCGTCGTGAGCTTCGCCGACCTCGTGCTCGAGTGGCAGCCGATCGGATGGTTGCTGCGGGCCGCGCTCGCGACGATGCGTCTGGATCTTTCCGATGCGCGGCGACTGGTCGCTGTCAGTTGCCCGCTTACCTATGCGCCGGTGCTTTCACCAGACAAGTTGATGATCGTCTCGGGCGTAGGAGACCGGTTGGCGCCACCGAAACACTCACGCGTCCTGTGGGACCACTGGAATCGTTGCCGAATCCATTGGTTCCCCGGGAGTCACATCATTCACATGGACCGCGGCGCATATCTCATCGAAATGGCGCGCTTCATGGTGGGCCTCGGGTTTCTCCCGCAGAATAAATTGACCAAGCCCGAATAGGGATAGATTTTTTCATCCCCGCGAGTACCCTCGCCCCGAGCTTGGGCGAAAGAGGGTTTCCATGAGCCGCATCATTCCGTTGTCTCGCCGAAAAGGCGACATCGCTGTTCTCGTCTTCTTCTGGATCAATATCCTTTTCATTACATACGTCGTCGACGTCGAGCAGATCGTCTTGCCCGACATCAGCGGCGACTGGGAGTATCCGCTCTGGCCGCCCGCCGCGGCGGTCGATCTGATTCATTGGTACGGAAACAACTTCGATCCGGTTCTCATCGCCAGGCCGGCCTGGTGGCGAATGACGATCTGGATCGACTCCTTGTTCTTTGGTCCGTTCTATGTCTTCGCGATCTACGCGTGGACCAAGGGCAAAGACTGGATCCGCATCCCGAGTATCATCTGGGCATCGGTGATGATGACGAACGTGACGATCATTTTGGGCGAGGAATTCATGGGACCGCACGCGACTCCCGCCCCGCTGCTCGTGCTCGCGCTGAATGCGCCCTGGTTCCTGTTTCCGGTCTATGTCATCAAGCGGATGTACAACACTGAGACACCCTTCACCGTGAACGACTGATCATGACTTCCTTTCGAGAGCGTTATGGGCCTTGGGCGGTCGTTGCGGGAGCCTCCGAAGGTATCGGGGCGTCGTTCTCCCGTCGCTTAGCGGGCCACGGGTTGAATCTTGTGCTGTTGGCGCGCCGTGCGGGGCGCCTCGAGGAGCTCGCTGCGGAGCTTCGCTCGAATCATGGGGTCGAGGTCAAGGCACACTCTATCGATCTTGGCGCACCGGATCTGATCGGAGGGCTGAAGAACGCCACTGCGGACCTCGACGTTGGTCTCGCGATCTACAACGCGGCGTATTCACCGATCGGAAGGTTTCTTGACGTCAAGCTCGAGGACCACTTCGATGTCATCAACGTCAACGTCCGCGGTCCGCTCATTGTGTCTCACTATTTCGGCCGACGACTCGCGGCGCGGGGCCGAGGAGGGCTGATTTTGATGTCGTCGATGAGCGGGTATCAGGGCACGGCGATGGTCGCCAATTACGCCGCGACGAAGGCGTACGACACGATCCTCGCCGAAGGCCTTTGGTACGAGCTTCACGAACAAGGAGTCGATGTCCTTGCCTGTGTCGCAGGGGCAACCCTCACTCCGAGCTTCGAGCAATCGACCGACCGCACTCCATCGAGCTGGCTTGCTCGTCCCATGCAGCCGGACGAAGTGACCGAGCAAGCGCTGCGAGACCTCGGGCAGAAGCCGACTGGTGTCTCCGGGCAGCGCAATCGCTTCGGCGCCACCCTTCTCGGACGCATTCTGCCGCGTCGTGCGGCGATTCGAATGGTGAGCAAAGAAACCGAGCACATGTATCGCTAGGCTTCGTTCGGTGCGAGGGCTTTCCGAGCGCACCTAATGTGCATGTGAGTGGCCTTCCCGCTATGCTGAGGCCCGCTTCACTGGGAACGAGAATGAAGGTTATGGTCACCGGAGGTGCCGGGTTCATCGGCGCCAACTTCTTGAATCTTCTGGTGCCCAGACTCCCCGAGCATCAGTTCGTCAACGTCGACAAGCTGACCTATGCGGCGAATCTGGGAAGCCTCCAGGCGGTTGAGCAGCTACCGAACTACATGCTGCGCCGGGTGGACATCACCGACATGGAGGCGGTCGATGCGGTTTTCGACGAGGTCGAGCCAGAGCTGGTGGTCCACTTCGCCGCCGAGAGCCACGTGGATCGAAGCATCCTCGGGCCCCGTGAGTTCATCCACACCAACATCGAAGGCACGTTCAACTTGCTCGAGGCGTGTCGAAAGCGTTGGCCAGCCGATGCCGGCGCGCTCTTTCACCATGTGAGCACCGATGAGGTGTACGGATCGCTTGGCGAGACGGGCAAGTTCCATGAGACCACCGCTTACGATCCGTCGAGCCCTTATTCCGCCTCCAAGGCAGCGAGCGACCACATCGTACGCGCGTATCACCGAACTTACGGGCTCCCCGTCAAGATCACCAACTGCTCGAACAACTATGGCCCGATGCAGTTCCCCGAAAAGTTGATCCCCTTGATGATCTTGAACGCCCTCGAGCGCAAGTCGCTTCCAATCTATGGTAAGGGGCTGAATGTCAGAGACTGGCTCTATGTCGAGGATCACTGTGAAGCGATCTGGTCCGTGATCGAGAGAGGCGAGATTGGACGCACCTACAACATCGGCGGCGACAGCGAGAAACGAAACATCGACGTCGTCGACACCCTGTGCGAGGTGGTCGCCGATGAGACAGGTAGTGATGTCGGCGAGCTTCTTCGGCTCAAGGAGCTCGTCACCGATAGACCTGGCCACGATCTCCGCTACGCCATCGATGCGACGAGGATTCGCCAGGAGTGCGGCTGGGAGCCCAAAGAAACCTTCGATACCGGCATCCGCAAGACCGTGAAGTGGTATCTTTCGAACGAAGACTGGGTACGTGACGTGCGGTCCGGCGAATATCGAAAGTGGATTGACCTAAACTACGGCGACCGCACCACATAGGGGATAAGCATGATCAACAAGGGCATCATCCTGGCGGGCGGTACGGGCACGCGCCTCCATCCTCTTACGAAGGGGGTGAGCAAGCAGCTGATGCCGATCTACGACAAACCGATGATCTACTACCCGCTGTCAACGCTCATGCTGGCTGGCATTCGGGAGATCCTCGTCATCACGACACCGCACGAGCAAGCCCTCTTTCAGGCGTTGCTGGGCGACGGGCAAAGTTGGGGCCTGCGCTTGGAGTACGCAGTCCAACCGAGCCCCGATGGCTTGGCGCAAGCGTTCCTGATTGGCGAGAGCTTCATCGACGGGGACGCCTGCGCCCTCGTCCTGGGTGACAACGTCTTCTACGGTCACGGGCTTCAAGGGCTCCTGATAGAGAGCGCACAGCGCAACGAGGGGGCGACCGTGTTTGGGTACCATGTCAGCAATCCGAGCGCATATGGTGTCGCGGAGTTCGACGAACATGGAGTCGTCATCGGGCTCGAAGAGAAACCCGCCGTTCCGAAGTCCAAGTATGCGGTCGCTGGTCTCTACTTCTACGACGAGGAAGTCGTTGCCCATGCCAAGGCGCTCGAGCCATCTGCCAGGGGGGAGCTCGAGATCACCGACCTCAATCGTCGGTATCTCGCGGAAGGGAAGCTGCGGCTGACCAAGTTGGGTCGCGGCGTCGCGTGGCTCGATACCGGGACTCCCGAGGCGCTTCTTCAAGCGGCAAACTTCGTGCAAACGATCCAAGATCGCCAGGGCTTGCGCGCTTCCTGTCCGGAGGAGATCTCGTTTCGTAAGGGTTGGATCACCGCTGAGCAGCTGGCGCGCCTGGCGAAACCCCTCGAAAAGACCACATACGGCAAGTATCTGCAGGATCTGGCCGACGGCCTGGAGGTTTGATGAAGGTCGAGGCTGCGAAGATTCCGGAGCTCCTCGTCATCGACCCGGTAGTGCACGGCGATGCTCGCGGTTTCTTTCTGGAGACTTACTCGCGCGACCGCTATGCGGCGGCCGGTATGGGCCTGGAATTCGTTCAAGACAATCTTTCTTCGTCGCGTCACGGCATTCTTCGGGGCCTCCATCTTCAGCACCCCGGGGATCAAGGCAAGCTGTGCTCGGTGATCGAGGGCGAGGTTTTCGATGTCGCCGTGGACGTTCGTATCGGCTCGCCCACGTTTGGTCAGTGGTTTGGGGTGACGCTGTCTTCCGAGAACAAGCGACAGCTGTACATTCCGCCCGGCTTTGCACATGGTTTCTGCGTCACGAGCGAAAGAGCCCTTTTTTCGTACAAGTGCACGGACTTTTATTCGGCCGACAACGAGCTGGGCATCGCATGGAACGACGACGGAATAGGAATTGAATGGCCGATCGATGCTCCGCTGTTATCGGACAAGGATCGGGCTTACCCCAAGCTTCGAGACATCCCTCCCGATCGCCTTCCCCGCTATGCCTGAATTCCTGGTCACCGGCGCGTCTGGCATGTTGGGGCGAAGCTGGACGAGATTGCTCGAGACCCGGGGCATCGACCACCTCGGGGCGTCTCGTGCCGAGCTCGATGTCACCAAGAAAGATGCGATCGAACGACTACTAGTTCCGGGGACGAAGTGGGTCATCAACTGCGCCGCTTGGACCGACGTCGACGGCGCCGAATCGCATCCCGAGGATGCGAACGCCGTCAACGGCCTAGCTGTGCGTCGGATCGCGGACCGCTGCCTCAGGGTGGGCGCCAAGCTCGTCCACTACAGCACCGACTACGTCTTTGACGGGAAACAGAGCTCTCCGTATCGAGTAGACCACTCGCGTGCGCCGATCAACGCCTATGGTCGTAGTAAGGCCAAGGGCGAGGAGTTGCTGGAACAGTCTGGCCTCGAGCATCTGCTAATCCGAAGCAGTTGGCTCTATGCTCCGTGGGGCAAGAACTTCGTCCTCACGATGCGCAATCTCGTCAGGACGCGCTCGCACCTGCGGGTCGTCGACGATCAGCGTGGCCGACCCTCATCGTGTGATCACATCGCGGAAGCGACGCTCGGCTTGATCCAGAAGGATTGCGTTGGCACCTATCACGTGTGTGATGGCGGTGAGTGCACCTGGTTCGACCTCGCATCGCTCGTTCGAGATGTCGTAAACCCTGATTGCGCGATTGATGCGTGCAAGAGCGAAGAGTTCCCGCGCCCGGCCCCGAGACCCGCGTACAGCGTGTTGGATCTAACCGAAACAGAGCAGGTGCTCGGGCCCACCTCCGATTGGATGCATCGCGTGACGCGCATGCTCGAGTTGCTCGAGGGAGAGAGACGAATCCGTGGGGGGTGAACCCAACATTCTCAGCTACTTGGTGTTCTTCCTTTGGGTTCCCTTCTGCTTCTGGGGAATGCGGCGCTGGCCGCCGGCAAAAGCCACCGCCATCCTTTTCTTTGCGGGCCTACTGTTCTTGCCGGAGCGAGTCTCTTTCAAGTTGCCTGGCGTTCCAAAATTCGACAAACCCGCCATCATCATTCTATGGATTTTCGTCGCCCTCTTGGTGTTTCATCGGCAACGATTCCGCACGGCGCCTTTCAGCTGGCAGTTCAAGTGGTGCGCTGGGTTGATGCTCGGCGGGGCCGTTTTCACAGTGCTATTGAATGGCGATCCCATCAGCATTGGCTCCAGTTACATTCCTGGACATCAACCATACGACGCAGTCCACATCGTCGTACGCAGTACTCTGGTTTCGATTCTGCCTTTCGTCGTCGGCGTGACGATGTTCCGAAGCGGATCGGAGCTGCGGGTGCTCCTCCGTGTCTTCGTCAGCGCCGCGCTGGTCTACTCTGTCCTCCAAATAATCGAGATGGTGATGAGCCCACAGATGCATCGTTGGGTCTACGGCTTCTCCCAGGCCGCCTTTATGCACACCATGCGCGGTGGCGGCTACCGCCCCATGGTTTTCATGGTTAACGGCCTGGCGCTCGCACTGTTCACGAGCCTCGCAACCATTGCTGCCGCTGCCCTATACAAGGTCGGCGACAGGCCGTTTCGCGTCCCGACGGTCTGGGTCGCCGGTTATCTGTGGTTGATTCTCTTTGCGTCGAGGAGCATCGCGGCGCTCCTGTACAGCATAGTCGCGCTTCCAATGGTCTTCTTCACTTCGCCCAAGAGGCAGGTGTGGCTAGCGACCGCGCTCGCGGCGACGCTTTTCGTGTATCCTGCGGCCCGCGCGCAGGGCTTGATCCCGATCGATGACATCAACGCGATTGTGCTCGAGCAATTTGGGGTCGATAAGGTGGGCTCCCTGACCGTGCGCTTCGAAAATGAAGCCGCGCTGCTCGAAAGAGCCGCCGAACGGCTCTGGTTTGGTTGGGGAAGATACTGCCGTGCCTGTCTTTACGATCCGTGGAGTGGGGATCTGATGTCGATTCGCGACGGGGCGTGGATCGGGGCACTCGGCGACTTCGGCCTGGTCGGGTTCCTCGGGCGGTTCGGTCTCTTGGTTTTCCCGATCTTCGTGCTGTTCCGGCGCCTCGGCTCCGCTCCGACAAAGAACGATCGACGGCTGCTCGCGGCGATGACCCTCATGCTAGGATGGTCTGCATTCGACCTGATCCCGAACGGCAATTTCAACCAACTCGCCATGGTTCTCAGCGGTGCCCTCTACGGATCGTTCATCGGCATCCTCCAAGAGGCGAACGCAGTTCGAAGGCGTAACCAAATCGAGCGTATTCAGGCCGCCCAACGCGTACGAGAGGTTCCGGCATAGTGAGCGAGGATCACTCCGCAGAGCCCCAACAACCCGAAGACCTCGAGGCGATCAAGGGCCGCGCGACTAGTGGCGCTGCGTGGACAGCTATGGGGTTCGGCGGCCGGCAGGTCATTCGCCTGATTTCCAATCTGATTCTCACACGACTGCTTTTCGAGGAGTTCTTTGGCCTGATGGCCCTGGTCATGGTGGTGATCGTCGGCATTCAGCTCTTTGCAGACCTAGGGATCAACGCCGCGCTGATCCAGAACGAGCGCGACGACCCGGCGTTCGCCGATACGATGTGGACGATCGAGATCATTCGGGCCGTTCTCCTGTGGCTCGTCGCCTTCGCCATCGCCGGGCCAGTCGCGAATTTCTATGGCGAGCCAATCCTCGCCAGTTTGATTCCCATCGCTGCTTTCAGCTCCGTCATCGAAGGGTTTCGCTCGACCAATTACTACACCGAGAACCGCAAGCTGCAGATGAAGCGGCTCATTCTCCTCAAGGTCGGTGCCCAGCTTGCGGGCACCATCGTCATGGTGACTTGGGCGATTCTGTCGCCCACGGTTTGGTCGCTAGTTGCCGGCGGCCTCGTTACCGCTTTCGTTTCCACTGTCTGGACCTGGGTCGGGTTGCCAGGTCGCCGCAATCGACTTCACTTCGAAAAGGAAGCCGCCTACACGCTCTATCGCTTTGGCCGCTGGATCCTCCTGAGCACGTTGTTGATGTTCTTGGTGGGCAATGCGGATCGAATGATTTTCGGCAAGCTCGTCACCATGGCCGTGTTGGGGGTCTACAACATCGCTTTGACCCTCGCGCTCGTTCCGTCCGCGGCGATGAGCCACCTCGCGATGGCGGTCATCTTTCCTCTCTACAGCCGTCTTTGGCAGAGCAAGACTGACAGGATAGAGTTGTACCGGAGCGTTCGACTGCCGATGTTGATCCTGGGCGGGTGGGCGACCTCCGGGATCATCGCAGGCGGCCCCACCATCATCGAGATCCTGTATGACCCTCGCTACATCGAGGCGGGCTGGATGCTTCAGATCCTGGTCGCTGGACCCTGGTTTGGCGTTGCGATGGAGAGCTCGAACGGCGCAGCTCTTCTCGCACTCGGACACAGCCGATGGATGGCGCTTGCCTCCGCGACTAAGCTCGCTTCCATGGCGGTTCTGATCCCTCTAGGCTGGCACCTCGGGGGCTTCCCCGGCGCGATGATCGGTTTCGCGGGCGCCGACGTCATTCGCTATCTCACTTCGACTATCGGTGTCCTTCGCTTTGGCCTCGACGGTCGGATGCAGGATTTGAAGATGACCCTGCTAGTTGCGGCCTCCTCTTTCCTCGGCTGGTTTGCTGTACACCTGCTGAGCGCGACGGGGGTGACGAACGTGTTCCTCCGGGCGGCGGTCATCGCAGTGGTAGTGACCGTGTTGTGGTTGCCGCAACACATGAAGTTGTGGCGGCGCTACAAGGACACCGGTCATCTTTTCTTTGCCGCGTAGTGCGCCCCACTAGGAGCTTGCACGCCAGAATTCGGCGACATTGCCGGCCCGGTCCGTCAAGGACCCGAGCTCATCGGGGAGCCCTACTACAATGTAACCGATCCCATCTTTGCGTCCGAGCCGGTGTTGCATTGCGTTGAGCTCAAGCGCAGAGAGCGCGCCCGAATGGACGAGCACGATGATACGGCTCGCGAGCCTTGCAGCGCGTCGCAGCGCCTGTCCCTCGAAAGGCCCGTCCCAAGCTTCGAGGTTGACGCGGTCCGTGCTTGGTCGGATGGGACGAGCCTCTAACGATCTCACGGAGGGACGCGTGGCCAGTGCTGTCGAGGGGGCAGAGCGTGAGATGGGGTACGGACCCGACGGAGGGCTCGTTGGAATCGTCGGCGCCACACGAATCGGCTCAGGTGGCGGAGGTCCGCCGTGCGGTGTGCCTCCAGTGATCACCCAATCGTTGTTCATCCGATCCGCGAGCCCCACGGCGAGCGGTGTCTCGTGGGGCGATCCACCCACGATCAACACGCTGCCCCTTGCGTCCGGAGCGTAGTCATCGAGCCCGGCGACGAGCTCATCGAGGCCATGGGGATCACTCGGCCACGAGGTAGTGCCGAGCACTGGGCCGGCTCCCCAGAATGCGATCTCGCCGGGCGTCTGGGCGCGGAACCCTCGAAACTCCCCCCACAACACCCAGAGGAGGGCAAGCCCAAAGGACACCAGAGGAACCGCACCAAAAACGACCAGCTTTGTCTTGTTGCGTTCCGGGTATTCCGGCACCGACCCAGGATCGAGGATGGTGAAGCCGCTCGATGGATTTCGCAATGCGTCCTTCAACGCGCTCTTGGTTTGTCGCAGGCTTTGAACGAGGCTCTCGCTCACCTTGACTTCCGAAAGCAGGGCGGACGCTTCGCCCTCGATGTCGGAAAATGCTTCGACGCGCCGTTGCGCCTTGTCGGCCAGATCGACCAGCCCGCGTTGTCGCTCGCGCAGTGCCTGGAGACTCGACTTGGCCGCGCGAAGCTGCTCTCCGATCGCTTGATATGTCGTATTGGCCGTAAGCTGCCCATCACCGCCAACAGCCGTGGTTCCGCCAGAACGTAGTTGAGCGCGGAGCTGATTTACCTGTTGCTGAAGTGCCTGAACCCGTGGGTGGGTCTCCGAAAGCGTAGCTCTCGCCGTTGCCAGCTCCTGGCGCAATTGCTGATACGCAGCGCGCTCGGGAGTGTTCCCGCCTGTGATGATTCGGGTCTGGGGCGTGGTGGCGAGTTGGGCCTCGAGACTCTTCACCTGCGCTTCGAGGGCACGCACCTCGGAGACCGCGAGCTCGCTCTCTGCCCTCAGTTTGGCCGCGGATTCCAGCATCGACTCCTGCTCGGTGCTCAGATTGGCGATTCCATGCATCTCGCGGAACTCGTTGTATCTGCGCCTTGCGACTTCCGCTTGGGCTTCTGCCGCTGCGATGCGTTTGTCGGCACGTCCGATCTCGACCTCGACCCGCTCCGCTTGGCGTTCCTCGTGATACTGGATGAAAATGTCGATCACTGTCCGCGCAAACTGAGCAGCGTCCTCGGGGGTGTCCCCAGGTACTTTGATCTCAACCGTGGAACCCCTCAGGTCGACCTTGTAGTCGATGAAATTCCCCAGGGTCGTTAGGTCTCCTTCGAAGCCGACCTCGTCGGCAACTCGTCGAAGAACCGCCTGGCGCCGAATATCGTCCGCCGCTGGACCAAGCCCGTGGCCGGACGGCGGCACCCCCTCGATGGGGGGGGTTCCTTCGAACTTCAGGACAGCCGTCGATTGGTATGAGCTAGACATCACGAACTTCGCGACGACGAAGCCGACCACCAGCCCAGCAAGCCCAGTCCCTAACAGCAACCGCTTGCCGCTCAGAAGGGCGCGTCGAATCCTAAAGGGATCGACTGCAATGCCTGGGCGAGACCCGCTGGATCCGCTTCCACCGGGTGAGATCGTGACATCATCGATCGCCAAACCGCGCTCTCCTCGTCAATATGCGTTGCGGCGTGCGCCGGATCCGAAGATCGTCATGATGATGATCTGCAAGTCCCAGAGCAGGCTCCAGTTTCGAATATAGTCTAGATCGTGTTCGACGCGCTTTTCCATCTTCTCGAGGGTGTCCGTTTCACCACGCCAACCATTGACCTGGGCCCACCCGGTGATCCCTGGCTTGACCTTGTGCCGAAGCATGTAGCCTTGGATCTTCTTGCGGTAGAGCTCGTTGTGAGCCACCGCATGTGGCCGGGGACCAACTATGCTCATGCTGCCGTTGACCACGTTCAAGAACTGCGGGAGCTCATCGAGGTTCGTCCGCCGTAGGAACGCGCCGACCTTCGTGACCCGTGGGTCATTCCGGGTGGCTTGGCGGATGTCGGTCCCATCCTCCGTGACCGTCATCGAACGGAACTTGATGACGTCTATCACCTCACCATTGAGGCCATACCGGCGCTGTTTGAAGAGCACCGGCCCGGGCGAGCTCAGCTTGACGACGAGCCCGACGATCAGCATCGGGATCGCGATGGTCATCAAGATGAGCGACCCCAAGACGACGTCCTCAATGCGCTTCAGCCAGCCATCAACCCCGTAGAAAGGGGTTTCCCGGAGGCTCACGGTGGGAACGTCTCCGAGGGTTCCCCATCGAGCGTGCAACAGGTCGAAGGCGAAAAAATCAGCGGCGAGATACACGGACGCCGTCGTATCCGAAAGCTGTCGGAGAAGCTCGGTAATCCGCGGCTCGGCGCGCAAGGGGAAAGCGATGTAGATCAGATCGATGTCTCCGTACCGCGCGGCATTGACTGCGTCTTCGAGCGATCCGATCCTGCGTCCGAGTGACCTCGGGATCGGGTGGCAGCGATCCTCGGTTCGGTCATCGAAGAACCCGTAAACCTCGAGGCCCAAAGAAGGCAGGTCTTTCATTCGCTGGGCGAGCTGTTCGCCAAGGGGGGTCATGCCGATGATCGCAGCCGGGCGCGTGTTGTATCCGCGGCTTCTGAGCTCGCGGAGCAAGAGAGTGATCGCCGTTCGCCAGACCGAGATGAGAGACGGCGCGAGCACGAACCACGTGGTGACGGTGATGCGCGAGTAGTCCTCGGAGCTCTTTGAAATGAATGCCACGAAGAGAAGGGTGGGGACGACGCCTACGAGCCAACCGGTCCAAGCGCGCATGACGAGCTGCTTGAGACGCACTGCGCGCGACCTCTGGTAGAGCTCGAGCGCCTGCGCGATCAACAAGAAGAGGACCGCGGCTAGGGTTGCGGCAATCCACGACCTCTGGTCCCAGACCTCACCCCTGGCGAGCGTCGGCAACCAGAGCGCCGTGTAAATCAAGGCGAAGTCTACGAGGCGCATGAGCGGCGCGAGCTCTGCATCCGTCCCGCGCCCCCAATCGGTGGGTTTCTTGCTCGGCATTAGTCGTTCGTGGACAGTATAGGCGTAGCGGCCCCGCTTCTCACTTCAACCTTGCGGGCTACCCATGGGCAGGCTAACCACCAATATGCGCCGTTTCTCGGCAATCCTGCTTTGCGTCGCGGTAAGTGCTTGTGCGGCGAATCGCTATCCCGGTGCGCCTACCATGCCCTCGGATGACCCAGCGTTCGCGGCCCCGGAGCCGGTGGTGATGCCCGGCCTCGAGACCGACCCGCCCGAGGCGCTGAAGCTGATGCCGGGAGATATCGTCCAGCTGACCACCGTCTCCGCCCAGACGAACGCGTATCCGGGTCTCATTGTCGATGCCTTGGGGCATCTGCACGTGCCGCTTGCAGGGGACGTCTCAGTCGGCGGCAAAACCCTGACCGAGGCTGAGAAGGCCATCGAAGCCGGGCTTCGGCGGTACGATCGGTTTGCCCGTGCCAATCTGATCATTACCCAACCCGACGGGCACGTCGCGTCGGTGCTTGGAGCCGTCGGCAAACCTGGCCGGATCCCGGTGCCCCCAGGGATGCGGGTCGCCGATTTGTTCGCCGCGGCGAGTGGCGGCAGGGAGACCGGGCTCGCGAGTGAGCAGGCCCAGAATTTGATGCCCAATTTGGACTTGGCCCGCCTGATGCGTGATGGGGAAACCGTGCCCGTGAGCATACCTTTGGCGATCAAGGGCGACCCCAGGCACAACGTTCGCGTTCGTTCGGGCGATCAGCTCTACGTGCCGCCAGGTACGGAGATGCTCATCATGGTCCTCGGCCAGGTCGGGGCGCCGCAGCCCATCGCCTACCGTCAGGGAATGCGGCTCACGGAGGCTCTCGCGCGGGCTGGCGGCATCACGGTTGCGGGCGACCAGAACGACGTACGGATCGTACGAGGTCCCTTGGATGAGCCCAGGATGTATACGGCCAGTATCAAGGACTTGGTCAACGGCAAAGCGACCGACGTCCAGCTGGCGGCCGGGGACATCGTGTATGTCACCAAGGCCTGGTACACCAAGACTGGCGAGGTTCTCAACGCGTTGTCGCCTCTGATCTCGCTGGCGAACTCGGCAGCGATCATCGCCGTCGCTGAAGCCATTCGTAGGCCGTAGTGTCATGGGGCGCAGGATGCTGTTCGGCCATCTCCTCGACCCTAACGTCGTGACCGAAGAGATGGATCCTCGGTCTATCGAGGGAGGCCTTCTCGAACCTGAAGAGCAAGCGGTTGCCGGAGCGGTGGCTGGCAGAATCGACCAGTTCACCGCCGGCCGCGTCTGTGCCCGCAGAGCTCTCGCGAGACTCGGAGTAGACGCCCAGACCCCCATTCTTCAAGGCGAAGACCGAGTACCGATCTGGCCGGAGGGCTTCATCGGAAGTATTACGCATACTGACGCTTGGTGTGCTGCGGCCGTTGCGCGCGCTTCGGAAGTTCGCGCCGTCGGAATCGATCTCGAGCCGGCGACGCCTCTCAAGGAGTCGGTCGTGACCCGGATTTGCACCCCGGCAGAGCGCCAGTGGCTCTCGGAAGCATCGGAACCCGGCTTGTTGGCCAAGGTCATCTTCAGCGCGAAGGAGGCGGTCTACAAGTGCCAATATTCCCTCACGCGCGAGTTTCTCGGATTCCACGCGCTAGCTCTCCACCTTGGCGATGGTCTCTTCGACGCTGTGTTTCAGCAAGACGTGGCAGACTTTCGACAGGGTGATGGCATTTCTGGCCGTTACATCATCGAGAACGGTGTGGTCGCAACCGCGTGCGCCCTGGATCTAGGATGAGCGTCGCGCCCATCACCGTGGTCATCGACGTGCCTCGCGGAAGCTTCATCAAGCGAGACGACGATGGCACAGTGGACTTCGTCTATCCGGTGCCCTGTCCTTTCAACTACGGCCACGTCCCAGGGACCAAGGCCGCAGACGGCGACGCAGCGGATGCGATCGTTCTCGGAAGGCGGTTGCCTTTGGGTACGACTACGAGTGTCCTGCCGCGAGGTCGCATTCGTTTCATCGACGCCGGTCGAGCCGACCCAAAGTGGGTTTGTGCAGACAAGCCTCTCAGCGAGCTCCAACGCCTGCAGGTTACCGGCTTCTTTCGGATGTACGCGACCGCGAAGTTGCTGATCAACCGTATTCGCGGGAAGCGCGGAGCTACAAGATACCTCGGCTGGCTCTGATAGGCGCGGTCCGTCAGACTCCCTGGCACCCTTGGGCGAGTTGATCGACATACGCGTTCTGTCGTCGTTAGCCTCGGTAGATGCGGCCGATTGGGACATCCTGACCGGCGACGACGACCCTTTCGTCGACCATGCGTTCCTATCGCTTCTCGAGCAAAGCGGATCTGTGGGACGCGGCTCGGGATGGGAGCCCACGCACATCACCGCGTGGCGTGGCAAACGACTAGTCGGCGCGCTTCCTCTCTATCTCAAGACGCACAGCTACGGCGAGTACATCTTCGACTGGGGATGGGCTGATGCCGCTGCGCGTCTCGGTGTCCGCTACTACCCAAAGCTCGTCTCGATGGTTCCGGTCACGCCGGTGACCGGGCAGCGGATCTTGTACGCGCCTGGCGAAGATCCGATGCCAATCGTGCGGAGGTTGATCGATGGCTGTCTCGATTTGGCGGACTCCGCGGGCATGTCCTCGATCCACCTGCTCTTTCTAAACCCTGAGGAACAAGCGTGGGTGGCGCGAGACGGTCGCCTCATGAGTCGGTTGTCCTTCCAGTTTCACTGGCGTAACGCGAACTACGAGAGCTTCGATGAATTCGTCGACGGTTTTCGCTCCTCGATGCGCAAAAAGCTCAAGAAGGAGCGACGGATCGCAACTGAAGGAGATGCGGAGATCGAAGTCCTCAAGGGGACCGACCTGAGCCACGACGACTGGCGCACGCTCGAGCGGTTGTACCGTGGGACATGCGGTCGGAAAGGCTCGCACCCGTATCTGACACCCGAATTCTTTGAGATGGCGCCGTCAGTGCTCGGCGAATCACCCCTCGTCGCTGCTGCAAGGCGTGAGCGACAGATCGTGGCGGCGTCGATCAACTTCCGAAAGGGCGCCAATCTGTACGGCAGGTATTGGGGAGCGGTTCGAAGGCATGACATGCTGCACTTCGAGCTCTGCTACTATCGCCTCATCGACTACGCGATCAGACACGGCATGCAGCGATTCGAGGCCGGCGCACAAGGGACCCACAAGCTTCGCCGTGGCCTCATGCCGGTTCCCATCTATAGCGCTCATTGGATTCGGCACCCCGTGCTGGCGCAAGCCGTGGCCGACTTCCTCCCGCGAGAAGCAGCGTCGGTGCGCGAGCAGATCGAGCACCTCGGCCACCATGGGCCGTTTCGTCGGCAGGACAGCCAGAGCACGTTGCACCGAAGAGCTTCCGGATGACGCTCCTCTTCGTCTACCTCGCGCTTGCGCTTGGCGTATCTTTTCTGTGCTCCATTCTCGAGGCAGCGCTCCTCAGCGTCACGCCAGCGCACCTCGCTCGGCTCGAGCAGGACCGACCCAAAGTCGGGGCCCGCATTCGCGCGCTCAAGTTGCACATCGATCGACCCCTCGCCGCGATTCTCAGCCTCAACACGATCGCGAACACCGTAGGTGCGGTCGGCGTCGGTGCGGAAGCCCAACGTCTCTGGGGCTCTCACGTCTTGGCGATCACCTCGGCGATCTTGACCCTGCTGATCTTATTTCTCTCCGAGATCATCCCAAAAACGCTCGGGGCGGTGTACTGGCGCCGGCTCACCGGTTTCATGAGTCGATTTCTGCCCGCGTTGATAGTGGTCTTGTCGCCTCTGGTGTGGCTTTCCCAGGTGATCACCAGCGTCATCAAACGTCGCCGAGGTTCGGAGAAGCTGTCGCGAGAAGAGTTCGCGGCGCTTGCCCGTGTGGGCGCCCAGCAGGGAGTATTTGACGAGTCCGAAATGCGAATTCTCTGGAATCTTTTCCATTTTGGGTCGCTGCGAACCCGGGACATCATGACCCCACGAACCGTGATGTTCTCGCTCGAAGAGAATACGAGCGTCCGGGATGCCGTTTCCGAACGGGGCTCTATGATTTTTTCTCGAATTCCGATTTGGAAGGGAACCCCTGATCAAGTGACTGGTTACATCCTCAAAGACCACTTGTTGATTCAGGCGGCGCGCAACGAGCTCGATGTTGCAGTGAACAGTTTCGCACGTGAGGCGTTGATGGTCCCAGACACCCTACCTTTGCCGTCCTTGTTCGAGCGCCTGTTGGATCGACGAGAGCACATTGCGGTCGTGGTCGATGAATACGGCGGTGTGGACGGTGTCGTAACCATGGAAGACGTCCTCGAAACCCTCATCGGTCTCGAAATCGTCGACGAAATGGACTCCGTTCAAGACATGCGAGCGATGGCACGTTCGAAGTGGGAGGCTCGCACCAAGCACATCGTCAACAACCTGCCCGAACCAGCCGGTCCCGGAGACCCGGCGACAGAGTCGTGAAGGCCTCGCTGACCAATCGCAGTCTTCCCTCCTCGGGCCTCGATCGATGGATCTATGCGCTGAAGCCCGACAGTTGGCCCAAGCTCTTGGTTCCGACGCTCTTTGGTCAGGTGCTCGGCGCAGTATCGGTCGGTGCGCTCGATGTCATTGCGGTCGTTTGGGGGCTGGGGTTCACGCTGGCTGGGCTCGGCTTCATCGTGCTTCTCAACGATTGGGGCGACCGCCAAGTCGATACGATCAAGCGCGCGATGTTCCCCGACGGCTGCTCGCCGAAAACGATCCCCGATCAGATCCTCAGCGTGAGGGCCGTCGGGGCAGCGGGCGTCGTCTTCGGCGTAGCGACTGTGTTGGTCACGATTGGGAGCGAGGTCGTGCTGGGTCGACGGTGGGCGCTCGAAGCGGGCGTAGGCTGCATGGCGTTGTTTGCGGCTTACACGTTGCCCCCCATTCGACTCAACTATCGTGGCGGAGGCGAGCTCCTCGAGATGCTCGGTGTTGGCGTCGCGCTGCCGATCTACAACGTATACTTGCAGGCAGGGCTCATCGCCCCACAGGTGTGGTCCTGGGTCATCGGATTCGCGTTTCTAAGCTTCGGGAGCGGGATAGCCAGCGGGCTGTCCGACGAGCAGAGCGATCGCCAGGGCGGAAAGCGCACGTTTGCTTCGGTGTTTGGCAATCGGGTCGCTCGGCGATCGACTGAGGTTTGCGTGCTTTTGGGCGCTGTATGTTGGTGTGTCGGCGCGGTCGTGGCGCCTGCGGCAGTGCCGTTTTGGGTTGTGGTTCCGGCCGTCGCGATTCTAGGATGGCGGTTCATTGCGATGCAGCGCGTCAGTGCACAAGCCGTCACCAATGCGTTCGAGGCGCAGGGGCGATACAAACACTCCCTTCACAAAGCTATTTGGCATAGTACGATGGCGGTGGCCCTTCTGTTGTGGGTCGACATGATTCTCTGATGAGTGCCCGGGCGATAGAGAGTCGAGTTGCAACCCTGGACGCGGTGCAAGCCCGCATCGATGCGACGACCTGGGGAGCGTTGACTCTCGACCCCTGTCGCCCCGCTGCGACTCCCCTCCGGGAGCTGGTCGCCTCGCTTGCGGGGCCTCCCGAGGTCGAGCACTTGGCTGCCGCAGCCGTCGAAGTGGCCACGGCTCAGCTCGACAACTTCCCGGAGAACCTCTTCTGGGATTTCGATCGCTATCTCGCCTCGGTTCACGAGCAAGCTTCCGCGTCCACAGACTACACGGGGTCCATCGAGCGGAGCAGCCTAATGACGGTCGGCTTGATGCGGCTCTACGGCCAGCAATCCAAGATTCGATTCCGATACGTGCACGATTTCATGTACGGATTCGACTGGGCACGGTGGGTGCGGCGCGACCCCTCGAATCGCGTTGGAGTCGATCCGTTTGGGATGAGCTTCCTGAGCCAGTCGGAGAGTCGAGGTCGAGACATTCTCGATCTGATCGAGGCCGACGACACATGGTATCCCCGCCTCGGAGACGGTGTTGCACGAAATCCCTTTTCCTTCTCCCGGGAGCCCGAGGACGAGCTCGTTCTCTATCGAGATCTCTCCGCACGAGGTCTCGTACCCGTGCAGGCTTGGCGAATCGATGCAGCGCCCGACTGGAGCCGCGATTTCGACGCCCTACGCGAGGCACGAGCCAAGGCGCTGAGGCTCGGCGACTAGGCCGAAAGCACCATCGCAACGATCCACGAGACGAGCAGCACGTTGAGCGCACCGCTGGCCCACGCGGCAGCACGAAATGGATCCCGCGCGCGCGCTCCGAGCAACAAGGGCACGAAGGCCATGATGCCGATGAGCACCCGGGTTCCGATGGGGACGAGTGGCGTCCACAAGAAGATTCCGAACGCCGCAAATGCAATCCCGGCAGAGGCTGCGCGGCGAGCATAGGTGACTCCGTAGCGAACAGGCCAGGTCCGCTTGTCGGCGTTCCGGTCGTCTTCGACATCCGGCAATGCGCTCAGAATGTTTCCGCAAACGCCGAGCACGGTCGTGGGCAAGATGATCCACATCGGCGCAAGTAGGATTTCAGCCTGCAGGTAGTAGCCCAAAGAGGGAAGGCCGATCCCAATGCCGAGGCCCTGAAGGATTTCTCCACCACCTCGATAGCTCAGTCGAACCGGGGGGAAACTGTAGAGCCACAGCAATGCGAGCGCGATTACCGCATAAGCCGGCGTCCAAGGTCGTCCGAAGAATGCGAGGGCGCTCGACCAGATCACGAGCAGGACCGCGCTCACTTGGGCTGCGCGGCGCAGCTGCTCCGGCTTCAGCTTTCCCTCGGGAATGACGCCCGAACCGCCCGATATTGGAGTGCGATTCCCGGTATCGGCCTCGTGGTCTGCGTAGTCATTTGCGTATACGACGAAAAGATGATCCAGGATGCCCCAAAGCAACGCGGCCACGAACCAGAACCAGTCAAAGGTTCCCGTGATGTGCCACGCCGCCACTTGTCCGAGAACCAGAGGCACGGCAATGTTGACCTGTGCGAGCGGTCTCGAAGCCTGCACCCAATGCTTCGCTTTCGTCACAGTCCTCGATAACACGATTCTTTCCTGCTAGGGGTGAATCGTGCAGGCGCCGATTAGGGAATCACTCTCCCGGCCAGTGCAGTTGTTCACCGGTAAAGGCGGCGTTGGCAAGTCTACCATCATCGCAGCCGTGGCGACGAGGGCTGCAGGTGCAGGGCAACGCCCTTTGATCGTCGAGCTCGGGATCCATACGTCGTCATCGCATCTCTTCAATGGGCCAGTGGTCGGCTACGAGCCGGTCGAGGTTACCGAAGGCGTGCACGCCACACGCGTGCTGTTCGAGCCCGCGCTTATCGACTACCTCACCTCCAGGCTCAAGCTGCAACCGGTCGCAAAGCTCGTCGCAAAAAACAACTCCCTTCGGCGTCTCTTCATGGCCGCGCCCGGGGTCGACGAGCTCGTCACACTCCACCGAATTGCGCAGCTCGATGCCAATGAAACGTGGGGACCGGTCTTGGTCGACCTCGAGTCGACCGGGCATGCCTCGATGTTTCTCGATCTCCCCGATGTCTTGAACGTTTTCCTCGAGGACGGTCCACTTCGCCAGGTTCTGGACAACGCCACTCGGCTGCTCCACGACGCGCAGCGTTGCGCGGTCCACATCGTCACGGTTCCCGAGCCGCTCGCGGTTCGAGAGACGATCGAACTCTACCGCGATCTGCGCAGGCGAGATGGAATCCACCTCGGTCACCTCTTCATCAATCGCGTTCCCCCTGCTTGGCTCGATGATGCCGGACGACGATCGATTCGAGACTTTCTCGACACCGCGAGCATCGACGATCCGTTCAGGCCAAGTCTCTTGTTGGCGGAGCACATGTTGATGCGACGAGAAAACGCGGAGAAGTGCATCCGGGGGCTGCGGCACGACATCGATCTGCCAACCATCGTTCTCGAGGCGCAGGACGACAGTAGAATTCGGATCGTTCAGTCTATCTGTGCGCGGCTTGGACCAACGGTGGCTTCATGACCAGGCTTCGCGAAGATTGCAAGCTCGTGTTTTGCGTCGGCGTAGGCGGGGTCGGGAAGACGACCTTTGCGTCCGCTCTCGGGGTACGGGAGGCGCTTGGTGGACGCTCGGTGCTGGTGTTGACCGCCGATCCCGCAAAGCGGTTGGCAGACGCACTAGGTATGTATGGCCTCCATGACGAGCCTTCCACCATCTCCTTACCGGAGAGCGCCGAGGGGGGTGAGCTTCATGCTGCCATGCTCGAGACGAAGGCCAGCGCAGATGCGATCATACGGCGCGCCGCACAAAACGAGGCGCGAGCACAACGCGTTCTCGACAACAAGATCTATCAGGCGTTCTCCACCACGTTGGCACGCTCGCACGCCTATGCCGCCATGGAACGCGTCTACGAGGCCGTTCATGATCCTCGATACGACCTGGTCATCGTCGACACCCCCCCGGCCCAAAGTGCGATCGAGATCCTCGAAGCGCCGGCTAGGCTCGTGCGGTTCCTAGACCAGCGGGTGGTGCGTTGGTTTCTGCAACCCGTCGATGGATCTATTCGGTTGCGGGGTGGGGCTCTCACGCGGCGCCTGCTCACGGCAATTGCTGGCGAGTCCCTCGTCGCCGCCTTGACGGACTTCCTCGTCGAAATGGCGTTCCTGCGCGAAGGCTTTTCGGAGCGAGCGAGAGACGTGCGCGATACGATGCGGTCCTCCGAGACCGAGTTCATACTGGTTTCTTCGGCCGACTCGGTAGGCGTGGAGGCGGCGCGATCCGTGGCCGCTGAGGTTTCTCATCGTGGCTTTGCGCTCGGTCTTATCGTCTTCAACCGTGCGTTCGTTTCAGGAGTGGAGGTTGGCGACATGCGCAGCGACAACTATCCGCCAGTCCTCGCCGTGCATGCCCCAACGCTCGCAAGGATGCGTGCTTGGTTCGCGAACGAGCAGGCCCGGAAGCGCGCCGCCATCGAGGCGTTTTGTCAGGAGCAGAGCCGTGGCGCCTGGATCCTTCCCGAAACCTCGAGGCCCCTCGGAAACCGGTCGGCGCTTTTCGCCTGGATCTCGGCCGGACGCGCGATTGGACCTCTCGCATAGCGCGTCCCCACCAGTTCGTGCAATCCTCCGGCCGGCGTATGGAGTACACGATCGACCACGATTTGAGCCCAGAGCTCGCAAAGAAGGCTGCGCAAAAAGCGGCCGACCACTACACGAAGAAGTGGGCAAAGTACAACGCGCAGACCACTTGGTCCGGCGATGACCACGCGGAGATCACATTCCACGTCAAAGGCGTCGATGTCGCCGCGACCGTGGACATGCGGCCGGGGCAAGTCGTCATCGACATGACGAAGGTGCCTATTTTGTTGCGCCCTTTCAAGCGGATGGCTCTCGAGGTCGTTCATAAGACCATGACCAAGTGGATCGAGAAAGCAAAGAACGGGGAGCTCGACGCGTGACTGCGAGCCTTCGGATCGGTACGCTTGGGGCAGCGACGATCACTCCGATGGCGTTGGTTCGACCGTCCCACAAGACCACCGGTGTGTCGGTCACGGCAGTGGCGGCGCGAGATCGATCGCGCGCCCAGAAGTTTGCTCGCAAACACCGGATCGAGAAGGTTCATGCCGACTACGATGCGCTGCTTGCGGATCCCGACGTCGAGGCGATCTACAATCCACTGCCGAACGGCTTGCACGCGGAGTGGACCCTTCGCGCCCTCGATGCGGGTAAGCACGTCCTCTGCGAAAAGCCTTTTGCCTCCAACGCACCTGAGGCGCAGAAGGTTCACGAAGCGGCGCAGGCGAGCGACCGAATCGTGATGGAGGCGTTTCACTATCGCTATCATCCTCTTGCGGAGCGACTTCGTGACCTGGTGGCCTCGGGCGAGCTCGGGGCCCTGCGCTTCGTCGAGACCTGGATGTGCATCCCACTTCCGTTTCCCAATGACATCCGGTATCGCCTCGATTTGGCCGGTGGCGCGACGATGGACACCGGCTGCTACGCGATCCATCTGGCGCGCACGATCGCCGGAGAGGAGCCGGACGTCCTGTCAGCGAGGGCCAAGCTCGCCTCCGAAGGCGTCGACCGAGCGATGAGCGCGGAAGTGCGCTTTCCAAGCGGCGCGGAGGGAAGAGTGCATTGCTCGCTCTGGTCCTCCAAGGTCGCGAAGATAGCGGCGCACGTCGAGCTCGAGGACGGCGAAATTCGGGCGACCAACCCGATCGCTCCGCAGTTTTTCCACCGATTCAAATGGCGCAAGAAGGGTGGGACCTGGGTCAAAGAAAAGTTCCCCAAGAAGCCGACCTACGAGTATCAACTCGAGGCATTTCGAGACGCGGTGGTAGACGGGAAGCCTTTCGTGACGACGACAGCGGATGCAGTCCATACGATGAGGGTGATCGACGCGGTGTACCGAGCAGCCGGGATGCAGCCGAGGTAAACTTCAGTCCCAGTCCCAGTGTTGGTGCCAGTGTCAGCGACTACTCCGAATCGTCGAGGACTCGGGCTGGGTGTCCATGGTCGATGTGGCCGATGAGCATCCGGTAGACGCTGTAGCCGACGAGCTCCTGCAGGCGTTTCGGGAAGCGCTTCGCGATGTCTCGCGGGATGCCGAGCTGTTGGTTTTCTTGCTGGCGAATGAAGCCGGCGCAGTAGTTCATCGCGATTCCGACGCGCCGCTCGTCCGTGCGGTTTTCCCCACCCCCGTGCCACATGGACCCGTTGTAGATCATGATGCTGCCCTTTCTCATGCAGGCCCCCTGGCTTTCATACGTCTGCCCAAAGGTAGGCGAGTGGTCGCGTTTGTGTGAGCCAGGGATGACACGAGTCGCGCCGTTGTCTTCCGTGAAGTCGGTGATCGCCCACATCGAGTTGCAAACCAGCGGCACATGAGGCTTTTCAATCGGGAGCAATTGATCATCCGCGTGGATCGGCTGCGGGCGTTCGCCCGGCAAGATACTGATCGACGATAGCGAGGAGATCAGGCATCCGTCGTCGAGCACCCGTTCTACGATGGGCAGCAATATCGGGTGTATGGGGATCCGCTCGTACAGTGGACCGTGCACCAATAGATTGTAGATCCGAATCGTGTTGTGCCCTTCGAACGCGTTGCGGTTGGGCGTGACCTCGAGCTCTCGTTCGAGCCTCAGAAGATCTTCCGCAAGCTCGTCGGCGAGGTCCGTATCGAAAGCGTTCTCGACGATCGTGTAGCCCTGGTCTTCGATCTCGGCGACGTGCTCGCGGAGCTCCATGACGACTAATGTGGGCCTGAAGGCCTTGACCGTCCAGAGGCGTCGGCGCTGGTGGCTTAGGCGCTTACGAACTGCTTTAGAGCCGCTTCGCCGTGCACGTTGCGGAGCTTTCGCAGGGCCAGGGCTTGGAGCTGACGGATGCGTTCGCGGCTCAAGCCGAACTCCCGGCCGATCTCGGCGAGGGTGTGCGACTCTTTTTCCCCGATGCCGAATCGCATACGGATGATGCGCTGCTCACGCGGATTGAGCGTTTCGAGAGCTCGAAGTACCGTCATCGAGAGATCCTCGTCGATCACCGAGTCCATGGGCGTACCGCCTTCTTCGTCGGATATGAGATCTCGGAGCTCGCTGTTGCCGTCGTTACCGACCGGCATCTCGAGTGACACCGTGTCGCGGGAAATCATCAAGAGGTTGGCGATCTGATCCGCCGGGAGCTTCATCCGTTTCGCGATTTCCACCGGAGTCGGTTCGCGGCCGAACTCTCCGGTCAGCTTGCGAGTCATTCCGGTCACCTTGGTCAAGAGCTCGCAGGCATGGACAGGGATTCGGATGGTGCGCGCTTGATCGGTAGTCGCTCGAGCCATCGACTGCCGAATCCACCACGACGCGTAGGTCGAGAGCTTGTAGCCGCGACGGTAGTCGAACTTATCGATGGCCCGCATGAGCCCCATATTGCCCTCTTGGATCAAATCCATGAAGGGGAGTCCGCGCTTCAAGTATTTCTTCGCGATCGCGACCACGAGGCGCAGATTCGCCTCGACCATTTCGGACTTGGCACGTTCGACGTCGGCCGTCGCAGCGCTCACCACTTCCTGCAATTTTCGCAGCTTGGCGGCTGACAAACCGGAGTCTTCTTCCGCCTTCCTTCGAGAGGCCGCGCCTTCGTCGAGTGACTCGACATAAGAGTCGAGCGCACAAAGGACGGATTCGAAGCTCGAATCGATGGCTGCCTCACGAATCGCAAGATCACCCTCAGCAACGCGCTGACGAACTTCGACCAACTCGTTCGCGTGCAGCTTGTGATCGACGATCGCGTGGTAGATGACCTGGCGACCTTTTTCGATCTGTCGCGCGAGCTCGACTTCGCCCTCTCGCGTGAGAAGGCTGACCGCGCCCATCCAATCCAAGTAGGTCTGAACAGGCTCCGCGCTGAGCACGTTCGTCTTCTCGGAGTTCTTCCCGTTTCGGCGACGGTCGGCCTTGCGGTTCTTTCCGGGCTTGACGGTCACTTCGATGCCTGCGGACTCGACGCGCCGAAGAAACTTTCGGACGGTGCCTTGGGTGGCGCCGATCTTGGCGATGACTTCCGAAGCTTCGTCATAGGTAATCCAGCCCCGTGGTTTCACGGCCTCGATCAGCTCCCTAATCTTCGCGGTTTCCTTGGCTTTGCTCTTGTCCGTCATCCGTCGGCTCCCCTGCTTCTAGGCTTGGAGTACCATCATGTTGGAAAAAACGCAACCATGTGATCAAAAAAATCTAGTTTCACTGTGAGCAGATCATCACTGTGAGGGATCTCACCTTCCCCAACGGCGCAGCCGAGGCGTTGATTTCCGGTGCCTCCCTGGGGTACGCCTCTCGGCCATGGCTGGATTCGAGGAGTACGACGCCTACGATGGATTGGGCCTTGCCGAGTTGGTGAGAGCAGGCCAGGTCCGCAGCCGGGAGCTCGTCGAGGAGTGCATCGCTCGGATCGAGCGGGTGAATCCAAAGATCAACGGCGTGGTTCGACCTCTCTATGATCGCGCGCGCGCCCAATCGCAGGAAGCGCTGGGGGAAGGGCCTTTCGCGGGCGTTCCGTTCCTGGTGAAAGACCTGATTCAGTGCATTCCAGGCGTGCCCACCGAGATGGGGTCGGTCTTCTGGAAAGGATGGACGCCTCAAACCGCGACCAACCTCTACAAGCGGTGGCGCGAGGCCGGTGTGATTCCTGTAGGCAAGACAGCTACATCGGAGCTCGGGCTGCTGCCAGTCGTCGAGACCGAGCTCTGCGGCAAGACCCGTAATCCATGGAATCTCGATCGAACGTCGGGTGGCTCGAGTGGAGGATCCGGGGCAAGCGTTGCAGCCGGCGTCGCTCCTCTCGCATCTGCGGGTGACGGAGGTGGCTCGATCCGAATCCCTGCGTCCTGCTGCGGTGTATTTGGCCACAAGCCGTCCCGAGCGCGTAATCCCGTCGGTCCTACGGCAAGCGAGCATTGGTCGGGCTTCGTCTCGGAGCACGTCGTCAGCCGCAGTGTGCGAGATAGCGCCGCGATGCTGGATGCGACGCATGGACCGGATGCGACTGCCCCGTATTTTGCCCCGCCGATCGAGGGTACGTTTCTAGGCGCGACCAAGAGCGACCCGAGGCCCCTTCGGATCGCGTTCCATAGCGAGCCCGCCTTCCCATCGACCGTTCATCCAGATTGCAGGACAGCCGTCGAAGACGCCGCTCACCTTTGCGAACAGCTTGGCCATCGCGTGGAAGAAATCTCGCCCGGTCACGATCCACCGGCGCTGAGTCGGGCGTTGGTGATTGTCTTCGGCAGCAACATCGCCGCCGAGATCGAAGAAGCCGAACGAATCGTGGGTCGCCGTGCAACTCCGAAAGACTTCCAGCTCACGACGTGGATCAGTCACATGATCGGCAAAGCGGTGAGCGCGCAGGACTTCTTGGTCGCCCTGAGGTCCCTCCAGGCCGAGGCACGCCGCCTGGCGCGTGTGTACCGTGACTACGATCTCGTGCTGACTCCGACGCTCGGTACTCCGCCGATCGAGATCGGTGCGCTCGAGCCGCAGGGGATCGATGCCGCTGCTCAGAAGCTGTTCGCTGCGACCGGCTGGAGCGCACCTCTCGCGAGCCCCAAGCTGATCGATCGAGCAGCGGAGACCACCTTTGCGTTCGTCCCGTTCACACCGATCGCCAACATCACCGGCCAGCCCTCGATGTCTGTGCCGCTGTTTTGGAACGCCAAAGATCTCCCGATAGGGGTCATGTTCACCGGGCGACCTCCGGACGAGGCCGTCATGTTCTCGCTCGCAGCGCAGCTCGAGCGGGCGCGTCCGTGGAGAGACCGCCGCCCGCCGGTTTATGCGAAGACATAATTGCCCTGTAATTTCGGGCCACTTGCGATGATTGAGCCTTCATTCATAATTGGATTGCCCGCTTCTGGGCGCACCCTCTAGGATTCTCGCGGATGTCCCAAGAACAGCGCTATCCGATCCTGCGCTCGAAGGTCGATACCACGTCGGACACCTATCAAGCCAATCGCGAGGAGAACCTCGCGTCCCTTGGCGAGGTGGTCGAAGCCCAGGTCGTCGCCAATGGTGGAGGCGGACCGAAGTACGTCGATCGACACCTTGCACGCGGTCGGGTTCTTCCCCGTCAGCGCATCGAGATGATGCTCGACCGCGACAGTTTCTTTTTGGAGATCGCCCCACTCGCAGGTCACGGTATGAAGGGAGAGGCTAGTGGGTCTTCCGTCGTCGGCGGTGTCGGGCTCGTAAGCGGTGTCGAGTGCTGTGTCGTGGCGAGTGAGGCGACGGTCAAGGGTGGTGCGATCACGCCCATCAGCATGTTGAAAAGTGGGAGGCTTGCCGAGATCTGCGAACAGAACCGCCTCGTTGGTCTCAGTCTCATAGAGTCGGCAGGCGCGGATCTCCCAAACCAAGACAAGATCTTCGTGCCCGGTGGCGCTGGGTTTCGGCATTTGACACGACGCTCAGAGCACAAGATACCGACGATCTGTCTGGTATTTGGAAGCTCGACAGCCGGCGGCGCCTACTTGCCGGGTATGAGCGACTACGTCGTGATGGTGAAAGAGCAGGCGCAGGTCTATCTAGCGGGGCCTCCGTTGGTGAAGATGGCCACGGGCGAAGAAGCTGGCCATGAAGAGCTCGGCGGCGCGGAGATGCATTCGAGCATCAGTGGCGTGTCCGACTACCTTGCCGAAGACGAGCTCGACGCGATTCGACTCGGACGAGAAATCGTCGCGCATCTCGAGTGGAAAAAACATGCCTCTCCCCGATCGCGCCCGGTCGAAGCCCCTCTTTACGACCAAGAAGAGCTACTCGGAATTGCCTCGGCCGACGTGCGGGTTCCCTTCGACCAAAGAGAGGTAGTCGCGCGGATTGTCGATGGTTCGCGCTTCAGCGAGTTCAAGCCGCTCTACGGAAAGACCATGCTCTGCGGCTGGGCCCACATTCACGGGTTTCCCGTTGGCATCATCGCCAACAACGGAACGATCTTCAGCGACAGTGCCAACAAGGGTGCTCAGTTCATTCAGCTCTGCAATAGCAGCGACATCCCGCTGGTCTTTCTTCAAAACACGACCGGTTTCATGGTCGGGAAGAACTACGAGCAGGAAGGCATCATCAAGAACGGCGCCAAGATGATCAACGCGGTTTCGAACAGCACCGTCCCCGCGATCACCATCATGACAGGCTCGAGCTACGGCGCTGGAAACTACGCGATGAGCGGTCGCGCGTACTGTCCTCGGTTTCTTTTCACTTGGCCCAACCACAGGATCGCGGTGATGGGAGGTAAGCAGCTCGCTGGCGTGCTCGACATCATTCAGCGCGACGCGGCTGCCAAGAAAGGCATCGAAGTCGATGAAAAGATGCTCGAGGTCGCCAAGATGATGACCGAGAAGCAGATCGAGGATCAATCGACAGCGCTATACGCAACGGCCCGAGTTTGGGACGACGGTATCATCGATCCTCGGGACACCAGAACCGTCTTGGCCATCAGTCTGTCGGTCGCATACAACGCGCCTGTCGAGGGGACGACTTCATGGGGCGTCTTTCGCCACTGAGGAATAGGCGCGGTGTGACCCAAACAATCCAAAAAGTACTGGTCGCCAATCGCGGAGAGATTGCCCGACGCGTCATGCGCACGTGCCGCAAGATGGGAATTTCGACCGTTGCCGTCTACTCCGAGACCGACCAGGACGCGCCTTTCGTGCGAGAGGCGGACGAGGCATTGTTGCTTGGACCAGCGCCAAGTGCGGAAAGCTACCTTCGGATCGACAGGATCGTAGAAGCGGCCAAGCGTTCGCAAAGCGATGCAATTCATCCCGGCTACGGCTTCCTTGCCGAGAGCGCCGATTTCGCCGAAGCGTGCCGTTCGGCGGGAGTAACCTTCATCGGACCGACACCCGAGGCGATCCGCTCGATGGGATCAAAGCGAGAAGCGAAGGCTTTGGTCGAGCAAGCCGGCGTTCCTGTGATTCCGGGATACGATGGGTTGGATCAAAACCCTATCGTCCTAGCTGAGGAGGCCACGCGAATCGGGTTTCCGGTTCTGCTGAAGGCGAATGCCGGCGGCGGTGGCAAAGGAATGAAGCTGGTGCGAAAGCAAGAAGAGCTTTCCGACGCGATCGCATCTGCGGCTCGCGAGGGCCAGAGCGGGTTCGGCGATGGCACCCTCATCGTCGAGAAGTACATCGACAATCCGCGTCACGTTGAGATTCAGATCCTCGGCGACCGTTACGGCGATTTGATTCACCTCAACGAACGCGAATGCTCGATCCAACGACGCCATCAGAAAATCATCGAAGAGACGCCATCTCCCGCCCTCGATGCCGAACTTCGAAGAGCGATGGGCGCCGCGGCCGTTTCCTGCGGTCGGGCGATCGATTACCAGAATGCCGGCACGGTCGAGTTCGTCTTGGCGCCCGATCGGAGCTTTTACTTCCTCGAGGTGAACACCCGCCTCCAAGTGGAGCACCCGGTTACCGAGTGTGTGACGGGCCTGGATCTCGTCGAGGAGCAGATCCTAATCGCACAGGGCGAGCCGCTGAGGCTCTCACAAGAGCAAGTGCGATTCGATGGAGCTGCGCTCGAGGTGCGGATCTATGCCGAGGATCCCTCTGCGGGCTTTCTTCCACAAAGCGGCAAAGTGGTAGACTGGCACCTCCCTCCCGTAGAGGGCCTACGTGTCGAAACCGGGGTTGAAACCGGGAGCGAGGTCAGCATCTACTACGACCCGATGCTTGCGAAGATCATCACCTCGGGAGACAATCGGGCGGTCGCGCTGCAACGAATGCGAAGTGCCTTGCGGTCACTAAGCGCACAGGGCGTGGTCACGAACCGTGACTTCTTGCTTCGTGTGCTGAATCATCCCGAGTTCATCGCAGGCAACTTCGATACGCATTTCATCGAGCGGCACATGCAGGGGGCGCTCACCGAGCCCCTGGACCATTCGGCAGAACGTCACGCGGCGGTCGTGGCTACTCTCGCGTCCCAACAACAACGCGAGCTAGAGCGTGTGATCATTCCTACCGTCCCATCTGGCTGGCGGAACAACTTCCACACTCCGCAGTGGGCCGAATATGAAGTCGGCGGCCGGGTGCACCGTGTCGAGTATCGGCATCTCGGCGGGCACGCCTTCACGGTGTCCGTGGGCGAAACGAAGCAGCAGGTGCGTGTGTTGTCCTGGGATGACCCACTCCTCACGCTCGAGGTCGACGGGCATCGCAGCATCGCTCGTGTGATTGTGTCAGGCGATCACGCCTACGTGCATGCCCACGGTGTCGACGCAGCGCTCCTGTTGAAGCCACGCTTCCCCGACAAGGCTCGGTTGGTTCCTGCCGGCGGCTGCGTTGCGCCGATGCCGGGCAAAATCATCGAGATCCGAGTTTCCGAGGGGGATTCCGTCCGGGCAGGCCAGGTCCTCTTGATCATGGAGGCCATGAAGATGGAGCATTCGGTGAGCGCTCCACGCAACGGAACGGTCGATCAGGTCAGCGTCGTCAGCGGGGATCAGGTAGACGCCGACGCCTTGCTCGTCGTCGTCTCCGAGTCTTGATCGTTTCGGATGCTAGGCAGCGTCTAGCTCGGCGATCAGCTCATCGCCGCTTAGGTGGTCCGCGGATCGCCCATCGAAGTACTGCATCAGGCCGACACGCTCGTAGTGAGGCTTGATACGGTCACTGAGCAAGCCGATTTCCCGGAGGTTTGGCACCAATCGTTGGAACATCACTTGGCGGAAAATCTCGAAGCCGGGCGAATGAGACACCATGTGTGCCCATTGCTTGCGGGTGATCTTGTGCTCAAACCACTCTTCGTAAACCTCGTACGATAGGAACCTGTTGCGCATGAGAAGGGCCACCTCGAAGGCCCAGTCTTCGCGCTCGCGCTGCTCTGATTCGCTGAGCTCGTTCTGGAAATGATCACGAAGAGCGATGACGCCATAGTGTACGTGGCGCGCCTCGTCCTGAATGACTTTCTTGAGGAGCTCCTTCAACAGAGGCTCTTTGGTCATTTGGTAGAGTGTACCGAATGCGCCGAGGGCCAAGCCCTCGACCATGATCTGCATCCCGAGAAACTTCAGGTCCCACCTGGAATCCTGAATGAGGGCATCGATGATGACGAAGAGGTTGTCGTTGATCTGATAGAGCTTGTTGAGCTTCGTATCGAGATATCGGTGGAACACTTCGACGTGGCGCCCTTCGTCGACGACCTGGGTGGACCCGTAGAGCTTGCCGTCGAAGAACTGCACGGCTTCGGTCACCTGTGCGGCCGCGAACAGCGCACCCTGCTCGCCATGGAGGAACTGGCTCAACATCCATGCCCCGACGCTCGCGTTGAGACGGTGCTTTTCGAGCTCGGTGAGCTTGATGCCCATGCCTCTCAGCTCGTCGTAGCTCATGAACTCTGGTGGGATGATCGGAACTTCCGGGTTCTCCGGATCGACGTCGATGTGCCAGGGGAGGTCCTCGCCGTTCCATTGCTGCTCTTTGGCGCGGGTGTAGAGGTCGCGCATCTCCGGTTGGTCGTTTGGGTACGTCCAATCGAAGTGAGTTTGATGGTGCGAAGGCATCTTGGTGGGAACGCCCTGTTTGCCTCGCTGTAGAATCAGCCCCCGAACCCCCGACGGCGCCATCGCGCGAAGCACTTTCGGGTTGCTCGTCTCGGTCATCACTTGGACGGCCTCGATGTAGGGCTCAAGGCGCCTACGAATCGAAAAGGGCAGGTTGTCGAGAACTTTGTCGGTGAGCATGGCCAAATCCTTCGTTAGAGCACGTTGGCGAAGAAGTCGCGAATCTTGGTTGCGTGTAGACGCATGATGAAGCGATCGAGCACCGGGAGTACTTGCTCGATCATGGTGGCGACCTGCTCGGGCGGCAAGCCCGAAAGGCGTGAAGAAATCAAGTGCACCTCTTCTTGGAGAAGCTTTGCGATCAGGTCCTGGTAGTACGACATGTCCTCCACGCCGAACCCGAGCTCCTTGGTAAAACCGAGGGAGCGAATCTTGCCGAGCACTTCGAACGACCAAATATCCGCCGATGCGACGCGGAGCATTCCGTTCGTGCGCTCGCCACCGATCAATCCGAGCTCGAACGCGCGCTCGACGTCTTCAGGGTCGACCCCGGTCTTTTCGGCTATTTCATTTGCAGTGAGAGTGGGACTGCGGTCCTCACCGGTCTTGAGCGACGCGTCGAGACGTTCTTTGACCCCGGCGAGAAAAGCATGCTGACGGGGCGAGAACACATCGTCCTCACCATCGAGAAGGGCCTTGATCGCCTTTAGCGGGAGAAATCGCTCGTGCTGAAGCTTTTTGATCAGGTGCAGCCGATCGATGTGCGCCTCGGTGTACCAAGCCATGTTTCGCCCGGTCTTTCGGCCCGCGGGGAGAAGCCCCTGTTGGATGTAGAAGTGAATCGCCTGACGCGGAAGCCCGGTCGATTCGCACAGATCTTTCATCCGGTAACACCAGCGCTCTTGGTCGAGCTCGAGAACTTTCGCTGTGGCCGTCATGAACCTTCTACCTCGATTCTACTCTGCGCGAGCGGTCGCCCGACGCACGTCAATACATACCCCTGCTCCTTTTCGGAGCGACTCAAACAGTTCGGCTCTTCCACTTGGATGTCACCACTGCGCTGGCGGACGCGGCAAGCTCCGCAGCCGCCCATGGCGCATGAAAACGGCATGTCGAGACCGGCAGCCAACGCGGCCTCGAGGATCGTTTGCCCCGGCGCGACCTGAACCCCATGGTCGCTTCCGCCCTTCGAGATGACGACGAGCTCGGTCTTGGCGCTTCCGAGGCCCGCGTGACGATCTTCGGGATGCGTGAATCGCTCTTCGGCGATCCTCGCGGCATCCACACCCCGTCGGTTCAAGACCTCATGCGCGGCTTCCATCATCGGGGTTGGACCGCAGATGAAGTACCGGAGCATGCCATCATCCTCGATGCCAAGCGCGTCCAACCTTTCGAGCAAGACATCGTCGGACAGGAGCCCTTCGCCGCCCGACCAGCCCGTCGGAGGCTTCTCGAGTACATGGTCGATGACGAGGCGCTCGCCGAGCCTTTCGGAGAGACGAGCCAATCGCTCTCGGAAGATGATGTCATCCCAACCTCGATTGCCGTAGATGAGGGTCACTTTGCTGCGCTTCTCGTGATGAAGAACCGTCTCGAGAAGGCTCATGATCGGGGTGATGCCGCTGCCTCCGGCCAGCATTACGAAGTGCCGCTCGTTCAGCGACCTGGGCTCGATGGTGAAGTTCCCCGATGGACCGAGCACGGAAAGCGTATCGCCCGTTTTGATCGTGTCATTGAGGCGGTTGCTGACTCGGCCGTCTGGCATGCGCTTCACCGTGATGTGCACCGGCACACCCGGGAGACATGCGCTCGCCAACGAGTAGGCCCGCCGGAGTGTCTGTCCATCGACCGTGACATCGACGCTCAGGAACTGCCCAGGCTTGAACTCGATCGGGGACCCGTCCTCTTCGGTGAGGTAGATCGACACCGCGTCGGCGGTTTCGCGCACCACGTCGACGACCTCGACGGTGCGGGTCATGTGGGGCGCTTTGCGGGCAAGCGAAACCACGGCCCCGGGGGCGCGCTGCGGTCTCTCGATGAGGGGCGCAGGCGTTTTCCCAAAGATCAAACGACCGCCGAGCATGGCGACGTCACGGTGCGCGGTCCGCACCCTGTCGGCGAGTCGTCTCGGGAGCAGGACGAGTGGGTCGACTTCGTCTAAGGGTGTGGGGGATGGGAGCTTCTCGATCAAAGGCGCGGGCGTCTTCCCACGCGTCCGATCGAGAAGCATCCGCGCATCGAGACGAGCTTGATCGAGCACAGGGGTGCAGAAGCTTGGAAGGGCCCACGCAGCCAGTGATACTGCTGCATCGAGCTTTCCTGGGGGTCGGCGGCGGTCACCCTCCACATGCTTAGCGTGCCGAAGTAGTGCATTAGTGTCAAGTGCGACTAAACACTTTACTTACATTGTCGGATACCCTAGCAAGAACTAAATGATTTCAAGCGCTCTCCTCGATCCACGGACGCTCGCCACGGTGCTCGACGAGGTTGTCGTCCTCGACGCTCGCACCGGCGCCGACGCCGAAGAGGTCTTCGAGGCGGGTCACGTTCGTGGCGCGATCCGCGTCGATCTCGAGACCGATCTCTCCGCGCCTGGCAATCCAACGAAAGGAGGACGCCATCCGCTCCCCGACTTCGACGCGTGGCTCAAGCGTCTCGGCGAATGGGGGATCACCGACACTACGCCAGTCGTGATCTACGATGCCGCGTCGGGCGGGATGGCGGCGGCGCGTGCTTGGTGGATGCTTCGTGCCGTGGGTCACGACCCCGTCGCGGTGGTCGATGGCGGATGGTCCGCGCTCGTCGCTGCAGGGATTCTGATAGACACCGAGGCCCCGTCGGTCGAGTCGCTCGGGCCATACCCAAGCAGTCGTTCGACCTGGCCGACGGTCGACGCAGATTTTGTCGATCGCATTCGACGTGATCCCGCGTGGCGCCTCATCGATGCGCGCGCGCCTGAACGGTATCGTGGTGAGAACGAGCCGCTCGATCCCGTTGCCGGCCACATCCCCGGCGCAAAGAATCTGTTTTGGAAGTCTCTTCTCGGTCCAAACGAGCGTTTCCTGTCACGCGGTGCATTGATGGAACGATACGACGCCCTGCGGGGGGACGTGCCTCCGGAACGAGTGATCTGCTACTGCGGCTCCGGCGTGACCGCTTGCCACTTGCTGCTTGGCATGGAGGCCTGCGGCCTCGAGGGAGCACAGCTCTACGTCGGATCTTGGAGCGAGTGGTGTCACCTTCACCCCCCTTCGAACAAGTCAAAGTGATCCCGCGCAGGGCTACCGAGGGTCATTCCCGAAGCTTGCAGTCAAAAGGGGCGTCGCAAGTTCCTCTTCGAGCTCGGCTGCCCAACTGATCCACGCCGTCGGTATCGATTCAAATTTTGTGGCTCCGACAGCAAAAAGCGCTTGGGGGCTTTCGCGGCTAGGCGAATGCAGATTCATGCAAATGGACGGACTCAGCCGTCGAGAGGACCCGTTTGGCAGTGTCTTCGCCGACTTGCTACTCAATCAAAGGGGGATATGACGATTGGAAGGGCCATCGCGCTTGCGCACCTCGCCGCGTTGAGCGCCTGTAGTGACGGAGGAGGTAGTCCTCGCATGGGGTCCGAGGACCCGTGTCCGACGACCCTGCAAGAAGTTGGGACGCAGGTCTTTCAGTCGAGTTGCATCGGAGGAGGCTGTCATAGCTCCGTTGACAGAGCGGGTGCTCTCGACCTCGAAGGTAATGCGCTCGAGCTGGAGCTCATCGGCCGAGAGGCTGCTCTTTGCAACGGCGAAACCCGAGTCATACCCGGTGACGGCGAAGGCTCGCTGCTCATTGCGAAGCTTCGAGGAACGGCCGACTGCGGCGCGAAGATGCCAATTGGGGGTGAGATTGCGACCGCAACGATCGACTGCATGGCCGCTTGGATCGATCAGCTCGAAATATCCAATGCTTGTGAGACCTGCGGTGGCACGGCTTGCATCGACCTTCAGGCAAACGCTGACCACTGCGGTTCTTGCGAGACAGCATGCGGAGGCTCTTCGGTTTGTGTCGATGGGGGCTGTGCCTGTCCCAGTGGTCTGGCGGTTTGCGATTCCGGATGTGCCGACCTCGACAGCGACCCTGCGAATTGTGGGGCTTGCGGCTCGGGATGCGGCGATTTGTTCTGCCTCGCAGGCGAGTGCTCGGCAGACTGCGGGGCGCTCACCGAGTGCACAGGCTCTTGCGTCGACTTGACGAGCGACTCGAATCACTGTGGAGCCTGTGGACGAGCTTGCAGCCCGGGTTCTTCTTGCGTCGACGGACAATGTCAGTGCGGCGGCGCAACAGTATCGTTCGCCACCGACGTTCAACCGATCTTCGATGCCAGCTGCGCTTCGATGGGGTGTCACGACGGAATCGGCGGGCCCGGCCGCCCGGGCGGGGGGGGAGGGACGAGCCTCGACCTCACTTCTGGCAACTCGTACGAGAGCTTGTTGAGCAGGACGACGACGTGTGGCCCCGTGGTGGCACCAAGCGATCCCGAGGGCAGCGTTCTCATCGGCAAGTTGACGGGCACCAATCTCTGCATGGGAAGCCAAATGCCGAAGGGAGACTCACCGCTCGCTGTTGAGCTTATCGACACAATCGCCGGGTGGATCTGTCAGGGCGCCACAAACAACTGAGCTCACGCCTTCTCAATCCGGGTCATCGCACGCGGAACACTCGCACGAACCCCTGGGGATGCTATCCCAAGCCGCGTGACAGAATCCGTTTGGGAGTTTCCCCTCAGACTGCCACGTAACGCCTTCTCTGCGCGGGAGGCTCCTCGAGCGGGCGACATATGGCGCCTCTGCCAAGATGCGGCGACCCTAGCGTCGATTCATGCAGGGTGGCCGCCAGAACGCTTTCGAGTCGAGGGGGTCTTTTTCATCGTTTACCGGATGGTGGTGGTTCACGAAGCCGAGATCCCCTACGGCGAGGTTCTCGACGCGACGACTTGGGTTTCCCGTCTCCGGCGGCGGACGCTTTCCACGCGCGAGGTCCGACTTCTTGCTGCCGGAGAGCTCGTCGCGGCAGCCACCCAGGACTGGGTGCACGTCGACAGCCAGACCTTCAAGCCCAAACAAGGGACGAAGGAGACCGCAGCCGCATTCCCGGCAGTCGATGTAGAGCCCTCCGTGAGAATGCCGAAGTTCGAGGAACGCCCTGGCGGTCAGAGCGTGTTCCAGTTTCAAATGTGGCAGACCTGGGCGGACCCACTCGGGCATGCCAATCACCCGGCCTACATCGATTGGTGCGATGAAGCGATTAGTCGACGCATGGTGGAGGCCCGCATCGAACCGTCATTGCTGCGTCCCGTGGCGGAGCAGGTCACGTTTCGCGACTCGGTTTTGCCGGGTGAGCAAGTCACCGTGCGCACGGAGCGCGTCGGCGTGTTTGGCGAGAACGGCGTCGTGTTGAGGCACCATCTCGAGACCGATCGGGGGCCCGCTGCCGAGGCCACCAGCATTCGGAGCCTCGCTGCTGGGACTGGCAATCTCTTGATCGCAGCTTGGGATTGACGATGTACGAGCGAGTGCCTAGGAAGGGCTGACCGATGTGCACCATCATCGTGCGACACAAGATGGACGATTGGTGCTCGACCGTCATCGCTTCGAATCGGGACGAGTTCTATAGTCGTCACGCCTCGGCGCCGGTCGTGTTGTCTGCGGATCCGCTCGTCGTCGGTGGACGCGACGAGACGAAAGGGGGCACGTGGTTTGGAATGACGGAGGCAGGTCTTTACGTTGGGCTCACCAACCAGCGCACCTTCAGCTTTCCCGACGATTCGCTTCGATCGCGTGGAGAGCTCGTGCTCGATGCTCTCAAGAGCGATTCACACGACGGGGTGCGCAGCTATCTCCGACAAGTCGATCCTCGCCTATACAACGAGTTCAATTTGATCTTCGGAGATGGTGATAGTGTCTCCGTCGCCTATGGCCGGCGGTCAAACGACCGGATCGAGGTCGAGTCGCTGTCCGCGGGTGTGCACGTGCTCTGTAATGACCGCCTCGGATCGGCCGAATTCCCAAAGGCAGATCGCACGCGCGCCCGCGTCCTCTCCCTGGCGCCCCAATCGTGGCCGGCTCTCAAAGACGAGTTGATCGCGATTCTATCGGACACCTCACTCCCCGATCCGTCCGAGGTTCCGCCCTTACCCCCCAATCCGATCTTCGACCAGGAGCTCGCCCGCCGCCTGCAAGCCGTCTGCGTGAAGACCCCTCTCTACGGAACCGTTTCCTCGACGATCGCCGCGGTCAAACCCGGGGAAGTGGTGCAATATCAGTACGCGTCAGGTCCTCCCTGCGAGAGTCCTTTCGAAGACGTGCTTCATCTCATGCGGCGATAGACACCGCGCCGAGTCAGCTCAGGCTGTTGGCGAACGCGATGATCGAGTCCGTGGCTGTGGCGAGGTTTTGCTCATTCGTTCGGCCGCTTTTCTTTCGCGGCTTGAACGAGTGGTCACCGTCTTCGATCCACACGACCTCGATCGATAGCGACAGCGCGTAAGAAGCGACTTCTTCAGGCGTTCCAAAGGGGTCTCGGGTTCCCTGTACGATCAAGGTTGGGGTTCGTAGCGTCTCCAAATGCGCCGTTCGAAGGCGTTCGGGTTTCCCTGGGGGATGAAACGGATAGCCGAGGCACACGACCCCAGCGACGCCCGCGTCATCTGCGATCATCGAAGCGATACGCCCGCCCAGGGACTTTCCGCCGATGATCGCACGTCTGGGGTCTTCGATCTGTTGGAGTGCTTCCTGGTAGCGCTGGATCAGTTTCGGAGCGCGATCGGGCCCCCGCCGTTTTCCGTCTTGGCGCCGCTTGGCCATGTACTCGAACTCGAAACGGACGACGGAGATCCCTGCTCCAGCCACCGCTTCGGCGATCGCATTCATGAATGGCGTGTCCATGGGCGCGCCCGCACCGTGCGCCAGGACGAGGCAAAGGCGAGATTCTCCGGGTCCGTTTCGTAGAAGATCGGGCATGCTCTCAGTGCCAGTGCCAGTGCCAGTGCCAGTGCCAGTGCCAGAGTGTCAGTGCCAGTGTCAGTGCCAGTGCCAGTGCCAGCGTCAGTGTCCGCGTCAGTGCCAGTGTCAGTGCGAGTGTCCTCGTAGGATAAGTACGGCGGTGTCTGCCTTCAGGTTCGGATCCTCCGACTCCGCGATCCGGATTCCCTTACTATCGTCGTAATACCGCGCCTCTTCGACGGTCACATTCATCTTGTCACAAAGGTCCAGCACGTCTTGAATGGAAGGAAAACGTCGGTTCGGTGTGTCGTACCATTCAAAGTCGTAGGGCCCCGGCGCTTTGGGGACGCGGCCTTCTTTTGCGAACATCGTTCGTAGGGTCTGGTATCCAAAGTTGGCGAAGCTCACGATCGCCCGCTTGCCTACCCGGAGCGAGTCCGTGAGCAATTGCTCGATGTTTGGAACGACCTGCAGTGTCGAAGAAATGACCACGTAGTCGAACGTACCGTCGTGGAACTGCGGCAACCCCACGTTGAGATCGCAGTCGATGGCGTTCACGCCGTGCTGCATCGTCGCTGCGATGAGCGGTGTGCTCACATCGACTCCTACCAATCGGGCGTCTCCTCGCTCGCGAAGTCGGGCAAGAAGGTCACCTTCGCCGCAACCGAGGTCGAGGACCGAGCTTCCCGGGGGGATCAGCTCGATGATTCGGTCGTCGCTCTTCCGGCGCTCGGGTGTACGCGGCCTCATGTCGCCGAGCTTGGCCCGGACCAACGGCCCGTAGGCCTCGATGTCGTCCGGCAGAAGAAACCCGTCATGACCGCCGTCGGTTTGGATCTCGCAATACGAGACATCTTGGTCCAACGAGGTCATTGCGGCGACGAGGTCCCACGACTGAGCGGGGGGAAACAACCAGTCGCTAGAGAACGAGATGACCAGCCAATCACATCGCGCTGGCTTCAGGGCTCGAACTCGCTCTTCGTGGGTGCCCCCGAGGTCGAAGTGATCCATCGCAAGAGTGATCGCTACATACGAGTTGGCATCAAAGCGCCCGACGAACTGATCCCCTTGATAGGCAAGATACGACCCTACCGAAAAGCGCTTCTCAAATTCGGTGGCGATATCACGCGGCTCGTGCCGATTGACGTCGAACCGTTTGCTCATCGACTCGGACGAAAGGTACGTGATGTGCCCGAGCATCCGCGCGAGTGCGAGCCCCATGTGTGGGAAATCTCCGGTGTCGTAGTACTGCCCGTCGTGAAACTTCGGGTCGGTCTGAATGGCGTTTCGCCCCACCACATCGAAGGCTAACGCTTGCGAGGTGAGGCGTGACGACGAGCCGAGGGCGACACCGGTTTGAACCTGCTCGGGGTAACGTGTCGCCCAACAAAGCGTTTGGTGACCCCCAAGAGAGCCACCCACCACCGCACGCAGCCGACGAATCCCGAGCAGATCGACGAGACGCTTCTGCACGTCCACCATGTCCTCGACCGTGATCAAGGGGAAGTCTCGTCCATACGGCACTCCGGTGCTCGGATCGATCGTGCTCGGCCCGGTCGTACCTCGGCACCCGCCGAGCACGTTCGAGCAGATCACAAAGAACCGATTGGTGTCGACGGGTCTACCCGGTCCTATCAGCGTCTCCCACCAGCCCGGATCGTCGCTTTCGTCGTGGCGCGACACATGTGAGTCGCCCGAGATCGCATGGCAGATCAGGACGGCGTTGCTGCGGTCCTCGTTGAGCTCGCCATAGGTTTCGTATGCCACTTCGATGCTTGGAAGCGTTCCGCCGAGTCGAAGGCGCAAGGGAGTTGGGAACACCGCCGTCTGCAAATGTCGAAGAGGCTTGCCGCTTCGGACCGAATCTGTGCTTTGGAAATCGTGGCTCACGTCGCGGCGGCAAGTGCCTGGTCGATGTCCGCGATGATGTCTGCGACATCCTCGATCCCGACCGATACCCGGACATATTCGGGCACCACGCCGGTCGCCTGCTGATCTTCTGGCGTGAGCTGCTGGTGAGTTGTCGAGGCTGGATGGATCACGAGGGTTTTCGCGTCTCCGATGTTGGCCAGATGCGAGCAAAGCTTGCAGGCGTTGATGAATTTCTTGCCGGCTTCCATCCCGCCTTTGATGCCGAATCCGAGAATTGCACCCTTGCCGTTGGGCAAATAGTGGTTCGCCGCCTCATGGTCGGGATGTGACGGAAGACCTGGATAGTTCACCCACTCGACCCCGTCATGCCCTTCGAGAAACCGTGCGACGGCCAGCGCATTCTCGCAGTGCCGCGGCATTCGCAGGTGCAATGTCTCGAGCCCTTGAAGGAACAGAAACGCAGCAAACGGGCTCATGGCAGCGCCTGTGTCCCGGAGCCAATGGGTGCGAACGTAGATCGTGTAAGACACATTGCCCATCGGTTCGAGCGCATCGGCCAACACCAAGCCGTGGTAGTTCGGCGACGGACCACAGAGCTCGGGCCATTTGTCGCGTTGGTCGGTCCACTTGAAGTTGCCCGAATCGACGATCGCCCCACCGACGTGGGCGCCATGGCCGCCGATGAACTTGGTGGTCGAGTACACGTTGATGTCGACGCCGTGGTCGAAAGTGCGCAACAGGCACGGGGTGGTCACGGTGTTGTCGCAAATCAGTGGAAGCGCTCCATGCGGTGCGCTGTGGGCAGCATCGGCGATCGCGCGGAAGTTTGGAACGTCGTTCTTTGGGTTGCCGATCGACTCCATGTAGACCAGCCGCGTGTTCTCATCGACGAGGTCGTGGATCTGCTCCGGGTGCTTCGGGTCGAAGAACCGAACCTCGACACCGAGGTTCTTGAAGGTCTGCGTGAACAGCGTCCACGTGCCCCCGTAGAGGCTCGTTGCAGAGACTAGGTTTTGACCCGAATGACAGATGCTCAGGATGGCGGCATTGACCGCGGACTGCCCCGAGGCGAAGCAAAGGCCCATGACCCCGCCGTCCATGGCAGCAAGCCGTTTCTCGAGCACGTCGACGGTTGGGTTCATGATGCGGGAGTAAATGTTCCCGAACTCCGCCAAGCCGAAGAGTGCTGCCGCGTGGTCGGTGTCCCTGAAGACATACGAAGTCGTGGCATAGATTGGCACGGCCCTTGCGCCAGTGACGGGGTCGGGCTCTTGGCCGGCATGAAGAGCCATCGTTCCGAGTCCCGGTTCTTGTGGAGCTGTCATGGTTACCTCAATGCTAAAGCGGCGGCGGGACCGCGTGGGGCGGCGAGGATAGCGCAAGAAGCGGCGACAGCGCCAGCGCCAGTCTAGGTGAGCAAGAGCAAGCCTAGGGCGATCATGGCGGGTACGCCCTGAAGGAACATGATCCTCATATTTACCGTGATGCCTCCGTAAAGGCCCGCCAGGGACACGCAAGCGAGGAAGAACACCTTCAGCGTGAAGGCAGTCTCCGGGTTGGCCACGAAGAAGCTCAGCGCCAGCCCGGCAGCGAGGAACCCGTTGTACAGGCCCTGGTTAGCCGCGAGCGTTTTCGAGCCCTCGGCGTCTTCTTTGGAGAGCCCGAATGTCTTTCGTCCGAGGGGCTTCGTCCACAAGAACATTTCGAGAACCATCGCCCACACGTGGAAGATGATGACGTAGACGATTAGGACTGTGATGATTGCCGTCACGAGGTGCGAGCCTAACAGGGCTAGGAACTGCACGAAAGAGCCGAGCATCCCGGCCGCGTCCGTGCCCAATCTGGCCGTTTCTCTGCGTAGCGCTCGTGCTCTGGCTGTTCGTCGTAGGGGCGCCGCATAACTTCCAACAGCTCGTCGACCATTGTAGGCTCGCCCGTCTCTGCTTTGTCGATCGCGAGCTGCGCGAGGTAATTGCGAAGAACGTATTTGGGATTGGCCCGATTCATCTTCGCGCGGCGTTCGGTCATGGCGAGGTCATCGGTCATTAGCCGCGCGGCGTACGAACAGAGCCAACCTCCTATGCGCTTCTTGACCTCTTCGTCGAGCTCCGCGGGGGAATAATAGGCGTCGAGTAGCGGAGCGATGCGCTGGTCATCCGTTTGCGCCGCAATTTCGGCCGGCTCGATGTTCGCGAGTCGGCGATAGAAGATCGTCATATCGGTTTCAGTCGCCTGGAGCACCGCAAAGAGGTCCGCGATCAACGCGTCGTCCTCATCATGGCGGAACGAACCGAGGCCGAGCTTGTTCGCCATCATTTCACGATATGCCCTCTCGAAGGTTTGTGGGTAGGCTTTGAGCGCGCTTTCGATTGGCTCGGTTTCTCCGATGAGAGGGTAGATCGCGTTCGCGAAGCGTACGAGGTTCCACATGGCGATGTTGGGTTGGTGTCCGAAGCGGTAACGCCGACCGGAGGCGTCCGTCGTGTTGGGCGTCCAGCCGGCGTCGTAGTTATCGAGCCATCCGTAGGGGCCGTAGTCGATCGTCAGCCCCAAAACCGACATGTTGTCGGTATTCATGACTCCGTGGACGAATCCCACCCGCATCCAATGCGCGATCATGATCGCCGTCCGGCGTGAGATTTCGGCAAGCCACCGAAGATAGACGTCGGGGCAAGGGTCTCCAAGCTCCGGAAAGTGCACCCTGATCGTGTAGTCCGCGAGGGTCTTGAGCACGTCGAGCTCGTCGCGGGCGGCGAAGATCTCGAAGTTCCCGAAACGGATGAAGGATGGAGAGACTCTGCACACGACGGCACCCGGCTCGGATCGCGCATTCCCGTCGTAGAACATGTCGCGCACGACTTGCTCCCCGGTGGTAACGAGGCTGAGCGCGCGGGTCGTTGGCACGCCGAGGTGGTGCATGGCCTCGCTGCACAAGAATTCTCGAATCGACGACCGCAAGACGGCGCGACCGTCGGCCGTTCGGGAGTAGGGGGTAGGGCCTGCGCCCTTGAGCTGGAGCTCCCAGCGTTCACCGCGGCGGTTGACCACCTCTCCGAGCCCAATTGCACGGCCGTCACCGAGCTGCCCAGCCCAGGCTCCGAACTGATGACCGCCATAGCAAGCCGCGTAGGCGTCCATCCCGGGCCACGCCTTGTTGCCTGCAAACACCTCGGCAAGCTCATGCATACCGACATCGTCCACCTCGAGGTCGCACAGGTCGGCGACTTCTCTCGAATAGGCGATCAATCGCGGTGCCGTGACGGGGGTTGGCGCGACATACGAGTAACACGCGTTGTGCACTTGTCGGCGTCGATTGGTCGCGTCCGGGTCGGCGGGCAATTCGCGGACGAAGCTATTGTCGAAGCTGAGCATGGGGCGACGGGAACTATGTAGGGCGGACTCGCCGAACGTCGAGGTGACGCTGACACGGGCACCGGCACCGGCACTGACGCTGGCACTGACGCTGACACTGCCTCTGGCACTGCCTCTGACGCTGTATCAAGCTCCTTCCATGCCGGTTCGGCCGCTCGATCTCACCCTGCGGACGCGGATGGGTCGCAATCTTGCTGCGCATGCTCGTGCTGCAAATCGCGATCCGTCGTTGACGCACGCGGCTGTTGCCATCGCGCTCGTGACTGGCGAGTCCGGCGAAGCGGCGTTCGTCATCACCCGGCGGGCAGAAAGCCTACGTAACCACAGCGGGCAATGGGCACTTCCGGGCGGACGACTTGACGACGGCGAGACCGTCATCACCGCAGCGCTACGCGAGCTCGACGAGGAGGTCGGGCTTCGATGCGCACCGGACCAAGTGCTGGGCTTGCTTGACGGTTACCCGACCCGTTCCGGTTTTCTGATCACCCCGGTCGTCGTCTGGGCTGGCGCCGATGCAGTGCTTTCGCCGAACCCAGACGAAGTCGCCGAAGCCCATCGAGTGCCTCTGGCTGATCTTGAAGAGCCTGGTGTGCCCCGGCTCTTCGACATTCCCGAGAGCGATCGACCGGTGATCTCCGTTCCTTTACTCGGAGACTTCATCTTCGCCCCGACCGCTGCGATCTTGTTCCAACTCCGCGAGGTGGCACTCTACGGAAGGGAGACACGGGTAGCGCAATACGATCAGCCGGTCTTCGCCTGGCAGTAGGCGCTCGCGTGGGGGCGGCGGGGTGGGGCGTGCGGGTCACTGGATAACAGTGACAGTGCCAGTGACAGCGACCGTGTCAGTGTCAGCGCCAGTGCCAGTGTCAGCGCCAGTGCCAGTGTCAGCGACAGTGTCAGCGTCAGTGCCAGTGACAGCGACAGTGTCAGCGTCAGCGTCAGTGCCAGTGCCAGTGCCAGTGACAGTGTCAGCGTCAGTGCCAGTGTCAGCGCCAGTGCGAATGTCGGTGTTTCGCGACTACTGGGGACATGGGCCTTTTTGCTTCACCGAGACCCCCGCGGCGCCTGCGGAGCATGCGTTGGAATACGTGTTTCCGTCGCACCCGCAAACCGGGTTGTAGTCGCTCGTGCAGGCTTGGGGGCGGGCTCGGCACTTGCCCGGCTTGTTCGTCGTGCCGCAACGCGCTGCGGGTGGGTAGCTGCAATAGAGGCCCGTCGCACAGCCTGCGGTGTTGGCGGTGCCACAGGCGGCTCCGATCGTGCCAGCGGCTGCCTCCGCTGCATCTTGGCAAAGACCTCGATGCCGGATCGAGACGCTGTGGGAGTGTGCCACGCAGTCGTTGCTGTAGTTGCGATCGTCGCAGCCGCATACGGGCGCCCACTCCTTCGTACATTCGGTCGGTCGTTCTGCGCATTCGCCCGGCGCTCCGACCTCACCGCAATACTGAGCTTCGCTGTATCTGCAGAACGTCGATTTCGGGCATTGATTGACCGCGCCGCCAGGCCCGCAGGTGGTTGGTCCGGCTGAGGTGGCATCCGGGCATGCACCAGTGGTTCGAGGTGACACCGCATGCGAGTGCGCCACGCAGATGTTCAAGTACGTCCGCCCGTCGCAACCGCAGATCGGACTATAGTCCCTCGTGCAGGTCGTAGGCATCGGGAAACACGCGCCCTTGGCCCCTGACTCTCCGCACTCCGCACCTGGAGCGTAGTGGCAGACCCAACCCTCGTCGCAAGTGTCCCCGGGAGCTCGGCTGCATTCGCCGCCTGGCTTGTCAGGATAGCGGGCAGGCTCACTGTTGTCCTTCTTACACGAGGCGACGAGACCCAAACACAACACCAAAATCGATAGACTGCGCATATCGCGTAGGTATCGCCGAAGCCCACTCAAAGCAAGCCCTCAGGAGGCAGAAAGCAGATCGGTAATCTGTGGCACCCAGTGGCCCGCGGTTCCTTCGAGGAAGACGCCTTTGCCGGTTCGCTCGACCAACTCGCTGAACGGATTGGGCTCCGGATTGATGACCAGCATCGGAGTGTCCTGCGCGGCGGCGAGGTTTCCGATGTGCATGGGCAGCGAAGTGGCTCCGGTCGTCCCAACTACGATCACCAACGACGCTCGTTCGGCCCCTTCGAGAGAGCTCTGGAACCGGAAGTTCTCTTCGTCGTAGCTTTCGTCGAACCAAAGGACGTGGGGGCGAGCCGGGCTACCACAGGATGGGCACCGAAGCGCGTCCCTTTCCGGCCCGGTCAGGGGCCGACCCCGCTCCCAAAAGACATCGATTGCATCCGGGACAGGCACGGGCGCGTCAAGGCATTCGCGCACGCACCGCATGAAGTCGATGTTCCCGTGGATCTGGTACGTGCGGTCGAGGGTGTTTCCTGCGCGGAGGTGTAGCCCATCGACGTTCTGGGTAACGAGCAGGAAACGTTCGCCCGACCGTTCTTCGGCTGTTGCGAGCGCGCGGTGCGCCGGATTCGGCTCGGCGAGACGGCAGACCCCGCGTCGGTAGAGATACCAGGCCCACACTTCATCCGGCATTTGGCCAAACGCAGCTTGCGTTGCCATCTGTTGGGGTTGGTAGTTCCGCGACCCCACCCGCCAGTAGCCCTCTTTGCCACGAAACGTCGGGATGCCACTCTCGGCCGAGATCCCCGCGCCGGTGAGCCAGAGAACGAGGCCGTCGGCGTCGGTGAGGAGATCGTCGAGCTCAACCACGTCGTGTTGCTAGCCCAGGGTCAGTGCCAGTGCCAGCGCCAGTGCCAGTGCCAGTGCCAGTGTCAGTGCCAGTGTCAGTGCCAGTGACGGGAATACAAAAGCCGGCCCCCTAGGGAGCCGGCCTTTGTGTCCGTTCGTTGGCTACTGCTAGCTAGTTCCCAATGTGTCCGCTGACGCCGAGGATGACCGCGCCATAGATCTTCTCGTTGGGCTGAAGAATCCCTGTACCCGGATCGGGCGACGAGCTACGCGTGAAGTAGATGTCCTCGCCAGCGCCTTCGACTCGCCCCTCCAGGCTGAGCACCAGATACTCGACGGGCATGTAGCGAATCGTCAGCGTGCCGGTCCAGAGAAACCCAAAGCTGTTGTCAGGGTCCCCGAAGTCGCGGTAGTTGTCGTTGCCGCTCAGATGCTCGCCACGGACGCCGATCGCCCAATCATCGGCCACGTCGAAGATAAATGCGATGCTGCCACCATACTGGAAGATCGTCCCGGTCGCGATGACGTCACCCATGGCGTCGGTGTTTTCGCCGTTCCCGTCGACTTGGTAATCCCCGTTGACGATCAAGGTGAACCATTCGACGTTGACGGTGAGCACCAGATCGAAGAACGACTCCCAGTCCTTGTTCCCGTTGTTCCCGTTCGGGGCATGGTTGCCACCGATGTAAAGACCAATGTCGTCAGTGGGAGCAAAGGCGAACTGCCAGCCGACTGCTGGGACTTGGTTGTCGTCGATCGGCGTTCCACCCAAGACGCCGCCGTTGGTCAGCATGAACGTGAAGCCCACCCTATCGGCGAGCTCAGCACCCATTCGAACGCCCAAATGGTTGAACGGCTGCCGCAGGAAGTAGAGAGCGCCACGCGTGTAGTTCGCATTCTCCCACTCATCTGCGACCTCGGCGCCGAAGATGGTGTCGAAGAAACCGAAGTCGATCGACAACTTCTCGATTGGGAAGTAGCTCACATAGCCTTGCTTCACCGGGACGAGCGGAGTCAGCAGTGGCGCCGCAGTACCCCAACGGAGGTCGACTGTCACACCCCACTTGTCGCCCGTGTAGCTTGCCATGCCGCCAACGAAGTTGAGGCCGAAGCCCATGTAATTGGTGTAGGGGTACGCCGAACGTTCGGCCGGGTTGGGATCGAGGTCATTGTATGGCCCCGACACACGGTACCCATTGAAGTTGTAGAAGGCACTCGCCATGATCTGCCAGGTGAGGCCGTCGAGGAAGGGATGGGACTCGTCGCCCGCTTCGCCCGCGTACTCCGCTTCCATGTCGTCAGCGGCCACCTTGGGCGGGGGCACGTCGTCTATCGCCGGCTTCGTCGGCTCGGCGACCTTCTCGACTTCGACTTCCTCGCCCACGACGTCGTCTTGCGCGAGGGCCATCGCAGGAAATGCCAGACTGCACATCACCGCGAGGGAAACAAACCTACTCATCACTACCTCCACTCCAGCGTGTTCCCACGCACCAAACCTTGTTAAACGGCTCTCTGTACTATTGATGTCGATCAAGAAAAGGGTAGAGAAGAGGGGCGAAACAGACCGGGGAGCCGTCCCACCCCTCTACTCGAACTCGTTAGCGGTTTTCGGCGGGCACCATAGCGCCGGCGGCCTCTCGTGCGGCTGCGCCCGCGGGGATGTCCGCGTGAACACCCGCCAGCTCTTCGTTGTAGGCTTCGACTCCACACTCGGCGATGTCGAGACCCTCGAGCTCGTGCGCCTCGGAGACGCGAACGCCGCCTGGGACGAGGAACTTCAGTACGAGCCAAACGAAGCCTCCGACGAGGAAGGCGAAGCCGACGCCTGCAAGCGCGCCGTAGGTCTGGACCCAGAGTTGCGAGGCGTCGCCGCCCACGAAGAGCCCGACCGGCTCGGCGAGCTCGGCGGCGTTTCCGTAACCGAAGAGGCCGACTGCCATCGTGCCGAAAATTCCGCAGATGCCGTGCACGGTGATCGCGCCGACCGGGTCGTCGATCCTGAGCTTGTCGAGCAGCAGCACACCCTCGACGCAAAGGACGCCCGCTAGGAGGCCGACCACGATCGCCCAACCTCCGGGAATGTTGTAGCAACCTGCAGTGATGCCCACGAGACCGGCAAGGGCGCCATTGAGTGCCATCGAAAGGTCGAGAAGGCCGCTACGCATTCGTATCCACGCGAGCGCTGCGAGGAAACCAGCCGAGGCCGCGAGGTTGGTGACCAGGACGATGCGGCCGACCTCCGCGTCCATCGCGAGCTCCGAGCCCCCGTTGAACCCAAACCATCCGAGCCAGAGGATCAGCACGCCGAGGGCGGCGAGCGGGAAATTGTGTGCTGGCATTGCGCGAGCCGTGCCGTCTGCAAGATACCGGCCGAGGCGTGGTCCGATGATGAGAGCGCCCGCGAGCGCCATGCCGCCGCCAACGCCGTGGACGACCGTGCTCCCCGCGAAGTCCATGAAGCCCTGCTCCGAGAGCCAGCCGCCGCCCCAGACCCAGTGGCCGACCACGGGGTAGATCATCATCGTGGCCAGGGCCGTAAAGATGAAAAACGTCAGCAGTCGGGCGCGCTCGGCGATCGCACCGGAGACGATCGTGCAGGCGGTCGCCGCAAAGACCAGCTGGAAGAAGAGAAACACGTATGGCGGGAGATCCGAGTCCGCCCCGCCGTTGTTCGGAAAGAAGCTCGCGAGCCCCATGAAGGCATTGCCTTCCCCAAACATCACCCCGTACCCGACGAGGAAAAATATGAGGGATGAAACAGCAACGACGCCGAAGTTCTTCATCAGCACCATAACCGCGTTTTTCCGGCGGCAGAATCCGCTCTCAACGAGCGCGAAGCCGGCGTGCATGAAGAAAACGAGCGCGGCGCTGACGAGAACCCACAAGGCGTTCGCATACATGGTCAGTTCTTCTGCTGACGCCGTCAGTTCTGAAAGTTGTTCTTCCATGATCTCTCACCTCTTGGTCATGTCCGCGGAGCACCCACGGCAGCGGTACGGGGGGATCTATGGCTGGCCTTGATTTCCACTTTGTTTCGTCGAGACATCGGTTTGGGAAAAACGGCTGGTGGAAGTGAGCAGTTGCGCTGTATTCAGGTGGGACCCATGCTGATCGGGTGGGTGATTTCCCGCATTTGGCCTACGGAACACCTCGAAAGCTGCCAAAGCCCGAGAGCCTTCCAGGGCGTGTGGTGGTGCTGGATGTCGCCTTTGCCGCGAACGCAGGCGGGGCCAGCTACGAAAAGACCACCCTTCCATTCATCGAGGGGCTAGGGTCCCGGCTCGCCATGTGGGTCGATCATCATGATCACGACCGACACGCAGACTTTGCCGATGACCCGCGCTTCGTGCTTCGAACGAAGGCTGAGCATGGCGCGTGTCCCGAAATGGTCACACCCGAGCGCGTCGAGGCCGCAGGGCATGTCGACACGATCTGCTGCCATGTCGACTTCGACGGACTTTGCTCGGCGGCGAAATGGATCCGTGGCGGGATAGAGCCTTACGAAGGTGCGGATGACGATGCGCGCGCGATCGACACGCGCCTTGGTCAGCCAAGTGAAAGAGCTCGCGTACTGGATCGCGCGCTCCGAGCGCGGCCGCGGGACGAGGGCCTTCGCGGGTTGATGGTTCGCTATCTCGCGCAGGGCGCCAATGATGCGGTGATGTATCGTGAGTTCCAAGCCGCCGCCGGCGGGCTCGAGGCCATGGAGCGCGAGGCCAAGCGCCTTTCCGCGAGGTACTTCATCCGCGGCGAGCTCGCGATTTGCGACGCAACCCGTCGCGATGGCCCCTACGACAAGACGGCCCTGCTGTTGATCGGCCAAGAGCTGGCGCCGATCTCCCTCGTGCATGACGAAACCACGGTCACGGTGGCCGCCAGGTTCGATAGTGGCATCGATCTGGTGGGCGCGCTCGGTCTCAGCGGCGGGATGCCGACTCGCGTGAGTGTCGCGGCCAAGCGCCTCGAAGAGGTGATCGAGATCTTGGGTGACTTCGTCAGAAACGGCTGACGGAACAGACGAACAGCCTCGCATGGAGCTCGAGCTTGGCGTTCGCTATAATACACATGATGGCGCTGACGCTCTCCTACATCGAAGGACTGCCCAAGACCGACCTCCACGTTCACTTGGATGGGTCGCTGCGCCTTTCGACCATGCTCGAGCTTGCCGACGAACAAGGCGTGGAGCTTCCGGCCGATACTCCCGAGGGCTTGGCCAAGGCTCTGCATTGCGGCGAGAACGCCGGATCGCTGGTCGAGTACCTCAAGGCATTTGACACCACGCTGAAGGTTCTACAGGACGCCGATGCCTTGTACCGCGTTGCATACGAGCTGTCCGAGGACGCGGCCGCCGAGAACGTCCGTTATATGGAGGTGCGGTACTCGCCGATGCTTCACACGCGCGGCGGCCTTCGGCTCACGACGGTGGTCGAAGCGGTGCTAGCTGGCCTTTGGGACGCACAAAAAGACCATGGCGTGATAGCCAATGTCATCCTCTGTGGCATTCGCAACATCTCGCCGGAGTCTTCGTTCGAGATGGCTCAGCTCGCGGTCGCTTACAAGAACCGGGGCGTCGTTGCGTTCGATCTGGCTGGGGCCGAGTACGACAACCCTGCCAAACACCACCTCCGAGCGTTCAAGCTGGTCAGAGACAACAACATCGCTGTCACCATTCATGCTGGTGAAGCCTATGGGCCCGCGTCGATTCACCAGGCGATTCACGTTTGCGGCGCGCATCGCATCGGCCACGGTTGTCGTCTTCGAGAAGACGGGGATCTGCTCCACTACGTCAACGACCACAGAATCGCGCTAGAGTGCTGCCCGTCGTCCAACGTGCAAACGGGTGCGGTCAAGGACCTTCGGACCCATCCACTCAAGCTCTATCACGACCTCGGGTTACGTGTGACGATCAACACCGACAACCGACTCATCACCGACACGACCGTGTCCCGAGAGCTTTGGCTTTGCCACACGCAGATGCGGCTCGATCAGGACGACGTACATCGGATGATCGTCAACGGTTTTAAAGCCGCGTTCCTGCCGTTTCACCAGAAGCAGACGATGGTTCGTGCGGTTTCTCAGGAGCTGTCCAACGCAGAACGGGCTTTCGAGCAGCGCGAGTCTCGTCGAGACGACGCAAACGCGTGACTTGCGGCGCCGTCGTGACACGCGCCGGCTCGCTCGATGCCTCGTCGCTGATCGTTTGCATGACTTCGACGAATTCGTCGAGTGTTTGCATGCTCTCGGTCTCGGTGGGTTCGATCAGCATGGCGCCCTTAACGACTAGTGGGAAGTAGACCGTCGGGGGGTGAAAACCATAGTCCATGAGCCGTTTGGCCACGTCCATGGTCGTGACCCCCGTCTGTTTCAGGTGCCGGTCGCTGATCACGACCTCATGCATACACGCGGTCTGGTATGGGACGTGCCAAGTTTCGCCGAGGCGCACCCGTAGGTAGTTGGCGTTCAACACGGCGAGCTCAGCAGCACGCCGCAAGCCCTCGGCACCCATCTCGCGTAGGTAAGCATAGGCGCGCACCATCATGCCGAAGTTCCCATAAAAGGAACGGAGCCTCCCGATCGATGCTGGGCGACTGTCATGATCGAGAACGAAGCGCCCGTCGCGTCGGTCGACGACCGGAACCGGTGCATAAGGATCGAGAAGGGCTTTGTAGCCGACGGGACCGCAGCCAGGGCCACCGCCGCCATGCGGTGTCGTAAAAGTCTTGTGGAGGTTGAACTGCATCACGTCGATACCGAGATCGCCCGGTCGAGCCTTGCCCATCAGCGCGTTCAAGTTGGCCCCATCTCCGTAGACCAAGCCGCCCTTAGCGTGGATCAACTCTGCGATCGCATGCATGTGCGTTTCGAAGAGACCAACGGTATTGGGGTTGGTCACCATGACAGCCGCCACATCGTCGTCGACGAAAGGCGCAAGGGCCTCAGGGCTGACGATCCCGTCTTCGCCAACGGGGAAGGGAACTGCCCGCAGGCCGTTGAGCGCGCACGATGCGGGGTTCGTTCCGTGCGCCGTGTCCGGGACCAACACCTTCTTCGGATCTCGACCCTGAGAGCGATGGTGGGCACGAATCATCATCAGGCCAGTGAGCTCGCCCTGCGCGCCAGCGGCGGGATGGAGCGAAACGCGATCCATGCCACACACTTCGGCAAGCCCTTGCTCGAGGCGCCACATCAGCTCGAGTGCACCCTGCACGAGATCCTCCGGCATGTACGGATGAAGATCGGCGAACCCCGGTAAACGCGCCGCCCATTCGTTTACCTTGGGGTTGTACTTCATCGTGCAGGAACCGAGCGGATACATCCCAGTGTCGATCGCGAAGTTCTGCTGGCTGAGTCGCACGTAGTGGCGCACGGCTTCGGGCTCCGAAACCTCGGGCAACATCGGCGGGTTCCTTCTGGCCATGGCACCGAGCATGGCTTTGGGGTCGACAGTTGGCAGGTCGTCTGTAGCGAGCGACGCGGCCGTGCGATCCGGCGAGCCTTGCTCGAAGATCAGCGGTGATTGAAACGAGAGACCTGAGGTAGCAGAACGAGGCGTCATACGCTTGTAAGGGAAGCTACTGGATTCGTGACCGCTCGCAAGCGATCATTCCCGGTTTTGCAGTGCCTTGCTGAGCATGTTGATCGCATCGGGGTCTGTCTCGAGGCCGTTGAGATAAGGTAACTCGCTGCAAGGAGCCTCGATGTGACCGCGCACGCGCCTGATCGCGCGGTGTTGAACCGTCTCGCGCAGGACGCGTCGTTTCCCCGCAACGGCAAGCCCGCGGATATCGGTATTTTCGGGGAGCTCGGCGGGTAGGCTTTCGAGCACAGAGCGTTCTTTCTCGACGAAGAGCACAGTCAAGACGCGGTTGATCACGAGTTGGAGGACGGGAATCTTCAATTCCTCCGTGAGCGCTTTCGTGAGCTCGAGTGTTTCGCTGACGGGCATGTACTCGGGAAGCGTGACGACGACCGCCCCGGCCTGCACCGGATCTCGAAAGAGCTCTACAGCGCGTGCAGCGTCGCGTCGCAGAATGCCCGGAGGCGCTACGCTTTCGATCACGAACGGGACCCGAAGCATGTCGAGTGCGTGACCGGTTGCTGGGGCGTCGAGGATCACGAGGTCGTAGTCGGGCTCTCCTCTAGGAGGTGAAGCATGATAGAACGCCTTGCCGAGCATCGACCAAGCCTCGAGCCCTGGTGTCCCCTTCAGGAACGCTCTGACAAGGCGACTGCCGAACACCGCGTTGTAAACGGCGCGCACTTTGAGGATCATCAAGCCGTATTCCTCGAGGGCGGCGTCCGGGGTCATGTTCACAGCGTCCAAATTCTCACGCAGGTTGACGATCTTCGAGCCGATCGGATCGGTACCCAGGAGCTGGCTGACGCGCTCTTTGCAGTTGACCATCGCGAGAAGAACCTTCTTTTCGCGGCGACTTGCCTCGACGGCGAGCGCCGTTGCGACAGTGGTCTTGCCGACGCCGCCCTTGCCGACCACGAACAGGAAGCGCCGGTCGAGAAGATCCATCAGCGCCGTCTTTAGCGGCGCGCTGGAATCGCGGCAAACGGACGCCGTTGTTACTGTAATTTCGGCCTGCCCGAAGGCTGACGGCCTTGCGGTCGCATGCTAGCGTCCGGGTCGAGTATGCGTATGAACGGTGCACGACAGTCGGGCAGCTCCACTCTATGGGGACTGATCTTGCTGAGCACGCTGGTGCTATTTGGCGCCACTCTTTACACGGTCTTCGTCGTGGCTCCCGTCGAAATGCAGATGGGCATCGTGCAGAAGATCTTCTACTTCCACGTGCCAAGTGCCTATGCGATGTACATCGGATTCGGCGTTTCTGCGCTCGGCAGCATGGTCTACCTGATCAAGCGAGACCCCAAATGGGATGCCCTCGGCGTGGCCGGTGCCGAAGTCGGCACGTTGTTTTGTCTAATCGTGTTGCTCACGGGCCCGCTTTGGGCACGCAAGGCCTGGGGCGTCTGGTGGACATGGGACCCACGGCTCACGACGACACTGCTCGCCGGCATGATCTTCGCTGCCTATCTCGCACTTCGCTCGATGGGAAACGCCGGCGAAGTCGAGAAACGATTCGCGGCAGGACTGGCGATCTTTGGTTTGGTGGATCTACCGCTGATCCACTACAGCGTGCAACGCTGGAGAGGAGTACACCCGACGGTCATCACCGGTAAGGGTGGCGGACTAGAGTCGGAGATGTATTGGGCCCTTGGGCTGAGCTTCCTGGCATTCACCGGCTTGGCGGTCCTCCTGATTTGGGCCCGAGCCGCAATCGAAAGACAGCGCGACGAGACCGCGCGTTTGCGCTTTGAGTTGATACACAGATGAGGGGGACGACATGCGAGCTCTGACCGTCGCGTTCGTGTTGGTTACTACGATGCTCATCGCACCGAGAGCGCTCGCTCAGGATGGAGGAGCCGAGCGTGATTCCACGAGCAAGCAAGCCACCGAGGATCCCGCTGAAGAGCGCGCCGCCCAGTTCGTGGGGGTGCGTGGTCCGGACGCCGAGCAAGTTCCGGGCGGAGCGTTGCTGCTGGCTGCGTATGCAGTCGTGTGGGCGCTACTTTTCGTCTTTCTCCTCCGGATGCGGGGTCTCCAAAGACAGACGGCGGACGAGCTCCAGAGGCTGAGTGCCGAGATCAGGGCGTCCGGTGGCCGGTAATGCCTTCGATCGCACACCTCATCTACATCCCGGGCATCTTGTTGGTTGGCTTCGCGTTCGGGTTTCGCATGGGGGCACGAGCAGTGCGCGCCGAGCTCGAGCGCCGCGAGCAAGAACGGCGACGTTAGCTGCCGCGCTGGTCGTCTTGGCGGGCGCGGGTGTCAGCGCCGAGCCGGACTCATTGCCGGCTTTCGCTGGAACCACCCTCTCTCAAGATGCGCTCCTACAAACCCTCGCCAACTCGCCCTCGCGTCAGTTCAAGCCGATCGGACGCACTTCCGTGGCCTTTCGAATGCGCACGGAGTCTCGAGTCACGGCTGGATACAAAGTCAAGAGCCGCAATCTCGAGCGTGGCTACCAATCGGAGATAGCCGCCTATCGACTGAGCCGATTGCTCCTCATGGACAACGTCCCGCCGACCATCTTTCGGCGAGCAACACGCAAGGAGATCAAGGCCCGCTTCCACAAAGAGAAGCTTGCCCGCTGGAGCTCGGTGCGACGTTCGACCTCGTGGGAAGATGACGGAACCGTGGTCGGTGCTGCTTCTTATTGGGTCAAGGGCGCGCGAAGGGGTTTGGAGGACGAGAAGGGCCAGTGGCAGGTCTGGCTTCGCATCGGGGGCACGGCACCGCCGGGAAAGATGAAGCTCGCCGAGGACTTGTCCACGATGACACTGTTTGATTTTGTCATCGGCAATTGGGACCGGTACAGCGGGGGTAACCTCTTGACGGACCGGCACCGGACTCGCGCTTTCTTGATGGACCATGACCGCGCCTTCGCGGGCATGAACGAAGCGCTCTACGAAAGGCTCCTCGAGGATCTCACGCGGACGCAGCGGTTCTCCAAAAGCGTGGTCGACCAGCTCGTGGTCCTCGATCGAGACTCCATCCGACGGGAGCTCGGGCACGATCCAAGTCACAGCTCCGAGCCGCTGTTGACCGAGTCACAAATCACCGCGCTTCTGGATCGCCGCGCTACGATTCTCTCGTACATCGCCGCTCTGATTCAAGAGCATGGCGAAGACGAGGTGCTCTTCTTTCCTTGAGTTGGCCACCGTGGTAAGGACCTCTCGTGGCGAAGCCCGATGTGATCAGTGCAGACGAAATGGGGCATGCGCTTGGTCTCCTCGTACACGACCTTCGCAATCCCGCTGCGACGATTAGCGCCAACGTCGACTTCCTACAGGAAGTGGGTGTGTCGGACACCGACTCGGTCGAGGCTCTTCAAGACGTCAAGCTCGCCGTTGGGGAGTTACGTCGAGGGCTAGATCTCCTCGCGTGGATCAGCCGGTGGTTCACAGGCCAAATTCCTCTCGAGGCGGCCAACGGCGATGTCGGTGTTTTCATCCGGCGACTCGAGCGCGAGGAAACACCAGCCCCCGTCACGGTCGAAATCGATGACGCTGGCCAGCTACATGCGCAAGGGGCACAAGTTGCGGTCGAGGTCGTCGACCTGTTGCTTCACAACACGCGGGCGAACGCGCCGGACACCACCGCGACGGTTCGCGTCTACGAAGATAACCATAGGGTGGTTATCGAGGTCCAGGATTCAGGCGAAGCCATCGCCCCGGAGCTCCGCGCCAAGGCCTTTACACTAGAGGGGCAGAAGGATCTCAAGGGGCGGCTCGATGGGCGCTATGGTCGCTTCGTCGGCCTATTCGCCGCCGCGGTCGTTCTTGATGGCGTTGGCGGCTCGATCGAGGCCGACGGTGAGAAGGGTGCCGCGGTCTTCAGGATTCGGCTTCGTCAGGCCCGTCCGACGCGCCCGCCTTCGACTTGAGGGGCCCGCGAAGCTCTTCGAGTCGCTGCCTAATGCGTGCTTCGAGACCAATGTCGTGCGGGCGATAATAGCGACGCCCGACGAGTCGGTCGGGCAAATAAGTCTCGCCTGGGCTGTGACCGCCTTCGTCGTGAGGGTAGCGGTACCCTTCGCCATATCCCCACGATTCCATCGCCTTGGTCGGCGCGTTTCGGAGCTTGAGCGGTACCGGCAAAGCGCCGAGCTCACGGACGTCGACTTGAGCCGCCTTCCACGCCTCGTAAGAGGCGTTGCTTTTCGGCGCGCTCGCGAGATAGATGCAGCATTGTGCCATCGCGAAGATGCCTTCGGGCATTCCGAGTCTCCGCAATGCAGCGTCTGCGTTCACGGCGAGCTCGAGCGCCCGCGGGTCCGCATTGCCGATGTCTTCACTCGCGAAGATCAACATTCGCCGCAAGATGAATAGAGGGTCTTCGCCAGCTTCCAGCATCCGCATCATCCAATAAATCGCCGCATCCGGATCGCTACCGCGCATCGATTTGATGAACGCGCTGATCACGTTGTAGTGCTCTTCACCGGATTTGTCGTAGAGGAGAGTTTGTGTCGCCAGCGCTTCTTGGACTATCGGCACCGTGACCCGCTCGACCCCCGCAGACTTCGCATAGTCAGTCGCGAGCTCCAGGGCGGATAGAGCCCGGCGTGCATCGCCGCGCGCGTTTTCCGAGATCGCCGCGATCGCGTCTTCGTCGATTTGGTGGGGCACATGCCCGACGCCGTGTTCGTCATCTTGCAGCGCGCGCTCCACCAGGGTCTGCAAATGAACGGTCTCGAGCGGCTTTAGATCGAACACGCGCGTACGCGACAACAGAGCGGAGTTGACTGCGAAGGACGGATTCTCGGTGGTTGCCCCGATTAGAGTCACGGTGCCGTTCTCGACGTGGGGCAAGAGCGCGTCTTGCTGCGCTTTGTTGAATCGGTGGATTTCGTCGATGAAGAGGATCGTCGTCTTCGCGTAGTAGTTCTTCTGTTCCTTGGCCGCTGCGATGATCTTCCGAAGTTCGGGCACCCCGCCAAGCACGGCGCTAAAGGGGACGAAAATCGAGTTCGTCTCGTTCGCGATCACGTGCGCGAGAGAAGTCTTGCCGGTACCAGGTGGCCCCCAGAGGATCATCGAGGGAATGCGGTCAGAGCGAATCGCGCGAGCCAAAATGTGGCCATCTCCGAGCAAGTGCTCTTGACCCACGACATCTTCTAGCCGATTGGGACGCATTCGGTCTGCGAGTGGCGAGCTCGACTCGGACTGGCGCTCAAAGAGGTCCACGCGATTACTTATAGCTCACCGGAGGATTCGAAGTCTCTTCGGCCCTTCGCCTTCGGGCGCCGTTTCGCCACCACCGCGTTCGAAGTGCTCATGGGCAACGCGCTCCGCCAGGGCATCCGCAATCCTGACGAACGCCTGAGCTGACGTAGAGGAGGGCGCTGCTTGTACAACCGGAGTTCCTCGGTCTCCCCACTCACGCACTTCAGGGTCGAGCGGCACCTGCCCGAACAGCGGCGCCTCGGCGAACTCTGCGATTCGTTGACCGCCACCGCGTCCAAACAGCTCATGGGTGACGCCGGCACTATCGACGAAGTAGCTCATGTTCTCGACGACACCCAAGATGGGGATATTGAGCTTCTGACACATCGATACCGACTTGTAGACATCCTGAATCGCGACCTCCTGAGGGGTCGTGACGATGATCGCGCCCGTGATGCGCAGACGTTGGGCCAACGTGAGCGCGACATCTCCAGTTCCGGGCGGCAGGTCGAGGACCAAGTAGTCCAGCCCACCCCAATCGACGTCGTTCACGAACTGTTGGAGTGCGCCATGGAGCATCGGGCCACGCCAGACGACCGCCTGCTTCGCGTCTTCGAGCAAGAACCCAATGCTCATCAGCTTGATGCCGAACCGCTGAAGTGGTTGGATTCGCTTGCCGTCTTTCGATGTCGGGTGCCCTTCGATGCCAAGCATGGTTGGCAGTGAAGGCCCATAAATATCCGCGTCGAGAAGGCCGACCCTCGAGCCCAGCCGCCGAAGGGCGAGCGCCAAGTTGGTGGCGACAGTGCTCTTGCCGACGCCGCCCTTGCCGCTCATCACCAGGATGACGTTCCGAACGTCGGGGATCGGGTCCGTGCTGGTCGTCTCGCGCGTCGGCACGTCGACGGTCAGCTCGACTTCGATGAATCCAACCTCGAGCGGCTCGAGCGCTTCATCCACTCGCTTTCGAATCGTGTTTCGAACTTCTTCGGATGGAGAGCTCACCTTGATCTTCGTCCACACACGCCCATCTTCGACGCGAACATCGAGGAGTGTTCCCAGCTCGCCGAGCGGCTTTCGAAAAATTGGATCTTCGACTTGGCGAAGCGCTTTGGTTACTGCCTCGAGCGTGGGGGACCCCATGGAAACCTCCGAGTCCGGGAAACCGGATTCTCCTAGGGCGGCAGTTTCGCCCCGTCAAGGTGGACAAACTTCGGGTACCCCGACCTGGCCGGTTATCCTGCGGGGGTGTCGATTTGGGAGAGACGATGGGCCATTCCATTGGCGATCTTCGCAACGTTTGCGGTCGTCTACTGCGTCACCTCTGGTGATCGCCTGTTGTCACCGTCCCCCAACAATCACTACGTCCATCTTGCACAAGCGTGGCTCGACGGGCGTCTGGATGTCGGGGGAAGCCCTCCAGGCCCGAACGATTGGGCGTGCTTTGACCGAGAGGAACGCACAGCATGCCCATCAGGTCGTTTCTCGATCACTGGCGGTGACACGGCCCGCTACCGCTGGTACGTCTCGTTTCCACCATTGCCCGCGCTCCTGTTGTCGCCACTCGTCGCGATCTTTGGGCTCGCTACCTGGGACCGCTTGTTCTGGGCGCTGTTCGCCGGTCTTGCTCCCGCTTTCCTATTCCTGGTGTTGCGCCTCGTTCGCGAGTCTGGCCGAAGCGAGCGTACCGTGCGCGATGATCTGCTGGTCACGACTTTGTTCGCGGTCGGGTCGGTGTACTTCTTCGTGGCCGTACAAGGAAGCGTGTGGTTTGCGGCGCATGTCGTCGCAACTGCAGCGATCTGCCTCTATCTCTTCTTTTCGTTCGATGCGCGCCGCCCGGCGTCGGCAGGTCTCATGTTGGGCCTGGCGTTCCTCAGCAGACCGGCAACCCTCTTGCTCGCGCCATTCTTCGTGCTCGAGGCGATTCGCACGTCGCGACGCCCGGGCGCAGACTCTTTCTCGCTGACGAGCTCAGTCGGGCGATTCGCGCTTCCGGTTGCCGTGTTGGTCCTGTTTGCGATGTGGCACAACATTGCGCGCTTCTACGATCCGTTCGAGTTCGGCCATCGTTTTCTGCAGATTCGATGGCGGCAGAGAATCGAAACCTGGGGCCTTTTCGACCTCCACTACCTTGAGCGCAACCTGACGGTATTCTTCGCGTCATTACCGTGGCTCTACACATCGAGCCCCTTCGTTCGGATCAGCAGGCATGGCCTCGCCTTGTGGTTCACCACGCCGAACTTGTTGTGGAGCTTCTGGCCCAAACGCTTCGATGCGACCATTGCCGCTCTATGGGCGGCGGTAATCCCAACAGCCCTCTGCACGCTGCTCTACCAGAACACGGGGTGGGTTCAGTTCGGCTACAGGTTCTCCCTCGACTATCTGCCTCTGGTCTTCGTGCTCATTGCGCTCTGTAGGCGCCGGTTTGGTGTCGCGTTCTTGGCGTGCGCCGTGTTTTCGATCGTCGTCAACACCTTTGGCGCCGTGACCTTCGATCGTTACCCGCAGTTCTACGACACCGATCCCACCCAAGAGGTGATCTTCAAGCCAAAGTAGACGCGCATCGTCTCCAACGAGCCCCCAAACCATGAATTGGAGCCGTGTCTTAGGCAGGCTCCTCGGCCTCGATCAGATCACGCGCGAGCGGGCTCGCTGGGCCATTTGGGTGGAGCACGCGTTCGAGGCCTGCACGGCCGGCGGCTTGGCGAAGGGTCTTCAATTCCTCGAGCGCGGCCGCCCGTTGATTCTGGCCTGCCAGAATGTGTGCCCTGACGAGTCGATGAGACGCTTCGAGCGACGGGTTGTCCGAGGTGTCCTGACCTCGGAGTTTGGCTCGGGCCCGGTCAGGGTCTCCACGCACGGCGAGAAGGAGCGCCTCCATCGCGATCAACCAAACTTCGATCGATGGCTCTGCTGGCCTCGGGATGTTGCCGATGGCGTCCTCTGCTGCGCTGAGCTCGTCGAACTGCAGCTGGCAGGTGGCAAGCGCTTGGTTTCGAAGAACCGACTGAGCCGGCGTCAGGCTTTGCCCGTCTATGCTCAAGAGCCCTGCTCGGGCTTGCTCCCAAAGGGATGCCTGGGTCAAGGGGCCCGTGGCCATGAGCACGAGGGCGATGTGGCGATCGGCATCGCTCCTTTTCGCGCGATCGAGCAGTCGTCTGAGCGCTCGGAGCGCAGTGGCCTGTGCATCTTCTTCGGAGAGTCGTTGGCACAAGACGGAGAGGCCGCGAACCTGTCGCATCCGGCGAGCCGAGCTCAGTAACAGAACGAACCCACCCAACGCTCCGATGCTCCCCGCTAGGATGTCGACCCGGTACGGTGTCAGCGCCGTTGCCCGAAGGAGAAAACCTGCCGTCGCTCCGATCAGCAAGACCGTGAGCACAGATCCCGCGAAAGACACCAGGACGGTGCTGATCGACAACAGGCCAAAGGGTACCCCCCAAACCAGTGCCCGTACCACCGGCGCCAACAATCCCACCACAAGCGCCGCGATCAACGTCGTGGTCATCGTTCAGGGCGAGGTCTCGGAGCGATAGGCATAGTAGTGCTTCAGCACTCGGCGCACGTAACGCTGCGTCTCCTGATAGGGTGGAATGCCCTCGTACTTATCGACCGCTGCTTCGCCGGCGTTGTACGCCGCAACGGTCAGGATCAAGTCTCCTTTGAAGCGGTTCGCCAGAATGCGCAGGTAACGAGCACCACCGAGAACGTTCTGTCGAACATCGAATGGATCGGAAACCCCCATGGAGCGCGCGGTCTTGGGCATGAGCTGCATCAGACCCATCGCCCCCGCGCGACTGACGACGGTAGGATTGAAATTGCTCTCCACATGCATGACCGCGCGGATGAAGGAGTGGGGGAGTTGGTAGACTTGCGCGGCCTCGGTGATCAGGTTGTCGTACCGCGTGTGTCGCTCGGGGTCTCTGGGGTGTCTCTTCGTGGGCGGTCTCGCCGTGCTCGGCGACTTCCTCGCACTCCTCTTGGCTCTAGACTTCTTACTCGCCCGGACGACGACCTGGCAGCGGCGGCCCTGCTCTCGGACATTCGTATAGTGCTGCGTGCCATCGGCTCGCTTGCACCGATAAATGTCGGCGCCCGCAGACGCGGCCGTCCCCAGCGCAAAGCTGGCCAAGACCACCGCGAATGGCAACGAAAACCGCATCATCACGGAGTGTATCTCCCAGCGCGGAGACGCGCCAAAACCAGCCTCCCGCGCTTGCGCCCAGCTTTCTTCGGCTCATCCTTGGCCCTCGCATGTCCTCCCTGACGTTTTTCGAGGGCCCAGAGAAGAAGCTCGAGCTGGTTGTCACGCCGGATTCGGCATCGTTGCGGTCCCTCGGGGACGACATTTGGCGAGATGTGGTGCGCGCGGCAGGGGCAGACGTCATCTCGGTGATGCGCAACGACCACTGCGACGCCTACCTCCTCTCCGAGTCGAGCTTGTTCGTCTTCGATGATTACTGCGTGATGATCACGTGTGGCTTGACGACTCTGGTCGATGCGGTAGCTCGATTGCTCGAGGCCATCTCCGCGGATTCGATCGCATTCCTGGTCTACGAGAGAAAGAACGAGCATTTTCCCGAACGCCAGCCGACGACGTTCCGCGAGGATGCTAGACGCCTGAAGGCCATGGTTCCGGGTCGCGCGCTTCGGTTTGGCGATGAGCATGGGCATTACGTACAGATGTTCCACACGACTCGTGCGTTCGTTCCTGAAACGTCTGATCCGACCATCGAGATACTGATGCACGCCATCGATGAACGTGTGGCAGCGCAGTTCACGAGTGCCGAGTTGTCGGAGGATCGTTCGTTGGCGGTTGGGCTCGGCATCGATGGTGTGCTTCCGGGGTTCGACACATCCGAACATGTCTTCGACCCCGCGGGTTATTCCCTCAATGCGCTTCGGGGCCAAGAATACTACACGCTTCACGTGACCCCCGAACAGATGGGGAGCTACGCGAGCTTTGAGACGAACCGGGATTTCGGGAGCGATCTGACTGGGTTCGTCGGGACAATCGTCGAGCTTTTCCAACCTCGGGCTTTCGATGTCGTCGCGTTTTTGCCCCAGGGCGAGCCCAAGTTGAAGCTGGCCGGTTACCAGTTGGGTGACCACGTAGTCAGGAGCCTTGGGGGCTATCGCGTGACTTATCTCCAGTACTACATTCCTCCGGGTGGGCCTCGCCCTCCCTACGAGTTGCCACTGTAACTCGCTCGGGACAACGACTACAACACTCCCCGTTCCCCTGATAGACTGCCCCGTCGATGCGAACCGAGTGTGAGTATCTGGTTCTAGGTAGCGGTGTTGGGGGCTTGAGTTTTGCGCTCGAGGCGGCGCTGCATCGCAAGGTCACGATGGTGACCAAGCGCAGCCGAAGCGATTCCGCCACAAATTGGGCGCAAGGTGGGATTGCGGCTGTGCTCGATCCGGCCGACTCGTTCGAAGCGCATGTAGAAGACACGCTCAACACGGGTGGTGGCCTCTCGCGTCGGGACATCGTCGAAATGGTGGTTCAAGACGGGCCGGGCCGGATTCAGGAGCTCATGGAGCTCGGGGCTGAATTCAGCCGCGACGGACAAAGCAAGTCGCTCGATCTGACGCGCGAGGGCGGGCACAGCGCACGGCGCGTCGTTCATGCAGGAGACATCACGGGTGAAGAGGTGCAGCGGGTCCTCATCGAAGCAGCAGCCGCATCGCCCAATATCGAAATCTACGAAGATCACATGGCCATCGACCTCGTCCAGACCCCAACGCCCGATGGTTCGACTCGAGTCGTCGGCGCTTACGTCCTCGACGAGACCACCGGCGATGTTAAGACGTTCCTTGCCAAGGAGACCATCATTGCGACCGGGGGCGCCGGGAAGGTCTACCTTTATACTTCCAACCCCGATGTCGCGACGGGCGACGGTGTGGCCATGGCGTATCGTGCCGGCGCCGAGCTCGCGAACATGGAGTTCTTTCAGTTTCACCCGACGTGTCTTTTCCACCCAAAGGCAAAGAGTTTTTTGATCAGCGAGGCGCTGCGCGGGGAGGGAGGCATCCTTCGCTTGCGCGACGGCACTGCTTTCATGGTTTCGCATCACGAGATGAAGGATCTCGCACCCCGCGACGTCGTTGCCCGCGCTATCGACTATGAGATGAAACGCACGGGCGAAGAGTGTGTTTATCTTGACATGACGCACAAGCCAGCGTCGTACCTAGTCAAACGGTTCCCCAACATTCACGCACGATGCCTTCAGTACGGCGTCGACATGACCCGTGCACCGATCCCCGTGGTCCCTGCGGCGCACTACATGTGCGGTGGAGTCGTGGTCGATGGCGAGGGCCACACGACGCTGCGGGGCTTGTGGGCCGTGGGCGAGGTGACTTGCACGGGCCTCCACGGCGCGAATCGACTCGCGTCCAACTCGCTGCTCGAAGGGCTCGTCTATGGTCACCGTACGGCTATCGCGGCGCGCGCGAGGTTTTCTGAGATCGACGAGGCGTTCGAGGCGGTTCCGGACTGGGATGTGGGCCAGGCCGTCCCGAGCGATGAAGCCGTCGTGGTCACCCAAAACTGGGACGAGCTCCGGCGCTTCATGTGGAACTATGTAGGGATCGTTCGCACCGATCGGCGCTTGCGCAGAGCGGCCCGCCGCATTGCAATGCTTCAGGAAGAGATCCGTGAGTACTACTGGGCCCACCTCGTGAATCGCGATATGTTGGAGCTCCGCAACATTGCCGACGTTGCAGAGCTGATCATCCGTTGCGCGGAGGCTCGCAAAGAGAGTCGTGGGCTACATTACAATCTCGACTACCCGCATGCGGGCGAAGAGTGGCGTGGCGACACACGCATCGTAAGAGGTAAGCCTCCTCGCATCACGCACGAGTAGGCCTTTGCCTTCCCCGACTGCTATTGTGAAGGGGTGCCCCTCTTGGGCCTTCTTACTTGTGGGGAGAGATGCGTTTCCTTCTTATCGCGGCGATCACAGTCGCATCCTTAGTTTCGACGAGCAGTCTGCATGCACAGAGCTCAGCTTCGCGCGACGAGCAAATAGCGCAGGCCAAAAAGGAGTTTGTCTCGGGCACGAGCGCCTATCAGAACGGCGACTTCGAGACGGCGCTCGCTCACTTCCGCCAAGCCTACCAGCTCACGAAGAGCCCTGACTTACTCTTCAACATCGCGACGGTCTCCGACCGAATGCGCCACGATGCCGAGGCCCTCGCGGCCTACGAGGGATACATCAAGGCACGGCCGAAATCGCCCGATCGAGAGCACGTAGAGGGCCGGATCGAAGCTCTTCGCGAGGCAATTCGCGCTCAACAGCGGGCCGAGCTCGATGCCGAGATCGAGGCGCGACAGGCCGCCATCGAGGCGGCGGCGAGGGTCAAAGCCGAAAGACCACTGACGCGGCACGTCGGCCCAGGTCCAGGTCCGTGGATCACGATCGGAGCGGGCAGCGCATCGATGGTGACGGGAGCGATCTTGGTGGGGCTCGGCCAACGCGATCAGAAGAACGTGTCGGGTGCACCGGCTGGATCGAGCTTTGCCGAATACCAAGACATGGCGGATCGCGGGCCGCGCCGGACGAAAATCGGCCTAGGACTTCTCGGCGTCGGCGCCGCAGGGGTCATCGGAGGTGTCATCTGGCAGCTCACGGGAGGTCACGAGGAAGAGGTCCCCGAGGTCAGCATCGGGCCGACCGGTATCTCCGTCAGGGGGAAATTTTGATGAAACATCTCGTAGTATTGTCGCTCGGTCTCATCCTGCTGGGTGGTTGCAACCTTGCCATCCCCAACGGCCTCTTCGGCTGTGGCCAGCAGTCGGACTGTCCTTCGGGTTACTTCTGTTGGAACAGCGATAGTCGGTGCTACGACGCTCAAGAACCGGGCTGCGAGCCCAAGACGTGCGAACAAGTCATCGCCGAGTTCGCGTCCCTCGGGATTCCGATCGAATGCGGCTCCCTTCCCGACGGTTGCGAAGGGTCGATCGAGTGCGGCAATTGCCCCGAAGGGACTGAGTGCGGCGCTAATGCGCAGAACTTCTTGTGTGGGTGCGAGGAGCTCACCTGTGCCACCGCTGGAGGCGGCGCCGAGTGCGGCACGATACAGACTCGGTGCGGTGGGACCTCGCCAGCGATCTATTGCGGCGAATGTTTTGGTCAGCAAGTCTGCGAGAACAACAAGTGTGTCTGCCCGGCGGGGGTGAACTGCGATCAGGGTTGTGGTACTTGCCCCGAGGGCCAGGTCTGCGTCGACGGCGCGTGCTGTGCCCCGACCTTTCCATGCTCTCGGAACGAATGCTCCCCGCCAGGGGGTCTCGACGACGGCTGCGGCGGCAAAGCACAGTGCCCTCCATGCGGGGATGGTGAGCAATGCGTGCTCGCCGAGGACCTGACGTACGAGTGCCTCGGAGACTGCACATGCGAGGCTCAGGATGTCGAATGCGGAAGCGCCATCATTTGTAATCAGCCGACCTTGTGCGGAACCTGTCAGGACAATGGCTTCGAAGACGGCTTCCGGTGCAGCGGCGGCAATTGTATCTGTGATGATGTATACGAATACAACGATAACCTAGAGAACATGTCGATCGTCTGCGGGGGCCTAACCTGTTTCCAAGACGCCTGGGGGATCGAGGTCCCGGCCACACTGCACCACAAGGACGACATCGACTACTACGCGCTCCAGGTTCGCGATGCGAACACCGCGCTCGTCGCCGAGATCTTCGAGGGTGCGGGTCGATACACTCTACATCTCGCCTATATCTGCCCCGACGGTGACTCCGGGGTAGTGGATTGCAGCGAGTCGACCGAGCAGCTCGAAGGTATCGACTTCTGCAAAACCGACAACAATTTCGTGGCACTCACGCGCGACTGTGACTCGGAGGGCGTTGCCGCAACGGGGACGGTGTTGGTCGGAGTGCGTTCCAAGGATATCGCCGGAGTCTGCGACGCCTACGGGTTGCGGGTCTTCGCGACTTTCGGCCCCTCGCAACCGCCCGAACCGCCATTCTAGGCTCCGTTTGACTAGGGGCGCCACGGCGGATAAGAGCCATCGCCAATCATGAGCGGTTATCTGTTTACTTCCGAGTCGGTGACGGAAGGCCATCCCGACAAGATTTGCGATAAGATCAGCGACTCCCTGCTCGATGCCTACATAGGCCAAGACACACGGTCACGCGTCGCGCTCGAGACGATGGTCAAGACCGGCTTCGTGGTCGTCGGAGGTGAGGTCACCGCAAAAGCCACCATCGATATCCCGGCGATCGTTCGGAAAGCGATCGCTGGAATCGGCTATACCGACTCCTCGATGGGCTTTGACGCCGCCACATGCGGTGTCTTGACGGCCGTCGAGCGGCAATCGCCTGACATTGCGCAAGGGGTCGATCGGGCCAGAGGTCAGGAGCAAGGGGCTGGGGACCAAGGTTTGATGTTCGGCTATGCCGTCGACGAAACGCGTCAGCTCATGCCGATGCCGATCGACCTCTCTCACAAGCTTGCGCGGCGCCTAGCCCAAGTTCGCAAGCGTGGGGTGCTTCCCTGGCTCCGTCCCGACGGAAAGACTCAGGTCACCGTGGAGTACCAAGACGGCCGGCCGGTCCGGTTCGATGCGATCGTCGTCTCGACCCAGCATGCCGAGGAAGTGAAATATCGAGCGTTGAGAGAGGCGATCATCGAAGAGGTCATCAAGCCCACGCTTCCCACGAAAATGATCGACAAGTCGACCAAGTTTCACGTCAACCCAACCGGACGATTCGTGGTGGGTGGCCCGTACGGGGATGCTGGTCTGACCGGGCGCAAGATCATCGTCGACACCTACGGCGGCATGGGCCGGCATGGCGGGGGTGCCTTTAGCGGCAAGGATCCCTCTAAGGTGGACCGGAGCGCAGCGTATTTTGCGCGCTACGTCGCCAAGAACATCGTCGCCTCGAAAGTCGCGTCTCGGTGTGAGGTACAGGTGGCGTATGCGATCGGCGTTGCCAAGCCCATGGGTATCTACGTGACGACATTCGGTACCGGACGCGTGGACGACACAAAAATCGCCAAGGCTGTCTCCAAGATGTTCGACTTCCGGCCACGTGCGATCGTCGAGACGCTAGATCTGTTGCGGCCGATCTACACACCTACTGCGGCCTATGGGCATTTCGGCCGGACCGAAAAGACGTTCACCTGGGAGCGCACCGACCGAGCGGACGAGCTTCGAAGCGCGCTGCTACCGAAGTCGCGCCACTCTGGCTCGAACGGCAAGCCGACGAGCAAACTGCCTTCCAGCAAGAAGCGTCGCAAGGCGGCTCGGCGCGGGGCAACAGCGCGCTAAGGGTGTCTTTTAGGGCTCCGCGGGTCGGCACGCTACACTACCGGCGCCATGGGTGAGCCACCGCTTTCGATGCTCTCGGGCTGGGGCCGGCACTCCGCGCCAGGACGCGAGCGGTTTGGTGAGGATCTCGAGCGCATCAGCGCCGACGTGAGCCTGTCGCGAGGCCTCGGGCGGTCTTATGGCGATGCCTCGCTGCCCTCCACGGATGCGCCCGATGTGCTCAACACGACTTTTGCTGATCGTATCCTTCGTTTCGACGAAGACACCGGGTTGTTTCGTGCCGAGTCGGGGTTTGCGCTGAGCGAGCTGAATCGGCTTCTCATGCCCCGTGGTTGGTTCACCCCCGTTTCGCCCGGAACCAAGTTCGTGACGCTCGGGGGGATGGTGGCGGCGGACGTTCACGGGAAGAACCAACACTGCGACGGCAACTTCGGTGATCACGTCAAGTCCTTCAAGATGCGCGTGGCCGACGGCCGTGTGCTCGAATGTTCTCCGGAGCAGCATTCCGACCTCTTCAAAGCGACCATTGGCGGCATGGGGCTCACCGGGCACATTCTCGAAGTCGAGTTCGGGCTTCAGTCCATTCCGTCGCAGTGGATCTGGCAAGAGAACCGGCGCATCCACGACATCGACGAGTTTCAGGAGTCGCTCGAGAGTGCCGCTCCCGATTGGCCCTACACCATGGGTTGGATCGATTGTCTTGCGCGCGGCAAGCGAATGGGGCGGGGCACTCTGATGTGCGGCAGATGGGCAGACCCAGACCAAGCGCCGCTCCGCCCGCCCAAGACTCGCTTCCGACCGAGGCTCCGGTTCGATTGGCCGTCCTGGATCTTGAACCGCGCGACGATCCGCATCTTTAACGAGCTCTACTACCGAAAGCAGTGGCGACGCGTATCACGCGGCATCGTGAATCACGAGTCCTTTTACTATCCGCTCGATGCAATCCGGTCTTGGAACCGTATGTATGGAAAGCGTGGATTCACTCAGTATCAGTGCGTCCTGCCAAGAGAGGTGGGTCGTGGCTCTGCCCGCAGAGTCCTCGAGGTGTTGACCGCCCGCGGCGGCGCATCGTTTCTGTGTGTGATCAAGGATTTCGGTCGTGAGAGCCGGGGTGTTTTGTCGTTTCCGCGCCCCGGCATCACGTTGGCGCTCGACATCGCGGTGCGCGACGACACCCAAGCGCTGGTGGATTCCCTCAACGAGCAGGTCCTGCGCGAGGGTGGGCGTATCTATCTGGCCAAGGATTCGTTCACCCGGCGTGAGCATTTCGAAGCGATGGAAGGCGCGCGGCTTAAAGAGTTCAACGCCATTAGGGATCGCTGGGATCCAAATCGCAGGTTTCGCAGCGCGTTGTCGGCGCGGCTGCTGGGGGATTGACATGAAAGTTGCGTTCTTGGGGGCGACCAGAGGAATGGGGCGCGCGTTGGCTCGACTGAGCGCAGAGCGCGGCGACATGATCTCCTTGCTCGGTCGAAACGAAGCCGATCTCGAGCGTAGTGCGGCAGACCTCGTCGTACGAGGCGCCGCGGGGCCGGTTCGGTGCTTCTCGTGTGACCTCGAGCAGACCGAGACCTTTGCTTCTGCCATCGCTTCGGCCCACGAAGTCTTGGGGGGATTGGATGCCGTGGTGGTCTCGGCTGGAATCTTTGGGACGCAAGAGGAGCTCGAAGGCGATCTGGCTTTGGCGGAGCGATTGATACGCATCAATTTCTCGAATACGGTCATGTTCTGCGAGGCCGCCAAGAAGGTTCTGCTAGACGAGGGCGGCGGAACCTTGTGCGTGTTCAGCTCCGTCGCTGGCGAGCGCGGTCGCAAGCCGGTCATCATCTACGGCGCCGCCAAGGCCGGGCTCACCCGTTACCTCGAGGGCCTCGATCACAAACATCGCGCCGATGGGCTTCGTGTGATCACGGTCAAGCCGGGTTTCGTGAATACCAGCATGACGGCCGGGCTATCGCCGCCCCCGTTCGCTGGGGAACCAGACGCCGTCGCCGTGCGGGTGCTGTCGGCCATTGATCGCGGAGCACCAGTCGTCTATGCGCCGGCACCGTGGCGGTACATCATGGCGATCATTCGAGCGATGCCGCGTGCGATCATGCGTCGTGTGGAGTTCTGACCCACCACACCTTGACACTACGACTTGCTCGATTCTTTGATGAACGCCCTAATGTCGGGTCGTGATACACGCCAGGCAGCTGCCACGTGGAGAGCCGCGCTTATGATGCTTCCTAACACCACGTTGGAAATCAACTCGTTCAGGGTGGCTCCGCTCGGGCTTGGCGCTGGCAGCGACGGGAACACGAGCTTGAGGTGGTGGACCATAGTTGCGGTGTACGCGACGATCCAGATGAGCTTGGCGGTAACAGCCTGCCTGATCCACCATTGAGCCAGTTTGCGGCGCCAACTCAACATGAAGCTTCCGATCAGAACCAGCGCCGACACGACGATGTTGGCAGCGGCCATCGGCCGTCGGTAGGGGTTTGTGGCCTGCGCCTCTAGAAATTGCAGCTTCAGCGGAGCCAGGTCTTGCAGGTCCTCGGGGAGAGGACTGGACTGCAGGTCATAGGTGCCCAGCAAGACGCCCGCGATGCCGAGCATCGTCAGCAAGGTCGAGGTCAGCAGAACGGCAATCATCACCCGTCTATCGCTTGATTCGCTTGCCATCGCTTGCTCCAGTTGTTGTAACCTGGCGCGTGGGGCCGATCGACCCCAAAAGAAGAGCATATGAGCCAGAATCAGACACGCCCTCCCGTGTTTGCGGAGCAGCGCACGCGCGACGACTTCAGCGCCGACCGGATTCGTTGGTTGATCTCGCTGCGCTGGGTTGCGATGGCCGGGGTCCTCGTTGCGACCGGTTTCGCCGTTGCGGGGTTCTTTCCAGGCGTTGCCTGGTCTGTGTTGTTGTTGGTGGCCATCGGAGGTAGTGCGTACAACTATTCGCTCACTCGCTCGCCTCTACAGTCTCGGGGGGGTCGACGCGCGGCCGTGTCGCAGGCGTTGGTCGACCTGGTGATGTTGACCATCGTCCTGTGGGCAGCAGGCGGCATCTCGTCACCGTTCCTCGGTTTTTACGTCTTTCATCTCGCGCTGATCGGAATCCTCGGTGGTCCCCGGGCGACGTTCGTGGCCACGGGAGCTGCTTTCGCTGGGACGGGTTTCCTGGCGCTCACCGAGTGGATTCCTGCGCTCAAAATCGGGTTGTGGGATCCGATTCCGCCCTGGGACACGATCGCCGATGTGACCGCGTTCATGATCACCATGGGGGCAGTGGCCTACGTGGTGCTTCATGCAGTTCGCGAATTGCGCGATCGCGAGCATGCCCTCGAGGGCGCGCGCGACCAGGCCGAGCTCGAATACCAAGTGATCTCCAATACGCTGGACGAGATCGAGGCAGGTCTCGAGGTCGTCGACGCCGAAGGCCGGATCGAGTGGCGAAATCGTTTGGCTGAAAAGCTGGCTCCCACGCCCAACCACGATGGGACGTGGGAGTGTCCAAGCCAGACGCGCGCATGCCAAACCGATCCTGCGGGACCGTGTCCCGTTTGGCGAGCTCGTGACGAAGATACACCAGGCCGATGCCGCTTTTCTGCAGGCGACCGAACCTACGAGATGCTCTCGTTCCCGTTGGCGTCTCGCGATGAAGGACCGCCCCGCATCATGAACCTCTACGTCGACCGAACCCAGATGCTGCACGCGGAGCGACGTTTGATGCAAGCAGAGCGTTTGGCGAGCTTAGGCCGCGTTGCTCAGGGCGTCGCACACGAGCTGAATACGCCGCTTGCGACAATTCGTACTCTCGCTGCGGACATGCGCGAAGCGATTCGGTCTCTTGGAGCGGACGAAACATTGCAGTCGGACCTCGCGGAATCTGCTGCGTTGATCCGCGACGAGACCGGTCGGCTTGGACGCATTACGCAAGCGCTCCTCACGGGAGGGACTTTGCCTCGCCTCCAGCTCGATACGGCGGCACATCTACGCCCGATTGTCGAAAGGGCTAGGGCACTGGTGTTTGCCGGCGTTCGGGATGGTCCAGAGCTCGTGGTCGACGCCAGTGTGGCACAGCATAGCGTTTCGGCAGACCGGGACCGACTTCTGCAGGTCTTGGTCAACCTTTTTCAAAACGCCCTCGACGCGAATCGGGAAACGGGGCGAAAATCCGTCTGGGTCTCGGCCGCGCGAGACGGTGAGATGGTTGAGCTCACCGTGGAGGACGAGGGCTCTGGCCTGCAGCCCGATATCGCAGGACGGGTCTTCGAACCGTTTGCGACCACGAAGCCCCCCGGCGAAGGGACCGGCCTCGGTCTGTACGCTTCATACATGCTCGTCCAAACGATGGGCGGCGAGTTGACGATCGAGAACCGCCCACGTGGCGGAGCTCGTGCCTGCATCCGGCTTGCGGCCGGGGCCGACATGCTTGCAAAGGAACCGGGACTGGCTCACGGTGCGACTTTGTCATGAACGGCAGCGTCCTCATCATCGACGACGATACAGCTTTTCGCTTCGCGATGGCCAAGGCGCTGCGCCGCGGAGGCTATTCGGTTTCCGAGGCCAGTAGCGGTGAAGAGGCGGTCGAGGTTCTATGCAACAGCTCTCCCCCGGACGTCGCCTTGCTCGACCTCAAAATGAAGGGGATCGGTGGCCTTGAGGTTCTTCGACGCTGTGGGTCGATTCAGACCAACGTCATCGTTCTTACTGGGCACGGAACGGTGAAAGCGGCGGTCGAGGCCATGCAGCTCGGTGCCTTTTCATTTCTCGAGAAACCGGTCGACGCCGACATGCTGCAGCCACTGCTGCGTCAGGCGCTCTTGGAACGCGGAGCCGCCTCGGCTGGGGACGCGGGCGAGCCGGCTCCCCTGATCGGTGTGAGCGCGATGATGGAGGAGGTTCGCCAGTTCGTCAGGACCGTAGCGCCGACCAACGAAACGGTCCTGGTGTTTGGTGAGACCGGGACGGGTAAGGAAGTCGTAGCTAGGCAGATTCATGCCCAGAGCGGTCGAAGCGAGGGTCCCTTCGTCGCGATGAACGCCGCTTGTGTGCCGCGCGAGCTCTTCGAAAGCGAGCTCTTCGGTCACAAGCGTGGCGCCTTCACCGGTGCGCACAGCGACCGATCGGGACTGTTCCGCGAGGCCGACAGCGGAACACTGTTCATCGATGAGCTTGCCGAGCTTCCTCTCGAGAGCCAGGCCAAGCTGCTCCGGGCGATCGAAACGAAGATGATTCGTCCCGTCGGTGAATCGGGTGAGGTCGAGGTCGACGTTCGAATCGTGGCGGCAACCAACCGCGACCTCTGGGCCGAGACCCGGGCTGGTCGGTTTCGCGAAGACCTCTATTTCCGACTCCAGGTCTTTCCCGTGCTGGTGCGTCCGCTTCGTGAGCGGCCCGAAGACGTCGAGCCTCTCGCCGGGCATTTGCTCCAACGCTTGGGTAAAGGGGAGATTGCGCTCGAGCCCGAGGCCCTTGGCGCGCTGCGAGACTACGACTGGCCTGGCAACGTGCGCGAGCTCTTGAATGTGCTCCGGCGGGCGGCTCTCTTTTCGATCTCCAACAAGCTCGGCGCAGACCTGGTCCGCCGGATGATCGCCGCTAGCGTGTTTGGAAGCGCCCGCGAGTCCACCCCGACCACGGGCTCCGCCAGTCAAACTAATCTCGCCGAGATGGAGCGCGAGCACATCGAGCGAGTGCTGCAGGAGATGGACGGAAACATCACCCGCGCAGCATCGGCCCTCGGAATCGATCGCCGAACCCTCCAACGCAAACTAAGATCCTACGGAATCGAGTAAAGGGGACAGTCCCCTTTTACAAGGGGTTAATATCGAACCCGTCTCGGCCGTTCGTCAGGGACAGGCACCCCAGGCATCAAGCTCAGCCTGGCACGAATCCGTTGGGTCAATATCGCAGTCGCCGCCTTGAGCTTGCTCGGCGCATTCCACTAACGCTGTCGTCTCGGGGACACAGCCGTCCAAGTCTTCTGTCATACAGTCCGAGAGGCACGTGGGGCTATCGGGGTCGACACGCACAAACAATTGGCAGACGCTATCGCAGATAGTCTGGCACGAACCTGTCGCCATGCCTCCACCCGAACCGCCCGCTCCCGCGGAGCCACCTGAGCCCGCGGAGCCACCTGAGCCCGCGGAGCCACCTGAGCCCGCAGAGCCACCTGAACCACCACTATTATCGTCCCCGCAACCCGTGATCGCCAACATCGAGCCAAACACGATTGCGCATAGAAACTGTCGTTTCTTCATCGCTCGAACTCCTCCGTCCTCGGCTGCCGTGACATCCTGGAAACGTGGGTATCAGAATGCGCGTCATTTGTTCAAGATTTTCGCGCGACCCCGTTCACCGCGGGATAATGACTGTGAAGGTGGTTTTTCCAGGTCTCGACTCGACGTCGATCCTCCCCCCGTGCTCGGTCACGATTCGGCTCGTGATGGCGAGCCCAAGCCCTGTGCCTCTCTTCTTGTCGGTGAAGTAAGGTTCAAAAATCAGATCGACTTGGTCGTCCAGAATCCCCCCGCCGTTATCCTCGACTCGAATGCGGACTTCGTGAAGCCCTTCCTCCAAGTTGACACGCACACGACCGCCGCCACTCGGATGCGCGTTGAGAGCGGCATCATTGGCGTTTTGCAACAGGTTGTGTAGAACCTGCGTGATCTGGTCAGCATCGACCTGTGCCCGGATGGGGTGTCCCGGAAGCTCTGCGCTCACCGCGACCTCCCCCGATGCGTAGAGCGACACGGCCTGGGGCACGATCTCTCGAAGGTCGGTTTCGCGCAGCGTTGGAGGGGGAAGCCTGGCGAACCGACTAAACTCGTCGACGATCTGCCGAAGACGCTCGACCTCTTGAAGGATGGTCTTGGTCGATTCGTCGAACAACACGTCAAAGTCGTCTTTCGAGCGGGCGTGAGCCTTACGAAGTGTCTCGATGGAGAGGCGAATCGGCGATAGTGGATTCTTGAGCTCGTGCGCCAGGCGTTTCGCGATATCCTGCCAGGCGGCAACCCGTTCGGTCTGGCGAAGCTGTTCTTGGGCGTTTCGTAGGTCGCGCGTCATGCGGTTGAAAGCGGTAGCGGTCGCGTGAAAGGCTCCGGGTTGCCCTTCGCGCAGTGTGGTAGCGAAGTCGCCAGCGCCGATCCGGGTGGCCGCCTCAGTGAGCTCGTCGACCGACGACTGCAGCCAGCGATTGAGGTAGCCGCCGAACAGGAGCGCAAGCCCGAGGGCCAGGAGGGCAACGCACCCCATCCACAGAAGAAGCGGTGGCGCGGCTTGATCGATCCCGGAACGCCAAACCACCACCCCCTTGGCAGCACCCTCGGAGTCTACGAGCTCGGCAATTGGGAGGTCTCGGTGGGACACTTGGTCGACGACGAGGATGCGGTCCGGATCTAGAGCGCGAAGGTCGGTGAAGCGGTGGGCGCCCACGACCGTCACGCCAGCGCCGCCTCGCTCGATCGTACATGCGCGCCCCACGAACTTTTGATGTTCTTGCTCACCGAGTGTGATGACGAAGGCCCGCTCCCCCGCCAGCCGGCCTTGACGAATCAGGGCAGACCCGTCACGTCCGATGATCTGGTTCTCGTGTCCTGCGGCGATCACCTCACCCGATCTCGAGTCTAGAATCCACAACGCCTGAAGGCCCGCGCCCCGCATCGCGCCACGGAACAATCGATCGTAGTCGAGCTCCGAGGGCGTATCCTCGCTACGACTCGTCAACAGGCGATCGACCACTAGGTCGTCTCGGCACAGCGCCGTCACAGCGACCTTGCGCTGCTCGTCGAGCTCCTGGAGATACCGCCCCGCCAGCTCGGCTTCGCGGTTGGTCTCGCCCCCGCCCCAAGTCGCCATCGCGAACCACACGACGACCGTCAACGCGATCGGAAATATCGCGACGAGGGCAAAGAGCACGACCACGCGCGTGCTCAACGAGGTCATGGCGGAGCCACACCTCCGAGGACACGATCCTCGCGGCGCGTCGTCTCCGACGATGCTTCTGCCTCGTCGAACTGCTCCATGAGGAACATGTTGGGATCGGCCACGTCAGGCGGACGCGCGACGTCGACCGGTGCGGTTCCCCTGAGAAAGACCTCGTCGAGGGCGTCTTCTTGCCCTTCATAAGCAAGCAACCCGGACGCTGGGTCGATCGGCACGACGATGACACCGCTTGGCATCGCAAAATCGGTCTCCTTTGAGCTTTGATCGGCGACCTCCATGACCTCGATCCAGATCGGGAGGGCGCTGCGCGTACCAGTCTCCCGTTTTCCAAGAGAGCGCGAATCGTCGAAGCCGACCCATACGCCCGCCACAACGTACGGTGAATAGCCGATGAACCAAGCATCACGCGCCTCGTTGCTCGTTCCGGTCTTGCCCCCGACTGCCCGCGCGAGGCGTAGCGCAGGTGTGCCAGTGCCCGAGGTTACGACGCTCCGAAGCATGCTCGTCATGACATACGCCTCGTCGGGGGTCATCACGTCCGTTGCAGGCTCGAGCGGTAGTAGCGGAACGCTGGCTCCATCCGGGCTGACGATCTTGCTCACGATTCGTGTCGGGGCCCAGCGCCCCCCGGCGGCGAAGGTTGCGTATGCGTTGGTCAGCTCGATCGGTCTTACTCCGCTCGCCCCGAGCGCTAGCGCCATGTCTGCTTCGAGCTTGGTCGTGATCCCATCCTGCCGTGCGAACTCAGCGACATCTTGCACTCCGAGGTCTTCGATGACCCGAATTGCCACCATGTTGATCGACCTCGCGAGCGCTTCACGGAGGCGAACGGCTCCCTGATAGTTCCACTGCTCGTAGTTGCGGGGTTTCCATTCTTCGTACACCGCCGGGGCATCCATCACCAGCGAGGCCGGAGTGAAGCGCCGGGACTGGATTGCCCTCGCGTACACGATCGGCTTGAACGCGCTCCCCGGCTGACGAATCGCCTGGGTCGCCCTGTTGAAACCGCTGCGTGCCGCGTACCCGCCCACCATCGCCAACACGTCCCTCGAACGAGGTTCGATCACTACGATGGATCCTTCAGGCCCTCGTTCAGCTCGGGCGACCGCAGGGTCTTCCTCACCCCCGAGTTGCGTAATCGAAACGGGCAGCATGTCGCCTGGCTTGGCGAACTTCGACGCCGACAGCCCTTTGCGATTGAAGCGTTTGAGGTCCTGCATCGGCAGGAGGGCAGGGTGACCCGCGATCTCGAGTCGCAGTTGATCCTTGTCGTCGTCGGTCGTGATCACCTTCGCCACATATGTCCGGCCCATCCGCAACCTGTCGGTCGGTGGCGTCGCCTTCGGACGACCGCGTCGGTTCTTGGCACGGTACGGGCCCTGATACCCTTGGCGCTCGTCTATCGCGCTCAAGCCGCGTTGAAGCGCCCTGCGAGCGTGCTTCTGCAATGCGAGGTCGATCGTCGTGTGGACGGCGTAACCGCCTTCGTCGAGCGCCTCGTCCCCGGCGGCAGTGCGAAGCGCCTGTTTCGCAATCGCGAGGATCTCCGGCGCGCTGCCTGAGGCTTCCGGCAGGGGGATCGTCTCTACTTTCTCCTCGCGTGCGGCCTCGATCGCCTCCTCGCTCAGGTCGGGCCAGTACACTTCTCGTTTCGAGGCCAGCTGGCTGAGCACGTACTGCTGCCTCCGCGCAGCGGCTTCGGGGTTATTCCGAGGCGAGAGGCGTGCGGGCGCTTGCGGGACGCCGGCCAGCATCGTTGCCTCGGCCAACGTGAGCTTGCTTGCGTTCTTGCCGAAGTAGTATTGAGCCGCTTCCTGGATCCCGTAGCGTCCACGACCAAAATTCACGTGGTTCAAGTACATGTGCAGGATCTCGTCTTTTGACAGCTCGTTCTCGAGGCGCCTAGCCAAGATCAGCTCCCGAATCTTTCTAGACAGAGTGCGTTCCGGGGTGAGCAGCATCAGCTTGACGACCTGCTGGGTGATCGTGCTTCCCCCCTGTGCCGCCCGTCCGCTGATGACATCGCGAGCCACCGCGCGTAGGATGCCGGCATAGTCGAGCCCCTCGTGCTCATAGAAATCGGCGTCCTCTGCCGCGAGCACCGAGAGGACCACGTGCCGCGGAACTTCTGACAGAGGGATGACCGTTCGACGCTCGGTGAAAATCTCACCGATCACCTCTCGATGCCGATCGTAGACGCGAGTCGTTTGCGGAGGTTTATAGTCGCGGAGCGCGCTCACTGAAGGAAGATCGCGGCTGAAGTACGCATAAGTCCCCATCACTACGACCGCGCCCACAATCAGCGCCGCGCCAATCAATCTTGGCAGTATCGATGCGGTCCGCCGCTTCTTGCGCTTGCGACCCTTCGCTCGCCCCTTCTTCGTTTGCTTGCCTGCCATCGGTCCCTACGGTCCGCGGGGCTATAGCATCCCCCGTTCCCGGACTTCCCCCTAATTCATGACACCCCGGAGACCCTAATCATTCCCAACGTATTCATCGATGATTTGGTCCGCGTTCTTCACGGAATTCATCAAGAATCTCGCCTCTAGCGTACGCCGGCGCGCGTCGCTCAATGGCGCGCGGCTTCCTGCAGCGAGGGTTTGCATCGTGATCGCCGCGGCGACCGACACGTTCAGGCTCTCGACGAATCCCCGCATGGGTATACAGAACGTGCCGTCACACAGCTCAGCCCACTCTGGCGATGCCCCTCGATGCTCGTTGCCAAACACGACTGCCAATCGCGTTTGTCTTTGGAGAGCCACCGGATCGTGGTCTCCCCCCATCGTGGCGACATAGATCGCATAACCGGCATCCTTCAGTCGCTCGGCGCACGGCTGGGCGGTTTGGTATCGAATCACGTCGAGCCACCGATGCGTTCCCTTCGAAACTCCCCGTGACGCGCGAAAGCCGTGGCTCCCGACTATGACATGCACCGTTTGAACGCCAAACGCGTCGGCGCTTCGCAGCACGGCGCTCGCGTTGTGCGGATCGGAAATCGAGTCGAGCACCAAGACGAGATCATCGGTTCGCTGCGCAACGACTTGCTCGATTCTTCTTCTACGCTCCGGAGTGACGACGGGCGAAAGCGCCTGGATCACCACCTCGGCAGGATGAGAGAGCGGGGGAGGACCTTCAATTTCGATCACGTCGGGATCGTCTGCGCGCATGAGCGGTCTTTCAGCCGGACGAATCGGCCCACGAATCGACGGGGTTAGGGAACCCGCACTGTCTTTTTGGGGTCTACGGTGACCCCGACCACCAGCGTTCCACCTTTATAAGTCTGCCCGGCGACGAAGAAAGGATCGCCAGCCGACGCGACAACTTGCAAGAGCGGCAGGTAGTCGACCTTCTCGGGCCGATTGATCGAAACCTTCATCTTGTAGCGGCCGTCGGGCATGACTTGAAGCAAGGCTACCTTCAGCCTACGTCCGTTCGGCAACGACACCACGGCGTCCTTTCCGGGGACGAGCTTCAGCTTGGGTTTGGACAAGATCTGCATCGAGCGGAATGAATTGAACGGAGGACGACGCAGCGCGGTCAGCTTCTTGAGCTCTGGGTCGATCGATCCAGCTTTCTCTTCGGCGAGCACTACCAGCACTTCCGCAGGGACCCCACCTGCGATGGCACGATCGGACTGCACGAGCCTGGAGCCTTGCGCCGAAGCGATGGAGGAACCCAGCAGCAGACTGAGCACGAGCATGTACCGAACCGCGTTCATGGGATCGCAACCTCCTCATCGTTGATCCAGACGACGCTCAACGACTGCCCCGCGCTGCCTTTCACCTTGAAGACCGTGCCAGCGTACTCGCCGAAATCGACTTCGAGCACCTCGGAACCGCGCGTCACCCCCGCCATCTCCGTAGGGGACTGCTCGCCTGGCCACGCGAGCACCGCCAAGAGGATCGCTGCCGCGGCCGCAAAGCCCGCTGCCATGCCACCCCACACCCGGCGCTCACGACCCCCTGGAAGGACGCGCAAGGCCGGCGCATCTTCAGTTGCCTGAATCTGCTGTGCTATCCGGGCAAACAGCGCGTTCGAATCGATGTCACCGGTCCACTCCGCCGATGCGCTTTGCATGGCAGCGCGGAGCTGATCCCACTCGGCGACCTGAGCCGTCTTCTCGGGTGAACCCTCGAGGCTTCGACGCACCGCAGCCTCTTCTTCGGGGGGGAGCTCCCCGTCGAAGAACATCTGGAGCTTCTCATTTTCTGTCTTTGAGCTCTCCATGACTATCCTTCGGAAGGTTCCTCTCCAGAAAGATAAGGCGCAAGCGCTGCCTGCATCTTCTTTCTGGCGTGAAATAGGCGACTCATGATCGTCCCTTTGGGCACTCCGAGCACCTCGGCCATCTCTTCGTAGCTCATCCCCTCGACCTCGCGAAGCACGATGACGGCGCGATGATGCTCCGGGAGCTCTCCCAACGCGGCTTCGATGGCACCGCCTAGCTCCCGACGGAGCGCGGCTCGGCCCGGGTTTGAGTTGGTGATGCTCGGCAAAAGCGCGCCATCTCCGGCGACCTCGCTTTGCTCGTGAAGTGCACGCTCGTCGAAGTCGAGATTCTTTCGTCTGCTGGTGCGTCGAACGTGGTCGATGGAGACATTCATGACGATCCGGTAGAGCCATGTGTAAAAGCTCGAGGAGCCTTGGAACTTGTGTATGTTCTTGTGAACCTTGACAAAAGCCTCCTGCACGGCATCGAGGGCATCGTCCTGGTTCTTGACGACGCCCATCGCAACGGCGAACGCACGACGATGGTATTTGTCGAAAAGCGTTCGGAATGCTTTCGAGTCGCCTGCTTGTACGCGTTTGACGAGTTCATGGTCGTTTTCACCCGGAGAGCCGTCGGAGGCCCCTTTCGCCTTGGACGCGGTCGACAGTGGTTGATTCACCAATAGATCCTTGACGTTTGCCACGTTAGTCGGCGTCACGACCCACTTCCCATCCGTTTACGCGCAAAACGTGAACCAGGCCAGCTTTCTCCCTCTCAATATCAGCATACCCAAGGTTTTGCCTGGTTTCCACGGCCGGCCGCAGCTAGGGTCCCGCGGTGCTCGACCTCGGGTCTCTGAATCCCCGTCAGCGGGACGCAGTGGTTCACCAGGGTGGCCCGCTCGTCGTGTTTGCAGGCGCGGGGAGCGGAAAGACCCGGGTGATCACCTATCGTGTGGCGCACCTGATCTCCGCCCACGACGTCGCCCCATGGCGCATCCTGGCGGTGACGTTTACCAACAAAGCGGCTGGCGAGATGCAGGCACGGCTCCTCGAGCTTCTCGGCGATCGGGGCACCGCTGTTCAGGTCGGAACGTTCCACGCAACCTGCGCTCGATTCCTGCGCCGCGACGGAGAGACGCTCGGCATCTCCAGGAATTTCACGATCTATGACGATCAGGACCAGCTTGCAGTGGTGAAAAGGGTCTTGCGAGACCTCGGACTGGACGAAAAGCGCTACCAGCCGAAGGCGATCGCCGGTCGCATCAATCGCGCCAAGCAAGAAGTTCAAGGGCCCGAGAGCATCGAAACACCCGACCCGTGGACCGAGGTCGTACGCCGCGTGTACCAAGCTTATGAAGAAAGGCTCGATCAAGCCAATGCCCTCGACTTCGGTGACTTGATCTCCCGGACGGTAAGAGGCCTCGAAGCGGATGAATCATTTCACGACGCGCTTACGGGCAGGTTTTCGCACGTCTTGGTCGATGAGTTCCAAGACACCAATCAGGCCCAATTTCGACTGGTCCGATCGCTTTCGGAAGGCCACCGAAACCTCTGTGTCGTCGGAGACGACGACCAAAGCATCTACCGTTGGCGTGGCGCGGATCGCCGCAACATTCTCGACTTTCGCGCATCTTTTCCCGACGCGACCCTGGTGAAGCTCGAACAGAACTACCGATCCACGCAGCGGATCCTTCGTGCCGCCAACGCCATCATCGCCCGGAATATAGACCGGGAGCCCAAGGAGCTCTGGACTGCAAATGAAGAGGGGGATGCGGTCCTCGTCGTTCGTACGATGGACGAACGAGATGAGGCACGTCTCGTGTTGCGTGGGGTGCAAGAGCTATTGGCTCAGGGTTATGATCCCTCCGACATCGCCGTATTTTATCGCACGCATGCCCAGTCGCGCGTGATCGAAGAGGCGCTACGGAGTGCCAACATCGGCTACCGGATTGTCGGTGGCATGCGTTTTTACGATCGCGCCGAAGTGAAAGACTTGCTCGCGTATCTTCGCGTAACGATCAATCCGGCCGACGACATGAATTTGCTTCGCATCGTCAATACCCCTGCACGCGGGATTGGAAAGACGACGATTACGCGGCTCCTCGACGCTGCCGCGCAGCACGGTCGAAGCCTTTGGAGTGTCGTCGAAGAAGAAGGCCTGGGAGCTTTGGGAAATGCAGCGCAGAAGCGTCTAGCGGGGTTTCGGAAGTTGATTTCAGGTTTGCGCGATGTAGCGACCTCCGATGCGCCTCTCGGTGAAGTCGGTGCAGCGTTGGTCGAGCGGACTGGATACGCCGAAATGCTCAGGCACGACGACACGCCTGAGGCCGATGCTCGCTTCCAGAACGTGCAGGAGCTCGTGGCTTCGATGGACGAGTTTCAGCGAGAGCATCCGGATGCCACACTCGCCGATTTTCTCGAGAATGTGACCCTTCAAACGTCGGCGGACGAGCGAGTCGAAGGAGATCGCGTCACCTTGATGACGGTACACGCAGCCAAGGGGCTCGAGTTCCCAATCGTCATGGTGACCGGGCTCGAGGAGCAGGTGTTCCCCTTCAAGGGGATCGATCCTTGGGAAGACCCCGAAGAGCTCGAAGAGGAACGGCGGCTCGCCTACGTGGCGTTCACGCGTGCGAAAGAGCGCCTCGTGCTGAGCTTCGCGGCGGTCCGGCGGATTTTCGGTCAGCAGCGTGTTGGGATCCCGTCGAGGTTCTTGCATGAGCTTCCGGCCGAGGACACGAGCTGGATCGGCGCGCGGTCTAGCGCCCGGTCGCCGCGACCCACAAAACCGCGCGCGCCCGAGCGAGCATCGACCGATAGTTACGTCGACTACAGCGAAGGCTCCGACGTCTCGGGGCTTTGGCGTGGCATGCAAGTCCGCCACCCGAAGTTTGGGGTGGGTGAAGTGCGCGAGGTCATGGACGGTCCACCGCCGCGCGTGTCGGTTCGCTTTCCGGGGTGGGGGACGCGGAAAATCATCGCGTCCTATCTCGAGCCGGCATAGCCGTACGAGTCTAATCGTCGGACTTGCTGCTCGTCGTCGTGCTCGCCTTCTTCGGGCTGCTGTCCGAGCTCGAGCTGCCGCTAATGCTGGTCGAGGCGCTGCTAGATTCCGCGCTCTTGCTCTTGGACCGGTTCGAAGGGCCCGAGTACAGATCCGACTCCCAGCCACCACCTTTCAAAATAAACCCACCGCCTCCGATCATTCGTCGCGCCTTCAACTTCCCGCACTTGGGGCACTTCTTGATCGGTTTGTCGGTGATGCGCTGCTCGCGCTCGAACTCGTGGTCACAGCTGTCGCAGGTATAGTCGTAGGTCGGCATGCGAAAATCCGGGCGCCAACTTAAGCGGCGACGGGCCCGTGTCAAGCTCACTCGTAGTCTTCGCCGAGCGGGTTGGCGAGCTTCCGAGTCCACAGGATCGCGTCTTTTCGGCCAGCTACCCCATCGAGGATGCCTTGTGCGAGAAGGCCGGTCTTTCGGTACCCAGCCGCGACGAATGCAGTGGAAAGCTCTACGTTGTCGTTCGGCGCAAAGGAAAATGCGGCCACGATGCCTCGTTCTTGTAGGTCGTCACCGAGTGCGGTCAGGCCGCTTGCGATGGCCAGCGTTTCGTTTTCGGTGGTCGGCAGACGAAGCACTTCAATCAGCGCGTGCCCAAAGCAATCTTGGAATTCCGCGGAAATGAAGTTGGCCTTGCTGCGCTTGACGCTGGCTTCGTAGTAGATGCGTCCGGCGTCGCGACCAAACATGTCGAAAGAACCAAGCGCTGGATTCTTTCGCCAGGCCACATCACGGGCTGAGAGGGCGTCTTTTTCGTTGGCCTTGCGGACCGACGCACCACGGATCTTTTCCGGGATGTCTTTAGCTGCCTTTTTTGCGGCATTGATGGTCTTATCCGTCAATTTTTCGGAAGCGTCACTTACCTCGACGGACGCGGTCTTGTCGCCGATGACACAGCCGCACAAGTGACCGTCGCTACGCTTGTAGAACCCGGGGATCGTACCTTCGCGAACGAAGCCCACGCGGGTCCAAGAAGAAACCTCGTCCTTTTCGACCAAGGTGATGACTTTGTCGACGCTCTCTTGAGTCGCGACCGATTGTATGTAGAGACGTTTCGCGGGAAGCGCACCAGCCCGAAAGTCGATCACGCGGATGCAGCGCGTCCGACGGTTCAACAGCAGGCACAGGTAAGCGCTGTCACTTCGGAAATAGAGCTCTTCGACGGTGGGCTTCTTTTTGGTTCGTTTTTTGGCGGGAGCGACTTTCGCCTTGGCGGTGGCCATGCGTCAACACCTCGAAAATACTTTGGTTTTCAGCGACCGTCCGGAATGTAATGCGCCGATCCGCCCCTGTCAAAAGGACTGGGGCAGGTCCACGCATGGACCCGCCCCCACTAGTCGCACGCTAGTTCTTGAGCTCTTTGTCGATCGCAGCCTTGAATGCCGCGTACGGCTGCGCGCCTTGGAGCAGCTTGCCATTGATGAAGAACGACGGCGTGCCGATGCGTGCGCCAGCTTTGGCGATCGCCTGAATGTCCGCGTCCACGGCTGCCTTGTGCTTGCCCGAGTCGAGCGCCGCCTTGAAAGCGTTCATGTCGATGCCTCCTATCTGTGCTGCGTACTTCTCGAGGTTCGCACGTGTAAGTGCCTTTTGGTTCTGAAAGAGAATGTCGTGGTACTGCCAGAAACCCTTGTTGCCCTTCTGCTCGTATACCTCGATCGCAGCCTGTGCGGCCGGGTGTGCCTCCTTGTGGAAAGGCAGCGGGTAGTTGCGCCAGATGATCTCGACCTTGTCGCCGTACTCGTCCATCACCTGAGCCATGGTGGGATTTACGCGGCTGCAGAATGGGCACTGGAAGTCGCTGAACTCCTGGATGACCACCTTGGCCTTTGGGGAGCCCTTGCTCGGCGCGCTCTTCGGCCTGGGAATGTCGTACACCTTGTTTGCGTCCGGCGCGGCTGGGGCCGGCGCTGTCTTCGGTGCGGTTTCGCCGTTGGCAATGGCTTTCTCGTAAACCTTGGAACGCGGCGTGCCCTTCGCCACGAGGTCCTTGGCCTTCTTCAGCTCTTCGTCGATCACGGCCTCGAACGCAGCAAGCGGCTGAGCGCCACGGAGGTTGCGGCCATTGATGAAGAAGGCTGGGGTTCCACGAGCACCCAGACTCGTCGAGAGCGCCTGCTGCTTTTGGATCGTGGAGGCATACTTGTCGCCCTCGATGGCTGCCTTGAACTTGTTCATGTTGAGGCCGAGCTCTTTGGCGTACTTCTCGAGATTCTCGGTCGTGAGCCCCCGCTGGTTCGAGAAGAGCTTCTCATGCATGGCCCAAAAACCCTTGTCGCCCTTCTGCGCATGGGCTTCGAGCGCAGCGTTGGCTGCTGGCTTGGCGTTTTTGTGGAACGGAAGAGGATTGTTCATCCACACCACGCGCACATCCTTGCCGTATTTGTCCTGAATCGCACTCAGCGTCGGCTCGACCCTCCCGCAGAACGGACACTCGAAATCACTGAACTCGACGATCGTGATCAGCGCGTCGTCTGGTCCCTTCTGTGGCTCATTGCCCTGTAGGGGAACCTTGTACACGGCTGTTGGATCGGGCTGGCCCGGCCGCTGTTGCGGCTTGGGCGGGGCGGCCTTGGTCAGGCCGTCTTTCGTGATGGTCGCGTACATTTGCGCCTTCGTCACGCCCTGCTCTTGGAGCTTCTTGGCGGTCGCTAGCTCTTCGTCGATCACCGTCTTGAACGCAGCGAAGGGCTGCGCGCCACGGAGATTACGTCCGTTGACGAAGAAGTTTGGCGTGCCGCGCGCCCCGATGGTGCCCGCCAGCGTCGTGTCCTCTTGGATCTGCTTCGAGTGAGCCTTCTCGTCCAAGGCCTTCTTGACCTTGTTCATGTCGAGACCTGCTTGCTTCGCGTAATTCTCCAGATCCGCGCGTGTGAGCGCTTTTTGGTTTGCGAAGAGCAAATCGTGTACCTCCCAGAACTTGTCGTTGCCACCCTGCGCGTAAGCTTCCATGGCCAACTGCGCAGCAGGATCCGCGTTCTGGTGGAAGCCCAGTGGCAGATTTCGCCAGACGATGCGCACATCGTCGCCGTAGGTGTCGCTGATCTGCTTCACGCTCGGAAGCACCCGCGCGCAGAATGGGCACTGGAACTCGCTGAACTCGACGATCGTCACCAGCGCGTCGGCCGGTCCCTTAGAAGGTTGAGCGTCGCTGACGGGAACTTTGTATCGCTCTACGTCTTTAGCGATCTCGACGTCTGCGGCTTCGACCGCGGCTGTGTCGCCGCCATCGGACTTCGGGCCGAAGTATACGTATGTGAGGGCAAAAACGGCGATGCCGACTACGGCAGCCAATAATATGGATGAACCTTTACTCATTTCTCTGTCCTTCCGCCGCCATTGAGCGACGAGTGAAAAAAATCAAACGTTAGAATCAACAGACCAATTGCTAGAAGACCACCCCCAAGAGTGGCCGGTGCTAGCGAGGCGGCCGCTCGACTCGTCGCGCGTGGGCGTATCTCGAGCCCCCGTCGACCAAGATCGCCACTAGCGATCCCGTGCGGGGAGGCGTAGTCCATCGGAGTTGTTGGTTCCAAGCCGTGGCCAGCGGGATCAGCGTCTGGAACGCGCCGCCGTGGGTGCTCGCAGGCATGCAACGGGGATCGTCGCTTCGCTCGCACCACATCGGAGGCAGCCTCAGCCCATCGTTAGCTTCGACCTGGGCTTCGATCGTGTCGATGCAGGTTTCGATCGATGACGAGCGGTCGCACGAACAGTCGGCTGCGTCCGCAGAGGACGCAGGCAGCAACATCATCATGGTGACGGCGAGAGCCGGGAAGAGGTTCCTCATGGAGGCGAATCCGAATCCGCAGTCTACCGCTCGAGACAGCGGTCGCAAGGAAGCGGTGTAGACGCGAGGTGAGGAGGGTGAAACGGCGCTGCGAGGTGTGGGATAGTGGGAGAGGAGAGAGTACAGTTTGTGAGCAGCCTCACCCCCCCCCAACTTGTAGGGTGAACACGAGGCGGGACCGCGTTATTCCGCGATCGATGCCGGCTTGGCGATCGAGTCCGGAAAACCCGGGATTTGGGCCCGCAGTAGGCCCTTGAGCGGAACAAACCGTCCGGTCTGAGACAAAGCGCGCCCAACGTAGGCCAAGCTTTGGGCGTACCACTGTAAAAAGCTTGCATCATTGCGCTTTCGATCGATGAATACGAAACGCCCGGCGTCTTTCAGCTTTCGATGTAGCGTGACTACCCAGAATTCTCGACGAACCTGCTCGGCATCGATGCGACGCGCTACAGCGTACCTTTCGATCATCGCTTCTTGTAAATCGATGTCGAGGGAGACGTACGAATCGCAAAGGAGGGCGACCAGGTCGTACGTCCGTGGGCCGATGAGCGCGTCTTGGAAGTCGAGGATCGTGAGCTCGCCTCCTTGGCGAACCATGAGATTTCGCGATTGATAGTCGCGGTGCACGAACCCCGTAGGCATGGCTTCTATTTCTGCGACGATTGCGGAGAAGGCCTCTGACGCGACTCGAGCCGATGCGGGATCGAGGCTTCCATACAATTCCTCGAGCCCCCATCGCCGAAAATGCTCGAGCTCCCATTCGAGGAGCGCGCGATCGAAATTTCGCCGCGTGACGATCGAGGTTGGGGGCAGGTCTTCGCAGCGCTCTTGAATCTCGGCGAGCAGATCGACCGCTTGGCCGTACGGCCCTTTCCATTGTTCTCTGGGGGTCTCGAGCAACTGCCGTTCAAACGTCGTGTCGCCGAGATCTTCGAGCAGGATTTGTCCGCGCTCGAGGTACTCTAGGTAGATGTTCGGTACCGGGATCCCCCGGGCGCAGAGGAGCTCTCCGACCTCGAGGAACGGCAGCCTTGTGGTCTCCAGTTGGGCACCGCCTTCGTCGCTCCCGAAAGCGTCCTCAGGCAGCTGCATCACGATGATCGTCGGTGGGCCTTTTCTGGGTTCGGTCAAACGCACCCGAAAATAGGTGCGCGTCGAGGCGTCCCCCTTGAGCTTCTCGACCACGACCGGGGGAAGCGGCGTCCCGTAGAGTTTCTCGAGGCCTTCGTCGAGGTCGGGGGTCATGATCATGCGCGTCGAGCCTACGTCAGTTTGGGCGAGTTTGCGAAAGAGGGGTATCGTCGACGCAAGATGCGTGAGCAGCAATCGATCGGGATTGGGACCGAGTTGGCAGGTCGGTATGAGCTGGTTTCCGAGATCGCTCGTGGCGCCATGGGGGACGTGTATCGCGCAACCGACAACCAAGAAGGCCTTACGGTTGCGGTGAAGATACTCCGCGCGGAATACCTCACCGACGAGGCGATGCGCAGGCGCTTTCGGCGGGAGGGCGCCGTGCTCAAGGCCCTCGACCATCCGTCGATCGTTCGGCTCCTAGATCTCGAGATCGATGAAACAGGTCTCGTCTTCTTGGTGACCGAGCTCGTCGAGGGCCCAACCCTCGCCGAGCGGCTCGCCGAAGGTCCGATCGATCTCGAGTCGGCGAGCCAGTTGGTGACTGCGCTTTGCGACGCGCTTACTGCAGCCCACGATCACGGAGTCCTCCATGGCGATCTCAAGCCGGCCAACATCCTGTGGTTGCGTCCCGTGCCGCGTCTGGTCGATTTCGGAGCGTCCAAGGTTCTGGGGCTCGACCGGCTCACGGCCACCGGCGAGGTCGCTGGTACGCCGGCTTACATGGCGCCCGAGGTTCTGACGGGAAAGGCGGAGGTCGACGAGAGGATCGACGTCTATGGTCTCGGCGTGCTGCTTTACGAAGCCCTGAGTGGCAAGCGCCCGTTTCAAGATGCACATATCGGCCGACTGTTGATGAAGATCGACGCGGGTGACCGACTGCCGCTCGACGCCCTCGTCGAGATCCCCGAAGCGATCGCAAACGTCGTCCATCGAGCGATGCATCGGGACAAAGAAGCGAGGTTTCGAACCATGGCGGAGCTCGAGGCAGCCTGGCAGCAAGCCGAGGGGGCGGGGCAGTGACAGTGACAGTTCCAGCGACAGTGCCAGTGCCAGTGCCAGTGTCAGCGACAGTGACCGTGCCAGTGCCAGTGTCAGCGACAGTGACCGTGCCAGTGCCAGTGTCAGCGTCGGTGCCAGTGTCAGCGACAGTGTCAGCGTCGGTGCCAGTGTCAGCGACAGTGTCAGCGTCGGTGCCAGTGCCAGCGACAGTGATCGTCTTGGGGGTTCCTTGCTCGTGATCGATGAGCTTTGCCGGGCGGTTGGTATTTCCGTGCCGCGGGGATGGCCCGCCTATTTCGACATGGCCAAAGCCTGGGGAGCCCGCACCGATCTTACCGGCGCGGACACCGATGCCGAGCTTGCCGAGATTCTCTTTCTCGATGCCGCGAGATTGATCGAAGCCGCGTGGCTGCAGTCGGTAGGCTCGTTGGTCGACGTCGGCGCTGGTGTGGGTGCGCCTACGATTCCGCTACTTCTTGCCAGTCCAGCTCAGCGCGCCACCTTGGTCGAGCCGCGGCGCAAACGCACGGCGTTCCTCCGGTCCGCCATCGGCTCCCTCGACTTGGCAAATCGTGTGCAGGTGCTCGAGCACAGCGTCGACCCCGACGCCCCCATCGTGGAAGGCGCGCCTTTCGATGCGGCGCTTTCGCGCGCCACATTCTCGCCGGAGCGTTGGTGCGCGATCGGGTCTCGACTGGCCGGCGAGGTTTGGGTGTTTACCGCCGGTACTGCGCCAGAAGAGTCGGATCTGCGCCTGCTTCGACGTATAGACTACGAAGTCCCATCCACTGGCGCCCCACGATCGATCCTAGCCTACGCTCGCTGAAAGCGCGTTCCGAACTAGCGGGTTGACCAGAAAGCCGAACGCCGCTGACAAACAATCTTTGAGCCGCTCAACACAGCCACCTCTGCGGCTTGCGCTTGGCCAACACCGCCCGCACGATCGGAAGCGGTGACAGGAGAACCGCAAGAAGGTCAAACCTCGACGCGAACGAGGCAAAGCGCCCAGCGTAAGGAGTTCTTTTTGGACTTGGAAGACCGGGGCCGCATCCGGGTTGTCGAGTTCGATGGGCCCGAGGGAGCCCCGACGCTGCTGTTGCTCCATGGCCTTGCCGCGACCGGGCCACTGAATTGGTTTACCGCTTTTTCCGACCTTGCCGAACGCTACCGTGTCGTGGCGGTCGATCACCGCGGTCATGGCCAAGGGATCCGCACGCGTCGGTTTCGATTGAAGGATTGCGCGGACGATGTCGCCGCGGTGGCTAACGAGCTCGGCATCCACAAGTTCATTGCGGTCGGATACTCGATGGGGGGCCCAATCGCCAAACTCTGTTGGAGCCGACACCCCGGGCGTGTGCGTGGATTGGTGCTTTGCGCGACCGCGAGGTACTTCACGCCGCAGCAATACCCGGTTCTTACGCGAGCGATCTTGCCAGGAGCGGTCGTCGGTGCTCGGGTGGCGCCCAAGCTCGTGCTTGGCCAGATCATCGAGGCCATGGTCAGAGACATTCCGACACCGGGGGCCAGAGACTACGTTCGCAAGGAGATGTCAGGCTCTGACCCCGCTTCGCTCGCGCAGGCAACGCGCGCCCTCCTTCGTTTCTCGTCCCGCAACTGGGTTTCCAATATTGCGGTGCCGACGGCGGTCGTCGTCACGACACGGGACAAGATCGTACCCACCCGCCGTCAATACGCGCTCGCGGCTGCGATCCCGGGTGCCAGGCAGTTCGAAGTCGACGGCGATCATTTCGCTTGCGCGAACGACCAAACCGATTTCGTCCTTGAGTTGATTGCTGCCTGCGACCACGTCAACGCCGCCGCGGCCTAGGAACCCAACCGGACACAGCCTCGTCGGTTGCGTGCGCTGTCGGGGGCGCTGATGCTATCGGCGTCTACGCGCGGGAATAATTTGGATCCGCCGTCTCATACCTTCGCCTTGGGACATCGTGTTCACGCCGTCGAACTTTGCCAAGGACATGTGGATCACACGACGATCGCGGGCATTCATCGGCTGAAGTGTCACCACCTTCCCCTCGCTGACGGCGCGTTGGGCCTGCCGCTTCGCGAGTGACACGAGCCCGTCGTCGTGCCGCTCCCGGTAGTCGCCGGAATCTACAATCACGTGTCGTCGCGCCTCGGGAAAGCGGTTGACCATCTTGTTGATCAGGAACTGCAACGCATCGAGCGTCGCGCCCTTCTTTCCGATTACCCGCCCCGAGTCCGCTCCAGTGGCGTCGAGCTCGATCCTCTCGGCGTCCGAACGAATCTCGACTTGGACATCGAGGTCCATCAGATTCAAGAGCTCCTCGAGAATCTCCGCCGCCTCTTCGGCTTTGCCGTCCCCCGCGTACTGCATCGGATCTTCTTGCGGTGGCTGATCGCCTAGCATCAGCGCGCCATCTCTTGGTTTGGTCTTAAGCTCGTCCACGGCGAGTCCTCTTCTTTCTACGGGGTTTAGCCCGCTTGGGTGCGGCGGCCGGCTCCGTCTCGGCCGCGTGATCTTCGGGTTCGTCGCCATCGATGGCGGAGACCACTGTGAGCTGTTCTTTGTCCATCTTCCAGTACATGTACCGCTGCTGCGTGATGCCGATGGCGGAGCTGGTAACCATGTACAGGCAGAGGCCGGTCGGAAGCAAGAGCATGAAAAAGGTCATCATCAACGGCATCGCGTAGAGCATGACCTTGGCTTGCATTTGGTCCATTTGGATGGGGGTGAGCTTCTGTTGGATGAACATCAGCGCCCCGAGCGTGACCGGAAGGACGTAGTAGGGGTCTGGAGACGAGAGGTCGGCCCACCACCACACGAATGGGGCATGGTAGAGCTCGATGCTCGTCGACAGCGTCTGATAGAGGGCGAAGAAAATCGGCATCTGCAGGAGTACGGGCAGACAGCCGCCGAGGGGGTTCACCTTGTTCTTGCGCCAGAGCTCCATCATTGCGGCGCCCTTCTTCTCGCGATCGTCTTTGTAGAGCGCGTTGATCTTGTCGATTTCGGGTTTGAGGGCGCGCTGCTTGGCCATGTTTCGAAATTGCGGAATCACGAATGGCAGGAGCAGAACCCGGACGAGAATAGTGAGCAGAATGATCGCGACGCCCCAGTTCCCGATGAAGTCGTAGATCGTGCGGAGCAGCCAGCTCATCCCACGAGCGATGAAGCTGAACCAGCCGAGGTCGATGACGTTGGTCGCTCGATGACCGAACTCCTCAAGCGCATCGAAGTCCTTCGGTCCGGCGTAGACCGCCGTTCGGAACGTCGCGGTCTCGTTGGGACCGAGCTCGATGGGTGCGGAGGCGAGCTCGGATTCGAACAAGCTCCCGTCAGGATCGTCGGGCGTTCCACCCCGGTCGGTCGTCAAAAGATCGCAGCGTTCCGCGGTCTCTCCTTCTGGGGCTGCGATGATCGCGAAATAGACGCTGCTGAGCGCGACGTACTCGACGCCCGGGCCGTAGGTGTGCGGCTGCATCGGTCGCGACTCGTCTTCGCTCAAGAGACCATCGCGATCCTCGCGGATCGTCTCGTCGGCTACCTGGCAGATCCCGTGGCTCAACGCGGGGGAAGGGCGCCCGAAAAACCCTCCCTTTTCGTCCTCTCTGCGAACATAGTGAGCGGACGTAATGCTGAACCCAAGCTGCCTCGGGGTCTCCTGTTGGTTGTGTATTTCGACCGACGAGCGGAATTGATACGGCGGCTCGGCAAGCTCCCAGATCCGATCGATCGTGGCGCCGTCGCCCGACCAGCGGAAGTGGATCTTTCGTTTGGACGCCTCGACTACGCTCCACCGGATGGATGGTGGGATCGCAATGCCTGTGATCTTGGGCCTCAGCGGTAGGTACTGCTCCTTGTCGGTCGTGACGAGCTCAAATGGCTTGCCTTTTTCATCTCGGTAGCGGTCGCCTTTGATACGAAGGCTTACGAGCCCCGTGTTCAAGTTCGTGAACGCAGCGACGAGACGATCATCTTCGAGCTGGTAAGTCTTTTGCGACTCGAGTCGGTCCCGAACCTCGCCCTGGGAGAGCTCGGTGCTGACTCGAGCGGGCGCATCTTCGGCTTCGTCGGTGGATGCTTCAACCGCAGGTTCGTCGGTCTGGACTCTGCTTGGAGCGAAGTACTGTACGCCCAACATGATGCCCATGAGCGCAACTGGGAGCGCCAACAGCAGGATCGGCGGCCGTTTGCGATCAGCCATGATGCGCCTCGTGGCGGCGATGCTCGACTTGCGGCGGTGGGTCGTGCCCGCCTGGGTTGAGAGGGTGGCAGCGAGCGATGCGCCTGACGCCCAACCACGAGCCCCGAATCGCCCCGAAGCGCTCGATACACGTCGCAGCATAGTGGGAGCACGAAGGTTCGAACCGGCAGGTGGGGCCGAGCAGGCGCGACAGCGTCATTTGGTAGAGGCGAATCACGAAGAGGAGGAACGCCCTGATCATCGCGAGGCCCCGCCCTCTCTGAGCTTGGTATCGACGCGACGGACCTCGCTCAACACCGAGTCGTAGCTCAGGGCATCCGCGTCCCGCTTCGCGATGAATACGACGTCGTGGGAGGGCGGGAAGAGATGGCGGTTTCGCCGAAAGACCTCGCGGACCACACGCTTGATGCGGTTCCTTTGTACGGCGTTGCCCACTTTCTTCGTCACGGTGATCCCAAGTCGCGTGTTCTCTAGAGCATTTGGTTGGACTATGATGAGGAAGTGGGGTGTGTGGATGCGCCGACCGGTGAGTTGTACTTGCCTGAATTCGTAACGCTTCTTCAGTCGATCGGCCGGCGGAAGGCCCTGGCCTCCGTTGCTCGGATCCCCCCCCGCTCCCGATGCACCACGCATCTCTTCACCGATTCGGCTACTTCTTGTAGCAGGAAACGGTCAAGTGCTTTCGACCCTTGCGGCGGCGGGCGTTGAGCACGTTCCGACCACCTTTGGTCTTCATGCGTGCGCGGAACCCGTGTGTCCGAAGACGGCGCTTACGATGTGGTTGATAGGTCCGCTTCACGGCCATGCTCCCGGAAAATAAAAGTGCCGGAAGAAAGCACGGGGCCGGGAGGGTGTCAAGCCGTCTCCTATGGGCAAAGGGCGGTGGAAGCCTTGGAATTTGCTGAGGTAGTTGGCCAGGCACCGGCATCTCGAAGGCTCGTGTATCGGCCGCTCCCGACGATGACGTGATCGAGAATCCGGATCTCGAGGAGGGAGCCCGCGGCAACGAGGCGCTCGGTCAGCACAAGGTCGTTTGGGCTCGGATCGGGGTCGCCGCTCGGGTGATTGTGGATGAAGATGGCGCCTGACGCCGAATCCGCGATCAGGATTCGGAAGACCTCGGCGGGGTCGACTTGGCAGCTGGTTCGACCCCCGCGGGCCACCTCCCGCTCAACCCGCGGTCGGTTCTTCGCGTCGACTGAGACGACCAAGAAGCGCTCGACAGGACTGCTCATCAACGCGTTTCCGTAACGTTTGAAGACGGCCTCGCTGTTGGTAAGTGGCGCGGCAAGCTCGCACGGAACAAGGGCGCGGGCGCCTGCTTCGAAGGCGGCGGCCAGACGAGAGGCTTTCGCGGGACCGATGCCGTTGATCTGCACGAGCTCCATCGGGGTCAAACGAGCCAGCGCGTGCAGGCCGCCCGTCCGGCGAAGAACGCTCGCCGCAAGCGAAGTGACGTCTTCGCCAGCGCGACCGGTACCTAGAAGAACGGCGAGCAGCTCGACGTCAGCGAGCGCCGTCACGCCAAGGCGAGCCAGTCGTTCGCGAGAACCCTCCATGCGGCCAGGTACTGCAGGCCCCATGCCAATCGAAGGGGTCGTGGATCCGCGGTATTGGCCTGGTGGCAGTGGCGTACGGAAGCCATCCCGCCGGCGGCCGACACCGAGATCAGTGTCAGCGTCAGTGCCAGTGCCAGTGCCAGCGCCAGTGTCAGCGCCAGCGTCAGTGCCAGTGCCGGTGCCAGTGCCAGTGCCAGCGCCAGTGTCAGCGCCAGTGTCCGTGCCAGTGCCCTAGCGTCGCTGCGAGTCTTACTTCTTGAACAGCTTGCCGAAGATGCCTGGGCGCTTGCTGCCTTTGCCGGGGGGTGCGCTCGAACGGCCTCTCGATTGGCGCATCGAGCCTATCCGGACTTCGCGGATCGCTTCGAGGTTCTTCGGGTTGAGCTTGGCGACCTTTTTGAAGTGCTTCAACGCTTTGTCGTGCTTGCCCATGCGCTTGAGGAAGTGGGCCCGTACGAAGTGGCCATGCACGTGATCGGGGTTGAGCCGAAAGGTCTGTTTGAGCAGCCCCCTGATCTCGTTCGCGACTTCGTCTTCCTCGATCCCGTGCTTGAGCATCAGGATCCACGCCTTCATGGCCGGGTAGTCGGCTTCCTTGCGAACGACTTCCATGACCTCGTCGCAGATCTGTAGCGCCTCGTCGTACCGTCGCCGCTTAACGAGCACATCGACCTTCTGAAAGTTGATCGCGGACTCGACCATTACATTGAGCTTTCGCTCAGACTCCGGGGTGCCGCCGCCTTGCATGACGGTTTTCTGGTATTCTATGCGCGACTTATCGTTCGCCAGCGTGTCGCGCGCCACCGTAAACAGGTGGAAGATCTCCTCTACCCACGGTCGCAAGGGCGAGAGCTCGTTCGGCAGGCGGTCGGGGTGCCACTTCTTGGCTAGCTTCATGTACTTCCCGCGAATGTCGTTGGCGTCAGCCGACTCTTTCACGCCGAGCATTTCGAAGTAGTTCTGGCGGTCCATCATGCCGATCACGCGGGCCACCTCTTCCCAGCGCTTCCGGTGCTCTTCCGAAAAGCCTTCAGGAGGCATTGGCGGCATCTGGCGCGGTGCGAGAATCTCGCCGGAAAGGCGCTTTGCGGGTGGCAGGTTGCTGATCGAAGTCGGGAGTACCGAATCTCCGGCCGGTGGCGCAGAGTCGCGACGGCCCGGCGGGGACGAGCGGCGCATCCTCGGCGGCGTCGTGCTTCCCGACGAAGCCCGTCTCCCAAAGGGGGGTGACGAGGGCCGGTCTCCCTGCGATGAAGGCGACACAGCTCTCAACTTCTGGCGCGAGATCGGTCGATACACCTCGAGGCTCTCCGTGATCGCGAGCAGGTAGAGCATACGTCTTGCGATTTTGGGATCGCCGAACTGTTCGACCAAGACCGCGGCCGTCGCTGGCTCCGCGCGCATCAGCTCGACGAACGCTTTTTCGTTGGACTGCAAAGAGAATCTCGCGAGCGGTGCGCTCTTCTTGATGCGTTGACGTTCGTCCCCCAGCTTCCGAATGACCCGAGTCATCGCGTCCTTTGGGACATCGCCTCGAAGCGAGGTGGCGATGACTTCGAGCACATCGACCGAACCACGCATCGTCCCATCGCCCTCACCGACCAAATCGGCTTCGTAGAATGCGTAGGGGCCGCGCTCCCGGGGGAAGATGGTGAGCAACCCTCTATCCAAGCTCGCCACCGGCTCGATGAAGCGGCCGATGGCGGGCACCCCGCTGCGAAACAGAATACGATCCTGTCCGGGCTGGTCGTCGTCCGGCCACACCGCAAGCGTGCCTGAGAGACCCTTCTTTTGAATCGACAGGAGAACGTGACCGAAAGGTGTCGCGCTCAACGCCCCTTCAGCGAGTGGCTTGGGAACAGAGGATGGCAACGAGTGCTCCAAGAACTAATAGATTGACATAACCGGGCGGCGAGCGACAGATCGAGGTTGATACCGACCCGCAAAAAACCCCATTTAGCAGAAGCGCGAGGCGTCCACCCCTGATTGTTTCATCAGTCGGTGATCGTCCAGCCAGTCCCCTCGGGGCCGTCCAGAAGCTCGACGCCCCGGTCCGCGAGGGAGTCGCGGATCCGGTCAGCTTCTGCAAAGTCCCTCGACTGCCGTGCGGCGGTACGCGCAGCGATTTGCTGATTGATCTCCGCGGCATCGAGCCCGCGTTCCCGTGCTCGACGGTCCCGGATTCGCCGGAGGACCTCGTCCGCGGCCTGCGCCCCCAGCCCGAGCTCGGCCTCGAGCGCCACAAAGCCCGCTTGGGCGAGATCGACCGCTTGTCGTGGTGCCTTGCCCTTTTTTCGAGCCGCGTTGTCGCAAAGCTCATTCACCGCCTTGAGAAACTCGGCCACTTTGGCGAGCGCCACGGGCATGTTGAGGTCGTCGTCGAGCGCCTCGCTTAGGGCCGCCGAGAAACCGTGGATCTCTTCGGGCACAGGTGTTCCGGCGTCCGCAATTCGCTTCGGTGGCAACCCGAGGAGCCGTTGCTTCGTTTTGTAGAGATAGGTCACGCGACGCTCCGCGTCTTCGAACTGCGGAAAGCCGGTCACGTTCCCTACGTCGTCGAGCGTCCAGTCCAAGTTGAGAGGTGCCCGATAGTGGACGGTCATCATGAAGTAGCGGATCGCCTCGGGCTCCATGCGATCGAAGAGTTCTCGAGCCGTGAAAAAGTTCCCGAGGCTCTTACTCATCTTTTCTTTGTCGACCTCGACGAAACCGTTGTGCATCCAGCACCGCGAAAAGGGCTTGCCGGTCGCGGCCTCGCTTTGTGCGATTTCGTTCTCGTGGTGAGGGAACACCAAGTCGAGCCCCCCGCCGTGGAGGTCGAGTGTGTCGCCCAGGTGCTTCATCGACATGGCGGAGCATTCGATGTGCCAGCCCGGCCTGCCCCGACCCCATGGACTATCCCAACCCCAGGCGTTCTCTTCATTTTGCTTCCACAATGCGAAGTCCGCGGGATGGCGCTTTCTAGCGGTCTGTTGCTCGTCGACCCGCTCGCTGGCCCCGAGCCTCATCTGCTCGAGATTACGGTGGCTGAGCTTGCCGTACTCGGGGAAGGACGCGACGGAGAAGTACACGTCGCCATCGGACACGTAGGCGTGATCACGGTCGATCAGTCGTTGCACCAAATCGATGATGTCCCGAAGGTGCGTGCTTACCTTCGGTTCGACGTCTGGGTCGAGATTGCCGAGACGGTGCATGTCCTCGGCGTACGCCTCGGCGAACCGCGCGGCGAGCGTGGTCGGCTCCGTTCCTGACTCCGAGGCCCGCTTGAGAATCTTGTCGTCGACATCGGTGATGTTCCGGACGTAGGTGACGTGCATCCCGTTGGCTCGGAGGTGGCGGACGAGCACGTCGTAGACGATGTAACAGCGGGCGTGGCCGAGATGGGCGTAGTCGTAGACGGTCGGACCGCAGACGTAGATTCGCGCGTGGCCTGGCTCTTGAGGCTCGAACGGCTCCTTTTGGCCCGTCAGTGTGTTGTACAGGCGAACGCTCATGGTCGGCGAAGTCTGAGCATTTTCCCGACCAAAGGGCAAGGTCGCGCGGTTGACCCCGTCCGCCGGCCCGCTAGAAACAGCAAATGCTCGCGATTCACGAACGAGGGCAGGCTAGCTACCAAGCTACGCTCGACTCTTTGAGTCATCGCGGCACCGAAGATCTCGCGCGCGTCGAGCCTGACGTCCGCGAAATTCTCGAAACGGTACGCGAGCGGGGCGACGAGGCGGTGCTCGATTACAGCGAACGATTCGACCGGCGTCGCCCCGAAGCGCTCGTGCTCGACCGAGAAGCCTGGCTTGCTGAGGCGGGGCGCGTCGATCCCGACGTTCGCAAAGCTTTGACCGAGGCCGCAGAGCGCATTCGTCGTTACCATGAGCATCAGCGCGAGCCGGGCTTCCGTTACGAGGAGGACGGCGTCGAGCTCGGGCAGCGCGTTCGGCCGGTCGCTGCCGCTGCGGTCTACGCACCCGGCGGGAAGGCTCGATATCCTTCCACGGTCTTGATGACTGCGATTCCAGCGACGGTGGCGGGCGTGAAGCGCATCGTTCTCGTCACACCCAACCCATCCCCGGAGATCTTGGCAGCAGCCGAGGTGGCTGGTGTAACCGAAGTGGTCGACGCGGGGGGTGCGCAAGCGATCGCTGCAGTCGCCTACGGCACAGAGTCGATCGCCCGGGTCGACAAGGTCGTAGGGCCTGGGAACATCTACGTGGCATGCGCCAAGCGGCTCGTGTTCGGCGCGGTCGACATCGATTCGATTGCCGGCCCGAGTGAGATCTTGGTGGTCGCCGACGAAGGCGCGGACCCGGAGGTGGTAGCTGCCGATCTCCTGTCGCAGGCCGAGCACGACGAGGCGGCTTACCCGCTTCTCATCACCTTGTCCCGAAGCCAGGCCGAGGCGGTCGATGCCGCGCTAGAGCGCCAGCTCGAGTCGCTTCCGAGGAAGGCGATCGCAAAGGAGGCGATCGCAAAGAACGGCTATGCCTTCGTGACGGGCGACCTGACCGAGGCGGGTCGCGTCGCAACGGTGCTGGCGGCGGAGCACTTGAGCCTGTCGGTGGAGGACCCGGACAGTCTGCTGGACCAGGTAGGGGCCGCGGGGGCGGTATTCCTCGGCTATCACACTCCCGAGGCTGCCGGTGACTATGCTGCCGGGCCGAGCCACGTGTTGCCGACGGGCGGCGCGGTCCGGTTTTCCTCGCCGCTGGGCGTCTATGATTTCGTGATTCGCTCGTCGCTCATTCGCTATTCGCCAGCCGCCATCGCCGATCAGGCCGACCTTCTCGAGGGTCTCGCCCGGCTCGAAGGGCTCGAAGCCCACGCACGGGCGGTTGCGATTCGCCGGCGAAGCTGACCAAGGCCTTGCGGGCGAGCCGCGCGGCGAGTACCCATCCGGCGTGGCTCTGGATCCCCTGCAGAGGCGGCTTGCGCACGAGATGGGGCGCTGCATCGCGGACTTCGAGCTCATCGAGGCGGGCGACCGAGTGATGGTGGCAGTGAGCGGGGGCAAGGATAGCTACGCCCTTCTGCATCTGCTCGAGCGTTCGCGGCGACGGGCGCCCGTTCCGTTCGAGATCATCGCGGTGCATCTCGATCAAGGACACCCCGGCTACGATGGCACACCTCTGGAAGCCTGGCTCCGAACGCGTGGTTACGAACATCGCATCATTCACAAAGACACCTACCAACTGGTGACCACGCGAACACCTGAAGGGAAGACCCATTGCAGCATGTGCTCGCGTCTTCGGCGTGGGATTCTCTACAACCTCGCGCAGGAGCTCGGGTGCACCAAGATTGCGCTCGGCCATCATCGGGACGACGCGATCGAGACTCTCATGCTGAATCTCATGTTCAACGGCGCATTGAGCGCGATGCCCGCCAAGTTGGCGAGTGGTGACGGCCGTAACACGGTCATTCGGCCATTGCTCTACTGCGCCGAGCGAGACCTTGCGGCCTATGCCGAGCACATGAGCTTCCCGATCCTGCCTTGCAATCTCTGCGGCTCCCAAGAGAATCTTTGGCGGCAACAGGTCAAGGAGATGCTCGATGATCTCGAGGAGCGTGCTCCGAGGGTTCGCCAAAGCATGCTTGCGGCGCTCAAGAACGTCCACGCCTCTCACTTGTTGGCTCCGAGCTAGGTGACATGGCCCGGTTTGCTTCCGCGTTTGTCCTCGTCCTGACACTCGGTTCGACTGCTATGGCGTCCGCCCAAGGGATTGACGTGGAACGGTTTCGCCCGAGTCTCGACCGCTTTGGTTTTCTCGGGATTCAGGGGAGCGCCACCCCCGGCCACTTGCGGTGGAACCTCGCGCTGTGGACTTGGTATTCGAACAAGCCGCTACGGGTTCGCTTCGTGGACGGTACGTCCGAGACGGTGATCGATCACAGACTCACCTCGGACCTGCTTTTCCAGCTAGGGCTGTTTGGGAGATGGTCGTTGGCCCTCGAGGTGCCACTCGTCCTCTACCAGCAGGGTGAAACCTCGATGGCACTCAACGGTCGGACGTCGTTTACCGGCTTCGGAGTCGAGGACCCGCGCTTGACCACCAAGATCCGGCTCCTAGGGAAGAAGACCGAAAAAATTCAAAACAAGCCGGACGGCCCTGGCGTTGGCCTGCTCGTGACCATGCCAGTTCCAATTGGCACCGAGAGCCTCTACGCGAGTGAGGATCAGTTCTCGTTCGATCTCCAAGCGCTTGGTGACTTCCATCTCATTGGAGCGGGGGTCGGAATCATGGTCGGGTGGCGGTACCGCGCGAACGCACGACAGGTCGGGGTCGACACGCTCGGCCAAGAGATGCTCTACGGTTTTTCGCTAAAGCCACCGATTCCACCTGCCAAGAATCTGTTCGGTCTGCTCGAGTTTCGCGGCTCGACCAGCTTTCGGGGGCGGAGCACCAACACGCTCGAAGGTGACATCGGTATTCGCTACACGAAGAAAGACGTGACGATGACTGCTGCTTTTGGCGGTGGGCTCGTGCGCGGTCTCGGTCAGCCTAACTTTCGCGCGATCTTCGGCTTTTCTTGGTCTCCGAAGAGCAACGATATGGATAACGACGGGATTCCGGACTCGCGCGACGAGTGCCCTAGGCTCCCTGAGGACATCGACGGCTTCGAGGATGCGGACGGTTGCATGGATCCCGACAACGACAACGACTTCGTCCCGGATGCCGATGACCGATGCCCCAACGAGGAGGCTCTAGAGGGACGCGACGAGAATGAAGACGGCTGCACCGATCCGTGACAGTGTCAGCGACAGTGCCAGGGTCAGCGACAGTGACAGTGTCAGCGACAGTGCCAGCGTCAGTGCCAGCGACAGCGTCAGTGCCAGCGACAGTGTCAGCGACAGTGTGTGTGTGGATGCTCTTGGTGGGGGTTGGGTGGATGGGTTGCACGCCCCAGGGCGATCCGGGGATCGGCTCGGGGTACGCTGACAGCTTTGAGCGCTCTCAGCTCGGCAAGGATTGGAAGAAGACGGGGGGCAATTGGCGGATCGAGGGGGGTGAGCTGCACGTTCGGGGGGCGCGCAACCATCCGCTTTGGCTCCTGCGAACCTTGCCGCGCGACGTGCGGGTCGAATTCGATGTTCGCAGCGAGACTCCAGATGGGGATATCAAGGTCGAGATTTTCGGGGACGGCGCGTCCTTCGCAAAAACCGACAGCTACACCGCTACGAGTTACGTCATCATCTTTGGTGGTTGGAACAATTCCCGGAACGTCTTGGCCCGAATGGATGAGCATGGCGCCGATCGCGTGGAGGGCACGCCCCGAAAAGTCGAGCCCGGACGGATTTATCACTTCCGGATCGAGCGCGTCGGCGCGAAACTCTCGGTATGGGTCGACGACGAGGTTCTGCTGAAAATGAGCGATCCCAACCCGCTACTCGGGCGCGGACACGATCATTTTGGGTTCAATAACTGGCAATCGGACCTCTGGTTCGACAATTTGAAGATCACGCCGCTCTGACGGCCAAGCCATGACACCCAAAGAGTTTGAGATCAGGTTGTCGGATGCCGAGGTACAACTCTCGCGCATCAAGCACCTCTACGAGCAATGGTTCCAGGGGATCGAACGCATCGAGCCGCAGATCCCTCGCAAACAATTCGACCGCGCACTCCACGAGCTTCGAAAGATCAAGCCCCGCAACACGGCGCTCCGCTTTCGATTTCAGACGCTCATTCAACGCTACACGACACTTCAGACGTACTGGCGGCGGATCGGACGCCAGATTGAGGAAGGCACCTACAGACGCGATCTGCTTCGTGCCCGACGTCGGCGAGAGGCGCTACGGGCAGAACGTGAAAGAGAACATGGCCGGGGAAGCACGAGTCCTGTCGAGCTCGACCCCAACGAAGACGTCAATGTCGAAAGGCTGATCGAGGACGCAAGTGACCGCCTGGACGAGCTGCTTCAGGACACGACGCCGCCTGCCAAAGACAAGGGCACGCCGCCACCGAAACGAACGGCTGCCGAAAGCCCAGCGACGGCCACGTTCGGCAAGCCCAAGCCACGGCCCCTTACGCCCAAACGCGACAAGTCGAGCCCCGCAATTGCATCGAACCGACGGGCGCCGCCACCGATCGCCGCGCGCTCCAAAGGCCCCGGGGACGCTCGCATGCGCCAGATCTACGAAAGCTATGTCGACGCGAAGCGACGCAACAACGAGCGCACCGACAAGGTCGACTACGAAACGGTCGCCAAGAGCCTCAGGAAAATGGTCCCGAAGCTCGATCGCAAGCACAAGGGCAAGCGCATCGATTTCAAGGTCGTCGTCAAAGATGGCAGGGTTGGCATCAAGCCGGTGGTGAAGAAGTAGGCTCGGGCGCCGTCGCGATCGGGTTCGAGACCGCAATACGCTTGTCGATCTCGGCTCTGAGGGCCCCGAGGGAGCTTGGATCGATGGCGCTGATCGCGATGCCGCGGTTCTGAATCATCGCTTCGGGTGCTTCGAGACGGTCGCATTTGTTGAAGACGAGGATTCGCGGAACCCGCTCGAGGCCGAGGTCGACCAGGAGCTCTTCGGTCGTCTCCACGTGCTCGTTCCTGCAAGGGTCGGAGGCGTCGATCACGTGCAGAAGCAGGTCCGCATCCTGAGTCTCGTCGAATGTCGCTCGGAATGCAGCGAACAAGTCTTTCGGAAGATCGCGGATGAACCCGACGGTGTCGGTGAAGATCACGGTACGCCCTGAAGGCAGCAGCAGGCGGCGGGATCGAGTGTCGAGCGTGGCAAACAGCTTGTCCTCGGCGATCACGTCGCTTCCTGTCAGGGAGTTGAGCAAAGTGCTCTTGCCTGCATTGGTGTAGCCCACGATGGCGACGGTGGGTGTGCCGCTCCGTTGACGCCGTGACCGCCGCTGCCGTCTCTGCCGACCAAGCTGTTTGAGTTGGGACTGAAGGCGCGTGATTCGCTCCCGTGCGCGGCGACGACCAACCTCGAGCTTCGTCTCACCGGGGCCACGTCCTCCGATGCCACCGGTCAGTCGCGACAACGCATCGTCGCGTTGGCCGAGACGGGGGAGAATGTACCGCATCTGCGCGAGCTCGACCTGCAGCTTTCCGTCCCTGCTCTCGGCGTGTTGTGCGAAGATGTCGAGAATCAACTGAGTGCGATCCACGACTTTGAGATCGGTCATGCGTGCGATGTTATTCGCCTGCGCCGGACGAAGGTCGCGATCGAAGATCAAGGTCTCGACATCGAGCTGCATCGCGCGGATCACGAGGTCTTCGAGCTTACCGCGTCCGAGTGCGTACCTGGGATCGACGCGCTCCCGCACCTGCAGCACACGATCTGCGACGTCGACTCCCGCCGTCCGAGCAAGCTCCTCGAGCTCTCGCAGAGAATCTTCGGCTTGGCCCGCGCTGCGCTTGTCGCATACGTGCACGAGGATCGCGCGACCATCCTTGGCCGCGACCCCCCTCGCTCTTGCGGCTCGGGCGAACTCTTGTTCGAGCGTCTCGATGATCTCGGCGGGGTTGTCTCGTGCCTTGGCGTACGGGATTGGCCCAAACGTTTGAAATGGGGACTCGTTCGAATCCTCGGCCACGGGAAAGTTGTGTCCGTAGTAAACGCAAAGGGCTCGCTCTTCGCCGGACGCCAGGCAGATCGCCACGATGAGATCCAGGCGCAAGCGGGTGAGGTCGACCAGGTCGTCGCGGCTGAGCGGCTCGTTTCGAAGATGCGTATGGATCAGGCGCAGCCCACGGAGTCGCCCCGCACCGGCGCGGAGGCGACCGACATCGGGCAACATCAGCTTCGATGCGTCGCCCAGGATGACGTGATGCACCGTGCCTCGGCGGTCGACCAGCACCCCCACTTGCCGACCAGTCGCATGGGAGACGCCCACCAGCGCTCTCGTGAGCTCCGGAGTGGTCAATCGGTCCAAAGGAACGCGCCTTCGGTAGATTCGCTGAAGCGCCTTGGTTTCGGAGGGGCTGAGGTCGCTTGTGTCGCCGTAGATCTGCACTTATGCCAATCGCTGAAGTCGCTCTTCGAGAGCACGGGCTTCGGGGTGACTTAGCGCGTTTTCGAGGGGGATGGGAGGCGACAGCGTGGTGACGCGTCGGCGTAGGGCGTCGGCCCGGGATCTCGCCTCCTCGAGCCGCCTACGGAACGCTTGGTGTCGGCCGGCCTCCCCAGCAAGGGCTTCGCGCAACCTTCCTGCCCCTTCGACGTCAGAGCAGATCAAAAGGATGTCGCAGCCTGCCTCGATCGCAAGAAGACCAGACTCCTCGATCGGGTAGAGTGTGCTCACGGCGTTCATTTCCAGGTCGTCGGTGAACACTGCGCCATCATAGCCGAGGTCGTCGCGGAGGAGCTCGGCGATCACCCTGCGTGAGATTGTGGCAGGTACCGAATCCAATGCGTCGAAGATTACATGCGCCGTCATCAAGGCGGGGAGCCGGCCGACGGCGGCTCGAAACGGATAAAGCTCGACCTCCTCGAGCCGTGCCCGATCGTGTCGCAAGATCGGTAGGGCGAGATGACTATCGACGTCGGTGTCTCCGTGCCCGGGGAAATGCTTGCCGCACGAAAGGACGCCGCCAATGTGCAGGCCGTTGGCGAAGGCCAACGAATGATCGATGACCACTTGCGGCGTGCTGCCAAAAGCCCGGTCGCCGATGACGGGGTTTCGAGGGTTGGTATCCACATCGAGCACCGGTGCGAAATCGAGATTGAAACCGAGCGCCCGAAGCTGACGTGCTAGGACGGCGCCGGCCGTGGTGGTGAGCTCCAAGTCGGCTGCTTCGGCTAACTTACGCATCGCGGGTAACTTGATGATCGGATCGCCAAATCGTGCGACTCGACCACCCTCTTGGTCGACGCAAATCAGGACCGGCAGCGAGGGATCCTCGGTCCGAGTGCACGACGTGATCAGCTCGGCCGCTTGCTGCACGTCATCGATGTTGCGCTTGAAGAGGATCACTCCCGCTACGGATTCGTCGGCCAACCACGAACGAATGTCGGGCGGCGCCTCTACCCCGGAAAAGCCGCAAACGATGACCCTGCCTGCCAATTGCTCGAGCTCATTCACGCTACGCGCCCCGGCTAAGACGTTAGCACTGCGCGAACGTTGCCGTAAGCCTAGGTTATTGCTACAAGACGATAACTAACTTCTTTGGCCTTCGTGGCCTCTGGTATTCGATGACCCAAATTCTAGATCCTGACTTCCGTCGGGGAGACGACCCGGGCGCTCTCGATGCGGAGCCCCCGGAACCTGTCGTCTACGCGCACACCATTCCACGTCGATTGCTCGACGCAGACGCCGCGAAAGTCATACGGCGTCTCAATCGGCACGGTCACACGGCCTATCTCGTCGGCGGCGGGGTGCGTGATCTGATGCTCGGGCGCAAGCCCAAAGACTTCGATCTGGCGACCAGCGCCCGGCCATACGAGGTGCGAGACCTCTTTCGTAACTGCCGAGTGATCGGCCGGCGCTTCCGACTCGCTCACGTTCTGTTCTCGGGTGGCAAGGTCATCGAAGTGGCCACTTTCCGCCGTGACCCCTCACAACACTACGAGGTCATCAAGCCGAAGATCGCCAAGAAGATCCCGCTGTGTGCGGGGCCTGAGCCCGTTCGATTGATCCCCGCCCGTAACGCCGAGCTCGATGGCGAGGACGCGGACCTGCTCATCACGAACGACAACGTGTTTGGAGAGCCGCACGAAGACTCGATTCGCCGCGACTTCACGATCAACGGGCTCTTCTACGACCTCGAGCGCGGAGAGGTCATCGACTTCGTGGGCGGCGTCGCCGACTTGGAGGAACATCTCCTTCGTACCATCGGCGATCCTAACGTGCGGTTTCGTGAGGATCCCGTGCGGATCCTTCGCGCGATCAAGTTCAGCGCGCGGCTCGACATGGGCCTCGATCCGGCGGTCTACGACGCCATGGTCCGACACCGCTCTGATCTCCGGCGCGCTGCTGCTCCGCGTGTGCTCGAAGAACTGCTTCGGTTCCTTCGCGGTGGAGCTGCGCAGCGATCGGTCTTCCTTGCGTGGGATGTGGGCGTCTTGAGCGAAGTACTGCCCGAGGTCGCATCGTTTCTCGACGATGATCCCGAAGGCGCGGCACTTACCTTCGGCCGCTTGAAGGCGATCGATACGTTGGCTGCCGAGGATAGGCTCCCGAACGACGCCGTTCTTCTCGCTGCCCTTTTCCAGGGGTCAATCGACGATGCGCTCGAGGGCGCAACCGACATACCTGTCGCTTACGAAGAGTTCATTCGAGAGTTTTCCCTGCGCCTTTCCCTCCCGCGCCGACTCAAAGATCGAATCCGGCTGCTCACCATGGCGCAACGCCGCCTTCGCGCCGGACGCGCTCAGTCGATCGCGCGACGCGAATACTTCGCGGACGCGGCAACTCTGTTCGCCCTCGATCGAATGGCCCGAGGAGAGGATCTCCCGGCATGGGCGAACGAGCCAAGCGAAGCGCTATACGATGCCGAACCCCGCAGTCGTCGTCGTCGTCGTCGTCGTCGGAGTCGCAGCTAGTTTCCCGTGCGGTCCACGATCAGCTCGAATGAACGCTGATTGACGTCTGGTTCGTCCGCGTCTGGGAGTCGATTCGACAGGTTGGTGACCACGAAAAGCAGCTGGCGCGCTCGACTGTCGAGCTCGATCGGGAGGTAGGCGGTCGGGGTAGGGCCTGTGTGCGGCGTAGCAAGACGACGAAGCTCCGTCCCGTTTTCGTCGAGCTGAACGGCGACGAAGGACCACCGCACACCGTATTCTCCCCTCATCCATGCGCGAAGACTCTCCCCCGGCGTCCAGGCTGATCCCTCTAGAATCACGTAAGCGCTTCCGAAAGGACTGAGAGCAATGGAGGTGCTCGCCCGGGTTGGGAGTCGCTTGAGGTGTCGCAGAGCCGGGACTTGGGCGTCACTGTCGATCGAGGCGATTAGAGAGCTTTCGGTCTTTCCTCGCCCCACGAACCAGCGCAGCACGGCGAGCTCCTCGATGTTGTCGAGAAGCCGATCGCCGCTCCGCTCCACGGAGGTCTCGACGGCCGCCCAAAGGTCCGGCTCGGCACGGAGGCCCTCGCCCTCCCAAGTACGTTGGCTCGAGAGCTCCCACGCATTTCGGACGAACCGCGAATCGTCATCGTCGTGCCTCGCGGATAGATAGGCAAGCAGGAGTGCACCGCCTGCCCCCACTCCGGCGCCGCCTCTCACCCACGACCGTTGAGGCTGAGCCTGTTGCTCCCAAACTGCGTCCTCGCAGCCAAAGCGACCGGTCAGCACCCACGTCAACCACGCAGCCGTGGCTCGTCGCCATGCTCTGGCTTCGGCTGGGTCCATGCTGAGGAGAAGCGCTTCCGCATACGCCGCAGTCACACAAGCCTCGATCGACTGGTTCGGAGTCTCGGGGTCGATCACGGCGAACGCTGTTGCGCGATCGAGATAAGTCCACCAAACCATGCCATCCGAATGCGCGGCGCTGGGGAGACGCGTCGGGGTGAGATACAGATCGAGCTCCGGACCCCCACCAAGGTCGGCATCGGGCACGGGAGAGGGCCAATTCATCGTCTCGAGCTGGGAGCTGGCGTACTCGAGGGCCGCCATGACCCGGCCCATCGTCTCGGGTGCCACGCCCGGTCCCCCATGGACCGCTAGGAGCGCCGTGGCCGAGCGGATCGTGATTGATGCATCGCTCGGTCGCATCACCTCCATAGGGGCGGGGATTCTCGGTCCTGTCCAGACGGGGCCGGTCATCGCGACGATCGCTTCCGCGATGTCATCCGCTCCCAGCAGATCGCCTTCCGCCTGTGCGCCTGCCGGAGACGAGGCGATCGCCAGGGTTAGGACGACGACCTTGGATTTCATCCGTGCCATTTGACACGATCCAGCTAAACCTTCTACATCAGGGGGGAGGTTATCTATGCACGACGGCCGTTTCGATCCCGGCGGCTTCTACGAGTTCAATCTCAGTGGGGGAACCATTCGTACTCGGACGCGCGAGCGGGTCATCGTCCTCAGCGAGGCAGTGCTTTCCTCGTTGGTGGCGGCGGCAGCTCGCGATGGCGACCTGACACCACTTCGTAGGTTGGGCGAGCTCCTGGGAAATCACGTGTTGAGCGGTCTCGATCGGCCTGCATCCGTTCTCAGTCCCGACGCCGTGTTGGGCCACGTGTCGGCCGTTACAGCACTCTTCGGTTGGGGGCGTCTGACTTTCGAGCGCTGGGGCGCAGCACTGGTCATCGCCCTTCGAGACAAGCCCGAGCTCGACGAGGACGATCTCGGGGCCGCCGCGCTGCTCGGTGGTATGTTCTCCGAGATCTCGCAGCGGCAGGTTTCGTGCGTGCCCACCGGGGATTCGAAGTTCGTGATGGTCGACTTCGAGGTCGCGGAGACTGTCTGGGGCTGGTTCAAGGACGGTGCTGACTTGCCTGCTATCGTAGGCATGTTGCAACCGAAGAGGGCGTCATGAGTGACCGCGAAGATCGATTGAAGTCACTTCTAGACAAAGTACGCGCAAAGCGCCCCGGCGAGCGGGCGACCCAGGCCGCGGATGTGCTCCAACGGATCCGCACGGCCTCAGGCGCGGTCCCCGCGGTGGAAACGGCCCCAGCGACACCTCCACCGGCCGCCATCGAGTCGCCGATCTCGAGCGATTTCCCGACCCAGCTGCCCGCTGCGCCCTTGTCCGAACCCGACACTTCGCCGGCGATCGACAGCCCGACACGCTATTCGTCGCAGCCACCGCGGGTCGAGCGGCCGCTGTCGGTGGAGCCGCGTGCAAGGTCGGCCAGTCCCGCTTCCGGGGCTCCCTCAGGGCCGATCTCGAGCGCCCCTCCAAGGCCCTCGTCCGGCGCCCCTCGAGCTCCGAGCTCGTCGCCGGTGCGTCGGCCGGATTCCATCCGGACCCAGAGCGTCGCACCGACTGGTCAGCCGATCGTCTACGCGACTGACGAACCCGAGTTTCCGAGGCCCAAGACATTTGGTGACCTCCTCGAGCTCACCCTGTCTCTCCGGCCGCGGTAATGCTCCTCGTCGTCGACGTCGGCAATACGAACATGGTCCTCGGTCTGTACGATGGGGACCGCCTGGTCCACGACTTCCGCATCGAGACTTGCAAGGGTCGAACGAGCGACGAGTATCACGTGCTCCTGCTCAATCTGTTGCAGCTGGCCGGGGTGGAGCCCTCGGACGTGCGCGCAAGCATCTTGGCGTCCGTCGTGCCGTCGCTCAACGACACCGTCATCGAGGCCGTGGATCGCGCCTTCGATCACGAGATCATGACCGTAGGCCCTGGTATCAAAACGGGGATGCCGGTGCTTGCGGAGAACCCTCGCGAGGTGGGCGCCGACCGCATCGTCAACTCCGTAGCCGCCTATGAGCGAGTCAAAGGGGCTGTGATAGTCGTCGATTTCGGCACAGCCACTACATTCGACTGTATTTCTGGCAAAGGCGAGTACTTAGGGGGCGCGATCGCCCCCGGGATGCAGATCAGCGCGAACGCTTTGTTCGCAAGCGCTGCCAAGCTGCCGAGAAGTGAAATCGCGCGCCCCCCACGCGCCATAGGACGCAATACCATTCACTCGATGCAGGCGGGGATCGTCTTCGGCTATGTGGGCCTTGTGGACGGCCTCGTCCGACGACTCACGTCGGAGATGGGGACCGAGGTCGCGGTGATCGCAACCGGTGGCTTGGCGACCCTCATCGAGCCGGACAGCGAAACCATCGACGAGGTCGACGAGTTCTTGACGCTCGAAGGTCTCCGTCTGATCTACAGGCGCAACGCGTAGGACAGTGTCAGTGCCAGCGACGGTGCCAGCGACTCAGCGGGTCAGGAAGAACATCACCGCGACGCTTGCCGCAAGCAAGAGTCCCGCCAGCAAATAGACCACCAATTCGCTCGTGCCCATCGGCGTTCGTTCCTGAACCGGTCTTTGTGGGGGCGGGGTTGACGTTCGCGGCGGCGGGTTGGTCGGAGATGCCTTCGGGATCGGCAGCAGCTCGACCGACTGATCGGCTCCACTTTGGATCGTCTCGAGCTGGGCTTCCACCGACGTCTGCTGATCGGCGTCCTGTTCCTCCAGCATCTTTCGCGCGTACTCGGTTGTGAGCCTTGCCGATATCGTCTGTGCCACGGGAACACCGAGGTCGATGATGAGCTGGTAGCCGCCGATGTCGATGGTGTCTTGTGTTCGTAGGGTTTTGGGGCGGCCCGCGACCACGGGAGTTTCGTTGACACGGGTTCCATTCGTCGAACCTTCGTCGATGAGCACGTAGCCGGTGTCCTCGATGCGGATGCTCGCGTGGGTCGAGCTCACCGCCAAGTGAGGGAGCTGAACATCCGCGCTGCGCGAGCGCCCGATGACGATTCGAGACTGGGCAAACTCGTAGATGAACGTGGAAGGCTCTTCCTTCGCCCAAAGCGACTGCACCGCGATACGAACGCCCATCGTGGCCGCCAAGGCTGGGGGCGGAGCGCGAGCCGGTCAAGGAACCGGGTTGCAGAAAAGTGGACGGTTCGCCGTACTTTTGGGACCAGAGGAGACGGGGCGACGTCTGCGTCCCGCCGAAGAGGCATTCGATGAATACATCCGTCGGTCATTACCAAGCGCCTCGACCTCCGCGCGTGCCGCTCGACGAGGTTCTGATCAGGCTCTACCCGGAAGGTTTCCATGACGAGGAGTTCGAAGCGGACGCCCTCAATGTCGGCCCAGGCGGGATCTCGATGCGTGCGTCGGTCCTTCCGCAGGTCGGGTCGACGCTTCGGTGCCAGCTCGAGAGCCCGATCGGTGGGGCACCGATTCAAATGGTGGGCAGGGTCGTCTGGGCGCACGACAGCGGCCCCCAGGTTGGAGAGTTCGGAATTCGATTCACTCGACTCTCGGACGAGGATCAAACTCGGATCGAGGCGCTCATCCAGCGCTGGGGTCGCAGCTCGGCTGAGGCACCGTCTGTTCGACTGAGGTTAGACGGTGTCGGTTCGCCGATAGTCGCCGAGCTCACTTCTGAAACCGACACCGAGCTTGCGGTCGAGCAGAGTCTTCCCTTCCTTGCCATTGGAAGCGCGGTAGAAAACGAGACCGCAGGTCGCCGCGGACACCTCGAGGCGGTCGAGCTCAAATTCGACGAGAGGACGCCAAAACTCGTACTCAACATCGGCTACGAGACCGAGGAGTCAGCCGACTCCGTGCCCCAAGATTCAGACAGGGACACGCTCCCTGATGAGGCGCCAAGGGCCTCGCGGCCGAACCGACGCACTTCGAGCGCTCGGATCCACGATACGCCGCGCATTGTCCGCTACGACCTCAGCGCCGAGGGGTCGCTCGACAAAACCATCGCGGTGCGCCTTCGCGACTATGCGCGCGCGGCATCCGACCGGCTGTCGAGCTCAATCGCGAGCATGGGCAGGGCCATCAAGAACGACATGATCCCATCGATTGCGGCGAGCACGCGTCGGAGCGGGACGGTGCTGGCGCGATTCGTGGAGGCTTTGCGAGGCCGCCTCGATGACAAACCGCGTCGTAGGCAAGTTCCGCGTAGCCAGGCCGCTCGTGAGCATCTGAAGAATTCGCGGCGCGCTCGGAGGCGGTACCTGATCACCGCCGCCCTCGCTTTCGGCATCGTGATGGCGGGTTGGGGGATCTACCTTTGGGCAACGGCAGGGACCGGGACAGGGACAGCGGCAGAGACAGCGGCAGAGACAGCGGCAGTGGCAGGGACAGCGACAGTGGCAGGGACAGCGTCAGCGGCAGGGACAGCGTCAGCGGCAGAGACAGCGATAGTGGTGGAGGCAGCGGCCGCGGTGGACTCAGCCGCAGGGTCGGCGACGGTTCCTTCGCCGCCTGAGCGGGTGCGGGGGATGGCCTTTGGCGCCGACGAAGTGCAGGGCGGCGAAAAGTACGTGCTTCGAATGAGCAACCCGGTGACCACCATGGATGGACTTGTCGAGGATGACGGCTTTTCTGTGATGATCCCCGGAAGCCTGTCCCTTTCTCGTGCAGGCCCCATCGCCACCGCACACCCGGATGTGGAGCACGCAGGGATCCTCAACCGGGGGGACTTCTCCGAGCTCACGGTCCGCTTCGTCGCGGGGCGCCATCCCGCCTTCCGAGTGCAGGCGCGCGGACCCTCGATCGAGATCACGATCGCCCGCTGACGCTTCTACTTCGAGCGACCGATCGACTGAAAGAAGCGTCGAGATTCGCGCTCCACGTAGAGCAGCGCTTTACCGTCCCTCAGCGCAAGCTGCACATCTGCGGCGGACTGCACGGGGCGTTGGTCGGCCTGCAAGATGATGTCGCCAGGCTGCAGCCCCGCCCGGTCAGCATCCGAACCCGGCTGCACCCCTCTTACGAACACCCGTCCTTCCCCCTCGTATCCAAAGCGCTGCCGCAGCATCGGCGTGATCTCTTGTAAGGAGAGGCCCAAGGTGTCGCTATCATCGGAGCCCTTCGGCTTCGCTTGCGCAGCATCTCCGGAAGGTCGCTCACCGGTGACCAGCTTCACTTTCCGTGTGGTGTTCCCTCGCCGGACTTTCAACGTGAGCCGCTCGCCCACTTCGTGGCGCAACACCGTGCGAAGCAAGTCGTGGCCTTCTCGTATCTTGATATCGCCGACGGCCACTACGACATCACCCGCCTTCAAGCCGGCTTTGTCCGCGGGACCTTCCGGAACCACCCCGTTGATCAAGGCGCCTCCATCGAAGTCACCCCCGAAATGCGAGGCGAGCTCCGGTGTGATCTCCTGGAACGAGACCCCGAGCCAAGCACGCTTCATCGCGCCGTGCTGAATCAATTGTTTGGCGACGCGCTGAGCGATCTCGGAGGGAATCGCAAAGCCGATCCCCGAGCCGCGACCGATGATCATCGTGTTGATTCCGAGAACGTCCCCGTTGAGGTCGACGAGCGGGCCTCCCGAGTTGCCGGGGTTGATGCTGGCGTCGGTCTGCAGATAGTCTTCGATTTCGTTGGCGCCGATGCCCCCACGACCCTTCGCGCTCAGCACCCCGGTGGTCACCGTGTAGTCGAGCCCGAACGGCGAACCGATCGCGATTACGAGCTGCCCAACCCTCGCATCCTGTGAGGAGGCAAAGTCGGCTTGTTTGAGTCCGGTGGCGTCGATCTTTAGAACGGCGAGATCGCTCGGCGGATCTGCACCTATCAGGGTTGCAAGGTAGCTTTCGCCGTTTTGGAGCGTGACGTCGATGCGCGTCGCTTCACGAACCACGTGATTGTTCGTCAAAATGTATCCATCGGACCTCAGGATGACTCCGGAGCCACCCCCCCGAACGATGCCGCCCCGGTCGGGCATCCCGAAGAACGGCATCGGAAAGCCCATTTGCTGGGGTCGGGTCACCTCGACTTTGATGCTTACCACCGATGGCGATACCGATTCGGCAACCTGAGTGAGCGCAGTTTCGAACGCGATCGCCCTGGACAGTGCCTCCTGATCGACGCTGGCCTTCTTGGGCGAAGCGTACGCGGTACCGAGAACCGCGGCAGTGACTGCGGTGACGAGCAAGGCAACCCTCCGGCGCCGGAACCTGGTTCGAGTCATCAGCATGACCTCCTTATGGAGCTCTGAACCGCCAAGCGGTACTTTTGATTCCAGCGCCCCTCACTCGAGCCGGGCGCCTTGTCACAAAAAACCAATGATCACATAATTTTAGAGGTCGACCAGGCAGGGCAGGACGATCGTGACGGTCGTGCGCTCGCCGGGCTTGCTTTCGATCTGGATTCGCCCCTTGTGCTGTTCGACGATGTTCTTGACGATCGATAACCCAAGCCCGGTCCCCTTGCCCTTTCGCCGAGTTGAAAAGAAGGGCTCGAACACCTGCTCGAGCTGGTCTTCTGGGATGCCGATGCCGTTGTCTTCGAACACGATCTCAATCTGGTCGTTGCCGTGGGGACGGGTCCGGATGGACAGGACCCCGCCCTCTTTGCCGGCTGCGTTGCAACCATTGGTGATCACGTTGACGAAGACCTGATGAAGTTGCCCGGGCACCGCATGGATTAGGGGGAGGCCCTCCGCATAGTCGGGGATGACGGTGACGTTCGTCTCCCTCGCCAAATGGTCACAGAAGTCGACCGCCTCGTCGATAAGCTCGTTGACTGCGACCTTCCGCGCCTCCTCCTTCGAGGGTCGAGCGTAGGTCAGCAGGTTGCGCGTGAATGACACGATCCGGTCTGCGCTTCGTAGGATCCGCTCGATTCGCTTGAGGTCGGACGACTCGGCGCCACTCCGGGTGAGCTTACTCAGCAAATACTCGCCATACACCGATATGCTGGTGACTGGGTTGTTGATCTCGTGCACGATGCCCGCTGCAAGTTGGCCGAGGGTTGCCAGCCTTTCCGCATGGATGACTTGCCCCTCGAGCTCTCGGACCTCGGTACGGTCCTGGCCGATCGCGATCACCCCTGCGACTCGCCCCTCGGAATCCAGGATCGGTGCGAGCTTGAACGAAACACGTGCCGACCCTCCCTCCGCTCTGGGGAGCTGAAGCTCGAATGGATCGACGTTGCGCCCGCGCAAGGCACCGACGAAAGCCGAGAGGACGCGCACACGCTCGCTTTGCGGGGCGAGCTGCAAGACGTCTTTCGCTATCAGTGAGTCACGCGGGATGCCAGTGATTCGGGCAAACGCGCTACTGACGACGCGAACACCTCGATCGCGGCCGACGACAAGCACCGGGATGTTGGCATGCTCGAGGAGTTTCTCGACGTAATCACGGAGATGGCTAGCTTCGCCACGAAGGCTCCCAATCTCGAGGGCGGCACTCGCCTGGTTGGCTGCGATGACGACTGCGGTTTCGAGGCTCGTGGGGAAGGGCTCGCGCCGATCGAACTCTGCAAGCACGACCCCGATCACCTCGCCCCCCCGAGTGAGGGGAACGTCGAACCCATCCGAGAAAGGCGCATCGTCAGGCGGCGCTTCCAGGATCGGCTCGTATGTGCGTTGAAGGGTCAACTCGCCTAGTGCCGGGGCTGCCTCCCAAAGACCGCCGCGTACGAGCCCGGCTTCGGTGATCGTGACCGCGTGAAGCGCTTCGTTCGCGATGTGATGGGTGGCGGCCTGTACTACTGCCACAGGCTCTGCCGCCGCGTGCTGCGCGAGGCGCATGCCGAACCGCACCTTTGGATAGAGGTTCTCGAGGGCATGTACATACGCACGCAGGATGTTCTCCTCTGTCGCAAAACCTCGGGTTTCGTGATGCGCTTGGTTCAAAGCCCCGAGGATTTCAGGTATCGTGGGCTCCTCGGTCCGTCGGCGCGGGGTCACGATCGACTTCACAGCCGACACCCTGGGCTGCAAGCTCTGGTAGCGGCGCGGTTTCTTTGGAGCCGGATCGTCCATCACCCCTCCGGTCCCCGGTCGGAGCTCGGCGCGTCTGCAGCGCGATCGAGATCGAAGATTTTCTGCTGACCCACGTACGAAGTGGTCTCGTACCGCGTGATCTTTCCGATCTTACGAACGATCTCGGCCATGCGCTCGGATTCGCGGATCAGCACCTCTGCCGCCTTTGCGCCTATCGAGCCTGCCTCCGATTGGCGCAACAGAAGCTCGGCGTAAGCCATCATGCTCGTGAGAGGTTGGTTGAGCTCGTGAGCCGCCGTGCCTGCCAGCTCAGCGAGCACGCCTTGCTTCTCGGTAAAAGCGAGTTTCTTCTGCGCGTCCGCGAGTCGCTCTTCGACGCGAATTCTGTCGCGGAGGTCCGCGAAGATCAGCACGATGGCCGACGGTTGACCGTGCTCGTAGATCAGTGACGCCGATAGTTGCACCGGGATGTGCGCGCCGTGTACATCGACCAGCTCGAGCATCGTAGGCTCGAGTCGACCATCGCCGCCGTGGTCTTCCACCAATAGCCTTCGCATCACCAACTCGGCAGCTCCTCGCCCAAGAAGGTGCTCGAGCGTCAATATGCCCACGGCATCCGAGACATGGTGACCGGTGATCCTCTCAGCACTTGGGTTCAACAGGACTACGCGTTGCTCCATGTCGGTCGCAATGATCGCGTCGACGCTCACGTCGATCAAGGAGCCGAGGAACTCCATCGTCTTGAGAAGCTCGCGTTCGGTCTTGCGCTCGTCGGTCACGTCTTCGAAGCAGAACACCGTATGATCCTCACCGTCGAGCAGAGGCGCGAACGAAGAGCTGCAGAGGATCTTGGCGCCTTCACGGCGAATCAGATGAATGTCCTTTCCCTGTGCGAGCTCTCGACGCTCGAGCGCCTCGAGGATAAGCGGCCAATCCTCGGGGGCGACCAGCCGCGCTAGCTCTTCCCCGCCCATCGTTTCTTCACGGTACCCCATGATCTCAGAAGCTCGAGGGTTGGCAAAGACGATTCGCAGGTCCGGTCCAACGACGATGACGCCTCGCGCGATCGAGGCTAAGGCGTCGAGATGACGCCGTCGTAGATCTTCGAGGGGCGTTCTAGTGCGAAGTCTTTCGAGCCTAAGGAGCAACTCTTCGGCTGGCGCACCTCGAAAGACGATGTCGTTCACGAGCTCGTCGAACTCCCCGGTGCTCTTCTCTGCGCCAAGAATCAAGAGGACAGGCTTTCCCCGCGGGGCCTGCCACTGACCGGCCAACGGATGCCCCGCATCCAGGACGACGACGTCGTGGTCGATCGTGGCATCGTCGATCGCGCTCGACTCGAGCCACTCGACCGACCAGCTGCTTCGCTCGAGCCCCCTCACGAGCTCGTCGTACAGACTCGAGTCAGTCGAAATCAGTGCCAGCGCGGCCATACTCGTCCAGCCTACCAGAGACGCCCCGAATGGTGGCCCTTTCGGGGTGCTTGTGTAACGTTGCCTCACACGGGGCACGGTGGCAAAGCCGATTGGAATCTTCGATTCGGGCCTAGGCGGCCTCACGGTCGCTCGCGCTGTCCGCGAGACGCTACCGGGTGAGAATCTCGTATACCTAGGCGACACCGCGCGTGTCCCGTACGGAACCAGAAGCGCGCGCACGGTAACTCGCTATGCGCGAGGGTGCGCTGACCGCTTGATGGGCTTCGACATCAAGCTTCTCGTCGTGGCTTGCAATACGGCGAGCGGGGTCGCCCTCGAGGCGCTCGAACAGCAACTGTCGATCCCTGTCATCGGTGTTATCGCGCCTGGCGCGAGCGCCGGAGTACGAGCGACGCGCAGCGGTCGTATCGGAGTCCTCGCCACTCCGGGCACGGTAGCCTCGGGGGCCTACGAGCGCGCGATTCATCGGGAAAACGACGCGATTCGCGTGTTTGCACAGCCAGCACCGCTTCTCGTTCCCCTAGCCGAGGAAGGATGGGTAACCGGGGAAGTGCCGACGTTGGCGGCCAAGCGCTATCTTCAGCCGCTGGTGAAAGCCGATGTCGACACCATCGTCCTCGGCTGCACCCACTACCCGCTGTTGTCGGATACCATCCACGAGGTAGCTCGCGAGCTTCTCGGGCATGAGGTGGCGATCGTCGACAGCGCCGAGGCGACTGCGTCCGCGCTTCGCTCCCTGCTCGAGGCTCAACCCGAGGAGCCTTCCGGCTCCGGCTCGCTGCGGGTGCTCGTCACCGATCTTCCCGCGCAATTTAGGATTGCGGCATCGAGGTTCCTCGGGGCACCCCTCGAGGGCTTTGAGACGAAAGCGATCGATCTATGAAAGTTGCAGATTACAGTGACATCGATATAGTATATAAATACTGATATGCGGGATATGAGGGGACGGGCCGTGGCCGCGAGCGACCACCAGATCGATGGAGAAAACCGGATCTTCGCGACAGGCGAGCTGCTCGACGGCGTGTACGAGATCATGCAGCTACTCGGACGCGGGGGAATGGGACAGGTCTTCGAGGCCCACGACCATCTTCTGAACCGGCGGGTCGCCATCAAAGCAGCGTGGCCGAACCCGCTCACACCGCCGCTTCGAAATGAGGCGCGAGCACTGGCCGCCTTCCAGCATCCAAGCCTGGTGAGTGTTCATACCCTCGGCGAGCATCGGGGTATCGACTACCTGGTGATGGAGCGCATCTACGGCGTTTCGATGACGCAACACGCGGTCACGCGTTGGAGCGCTTCCCAGAAGTTCAGCTCCGCCGAAGCGGTCCAGATGCTGCTTCCCGTCGCCGAAGGCCTGAGCGTCGTCCACCGCGCAGGTTTAGTCCACCGGGACGTCAAGCCGGACAATGTCATGCTGACACCGTCCCATCGCGTCGTCTTGATGGACTTTGGTTTGGTATTGCCCGAGTTCGACGTCAACAACAAGCAGACGGTTGCAGGCTCGCCACCTTACATGGCGCCCGAGGTAATCTTGAGCACTGCGGCGTCAGGAAATGGGCATCTCTCCGACATCTTTAGCTTGGGCGTGCTCGCTTACGAGCTCCTGGGCGGGGTGCGACCCTATCTGGGGAATACGATTCGCGAGATACTCGCTTCGCATCAACGGGGGCCTGCGAAGGCTTTGGCCGAGCTTCGCTCCGATTGCCCTCTCGCATTGTGTCAGTTGATTCACGAGATGTTGAATCACAATCCCCAGGTGCGTATTCAAAGCGCAGAAGCCGTCGCGTGGCAGATGCGAGCGATTCGCGATGAGCGGGGTCGAAGCGATCTGCCCGAGAGCGAGCGTCCCGCCGAGCAAAGTGGGTCCAAGGCTGCTTCCGTATTGATCGTCGATGACGACCGCGACCTTGCACGGATTCTCACGTTCTACGTGCATCAGATCATGGGAGGAGTCGACGTTCGCGTCGCACACGACGGGGAAGAAGCCCTGAGCGCGGTGCAGGATGCAGAACCCGACGTGATGCTTCTGGACTTGCACATGCCGCGGATGAACGGCGTAGAGCTTTGCATGCAGTTGAAAGGTGAGGGACTCGCTCAAGGCTCATCGATCATCTCGGTGAGCGCGGGAGCCGCCGCACACGACGTCCAGCTCCTTCATCAACTCGGAATTCATCACTTCGTCGAAAAGGGCTCGAATCTGCGGGAGCGCCTTCGGGCAGTCCTGGCCGAAGTTTGCGGCGACAAGCTTCTGGTGGACGAGTAGCCAGAGCGATCGATGGTCTGGCCAGCTAATCGCTCGAGGGCCTGTCTCGAAGCTGCTCCTCCAAGCGGCGAATCGTACGCTTGAGCTCGCGCACCTCTCGGGCGGTTGCCAGATTCAGACGGCGCGCCATGCGTTCCAAGCGCTGGTCGATTCGTTCTTGAACCCGACCACGGAAGCGGAGTCCCTGCATCAACGCTTTTTGGGCTCTCGGATCGGCCAACAGCTTGGCGACACGCGGATCTTGAAGCAACTGAAGCAGCCGATTGCGGAGATCGCCCATCGTTCGTCGGTGTCAAGCCTGTGGGGGCTCAGGTACCGGTCTCCAGATCTTGTGCCAGATACGCGAGGATGACCTCATCCAATGTCTTCTCGGTCAGCACGTCGTGTCCAAACGGAGTCAGCGCCGGTTTGGACACCCTGCGGTTGGTACCGGAGGGCGGTCGCACGCGTTCGTAGCTCGGGGAGCCCTCCACGAGTCGAGCCGCCGCGTGCTCCAACACCTCTGTCGTGACGGGCTTGTCCGCATCTTGGCTCTTGCTCGTGTCGCCATCGCCGTCCTCGTCATAGACCCCGTCGCGAAGCGCGATGAACACGCGCTTGTGCTGCTCCTGCATGAGTTGCTTCACGAGCGCGCCCAGGTTTTCGGCGCCCACGTGTTCTTGGTACGAGGTCTTCTCGGACGCGATGATGCGTCCCCCATCCGCAAAAAGCTGAGTGATGACGTGTGGGCGCTTCACCCCGGAATCCTCGGTTTGAATGTGATAGAGGTTTCCCTTATGGCGCACGTTCGTGTTGTAACCCACGAGCGGTGACGGATTCACTACCATCCCCCAAATCATATCCCAGAAAAAGGGGACAGTCCCCTTTTCCCAGGGGTTAACAGAGAGCCCCCCGTTAGACCATGGCTGGAAACAAGAAGAAAAAAACCGAAGTCCGGCCGCTGCTCGTACGTCCGGGCGCTCGCTACACCTGCTTCGGGGATGGTTTGTGCTGCACGGATATCCACGGGATCGGCCCGCTCACCAAGAAGGAAATGGCAGAGATGCGTCGCATCGACCGCCGTTCGGCCGGTTGGGATGACGACCACGAAGACTACATGCTGAAGACGGAGGCGGACGGCGGGTGCGTGTTCCTCATGTCGGATCAACGCTGCTCGGTGCACGCCCAGAAGGGGCTCGAAGCAAAGCCGGACGGGTGCCGAAGGTTCCCGCTCGGCCTGGTCGCAACGCCTCGTGGAGGCCGCATCACTACCGAGCACCGTTGTCCTTGCCGAACGATGGGAGACCGGCCGGAGCTGCGTGCCGAGGATGTCGAAGCCTCGATTTGCGATGGAAGCAAGAGACCGGTCGCCGATCGTCGGATCAAGCGCATTCCATTGACCTCGAAGAAGCAACTCAAGTTCTCCGAGTGGGAACCCATCGAAGCCGAATACATACGCCGGTTTTCCGGTCGCGAAGCGCTGCTCGGCATTCTCGACGCCAAACCCTTTCCGAAGCTCCACGGGAGCAGTTGGGAAAAACAGGCGACCGAATTCATAGGCGCCCGCGACGGCACGCAGTTCGGAGTGGCGATGGCTTGGGTTGGGGACACGATCTTGACCCTTCAAAATGGGCATGAAACACGTTCCCCGGGCCGACCATGGGGACCTGCGTTCGACCGTGCACAGGCTCGTTCCCCCAAGAAGCAGAGTAGTCGCGATGTCTTCGGCGATTGGTTGGCCGACGAGGTCTGGTCTCTCAAGTGGGCGGACGACTACAACTTCAATCTCGCTCGCACGGAGCTTGCCACCCGATTGGCAATCGGAGAAGACATCTGCGCACGACTCGAAGGCTCGGGAGCGCGACTGGATCGTGCGGCCGCCGAAGCCGTGATGATGGTCGAAGTCGTCGGTGAATCGGATTATTGGACCGAGGTCAAAGACCGCATGCGAATCTAATGACCGGGCACGAGCAAGATAGCGATGTCCTTGCTCTTCAGATTGGGCGCCCCTTGCGCGCGACCTCGAAAGTACTTCGTCGGTGCAACCAAAAGCTCCCCATCGTCGCTGCGGTGCCACCAATCCTGGACACCGGCGAGCCGTTTCCCACGCGCTATTGGCTGACTTGTCCGCTCGCCCATCGTCGAATCGCGCGACTTGAAGCGGAAGGCGGTGTCCGTGCGGCCCAGGCCAAGCTCGAAGTCGACCAAGCGTTGGCGGCACGATTGGCCTCAGCACACGCGCGGTATGAACGCGAACGTGACGAGTCGCTGTCGCCTGGAGTGCATCCGAGGCCCAGTGGTGGGGTAGGTGGCACATCGAGAGGCGTAAAATGCCTGCACGCGCACTACGCGGACCATGCCGCTGGCAATGCCAATCCCATCGGACTGGACGTCGCGCGCACGATCGGAGAGCCTCGGTGTACCGTGCCCTGTGTCATTCACATCGACGGTCGCTTCGGGCGAAATCCCGATTGGCGCGAGACCGATGCCATCTGATGAGATCCGCTCCACCTCGGTTGCAGAGCGCCTTCTTTGGGCGAGCTTGGCAGCTGGCGGGTTTGCAGTGCTCATCGCGGCCGCGTGGCTCGAGCCCGACCCGAGTGGCTACGGAACCCACATGCAGTTGGGCCTTCCCCCCTGTGGTTTCCTCGCGCTCACTGGCTACCCATGCCCGGGCTGCGGGCTCACCACGGCGTTCGCATATGGGGTCCGTGGGCAGTGGTGGCTCGCGGGGGCGTCCAACCCACTTGGTTTGGTCTTGTTCTTGGTCGTGTGTGCGACCGTTCCGATCAGCATCTTGGCGCTCGTGCGCGGTTGGTCCTTCGCCACAGTGGTCGACCGCCTCTCATTGGATCGATGGGCGTTGGCCGTCGCAGGCTGCGGTGTCGTTCTTTGGGTCGTCCGGTTCGCTTCGGCACTCTAGGCAGAGCTCTAGCTCGGCCCGCTCGCTTTGAGCTGGTGACGCGTTTGCTTGAGAAGGTCGTCGCCGCTTTTCACCGTGGTGGCAGGTGTGCTGGTCACCGCGATCTCCATCGCAGGTCGGGGCGCAACCGCCTGCCCCCACAGCTCCCCACTTGCGATCTGTCCTTCCAATCTGCGAAGCACGTATACCGCACCGTCGCCATCGGTCTCGGGCAGCAAGATGCAAAACTCGTCGCGGCGCAGTCGAAAGAGGTGGTCGACAGCACGAATGCATCCCCGCAACCCCGTGCCGATCAGGGCCATGACTCTGTCCGTCGTGCCGTCCTCGCTCGCTTCTGCGATCGCATTGGCGTTGCCGAGACGTACCACCATGCACGTGAGCGGATGTCCATAACGTTCCGCACGGGTGTGCTCGTAGTCCAAGCTGATCAAGAGCTGCGAGGGCGTGCCTGCACCAGTGACTGGATCACGCTGGTCGGCAGGCGGCGTGCTTTCCGGAATACCAAGACGATCCCGGCGCGTAGCGCGTAACACGTTGCGCACGCGTTGTTGAATCTCGAACACACGGTAGGGTCGCGTGAGATAGTCCTCGGCCCCGAGCTCGATGCCTCGGCGACGCGAATCCAAATCGCCCTCGTCGGTGACGAGCAGCACGGGGATGTTCTGAAGGCTCGCATCGGCCTTGAGGATGCGCAGGATCTCGAACGCGTTCACCTCCGACATGTTGGCGTCGAGCATCAGCAGGTCGGGTTGTCGCCGAGCCACCATGGCCAGCACTTCGGGTCCATCGGCTGCAGTCACGACGTCATAGCCTGCCGCCTCGCATGCTTCGTGCAGTAGGCGCAGATCGAAGGGATCCGGATCAGCGACCAGCACCAAGGCACTCATCGCCTCACCCTTCGCTCTCGCGGAACTTTGGAGGCGTTCCCCACGGTCGTCACGGTATCATGCGCAAGCCCGGCTCTCCAATCTCCGTGCCCAGCCTCGCGACGCGAGTAAGCTCCACTCGTGGTTGCGCCAGCTAGACGGATCGCCACCCGCGTTCTGCATCGTGTCGTGCACGATGACGCCTGGGCTGCGCCAACGCTCGATGCCGAGCTCAGACGCTCTCAGTCGAGCAGTCTGGACGCCGCGTTGGCAACCCAGATCGTATACGGTGTGCTGCGCGTCTTGCCAGCGCTCGACGCAGCGATCAAACAGCATGCTACCCGTCCTCTGCGCGTCGATGCTTGGACACACGCGGCGTTGCTTGGCGGTACATTTCAGCTCTTACATCTCGGCCGAGTGCCTTCTCATGCTGTCGTAAACGACACAGTCGAGCTCGTCCGTCAGAAACGAGGCACGCGCGTCGCTGGCTTTGCGAACGCAATCCTCCGGAAGATCGCGACGATGCGCCCGGTCGATCCGCAACTTCCATCGAAGCTCGTCGTGCCTCCATGGCTGGATCGGACCTTGCGAGATTCGATCGGCGCGGACCACGTCGAAGCGCTCTTGAGGTTGGAGGACGACGCGACGTTCCTCGATCTTCGTCTTCGCGCCGATGTGGATCCGGATGAGGTCGCGGCGGAGATCCGCGCTGCTCGACCTGGCGCCTCGGTTGCGCGGACCGCACTCTGCTCGCGTGGTCTGCGCGTGAGCGGTGGCGGCGATCTTCGAGAGCTAAAGGCGTACCTTCGAGGCGACTTCGCGGTTCAGGAGGAAGGCGCGCAGCTGGTTGGAGAGCTGCTCGGGGCTCTTCCGGGGGAGCGCGTGCTCGATGTTTGCGCTGGACGCGGAGGAAAGACCGCGCAGCTGGTCGAGGCCGTCGGACCCTCCGGCAGCGTGGTGGCGACGGACCTTCACGAACACAAGCTTCTTCAGATTTCGGACGAGCTCGAGCGCCTTCGTCTCAGCACATCGTCGCTCGAGCGCGCCTGCGTGGACTGGACCGCGGGCCCCGGCAGGGTCGTCGGCCTGTTCGATCGGGTCCTCGTCGACGCTCCATGCACCGGGCTCGGGACTCTTCGCCGCCGGCCTGAAATTTTACTGCGGATCGGTTCCCAGGACGCAGCCCAGATGGGTGAGACTCAGCGGCTCATCCTCGAGCACGCTGCCGCACGGGTGCGGCCCGGAGGAACCCTGCTTTACGCCGTCTGTTCGCCACTTCGCGAGGAAGGAACCAGGGTCGCCGAGCGCGCCGATCTGCCAAGCTTCGCGCCGGCAACCTCGCGGTCTTTCGGTCCGAAATTATTGCCCTTTTGGACGAGCCAGCCCTTTGCTCTCGGGCCCTGGGTGCCCGGGTCGGGGCCCTGGGCAGACGCCTACCAAATCCTGGTGTGGGTACATGTAGGATAACTCGTTGACAGTTCTCCGCCACAACGCTAGATTCCGCCGAGCTTGAAATACGGGGCGTAGCGCAGCTTGGTAGCGCGCACGGTTCGGGACCGTGAGGTCGGAGGTTCAAATCCTCTCGCCCCGACTAGAATCGAACACTGAAGATAAAATTCTTGGCGGAGGCACAATGGCAAAGGCGCTACCACCGGTAAAAGTTCTCGTCGTCGACGACGATCCGGCGATCTTGGAGTTCATGGAGACCTTCCTCACCAAGGATGGCTTTGAGGTCACTACGATTGCCGAGCCCAAGGACGCGCCCGATGAAGTCAAAGACGGCGGCTATCACCTCGTCGTGCTCGATCTCATGATGCCCGGACTTGGTGGCGTCGAGGTTTTGGAGCAGATTCGCAAGGTCGACAGCGACGTCGCGGTGGTGATCTTCACCGGCTATCCCTCTCTCGACACCGCCGTGCAGTCGATGAAGCTCGATGCTGTCGACTATCTCAAGAAACCGTTCAACCCAGACGAGTTTCGCGAGGTCCTCGACCGAGTCATGCGCAAGAAGGGTTTGCTTCGGACGCCCGAGGAAAATCTGCACCGCGTCATCGGAGAAACCATTCGAGGACTCCGCAAGGACCGAAGCCTCACGCTCAAACAAATGGCACGCCGCACCGGGCTGAGCGTTTCCCTCCTCTCACAGATCGAACGCGCCGAATCCAGCGCTTCGATCAGCTCGCTGTACAAGATCGCAACCGCGCTCGACGTCCGAATTCAGGATCTATTCGGCGAGTATTGAGACGAGATGCGCGCGTAGACGTGAGTCGTCGACGAGCGGCAAGGTGGCGAGACCCCTCTCGGCCGCCGTTTCCGGTTGGCCTGCTTCCTTGAGAAGCTCGACCAAACGCACCCGGGCATAGAGATCGGCAGGCGCGGTTTCGCTCCACTGCTCGAGAATCATCGTTGCGGGACCATAGAGCCTGCGCGCGGCCAGCCGCTCGGCTGTAGAGCGGGCCTGCAAGCGCGGATCATCGGACGCGCTCGGTTCTAGCGTGCCATAATAGGCAGCGGCTTCCTCGTAGTGTCCCGCTCGTTCCAGAATCGTAGCGACTGCAGCGCGATCGGAGGCGAGCTTGGCATCGAAGAGCCCCAACGCGGCCCGGAGGTCTCCCTGCACCAGATAGAGCTCCGCAAGCCTGACGCGGACGGTCAGCGAGTCGTGAGGCGCGAGACTCAAGGCTTCGGCGGCGGCCCCCGTGCGTCGCTGCGCTTCCGAGGACTTCGCAAACCCGATGCGCGCGGCTTCGAAGGTCGAGCTTCCGCTGGGGACATCGCACAAAGTGCGTGAAGCTTGGAGGTAATCGCCTCGTTCGAGCAGCGCCATCCCCTCGGCGTACTGTGCGCGCGGCGAGCTCGGGGCCGCTCTTAAGAGGTTCAGTGCTCGATCAGGCTCGTCGACCTCGATGAAGAGCTCTGCATGGGCGACTGATCCACCCAGCTCGTCGCTTCTGGCGCTCTCGAGGAATTCCCGCGCTGTCTTCCGCTCGCCGCTCGCCGTCAGAGCCCGAAGCCAAAGCAGCCTATTTTCGGGCGCTCTGACCGTGTCCGCCAACAACCGTGCGGCAAGCGCGGGTTGACCCGTATCGAACGCGACCCGTGCAGCCAAGCGCGCTTTGCGTTCCGGGTTCGATCCGTCGCCGACGGAGAGCGCATGCAGCAACGTTTCGGCGTCGCCCCTTCGGCGAGCGAAGTCGATTAGGACGCGGCGTGCGCCCGTCGTGTTCGTCTCGTGGTTTACGGTGATGTACTCGATCAGTAACGCGTTGGCCCTGAGCCGGTGTCCCTGCGTTCGGAGCACTTCGGCTAACGCGATCACGGGTTCTTCCCATTTCGGAGCCCGCCGTCTGGCTTCGAGAAACGATGTCATGGCACCGTCGAGATCGCCTCTGTGGCGTTTGATGCGTCCTGCGGCGACGTCGACCCGCGCCGATTCGGGATAGCTCCGCCGCGCCAATGTGAGTGTTCGATCCGCGCGTCGAGAGGCGCCGCTCCTCTCGTATTCCTCGGCTAGGCGCGTCATGAGCAACACGTCTTCCGATGGCGCCGCGGTCGCGGTTTCGAGTGCGATGGCGGCGTAGTCATGCTCCTTTTTGGCGGCAGAAACCTCGCCTTCGATGAACCACTCGTAAGCGTAGGGCGAGACGAAGGCTCCTTCCTCGACCCGGCCGTCAACGATCCGCGGAACGGTTCGCGGGGCAGGGGGTGTGCACGCTGTAACTCCCAGTAGAATTATCGCTACGGCGCGGCCCATCCTCACATCATAGTCGACGGGGCAAGAAGAGGCTCGGCCGGCGCAATGACACCGGTTGACTTCGATGCGTGGCACCTCTAGACCTTCGCGCAGCGCGAGCCTACGTTGGCACTGGTTCCGCGCTCGAGGTCAGGGAGAAGTCGATGGGTCCGATTTGGATGACATTGCTGTTGGCAAGCACGCTTGGCTTATTCTCGTGGTCGGCATACAAGCGACTACGGCAAGTCAAAGTTGGCGTTCCCGACCCCCGCTTTGCTTGGACGTCGGAGCAGGTCCTCGATCGGGTCAAGACGACGCTCATTTACGCCTTCGGGCAGAAGAGGATGCCCAACTACACTCTCGCGGGTTTCGCCCACGTGGGGATCTTCATCGCCTTCCAAGTGCTGTTGTTGAACAGCTTGATGTTGTGGGGGCGAGGTTTCGATTCCGGATTCGACTTCTGGGGAGTGCTGAGCGAGAGCCACATCATCGGCAAGGGGTATTCCTTCATCAAGGAGCTCGCAGCCTTCGCGGCAATCGTTGGCTCGCTGGCATTCCTCTATCTTCGCTGGGTCAAACGCGGCTACGACAGCGGTGACCCCGAAGCCGTCAAGGACAAGCCGAGGATGACACTCGGCCATCAGGTCAATCGGTATGTCTTCACCGAGCCCATCCTAATCCTCTTCATCATCATCACGATGATGCTGGCGGACTTCCTTTACGTCGGCTCCTCGCTCGTTCTGGACTCGCAGGCATTTGGCGAGCCGATTCACGCCGGGTGGTGGGAACCATTCGGGGGGATCACGGCGCAACTCCTGTCGGGCGTCGAGAACGATTCTGCACTTCGCGCACTTCAGCACGCGGGGTTCTGGTGGCACTCGTCGTTCGTCCTGATCTTTCTGAACATCTTGCCCTACTCGAAGCACTTCCACGTGCTGACCGTCATTCCGAACGTATTCGCCTACGACCCGCGCCCCAATGCGCTGCCCAAAGTCGAGGACCTCGAAGGGAAGGTCGAGCGAGAGGAATCGCTCGGCATCAACCGGCTCACCGATCTCACCTACAAGCACATCATGGACTTGTATACCTGCACCGAGTGCGGTCGGTGCAGCGACAACTGTCCAGCCTACATCACCGACAAGAAGCTTTCCCCGAAGCACCTCACTCTTGCCTTGCGCGACCACTTGTACGCAACCGAGCAAGCGATGTTTGGCAAAGACGCTTTGGTGGCGGAGCCGAGCGACGGCCCAGTTGAAGAGCCGACGCCGAGCTCGGGCGAAGAGCCGATTCACACCTTTCCTCGAGCTCCCGAAGGCGCCTACTTCGTCGGCGATACGGTGGTCGACCTCATCCCCAACATCTTGCACCCCGACGTCATCTGGGGGTGTACCTCGTGTCGCGCGTGCGAGGAGCAGTGCCCAGTCATGATCTCCTATGTCGACAAGATTGTCGGCATGCGCCGCGAGGAGGTCATGATGAAGAACGAGTTCCCCAGCGAGCTTCAAGGGGCATTCAACGGTATCGAGACCAATGGCAATCCCTGGAACCTCTCCTCGATGGACCGCGGCGACTGGACCGACGGGCTGCAGATTCCCCTTCTTGGCGACAAACCCGACGCCGAAGTGCTCTACTGGGTTGGATGCGCGGCGAGTTACGACGACCGTGCCAAGAGGGTCGCTCGCTCGGTGGCCAAGTTACTGAAGAAGGCCCGCGTGGACTTTGCGATCCTCGGGACCGAAGAAACCTGCACGGGGGACCCAGCTAGGCGCGCAGGGAACGAATACCTTTTCCAGATGCTCGCAGAGCAGAACGTCCAAACCCTCAACGGCTACGAAGTGTCGAAGAAGACAGTGATCACGGCATGCCCCCACTGTTTCAACATCCTCGGTAACGAGTACGGCGATTTTGGGGGCCAGTTCGATGTGGTTCATCACAGTGATTTCCTCAATGGCCTTCTCGTCGCTGGCAAGCTTGTTCCTTCGAAGGCGGTGAGGGGTAAAGTCGTCTACCACGACAGTTGTTATCTCGGTCGCTACAACCAGGTGTACGATTCGCCACGGCAAATTCTGGAATCGATCGAAGGTCTGGAGCTTACCGAGGTTCCGTACTGGAATCGCAAGAAGGGTCTCTGTTGTGGGGCCGGCGGCGCGCAGATGTTCATGGAGGAGCAAGGCGAAGAGCGCGTCAACAACAAGCGAACGCTTCAGCTCCTCGATACCGGCGCTACGACGATTGCCAGCGGTTGTCCCTTCTGCATGACGATGCTCACCGACGGCCTCAAGAAACAAGACAAAGACGAAGAGATCGCGCAGCGCGACATTGCGGAGATTCTCGCGGATGCCATCGAGCTCGACGAGGTCGAGGACACACCGGTCGCAGCGGAGTAGGTCACCGCTTCGTAACCCGGCAGTTGACACCTGCAGCGATGCGCCTAATCCTCGGCCACCATGACCGCGGGCGATTTTCTGCACGCTGCGTTTCACGAACCTCGCTTTCGTGCGTATCGCATCGTGGAGAGCGTCGTTTGGACGCTGATCCTGCTTTCGATCCTTCTCTTGATCATCGAACCCTTCTTTCCTGTGGGTTCCCGAGGGGACATGGTCCTCCAGGGGTTCGATCGCGTGATCCTTTCGTTGTTCTCGGTCGAAGTCTCTCTTCGAATCCTCACGTATCGACCACCCGAGCTCGAGGTCTTCAAGAGGACCCCGCTTGGGCGGCTGCGGACGGAAATTGTGGGGCGGATTCGCTTCGCCCTGACACCGATGATGCTGATCGACATCTTGACGGTACTCGCGCTGGTCCCCGCTCTGCGCGGCCTTCGGGTGCTTCGACTCTTGCGCCTGCTCCGAACGGCACGGCTCTTCAAGTATGCGAACCCGTTCTACGGGGTCATGCGGGCGTTCCAAGAAGACCGCCTTCTTTTCACCTTTGCGTTTTCCGTGCTCGGGACTGAAACGATTCTGGGGGGAATCAGTCTCTTCCTCGTGGAGCGCGGTGCGAACCCCGAAATCAACAATATCGGCGACAGCCTCTGGTGGGGATTGGTAACGATCACGACCGTCGGCTTTGGGGATATCACGCCGGTGACCACGCTGGGACGCATCATCGGCGGCGCCATGATGGTCGGCGGTATGTTCACGTTGGCGCTGTTCGCAGGAATCGTAGGTCACAGTTTGTTGCACGCAGTTCTCAGTATCCGAGAGGAGCAGTTCCGTATGAGCGGTTATGTCAATCACATCGTCGTTTGCGGGTACGAAATGGGAAGCGGGATGCTACTCGACGTGTTGGTCAACGCAATCAACACCGACGAGCAACCTGTCGTCCTCTTCGGTCCCTACGAACGACCGCGCGAGCTTCCGCCGGAGTTCATGTGGGTTCAGGGTGATCCGACCAAGGAAAGCGAGCTCAGCAAGGCACGGATCACGCAGTCGGCGAACGTGATCATTACCGGCTCGCGGCGGATCAAGCCACAACAAGCCGATGCCGCGACGATCCTGACGGCATTTACGATTCGTTCGCACCTCAGCAAGAGCCGCTTGGCAGCGAAGCGCAAGAAGCCCGTGCACATCGTTGCAGAGGTCCTCGATTCGGAGAACGTGCAGCACGCGAGGGCGGCCGGAGCGGACGAGGTCGTCGAAACCCGCCGAGTCGGGTACTCACTGCTCGCGCACGCCGTGTCATATCCTGGTATTGCGGATGCGACGAGCCGAGTGGTGTTTGCTGGGCATCAAAACCTCTACGTCGGTGCTCTTCCCACAACTGTGACGGCCCCCATTGCATTCGACCAGCTCAGTCAAGAGATGCGCGCGGCAACGGGTTGTTTGGTGGTCGGAGTGCGCGATCCGACAACCGGCCGAGAGCGTGTGAACCCCCCGAAGGACGAGCTCGTCGCGCCGGAGATGGAGGTTTTGTACCTAGCGACAAGGCCCCTCTCGGAACAGGCATGACGCTCCGGCCCAGGTGCGAGCCGATGCTCGCCCGCCCCGGCGCACGCTTCTCCTGCGAAGGAGACGGGCTCTGCTGCAGTGATGTCCATGCGATCGGCCCCTTGAACGAGGAAGACATCGTTTTTCTATCCGCCATTTCGGAAGAAGCCATCGATCGTCACGCGGACGACGATGCGGCCGTGTTGATGATGCGCAGTGATACCGGCACGTGCGTGTTCTGGAGTGAACGCGGGTGTGCGCTCCACATCAAGCTCGGCCCGGAGAGGAAACCAAGCCCATGCATCCAGTTTCCGTACAGCCTCACCGCCACGCCCACGGGTGGACGCATCGCGACCCAGCATCGATGTCCCTGTCGAACTCTCGGAACCCGAGCGCCGGTGAGTGCCGATGGCGCGCGCTCCTGCCTCCTCGGCCGCCGCGGAGAGCTCAAACCGGATCACGCCGTCAAAGAACCCATGGCTTGGTCTAAGTCCGAATCGATTTCATTTGGCGAATACGAAAGGCGCGAGAGCGCGGTGATCGAGTCGCTCATCGACGGGCAAAGTATCGGTCGGACGCTCGCCGTCGAGCCTTTCCCAACGCTCGATGGCCTCGCGTGGGCCGAAGTGTCCGACGAGCTAAGAGAGTTTCATGGGCCGTCGCGGGTGGCGACAGCCGCACGATGGTTCGGTGATGCCCTCGGTTACCTGATCGACCGGCGCGAGCGAACGGAGCGTGACCGGCCATGGGACTTCTCGTTTGACCGAGCCCAACAACGCATCGTGGCCCCAGAGCCACCGAATCGAGTATTTGGTGATTGGCTCGCGGATGAAGTCTGGGCGCTTCGGTGGACTCCATTCGGCAGCTTCGCCAAGGCGCGTGCCGAGCTCGCCACCCGCCTGGCCGTGGCACGACGCATCGCCGGATGGCTCGACATCAGCAACCCGAAAAGCGACAACGTTTCGGCCGCCGAGGCGGTGATGATCGTAGACGTGATCGGCAGCACGGACTCATGGGAAAGCGTGCGGCAAGCGATCGTGGAGCAATAGCGTCAGTCGAGCCGCTTCCGTACCGCTTGGTTGAGCCTGTACTCGAAGTTTTCGGGGGAGAAGCCGATCTGGACGATATCGTCGATCTGGAACGTGGGAATGCTAGTGCGCGGATTGATCTTGCCTAGCCGCTCTTTGGCTGCCTCATCCTCGTCGATGTCGTACTCGGTGTAGGCGATGTCGTTGTAGCTTAGATACTCGCGCGCGCGTCGACACGAGCCGCACCACTGAGTGGCATACATCTCGATCTTCACCTGACTCAGCGCAGCCTTTGCATCCTCTTCGGAGATGGCGTCCTGCACCGGTTGTTCGGCGGGGGCTTCGGGGGCTGGGGCGACTTCCACTCTACGAGCCTCTATTTGCTCTGGAGTTGGCGGCGATGGTGGAACCGGAACCGACGAAGGCTCGGGCTCGGTGCGAGGCGACTCGGGTGCGGCGGTCTTGACGGTTGGTGCTGGTACGCTGCGTGTGGGCACGCCGCGTTCGGGCGCCGTCGGTTTGAAATCCGAGAATGCGGCTAACGCCAGGGCGCCGCCTCCAAGTAGCAGCGCGACCAGAGCCACCCCGACCCACCGAGCGGCTCGCGATGACGGCTGTTTCGAGGGCATCACACTCAGCCGACAAAGCTGACACTCGCCTCGGCCGTCGAGTGGCAGCTCGTGCTTTTCGCACATTCCAAGCGACCCCACATCCATGCCCTAAAGAATATCACGCGGAGACCGGCACCGGTTGACGCGGCCCTAGCGCTGCGACCGACGAGCCCTAAAAGCCCATAATCTTGGCAACTGCGTAGCGCATGACTTCGGTCGCGCCGCCCCCGATTCGGAACAGGCGAGCATCGCGCCACGCACGGGCAACCCACAGCTCTTCGAGGTAGCCCATCCCGCCGTGGAACTGCACGCATTGGTCCATGATCTCCGCCGTCACATCACCTACGTAAGCCTTGGCCATCGAAACGATTCTCGTCGTTTCCATCGAGAGGGGTTGCTTGTTGACGAACTTGTCCTCGTTGTAGGCAGCGCACGCCTTGTAGGAGAGCGCTTTTGCTGCCTCGTACTTGGTGTATAGATCGACGAACTTCTGCTGCCAGTACTCGCGCTTGATCAATGGTTTTCCGAATGCGACGCGCTCTCGGCCAAACTGCACCGATCGGTCGAGAGCGAGCTTCGACCCCTCGAGCCCGCTCACACAACCGACGAGTCTCTCCGACTGAAAGTTCTGCATGAGGTACACGAAGCCCATGCCTTCCTGCCCAAGCAGGTAACGCTTCGGTACGCGCACGTCCTCGTAGAACAGCTCAGCCGTGTCGCTCGACCAGTTGCCCGCCTTCTTGAGCTTCTTCGAAACACTGAAGCCCTTCACGTCCGTGGGACACAAGATGATCGAAATACCGTTGTGACCGGCTTCGGTGTCGGTCTTGACCATCAGTGTCACGAAATCGGCCCGGGTTCCATTCGTGATGTAGGTCTTCGAACCATTGATCACATACTCATCACCGACCAGCCGCGCGGTCGTTCGCAGAGCTGCGACGTCGGAGCCGGCGCCTGGCTCGCTCACACCGAGTGCCGCAATACGTTCACCCCGGATGGCTGGCGTCAGGAACTCTTCTTTGTGCTCGCGGGTGCCTAGGTCGTTGATGACCGGCGTGGCCATGTCCGCCTGAACGAGTAATCCCATCGTGACCCCCGCAGCCCCGCAACGTGTCAGCTCCTCAGACTTCACCACGCTCATCCAGAAGTCTCCGCCTCCACCGCCGACGTCTTCGGGATAGTGGGCGCCGAGGATGCCGAGCTCGCCGGCCCGCTCGAACACGGAATTGGGGAAGAGCTCGTCCTCCTCCCACTGGTCCACTTTCGGTGCGAGCTCGTTCTCCGCGAAGCTTCTCACTTGCTGTCGGAAAATATGGTGCTCTTCCTGAAAGGGCTGAAAAGTAGTGGTCATGGCTCCCTCGCTACCAATGAATGAACGTTCATTTAGTAGCTGGAGGCCCGCGATTTGGCAAGTATCGAGTTTGTGCGGTGGTTTTCTACTGGTTGGGCGGCTCGATCCGTCCGGCAGCTTTGTCGAGCACGATCGCGTCCAAGCGTTCGGGGTAGGTCTTCGGCTGGAGCTCGGCCCTCAGGTCGCTGAGAAGCTCGTCGAGCGCGGCCTTCCGACCCTCGCGCCACAGGCGACGCCGAATGCTGTTGCTCGCGTCTTGGAGACTCTCGACCCTTGCTGGCTGAATGGCCGTCAGTTGGAGCACACTCCATTTCCCGTCGCCAAGGTCGATCGGCTTCTGGGTGATGTCGTTTTTCTTCTCGAGGGCGAAGGCGGCTTTCACCAATGCTGCGTCCACGGCAGGGTCGTCCGTGCTGCCCACCGTGCGCCCGTCCTTCGTGAAGTAGAGGAGGTCGCCGCCGCGGAGCTTGGTTTCGGTATCGAGGCTTCGTTGTTTTGCGATCGCACCGAAGGTCTTGTTTGTGCCTGCTTCACTCTCGGCGATGATCTCCTTTGCCTCTCGTCGACTGCCGACCAAGATGTGACGCGCGCGACGCATTTCCGGCCTTCGAAACTCGTCAGGATGCTCGTCATAGTAGGTGGCGATTTGCTCTTCGTCGATCGGTTCGATCTGCTCTGCTTGCTCGATCTCTTTTCGGAGGAAGAACTGCGTGATCGTTCGGTCCACAAACGCCACCACGTCCGGGTCATCGGCGTAGCCGAGCCGCTCCGCACCTTGTTCGAAAATCTCGGACTTTACGCGGTCGTCAGCAAACTGGCGTAGGATCTTCGGATCCTCGAATCGCTTTCGTGCATATGGCGAGCGCGCGTTGATATTGTCTTCGAGCTCTCCAACGGTGATCTTCACATCGCCAACGGTCGCAAATACGCGTGCCCGTCGTGCTTCTTCCTCGGTCGCAGGTGCGTCCCCCGCAAGCGCTTGCAAGGAAAACGCGCCGATCAGCACGACCGAACCCAGTGCATAACCCCGCATGGGCGGCCAGCGTTTCACGGCGCCCGGACCCGGTCAAGCGCCACGCTCGGAGAAAAACGTGGCGAGCTCGGAGGACAACCGGTCCGGCTCGAACCAGTGGATCATGTGGCCCACGCCGGCGATCTCAACGAAGCGATGGTCGAGGATCGCGCTCATTCGTGCCTCTTCATCGGCGAGTCGTAGGCCTCCCTGACCGGCGACGATCAGGGTTGGGACCGGGATCGCTTCTAAGGTCCGCGAAAATAGATCGGCTTCGAACGGGCGGGGCGAAAACGTCTTGTGCAGCGGGTCGAAAGTCCACTGAAGGCCCCCTTCGACCGCCATCGTGCTCTTCGACACGAGAAAGAGACCGAGCTCGTCCGGCAGCTCCGGGTTTTGAATTCGCATCCGCCTCAGCGCCGTGGATTCATCCTTCATCGGTGCACGATTTCTCTTGCGCGTTTTCGAGACGCCTTCTAACCAAGCGCGGAGACGGCTGGCCGGATCTCGGGCCTCCATTTCCGGCGGGCCGAGACCCTCGATCAACGAGAGTGTGCGCAGCTTTTCCGGTCGAGCCGCCGCATACATTGCACAGGCGCTACCCCCCATCGAATGGCCGACCAGGTGAATGCGGCGGCTGGCGAGTTGTGGGATCAACTCCTCGAGATCGAGGACGTAGTCGGGAAAGTGATAGTAGCCACCAGCGCCGATCCATTCGGTTTGTCCGTGCCCTCGCCAATCAAAGGATGCAACCCCGTGCCCAGCCGCGGCTAGCCCACGCGCGACTGCATCGAAGCTCCACGCGATGTCGAGAAAGCCGTGGCATAAGATTACGTCTACAGGCTGATCACCCCAAACGATGACATGGTGTCGCAGGCCGTTCGCGACGACCATGTGCTCGCGTGTCGCCAGCATTAGCTCGTCTCCTCGAACCTGCGAGGTGAAAGCGCCTTCGCCTCTCTCGAGGGTGGTTCGCCGACGATCGCTTCGGCGATCAGCTCCGCGGTCAGAGGAGCAAGCAGGATTCCGTTTCGGAAGTGCCCACTAGCGAGCAGCAGCCGTTCGACGTGAGTTTCGCCAACCAGTGGCAGACCGTCGGGGGTTCCGGGGCGGAAGCTGGACCAGTGACCTCGAACGGCGGCATTCTCGAGGGCCGGTGCGATCCGTGTCGCTGTCTGAATGACTTGCGCCATCCCCCCGAAGGTGGTGCCTCGCGCGAAGCCCACGTGCTCTTCGGTGGAGCCACAGAGCACCTGTCCGTCCGGACGCGTTACGACGTAGCCACCAGCGCCAAAGACGATGCGTCGAAAGATCGGGGGCCGCGTGCGGGTAGCAAGCATTTGACCGCGGACCGGATAAATCGCGTTGGCGTCGAGTCGAATCCCCGGGATCAGGGTCGTCCAACTGCCCGCTGCGACCACTACGCGGTCAGCCTCGATCACCTCTCCGTCGAGTTTGACGCCGCGCGCCTGGCGGCCGTCCAAGATGATGTTGCGTACCGCTGAGCCCGTCCGGAATACCGCTCCTTCGCGTTCGGCTCCGAGCGCGACAGCCGAAAGAAGCGTCTTGGGCTCGACCTGGGCGTCTTCGGCCACGTGCAGTGCCCCATGTGTTTCCGGATTACAGGACGGCTCCTCCGCAAGCAGCTCTTCGCGTGTCCATCTGTCGCAACGAACACCATTCGCCTCGAGCGCGGAGGCTTGAGCGTCGATCTCGACCCGATCGGCCTCGTCGAACGCGAGCTTGATCACGCCGCAACGTCGAAATCCGACATCGATACCAAGGAGCTCATCGAGCTCGTCGGAGAGGTGGGCATGTAACTCACGGCTGCGTCGCCCCAACTGGAGTGCAAACGCGTCTCGGAACAACTCGACCGAGGGTCCGAGAATTCCGGCTGCCGCCGACGAGGCCTCGGCACCCGGCACGCTCTTTTCCAAGACCAGCACCCGGACGTCATTCTTCGCGAGTCGATACGCGACGCTGCAGCCCATCACCCCGCCACCGACGACGATCACATCCGGTCGCATCGAGCGAAGTTAGCGGCTTGGACGTGCCCCGTAAAGGCACCGCGATGTGGTACCCAAGGGGCTACAGTCAGGGATCTTCAGCCGAAGATGTCGCGGTAAGTGACCAGGAGCATGACGCCTAGGAGGAAAACGATGCCGAAAGCATGGACCGCCATCTCGAAGCGCTCGTTGGCCCTTCGGCGCGCGACCATTTCGTACCCGAGAAAGATCAAACGACCGCCGTCGAGGGCGGGGAACGGCAGGAGGTTGAACATCCCTAGCGCGACTGAGATGAACATCAGAATCCACAGGAATGCCGGCAAGCCTGCTTCCGCGGCCTCGGCGACCATCTTGCCCATCATCACGGGACCGCCGATGCCTTCCGTGCTGCGACGCTGCACCATATCGGCGAGCCCTTCGAGCTGCATGACCGTCATTTGCCATGGAAACACGATCGACAACTTTGCGGACTCCCAGACGCTGAGATTTTCGTAGAGTCGCGTCATCTGTGCGCTCACGCCGATCTGGCCTCTTCCACCGCGATCGGCGGGGGTAATCGTCAAAGGAGGCAGCTCTTGGCCCGCTCGCTCGACGACATATTCGGTGGGTTGCCCAGCGCGTGGTGCGGTCGCGTCGATCAATTGCCCGACGTTCTCGATCTCCTGCCCGTCTGCCTTGACGATCACGTCCCCTTCTTTGAGTCCTGCCTTCGCGGCAGGGGAGTCGGGCACGACATGCGCCACCTGCATGGGTTCCGCGGGCTGCCGGGGCGGAAGGGTGTTCGTCACGCCTAGCCCGAACACGATCAGCGATGCCGTGAGGTAATTGGCGAATGGCCCTGCGGCGATGGTGGTCGCGCGAGCAAGCCAACTCTTGTTCGGGTAGAGCTCGGGATCGTTCGGATCGACCTCCTCGTTGGGGTTCATCCCGGCGATCTGCACGTACGCAAGGAACGGGATGACGGCGACCTGAAAAACCGTCGGGCTTCCTTTCGGCTGATAGCGAAACAACGTCGGGCCGAAACCGATGCTGTAGCGAAGGACCCGCATGCCGAATGCTCGGGCGGCCAGATAATGACCCCCCTCATGAATGATGATGAGCACCGACAGCGCGACGACTGTAATAAGGACCTTAAAAAGCACGCTATCCACGATCACCAGCATAATGCGTCGGGGGATCCCGTCGAGGTTTGGGGCCGGCTCTTCGCGCCAAGAAGCGGCTGCGGGGCTTCCGACACCTGTTTACTCTGACTGGATCACTACACTTGCCAAGGGCGTTTCGCCCCGAAAAAGTTGGTTCCAGTGCGGTTCACTGTCGCAGTTGGCTCTCGTTTTGCGTAATATCCCGGCCACCTGAGGAACGGGGTAGGTTGTGGTTGTACATCATCTAAAAGCGAAAGTTGTCTTGCCAGCGCTCGGTTTCGCCCTGGCTCTTGCGGTGTGCACCGCTCCGCAGACGGCTGTTGCGCAGGACGCGTTTAGCTGCATCGAGGAGCTCTCCGACGATGAGGTGAAATACAGGATTCGCGTCATCGAGGATGACCTTCGCGACGGCAAGAAGCACGCTGCCGCCTGGCGATACACGTGGATGTCGATCTTTCTAGGCCTCGGCGGTGGCGCGACGTATCTGGCGGTCAATGCCGCACAGGACAACAAGCAATGGGACAAGTTTGGTTGGGCCTATCTCGCATCGGGCTTCTATTTCTCGGGAGTGGTGCATGCAGTGCTGCCGGCCGCGGACGTCTGGGGCGCCAAACGCATCGGCCGCAAAGACGGAAGCACCGAAGAAGCGCGGCGCGCGAAGCTGCGATACGCGACGGAGACCCTTCAAAAGGCGAATGACACTCAGGAGCTCCTTGGGGGGCCGTTGGGAGTCGTAGGAGCGACCATCTTTGGTGTGGTTGGCGGCTCGGTGAAGGCGGCCCAATGGAAAGGCCAAACCAGAGGCTTGACCGCGGGGTTATTCGTCGCGCCGCCCGTTCTTGCGATCCTTGCCGCTTCGACCGCACCCCGGGAGGCGGTTGCCACGTGGGAGGGCTACCGCGGCATTGCGTGCTCGAGCAAGTACTACGACATTCACGAGGAGGGCCCCGAGCTCGACTTCAGTATGAACCCCGCCGGCGGCTCGTTCACGCTCCGCTTCTAGCCGGCTACGGTTCTTTCTTCCGCCTCAGGCGGGCACGGAGCCGGGCCGCGTAACCCTTCTTGTTTTGCTGTTTGGCGCGCCCCACGGCCAATGAATCTTCGGGCACGTCCCGGGTGACGGTCGTTCCGCTCGCAATATAGGCGCCTCGCCCGACCGTGACCGGTGCAACCAGCTGGGTGTCGCTCCCGATGAATACATCATCGCCGATGACTGTCGTGTGCTTTTGCTCACCGTCGTAGTTGCAGAAGATCGTGCCAGCGCCGATGTTCGCGCCTTTTCCGATGACGCCGTCGCCCACGTAAGCGAGGTGGTTGACCTTGGACCCTTCACCGAGGGTCGTCTTCTTCGTTTCGGAGAAGTTCCCGACCTTGCTGCGGGGTCCAAGCTCGGACTGAGGGCGAAGATGACTAAACGGTCCAACGCTGGCCCCTTCGCCAATCGACGAGTCTGTCGCCACGCTGTACGGCAAGACCAAAGCGTTCGCCTCGACCACGACATCGGTTAACACGCAACCGACGTCGATCGACGCCCCCTCGCGAACCACACACCTCCCGCGCAAGTGAACCTGCGCGCCGAGCGACGCACCGCCTTCGACCTCGCAATCAGCATCGACGTAGAGGCTATCGAGATCGGTGATTGCAACACCCTTTTCGGCGAGGGATTCTGCGATCCGACGTCTGGCCCGGGCCGCGCAAATCGCGAGATCGCGTTGGTCGTTGACGCCTATGAGGTCAGCCATATCGCCCGCAACGGTTGCTACACTTCCGCGGCGCGCCGCGAGCTCCACCACGTCCGTGAGGTACAGCTGGCCTTGGGCGTTGTCCGGCGTCAGCTGCCCAATCGCATTGCGCAGAAACGCAGCATCGATGTCGTACAGCCCTGGGTTGACCTCGTTGATCTTCCTTTCTTCATCGGAGCAGTCGCGATCCTCGACGATCCGGACGACGGCTCCCTCGGCATCTCTGAGGATGCGGCCATAGCCCTCTGGGACGGCGAGGTTCGCCGTGGCCAATCCGAGGCTTGCCTTCGCTGCACGCGATGCATCGAGCAGGACATCAATGAAGCCTGATGGAATGAGCGGGCAATCGCCATAGAGGACCACTACCCGGCCCGAGAGCGTGGGGTCGGACTCGAGGGCGCAACGGACCGCATCACCGGTGCCGCGCTGCTCAGGTTGAAGCACGACCTCGACCCGTGCACCGAATGCCTCCACGACCTCGCGTTCGACTTCCGCTCGCCCATGGCCGACCACCACTAGACATCGTGCAGCACCCGCCTCCAAGGCGGTTTGGACGACCCAGGATATCAGCGGACGGCCTGCGATCGTGTGAAGCACCTTGGGACGGCTGCTCTTCATCCGGGTGCCCTCGCCAGCGGCCAATATGATCGCACTCCACGGGGCTTGTTGGTTGGTCGGCATGATTCAGGCCTGGACAGTGGAGGTCAGATAAAAGGCTACTTTGGCAAGCGCTGCGATGTCGTGCACATCTTCGTCGAATGCGGGCACTTCGACAATCCGTGTGTCTTGTCCGATTTGAGAGCTCAATCGTTCGACTTCGGTCCGATCGGCGATGGCCCACCTCCTTTCGTCTCGAAGCGCCTGCTCGAGCCGCGGTTGAAGATCTGCCGCATCAATCGCTTCGGGCAAGACTTCTCGAAGGGCCGTGACTTGCTCGGCGGCCGAAAGGCGGGGCTCTTCGATCAGGCTGTGGACTTGATTTACGACCACTGCCTCTCGATTCATACCAGCATCCTGAAGCTTGTCGCTGAAGTAACGCGCTTCGCCGATGGCGAGGGGGGCAGGGCTGGTAACCAAAACGAACGCTACCTCGGGGCTCCTCAACGCATCCGACACCTGCTCGGCTCTATCTTTGAATCCGCCAAACATTTCGTTGATCCCGCTCACGAACTCGGCCACTTTTTCGAGGAATTCGAGCCCCGTGATCTTACCGATCCCTTTTAGAAGCACGGTTGCACTTCTGCCGACCAAACCAAACCCCGCTTTGCCGGCTCCTTCGAACACCTGGAGAAACCAACGCATCGCGGGTGAATCGATCGCGTCGATCAGCCGCTCAGGGGCGGTGAGAAAGTCGATCGCATGTGAAGTAGGCGGGGTGTCGAGCACCACGAGGTCCCACTGTTCGTCCTTGCGCACCTCATGGAGTTTCTCCATGGCCATGTACTCCTGGGTGCCCGCGAGCGAGCTCGCGACGTACTGGTAGATTTGGTTGTTCAGAATGCGGTTGCGGGCTTCTTCGTCCGAAGCGTATTTCTCGACCAGCCCATCGAACGTGCGTTTGGTGTCGAGCATCATGGCCGACAAAGCACCCTTGCATTCGAGCCCATACCTTTGAAAAAGCGCGCGAGGGACGTCCTGCTCACTCGTCGTCATCTCGTCGAGGCCCAGGCTGTTCGCCAGTCGACGGGCGGGATCGATGGTCAGGCACAGCACTTTGCGGCCTTCCATGGCAGCATGGACGGCCATGGCGGCGGCCGTGGTGGTCTTTCCGACGCCGCCGCTCCCGACGGTCACGACGACACGGTGACTGTCGAGCACGTCCGCGAGACTCATCGAAGGCGACTCTAGCAGCCCTATAGACGATGTCGATCTTCCTGAAATCGCTGGATTTTGTAGAATCTTTGCCCAAGAGAGAGGAGCACAATAGGCTACATTTGACTACATCAGTAGGAGCTCTCTCATGAACGAACGCCGCGCGCAACGAAGCCAAGACCCATACCGCGCCTTGTGCCTTCAGCTCGAGCACTCGAGGACTCATGGCGCGCTCGAGGCGGTGGTGGTCGCCATCGACAATGGGCTGCTCGTCGCGGGTGCAGGCGACGAGTCGCTGTGCGAGGCGTTAGGGGCGGTGGCGCCGTTGGTGGACGAATCGCGCTTCGAAGGCGCGATGCCGAGGGCGCTCGATGGTCAGAACATCGATGTTCGCACCATGCGTCTCGAGGGCGAGATGCTCTACGTCGCGAGCGCGGGTCATCGGCCTGCGGACGTCTGGTTGCAACGCTCGATCAATGGAGTCCGCCGCATCCTAGGCCGAAGGCTCGACCGGAACTAGCCACGCAGCCGCTGCGGAAACCAGCCCTCAGTTTGTCGTCAACTGGCTCTGCATGGCGGCAAGGGCTGCCTGGCGAATCAAATCCCCTGCGCCGCGGTCCAACAACTGCTCAGCCACTTCCTCCCCAAGAGCATGCGCGTGCTCGATCGCATTGGGCGAGCCGGGCTCCATGTACGCGTCTGAGGCCGCGGTCAGTAGTTGATCGCCGTCATACGAGGCTACGAGGCCTTCGAGCTTGATTCGCGCGTCCGCGATGGTGGCATGCCCTGCAATCGGGGAATGACAGTTCCCTTCCAGCTTTTGGAGCATCGCGCGCTCGGCTGTAATCTCGATGCGTGCGATCGAATGTTCGATGGCGCTCAGTCGATGGCGCAAGGCGTCATCTTCGAGGGAGCCCTCGATGGCGAGCGCTCCTTGACCCACCGCCGGTAGACACAGGTCGGGAGACAGCACCTCATGCGGGACCTGATCGAGCAGGCCAGCACGCGACAGGCCCGCTGCGGCGAGGACGATCGCATCGCACCGCCCTTCTTGAAGCTTGCGCAGGCGCGTTTCGATGTTGCCGCGCATGGGAAGGAAAGCGAGGTCGGGGCGCCTCCGCTGGAGTTGCACGATTCGCCTTCGCGACGTGGTGCCGACCCGGGCCCCCCGCGGAAGAGATGCGAGGTCGGTTCCGTCCACGGTCACGAGCACGTCCCGTGGATCCTCGCGCACGGGAATGCTGAGAATGCCCATTCCTTTCGCGAGCGGGACGTCGCCTGGTACGTCTTTGAGAGAGTGGACCGCAAAATCAGCTGCGCCTCGGACGACGACGGCTTCGACTTCACTGACAAACAAACCCTTGCCACCGACCTGTGCGAGGGGACGGTCCTGAATTCGATCCCCCTCCGAGACTACGTGCACTTCCTCGATCGTGAGCTCGGGGAACAGCTTCTGGAGCTCTCGACCGACCCAGCGAGTTTGAATTAAGGCCAGGTTGCTGCTTCTGGTGGCGATACGGAGCTTCACTTGGATTCGCCCGTGGGGCCGGATGCGGCTGCGGCGGTCAACTGCGTGACGTTTGCCTCGTCACCGGCCTCGATCGAGGTTTCCGTCCCGCCGCTGTCGTCATCGGTGATCGCGAAGAGCCTGCGCACCGTGTCGATCAATTGGGCGCCGTCCGCCTCGGCCGCGCCGGCCTTGAGCTGGATCATCGGCTGGTGCAGCAGCTTGTTCACCAACGAGCGCGCCATGGCTTCGAGCACGGCACGATCAGACGGATTCAGGTTTTGGAGCCGGCTGAGTGCTCGTCGAAGCTCCTCGTCGGCAACGTCGCCGAACTGTTTCCGTAGAGCGACGATCGTCGGTGCCAATTCGAGCGACCGGCGCCACGTCAAGAACGATGCCACTTCCTCTTCGATGATGCGCTCGGCTTGGTTTGCCTCGCGCGCTCTGACGGCCAGGTTTTCCTCGGCTACCTGCTGTAGGTCGTCGACATCGTATACGAAAACGTTGTCCATCGTGCCCACTCGCGGGTCTACATCGCGGGGCACGGCGATATCGATGATGAACAGCGGGCGGTGTCGACGGCTCCGAACGACTCCTTTCATGAGCTCCGGCGTCAGAATGAACTTGCTGCTTGCGGTCGAAGCGATCACGACGTCGGCCTCGGCGAGCTCGGTCGTCAGTCGTTCGTAGGGAACAGGGCGACCCCCGCACGAGCTCGCAAGCTTCTCGGCTCGCTCTTCGCTCCTGTTGATGACGTGGAGCTGCGTCCCGGTTTGACGGAGGCTTCGAGCGGCGGTTTCTCCCATGTCGCCAGCGCCCAGCAGAAGTGTGCGGCGGCCATCGAGGTTGCCGAAGATCTTCTTTGCGAGCTCGCAGGCGATCGAGCTGACGCTTACGGTGCCTTGGGCGATCCCGGTTTCGTTGCGAATGCGTTTCGCGGTCGAGAATGCCTGGCTGAAACACCGGCCAAGGAGTGGGCCGGCGGTACCGGCGCTCCTAGCCGCGTCATAAGCCTCTTTCACCTGTCCGAGTATTTGTGGTTCGCCTACCACCATCGAGTCGAGGCTCGACGCAACGCGAAATGCATGACGTACTACGGCCACACCGCGCTCGGTGTAGAGGACATCCTCCGATGCGTCGTCGGGCAGGCGGCTGCCAAGCGTGTGTCTCGCGCTTCGAACTGCTTCGGCGGGGTTCGCGCTCGTGGCATAGAGCTCGACTCGATTGCAAGTCGAGATCAGCAGCGCTTCGTCGAAGCTACCCCTCGCCGAGATTTCCTTCAGCTCGTCTTCCAGTCTTTCGGGCGCAACGGCCAGGCGTTCGCGTACCTCCACTGGCGCGGTCCGATGTGACAAACCGACGACTACGAAATCCCGCATCAGGCGCTCCCACCCGCTGCGCGTACGACGTAACCTGCCAGAACGAGCAATGTGCACACGAAGCCCATGATCGTGCCAAGCGCGGCTTTACGGCCCTGCCAGCCTGCGGCGACCCGAAGCACGATCACGGCCGCGAAGATCGCCCAGGCAAGCAAGCCAAGCAACTGACTCACGTAAAATTCCGAGCCATCCGTCCGCAGAAGCCAGAACGTGCCGGTCACCATTCCGAACGTCAGGAGTGGAAACCCCGTAAGCACCGCCCGCAGCCCGATCGTGTCGAGCACATCCAGGGAGGGGAGGCGTTGAAAGAGCCCACTCAGCTGCCGGCGTCGCAGGAGGCGTTCTTGAAGCACGTAGGCGACGCCAGCTCCGAACGCGAGCGCAAACGCGACCAGTCCCAAGATGTTTGCACCGATGTGAAGGGTCAGCACTGCGTCTTCCACGGGCGGTGACACAGGGGCGTAACTGCTTCCGAGACCCGACGCGAGGAAGAGCATGAGGGCGACGGGAACCATGAACGCACCTAGCACCGTGACATCGAATCGATAGGAGGCCAGCAGGAACGCAATCCCGATCCCCAGCGACGAGATGCTGAGAATTTGTGAGATGTCAGCCAGTGGGATGTCGCCCGGTGGAGGACTCTCCAACATCAGGAACGCGAGGTGTGCGCCGAGGGCCGAAACGAAGACGAGTCCGGGAAGGCGTCGCATCGAGTCCGAGCGGCGCGTCAGAAGCGTCAGGTATAGAATGCATGCGATCCCGTAAAGGGTTGCCGTGGCGATAAAAAGGCCGCTTTTCATGGTCTTGACTGGGCCCCCACGCGCGTGGCTCAACCCAGAAAAAAGCCTACCATGCACCGGTTTTGGGCGGTAGTCAGGGACCGGTGGACGTTGACAATACGACATCGCGTCCTTACTTAGTCCGGTACACGAAACCCGAAGAGGAGCACAGATGGCTGGTCCAAATGTACACGCGGTAAACGACCTGAACTTTGACACGGAGGTTCTGAGCTCAGATACACCCGTGCTCGTCGATTTCACGGCGGTTTGGTGTGGGCCGTGCAAGCAGATCGCGCCGCTCATCGACCAGCTCGCGGACGAGTACGTCGGTAAGGTCAAGGTGACCAAGCTGGACATCGATGAAAACCCCGGCATGGCCGCCAAGTTCGGCATCCGCGGTGTCCCAACGCTGATGGTGTTCAAAGGCGGCGAGCTCGTGGCTCAACACGTCGGTGCCGCGCCGAAGACGACCATCGCGCAACTCATGGATCGCGCCCTGTAGGCAACTTCTTAGTGGCCAGTGCTGCCGAAGCCGGCTTGGCCTCGTTCCGTTGGGCCTAGGTGGGTTTCGTCGTCGACCGCTTCAACTTCGACGTGCGTCACAGGTGCGACGACGAGCTGAGCGATACGGTCGCCGTTGTCGATAGTGAACGGCTCGGTCCCATGGTTGATCAAGAGGACCTGAAGCTCGCCGCGGTAGTCCTCGTCGATCGTCCCCGGCGCATTGAGCACCGTGAGGCCCTGACGCGCCGCAAGGCCCGAGCGTGGCCGTACCTGACCCTCGTGGCCGGGCGGTAGCGCGATGCGCAACCCGGTAGGGACGCGCGCCCTGGTCCCCGGGTCGATCGTGATCGGAGCGTCGAGACAGGCAGCGAGGTCCATCCCCGCCGCGCCGCTCGATTCATAACGCGGGAGCACCGCGTCGGCGCGCATCTTGAAGACGCGCAGCGTGGCCATTAGTCGTTTCGTTCGCCGGTGCGCTCGCGGGTGCGCTCACGGGGTCGGTCACCGTCGCTGTCGCGATCCTGGGTTCGTGCGCGGTCTCGATCGCGGTCCCGATCACGATCACGATCGCGGTCACGGTCCCGGTCTCGCCCACGATCACGGTCTCGATCGCGGTCTCCATCCCGTCCACCGGCGCGGGCGCCGCCGCGACCGCCGCGATCGCGATCTCGGCCGCCACGGCCGCCCCGGTCTCGGTCACGGCCGCCTCGCCCGCGACCACCGTCCCGGTCTCGCCCGCGACCACCGTCCCGGTCTCGCCCGCGACCACCGCCGCCCTCACGGCGTTCGCGCTTCTCGGGCTCGACGTAGCCTTCGGGCTTTTCGAGCAGGGCCTTGCGTGACAACCGAATGCGGCCTTCGCGGTCGATGTCGCTGATCATCACCTCGACCTCGTCGCCGAGGTCCATGACGTCCGCGACTTTTTCGACGAAGCCCCAGTCCATGTCGGTGATGTGGAGGAGCCCGTCCTTGCCTGGAGCGATCTCGAGGAACGCACCATAGTTCTCGACGCGTCGAACGACGCCCTTGTACTTGGTTCCGATTTCAGGCTCGACCGTGAGGCTCTCGATGATTGCGATCGCCTTCTTGAGCGCTTCGCCATCCGGTGACGCGATGCTGATCGTCCCGTCGTCGGAGATATCGATCTTGGCGCCTGTCTGATCCGTAATCGCCTTGATCATCTTGCCGCCGGGGCCGATGACGACACGGATCTGGTCGGGCTTGACCTTGAGAGTCTCGATTCGCGGCGCGTACTGCGAAAGATCCGGACGGTGCGTTGCCAGCACCTCGTTCATCTTCTCGAGGATGTGGAGCCGGGCGTCACGCGCCTGATCGAGCGCCTCGCTCATGATCTCCCGCTTCAAGCCAGCGATCTTGATGTCCATCTGGATGGCGGTGATGCCCTTGGCGGTGCCGCAGACCTTGAAGTCCATGTCGCCGAGGTGATCCTCGTCGCCCAGGATGTCGGTCAGAACAGCGTACTTAGCGCCTTCCATGATCAGACCCATCGCGACGCCGGCGACGGCCGCCTTGAGCGGAATGCCCGCGTCCATCATCGCAAGGCTTCCACCGCAAACGGTGGCCATCGACGACGACCCATTCGACTCCGTAATCTCGGAGACAATGCGCAACGTGTATGGGAACTCCTCGCGCGAGGGGAGAAGCTGCGTCATCGCGCGCTCAGCGAGATTGCCGTGACCAACTTCGCGCCGACCGGGGCCGCGGAGGAACTTCGTCTCGCCCACGGAGTACGGGGGGAAGTTGTAGTGGAGCATGAACGGCTTCCAGTAGTCGTCGATCAGGCCGTCCATCTTCTGCTCGTCCTGACGGGTACCGAGCGTGGTGGTCACGATGCTCTGGGTCTCACCACGGGTGAAAAGCGCTGAGCCGTGAACACGCGGCAAGAGACCGACTTCGATGCTGATCGGTCGCACGGTCTTATAGTCGCGACCGTCGACCCGGCGTTTCTCGTCGAGCACCTGGGCGCGCATCGTGTCGTAACGGAGGGCCTCGTAGGCGCCCTTGATGTCACCTTCGTGGTCCGGGAACTCCTCGGCTAGATCCGCAACGACTTCTTTCTTGATCTCGCTGAAGCGGTCGTAGCGCGGGTGCTTGTCCGCGATGTTGCAGGCCTCGACAATTTTGGCGAGGCCGACCTCTTTGACGCGTGCTTCGATCTTCTTGTCGCGCTGCGGAGTCTCGAAAGGCCACTTCGCCGTGCCCACCGCCTCTCGAATCTTCTCGATGAGCTCGAGCACTCCTTGCACGGCTTTGTGGCCGAACTGGATGGCGGCGACCATGTCTGCCTCGGACATTTCTTCGGATTCGCCTTCGACCATGACGATGGCGTCCTTGGATGCGGCGATGATCAGCTCGCAGTCGCCCTTTTCAATCTCTTCGTACGTCGGGTTTGCGATCAATTCCCCGTCTACGCGCGTCACGCGCACTCCAGCGATCGGACCCGCCCAAGGAATCGGGCTGATGTGAATCGCCGCCGAAGCACCGATCATCGCCAGCACGTCCGAGGGGTTGATCGCGTCCGCGGACATCACCGTGGCGATGACCTGAGTCTCGGCCATGTAGCCTTCGGGGAAGAGCGGACGGCAGGGACGGTCGATCAGCCGCGACGTCAGTACCTCGTTGTCGCGGAGCCTGCCTTCGCGCTTGAAGAAGCCGCCCGGGATCTTGCCGGCGGCATAGGTCTTCTCGACGTAGTCGACGGTCAGTGGGAAAAACGGCTGACCCGGCCGGGCTTCTTTGTTGCCACATACGGTGACGAGGACCATGGTCTCGCCGCAGCTCACCAACACCGAGCCAGCCGCCTGTTTTGCAATACGGCCGGTCTCGATGGTGATCGTCTTGTCACCAACTTGAACGGATTCTCTGATTATCATCGCTCTCTTGCCTTCCGCGCGGAGCCTCCGCGCCGTGACAGCGTCCCGTAGAGAGCGGGTCTCGGTCCCCGGTTCCAGGATTCGAGGTGTCGACTCGAATCATCGAAGCGAAGAGCGAACTCCGGACTCCAGGAGAAGGCTGCCAAGTATCTATTGGGGCAACGCCCCCGAGCTCAGCTTACTTCCGAATGCCAAGCTCCGAAATGATCTTGCGATATCGCTCCACGTCCTGCGAACGGACGTAGTCGAGGAGCCGTCGGCGCTGGCTGACCAGCTTCAATAACCCTCGACGGGAGTGATGGTCCTTTTTGTGCGTCTTGAAATGCTCGGTCAGGTAGGTGATCCGCTCGCTCAAGATCGCGATCTGGACCTCGGGCGACCCGGTGTCCTTGTCGTGGGTGCGGAATTGACCGATCAATTCGGACTTTCTGTCGGCGGTCAGTGCCATGCGTGTCTCGCGCTAAATCTCTCTCTTATTGCGTGTTTATCTGTCTAAAGCGGGCGGGAGTATGGGCGTGCGGTTTGGGGCCGTCAAGGCGGGGATCGCGCCTGCCGACGTCCCGAGACTCCAAGTTGATACTGCCGCCGGCCTTCGGTACATGCAGAATTGCTTTACCAAAGTGTCCCCAGCTGGTAGCAGTCGGCCTCAACGCTGGCCGACACGGCGGCGAAGGAGACAATGAGGATGAAAAAGCAGCATATTTTGTTGTCGATCGTTTTCGGGTCGATGTTGGCGATCACCGGCTGCGGAGGTGACGGCGAGGGAGACGGGACCGGCGGGACCAACGGAACCGGTGCCACAGGCGGTGGCGGAACCGGCGCGACAGGCGGTGGCGGTGGCCCTTCGTCGAGCACCTGCGAGGCGATCTGTAGCGGCACCTGCGACTTCGAGGGCGTCGACCCGACAGCCATGGAGTTCGAGCAGTGTGTTTCGACGTGCAATGAGTTCCTACCTCAGTTCAACGACGACTGTGGCTCCCAGGGCGACGCATACCTCAGTTGCCTCGAGGACAACGAGTGCGACGAGGAGACACAGAACTGCAACAACGAAGCGATTGCCTGGGGCATGTGTATCGCTCCCGCTTTCCCGTAGCGGTTACCGTCCTGTGCGGCGCGTCAGAGGCCCGCGTGTGAGGCGATCACGTCGATCGCCTGCCGCGGGTCGGATTGACCTGCCCAGGTCAGAAACGCCACGGCACGCTCGATGCCGAGGTCTTCAAAGGCCGGGAGTGCATCGGGCCGCTTATTGACTCGCCAACTCGCCGACACCTCGATCGTGTCGAACGAGCGTCCCGCCTCGACTGCAATTCGCTTGAGCTCGGCGATCTTTTCGGAGAGCTGTTCCTGTGAATCGCTTGGCGCGTACCACCCTTGCGCGGAGTCGACGACGCGCCGAAGGCTCTTGCTGGTGGTGCCGCCGATCAGAATCGGGGGGTGCGGCTTCTGCGTTGGGGTGGGGTAGCTCTTGAAGTCGTGCCACGACAGGTGCTCACTTTGGTGCTCGACGACCTCGCCACTCCAGACTTTCTTCACCGCCTCGAGATAGTCGTCGAATCGCGCACCGCGCCGTGCGAAGGGCGTGCCCATGGCTTCGTATTCTTCGGCGAGCCACCCAAGGCCGAGCCCGAGCTCGAGGCGGCCGCCACTCAGCACATCGAGGCTCGCCGCTTGTTTCGCAAACAGAAGGGGGTTGGTTTGAGGGAAGATGTTGACCCCGGTACCGATGCGAATCGTTTGGGTCGCCGCAGCGATGTGAGCCAGTGAGATGAGCGGGTCGATCAACCAAGCTTCGGGGGCGATCGGCATCTTTCCGGACCTGCCGTAGGGATACACCGACTCGTATTCCGTGGGCACGATCACGTGCTCGAAGGTCCAGACCGATTCGATCCCCGCGCTCTCGGCGTATTGGACGGTCTCGATCATCCGCTCAGCGGTCTCGGGCCCACCGACATTGATCGGCGCAATTCCAATCTTCATGAGTCGGTCACTCCCATATTCTCAGTGTCAGTGCCAGTGCCAGTGCCAGTGTCAGTGTCAGTGTCAGTGCCAGTGCCAGTGTCAGTGTCAGTGCCAGTGCCAGTGTCAGTGTCAGTGCCAGTGTCAGTGCCAGCGCCAGTGTCAGCGCCCATGTCAGCGCTGGCTAGTCGGTTTTCAGCAGATTCCGTGTCTGAAACCGCGCCACGACAGTGTCGTCCGCGTAGAGCAGGAGCTTGGATCCGTGAATTTCGTATCGGGTCGTCTGCCCGAGCACGGTGAAGAGCTCCTGCTCCTGATTCGTCCCTTCAGGGCACGCCATTCGTGTTGCACCGATCGTGCTGAACGTGAGAGCCTGATCTTCCCCAGCGTCATAGGATCCGAAGAAGCGATTGCATCCGCCAAACCCGTAGGAGCTCTTCTTCGCGGCGTTGAACTCGAGGTACGGCGCGGTGGCCTCGGAGGTGACGACGATTGGCTTACCGTTGAGCTCGAGGAGAGCCCAGCTCACGTTCTCGAGAGCCATCGGGGTCATGCTTCCACAGGTCTCTCTCGGTCGCACGCGAACGAAACGTTCGATGATGAGAACGTTTTCCCTACCTGGGCCATCGATCTTGGGACGCAGGTCCACACGCCCATCGACCGTGACGAGCAGCGGTGAGCCCGGCTCGACTCCGGAGCTGGTGTACGCCCGCTCGAGCGCTGCGTTATCGCCTTCGGTGGCTACCGGCCATTTCTCTCCGGTGGCGCAATCCTCGAAGATCCCGGCGTCGGCCAAGTAGGTGTACATACCGTCGACCGTCATCAGGCCGGATGGATTGGGCTCGTGGCTCGCGGCCTCATTCGCATTCGACGAGCTCTTGCCCTTCTTACAAGCGGACAGGGTGAATGCCAGGGCCAGGGCACCGACGAGAGAGAACCGCAACAGTCTCGAGCTTCCCCGCATGCGCACCGATGTAGCACCAACGCCCCGCCAGACTCAACGGTTTCGTCGGCTCAGCCCGAAAAAGGAATGCGTTCGCGTAGCTTCTTAGCGCGCTCGCGAGCCAGCGGAACCTTGGGCTCTTCGGGATGGTCTAGCAGCAGTTGGTAAGTGCCGGCGCCGACAGGCTCGATCGCTCGGATGCGGTCGAGCCGGACGATGAAGCCTCGGTGCGATCGAAAGAAGAGCTCGGGATCCAGCTCTTCCTCGAGAGTCGCAAGCGTCTTTTCGATCGAAAAACGATCGGTCCCAGTGACGGCCCAGACCAGCTCGTCTTTCACCTCGAAATAAACGACATCGCTCAACTCCAACACCACGTATGCGTCGCGCCTCCGCACGGCGATGCGATCGAGGCGCTCGTGCGTGCCCGAGGCGCTCGAGCTGCTGTCCTCAACCCGGTGCACGGCTTGGCGGAGTCGTTCGAGCCGGACTGGCTTGAGCAAATAGTCCGCGACACGTGCCTCGAATGCGCGAAGGGCTCCTTCGTCGTGCGCGGACACGATGACGACCTTCATCTGCGGCGCTTTGGCCATCAGGCTCTCAGCCAACGCCACCCCGTCGGGACCTGGCATTCGAAGGTCCACGAAGGCAACATGCGGTTCTTGCTCCTCACAGAGTGCTTGCGCCTCGGTGGCGTTCCTCGCCTCGCCGACGACTTCGACGCCCTCACACTGACCGAGCAGGAACTTCAGCTCGTCCCGGGCGAGCGGCTCATCATCGACGACGATCGCTCGCAACGTCATGCGTTTTCTCCGATGTCTCCAGGCATTTTCGGAAGGTCCACGGTCACGAGAGTCCCGCGCTCGAGGGGCGAAAGCCGAAGCGCTGCGTTTCCGTTGTACTGCCTCTCGAGCCTCTTGCGCAACGTTGTGAGGGCGAGGCCGGACCCCTTGGTCGGAGGATGGCTCGCCGGGCCGTCCGCCTCATCCTCGACTTCGATGCGGACGAGGTCACCGAGGTCCCGCGCGCGAATGGTGATGGTGCCGACGCCATCTTTGGGGGTAATGCCGTGCTTGACCGCGTTCTCGACAATGGGTTGAAGGAGGAGTGCAGGGACGCGTGTGTCGCGGACGTTCTCGTCAATCGCGGTACGGACAGCCAGCCTTTCTTCGCCGAGCCTCGCTCGTTCGATTGCCAGGTACGCACATGCGTGCTCGACCTCGTTGTCCAGTGAAGCGTCGCGCGGATGGTGCAAGAGATATCGGTACAGATCGGCTAGATCGGACACGAGCCCACGGGCGCGATCGGGGTCCGTACGGATGGTTGCGCGCAATGTGTTGAGGGCGTTGAAGAGAAAGTGCGGCTCGAGGCGACTCCTCAACGCTTGAAGTGAGAGCTCGTTCGCCGCCGCTTGAGCGGCAACGAGAGCGACGGCCTGCTCTTCGCGCGCCAGCACGACGCGTGCCACGTTCACCCAAAGCGCGACGCCGGCCGCCACACCGAGCAGTTGAGCCCCTAGAGACGGAAGCGCGCCTACGGTATTACCGCCCGAGACGCCGATTCCGAGGGCGACGATCGTCAGACTCGCCAGCTGAATCAGAGCAGCGGCCCGAATGGCACGCCAACCGACGAACCACCGCTCCTTGCGCTCTGCAATGCGACCGGCCAGCCATCCGTCGAGAATCGAAGCCCCGAGCGCCCAGACACCCGCGTCCGGAGCGACACGGGCGACGAAGAACAAGCCCGCCAACAGGCCGGTAAGGGCTCCCGCCCTAGCACCGCCGAGAATTCCGGCGATCATGATTCCGACCGCTCGGAGATTCAGGTGATGCCCAAGCCACGCAAAGCCCATCGTCGAGCCCCAAAGCGACAACAAGAGTCCAAACACGACCGCCACCCAGATATCCCGGGGTCGCCCAACGCCAAGCAACCGATTGCGGAGCGGTGGCACCAGGACACCGAGAAGGCCCGCGGTAGCGATGAGGCTCAGCTTCTCGAAGAGCTCGGTGATAAGGACGCGAATGTCCACGATCGGAGCCTAGCAGTGTTTGATTTGCGGGGCGTGGTCCCGGATCGTGAGCTGCGCTATCGTCCCCGCGATGGTGAGGCGCCTATCGTGTTTGGCATTCTTGTTCGCGTTGCTTGGCTGTGGGACGAGCATTACCCCCAAGGACGTCGACGAGCCGTGTACGCGCACGGGTCAGTGCAAGACAGGGCTCGTTTGCCTAAGCGGGGTTTGCCTTGTAGCAACCGATGGCGGGCTCGACATGCCGGCCGACCCAGATGGCGGCTCGTGACGCACTGCCGTTCACGGCTTCTCGGGCTCGTCGAGCAGGTTCCCGGCCTGATTGACGTACTGAAACCCCTCGTTGATCCGAAAGACCGAGCCATCGTCGGTTCGAACCACCACATCCACGCGACCTGGATCGATCGTCCGCGGCGTCACGGCGATCAAGGCCTTTTCGCTCTCGATCGACACTTGAGGGGAGATCTGCTGACCGAAGAGGACCGAGTAGCCAATGTCCAACCGGATATTGTCGCCGAGGACCCGGACGCTCTTGCCACCCTGAAGGCCGCCAAAGTCGGGGTCGAGCCTGTCAAACGCCATGTCGGCGCTCTGCTTTTCGCAGGCGCCGAGCACGATTACTGCGCCGATGATCACGCCTAGCATGCATTTAGGGTTTTTCATTGTGCCCATCTCAATTTATCACTGAGCAGTGACCAAGCAAAACCTTCTCGTCGTCGACGCGGATCCCCGCAGCCTCCGGGTGTTGGAGGTGAGCTTGCGTAATGCCGGTTACAACGTGGCTGGCTGTCCCAGTGTGGGTAAGGCCTTCGAGATCCTACACACCAATAAGCCGGACCTGATTCTGTCGGACACGGCTTTCGCCGATATGAACGGCTTCGAATTCGTCGAGCAACTCCGACAGAACCCCGAGTGGTCACGGATTCCGTTCATGTTCTTGTCGAGTGACGAGTCGATCGAAAGCAAGATCCGTGGGCTCGAGCTCGGGGTCGAGGATTATCTCACGAAGCCGATCTACATCCGTGAGGTGATCGCGCGAGTCGGCCTGGAGCTCGCTAGACAAGCTCGTGAAGGTTTGGCCCAGCGAACGGGCGACGATCGGACCCGGTTCAGCGGGTCGCTGTCGGAGATGAGCGTGGTCGACCTCCTTCAGACGATCGACGTGAGCCGGAAGTCGGGTGTGCTGAACCTGGCCTCGGCGGTCGGCGATGAGGGGATGATCTCTTTCGATTCGGGAGCGGTGATCCACGCTGCTGTCGAGGATCTCGGCGGGGAGGACGCGGTTTACCGATTGTTGCTCTGGCGAGACGGGACGTTCGACCTCGAGTTTTGTCGAGTGAGCCTGGTCGAGCGCACTGTCCACCGAACGACGCAGGCGTTGCTGATGGAAGGCATGCGCCGGCTCGACGAGTGGAGCCGTCTGTCCGAATTGCTTCCCCCATTTGATGCGGTGCTCGAAGTCGACGCAGATGTTCTGCGTGATCGCCTCCACGAAACCCCCGACGAACAGAACACTATGGTGCGTTTGATCGACGGCGTTCGGACGACCGGCGAGGCCATTCGCGCGCATGGGGGCGACCACGTAGAAGCGCTCCGCAAAGTCGTCGATCTCTACTTCGAGGGGATCATTCGCGAGGTCGGCGAGGTGAAGGAAAGTATTCCGATACTCGCGCAGATGCCCATGCCGCTCTCCTCGATGCCCCCGAAAGCGCCGGTTAACACGCTTCCGGGTCCCGGCCCGAAGCCACCGCTCACTCCGATCGCGATCCCTGGGACTAGCCGCTTGCCCGAGACGGAGTTGGTGCCGTTCTCCGAGCGGGCGTCGATGCCGATCTCCGTACCGGCTCCGCCTCCGCTGCCGAAGCGCGAGTCCGTTTCGGGCCTCGCATCCGATTTGGCTCCGACCCCGGAGTCACTCCCGTCGCCGGGATCGACCGCGGGCCCGGCGGGGTGGGGGCCTGCCCCGCCACCGCCCACGGCGCGTCCCAGGAAGCATACGCCGACAGGGTTTCAGACCGTGCGGGGTGGGGGCACGATCTTGAATTGGGCGGGTCGAGTTCCGGAGGTAGCGAGTCTCGGCGACGAGACGACGCGGGAGACAGTCGAAGTTGGTCAGTGGGACCGAACCCTCGACGAGCTTCGAGACGATCCCGAGGTTACGGAAGCGATTGCCATCATCGACTCGGACCCACCCCCCGGCCCATTCGTTCGGTCGACGCCTCCGCGCGCCCAGGCGATCGACGTGGTGAGCGATCGCGTTGAAGAAGAGCACCGGGATGCGATCCTCGAATACCGCGAACCGCCGGAAGCCGACCCGCCGCCGCTCACCTACGAAGAGGTCTTCGACAAGCCGGCAGCTCCGAGCCCCACCGCTCAACGGACCATTCCCGGCGCTGCGCGAGTGCCCAAGGAGGCTCAAGCTCAGAGCCCGGCGCGCTTCGTGTGGATCGCCCTGTTGGCCTTCGGAATTGTGGCGTTGATGTACTTGCTGCCGTCGCGAGACTCTAAGCAAATGGGTGAAGCGGTGACAGGGGAAGGGACAGAGGCAGGGGCAGGGACAGAGGCAGTGACAGGGACAGAGACAGGGGCAGGGACAGAGACAGAGGCAGCGACAGGGGCAGAGACAGAGGCAGCGGCAGCGGCAGGGACAGAAGCAGGGGCCGTGACAGGGGCAGCGGAAGCGGCAGAGACAGGAGCTCCTCCGGTTCATGCCAAGACCGGGGCGGAGGATACCTATGAGGCTCAGCTCGCGCTTGCGCGTCAGTTGAAGCGCGGTTCGCGTGCCGTGGCTGCGTATCGGCGGGCCATCGAGCTCGATCCGCAGGCGAGTGACGCGTTGGCCGAGCTCGCACGGTTGCAGCTCGGACGGCAACGTACCCGTGAAGCGGCCGAGCTGGCCGAACGAGCGACTGCAATCGATCCAGCGAATGCCCTGGCCTGGGTAACCCTCGGCGCCGCTCGCCACGACCGAGGCGACCGCCAGGGCGCGCGTCAGGCCTATTTGAACTGCGTGAAGCTCGGGAAGGGGCGTTTCGTTTCCGAGTGTAGATCGATGCTTCGTTGACAGCTCCCCCCAGAGTTTTCTCGAAGCGCACCCGCCCTGCTAAGCTCTATCGATGATGCGGGGGGCGGCTTGAGTCGGAGCGAAGCAATTGGGGTTGCTGTCGTCGGTGCCGGCGGATGGGGCAAGAACCACGTCCGTAACTACGCAGCTCTGCCGGCGGCCGATTTGCGCTACATCTGCGATCGCGACGAAGCAATTCGTACGACGATGGCCGCGACGTATCCGAGCGTTTCGGCGGTTGGGGACTTCGATGCTGTGTTGAGTGACGCCTCCGTGTCGGCGGTCGTCGTGGCAACGCCCGCCCCATCGCACTTCGAGCTGGCCGAGGCTGCGCTCGTGGCAGGCCGCGATGTGTTCGTCGAAAAACCGCTTTGCCTTTCCGGCGCTCAGGCCAGGTCGCTATGCTCGCTCGCGGAGCGGAACGAACGCATCCTGATGGTTGGGCATCTGCTCCTCTATCACCCCGCCGTCGAGCGTCTCAAGAAGCTGGTGCATAGTGGCGAGCTTGGGGACGTGCTCTACATCTATGCCCAACGCGTGAACCTCGGTGTAGTCCGCCGGGAGGAAAACGCCTGGTGGTCGCTGGCCCCGCACGACATCTCGGTCGCCAACTATCTGCTCGGTGCACCTCCCCAAGCCGTGAGCGCGACCGGTTCGTGCTACCTTCAACCCGAGCGCGGCGTCGAAGATGTCGTTTTCGCGACAATGCACTATCCGGGAGGGCGGATGGCTCACATTCACGTGAGCTGGCTCGACCCGCACAAGATCCGAAAGCTCACGGTCGTGGGCGATCGAAAAATGGCGGTGTTCGACGACACTTCCCCAGATCAAAAGCTCGCGGTCTTCGACAAGGGTGTCGAGCCTCCCGCAACCGTCTCTTATGAAGAGGGCGTTCGCATTCGAACGGGGGACATTCGCATCCCGGCGCTCAAGATGGCTGAGCCGCTTCGAAGGGAGTGCTCAGCCTTTCTCGATGCTGTGCGGACCCGGAAGGCGCCGGTGGCAGATGGGCAATCGGGGCTCGAGGTCGTGCGCACGCTCGAAGCGGGTGCAGCGTCGCTTGCTCGTGGAGGTGCGCGCATCGAGCTCGACGGGGGCAGCTGATGGCCGAGCCCTTCGTTCACGAGACCGCCGTCATCGACGACGAGGTACAGCTCGACCAAGACGTTCGGATTTGGCACTTCACACATGTGTCTCGCGGAGCCCGGATTGGCGGGCGAAGTGTCCTCGGGCAGAACGTATTCGTTGGGCGGGGCGTGCAGATCGGGAGCGGGGTCAAGATTCAAAACAACGTTTCGGTATATGCCGGGGTAACGATCGACGACGATGTATTCCTCGGTCCGAGCAGTGTCTTCACCAACGTGTTGACCCCCCGCGCGCACGTGGAGCGCAAAGAGGAGTTTGCGCCTACCAAGGTTTGTCGAGGGGTGACGGTCGGTGCCAATGCCACCATCGTTTGCGGTCATGAGCTCGGCGAGTACGCTTTGATCGGCGCTGGAAGCGTGGTCACGAAAGACGTAGCACCCCATGCGGTCGTCGTCGGCAACCCCGCGCGGCGGACCGCATGGGCATGTCGCTGCGGAGAGGTTCTCGGACGCGACGGGGTGTGTGTGCGATGCGGGGACCGATATCGAATCACCGAGCACTCTTGCGAGCGTGTGGAGAGTCGTGCCTGAAGAGCAAATACCGATGTTGGATGTTGCGGCCCAAAACGGGCCGCTGATGCAGCGCTTGATCGACAAGGCAGCCGAGGTCATTCGTTCCGGACGATACATTCTCGGGCCGGAGGTCGAGGCGTTCGAGCGAGAAGTCGCGAAGTACATCGGAGTCGAGCACGCGATCGGCGTATCGAGCGGAACCGACGCGCTGCTAGTGGCTCTGATGGCGCTCGGCATCGGAGCAGGCGACGAGGTGATCACGACGCCTTTCTCGTTCTTCGCTACCGCTGGATGCATCGCTCGAGTCGGAGCCAAGCCCGTGTTCGTCGACATCCGACCAGACACGTTCAATATCGATGTTGAACAGGTCGAAGCTTCCGTGACCGAACGCACCAAAGCGATTCTACCGGTGCATCTTTTCGGACAAGCATGTGACATGCGTGCGTTGAGGGAGATCGCAGCAAAGCACCAACTGCCGTTGATCGAGGATGCGGCGCAGGCGATAGGGACCAGGAGCCCCGCAGGTCCGGTCGGGGGCTTGGGCGCCTATGGGTGCTTCTCGTTCTTCCCATCCAAGAACCTCGGAGGCTTTGGCGACGGCGGCCTCGTCACGACCAACGATGCCGATCTCGCCGACAAGGCCCGTGTGATTCGCGCGCACGGAAGCAAGCCGAAGTACTATCACGCCGTGGTCGGCGGAAACTTTCGCCTCGATGCGCTTCAGGCCGCGCTCCTCCGGGTGAAGCTCCCCGCCCTCGAAGGATGGACCTCGGTTCGGCGTCAGAACGCCGATCGATATGACGCGGCCTTCGCCGCTGCGAGGCTCGACCCAAGCCTGTTGCGCACTCCTGTGCGACGCTTCGAGGGTCACATTTACAATCAGTACGTCATTCGCACCTCGCAGCGAGATGCGCTTCAAACCAATCTGAAACGACACAAAATCGCGACGGCGATCTACTATCCGGTGCCACTCCACCGACAGGAATGCTTTGCCTACCTCGGCTACGCGGTTGGGTCGCTTCCCGTAGCGGAAAACGCCAGCGAGGAGGTGTTGGCGCTCCCGATCTTCTCGGGGCTCGGAGAGGCGCGCCAAGCCCGCATCATCGATACGGTAATTGACACGTTCGATCGCTAGAAGCTGGCCAGTTGAGGGCCCGAGCCCTAGAGTCCTGCTCAGTCGATGACAGGCCGCTATCACGCACCGTTTGGCCAAGGGGGCTCTCACGCGATCGACGGGGACGTGGCTCAGCGTCTTCTTCGCGTCGCACTCGGCCAAGGAGGCGACTACGCCGATCTATTCTTCGAGTACTCGGTGAGCGGAAGCTATGCGTACGACGAACAGATTCTGAAGTCCGCTCGTCGCGCGGTCTCCATGGGCCTCGGGGTGCGGGTTATGAAGGGCGATGCAACCGGCTACGCCTACTGCGAGGACTTCGCTTATGACACGATGAAGCGGGCGGCCGAGACCGCTGCCCAGATCGCATCCGGAAACCGGCCGGTCGCACCGCTCGAAGTCACTCTGCGCGATACTCCGAACCGTTATCCGGTGGCTGCAGAGTCGCTCGACGTCGACGGAGCCACCAAGAAGGCACTACTCGAGCGAGCAGACCTTGCGGCACGCAGGAGCGATCCGCGCGTCGTGCGAGTCGACGCTTCGTTCAGCGAAAGCGTTCGAGAGATCCTGATCGCGAACAGCCTCGGTCACATGGCGCGTGACAGGCAACCCCTGATTCGTTTCGGTGTTCGCGTCATCGTAGAAGACGGCGGCCAACGTCAATCCGGCTCGTCTGGCGGCGGCGGTCGGGTGGGCCTCGACTATTTCGAAGACACCAGTCCCGAGTGGCACGCAGAGGAAGCTGTACGCCAGGCTCTCGTCATGCTCGATGCCCGAGAGGCTCCCGCCGGCGAGATGGATGTCGTATTGGCCCCTGGCGATAGCGGGATCCTGCTCCACGAGGCGGTCGGCCACGGGCTCGAGGCGGATTTCAACCGGAAGAAGACGAGCAACTACACCGATCAGGTGGGCCAGGAAGTGGCGAGCGAGCTTTGCACAGTCGTGGACGACGCATCGCTTCAGGGCTCGCGTGGGTCGATCAACGTGGATGACGAGGGTCAGCTGCCGACGCGATCGGTGCTCATCGAGGAGGGCATCTTGTGCGGCTACATGCAAGATCGACACAGCGCTGACTTCTTCGGAACCGCCCCCGACGGGCACGGCAGGAGGCAGAGCTTTCGATCCCATCCCATGCCTCGCATGACCAACACGATGCTCCTTGGAGGGAAAGACGCGCCAGAAGACATCGTTCGCAGTGTGAGCCGAGGGGTCTACGCCAAGCGATTCGGTGGCGGGCAGGTGGACATCTCGAATGGGGACTTCGTGTTCTCGTTGACCGAGGGATACCTCATCGAAGACGGCAAGATCACCGCGCCGCTCAAGGGCGTGAACCTGATCGGTAACGGTCCAGAGGCCATGCGTCGAGTCGTCATGCTGGGAAGCGACTTCGAGGTCTCGGATGGGATCTGGACGTGCGGCAAGGAAGGACAATCCGTGCCGGTCGGGGTCGGCTGTCCGACCATCAAGATTTCCTCGATGACAGTCGGTGGCACTCAGGTGACGGGTTGATGTTCAAAAAGGCTGGCGAAGATCCAGCAGTGCTGATCGATCTCGGGCGTTCCGTCGTGGAGCGCGCACTCGGGGCGGGCGCCAACGTTGCCGAAGCCAGCGTCCATGACGGCTCGCACCTTTCGGTCAAGGTTCGCATTCGTGAGCCAGAGCTGGTCGAGGAAGCGAGATCGCGCGCACTCGGCCTTCGCGTCATGGTCGGGCAGCGCGTCGCCTCGACGTACACCAGCGATTTGAGCCCAGCGGGGCAACGCATGCTGATCGAGGACGCCATGGAGCTCGCTCGACTCAGCGAAGCGGACGAATTCGCCGGGCCGCCGGATCCCTCCGAGCTCTCGTCTCCCACCGCGTGGGCGGAGTTGGATACCTTCGACGACGCCGTGAGCCGGGTGGCTGCCGATGAAGCGCTCGAGCTGGCGCTCCGCGGCGAGCGTTCCGCCTTCGAGCTCGATCCGCGTATCACGAATAGCGAGGGGGCGTCGTTCAGCCGAGCGGCGGGCTTCAGCGCGCTCGTGACCAGCGGTGGCTTCGCAGGGGGCGACCGCGGAACGTACGCGTCGGTTGTGGTCAATCCCGTGGCAGACGATGAAGGAGGCAAGAAGCGGAGTGGGTACTATTGGTCAGCCTCGCGACACTACGCCGACCTGGAAGACAGCAACAAAGTCGGCCGAGAGGCCGCGCGTCGCACCGTTGCACAGCTGGGCGCCACCAAGCTTCCGACACAAGAGCTTCCCGTCGTGTTCGATCGAGACGCCGCTCGGTCTATCGTCGGGCTGTTTGCGGGCTGCGTTCTCGGCGGCGGGATCTGGCGAAAGAGCTCCTATCTCGTCGACCGAGTCGGCTCCAAGGTGGCAAGCGATCTCGTGGCGATCGCCGATGATCCACTGTTGCCGCGAGCTCCCGGCTCGCGAGGGTTCGATGGAGAGGGATTGCTGTCGCGCCGCAACGTGGTCGTCGAGGGTGGGGTGCTCAGGACGTACCTGATGGACACGTACAGCGCCCGAAAGCTCGGCCTGAAGAGCACCGCCAGTGCCTCACGGTCTCCTGCCGGAGGGATCTCGTCTTCGACCAGCAACTTCGTTCTCGAGGCGGGCTCCCAATCGCGTCAAGAGCTCATCGCCGACACCAAGCATGGCCTCTACGTGACCGGCATGATGGGTTTCGGCTTCAACGCAGTGACAGGCGACTTCAGCCGCGGCGCATCGGGTTTTCTGATTCGAGACGGTGAGCTCTGCGAGCCTGTCTCCGAGGTGACGATCTCGCTGAACCTCGACCAGATCCTGCAACGGATCGACGCCGTGGCAAACGATCTAGACTACAGGACCGCGATCACGTCGCCGACATTCCGGGTCTCGTCGATGACGCTGGCGGGGATCTAGGCTCCGTCAACCGGTGACCCGGCCCGCGACACGGCACGGGCGTGCTCGCGATGGGGCCCCGGTCGCCCTTGCGGATAATTATGGATCCTTACGCGGGCTCCTCCCCATCGCTGTGCTGCCCATCCCGCGCCGCGGGCCGGGTCACCTACTCCTTGTGAGCAGTGTCAGCGACAGTGCCAGTGTCAGCGCCAGTGTCAGCGCCAGTGTCAGCGTCAGCGACGGTGCCAGTGTCAGTGTCGCCGTCGTCTGATCAGGAGGGCTAGTCCGATTAGGAGTAGGGTTGCGCCGGCGGTGTTCCTGTTCGTCCATCCTACCGAGCAACCGCCCTCGGTCAGTTGGTCGATTGGGGGTTGTGGGCCGTCGCCATCGTTGCCAGCTCCATCAGGTGGCGCAGCTCCCTTGGCTACACGAAGCGCAGGGTCACCGAGCAGATGGTAGATCTCGACCATGTCGCGACCGTCCTCCATGCCGTCCAGCTGGCTGAACGCCCGGTTGATGATGGGGCCGATCCGGGTTTCGATACCGGCATGGAGCTCGTCCAGGAATGCGCTCGACAGGAGAGTCGCGTACTCGTTGACTGAGTTCCCTGAGGGCCCCCACACTGCGATGGCAGCTTCCTCGTCGACGAGGAGGGCCTCTCCGAGGGAGATCACGCCGGGGACTTCGAAGCGCGATGCCAAGCACGTCATCGCGGCGAAGATCGGTTGAGTCTCATCGATCGTCATCGTTTCGAGGTCGGCGACCCCGAAAAGCGGTTCTCTCTTGCCGAGCGTGGTCATGCCCGAGTGGCCGAAGTAGTTGACCACACGGGGGCTCCGTTTCACCGCCTCGAAGAAAGCGGCCCGCGTAGCTTCCACGTCTTCGAACTGCGAGCGATACACGCTTGTCGGCTCCCAAATGCCCGGCAGCTGGGCAGCGATGTCATCTTGCATTGCGGCGAAGTCACCCTGGGGGTCTGGTGCGTCGGCGAACAGGGTGATGCCATTGCCAATGGTGTCGAAGGCGTTCTCGTAGTCGATGATCTGTCGAACGATTGTGTTGAGCTCGGCACCCGAGGTCACGGGGAGACGGCCGATCGCGACGTCGGGCATGCCATCGTCGCCGAGGAAGTCGGCGTACTTCGTGTCGGACGACGCCATCCCCGCATGGGTGAGCGCCATGATCGGCGGTAATAGGTTGATGGCAGGCCCGAGTATCTCGCGATAATCGAACGACCCCTTGCCGACGAGCACGACGAAGCGGGGCGAGGTCGTCCAAGTCTCGTTCGCGAAACGCAGGAACTCCCGAATGGCATTCGGATTCGGGGAGCCGTTGGCAAACTCGTCGAAGATGTCCTGAAGCTCGACGATTCGCACCATGAACCCGTCTGTCTCTCGGTAGGTTGCAAGCTCTTCGACCTCGTCGATGAAACTGGCCGGTGCGATGATCAGGTAGTCGGCGCGGTTGTTGGCGTTCCGCAGATCGGATGCGACGTCTGCCCAGCTCGAGCTCGGCCGAAGCAGCTCGCCGGGTGCGACCGCGAAGTATTCGATCGCAGGTTCGATCGCGAGTCGAGCGCCTGACGCTCCGATCACGGCATCCACCAACTTGGCTGGCCGTTGGGGGTCGGTCACGTCGAAGAACCGCGTACCGCCGTTTGTGAGGCCGCCGATTTCCACGGATGCGGCTTGCTCGGCGCGGAACTGAAGCGTTTCAGACGAGGTGTCGTAGCCACGCATGTAGGTGACATCGGCCGCGTCGAGGAAGAATATGCTGTCGCTGGGCTCACTGGGCGCCACCCGAAGTCTGTTGTTGGTGTCGAGCAAGCCATCGGGGATTGCGAACACGGCCTCGTGTGCCTGAAGGCCGAGGAATCGAGTGGTGCCTAGCAATGTGCCGTTGACCCATACGTCGACCGAGTGCGGGTCGTAGGAGACACCGTGGAGACGCACGCGAAGGCTACCGCCACCTGCGACGTCCTCGAGGGCGAAAGACGTTTCCGCGTCGGTCGGAATGTCGGGGCTCGCGGTGACCAGCTGCCAATACCAGTAGTCTTCGTTGGGATCTTGCGCAACGAGGATGCCTTGAATGAGGTTCTCCTCGAGGTGTACGGTGTCCGCGAATACGAGCCCATCGGTGATCGTATCGGGGCTCACCGAGCGCTCGGTCATCGTGTCACCGCGGGCGACCGAAAGACGATAGAAGCGCTCCGTCGTGTAAAGGCTTTCACGCTCGAGGCCGAAGAAGGACAGCTCCGAACCGTCCGCGGCGGCTGTCCAGGCCACGCTCTCTCCGCCCTCGGTCAGTCGAAGCTCGCCAGCCTGGATCCAGGCTTGAACTTCCGACTCGTCCACCCGAAGCCCAGCGGCGATCTCCGCCGCGGAGACGGCGTAGAGGCCCGTGCGCTCGACGCCGAAGTAGAGCGCCACAGGTTGCCCCGCACTCTGCTTGTCAGACTCGAGCGACTTCTGGACGAGTCCCGCGGAAGCCGTCGCATGAGGCTCGCGCCCGTATCTCGCTTCTTCGCTGAGGAGGCTCTCGCCCTCGGAGTCAGGTACGACGTCGAAGGGTCCATGCTCCGATTCGATTCCCCGGATGTCGACTTCGATGACGAGATACTGTTGAGGTTGACCGGGCCGCGCCCCGTTGTCGCGAAGGTCGTAGATGCCTCCTTGCGGCGAGGCTAGCAATCCCGGAAGTAGGCCGTCGTGGATCGGCATCCATTCGCCTCCCTCTTCACGGAGCACCCGAAAGCCCATGGTTCCCGCCTCCGAAGACGTCGACCATCGTACGACGACGGAGCGGCGCTCCACGAACGAAATGAACGAATCCAGCGTGGCGTGCGTAAACAACTCACAAGTGAAGTCGGTGAACGTGAAGTTGAGGCAGACGTCCGTGCCCGTGCCTCCGTTCACGGTGTTGATACCGGTCCCACCATCGAGGCGGTCGTTATCCGCGTTGCCGTTGATCAAGTCGTCCCCACCATCTCCGTTGACGCGGTCCGGCCCACCGCCGCCGTTGAGGATGTCCATGCCGTCGCCGCCGTTGATGACGTCGGTCCCGTCGCCGCCGTTGAGCGTGTCGTCCCCCGCGCCGCCGTTGAGCGTGTCGTCCCCCGGGCCGCCATTGGCGTTGTCAATCCCGGGGCCGCCGCTGATTGTGTCGTTCCCGTCGCCACCGTCCAGCTGAGGGTCGTTCCCTCCTTCTCCATTCAGGCTGTCGTCTCCGCCGCCGCCGGTGAGGCTATCCGCGCCGATTCCGCCGAACAGAAAGTCGTTTTCGGTGCCACCGATGAGCGTATCGTCCCCGGAGTCGCCGCGCAGAATGTCGGCGCCGGAGTCGCCCGTTATCGTGTCGTTGCCATCGCCGCCTGAGATATCGTCGTTGTCGGCATCGCCAAAGAGGAAGTCGTCGCCGTCGCCGCCTTCGATGACGTCGTTGCCGTCGTTGCCGTTGATCTGGTCAGCGCCGAGTTGGCCAAAGATCGTGTCACTTCCGGCTCCGCCCTCGATCAGGTCACCGGCGTCCACGCCCAGTGGAAACAAAATCGAGCCGCCGTAGATGGTATCATCGCCATCATTGCCGCAAATGCAATCGGTATCGCCATGCCCTCGTATGCTGTCCGAGTCGGGCGATCCAAAGATGCAGTCGGTAGCCGCCGTGCCATTACAAACTTCGCCGATCACGCAAGTCACCTCATTGCAGGTCGGAAAAAAGTCCAGGCACATGAAGTCACAGGCCGTGGTGGGCTGCGCGCGGCCGTTGGTTGGCACACACAGCGCCGCGACGCCTAAGTAAAAAAACGCGACCTGAAACAAGCCTCTAAGCAAGGGCTGACGCGCCACAGATCGTCTCCTCACGAAGCCCGTCGTCATTAAGGCCACCCAAGCAAGAAGCACCACTCTCCAGCGCGCCATCATTGTCTACCCGATGACAAGATGGAGCGCATCATGCCACGGTCTGGTCGTGGCGTCATCCGGTCGCGCCCTGCCCGCAGTAGAAGGGCCTTTATTCTTGGCGCACTCTTGGTCATAACACTCGTGTGTGCGTGATCGTGGACCCAGGGGGGGGCGGGGGATGGCCGTCGCGGGTATCGCTGCTGCTCCTATTGGCGATCGTTCTTGGTGCTCTGCCCACCCGCGCCGAGGCGCAGGCTTTGTACTACCGTTCTATCCCGATCGGCGACCACGCGGTGGGCCTCGGCGGGGCCTTCACCGGAGTAGCCACCGATTCTTCCGCCGCTTACTACAATCCCGCTGGCTTGGTGCGGGGAGGACGCTTTGAGCTCCAGGGAAGCTTCGCCTCGATCGTATTCACCAAGTACAAGATCGAGAATGCGTTCGATTCGCCTCAAAGGGACGAGACCTTCGACTCCACGGGCACGTCAGCCCTGCCACGCTTCGTCGGAACGGCAGTCAAGGTGGGTCCCAAGAAGTTCGGCGACGACCATCAGTTTGCCGTCGGCTACAGCACGGTCGAGGTCGCACGCAACAGACTGAATATCGGCACCGCCCAAAACGATCCAACCTTCAGTCTCGATCTTCGCGTCGACAACAACTACCGTTCCCGCTGGTACGGTGTTTCCTTCGCGGCCGAGGTGACCAAGAAGTCGGCGGTCGGATTTACAATCTTTCTTTCGGACCAGGCCTTCGGTTACGGGGAGGACATCGGCATTGCCCTGGGCGGCACCTTCGACGAGCAAACCGGTCTTCGCGTGGGTGGGGACTCCGTAACGGCGAGCAGCTCGATCGGGGTCCGCGCGTACCATTTCGTCCCGCGTTTGGGATGGCTCCACCAAATCAATTCCCAATGGGCGATCGGCATGATGGTTCAGACACCAGGGATTCCGCTGAAGCAGAAGGGTGATGTCCTCCGTCGCATCACCACCGACATCAGCCCCGACGAACCGACGTTCTTCCTTTTCGACTCCGGGAGCATCAAGGCGAAAATGCCCATTCCGTTCGAGCTCCGCGCAGGCTTTGGTTTCCAGATCAACGAAGAGACCTTGCTTTCATTTGATGCCGCCGTAACCGGCCCCGTGAAAGACGGCACGCTGTTCGGGCGACCCGCCGAGCTCGAGAACATCGATGTTCGCTCGGGGGTCTACTTCTCGTCATCGATCGCGCGGCGGTGGACCCCGAACCTCTCCATCGGGGCCGAACACAAGTTCGGTAAGGCCGTGGTCGCCGGTGGCCTCTTCACGAACTTTTCAGCGGCCCCCGACGTCCCTGAGACTTCGCAGGAGTACACACCGGACCAAGTCAATATGTGGGGAGCCTCCGTGGCGATTGGCGTCGATACAAAGGGATACCGGTTCACGGTGGGAGCGACCGGGCTATTTGGCAAGGGCGACGCGCTCGCCGCGGTCCTCGACGAGAACACGGACGTCGTTTCGTACAGACGCACACAAGCGACACGCGCGGCCATCATCCTTTACATTTCCGGTGCAATCTCGGTCGCCACAAAGGGGGCCAAGCAGGTCCAAGAGAAGCAGAAGGAGAGGAAGCGAAAGCGGAAGAACGGAGACACTGGCGCTGGTGCTGGCACTGACGCTGGCACTGACGCTGACGCTGACACTGGCCCTGGCGCTGACACTGACACTGGCACTGACACTGACACTGCGACTGACAACTAGCGGCGCGGCGTTACAGTCGCTTTGCCGGGTCCGCGTCTCGCCTGTTCCACCATTAGGTCCACGTAGCTGTCGAGTGGGGGGCAGGTGATTCGGCTTCCGCGGAGGAGCTCTCGAGTGTTGCGGTCATCGTAGACGACGTCGGCCCTGAGGTGGTCGAGGAAGGCGCGGGTCGTGTGGGTGAAGCGCTGGAGCCCTGGCGCTCGCAACAGAGCCGTGGCCAGGTTGAGCGGGTCGTGCTCTTTCGGGAGCGGCTTTCCCGTTGCCTCGGCAAAGAGTTGGAGCGCGTGCTGCACCGTGACCGGCTTCGGGTCGACGACGTGGAACGTGCGACCAAGCGAACGGTCGTCGGTGGCGATCTGGAGCCCGGCTTTTACGGCGTAGTCAACGGGGATCGCACTGATCCGGACCCCTGTCCGACTGGGTGCCGGGATCCGGAAGTCATCGGGCGCGCTCAACAAGAATCGGATGAGGAGATAGAGCCCGTTGAGGTCCTCGACTTCCCCGGTAACCGAGTCCCCCACCAAAAGCGCTGGGCGGATGATGACAACGGGGAGCTCTTCGGCGGCTTCCCGGACCATCAGCTCGACCTTGTAGAGTGATTCTTCGATCGGATTTCGAAAGCCTTCGGCTTCGCTCAGGTCGTCCTCCATGACGAAGCCTTCGCGATTGCCGGAAACGATCGCGCTCGACCAACACACCAGTCGCTTGAGATGGGGCGAGCTCTCGGCCAGCTCGAGGATTTCGGCCGTGGCCGCTACGTTGCCCGCGCCCTCTTCTTTGGTTCCAGCAGGGTCTGTGATGCAGGCGCAGTGGTGAATGACCCCAAGCCGTTCCGTTAGCGTCCTGAATTCTTCCCCACTGAGCCCGAGGTCGAGCGCGCGTGGGTCGCCGATCAGCAACGAGATGCGTGAATGCGCCGAGGCGGGCAGCTGAGCGACGAGCGCGAGCGCACGTTCTCGTTGGCTCTCCGTGACGAGACAGTGAATCGAAAGCCGCTCGTCTCGGCAAAGCTCGCGCACCAGGTGCACCGCCAATTGCCTTCCCGGAAAGCCCGTCACCAACGCAGCCCTTGCAGAACCCCCCATCATGCCGATCCCTCCTGACTAAAGCGCGACACGAGCTTCTCATGAACCGTCAAAACCTGCGAGCGGGTTGCTGCTAGATCACCGTCGTTCACGACCACGAAGTCTGCTACCGCGGTTTTTTCGGTGAGCGGTAGCTGAGACGCGATTCGGGTGTCCGCCTCCTCTTCCGTGAAGTGATCACGCTCCACCAGGCGCGCTCTTTGCACCGTTTCGTCGGCGCTGACCACGACTAGCGCCGAAAAAGCCCTGTAGGAGCCCGTCTCGACCAGAAGCGCCGCCTCATAAAGGATGTACGGAGCGGGGCTATCTTGGAGGTTGGCGATGTGCTGAGCGCCGGCCGCCCCGATCAAGGGATGCAGGATCCCATTGAGGCTCGCCCGGGCCTGCTCGTCCTCGAACACGAGGTCCGCGAGTCGTTTTCTGTCCAGGCGCCCTTCGGCATCGAGCACTTCCTCGCCAAACGTCTCGACGATGCGCGCGAGACCTGGCGTTCCAGGCTCGACGACTTGACGCGCGAGAATGTCCGCATCGATCACCGGAATGCCGAGGTCGCCAAATATTCTCGCGACGGTAGTCTTGCCACATGCGATCCCACCCGTCAGCCCCACAACCGGTTTCATCCCGAGGAGTATTGAGCATCGTTCCGATCGGGCAAGACGATTCACACTGTGCTACTGAAGCCCGCATGCGCGCCGTGGTGCAGCGTGTCAACGAAGCAAGTGTGACCGTCGAAGGTTCGGTCGTCGGCTCGATCGAACGTGGCCTCTTGGTCTACCTCGGTGCGGCGCAGGGGGACGAGGCGGATGATGTTCGCTACACCGTCAACAAGATTGCTGGGCTTCGCGTGTTCCCGAACGACCAAGGGCGAATGTCATCGTCGGTCACCGAAATCGGTGGGGCGGTTTTAGTCGTTTCGCAGTTCACGCTTCTTGGCGACGTTCGACGCGGGCGGCGTCCTTCGTTTGACGGTGCAGCAGATCCGGCCGATGCCGAGCGGCTCTACCTCGAAGTCGTCGATGGGTTGCGTGCCAAAGGCGTGCCCGTCGAAACAGGCACCTTTCGCGCGATGATGCTCGTGCAATCCAGCGTGGACGGACCGGTCACCATCCAAATCGACAGTCGAAAGCTTTATTAGGCTTCCCATTGTAGAAGCGGCATACTCACCGCGGGATGCTGCGGTTCCTCAGCGAGCGGCGCGCATGGGTAGTCGCGGTTGGGTTGGTGTCGGTCCTCGTGGTGGTGGCTCTGTGGACGTGGGGCGCGCGCCACGCAGCGGCCCGAGCTTCGGAGCTGATCCATGACCGCTTTGGGCTCGACGCCGACATCGCCGCGGCCGACCTGGGTCTACGCGGTGTGGAGTTGAAGAATGTCGAGCTTCGCGGTCGCGGCGGAGGTCTGCTCGTACGCGCCAATCGTGTGGACGCGCGGGTGAGTCCGCTCGCTGCATTGTTTTCCGGAGCGCGTGCAGTGGACGCGATCTACGCCGATGGGATCGACGTATCGGTCGACTTCGGCCACCCCGGTATCGAGGCCTCGCTTTCCGAGATCGAGAGCAAACTCGCACTTCGTCCACCTTCGTCCGCTACTGCGTCCGGTTCGCCCGGTAAAGGACGTGAGTACCTGATAACCGACCTCACTGTGCGGGTTCGCGACACAGAGGGCGCGCTCGTGCAAATGCGCGACGTCGACCTCAGCAAGAAGTCGAATGAGTTACGCACCTCGATCGCAGAAACTCTAATCGGAGTGACGATCGGCGACCACGCACGCATCGGTCCGACGACGCTTGCGCTGCATCGGGAGAACGGAACGTGGGCGCTGCGCGAGCTCTCGGTCGACGGCGCAAGTGTTCGGTGGCTGGGCGCTGCGGTCGGTGAAAACGAGCCGTTGGCTCCCAGAGTTCGCAAAGCTTTGCAGGTGCTGCGTGCGTCGCGGGCTGCCCCCGAGCCAGATGACGCCGCGGAGCCGCCCTCCGATATCGGTCCAAATGCACAACCGCCGTTTCTTTCACGCCTGAGCGTCGAATCGGAGATCAAGCTCTCAGACCTGACGATCGAGAGTCGAACGCCCGACGGTCGCGCCGAGCGCGTACAAGACCTTGCGGTTGCGCTCACCGGCAACGGCGACGGTTGGTTCCGATTCTTGATGGGTGGACATACATCGAACGAGGGCACCCTCAACGTCGATCTCCGTGTGCAACCGAGCAAAGCTCAGGCAGAAGGAAACGTCATCGTTCGCGGAATTTCCCTTGCCCTCGTCGCGCCGTTCGTTCCTGTGGTTCCTTTTTACGACGCGGAGGCAGGCACTGTGACCGCCGAGCTCGATCTCCGCGCCGATTCGCCCGACCGGTTTCGCATCGAGGGCAAGGCCGCGCTCCGCAATGCGGCCCTCTTCTCAGAGCGCATCGCACCCGAACCCATCGAGAAGATCGGTTTCGACCTTGCAGGCGAGGGCACCTGGTTTCCGGCCCAGCGCCGACTCGTGATCGACCAGGGCCGCATTCGGCTCGGCGACACGCATGTCCTGGTGAACGGGGAGCTCGAACGAACAGCCGAGCACTATCGAGCCGATCTGACCGCGGAACTGCCGCCCACCCCCTGCAATGATGTCGTCGGCGCCATTCCCCAAGACGTGCTCGGCAGCCTTCGAGGCTTTGCGTGGTCGGGTAACTGGAGCGCGCTCGCGCGCATCGCTCTCGATTCACGCGATCTGGAGGCCACCGGGCTTTCGATCCGCGTCCGCAATCTCTGCGAATTCGAGCAAATCCCGCGCTGGGTGCGAGTCGAACGCTTTCGCCAGCCGTTTCGGCACAAAGTCGTAGAGCCCGACGAGACCGTCTTCACGATGGTGACCGGCCCGACGACTGCCAACTGGGTTCCATTGGTCGACGTTAGCCCGTTCCTGATCGAAGCCGTCCTCAGCCACGAGGACGCGCGGTTCTACGACCACGGCGGCTTTGCCCCGTGGGCCATCCGAGATGCGCTCGTCCGCAATCTGCAAGAGGGTCGCTACGTGGTCGGAGCCAGCACGATTTCGATGCAACTTGCGAAGAACCTCTACTTACAGCGAGAGAAAACCCTCGCACGCAAAGCCCAAGAAGTGATTCTGACGTGGTGGCTCGAGAACGCCCTCAACAAGGACGAGATTCTCGAGCTCTATCTCAACGTCATCGAATACGGACCGAGTATCTACGGTCTGAAGAACGCAGCGTTGCACTACTTCGGGCGCATACCGAGTGACTTGAGTCCTGCGGAGGCGGCTTTCCTGGCGTGCATTCTGCCATCCCCAAAGCGCTACCACGTCTACTATGAGCGTGACGCGCTCACGAAAAGCATCCGGAGCAAAATGGGACGACTTCTCGAACACATGGCGAAGCGGCAGCGCATCGGCCCTGAACCACTCGCCTATGGGCTTGCCGAGCTCGAGCAGTTCGATTTTCAGCAGGTCGACGATCCGCCGCCTCTGCCGCGCGTCCTGCCGCCGCTCGGAGTGACCGTGGACGAGGTCCTCGAGCCCGATCCATACGAAGTCTTGTTTGTGGCCCCTTGATCCTTCGCGCTCGAAAATTCTTGCCTCATCGGAGACAGCTCGGCGATGGAAGTCGGTCACTTTTTTACCTAGTGCACAGGGGTGGGGGTAAACATTAGCGAGGCGCTTGGGTCGGGAGTGAATCCGCCCAAGCGACGCGCGTCCGAGGAATTATGCAACGGTTGTACAGCGTCGATGGTTTGGTGCGGATTGTGCTCGTGATCGGTCTGGCCGGCATCGCCGCCGAGGGCGCGGCACAGCAAGCCGCTCCAGGTGTGGTGGTCATCACCGCTGGGGACGAAGCCACCTCGGGCGCGTCGATCAGGCTCGATGGAAAGCCAGCGGGAAGCGTTCCACTTCGCGAGACGCTCGTGCCGGGGCGGCACCTGGTTCAAGTCGGTAAGCGCGGCTTCGTCACCTTCTCGAAGTGGGTCGACCTCGAGAGCGGCCAGGTTCTGAAGATCCCAGTGATCTTGCGGCCACAGGAGGCAAAGACAGGATCCCTCTTGGTGACGGCGGACGTCACGGGGTTGCCGGTCTTCATCGACGGACAACAACGTGGGGCGACTCCGCTCGTCCTCGACGGACTGGAAGTTGGGGAGCACCTCGTCGAGATCAGGAGCCCCGGCGATGGCTACAAGCCCTTTGCCAAAACAGTCATGATCACAGCGAACCAGCGGGTCACCTTGGACGCCTCGATCCGCATCGCTCCAGATCTTGGAAGTCTTCGCGTCATCACGAACGTGCCCGGCGCGATCATCAGTCTAGACGGAGCCGACATCGGAGTCTCTCCCGCCGCAAAGGGTGGGCTTACGCCGGGCGAGCACGTCGTCATCGCGCGGGCCCCCGGCTACGAGCCAGTCGAGCAGACGGTCATGGTGGTCGCAGGTCGGGAGAGAGTGGCCTCGATTCGTTTTACGACGACGAGCACGGACGTCGCGCGCATTTTGGTCCGCGCGAACGTGCCCGACGCGTCAATCGCCATCGACGGGGAAGAATACGGAGCGCCGCCGGTCACGATCGAGCCCGCCGAGCTCGGAACGCATACCATCGTGGTGCGCGCGCCAGGGTATCGCGAGGTCCGCCGCACGTGCTCGGTCGGTCGTGCGCGAGACTGCGAGGTCTACGCCGAGCTGTCCCCGTTGGGGGTTCCCGTCAGAATCGAGACCAACGTTCCGGCGGCGCAGCTCTTCGTCGACGGGGAGCTTCTGGGACCGATCCCCTGGGAGGGCGATCTTTCGCCGGGTAGCCACCGCATCGAAGTGCGGGCGGAGGGCTATCACGCGCACACCGAACAGGTTCGGCTCGAAAAGTCGATGACGGTGCGAGTGATCCAAGTGATCCTGTCGCCTACGAGCGTTCCGGTGAGCGGAGAGGTCCGTGACAAGCAGGCGGAGCGCGACGATGCACTCCGTAATACCGTTACGCACGCCGGTGCGCCGGTTCCGGTCGGAGTCGCAGCCCTCGACTTCTCCGCCGGGTGGCCTTGGTTGGCTTCGCTGGACCTTCGGACCGGACTCACCAAATTTCTCGACATCGGAATCTGGGTCGGAACGTTTGGCCGACTGACCGACGTGGCGATCACGACGAAAGCTGGCTGGCGCGTCAGCAACAATTTTTCGGTCGGCGGCGATCTCCAGGTCGGCGGCGGCGTTGGCCCCGCGCAACGCGACTTGATGGGCAACAGCCACCCGGCGAACAACTTCTTCATCAGCCTGGACGCGATTTTCAGTCTGCACTTCCCTCCGAGAGGCGCGTTATCGATTTGGATGGCGATGGACTTCAACAGCGACCGTTGGGATTTTGCCGATCGCAATAGCGATATAGTCGTGGCAAGCTCTCGGCAGAACGTCGTTCGCGGGCGCCTCGGTGGTTCGCTCGAGATCGTCGTGACGCGAAAGTGGAACGTATGGGTCGAGGTCGAGGGTATCGTAGCGGGGGATCGGCGACGCGTGCTGGGCGACGTTTTCGGCGGCGGACGGCCCGACTCGAAGATCTACGCGCAGCTCGGTGCGACCTTCAAGTTCGGCAGCACCAAAGAGGATAGACGATGATCGAAGGTCATTTCATCGTGATCGAAGGGATCGACGGCTCCGGGACTACGACTCAGTGTGTGCGGCTCGCTGACCGGCTCACCGCCAAGGGTTTGCCGGTTCACATTACCCGCGAGCCGAGCGACGGACCCATCGGGATGTTGATTCGACAAGTCCTGACCGGTCGCGTGGTCGTGCCGGGTCATCATGGGGCTCATCCTTCGAGCTGGGCCACCATGGCGGCTCTGTTCGCCGCCGACCGCCTCGACCACCTAGAGGCCGAGATCGTGCCAAACCTGACCGACGGCGTATCGATCCTCTGCGATCGGTACGACTATTCCTCTGTGGCGTACCAGACCGTGAGCAGCGGAGGCGGGTCTGAGGCAGCACGCTGGGTGCGCGAGCTCAATCGCCGTGCACGGAGGCCCGATCTCGCCCTCGTTCTCGACGTCAGCCCCGAGGTCGCTGCCAGTCGGCGCAGGTCTCGTTCCGGAAGTCCCGAGCTCTACGAAACCGACGCCATGCAGGCCGAGCTGGCTGCCTTTTATTCGACTATCGACGAGCTTTTCCCTGATGATAGAATTCGTCACATAGACGCCAACCGTGACATCGAGGGTGTGGCCGAAGCGATCTGGGCCGAGGTCGCCGCCCTCCGAGGAGAGTCTCCATGATGCGCTTTGTAGTTTCCGTGTTGCTGATGCTGGTCTTCGTTACTTTCGCGGCTTGTCAAAACAGTAAGCTGCAAAAGGACATGATGGGCGATTCGACCTGGGAGACTTCCGGCGACGAGGACCCCCTGACGGCGCCGGCAGAAAAGCAGCCCAAGTACGACGAAGAGTGGGAAGAAAAGAACGAGCCACTGCCGGGCCAAGAGCCGGCGCCCAAGAGCGACCTGATGCCGGAGTTCCCCCGGGTGACGTCCGGAGTTATCCGACGACATCAGCTCATCCGTGTGCTCGACCAGGGCCTTGGACGATATCTCAGCAACGTCGAGATCGAGCCAGAGTTCAATAAGGGCGCCTTCGTGGGTTTTCGGATCGTGACGCTTTTCGCCGGAGACCTGACCTACGCTTCGCTCGACTTACGCCCCGGTGACACCGTGACGAGTATCAACGGCAAGCCGATCTCACGCCCAGAACACGCGGCGGCAATCTGGAAAGAGCTCCGGACTGCCTCTGATATCATCGTCGACTATCGACGCGGAAGCACCGATCGCACGATGCGATTCGTGATCGTTGACGAGGGTTGAGTTCGACTCCATCGTACCGCGGTGCGTTCTCAAAGGCGCTTTGCGGTCGCGGCAACCGCGCTGCTTCCTTACACGGTAGCGGTCATTTTATGGGGTGCCTACGTTCGCGCGTCGCTTTCGGGCGACGGCTGTGGAGCTCACTGGCCACTCTGTAACGGCGTCGCACTCCCTGTCGCCCCGTCTACCAAGACCATCATCGAGCTCACCCACCGGCTGACTTCCGGTTTTGCCTGGATTTGGACCCTGGTGATGTGGCTCGTCGCGCGTGGTCTCTTCGCCCGCGGTCATGCCACGAGAGCTGCCGCCGGTTGGAGCTTTTTCTTCATGACGACCGAGGCGCTCGTCGGGGCAGGGCTGGTGCTCTTCCGAATGGTGGCAGACAATCCTTCGTCGGCGCGGGCGACTTGGATGTCGGCGCATTTGATCAACACGTTTCTCCTTCTCGGGGCGCTCACCTGGATGACCCTCGGCGCTTGGCGGGACGAGGGCGTATGTTGGCGTCGCGACACGCGGAGTCGCCGGCTCTTCGGGGTCGCCGCCGCTCTGCTTCTCCTTGCCGGGGTGAGTGGGGCGGTCGCCGCGCTTGGGGACACGCTATTCCCAGCGGAGAGCTTGGCCGAAGCCCTTCGTGAGGATCTTTCGCCTTCGTCACACGTCTTTCTCCGATTACGCCTGTGGCATCCCGTCATCGCCATCTTGGGCTCGGGCTATCTCGTCTGGCTCGCCGGCTTGCTTCTCCGGGACGAGCCCTCGAACCGATCTTCGGCCCTGGGTCTCGGAGCGTTGTCGCTGATCCAAATAGCAGTGGGTTTCGTCAATGTAGCGTTGTTGGCGCCGGTCTGGCTCCAGCTCACCCACCTCCTCATTGCCGACGCGATATGGATCACGCTCGTCACGCTCGCACTTTACTCACAGCCCGCCATCTCGAGTGCTAACCTGACCCCGTGAGCGATCCGTACATGGGCAAAGAGGTCGCCGGCCAGTTCCGCATCGTCGAGAAGATCGGGAAGGGCGGGATGGGCGCGGTCTATCGCGCCGAGCAGCCCGACATGAATCGGTACGTCGCCATCAAGATTCTCCACTCTCGATACCTCTCACGCAGCGACTTGGTATCTCGATTCCGACGCGAGGCGCGGGCGATGAGTCAGCTTTCGCATCCGAACACGGCTCGCGTGTTCTTGTACGGTCAGTTGGACGACGGCGCGTGCTACTTCGTGATGGAGCATTTGGTCGGGCAGAATCTCGCCCAGATGGTGCGTGCCGAGGGCGCGCTGGCGCCCGAGCGGGCGATCCGGATCATGGTGCAGGTCTGTGGAGCCCTCGAAGAGGCCCATCAGGCAGGCATCGTCCACCGCGACTTGAAGCCGGAGAACGTATTCGTCACGACGCAGGGAGGTATTCGCGACTTCCCGAAAGTGCTCGACTTCGGTCTTGCCAAAGTTACCGAGCGGCAGATGCGCCCGGGCTCGATGGTGCTCACGCAGCAAGGAATGGTCTTCGGGACACCCGAGTTCATGAGCCCCGAACAGGCTCACGGTAAGACTCTCGACGCGCGCTCAGACATCTACTCGCTCGGAATCATCCTGTACGAGCTCCTGACGGGTAAGCTTCCCTTCGATGCCAAGCAGCCCATCGAATACATCCAGCTTCACGCCAACGCGACCCCGATTCCGCTCTCCAAGCGGTGTCCGGAGGCCTTTTTCCCGCCGGGACTCGAGGAGGTGGTCATGAAGGCGCTCGCCAAGGACCCCGCCGAGCGATACCCCTCCGCCGCCGAATTTGCGATCGCCCTCGAGGCGGTGCTTCAACCTCGCGAAAGCGCGGAGGGGCTAGGTCCGATCAGCCTGCCGATCCCTGGGCCAACGGCGTCGATGGTGAGCCCCTTTGAACCTGCCGCCCCGGTTCGGTCGGTGGGCGCTCGAAAGCGCTCCAAAGGCTCGTGGGTGGTTCTCGTCGTGGGGATTGCGCTCGGCGTGGCTGGTGCACTCGCGCTTTGGGCCTCGTTCCGGCCGGGCTCTTGACCCTCTGCTCAGCCGACTCTAAACCCCCCCCAACCTGGCATGACCGCAGCGACTCGACCAGTGACCATGATGCTGACGATGCGCGATCTGATCGCGCTCACCAAGCCGCGCATCACGCTCATGGTTTTGGTAACCGCCGCTGGCGGTATGTGGCTCGCGCCAGGGTCACTCGATCTCCTGGCGATGACCATCATGCTCGTGACGACGGGGATGGTCGTCGGTGCCGCCAACGCTCTCAACTGCTACCTCGAGCGCGATAGCGACCGGCTGATGGCCCGAACCGCCAATCGCCCGCTTCCCGACGGGAGGCTCGCGCCGGTGTGGGCATTGCTGCTCGGTGTCGGCATGGGGATGTTGTCGGTGCCGGTCCTTTGGTTGGCCGTGAACCCGATGACCGGTTTTCTCGGTCTCATCGCCCTGCTCAGCTACGTGGCGATCTACACACCCATGAAGCAATGGACGCCCACCGCGCTTTTCGTTGGCGCCATTCCGGGCGCACTTCCACCTTTGATGGGCTGGACCGCCGTGCGTGGCACGATCGAGGCTCCGGGGCTCGTGCTCTTCGGCGTCTTGTTCTTTTGGCAAATCCCTCACTTCATCGCGATTTCGATCTTTCGCCAAGACGAGTACGAGCGGGCGGGTCTCAAGGTGTTGCCCTCGGTTCGAGGTCTCGAGTCAGCCAAAGTCCAGGCCGTGGTCTACAGCTTTGCCGTTTGGGCGGTTTCGCTCCTGCTCGTTCCGTACGGTCTGGCTGGTCTCCTCTATCTGTCGACGGCCGTGGTCGCCGGTGCGTTGTTCTTCGGGGAGTCGCTTCGCGGGTTTTGGGCGCCCGATGTCCAGGCTTGGGCCAAGAAGCTCTTCGTCGCCTCCCTCATTTACCTCACTGTGATATTCGCAGCCCTCATCCTCGATGCGCTCTAAAACGATTCGACTGCTGCTCGTCTTGTCCGTGCTGACCATCGGGTGCTCGAGGAAGAACGAGCCGCCCCCGGTTCTCGCTCAGCTTCCCGAATTCACGTTGGTCGACCAGAACAGCCAGACATTCGATCGCCAGGCTCTCGAGGGAGATTTTTGGGTGGCGGACTTCATCTTCACCCATTGCCGTTCGACCTGCCCGAGGCTCACCGCTCACATGCAGGGCCTTCAGACCCGCCTTTCCGACATTCCAAACGCTCAGTTTCTGTCCGTGAGTGTCGATCCGAGAAACGACACACCCAAGGTCCTCAAGGCCTATATGACCAAGAACGAGCTCTCCGAAGCCAACTGGCGGTTCGTCACCGGCGAGGAGCAGGCGATCCGCGACGTCGTCTTGAACGGCTTCAAGGTCGGGCTGGCCGAGGGAGACGACCAGCCGGGGGCCGAGGCGATCATGCATGCCAATCACTTCGTGCTGGTCGACGAGAAGGCCCAGGTGCGCGGCTATTATCGCGCCAACAACGATGGGATCGCCGATCTAGAGCGGGATCTGCGCTTCTTGGCTTCGAGCGTGTCTGCGGTGCGTTGATACGCCGGCGCTTCGGTGTTAGGTCCGCCGCATGACTGAAAGCATTCCGGTCGCCCGGCGGCTCAGTGCCGTCAAACCCTCAGCCACCGTCGCAGTCGCCCAGCGAGCACGCGAGCTCAAGGCACAGGGCATCGATGTGCTTTCGTTCAGCGTGGGCGAGCCCGACTTCGATACCCCGGCCCACATCCGCGATGCCGCCAAGCAGGCCATCGATCGGGGTGCGACCCGCTACACCGCGGCGCGTGGCATTATCGAGCTCCGCAACGCGATCTGCCAAACCTCGGCGGCGCGGCGCGGCGGCGTCTCTCACGAGCCAGCAGACGTCGTAGTCTCGATCGGGGCGAAGCACACCCTCTTCAACTTGGCGCTCGCCCTCTACGACGAAGGGGACGAGGTTCTGATCCCGGCGCCCTACTGGGTCAGCTACCCGGAGCAGGTTCGTCTAGCGGGTGCGACTCCGGTGATCGTCCAAACCACCGAAGCCGAGGGCTTTCGGATGACCCCGGACGCGTTGCGTGCGGCGATCACCTCGAAGACCAAGGCGCTCCTTCTCTGCTCGCCGTCGAACCCGACCGGCGCAGCGTATTCCGGCGAACAGCTTCGCGAGCTCGCCGATGTCGCCGCTCAGCACAACTTCTGGATCATCGTCGATGAAATCTACGGGCAACTCGTCTACGGCGGCTTCGAGCAGAAGTCGATTCTCGAGGTCGCGCCCGAGCTTCGTGATCGAATCATCATCGTCGATGGCGTCAGCAAGACATTCGCGATGACTGGCTGGCGCATCGGTTGGATGCTCGGACCCGAGCACGTTGCGAAGGCCTGTGACAAGATCCAGGGGCAAGCCACCACCAATCCGGCGGCGGTTGCTCAACATGCCGCGTTAGCCGCGCTCGAGGGCCCGTGGGCGCCGATGGAAGCGATGCGCAAGGCATTCGAGGAGCGCCGGGGTATCATCATCGAAGGGCTGAACGCGATCGATGGGATCTCCTGCCGGCTGCCCGAAGGTGCCTTCTACGCTTTTGCGAGCGTGCAGGGCCTCATCGGAAGGCGAGCGGGCGACCAAACACTCGAAACCGACATCGACATTGCGGGCTACCTGCTCGAAGAGGCGCGCTGCGCGGTCGTTCCCGGAACGGCCTTTGGTGCGCCGGGCTTCGTACGGATTTCCTATGCCGCCTCCAACGACGTGATTCGAGAGGGTCTCAAGCGGATCGGCGAAGCAGTTGCGAAACTCAGCTGACTAGCGTTCGGTGGTATCTCCCTCGGCCGCTCTACGGCGCAATGCAGTTGCAACGGCGGCGCGAGATATGAGGGCGACCGCGAGCACCGACATGATCAACGCACTTGGCGTACGGGGAGCGTAACCAGTGCACAAGAGAAGCACGAGGGCTGCACCCAATTGTCGGAGCGTCGGATCTTTGGAAAGAGTTGCGGCGACCGCAACCGCCCATCCGATGCTAAGCGGCACCGCGTACCAGCCAACCGCATTTTGTTCGGCGAGGAAGTCGAGCCGAAACGCACCGTAGAACAGATTCGTCAGATCGCCCCCAACCGAGTTGCGCCACACGACCATTCCCGCTGCAACTCCAACAGCAGCGATCATCGAAAACACGAGCGTCAACTTGCCACGGGCCTCACGCCAGGGGATCCGAACTGCAAAGCCCACCGCGATCGGCACGGCGAGGTACGCGAGCTCACCCGACCAACGAAAAGCGAAAGCCAGCCGCTCGGTGTGCTCCCAGAGCGCTCGTCCGCCGACGAGGCTCACGATCAGGGAGACGATCCCGCTCAGGTATGCCACCAGCAAGAGCGCGAGCGTGCTCGAGATCGCCTTCGTCGAGCGCCAGTGGATGCCCGCCAGGATCAGCAAGAGAATCAGGGCGTGCGCGAGACCCGCGATGACCAATACCAGCTCGACGCGCATCCATGCGAGGGGCAGGAAGGTCATCATCACGACGATCGGGATGAGTGCCCAACCAAAACCCATGATTCCGATGCGTGCCGACAAGGGGAGCTCGCTCTTGCGCGATCCATATGCGGACAGGCAAAACGATAGCGCGACGAGCCCGCTCACCACGGCGAGGTTTCGCGAAAATGCGCCCCAGCGATCGAGGTGCAGGAACGCTTCTCGCGACAAACCGTCTGCCCATGTCCGAAGCAGGATGCGGTTGATGATCAAATCGGCGGCGCACCCGAGAGCGGCCATCCATGTCAGAGGCGGTACTGCTCCGAGGGGAACTGGCCGGGCGCTTTCGATCGGTGCGATAGGAGCCACGGCCGCCAGCGATGAGTCGATAACCTCGGACAAGATTTCCGGACCCTACGCGGGGGTTTCGACCCTTTCAAGGCGCTCATCCGCAAGAAGAGGGCTCACCTTGCGTGTCCACGCATCGGGAGGCTAAGACATCGCCCCAGATGACCGAGGCCCGCCATTGGACCCGAGCGGAAGCTCGCGCACTTCACGATCTGCCGCTGACCGAGCTGCTTTTTCGCGCGCAGACGGTGCATCGACAGCATCAGCCTCCTGATGCGATCCAGTTGTGCACCCTTCTGTCGATCAAGACTGGCGCCTGCCCAGAAGACTGTTCGTATTGTCCCCAAAGCGCCAGATACGACACCGGTGTCGAACCCGAGCGCCTCATGGACGTCGACGATGTTCTCGAAAAAGCGCGTCAAGCTAAGGAGGCAGGGGCGAGTCGCTTTTGTATGGGTGCGGCCTGGCGAAGCCCCAAGAAGGGCAGCGAACAGTTTGATCGCGTGTTGCACATGGTTCGAGGCGTGCGCGATCTCGGCTTGGAAGCGTGCGCCACTCTCGGCATGCTCGACGACGAACAGACCCAGCAGCTTAAGGATGCTGGACTCACCGCGTACAATCACAATTTGGACACCTCGGAAGAGTTTTACGGCGAGATCATCACCACTCGCACCTACCAAGATCGTCTTCAGACGATTCAACGCGTGGCCGAGGCCGGAATCTCGGTTTGCGCAGGTGGCATCATCGGGATGGGCGAGGGCATCGATGATCGCGTCGGGATGTTGGTGACGCTCGCGAATCTTTCCCCGCAGCCCGAGAGCGTGCCGATCAATGCGCTCGTCCGCGTGGAGGGCACACCGCTTGGGGATCGAGACCCCGTCGGATCGCTCGAGCTCATCCGCATGTGTGCCGTGGCGCGCATCCTGATGCCTGGCGCGCGCGTTCGACTGTCGGCTGGCCGGAGCGGGCTCAGCCGAGAGGCACAGCTCCTATGCTTCATGGCTGGAGCCAACAGTATTTTCTTTGGGGACAAGCTGCTCACGACCGGCAACCCCGACCATCGGGCCGACCTCGACCTCCTTCGAGAGGCGGGTCTGGCGGCGCTCGATCCGGGTGACCCGCGGCTTGGCTCTCCCGCCGGTAGCGTCGAACTACCCGGAAACGCGGCGGAATAGGGCGAACGAGGAAAATTTTCCAGCTCTGCGCTTTTTGTCGATATTGAATTTGATTTTCAACTTCTAGGCGTTATAAAGAAAGCATGCTGGTCTGTCACTGCCATGCCGTGAACGACACCACGATCCGACGATGCGTCGCCGATGGCGCGCGTAGCGGGAACGAGGTGCGCGAAGCTTGCGGTGCCGGTGGCAGCTGCGGTGGTTGTCGTCCCGTCATCGACCGTTTGATCGAGTCGCACGACTGTGTGGAGACGACAATCCGAGCGCGGCGTCGCTCGTGAGTTGAAATCGCTTTTCAACTTCACGCATAGGGTTTGCGACATTCGCGGCGCGTACCTATGCTCGCGTGAAGGAAATCGATATGAAGGGCAATGACGAAGTCATCGAGCTGCTGAATGAGGTTCTCACCTCGGAGCTGACCGCGATCAATCAGTACTTCATCCACCATAAGATGTGCGAGGACTGGGGCTTCCACGTGCTTGCTCAAAAAAAGCGCTCGGAGTCGATCGAAGAAATGCAGCACGCCAACTCGGTCATCGGACGCATTCTGTTTCTCGATGGCACGCCCAACATGCAGCGGCTCTCTCCGGTGAAAGTTGGTGAAGATCCCGTCGAGCAGCATCGAGTCGACCTCGAACTCGAGCTCGAAGCCTGCAAGCGCCTGAATGACGGCATCGCCCTCTGTCGCAAGAAGGGCGACAACGGGACGCGCGAGCTCCTCGAGAGCATCCTCGCCCAAGAGGAAGAGGGGATCGATTGGCTCGAAGCCCAGCTGCACCTGGTCGACACCATTGGGAAAGACCGATATCTCGCCGAGCAAATGGGCGGCGATACGAACTAGCTTCCGGTCATGAGCGAGTAAGGCTTTCGTCAAGCGGCCGGTGGGCTGCTACATGCTCAGCGATGCCTGCACACCCGCTTGCTGGACAGCCAGCGCCTTCCGAAATGTTGGTGGACGTCGACGAGCTCATCGCCGAGTACTTCGAGGGCAAGCCCGATCCCAACGAGCCCGCGCACAAGGTCAGCTTCGGCACGTCCGGCCATCGCGGTTCCTCTCTCCGCCTCAGCTTCAACGAGATGCATATCCTCGCGACCACGCAAGCGATCTGCGACTACCGCAGCGCTGAAGGGATCGACGGGCCTCTGTTCATCGGGATAGATACTCATGCGTTGTCGACACCGGCCGCGAGGACCGCGTTAGAAGTGTTCGCAGCCAATGACGTGGAGGTCTGTATCGCGCGGGAAGGCCACTACACGCCTACTCCAGCCGTGTCGTTTGCGATTCTCGAGCACAATCGAACGAGCGCGCGGGATGCAGACGGGATCGTCGTGACTCCTTCACACAACCCCCCCGAGGACGGCGGCTTCAAGTACAACCCCCCACATGGCGGCCCCGCGGACACCGATGTCACGAACTGGATCGAGGGACGGGCGAATCAGTTGCTCGCCGCCGGGCTTCAGCAAGTCCGACGGGTGAGTTACGACGAAGCGCTCCGTGCCGACTCGACGCACATTTACGACTTCCTGACGCCCTACGTGGATGCCCTCGACACGGTGCTGGACATGAAGTCGATCGCGGATGCTGGCCTCCGTATCGGGGCCGACCCGATGGGAGGCGCGGGCGTCAAATACTGGCCCCGAATTGCAGAGCGATACGGTCTTCGGCTCGAGATCGTCAACGAGGCGATCGACCCGACGTTTTCGTTCATGGCCCTCGATCACGACGGTAAGATCCGGATGGATTGCTCGTCTCCCTACGCGATGGCACGCCTAGTCGACCTACGAAATCAGTACGACATCGCGTTCGCGAACGATACCGATTTCGATCGACACGGGATCGTCACGCAGAGTTGGGGTTTGCTCAACCCGAACCATTATCTGAGCGTGGCGATCAGCTATCTGTTTACCGAGCGCGACTGGCGCTCGAAGGCTGCCGTCGGTAAGACCGTGGTCAGCAGCGCCATGATCGATCGGATCGCACGAGATCTGCGGCGGCGGCTCGCCGAGGTTCCGGTCGGTTTCAAGTGGTTTGTCAACGGTTTGATCGACGGTTCTTACGGATTCGGCGGCGAGGAAAGCGCGGGTGCGTCTTTCCTTCGTAAGGACGGTCGCGTTTGGACGACCGACAAGGATGGGATCTTGTTGAACCTGCTGGCAGCGGAAATCACCGCGGTGACAGGCCAAGATCCAGGCGAGTGCTATCAAACGCTCACCCGAACCTTTGGCAATCCGATCTACGAGCGGATTGACGCACCAGCGAGCCCGCTACAGAAGGCAGCCCTCAAAGCCATGAGTGAATCGGACCTGGTCGCCGATACGCTCGCCGGCGAGCCGATTCGGCAAGTCTCTACCCGTGCGCCCGAGAACGACGCGTCCATAGGGGGCCTCAAGGTCACCACCGACAATGGATGGTTTGCGGCGCGCCCATCCGGCACCGAGGATGTCTACAAGATCTACGCCGAGAGTTTCGTCGGTCGCGAGCACCTAGCTTCAATCCAGCGCGAGGCGAAGGAGTTGGTCGGTCGCGTTTTCGATGCTGCCGAGTCGGGTTGACGCCTCAGACAAACGTGTTTCACTCCGCCGCGTGCGCACGGTAGTCACCGGCGGTGGTGGACGCCTCGGCAATGTCTTGGTCCGACAGTTGCTCGAGGACGGTCACCAGGTCCGAGTCCTCGAACCCGGTCCGCGACCTCGATCTCTCGAGGGTCTCGACATCGATTTCATGCCCGGATCGGTGCTCGAGGCCTCAGACGTGGCTCGTGCAATCGAGGGTTCGGACGTCGTCTACCACCTTGCAGCCAAGATCGACCTTCGCCCCAAGAAGGACCCGATGATGTACACGGTCAACGTGGAGGGCACGCGTACCGTCGTGGAAACGTGTCTGTCTTGCGGGCTACGGCTGGTGCACACCAGCTCGCATCATGCGGTCGAGCGTGAGCCGCTCGACCAACCACTCACCGAAGATCGGCCACTCGCTCTCGACGAAAAGTGCGACTACCATCGTTCCAAGGCGGTCGGCGAGACGATTGTTCTCGACGCCTGCGCCAAGGGGCTCGACGCCGTGATCGTCAACCCGGGCTCGATGATCGGTCCTTTCGACTACGAGCCCTCGATGATCGGCGCGGCCCTGCTCGATATGTACTTCGGACGAGTGCCGGTCTTACTCGACATGTTGAGCGACTACGTCGACGTCCGAGATGTCGCCAAAGGCATGATCGCAGCGGCCCACAAGGGTCGACGAGGTGAACGGTACTTTCTCACCGGAGATGTCATCCCGATTCTCGAGATGGTTTCTCTGTATGGCGAGCTGACTGGCAGGAAAGTCCCGACACGGGCGCTACCACTTTGGTTCGGATGGGTGATTCTTCCTTTCGCGTTGGCCGGCAGCGCCCTCACCAAGAAGGACCCGTTCCTCACTGGTGACATGCTTCGCGCAAGCGTGTCGAATGCGGTCGTCTCACGCGACAAAGCGCAGCGAGAGCTCGGCTACACGCTCCGGCCCCTCCGCGAGTCCCTGGCCGACGCCGTCAGCTTCTACGAAGAGCAGGGTTGGCTTCGCGCGTAGGCCCCGCTTTTCGCGGTTGACGGGGCTCTCATGCTACACATAGACCAGTCATGCCGGAACGAGGACCCAAGCGTCATCAAGACCTCGAGGACGTGATCGACATCATCACGCGGTCCTACGACGCCGACGCCGACATCAATAATCTCGACAGCGCAGCGCTTCCCAACAAGCGCGCCGTCATCAACGCGTTTCACCACATCAAGCCCATCCTCTACATGGGTTTCTACAGCACCCGGTCGCTCAATCGCACCAATCTCCGTCATGCGATCAGCGAGCACGTCTACCCCGCCCAAGACATTCTAGTCGAGCAGATCGACCGTGCGGTGCGATACGAAGAGAACATAGGGCGGCTTGGTGGAGTCCGCCCCGAGGGGTGGAGCGAGGAAGTAGTCCTGCGCCTCTTCGCGAAGCTTCCCGAGCTTCGAAAGCTTCTCAACAAGGATGTGCGCGCCGCGTATGAGGGCGATCCTGCGGCAGCCGGGATCGAAGAGGTGGTGTTCAGTTATCCGAGCATCGAGGCGATCACCGCGTACCGAATCGCACATGAGCTCTATCTCGAAGAAGTCCCCATGATTCCCCGAATCATCACCGAGCATGCCCACAGTGAGACCGGGATCGACATCAATCCGGGCGCGCAGATCGGCGAAAGCTTCTTCATCGACCACGGCACCGGTGTCGTGATAGGCGCAACCGCGATCATCGGAAACAACGTGAAGCTATATCAGGGTGTCACCCTTGGTGCGCTCAGCGTTTCGCGAGGTGAAATTGACAGCGGGCTTGGGGAAAAGCGGCATCCGACCATCGAAGATGACGTCACGATCTACGCGGGCGCCTCGATCCACGGCGGTGACACCATCATCGGCAAGGGGTCGGTCATCGGGGGCAACGTGTGGCTCACCAAGTCGGTGCCTCCGGGCTCGAAGATTTTTGGCCGCGGCAAGTAGGCGATCGGTCAATCTAGGCCAGTTTCTCTTTCACCTTGTCATAGACGGCGTTGAGGTGGATGAGCTCCGCGAGCTCCTCTTCTTCGATGACGACGTCGTAGTTCTTCTCGACGTCGGCCACGATCTCGATCGCCATCATGCTGTCGATTCCCAGGTCCGTAAACGGCGTATCCTCCGGGATCTCTTCAACTTCCGTTACCTCGATGATGATCTGTCTAAGTTCTTCTTTCAGGGTATCCGGCATGACGCCCGTTTATGCTTGGGTTCCCGATCTTGGTCAAGCATTTGAAAACTGGCCGATCGGCCTGTTTCGAAGGTGGTATCCAAGGCAGATTACGGTACCTTGCACGGGTTCAAAGGCGCGCCATAAACGGCGCCGAACGCTATGAGCTGGATTTCCGACAAGGCAGCGGCCGAGCTAGGGCGGGTACGGGATGCGCAAGAAAAGCAGATCTACCCCTACTTTCGACCATTCGAATCGGGTGGGCTCCACACGACCATCAACGGAAAGCCGATCGTCAATTTCAGCTCGAACGACTACCTCGGCCTGACCAATCATCCAAAGGTCAAAGAGGCCGCAAAAGCTGCCGTCGATCAGTTTTCATGCGGCCTAAGCTCGTCACGTGTTCAGGCCACCGCGACCAAGCACGTCGAGCTCGAGGAGCGGCTCGCCAACTGGTACGGCTTCGAGAGCTGTCTCGTCTTTACGACTGGCTACCAAGCCATGGTCGGAACGATCATGGCGCTCGCGGACAAAGATACGACGATCGTCCTCGACAATCTGAGCCATGCTTGCATTTTGGACGGTACTTTTCTCGCGGCAGGCACGCCGATGAGGGCCCCCGAAGTCCGCTTCTTCAACCACAACAGCGCCAAGGCGCTCGATCGGGTGCTTCGCAAGCGCGATCGCAAGAACGCGCTCGTCATGATCGAAGGCATCTACTCTCTCGATGGCGACGAGGGCAACGTCGAAGCATTCGTCGATGTATGTGGCCAACACGAAAACACGGTGATCGTTTGCGATGACGCGCACGGCACTGGGACACTCGGGAAGGGCGGTCGCGGCATCATCGAAAAGTACGGCCTCGAAGGAAAGATTCCGGTCGTCATCAGCACCTTCTCCAAGACATTCGGTGGGATTGGCGGGATTTTGTTAGGCGAGTCCGATGTCATCGAACTCATCAAGCACAACGCGCGGTCGTTTCTCTTCAGCGCTTCGTTGCCGGTTCCGATCGTCGCCGCCGCGAGCACGATCCTCGACATGCTCGAGGCCGACGGCGAGGCTCTCGTCAGCGAGCTTCATGAAAAAGCCAGCTACATGCGCAAGGGCCTCACCGACATCGGGTTCGACCTCGGCGACAGCAACACCCACATCATGCCCGTCATGATTCACGACGAAACGAAGGCGATGCTCCTGCACGTAGCGCTCCTCGAAAACGGCGTTCTGATGGTGCCTATCATGTACCCAGCCGTGAAGCAGGGCGAAGAGCGACTCCGCCTCAACATCACCCGCGGCCACACCTACGAAGACATGGACAAAGCTCTCGAGCTCTTGAAGCGCTACGGCGAATCATTTCAGCTCATCGGAAAAGAAGCCCCCGAGGCCGTGCCCAACGCTAGGCGGTAGTGTGGGGCTATGCCGACGGCTAGAAGAGGACTAGCGGCCCTCGGCTCGGGTAGTAGTAGGCCCAGAAGAAGCACATTTCGTCGTCTACTCCGGTGCCAAACGTGACCGGGCTGTTGCTGAGGTTGTTCCAATCGCAGGTGAGATTGAAGCCGCCGCCATCCGAAATGGTGAAGGGCGGATCGTGCTTGACCGTTTCGGGCTCATCCCATCGGAAATTGAAGACGTCGTACACCGGTGTGCCGGGCATTCCCGATCCGGCGGTCGTCTCGACGTAGACGTTGGTCCCCCATTGATGCTCGTGGCCGGTGATCGCGAAGTAGTTCACGCCGTGAAATTCTTCCGGCACTTGGATGAACGTGGGTCCGACAGTTGCGGTGCTCTGTGCCGGAATAAAGATGCCGATGTCACCCATGAACATGACATCGGCCTCGTCGGTGACTTCTTCGGCCGGCATCGGAATGAACGTGGAGTTCGCCTCCGCCATTTGGGGAGCCGCTGTCACGTTGACGTAGTGGAGCTCGAGGCGGATCATCTGATTCGGTTCTAGTTGGTATGCCACTCCGGGCGGGAGCGTCAGCAAATCGTCGGCCTTCTGCGTGATTATCAGTGGAGGGTCCCCGAGCACGTCGAGGAACGGCTGACACGGCTGCGGCTCCAGCTGCTCGACCGTGTCGTTGACTTTGTAGACGATGAAATGGTGTGATGTGGCCCCGAGCACGTTGTGGATCTGGTGGATGAACGTACCGCCGGGATTCCCGAGCCTCTTCACGACGCACTGGGTGCTCTCCACCCCCGAGGGGACCTCGGTTGGCCCCCACTTCATGGTGTATGAGCCGGCAGGGGGAATGAATGTCCCGCCGCCACCGCCCGTCCCAGTAGCCGCGCCGCTGCCGCCGGTTCCAGTCGTCGCGCCGCTGCCACCTGTCCCGTTGGCCGCGCCGCTTCCGCCATTGCCGCCAGTCGTGCCTTGACTATCTCCGCATCCGACGGCCAGTGCAAACAAGACTGCCCAAAAACTGCGCCACTTCATGATGACCTCCGACTCCCGGCGAATACCCGAGGTTAGCACGGCGTGGCGGTCAGCGTCAGCGGCAGTGCCAGGGACAGCGTGAGTCCCAGTCCCAGTGTCAGCGCCAGTGTCAGCGCCAGTGTCCGTGCCAGTGTCCGTGCCAGCGCCGGCGCCAGCGTCTGGCGCCAGCCCGGAGACCGGCTAGTCTCCGCAAATGGCCGTCATCATCGAATCCCCTCACGACCTCAAAGACATGGTCGGCAAGCATCTCGGGTACAGCGAGTGGCTGACGATGGAGCAAGACCGTATCAACCAATTCGCCGAAGCCACGGGAGACCACCAGTGGATCCACGTCGACGTCGAGCGTGCGAAGAAGGGGCCTTTTGGGGCGCCGATCGCGCATGGATATCTGACCCTTTCCCTTGTCAGCAATTTCCTGATGCAGATCGTCGAAGTGCGTGGCTTCGAGTTCGCGGTGAACTACGGCACCAATAAAGTTCGGTTTCCAGCTCCCGTGAAAGTCGGGTCGAGGATCCGCGGTGGCGCCGAAGTGGTCTCGGTCGAAGAAGCCAAGGGCGGAATCCAATCAGTCGTGAGGGTGACGGTCGAGGTCGAAGGCGAAGACCGCCCAGCCTGCATCGCAGAAACCGTGAGCCTCTACTTCCCAAAGAAGGGGTAACACCGGCGCCGCCGCCAACGCCGACACTGGCTTTGACGCTGACAAGGCTTTGGATTCGGTTACTTAGCTGATCCCGCGCTCCCACGATGGAGCATGCATCATACGGCGGCGGACCGGCCGTATCACGGGCCCGCCGTCTAGGCACGGTGAGAACGGTGGGGAGTCGGAACCGCCATAGGTGATTTCGCGTTTTGATCTGCTAGAGCTTTTCATCCGCGGCATGCTCAGCACACTAAAGTACCACTTCATCAGAACACCTCTCGAACGACCGCTCATGTTCCTGCGGGAGACGCTGAAGTTACCGGGCCGCCTTCGGCATCCGGAATTAGCGGAGATCTACAAAGAGAGCGGTCGTATCCAACAAGTCCTGTCCCAATCCCTTACGACCCATTCGAACTGTCTAGACGTCGGGGCTCACTATGGCTCCATGCTCAGCGCGTTCGTGCGACTTGCTCCTCGAGGCCAGCACATTGCGATCGAGGCGATCCCTGAGAAAGCAGACTTCTTGCGGCGCAAATTCCCCGAGGTCCGGGTCTACTCGCTCGCGCTTTCGAGCCAGTCCGGCAAGGTCGACTTCTACGTGAACACCCGCCGGTCGGGATTCAGCGGCATGGCCAAGCACGGAAGCCCGCAAGAGAAGTTCCGCAGAATCACTGTCCCGTGCGATCGACTCGACAGCCTCATTCCGCGCTCGCCTCGGATCGATTTCGTCAAAATCGACGTAGAGGGCGCCGAAGACACGGTTCTCCGGGGCGGTACCAGCTTCATCGCGGACCACCGCCCCCTGATTCTTTTTGAGTGCACGCCCTCCGGAACGAGAGCTTTTGGCAAGCATCCCTCCGAGGTATTTGAGTTTTTGACGGACGACCTGGGCTACGAGATCTACTTCCTGAAGGACTTTCTTCAAGGGGGCTCGCCTGTGGACCTGGAAACGTTCGCCGACGCGCTCGTCTATCCGTTCCAGGCATTCAATTGGATTGCCCGGCCAGCGAACTAGCGCAGACGCAACCCCGACCCTGTCACTGTCCCTGACCGAGCTCGACTCCGTCTACCATCGTCTTCGCTGCGCTCATCGCGGTGACGCCGCCTGACATGATGAAGGCCATGAACTCGGCCCCGTCGGCGTCCAAAAGGTGCACCCTTTCTCTGGGCACGACGATCAAGTTGCCCGCGAAGTTGTAAGACTCCGGTAGGTAGACCGAGACGTGGCCTGCAAGATGCGGGTCGTCGAAGCGCTCACCGGTGAGGAATCCGAGCACTTTCAGTCCGTGGCGATTGATCTCGACGGCGACCGGCTTGTCGAACTTGCGTTGGCCCCCGACAAACGCCCCAAAGAGATCCCGTAGCGAGTTGTAGAGCAGCTTGATGATCGGCACGCGTTGGAGCCCTGCCTCCAAGAACGTAACGAGCCGGCTGCCAACCACATTGCCGGTCAAGTACCCGATGAAGGTGATCCCCACCGCCGCGATCACGATGCCGAGACCGGGAATCGGAGCGTTGAGCCATTGGTCGAGCTTGGTGACGGTGAACACGACCACCCAAACCGTGATGGCGACCGGCGCCAGGACCAAGAGGCCCTGCGCGAAGCTTCTCGTGAGTATTCTCATGGGTCTCTCCTATCACCAGGTTGCACTCCGCGCATTTGCATGCACAACCCGCGGCGTGCCACTCCTGCTGCAACCCTGGCATCGACTTTCGCAAGGGCTGCGGCACATGGTGGTCGGGTCGCTTTTTTTCAGCGTGATGAGCGTCTGTGCAAAGCTCGCCGGCGAACGCCTGCCAACGATGGAGCTCGTGCTGGCCAGGGTCGTGGTGACCCTCGCGATGAGCTGGTGGGCGCTCAAGAGCCTCGGGATCGATCCGTGGGGCCACAACAAGCGCCTGCTGGTCTGGCGGGGGTTGGCTGGGTTTGGCGGATTGAGCTGCTACTTCTACGCGATCACGCACCTCCCGCTCGCGGACGCGACCGTGATCCAGTTCTGTAACCCGATGATCGCAGCCCTGATCGCGGTGTTTGCCCTCCACGAGCCGCTCCGCTTGGTCGATCTCCTGGCGACTGCCCTCAGCATGGTCGGCGTGGTCCTCGTCGCGCAGCCGACCTTCTTGTTCAACGTCGGGACGCCGCTCGACCCGCTTGCCGTCGTCATCGGCGTGTTTGGGGCAATTTTCTCGGCGATCGCGTACGTGATCATCCGCCGTCTAGGAGCAACCGAGCACCATCTGGTGGTGGTCTTCTACTTTCCCTTGATCACTGGGCCCGCATCGCTTCCCATCCTCGCCGTCGAGGGGCTGGTGATGCCAAACGGGTGGGAGTGGCTCCTGCTGCTCGGCATCGGTGTGACAGCACAGCTCGGCCAGATCGAGATCACCAAAGGCTACAAGCTCGAAACCGCCGGACGGGCATCTTCGATGACCTATCTGCAGATCGTGCTTGCGTACACGTGGGGCGTGCTGATCTTCAGCGAGTACCCCAACGTCCTGAGCGTCATCGGCGCAGTGCTGGTGGTACTCGGGGTATTGAGCGTCGCCCGCCGTCAGCCCTGAAAGAGGGGGTCGAACAATCCGGGGCTGCCCCCCAACGCTTCGAGGTCTTGTGCGCCTTCGACGTTGGTAATGAACGTGATCATCTTTCCGGCGCCTTCGTGCTCGGTTGCGATCAGGGCACCGGTACTGAGCTCGGTCCAACCTTCCCAGGTCATCGAAACCCCACCAACGGGGATGATGCTCACCCACATGCGCCACCTCACCGGCAGGCCATTCTCATCCGCGTTCCATAGATAGGCGTCCCCTGGCGTCACGCCGCCTGAAGTATAGGTCACTAGCAGTCCCGTCTCGCCGTCTTCCTCGGTGACGATTTCGCGCTTCACGCCGGGGTCGAAGAACTTCACGACGGGGTTCAGCCAGAATGAGTCGTTGACCCAGAACTTGTATGCCGTCTGCAGCGCCGACTCGGCGTCGCCGCCAGTGACCTCACCATCCTCGCCCCAGACCCGTCCGGTCTTGTCGCCGGTCCGGAGAAGCACCCGGGTCTCGCCCCAGCGCACTTCGACCAGATCGCGTTTTCGATCCCATACGTAGTGGTGTTCGTCGAAGAAAGACCAGCGCACGGCTCCCGTTCGGTCCCAGGCGTCCTTGCGGACGGCCTGCTCCATCTTGCGGGCGAGCTCATCCGCCTCTGGCGCCTCTCGCCCTTCCGGCCTGGGCTCACTCATGAAATAGGCCGCCCCGATGACCACGAGCACGCCGACGAACAGCACAACGGCTAGCACTTTCAGAACTCGCATAGTCTCCCTCGCGCGCGGCCAGCCTACACTGTGCAGAGCGGTCGCAAAAGCGCTATGAGAGCTTTCATGGGTGATTCCTCGATCGAAGTACATGAGCGTGGCGCTCCACGCGACGGCAAGCCTCAGGTCATGGACCGGCGTTTGTTCATGCAGCTGCTGGTGTTTCAGATCCCAACCGGTACTTCGATCTCGAAAAACCAAGACGCCTTGATGGCGGCCGTACGCGCCGCAAACCTGCCGTCCGTCGTCTATGCCGATGCCAACGATCCGCGCGGGGTGGGTCTTCTGACATTCACCGAAGATCCGACGCGTTTCGTCGATTCGGTGCGTCTGCTTTTCGAAGCGGAGCTTCTTCGCGATTGGGTGCTTCGTCCCGAGCTCACCATGATCGGCCGAACCTACAGCAGCGGCTACGAGCAGGACCTGGAGTTCTGGTTGATCGACCGACCCCAGCAAACCGTGCTCAACCCCGACTGGGATTGGGCAGTTTGGTATCCGCTTCGTCGCAGCGGTGCATTCGAACAGCTCGAAGGCAAAGAGAAGGGCGGCATTCTACGAGAGCACGCGACGATCGGGCGCGCGTATGGCGCTCAAGACCTCGCCCACGACGTCCGTTTGGCGTGCCACGGTCTCGACGCGAACGACAACGAGTTCGTCATCGGTTTGATCGGCTCGAACCTTCATCGCCTTTCACACGTCGTCCAAGCGATGCGCGGCACGGTGCAGACTGCACAGTATATCCAGCAGATGGGGCCCTTCTTCGTCGGGCGTGCGATCGGGCGACAGGCGGGCACCAAAGGATGATTGGACATGCCGGGTAGCACGTTCGGCTTAGCCTTCCGCGTGACCACCGCCGGCGAAAGTCACGGCCCTGCCAACGTCGTGATCATCGACGGCTGCCCGCCCGGGATCCCCCTCTCGGAAGCGGACATCACGGGTGACCTCGATCGACGTCGTCCGGGTCAAAGCAAGATCGTCACGCAGCGCAAGGAACCGGACTCCCCCGAGATCCTTTCCGGCGTGTTCGATGGCGAGACGACCGGCACTCCGATCGCGATCATCGTGCGCAATCAGGATCAGCGCCCGCGAGACTACGCGAAGATCAAAGATGTCTATCGTCCGGGTCATGCTGACTACACCTTCGACGCGAAATTCGGGCGCCGTGACTACCGCGGCGGCGGACGAAGCAGCGCTCGGGAGACGGTGGTGCGGGTGGCCGCGGGGGCCGTCGCGAAAAAGCTGCTCTCTCATGCGTTCGGTGGTGAAGTAGTCGGATACGTCACTCGGATCGGTGACATCGAAGCGGAGATTCCCGAGGCGGTGACACTCGAACAGGTGGAGACCCTCCCGACTGGCGAGCCCAACATCGTCCGCTGTCCAGACCCCAAAGCTGCCGCGCAGATGGTCGAGCTCATCGAGAAGATGCGAAAGGCCCAGGATTCGATCGGCGGTGTTGCCGAGATCGTTGCGCGCAACATTCCTGCCGGCTTGGGGGACCCGGTGTTCGACAAGCTCAAGGCCGACCTCGGCAAAGGCCTTTTCAGTCTTCCAGCCGTCATGGGCGTCGAGTACGGCGCTGGCTTCGGCGTTGCTGCGCTCAAAGGCAGCGAAAACAACGACGTCTTCGAGACCGATGCCCAAGGCAATGTGCAGACCCGCACCAACCGCCATGGAGGCATGCTCGGTGGCATTTCGAGCGGGATGCCGATCGTCGTGCGTGCAGCCGTAAAGCCCACGAGCAGCCTCCCGCGTGCCCAAGACACCGTGACCGCCGAAGGGGACGCCACCACCATTCGTACGACCGGGCGCCACGACCCCTGCTTATTGCCGCGCTTCATTCCGATGGCCGAGGCGATGGTCGCGCTCGTTCTCGCCGATCACTGGCTCAGGTGGCGCGCGATTCGTGACTGAACGTTAGCGGGCGAAGTTCCACGCGATGATCGCGAGCGCCGCGGTCACTAGGATGGCCGTCCAAAGAAGGTTGCTTCCTTTGCGCTCGCCTTTGGCTTCCTCGGAGCCGACCGCGCGTCGAAAGCCGCTGACCATTCCGCCCATGACCCCCGTACTCTGGCCGCCGACCGTATTGCGAGAGGGGCCGTGCCCACTCTTGCCTCGCTTCTTCCGGCTGGCGCTCTTCTTCTGATACTGCTTCGCCATCGGTTCATCTTACCGAAGTTTGGCGCTCGCGTGAATCGCCTTTCTGGGAGGGGGCGAAAGGCTGTATTGTGGTATCGGTTGCCGGTCCGTGCGGCACCTCACATGGTCGCGTTCGCACGCTGCCAGCATCCTCGGGGCTGAATCGGGGGAACGGTGTTTAAGCCAGGCCTCCTCGGCCAGAGCAGCGTCGGGATGCCCGAGGCTGGTCAGTGCTAGCGAACGGCTTCTCAGAAGGCTTTCGTCGCGAGGCGCCAGTCGTAGCCCCAGCTCGGCGGCGGCGAGCGCGTTGTGGTCGTCCGCGAGGCTTCCGTAAGCGCGCGCCAGGGCACGCCATGCCGTCCAGTCTCCGGGAGAAGCTTCGACCACGCGACGGTACGCGTCTGCCGCCTCCGACCACCGCCAGACCCGCGCGTACGCATCACCGCGGACGCGATCGAACACGGGGTTCTGACCCACGAGCGCTTCGGCACGTCGGGTCGCCGCGACCGCATTTTCGGGCCGGCCCTGCATCGAGGCCAGGCGCGCGAAGAGTAGCTCGACGCGCGCGACGAGGTTTTCCGACCCTGACGCGCGCGCCAAAGCGAGCGCACGGTGCAGGCTCGGCTTCGTCAGCTCCAGGTGTTCTTGCGTCCCCCGTAGCAGTCCAAGCGCTTGGTCGAGGAGTCGCTCGATCGTGGGGCGTGCGGCGCCGCCAAGCGAAACTTCGTTCGTCGCACCATCCCCCATCCAGGCCGTGGCGTTCGCGATCTCCGTCAGCGGCTGGCGTCGGCAGGGATCGAGGGCCACTTTGCCAAAGAGCTCAGCCCAGTACGCAAAGGCCTCGCCTCTTTCGGTACGGCTTGCCTCGCACGCTGCGCGCTGAAAGTCACGGCTGTGCTTGCGATGCATCAGTCGCGTATCGATGCGAAGCGGCAACGATGCATCGTTTGGAGCGGTGAACTCGTAGCGAACGATCTGTGCGTCGTGCGTCGGCAGTGTTCGGTCGAAGGCCGGGGTGGCAAAACGATGGACCTGATGCAGGATCTCGGGGTCGGCGGACGCATCGAGCATCGTCGACCGCAGCACGAATACTTCGTCGTTGTCGCTTTCGGAAGGGCGGGAGACCGCGAGCAGCCGACCCGAGGCGTCGCGTATGTCGACTTCGACCCATACGTCGTGCATGTCGCGCGTCCCCCCGGGAAAACGATGTCCGACCTTGGCGTTCTGCAACACGATATCGAACACAACGCGCTCACCGCCTCGGATCTTGGCCTCTTCGGGGAATAGGACTCTCTTTTCGTTTACGCGCGTGGCTCCGATATCGATCACCACCGAACCGACCAGCGTGTCCTCCGCACGCCCGGCTTGTGCGCGATCGGGCAGCTGTGCCGCCATGGCGGTATGAGACGCCGCCCACCGATGCCCGCTGACGAGCCCATCGGTTGCGGCCAGGTCTCCGGTCAACGCTGGCTCGGGCGTCATGTGACAACCCCGACAGTCCCTCTCTGCGACCGTGACCCAATGGTCGGGGACGGACCCCGAGAAAGCCGAGGCGCCCCAGTCCCCCAGATCATCGATGCCGGGGAGGTGGTTTTCGTTTCCGATCGCGGAACCGGAAAACGACCGATGGCAGGAACCGCACAACGCGGCCGAACGGAGGGCAGGCATGGCGAGGCGTTCGCGATGCGCTTCGATTTCCGCTGGGATCGCGGGGTCAGGAATCAACACGGGTCGATCGGTGAGGGTGAAGCTCCCGTTTCCGTCGGATCGAGTCGATTCGACACTGTGACAGACCAAGCAGGTGATCCCGGCATGAGCGAGCTCGTTCTCAGGCTTGACCTCACGATCGATGTCACCTGACAACAGCAGGAGAGGGTCGTGACACCCTGCGCAGAACCGACTCGCCTTTTCACCGCGGTGCTGCCGAAACTCATCGACGCTCGTGCGGTACCAAGGGTTATCGAACGACGCATAGGCGTGTGCGCTATGCATCCAATGCGCAGCGACGTCGGAATGGCACCCTGCGCAATCGTCGGTTTTTGCGAGCCGCTCGAGATCGATCGTCGAGGGCGCGGAGAGTAGAGACGGGCTCGACACCCTTTTCATCCCATCGCCGAAGGGCACCGGCCCCTCCGAGCAGGCAGCGCAGAGCCCGCACGCAACGAAGAACACACCCATGAGAAGCCACCGTGCCATGTCGTGTTGGACGTCTGCCGCCCCCTTTTGGATCTGATTTCCGGTCAGAGGGTGCCAATACTCACGAAAATCTGCGTGAGAAGCGCATCAGCCATCAAGATGCTGATCGAGACGACCACCACCGCGCGGGTGGTCGAGCGGCCGACGCCCTCGGTTCCGCCACGTGTCTGAAGGCCGAAGTAACAGCCGAGAAGGGCGATCAAGAAGCCGAAGAACGGCGTTTTGAAGACGCCACTTGCAAAGTCGTTGATGCCCAGTGTGTCGAGCGCGGTCGAGTAGAAGAACTCCATCGGGATGCCATATGACAATGCTGCGACGAACATCGAGCTCACCATCCCGAGAAGAAATGCGATGAAGGTGATGAGCGGCATGATCAAGATGCCTGCCACCATGCGAGGCACCACCAACTTGCGAATCGGATCGGCGCCAAGCGCACGAATGGCGTCGATCTGTTCGGTAACCGCCATCGATCCTATCTCGGCGGCCATACCCGCCGCGATGCGGCTTCCGACGACGAGCGCCGTGAGTGACGGGGCAAGCTCACGTGCCTCGGAAACTCCGATCACACGTCCTAATGTGTCCTTGGCACCAAACGCTTCCATCGATACCGCGAACTGAATGGTCATCACGATTCCGACGAAGATGGCGGTTGCGGCCGCGATGGCAATGCTCCGGACACCGAGCTGCTCGATCTGATAGATGAACTCGGGCGTATCGAAGCGCGTCGTGAACATCGTTCGAAAGGTGCGGATCGCGAGCAGTGTTGCCGCGCCGACCTCCTCGACGAAGACGCGCAGCTGGCGAATCCGAAAGTCAGCCCAACCTGTGAAGCTTCCTGGTCGGGCCGAAGGTCGTACCGAGTTCATGACTTTTCCGAGATCGTATGAAACCCGTCGACAAACGCATCGAAGTCCCCGAGGGCTTCTTCAAATGGAGACCCTGGAGGTGTGATGAGAGCAAAATCGTATACACAGTCGTCCTTCTTGAGGATCTGCATGAGAATCTCACGAGGGACTCCATCGAGGGTCGCGGTAAAGTGCGTGCGAAGCGCCTCACGCCCGTCCATGGGTATGGTTTCCTCGGAGATGACGTCACGCTTCGTGAAACCGATCATCAGATGGGCGCGAAGCGCCGTGAGGGGGATGTCGAGAGAGGGGTCGCACCTCGAGTCGACATGCATGACCGCCTCTTTCGAGGAGTTGTGCCAAGCGAGGTCGTTTTGACCGCTGACGGAGACCCTTTGCCAGCCGGGGCTGACGGCGCCGATGCGATAACTCGCCTCGGCGCCCGTGTAGACACCGTTTTGAAGCTTCCCGGTGGTGGCACAGCCGGTCGCCATCAGGCTCCCCAAGAGCCACGTTCCCAGCCGTCGCCTCACGGGGCCAGACTCTAGCAGCCCCCGGATTCTTGTCTATTTGCCCCTAAGTCGCCGGAAGTGGGGCGCCGCCGTTTTTCGTCCGTTAGACTGTAAGAAGCATGAGTCGGGGGGCTCAACAAGAACAAGCAGCCCGGACGCCCGGGGTGGCGATTTTGGATCGCCTCGTGGTGGAGGGCAGGATTGCACCCGAACGATACGACGAGGTCGTCATCCACGCTCAGCGGACGCAGTCCACTGCCGAAGAAGCGATGATTCAGCTCGGGCTCATCGGCGAGGCTGAGCTTCTCAAGTACATCGCCAACCTCTACCAGACTCGATTCGTGGGCTCCGAGCGCCTGGCAAAGGCTGGGGTCGACCCCCAACTCATTCGGAAGATCCCTCGCAAGTTGGCGAAGCGGCTCACCGCTTTCCCAATCTTATTCGACACGACTTCGCGTACTCTTTCGGTCGTCGCCGCAGACGTCACCGACGATGATGTCCGCCAGCAGATGCTGTTCACGACAGGAGCTCGTGATGTCAAGATCTACGTAGCCCGCGAGGCAGCCATTCGGGCCGCCATTGCGAAGCACTACGACCAAGACAATCGTCCCTTCGAAATGCTGTTGAGCGGTGCCTCCTCTCGCGAGGTCCGGACGTCGCGCGAGTCCGACCCCGTGCCGGGGTGGGGTCGAGTCTTCGAAGAGAAGGATGGCTTGCTCGTGCACCGAGAGCCCGCGAAGCCACTCGGTGCGGAGCCCGCGAACGACCATGCGCCCAACGTGGCCTCGCCGGATTCACCTCTCGAGACGCAACCAGGAAGCGCCACGATGATCGAGGCGCTCTCGGCGGCAGCGGAGGGCGGCGATCTCAAGGTCGAGCCCGAGGTTTACCTCGAGACTCTCAACGTGCTGGTGACCTTGATCGAACAGCTCAATCGGGATTGCGGGGGCCACGCCACACGCGTAGCGCGACTTTGTCAGCAGCTTGGAGACCGGATTCGACTCACCAAGCCACAGGTCCAGGGGATCTTGATCGCCGCCTATCTCCACGATGTCGGGGTCTCGAACGAGTCTCACGTGACTCCGCTCGACGTAGCCAACGATGAAACCAAACGCGAGCTGGCGCGCAGAGCGTACACGGCGCCGATTCGACTTCTCGAGGCCGTTGCGCTCCCGGGAACTGCCCTCGATGCGCTACGCCACCGATACGAGTGCTTCGACGGACGTGGTTTTCCCGAACGGCTCAGCGGCAAGAACATCCCCCTCGGAGCGCGGGTGCTGGCCATCGCGGAAAGCTACGTCGACCTCGCTCATAGCCAGCACAACGCCGCAGGTCGTCGGCTGGCGGCAGAAGATGCCTGCGACTTCCTCGACCTTCACAAAGGCACGACCTTCGACCCAGCCGTAGTCGATTGGCTCCGACACATCGTGCTCGACGACGGGATGCAGACACAGCTGCTCGCTTCGCGCAACCGCGTGTTGATCGTCGATCCCGATCCCGAAGAAACCTCCGTGCTCGAGGTGCGATTCGCCGAGAGGGGTTACGAGGTGATGATCGAACGAGAGCTGACGACCGCGCTCAGCCGGCTCGATGCTGAGAATTTCGATATCGTCGTGAGCGAAGTGCAGCTGGCGAATGGCGATGGATTCGAGCTCTTGACGCGCATGCGCGACAAAGGCCACACCACGGTACCGTTCATGTTCCTCACCGCAACGCGCGACCAATCGTCGGTGAACCGTGGGCTCGAGCTCGGGGCCGCGGACTACGTCGTCAAACCCGCTTCAGCCGCCGTCGTGGCAGCGAAGGCGGGCCGCATCATCGAGGAAGCGCGCAGTCAAAAGCCAGGCGGTCGTGGGGTGTCAGGGTCCCTTCAGGAAATGGGGCTGCCCGATGTCATCCAGATCCTCGCCAACGGTCGAAAGACCGGACGCCTCAAGGTTCGAAGCGGCCGTCTCCAAGGCGAAATGATGTTCCAGGGCGGCGCGATCCATGACGCCGTGTTCGGGGATCTCACGGGAGCCGAGGCCGTCTACGGAATCCTGCGCTTGACCGAGGGCGATTTTGCGCTCGATCCGAACATGGAGCCGATCGAGGACCGCATCGGGGTTCCAGCGCAGCACCTGCTGCTCGAGGCGATGCGGCGGATGGACGAAGGCGCACGCTAGCACCGGCCAGGTGTTCAGCGGAGGCGTCCGAGTTTGAGCGGAGCTAGCGGTGGGATATGCTGGCTAGGTGCACTTGTGCGTACAATGTGGCGCCTCGGTCGAGGATGGAGCGCGTTTCTGTTCTGCATGCGGGGCACCGGCAGATGAGGGCGCTGGATCGGGGGCCGCGGACCCCTTGATCGGCAGGATGGTCGGCGGCAGCTACCTCTTGCAGGAGGTGGTCGGCGTCGGCGGCATGGGGCGCGTTTACAAGGCTGAGCAGTCGACGCTTGGACGCACCGTGGCAGTGAAGGTCATCCACCCCCATCTGCTCGGCGATGAGCAGACCGTGGCTCGCTTCTATCAAGAGGCGAGGGCGTCTAGTCGCCTCAACCACCCCAACAGCGTCAGCATCATCGACTTTGGTCGCACCGACGACGGCATTCTCTATCTGGCGATGGAGTTCCTGAGCGGAAAGGACCTCGCGCTGGTGATGCACGAGGAAGGCCCTCTCGCGGCGGATCGAATCTGCAATATCCTGGTCAACACCCTCGACGCGCTTGGCGAAGCCCACGAGCTCGGTATCGTACATCGAGACCTCAAGCCGGAGAACATCATCCTGCGCCCGCTTCGTTCTGGTGACGACCTCGTCAAAGTGGTCGACTTCGGGCTGGCAACGATCGTGGGGGGCGAAAGCTCGATCACGAAGCCCGGCTTGGTTTGCGGGACGCCGGATTACATGTCTCCCGAGCAAGGTCGCGGGGATGACGTGGACGGCCGGGGAGACCTCTACGCGCTCGGCGTAGTGCTTTTCGAGCTGTTGGTGGGGCATCTTCCGTACATCGACGACACACCGACACGGGTCGTCCTTCGCCATCTCAACGACCCGATCCCCGACCCACGCCTAGCGAGCCCGAACCGGGCCATTCCCGACCGACTCGCCGCTGTGACGATGAAGGCGCTGGCCAAAGATCCGAATGATCGGTTCCAGAAAGCCCGCAACATGCAACAAGCGCTTCGGGAGGCCCTCGATGAGCTCCATGTGCAGCGGACGTCCGTCATTCCGTGCCCGAACTGCGGTGCACCGGCCGTGCTGTCGCAGAACTTTTGTGGGGAGTGCGGTGCGCGCCTCGGAAGCGAGGCTCCATCGTACCGCGTCCACCGTTCGCTGCGCCCGTCCTTTTATCCGCCCCTCGGTTCCCAGCGCGATTTCGTCGGACGCGAGCCCGAGTTGCAGCTGATCCGCGAGCACCGCCACGCCGCTTCCCAGGGCGCTCACTGGGTGCACGTTTGTGGGGAATCTGGGGTGGGCAAGACTCGCTTCCTAACTGAAATTGCGGAGATTGCGGCGGCGGAGGGAGACCTGGTCATCGGGGCGGGAGCACATCCCTCGGGTGCCCCTGTTCCGTATACCGCGGTGAGAACGATCCTCTCAGAGCTTCTGGAAGTCGATGATTCCGAGCTTAAGAGGATGGCGGACCGGGGTGAAGAGCTCGGTTCTGCGTTGGCGAGTGCGGGCGTCGACGAGGTCATCAAGCCCGCCGGGCTCTTTGGCGGGGACGGTCGCTCACGCACGGGTGCTGTGGCCGAAGCTTTGGCTTGCGGTGTGCGTCGCGCGAGGGGCCGCGCGGCAAGCGGCCGGGTCATGTTGATCGTCGACGACCTACCTCATTGTGACGGGCTGACTCAACGTACGGTGACCGAGCTTGCTCGCGTGCTCGGAACCGAGCCGGTTCTACTGGTGACGGCGGGCGACGACGATCGAGAGGTTCATGCCCACGAATCAATTCGACTCGAGGGCCTCACTTCCGAAGATGCACAACGATTCTTGGCGGGTTCGTTTCAACTGCGGCTCGTTTCTGGTCTGCATCGGCTCACCGACGCCATCGGCGGCCGCGTTCTTCCGCTCCACCTCGAGCAGCTGGAAGCTCTCGGCATGTCTCCCGACGACGGCCCGCCGCCCCGCCTTGCGGATGCGATTCTGCAACGCATCGAAAGGCTCGAGGTCAGCGCGCAGCGACTGCTTCAAGCGGCAGCGGTGCTCGGTCGCACCTGCGAGCTCGATACCCTTCGCGCCGTGGCGAGCAGCGATCATCTCGAGGGCCTCGATGAGCTTGCAGGCACTTCGATCGTCCAACTCAATGGTACGCGCGCGAGCATCGTACATCCCTTCATCGCGGAGCTGGTCGAGGCTTCGATACCGGCCGAGGCGCGGCGCGACCTCCATCGACGAGCGTACACTGTGCTCAGCGAGCTTCGGGCCCCGGAGGAAATCCGCGCCTTCTACGCATTTCGTGGCGTCGACCCCGTGAGCAGCTTGGTGATCCTCGAGCGTGCGGGAGACGCAGCCATGGCCCGAGGGGATCACTTGGGCGCCGTGCTCCAGTATCGCCGAGCGCTCGAGCTGGCTCGTCGCGAGACTCTCGAGAGCGGGGACACTGTGCTCGATCGCGCGATCTCGACGTTCAGCCGCAAGCTCGGCGAAGCGATGTCGCGCTCCGGGGATCCCGCTGGTGCGGATGGTGTCCTTCGCGAGGCGTTGGACCTGACGGCTCCGAAGAGCGCGGACCGTGCCCGTATGTTGCTTTCTCTCGGGCGCATTGCGGCCCGTCGCGACCGGCCGCGAGATGCCATGCGCCATTTCGGACAGGCGCTCGAGCTGGTTGCCGGGGTCGAGCCGGAAGTCGAGTCGCACCTCCAAGTCGCAATCGGCCGTATCCGTCGGATCGAAGGTGACCCGCAACACGCTGCGAATGCCTATCGTCGAGCGCTCGAGTTGTTTGATGAAGTAGGGGCGTCCGAGTACACCATAGCTCGCACCACTCTCGAGCTCGCGGATGCGCTCACGGCGGCTGGAGATCACGAAGGCGCGGCGCGCGCGCTGTCGAAGGTCGAAGAAGATGGTCGGCGGACCGGCTCGCTGAGCCTCGTTGCGCGGGCCATCGGTATGCTCGGCTCGATCGACGAGCTCGCCGGCCGAGCGCGCGATGCTCAGCATCGCTACGAAGACGCCGCTTTGCTCGCCGCTCAAGCTGGTGACGCACCTGGCTATCGCCGTTGGCTCTCCGCCAGCAAAACCCTGCGCGCCAGCATTTAGAATTAAAAAGGGGACAGTCCCCTTTTTCGAGGGGTTAACGTCGCCTATGCTTGCCTCCATGCGGCATGCTTGGTGGCTTTGGGTGTTCGTCGCCGCGGTCGGGTGCGACTCGCTGGGCGAGTTCAATACCGGTGAAGACGAGATCTATACCGGCTTGATCGCCGGCGTGGACGACCCTGAGAACTGCCCCGGCGGGATCGACTGCTCCTTCATTCGTCGCGGATTCCCTTACGGCGCCGAGCTCGACCTCCGGTTCGACCCGTTCGGCGTCTACGATGACCCCGGGACGATCAGCACGCGAGGCGAGAATTGCGGCGCAACCTTCGACAACACACCCCTGCTTCCCATCCCCCCGTTGCAGCATGACCAACTCGGGCTCTACGAGTTTCCCGGCGGCGGGCGGCTCCGCAACTATATGTTCGTCGCAAGGCCAGAATCGGGTCCTTTGGCGGGGCGCGATGCCATGGTCTTTCTTTCATTGATCCGCGGAGGATCGATCGAAGTTCGCATCGTCGCTGGCCCTGGCCTCGTGCTCTGCGACCCGAGCGACTGCGCAGAGCTCGACGCTGGAGGTTGCGACTTCTTCGGCTTCTTTTCCCTCGAACGGCAGCCGCTTTGATGCGGGTCTTGGGGATCGAGAGCTCTTGCGACGAGACGGCGGCGGCTGTGGTCACCGACCAAGGCGAGGTGCTTGCCGACGTCGTCGCGAGCCAGATCGCGACCCACGGACCCTACGGCGGCATCGTCCCCGAGCTGGCCTCCCGAGCCCACATTCGTGCGATCATTCCGGTCATTCACGAAGCGCTCTCCGGCATCCCCGGTGGCCTTGCCGGCGTGGACGCGATCGCGGTCACGAGAGGCCCAGGCCTCGTCGGGTCGTTGTTGGTGGGGGTCCAGGTCGCCAAAGCGCTCGCTTGGAGTCTCGACAAGCCATTGGTCGGGGTGAATCACTTGGATGGCCACCTATTCGCCATCTACCTTCAACGTCGTGAAAGCGACGAACCGACCTCTGTCCCCAAGATGCCGCACATCAGTCTGCTCGTCAGCGGCGGCCATACCGCGCTCTATCGAGTCGAAGGATTCTCCGATGTCGTTCTCTTGGCGCAAACTCGGGACGACGCGGCTGGCGAGGCGTTCGACAAGGCCGCCAAGCTTCTCGGCCTTGGTTATCCAGGGGGCCCGGTCATCGACGAGCTGGCGGCCCGTGGGCAGGCGGATGCGTTCTCGTTCCCACTCCCGATGGCATCACGAAAGACCCTCGACTTCAGCTTCTCCGGGCTCAAGACAGCGCTCGCGCGACACGTCCAACAAGCGGGCGTTCCCAAAGACGAACAGACGCTCGCGAATCTCTGTGCTTCGTTTCAAGGTATCATCGTCGAAAGCCTGGTTCGGAAATCACTGCTTGCCTGCGAGCGCGAGGCAATCGATCAACTGGTGATTACCGGCGGCGTCGCTGCCAATCGTGGCTTGCGGGCAAGCGCGAAAGTCGCCTGTGACAAGAACAGAATCACCCTGTTCGTGCCGCCGCCGATTTCGTGCACCGACAACGCTGCAATGATCGCGATGGCTGCTGTTCATCGATTGGCCGATGGAGAGAGTGACGATCTATCGTTCGCCGTGTATTCTCGCGACCCGGACAGGCGTCGCGGCAAGTTTCGAGCCGATGGAACTCTCGTCGACCACAAGTCAGAGTAGAAGCCCGACTGCCGGCACTACCTCGGCGCTCGAAGCGGCGTTCGTCGAAGTGGCGCTGCCGGTACCGATTCGCAGGGTGTTTACCTATCGAGTGCCTCACGGCTTGGTCGGGAAGCTGAGCCGGGGCTCACGGGTTGCAGTGTCGTTCAACCGCCGTAAGTTGCCGGGTTTCGTGGTCGGTTCGCGGACCGACATGCCCGAAGGCGTCAAGCGTGCGTTGCCAGTGGCCGGGCTCCTCGAGGCCGAGCCGGTGTTCACGCCGGAGCTTCTGCGGTTTCTCGAGCAGGCCGCCAAGTATTACATGCATCCGCTCGGTGAGGTGCTGCGCGCCGCGGCGCCGGCGCTACCGACCGGGGCGATGCGCCGACTGCGTGACGATGGTTTTCTCGAGGCCGAGGAGCACCTTCCTGGGCAACGCGTCGCCCATCGCACGACCTGGAAGATCACGGCAACCGGCAAGGACTCTTCGCACGTTCGACTCGGGTCGCGCCAGCGGGAGATCATGGAGCGCTTCGCGAGTCGACAATCGCTTTTCCTCGACGAGCTTCGGCATGCTCATGCGAATCCGCGTGCGGTCGTCCGGGCGCTCGCGGCCAAGGGTCTCGTCGAGCTCGAAGAAGTCGAAGTCAATCCTGACCCGTTCTTTCGTTCTCCGGTACAGCGCGACGAACCTCCGACGCCGACGGAAGAGCAACGATTCGCGATAAACGCGATCTGCAAGGCGGTCGAGGGGCACAGGAGCGACGCGTTCCTGCTTCATGGCGTCACCGGTTCGGGTAAGACCGAAGTCTACCTCCGCGCGATCGACGAAGTTCGCAAGGGTGGTCGGGGCGCGATGTTGCTCGTGCCCGAGATCGCCCTGACCCCGCAGCTCGTGGGACGTTTTCGCGCACGGTTTGGCGATGAGATCGCGGTGCTTCACAGCGGGCTCACGGCCCGACAGCGTGACGACGCATGGCAAGCGCTCCGCCGTGGTCACGTTCGAGTCGCGATAGGTGCGCGATCGGCACTGTTTGCACCGGTCGTCGATCTCGGAATGATCGTCGTCGACGAAGAACACGACCCATCGTTCAAGCAAGACGACGGTTTTCGCTATCACGCGCGAGACATGGCCCTGCTCCGAGCCCAATACGCAGGGGCGGTCTGCGTCCTCGGAAGCGCAACGCCCTCGATGGAAACCTATCATCGCGCGACCGAGGGCAAGCTCCGTCTCTTATCGCTCCCGACACGCGCGACTGGGCAGCGACTCCCCGAGGTCGAGATCATCGATCTACGAAGGCACGGTCAAGGGCCAACTGGGCACGCTCTGCTTTCGGGCCCGCTTCATCATGGCCTCGAGCAGTGTTTGGAATCCGGTCACCAGGCCATTCTGTTTCTCAACCGACGCGGTTTCTCGCCGAGTGTGCGTTGTGTCTCGTGTGGCGCCGTAGCCGAGTGTCCGGCGTGTAGCGTCGCCCTGACCGAACACCGAAGACAAAGTGCGCTTCGCTGTCATTACTGCGATTTCCAGCGGGCAGTTGCTGTGCCATGTGTGGCCTGTGGGGGATCGGAGTATCACCGCCTCGGCATTGGCACCGAACAGCTCGAGCAGGCCATCACCGGGAGTTTTTCGAAAGCCAAGGTAGCGCGGCTCGACCGCGATACGGCCACCGGCACGGGCGTCGAGGAAGTTCTCGACCGTCTCCGCGATGGCGAGGTCGATATCATGGTCGGTACGCAGATGGTGACCAAGGGGCACGACATCGCAAGGGTGACCCTGGTCGGTGTCGTTCTCGCCGACCAAAGCTTGGCGTTTCCGGATTTCCGTGCATCGGAGCGTACCTTTCAATTGCTCGCGCAGGTCGCGGGAAGGGCGGGACGCGCAGAAACGCCCGGCAAAGTGATCTTGCAGACCTATCAACCCGACCACCCTGCGGTCCGTCTCGCCGCGCAACACGACTACGAGAGCTTCTACGCTGCCGAGATCCGAGCTCGACGCGAGGTCGGGTATCCTCCCTTCACCCGCCTCGTGAGTGTACGCGTTCATGCTGGCGCCGAAGCCGATACCCGCCAAGCGGCTCAGGCACTCGCAACCACCGCGCGTCGACACGACGCTTCGCGCGACGGGATCGTCGAAGTGTTGGGCCCGGCGCCGGCCCCTCTCGCGCGCCTTCGAGGGCGCTACCATTACCGGCTCCTTCTCAAGTCCTCGGACCGAAAAGCGCTCCGCTCCGTAGCGGCCCACCTCGCCGCCCAGATCGACGAAGGCCTGTCTCCGGCCCGCGCCTCCCTCGACATCGATCCGCTCTAAGATGCGCTCTCCGCAACGCCCAAACGTCCGAAATCACGCGATAATTGAGTGGCAGATTCGGAGAATGCCTCGGCGGCCTCTGCTGCGAGAAAGCCGAATGTGAGGGCCGGGCCGATCGTGCCGCCGGCACCTGGGTACGTGCGACCCATCATCGAAGCGGTGGAGTTGCCGGCCGCGTAAAGCCCCGGAACGGCCTGTCCATCCTCTTTCAGCACGCGACCGTGATCGTCGGTTCGGAGGCCACCCTTGGTGCCGAGGTCGCCTGGATAGATTCGAACTGCGTAGAACGGCCCGGTCTCGATCGGGCCAAGTGAGCAATTCGGCCTTACGCGCGGATCGCCGTAGTAGCGATCCTGTGCGCTCCATCCGCGGTTGTAGTCCGGATCCTCGCCTCTGATGGCGTTCTCGTTGAAGCGCGTGATGGTAGCCCTCAAGGATGCGGCGGGTACGCGGATCTGTTCAGCGAGCTCTTCGAGCGTGCTCGCGCGGAAGAGGTAGTTTCCATCACGGTACCGGCGGGGCACTCGCTCGTCGGGCATGACCTTGCCGGGGGCGATCGGACCTTCGATCGACGACCTTCGATAGGTGGCATCGAAGATGTGGTACCAGCGCGGATCTCTTGCCCGTGTCTTGGCAACGTCTTCATACATCCCATTGACGACATCGATGTACGGCGCTGCTTCGTTCGTGAACCGTTTTCCGTCCTGGTTGACGAACAAGCCATGGGGGAGGCTTTTCTCGACCACGAGCACCCACGAAAAAGGCGACTTGGGAACCAGCGACACAGGTGTCCACCAGGCTTCGTCCATCAAGTCGAGCGCGCCGCCGGCCTTTTGGCCGAGGATAATCCCGTCACCGGTGTTCGACGGGGTACCGGCAGTCCACTCTGTGCTGATCGGGTGGCGCTGGTATTTCTCACGCATCTCGAGATTTCGCGAGAAGCCGCCAGCAGCGATCAGCACGCCTCGGTTGGTCTTGATCCGCAACCTCTTGCCCTCTTTATCGAGGATCGCCCCTACGACGCGACCATCTTCGAAGATCAGCTCCTCGACGGACGTATGGAGCCAAGCCGGGATGTCGCGTTCTTTCAACGAAAGCAGGAGGCGTCCCATCAGGGAGTTTCCGGCGCACAGTTTGGTGTCACGGCCCCATCGCGTTCGTTTCGGGTAGCGGAGCACATAGAGAAACATCTGCCAGGCCATGAAGAGCATCGTGCGGAACCCGACACCGATCGCGGCCTGGGCCTCCCTGGCGGTGATGCCAAACTTGCCTAGAATCTGCGACTGAGGGTGTGGCCTTCGCAGTTGGATCAAGTCCTCACGAAGCTTAGAGCCATCGAACGGCACGGGGTCCATCGAACGACCGCCCGATCGGCCGCCGGGTGCCTCGGGATAATAGTCGGTGTACTTCGTCAGCGGAACGTACCGCACGTGGGTGTTTTCCTGCAGGTAGGCGAGCACGCGTTTGCTTTCGCGGATGTACAACCAGAGACGCTCTTCGGCGACTTCGCCCTTCGTGATGTGCTTGAGGTACGTGAAGCCCTCTTCATCCGAGTCGGCAATTCCCTCCCTTCCCATGCCTGGATTGTTCGGCACCCAGCAGACGCCGCCCGACATCGCCGTGTTGCCGCCGAACAGATCGCTCTTCTCGACCAGGAGCACGTCGAGACCCAGGTCGTGCGCCCGGATCGCCCCGCTCATCCCGGCGGCGCCACTTCCCATGACCAGCAAATCGACCGTTCGATCCCACTCCGCCATCAAGGCGCTCCTTCTGCTAAGTTCGCGAGAAAATAGAACATGTTCTAGTGGAACGCACCTGTCAACTGGCCCAGGATCTTGCGGTAGACCACCCTGGGCGCTAGAAAAAACAATCGTTCCAAGGTGTTGAGCGGCCAGCCGCTCGGAGGTTACACGTTGCTTCGCCCGATTCTCTTTTACCCAGACAAACGTCTCCGCAATCCCGGCAAGGAAGTCGAGGAGTTCGACGCCGAGTTGCGCGAGCTGATCGAGGACATGGCCGAGACGATGTACGCCGCTCCGGGGGTTGGTTTGGCCGCTCCCCAGCTCGGGATTTCGAAGCGACTTTTCATCGTGGACGTCGCGACAGGGGAAGACGAGCCGAGTGACCTTCGCGTCTTCATCAATCCGGAGATCATCGAAGCCGAAGGGGAAACCACCTTCAACGAGGGTTGTCTCTCCTTCCCAGGCATCCGTGAAGACATCGACCGCGCAGAACGCATCAAGGTGCGCGCCTTCGATCCGGACGGCAAGCCCTTCGAGCTCGAAGCCGACGGGCTTTTGGCGATCGCGATTCAGCACGAGAATGATCATCTCGACGGCAAGTTGATGATCGATCATCTCAGCGTCTTACGCCGCCGCCTAGTGCACCGCGCGATGACCAAACGGGCCGCGGTCGACGCCGCGCAGTGAGCGGTCGATGAGGTCGGTGTTCTTCGGCAGCCCCGACTTTGCGGTGCCCTGCCTCGAAGCCCTGCACGAGATCAGTGACGTCGTTGCGGTGATCTCCCAACCGGACCGACCGGCGGGGCGGGGACTGTCGATGCGACAACCCACGGTGAAGCGGCGCGCTCTCGAGCTTGGCCTCGAGGTTTGGCAGCCGAAGAAGGTCCGGACACCTGAGTTCGCAGCGAGCCTACGCGAGCTCGACGCGGATGTGGGCGTAGTGGTTGCTTATGGCCGGATCTTGCCCCGTGCGGTTCTGGACGCTCCGAGAACAGGGTGTGTGAACGTGCATGCATCGCTCCTACCGCGGTGGCGGGGGGCAGCCCCGATTCAATGGTCGATCGTCCACGGTGATTCCGAGACCGGGGTCACGCTCATGCAGATGAATGAGGGCATGGACACGGGCCCGATCTTGGCCAGGGCAACGACCGCGATCGAACGCAACGATGATGCGGCGAGCTTGGGAGAGCGCCTCTCGAAGTTGGGAGCCGAGCTCTTGCGCGAGAAGCTTCCGCGGTACGTGGCGGGCGAGCTCATGCCAATACCGCAGGACGACGCCGAGGCCACGATGGCGCCGCTTCTCGACAAGGCGCACGGCCGCATCGACTGGAACAAGTCAGCCCGCCAAGTCCATGATCAGATTCGCGGGATGAATCCGTGGCCTGGGGCGTTCACCACGCTCGGGGGGCGCCGCATCAAGGTGTATCGCACGCAGTACTCTACGCTCGATCCGGAAGGGGCGGCCCCCGGAGAAGTCATTGCCCTCGACCCCGAAGGCATTCTCGTCGCTTGCACTGAGGGCACGATCGAGGTTCAAGAGCTTCAGGAAAGTGGACGCAAGCGGGTGGATGCCCGAGCGTTCACCACGGGACGCGGGATCCAAGTCGGGGACCGATTTTCGAATGAAGGGACCGACGCATGAAGATCTACACCAAGACAGGCGACACAGGCGAGACGGGCCTCTTCGGTGGCGCCAGGGTATCCAAAGCCTCCCTCCGCGTTGCTGCGTATGGCGAGGTCGACGAGCTCAACAGCGCGATCGGCTGGGCACGCGTAGCGGTTTCCGACGCTCACCTCGATGCGCTCCTCAATCAGATCCAAAACGAGCTCTTCCAAGTGGGAGCGGAGCTCGGGTCGACCGCGGACCGCAAAAAGAAGGGTGGCCTTCCGCTCATTGAAGAAGCCCAAGTGCGAACCCTCGAGCGAGCGATCGACAAGTACGAAGAAGGACCGCCAACCTTAGAGTCGTTCGTCCTCCCAGGGGGGAGCGAAAGTGCGGCCCGCTTCCACCTTGCGCGATGCGTCTGCCGACGTGCTGAGCGCGGGGTCGTGGCACTTGGCGCGCAGGAAACGTTGCGCGGCGAGATCTTTCGTTACCTCAATCGTCTGAGCGATCTGCTGTTCACGCTGGCCCGCTACGCCAACCACACCGCCGGGGTCGAAGACACCCCCTGGAAGGGACTGGGTGGTTAGGGCATATCATCCCGGTCCAACGCGAAACCCGGCGTCGCGCTGATCCGGCCGTCATCGCGTAATCGCCCCGGCAAATCGAGCCCTTGGCTGATGTCCTCGAGCGCCTCAAATAGAACCGCGCGCTCTTGGGAGAGCTGTTCGATGATCGTCGCGCCCCATTTGCGCTTTGCGCGGATCTTGATCGAAGTCCAGGTGCGGTCGACCAGTTCGAGATAGACCAGAGCGAGCGCTCCGCCCAGCGCGCCGATCAAGAATGTCGTGACACCGGCTGCCCAAGGGGCACGGGGGATTCCTGCGAAAGATTCGTGAACCTGGATCTGACCAAGCCCAACCAAGAGAGCGAAGGTCAACCACGTCAATGGGAAGAGAATCATGCCAGCGAGCAGCTTGACGGTGGCCGTGTCCTTGTACTGTCTCGCGGCGAGCTTCGAGGCCAGGTTGGTCAAGAAGTAAGGGCCCACGTTGATCAGCAGGCCCAAGACCAAAACAGGTGGAAAGACCAAGAATACGACTGCCGCTTGAAGCCCTAGGAGCAGCGGAATCCACTTCGATTCGATCGGCGGCGGTTTGTCGAGGTCATCGTCGTCGAGCTTGACCTCACGGAGTGCAGAGTCGTACGCGGCCACCTTGTCCAACAAAGCCTCGACAGCCTCTGGATCGGTTTTCACGCGGGCATGGTAGGCCCTCCAGACACGCGCCATCCCGAGCGTGCGCTCGGCCATGTCGGGTGCCTTCAGATTCGCCCCCGCCCTCTTGGCGCGCTCCGCCCTCATCAAAGAGCGCACACGGCCCATCAGTCGGTTGAGCTCCCAGCTCTCGGTCGCATGCGTCACTTCTTGCAGAATCGGTTCGAGCTCTACCGTGAGCTCGCTGCTTCGCGCCCGAAGCATCTCGTCGTCGTCATCGGGAATCGGCGCGTCTAGCTCAGGCGTCAACTCGATCGGTGCATGGAACTCGACGAGCGCGTCCGAACGAAAAGATGTCTTGTCGTCGTAGTGTAGGCCTACCGGGATGATGACGGGTTGCACACCTCCTTGATGACTGAGCTGCTTCGCTCGATAGTAGAGTCGGGCTGCGCCGGTTTTCAGCTCTTGCAAGAAAGGGGCGTCATGGCTCACGCCTTCCGGAAATAGTGCGGCAAAACGTCCTTCGCAGACCGCCTGCGCCAAGGCATCGAGGCTCTTTCGATTCGCGTTTCGGCGCGCTTCATCGTCTGCGTCTTTGAGGTCGACGGCCCTGTAGATCGGAACCGTCCCGAGAGCACGCATCACCTGACCCACGATTGGCCATTTGAAGAGGCCATGTCGCGCGCCAAACACCACTTGCCTCGGAAATGTGCTGACGATGAGTGCGGGATCGACGAGACCGTTGGGGTGCCAAGCGATCAAAATCCCCCCACCGGTCTCGGGCACATGATTGGTGCCGGCGACCCCGACGCGCCGAAAGAACATCCCCACCAGCAATCGAACGAGACGCACTGCGCTGCTGGTGGTGATGGCCATACCCCATGATATCCCGAGAAAATGGGGACAGTCCCCTTTTTCGATCCTCCGATACGCGCTAGAAACGCCCGTCATGACAGGCGAGCGAATCGTGATCCCGTTTGTTGCGCTCGCCATGCTTTCGTTGGGTTGCAAGAAGAAGCCGGAGACGGTCGACGAATCTCCCCCTGCACCGACCGCGGAGACAGCCCCGGCATACGTGGGCACGGAAGCTTGTGCATCCTGCCACGAGAAGGCACACGAAGACTGGGTGGGGTCGCATCACGACCTCGCGATGCAAGTCGCGACCTCCGGTAGCGTGCTCGGCGATTTCAGCGGGAGGAGGGCGCGCTACTATGGCGAGACCGCAACCTTTGTCCGAGAAGGCGATGCTTTCTTCGTAGAGGCTTTGGGCGCCGACGGTCAGCCGGGCCGATTTGCGGTGAAGTACACGTTTGGGATCGCGCCGCTTCAGCAGTATCTGGTCGAGATCGAGCCCGGACGTCTGCAGGCTTTTCCTTTCGCTTGGGACACGCGCCCAAAGGAGCTCGGAGGGCAGCGCTGGTTCCATCTGCAGCCGGAGGAATACATCGAGCCCGCCGATCCGCTTCATTGGACGGGTCCGAGCTACAATTGGAACCACGCGTGCGCCGATTGCCATTCGACCGCGCTGAAGAAGAACTACGACCGCGCCTCCAAGCGCTACGCGACCGAGTACTTCGAGCTCAATGTTGGGTGTGAGGCGTGCCACGGGCCTGGGTCGAAGCACATCGAGCTCGCCAAGGCTAAACGAAGTGCCAAGAACACGGGCTTTGATAGCCGACTTCCGACGCTCATCGATCGCCGATGGAGCTTCGTCGATGGCGCTGACATCGCCGTTCTCGCGACGGGGTCAACGAGTGACGAGCTCGAAACCTGCGCCCCTTGTCACTCACGCCGTGCCGATCTCGGTGGCGACCATCGCGACTACCATGATCGCTATCGCCTTGCTCTGCTCGATGAGCGTCTCTACTTCGACGACGGGCAGATCAAAGACGAAGTGTACGTCTACGGATCATTTCTGCAGAGCAAGATGTACGCTGCCGGCGTCATTTGTAGCGACTGCCACGAACCGCACAGCGCGACCCTTCTCGCCGCGGACAATGCCCTTTGTACCCGCTGCCACAAAGCGGAGGTGTTCGATGGCCCTCAGCACTCCTTTCACGAAGCAGGAACGCCTGGAAGTCTCTGCACCGACTGTCACATGCCGAAGCGCACGTACATGGTGATCGACGATCGCGGCGATCATCGCTTCGGGCTTCCGCGCCCGGCGCTTTCGGCGATCATCGGTGCACCGGATGCTTGCACCGACTGTCACGCCAACGAGACCCCAGCGTGGGCGGAACGACAGATTGCGAAACGTTTCGATACGCGACCTGACCATGATTTTGCCGCTGTGCTCTTCTCGGCACGCCATCAGCAACCCGGTGCCGAGACAGGACTGGTGGAGCTCCTGGCCGCTGGCTCCGCTCCCGCGATCGTGCGGGCGACGGCGCTCCTCGAGCTGCGAAACCTGCGCTCGCGTGCTCTGCCGGCTCTTCTGATGCGGGCCTCGAGTGACCCGAGCCCGGTCGTCCGGCGATCGGTGGCCGCCGGAGCGAGAGACTTGCCCCCCGATCTTCGTCCCGAGGTCGTGGTCTCCCTCCTCGATGATCCCGTGCGCACCGTCCGCATCGAAGCGGTTTCCGCCTTGCTGGGCAGCGACACTCGAGATTGGAAGCTATCCGATCGCCAAGCCCTCGATCGAGCCAAGGCCGAGTATGAGCAAGCCCGTGCATTCAACGCCGACCGCGGTGAAGGGCTCGTCGACCTCGCCCACCTCGCAGCCATCGAGCGCAATCCGAAAGAGGCTGAGACGATACTTCGAGAGGCCATCGTCACCGATCCGACCTTCACGGCGGCGTATGTCAACCTGGCCGATCTCTACCGAACCCTCGGTCGCAATGACGATGCCGAAACCGTGCTCCGCGACGCGCAACAAAGAGCCGCCGACCAACCCACGGTCGAGCACGCCTTGGGCCTCGCGCTCATTCGCCTTGGCCGTCATGCAGAAGCGATGAAGCACTTGGCCCGCGCCTATGAGCTTCGTCCGGAAAGCATTCGGTTCGGCTACGTTTACGCCGTGGCTCAGTTTGATCAGGGCCGGCAAGACCCTGCGCTCCGAACCCTCTCCGAGATACACGCGCGCTACCCGGCCAATCTCCAAATCCTGGAGCTGCTGCGAAACTACAATCGGCAACTCGGTCGCGAGAAGGCCGCAGCGCGTTACTCCGCCAAGCTCCAGGCGTTGGGGGTGACGCCAGAGCGGCGAGACTTCGTACCTTGACAGTGCACTAGGCCGCGGGTGAGCCCCGTCCTCCGCTAGGCGTCGGCGCGGGTGTCAGTGACAGCGTCAGTGACAGCGTCAGTGTCAGCGACAGTGTCAGTGTCAGCGGCAGTGCCAGCGGCAGCGGGAATGAGTCCCTCTGGCACACCGCGCAGATGCAGATCTCTCTGGGGAAAGGGGATCTCGATCCCCGCCTCCTTCAACGCCTCGTTGATCGCCACGGTTAACTCACTCGGCACTTCTAATACATCTTTGGGGTCCATGAACACGCGCAGCTCGAAGTCGAGCGAGCTCTCACCGAAACCGCGAAACAGCGCCAACGGCGCCGGGGCTTTAAAGACTTTTTCATGCGCGTCCGCGACTTTCGTCAGGATGCCGAGGACCTCGGCTGGGTCGGTCCCATAGGCGATGCCCACTGGGATGATCACGCGCTGTTGTGGCGCCGACAAGGTCCAGTTGACGACCCGCCCGGAGAGCAAGTCGCCATTGGGGACGATCACCTCGGCGCCATCGAAGGTGCGAATCGTGCTTGCACGAATGCCGATGTCGCTCACATTGCCGAGAATGTCGTCGATCTGGACCTTATCCCGAAGCCGAATGGGCCGCTCGGTCAAAAGAACGAACCCCGAGACAACGTCGTTGACGAGGTTCTGAAGACCGAACCCGATTCCGACCCCGAGAGCGCCTAGGACGATGGTGACCCTGTCGAGCGGAAGGCCCAAAATCGAAATGGCGGCCACGAAGCCAATCGCGATGATCGCATAGCGGGTGAAGGTGGTCAGCGCGAAAGGCACACCCTGCTCCATCCGAAGCCGAGGAAAGATCTCCTCTCGAAGCACGAAGCTGACGAAGCGCGCGAGCACCCAGCTCACCCACAATATGATGAAGAAGGCGAAAAAGTCCTCGAAGGTGACGCCGGTGGTGGCAAGACCAAGCCCCAGGTCCGCCGAGAGGGCGCGGCCGAGCCAGCGTCCAAGGGGCCGCCAGACCGATGTGATGTCAGCAAACGACCATGCAAACATGGCGGTGGCGAAAAGACGTATAACGCGGCTCAGCGTCTGTGCGGTGACATCGCGGTTCGCCCGCACCATGCGGAAGGCATCGGCCCGACCCATATACACCGCCGTCGAGACAACCGCCTCGCCGATTCGCGCCACCGCCATCCAGGCGGTCGCGACGATCGTGCCGATGATCGTGGCCGTCGCGGCTTCCGCCGCCAAATAGGTGTACCCAACCACGGTTGCGCCTACGCCGATCGAGGCGATGAGGAGGGCAAGCCTCGCCCAAAGACTCGTCACAGAGAACCAGAATCCTTGCCGGGTGCGCTTCGGAACGTCGACCTCGCGCAAGAACCGAATGAGCCAGAGGGCGCCGCCGCACGCCACCACCAATTCGACGAATAACAAGATCCGCTCAGCCCCAGAGCGGCCCGAGACCAAGGCCACTACGATGTGGAGTGTCCCGAGCAAACCGAGCCCGACGAGTGCCTTACGGAACTTGGCGGGCACCATCTCCTTGTAGACCACGAACCAGAGCGGGAGCGCCACCACCCACGTCAGGATGATGATCTCGACCATCCGGCCTAGATCGAAGATACGAGCCGAGGCAATGCCCAACAAGAGCGCCGCAGCCCATGGGTGCCGAAGCGCTTGCATCGCTCGGTCCTCCCAAGGGATGCCCCCAGCCTGTTGCCGTTTGTCGATCCGTGCCGTCAATGCCGCGCGCGCCCGCACGAGGAGCCATCCGAGGGTGAGCACGAGGAACAGCTGCAGCAACAAGACCCCGCGCTTTTCACGCAGGTAGCTCGCAACGGCCGTCCCGGAGAGGCCAATCTCATAGCCCACACGTGCCGCGCCTTTGTCCGAGATGGCATCGGGTTCCCAAAGCGGGGGATCCTGTCGCTCGAAGACGCTGTCGACCTGCTCACGTTGCGCGATCTTGACGTTCTGCTGGGAAGTAAGAACCCCGTCGCGAACGTCGAGTGCCCGCGATTGAAGTGCGAGTACCTCGCCGGACTTCTGCTCCAGCTCCTTTCTGCCGGCGCGTAGACCCTCCAGGATCGAGGCGGTGCGATTTCGCACCGATACCGGAACCGACGGTCTTCGCGCTTGTCGAAGGGCTCGAGTCCAACGCTCGATGTCCTGGTCGTTCCGGGTCGCCAACTCCTCGAGCTCGGTGGCATAGACGCTGAGCCGGTCGATCTGCCTATCGGTTCGCGCGGTCAGCTCTTGAAGGCGAAGGCTTAAGACATTGAGCTCGGAGCTCATCGCTCGGCGGTCGGCAAGCGCTTCGAAACTTTCTCGAACCTCGTCGACCTCGGTATCGATGGCGTCTAGCTCTTTGGTCACCTCGTCGACCACATCGATGAGGGAGATCCGAGCTTGAATTTGCGACAGGCGCTCGTCGACCGCGTTGGCTTCAATCGCAAAGTCCACGAGAGAGATCTCTTTTGGCTCCTCTGGTTCCTGGGGTGCAGGGGCTTCGGGCTTCGGTGGGGGGTCCTCGGCTCTCACCGACAGCGCGCCGCCTAGACCGACGCTACCGGCAAGCGCGAAGGCTGCTATCCAGAGCCAGCTGCGATTAAGGCGCCGAGGCATTCCAAGGCGACTTAGCACAGATGAGTCTGGACAGTGATGCGCATTCTCATCGCGAACGCTGGCACTCGCGCAGACACTGGCGTTGACACCGGCGCTAGCACTGGCGCTGACGCTGACGCTGACGCTGACACTGACACTGACACTGACACCGACGCTGGCACTGAAGCTGACCCCAAAAAGAAGAGCCGACTCTTTCGAGCCGGCCCCCCAAAGATAGTCCTGACCGTCGTGCCGTGGGATCTATGTCGAGTCGAATCCCTACCGTTCTAGTAGGTGGGAACAGATACCGTACGCTTAAGGCACCCCGATGAAGCTAGCCGGGTCCGCACACCACATACGCTGAAGTTCCCCATTCGACCTAGTCAGGGATTCTCTACTCCTTCCTCACCTGCACAACAGAGGGACCTTGGAACAAGGTAGAGCCGGGCCTACCGGCGGTCAACTCATTGCTTGACCGGGCTCGCTTTGAGCGCCGCGCGCCCTTCTTTCACGTACACGGTGAAGCGAACCGAGTCGGCGTTGTGCCGTTTCATGACCTGCTCGCGAGCGGCATGAAGTTTGCCGACGAACTTGTCGAAGCTGAGGCCGGCCACGGGACCGCCGCATTCCTTCTGAGTGGCGACGAACCGATCGAAGACCTCGCGGAAGTGAGCCTCTTCGTTTTGCTCATCCGGGTTCGATCTCTCGAGCAGTTCTTGCGGAATGTGCGTAACCTGCGTTGACTGTTCCGTATCGCCGAAGCCATCGTCGAACTCGTCGTGCTCATCCACGATCGCACGCGGGCGAGTCGGCGGATCATCGGGTAGAGGCGTTACATCCTTCTCAGCTCTTACAGCTGGCGCCTGGCGATGCCGGGGTGTTGGTGCGGGTGGGCGTGACGACTGCGAGCGATCCGGTCTTGCCGTCGGAGCGCCGTTGGGCCGCGCAGTCGGAGTATCCTTCGGCCGCGCTGTGGTCGTGCCCCCCGGTTTGGCAGTCGGTATTCTGTTTGTTTTTGGGACGTCGTCGGTAGGCTGAGACTTCGCACCAGGCTTCGCGGCCACGGTCTTGCTGTCGACGACTTCATCCGCTGCGTCGACCGAAGTGCGCCGTGCAGTGGGCGCTTCGTTCCCAAACCCGAAGTAGCCCGTGTCCGCGCTGTCACGCGTCGAGCTCAGCATGTCGTCCAGGTCGACGGAGGCGCGTTTGTGAGCGTCCTTCTTGAACCCTACGCCCGCATGCAGTGCAGTGTTGATGTTTTCCGCGATCTTGCGGTAGTGACGGCGGAGCTCGCCGGCAGGCAGTCCGCTGATCTCGTTCTTTGCAAGCGCCGAGCTTGCCTTGGCCAAAATCCTGACTCCCTTGTCGTGCTCCATGTAGAGCAGGAAGAGCCCCAGGCCGAGCAGCGCCAGCGGAATTCCGATGATTGCCCACCACGGAAGTGATGCGACGTCCTCCGAGAAGGTGTTGGCGAATAAACCGCCGAGCCCGGCACGGCTTCCGTTGCGTCCGATCATGTACCCAACCCGCGCGTGCGCTGCGTCGCCTCGCATGGGTGACGCGATCGCCCGACTTCGTTCGTCGATCTCCACCGAGCTCTGGGTGTCGGACATGTTGGCAACGACTCCAGCAAGGCCGTTCTTGACCTCGCTGCGCGTTGGAGCGTTGGCACCTCCCGTGTGCGCGCCGATCACCTCGTCGCCAAAGAAGAACACTATGGTTGCGTTCGGCAGCTTCTCACCTAGACGCCGTGCGAGGTCGTCTCCCACAGCCATACCATGGACGATCGCGCCTACGTAACGCCCGCCGTCGAATACGGGTCGGCCCGCCATCCGATATACGCCACCGTTGTAGACCCACACGTCGTCGCGCATGAATCCCCGAAGGGCATCCCGGACGAGCGGCATCTTGTGGAGCCGCTGCTCGCTCATGTCTTTCTTGTCGAGCGTCGCTACGACCTCACCCTCTGCGTCGACGGCGAAGACTATGTCTCCCTTGCCCTCTTCGAGCTTGGTGTTGAGCACGTTGAGCTTGTTGCTCAATCGCTTGCGCACGGTCGGACTCGGCGTGCCACTCTTGTTGCTCGAGTTGCGAAGTGTCTGCCGGACCTCGGGTTCCACCGCGAGCGCCGCGAGGGCATCGAGGCGAAGTCGTGCATCCAGTCGAAGCCATAACTCCGCCTCGACGCGGTCACGCCGTAACTGCTCATCCAGCTGAAACTCTACCTCTCGGCTTGCTGCAGACTTGTTGAGAAAGGCACCCGCCAATGCAACGCCCAAGGCTACTGCGAGAACCAAATACCAGAGACGCGACAACATCGGTTACTTCCCCCCACTTTTCAGCGTCAGCGCGTCGACCTGGAGCGTCTTGCCGGCGGGCAACGTCACGCGACGGCTCGCCACTTGCTCAGTCCCCCGCAGGATCCTCAACGAATAGGGTCCGGGTGGCACGTCATCGAAGCGGAATCTCCCACTGGAGGAAACCGCGGCGCACGCGACCAGCTCGCGAATCGAGTGCAGATACCCGTCGACGTGACCGTAATAGAGATCACCGAGGCTCCATGGACCGCCCGCTGGGACCGGGATCGTCCGAATTGCTCCAGGACCGGATTCGAGCGGCGTGAACCCCGGAAGCCCGTCGACGGAAAGCTCGTGTGTGAACGTGTCACGGTTCTCGACCCGCACGGTCGTTCCTGAGCGTGCCGCGATCGTCGATGGATCGAGCGCGCCGCCTCTGAAGCTGAACGTGCACCCGATCGGCGGTCCAGTGAACTTCCCCGTCAGTACCGCCAACAAGTCGTCGTTGGTGTCCGCTGCAGGTCGCTCAGGCAGCGCGCCATTCCACACTTTCCAGTAGTAGTCCTTGGCCGAAGTCGGTTCCTTTGTCGGGCCACCGGTCGATCGCACCGAGCCCTCGACGCTTTCGGCCGAGACCCCCGAGTAAGCCATCGATAGAGCTGCTACGACCGCGGCCGCCAGCATCGTCCAAGTCGTCTTCCCCCGCATCGGTATGCCTGTATTATTACAGTTTTACTGGGAGAAAGGTAACGAATTTCACCGATCTTTCGAAAAGCGGCGCACTTGGGCCCGTCAGCGGGAGAGCTGGGATTTGTAGTCGACCACTTTGACGGGATTCGGGTGGAGTTGCGCGCGCATCGACTTGGTCATCCCCCCGGGATCACCACCGATTTCGATTGGCGTGGGCTTCGGGAACTCGAAAACCACGTCCTCCGCGTAAAAATCGTGCAGGTTGTCGTTGCGGTAGGTGCCCTTCCACGCGCTGAGCATATGTGCAGCGATGTGAAGCGGGTGCGCGGCGACAATCCGCAGACAAAAGCGATCTTCGGGCCGGTTGTCGGCGAACGGAAAAATCCTGAAGCCGAATCCCCAGTACGGGATGGTCGACACCAAGGCGGCGATGCACTCGCCCTCGAAGAGAGTTTCGCCCGCTTCGACGTAGTGTCCGGTTGGATGGCCGTCTTTGTCGAGCGCTTGTGCGGGCGCTCCGCGATTGACGATTCGAACCTCGAGTCGCGGGCGGAGAGCCAGCTCTGGAATCGTCAATGCTGGAATCGAGATCGCGTACGACGCTGCGCCCGTCGCGTGTCTCCCGACCCAAGGCAAGTGCCGCACGATCGAACGAACGTCGTGGAAGTGTTTGAGGCCGAGGGCGTCGAAACCAGCTCCCGCAAACGGGGTCAGCAAGTCTTCGACTTCGATGAGGCGGAGGTCCTTGTGGCCGCTGTCGCGATGAAGCCGGGCGAGGTCTGCAAAGATCCCTTTTCGACTCGTGCCAGCACCCAGTGCCCATGCCAGCGAATTGCCGGTCCCCAGCTTCAAGAGACCGAAGCGCGGCGGCTCTTGACCGCATGCCATCGCCTCTCGCGTGATCGTCGTCACCATTTGAACGAACGTGCCGTCACCACCCCCGGTGAGCACGACCGAATAACCGGACTCGACGATCTGACGGGCGATCTTTCGTGCTTCCCCGAGGCTTTTGGACAGGAACAAGTCCCCGGTTCCGACGACTTGATCGAAGCTCTCCACGAGCTCGTCCGTCACCTGTCTCGCGTTGCCGTTCAGCACGACGGCGACGCGGTCTGCTTTCGGCAATGCGGGTTCTTTTTGTTGTTTCATCACCCGCCGCCGTAGGCGCCGTTAGAGCCTGACGAGCGCAGCTCCCCAAGTGAATCCAGAGCCAAACGCGGGGAGCAACACCAAGTCGCCTTCCTTGGCGCGACCTTCCTGAATGGCTTCGCTCAACGCGAGGGGAATCGAGGCGGCGGTGGTGTTGCCGTACTTCTGGATGTTGTGGACCACCTTCTCGGGCGGGATCTCGAGCTTCTGCGCGACGAACTCGTTGATTCGCTTGTTGGCTTGATGAGGAACGACCCAGTCGAGATCTGCGACTGCCACGTTGTTTCGCTCGAGCACGGATCGGCTCACTTCGGGCATCTTCGCCGTGGCCCAGCGGAAGACGTGCCGCCCATTCATCGATGGGTATACCGTCTTGTTGTCTATCATCTCGTGGGTGAGGCGAGGATTGTACGCGCTCGCGGGGCCTTCGAGCCAAAGCTCCTTGGCGCCGCTGCCGTCTGCGTGTACCTCGACGTCGATCACACCGCGGTTGCCTTCCTCGGTCGGACCCAAGATCGCGCATGCCGCACCATCGCCAAACAGGACTGTGACGTCGCGCCCCTCGTCGCTGAAGTCGAGGGCCGTCGAATGCACCTCAGCACCGACGAGAGCCACGCGCTTGTACATTCCACACTTGATCCAGGCATCGGCGATCTGCAGGCCGTAAAGGAAACCGCTGCATTGGTTCCGCACATCGAGCGCAGGCACTCCGGGAAGGCCTAGCTTGTCGCCGAGGAAGCAGCCACTTCCGGGAAAATTGAAATCAGGTGACAGCGTCGCGAAAATGATCACGTCGATTTCGGAGACATCGATGCCCGCGTTCTTGCAAGCCATCTGGACTGCGGGCACTGCGAGATCGCTAGCCCCAATCCCGCTTTCTTCGATGTAACGACGCTCTTTGATCCCAGTGCGTTGCTGGATCCATTCGTCACTGGTGTCGAACATCTGCGCGAGGTCGTCGTTGGTGACGACCTTGGAGGGCACGTAGTGGCCCAATCCTAGGAACGCGGTCTTCGTCATGTCGGAGCCCTTTTCGATTGCTGCGAGCCTAGCGAACACGCCGATCTACGACAAGCCGGGCCGGAATGCGCCTGAAGGCCGTCCTGCTATAGTCGCCGCTCCTCTGGCCGAGTGGCGGAATTGGCAGACGCGCCGGACTCAAAATCCGGTGTCCGCAAGGACGTGTCGGTTCGAGCCCGACCTCGGCTACTAAGCGCCCGCTCTCTGCGTCGAACGGCGACCGGGGCCGCCTGCTCTTGTAAAACAGTGTCAGCGACAGTGGCAGTGTCAGCGACAGCGGCAGCGACAGTGGCAGTGTCAGCGACAGTGCCAGTGGCAGTGTCAGCGGCAGTGTCAGCGGAGTGTCAGGGTTCGGGGTGGGTGTCGGTCGTGTCCGCTCTGTTCCTGCTGCCATCTTGGCAACTCCTCTGATGCTTGGATTGGGGAATAGGGTGTAACGGACGCCTGTTGCTCAGCATAGACCACACCAGTCAGGGGGCTCTATGAAACTCGAAATCGACGCGCCGCAACGACCTACTCGCGACATCCGCCACGACCGGCTTTTGGTTTTAAGAGATGCACACCGGACACTCATCGCGCTGGCCGACGGGTCGGATTCGGGAGCGGCTTCGCAGGCAGCAGCCGCCCTCACGGTACGAGAGCTTGCCCGCTGTTTTCGGAATGGGACGCTGCCCGACAATTCCCGTGATTGGGAAATGGTCCTTCAAGGGATCGATCTGACCGTCTTTAAAGATCCGGTTGCCGGCGAAACCAGCGCTCTGGTCCTCCTCGTTCAGCAAAACGTCGTCGTTGGCGCTTCCGTTGGGGACAGTCTTGCGTATACCGTTCCCACAGTCGGCGAAGCTCAGCTGTTGACGGCTCGTTACCGCGATGAGCCTCGCATCGGAACCGGCATGGCCGCCCCGATCGGGTTCGGGCCTGTCAAGCTCAACGGCAAGCTGATCACCCGCCGCGCCGCCGAAGTCGATCCACGCGGAGTCCCCTTCACCATCGCGGCCGCCGAGAAGCCCCGGTCCAAGCGTCACTTTCTCGCCACCCCTTGAGGGCCATCGCCATCAGTTGAACGAAATCGTAAGAACAAAGACTGGGGCTGACACTGGCACTAGCTCTGCCGCTGACACTGCCGCTGACCCCGCCTACCGGGCGGCGACGTGGCGTTCCATCAGTTCTTGTAACTCCGATGGTTTTTCGTCGGGATCCTGGCCCTGGCGCCGTTTGTCGATGTCCTCGAGCAGTTCTCGGCACTCGGCCTTGTCCCTCAGGTGGTCCAACAGCAGGTCCGAAGCTTCACCGAAAGCGTTTTCATACTCGAGCGCTTCACGGACTCGGCTCGCGATACGCTCTCGACCGGTCTGCAGGTCGTTTTCCAGCGCTTCGCTGTATCGCTTGAGCTGTGCTCGAAGCTGTTCGATCTGTTTTCTGCGCTCGGCAGCCGCGTCTTCCTTGCCGCGAGCACGCGCCTCATAGTCCCGTGCCACACTGTCGAGTACGTCGATTTCGGCACGGGCGGCGCCGAGCGATTCGTAGGCCTTGCGAACGGCTTTGAGGTCGCTTCCCGCTGCTTGGACCTCCGCTTGCGCTTCTTTGAGCTCTCGCTGCGACTTCTTCCGCTTCAGCACGAACTGGCTCAGCACGTCCCGTTCAGCCGAAGCGTCTCGGAGGGCGCGCGACTCTTCGCCGGCGAGGTCTTCGACCTTACGACCGATCTCTGCGCGCAGGGCTCGTCCCCGCTTTTCGATGGTCTCTAGCTTCTTCGAGTGACTTTCGAGCTCTCCCTCGAGGCGGGATGCGCGCGAAGCCATTTCCCAGATCTTATCGGCGGCATTCTGAACGGCCTTCGGTGCGTCCCCGTCCGGATAGGCCCGCGCGACAGCGCGCAGGAAGTTGGCAGCGGTTCGACTCCACTCGACGACACCAGGTGCCCTTGCGGGAGGCGGCGGTAGCGGCGCTTGAGGCGCCACGTCCGTCGGAGAATCCCACGTGCGAGCGGGGAGGGCGCGCTGCATCTCTTTGAGCTCTTCTTTGAGATGATGTCCATCGCGGAAGCGATCGGGCGGATCCTTCTCGAGCAGCTTCATGATGACGCGCTCAGCCGCCTCCGGGATATCGGACCGGTACTTGCTTGGGCTAGGTGGCCTCGCCTTGCGCTGCATTTCGAGGAGCTCGTCCCGGTTTCCAGAACGGAACGGCAGCCGCCCGGTCAGCATCTCGAAGAACAAAATCCCGAGGGCGTACAGATCACTCGATGCGATTGCGTCTTCGCCACGGGCCTGCTCGGGCGACATGTACTCGGGCGTTCCGAAGACAGCGCCCTTCGGAGCAAGCCGAGGATCGCGCGTCAGCGCCGCGAGGCCGAAGTCGAGAATCTTCACGAAGTCCTTACGGCCGCCGCGCCCGGTGATCATGATGTTGTCGCTCTTGAGATCGCGATGCACGACTCCGAGATCGTGTGCACGTGCAAGCGCTGCAGTCATCTGCTCGAGAATGTCGACGGCGCGGGCAATCGGCATCGGTCCTTTGGCGATCTGTGAGGAGAGCGAGTCTCCGATCAGATACTCCATCACGAGATAGAGCTCGCCATCCTCGGTCTCGCCGACGTCGTGAATGTCGACGATGTGTGCGTGGTCGACTCGGTTGGCGGCGCGCGCTTCGCGAACCATCCAAGCACGCAAGTGCGTCTCGCCGCGCAGGTCTGGGCGAATGAGCTTGAGTGCGACGACGCGATCGATCAGCACGTGTCGCGCGCGATAGACGACGCCCATTCCGCCTTCTCCGAGCTGCGACTCCAGCCGATATCGGCCGGCAACAACCTTCCCGAGAAGCGGGTCTTTCGATTTTTTCGAGCCCGCCGATTTCCGAACAATCCCCATGGTTCCCCCGTACCTAGTGGACATTCGTATGATAGACAGAGACGAAGCGGAGCCCCAAGTGTTCCGTTCTCGCTGAAACCGTCAGCGGGGTAATCTGACAGCCGGTGCCCACGCACCTATATTGATTGCATCGGTCACAGACGGAGGGATGTGTGAGCGAAGAGCGGCCGCTACTCGGGCCGTACCACATCGAGCGTCGCCTAGCGACGGGGGGAATGGCCGAGGTTTTCGTTGCGCGTCGTGAGGGACTTCACGGTTTCCAAAAGCGAGTCGCACTCAAGCGGATTCTCCCCCAGTTTTCGAGCGATTCGGATTTCGTCTGGATGTTCATCGACGAGGCACGCCTCGCTGCGCAACTCGAACACCCCAACATTGTTCAGGTGTTCGATTTTGGCACCCTGGGCGACGACCTCGTGCTGGTCATGGAGCTGGTCGACGGATCGAACGTCAGTCGGCTTCTCCGAGCTGGGCCGCCAGAGACCCCCATCCCTTGGGATGTGGCGCTCCACATCGCCTATCAGACTGCCCAAGCCCTCGACTATGCTCACCACGCTGTCGATGACCAGGGCCAGTCTCTCGAATTCGTGCACCGGGATGTCAGCCCAGCCAACATTCTCCTGACGAGAACCGGTCACGTGAAGCTCACTGACTTCGGGATTGCGACAGTCCGAAGTCGAGCGCCCACGACTGAGGATGGCCAAGTCCGAGGCAAGCTCGGCTACATGTCGCCCGAGCAAGTGCTTGGAAAGGAGCTCCAGGGCAAGAGCGACGTATTCACGTTGTCGACGGTCCTCGCAGAGATGTTGATCGGCGAGCCTCTGTTTCAAGGAGAGAGCGAGCTCAACGTGCTTTTGCAGATCCGTGATGCGGACCTTCGTGTGCTTGCACGGTGCGAACGAAGGATCCCTCAGGACATTCGGCTGCTCGTGCTTCGGGGCCTGCAAAAGGATCCAGCTGAACGCCCCAGTGCCGGCGCCTTCGCTGAGGCTTGCGCCGAGGTCATGCGGCGGAGGGGCATGGGACACGGGCCCGACCGCCTCGCGCGATTGCTTTCTCAACTGGAGCTCGTCGAGGGGGAGGCTCCCGAAGTTCGCGAGCCCGGCGCAGAGATACCTTCACTTGTCGATAGCGATCTGATGCACCACACGCGTCAAGAGCTCATCGGCCCTCAGGCGACCACTTCGCCCACGATCTACCGAGTGCAGCTCCCTGATGGCAGCGAGATGGGTCCGATGAGCTACCCGCGCTTGATCCAGCTCATCACGACTGGGGTCATCGACAGCAGAAGCAGCAAGATCGCAAAGAGCGACGGTACGTATCTCGATGCGACACGAATTCCAGAGCTCACGCGGTTCGTGACCTCGCCCGGTCTCCAGTGGAAGCTCGAGGAGCTCGCGCAGGCAGAAAAGCAGGGGCAGCTTCGGGCGGCCACCCTCTTGCCGGTCGTCTATGACATCGTCGTCAAGCAAGAGACCGGAGTGCTCCACTTGTGGCAGCGCAATCGACGAAAGAAGATCTACTTCGTGTCTGGGCGGCCCGAGTTCGTCGCCTCCACCGACAAGTCGGAGCTTCTCGGCGAGCACCTCGTCGCCACTGGACGGTGCCTTCGCATGGAGATTGAGATGGCGTTGGCGCTCTTGCCCAAGTATGGCGGGCGCCTCGGCGATGCGTTGGTGGGGCTTGGGATACTACGCCCCGTCGAGCTCTTCAGAGCGATCACCGACCAGGTTCGCGGCCGGCTGATGGAGTCCTTTCGCTGGAGGCGGGGCGAGTGGGCCTTCGTTCGTGGTGCCCGAAGCCACGAAGAGACGTTCCCGCTCGGGCAGGATCCATACGAGCTCCTGCGCGACGCTGCGAATGAAGCTCATCTCGAGGAAATCGAATCGGTCCTCGATCCGTTGCGGGAGCGTGTGGTCGAGCGCTGTCAAGACGGTCCACCGCTGGGCGCCTTTCGGCTGGACCCCGAATGGGTGAGCGTGCTCGAGTCGGTTTCGGGGGATGCAACGCTCGGAGGCCTGGTTGCGAGAGAAGGCCACTCCGGGGCAGATCTCGAGCCGGTGTATCGAGCGCTGTACCTTGGGCTTGCGTGTGGCCTGGTTCGGACCAAGGTGACTCCTTCGGAGATGCCGTTCCGAGAATCGTTCAGCGCTTGAGCCACCCCGTGACTTTCGTCGAACTGACCCAGCCACTAGCAGAGCCCAGACCGGTACTCGTCGAAGTCCCTCACTCGGGCTTGCAGATCCCGACGGAGATTGAGCGCGAGCTCGATACCTCTCCGCTGGCCGTTCTGCGCGATTCCGATCTCTATGTCGATCAGCTCTACGCCCGGGCGCCGAGCTTTGGGGCGACTCTCTTGGTATCGCGGGTGTCGCGTTACGTGGTCGATCTCAACCGCGGGCCTGACGATGTCGACTCAGCCGCAGTTCCCCGGCACCCGAACGCTCGACACATTCCGGCGAGGGGTGTGGTTTGGCGCGCACGCACCGACGGGACTCCCCTTCTTCGGGCTCCACTCACCGTCGATCAGTTTTCCCAGAGGCTCGAACGCTATTACGAGCCCTACCATCGAACTCTCCGCGACGTGGCGTCACGGATTCAAGAACGGCACGGCCACGTCGTGGTCTTGGCCGCTCACTCGATGCCCTCCGAGGGCCGGCGTCTTGGGGGTCAACCCGTTCCACGGGCAGACGTCGTACCGGGAACTCACGGTCGTTCCACCGCCGATGGTCGCATCATCGATCTGATCGACGCTCATTTCCGCGAGGCGGGTCTCAGTGTGAAGCACGACGACCCGTATCGGGGCGGTTGGACGACGCGCAACTACGGTGCACCCAGGCGCGGACGGCACGTCGTTCAAATCGAGCTCAACCGAGCCCTCTACGTCGACGAACGATCGAGCGAGATCAAGAAAGACGACTTTGCGTTGCTGCAAACGGTCCTCGACCAGCTCATCGTGAAGCTCGGCGAGATGATGTCGAAAGGGGCTCAGTTCGCAACAGGGTGATCGACCACGCCCGACTCACTCGAGCGTACCTCGAGCCGATAGCTGCTGTTCGCAGTCTGGACGTAATACGTGTCTTGCCCGCAAAGTTGTAGAACGCGCTTCACCGGAGTGGTCACATACTCGTGCAAGCCGTCCGCGAATTCGATGACGACGACCGAGCCCTTCCGCGGCGGACGCAAAAGACGCCCCACCACAGCTCGACCCGGCTTGCGGCCAACTTTGCGAAGGACAACGTCCACGACTCAAAACTAGCATACCTCTGCCCACCAGCAAAGCTGGCACGGAATTTTCCAGCCTTTTTGTGCGTCAGGCGACGATCATCGGCCGGGGAGCTCGCCGCGGCAAATCCGCATCGCGATGCGGCAAATCGCCGCGTCAGATTGGCGCCCTTGGGCCGATTCCCTCGCGTTTGCGATCGATCGAGCATCGGCATGGTTAGTGCACCGCTCGTCCAGCATGACTTCCGCCGCGACTTCCACCACGCTCGATCGCTACCGCTCCTCGCTCAAACGGGTGGCGGTGCTCGACCGAGATACCGAACGAACGCTGGCGAGATCCTGGGCCGAAGGTGACGACGCTGCCGGCGCGCGATTGGTCGAGTCTAGCCTACCGTTCGTGATCTCGATCGCGCGCGAATACCGACGTTGGGGTGTCCCGCTCGAAGATCTCGTCCAGCAAGGCAACCTGGGCCTCCTCAAGGCGGCAGCGAAGTTCGATCCGGAAAAGGATTGTCGCCTCATCACCTACGCGGCCTATTGGATCCGGGCGGAGATTCGCGATTACGTCGTCCGTTCCTATCGGATCGTGCGACTCGGCACTACCCGCACGGAACGTCGCGCGATGCGAGCCTTCCGCCGAAAGTCGGTCGATTCACCTGAAGCGCTCGCCGAGGAAAGCGGAATGCCGCTCACACGGGCGAAACAGCTTTGGCCGCTGCTGAGACGGGGCGACATGTCGCTCGATGCCAGTGTATCGAGTACCATCACTCCGCTCGAGCGAATGAGCTACGAGCAGCTGACACCGGAAGAGGAAATGGGGCGGGCCGAGGCCATTCATTGCGTTCGCGAGGAGCTCGACTCGGCGATGCAAACCCTGACCGCTCGGGAGCAGCGCATCGTCGAGGCACGCTTCATGGCACCCGAGCCCCGAACCCTGGAAGCTCTGGGCCGCGAGATGGGCGTCAGCAAAGAACGAGTCCGGCAGCTCGAGCTTCGGGCCCGTCAGAAGCTTCGGGAACGCCTCGGGCACCTCCGGTCTGCCGCCTGACACGGCATGCGCCACTCACTTGACTCGACGAAGGGGCCGACCCAATTTGTCTCCCGCAATGCTTAATCGGCGCTCCCTTGCTTATCTGATCCCCGTCGCTCTGTTCCTGATCGTTGGCTGTAACCGCGACCTCGGCGAGTGCAACTTGGATGGAAGGACCGACGAGGGCCGCCCGATCGAGGGCCCGGCTGCGTTCGACATCGCGTATCGCGAGACCGACGGGCTTCCTATGTACGAAGGCCAAGCGCTCGTTCAGTCGTCATGCGGCAATGGACAGTTTTGTCATTCGTCGGCCGCCGAGGGGTCTGACCGAATTGGCGTTCCTGCCGGCCTCGATTTCGATCTCGCTCTCGCTTGTAATGAGGCGGTCGATCCAATGTGTGTCAACCTCGGAAGCTGTGACAGCGGCGCCGAGTCGACGTACTGCGACCAGCTGGAGCGCCTCGATAGCAATCGAAGTCGCACCAACTCGTGGGCCGGAGAGATGGTCGCCGAAGTCCGCGACGGCTCGATGCCGCCTGGAGAACGGGGGCGTAGTGTTCGAGACGATACGCCATGGTTTCGACCCGATGGCTCGCAGCTCCCCTCGCTGGGGTCGGACAACCCCGAGGACATCGATCGCGCCAAGGAGATCATCCGCAATTGGCTGGCTTGTTCGGCGCCGGTCGTCGCGAGGACGGAGCTTGCGCCTAACCCACAGCTTGAGTTGACGCCCTGCGCGACGGTCGACGGGCAGACCTGCGTCTATACCGGCCCCCAGGGTGCTCTTCCGGCTCCCACGTGGAGCTCGATTTACGCGAGCTTGATCTTCAACAGTTGTTTGCTCTGTCACGGGCCCGCGAACTCGAACGTCGATCAAAATCCCAACAATCCGAGCGGAATGATACCCGGAGGGGCAAGCCCTGAAGGCCTGGCCGCCCTCAACCTGTCCGGTGTTAATCTGATGGACACCAGCAATTGGGCGTTCGACTCGCATGCCGCGGTGTTCAACGTGCCTGCGTCCGCCGACGGCGAGTGTGAGGGCCAAGGAACGGTCGTCGTGCCCAACGACTCGGCGGGCTCTCTGATGATCCAAAAGATGAGAGCCATCCAAACGTGCGGCGACGAAATGCCGATCGGCATTGGCAGCCAATCCCTTCCCGACGCGATCATCAACGTCGTGGCGGAGTGGATCGATCTAGGGGCGCCAAACGACTAGTGACCCGTGGGTGGCTCATCGCGGTCATAGCGCTGGCCGTCGTAGTCGGCAGCTGCAAATCGGCGCCGGCGTGCCCCGTTCAAACGCGGACCGATCCGCAAGAGACGCTCGATGAGCACGCGGGGCGCCAGCAGGGATGGAGGTCGCTCAAGGCCGAGGCGCGCGTGACGCAATGGGCCGACCGCGGCCGCATTCGCGGCACCGTTTTGATGTTCCTCGAACGGCCAGGACGCGTACGGTTCGATGTCATGACGCAGCTCGGACCCGCCGCGGTGTTGACCAGTGACGGTGAGAGCTTTCAGCTCAGCGACTTGCGCGAAAACGTGTTCATGCAGGGCCCGACATGCCCACAAAACATCGCCCGCCTCCTCGGCATCGAGGTTGACGCACAAAATGTTCTTCGATTGTTGACGGGCGACACTCCGATGATCGAAGCCTCCGAGCAGCGCATGGAATGCCGGGACGGGAACTACGTGGTTTCCCTCTCGGCCCGCGACGGATCGACGCAAGACATCGAATTTTCGGTCGAACACGGGGCCCGAGACGAGCCGCCCGCCAAGCAGCGCCTCACGCTTCGCAGATCGAGCGTCCGAGCGGCCGACGGAGAGCTACAATGGGAGGTTACCTACGACGACTACACGAGCGTCGATGGCCAATCGTTCCCGACGAACATTCGTTTCGTGGACCGCGCGCACGGAGCCGATACCCAGGTCCGGGTGAAGTCGATTTCTCTGAATCCAGACGTGCCGGCCGACGCGTTCCGGCAAGCCCCCGGGCCCACCATGGCCATCGAAGTCGCCACCTGCCCATGAGAAAGGGGACAGTCCCCGTTTCCCTCTTGTTCGAACGCTCTAGTGCTAAGGTAGCGGCGCATGGCCGAACCGCTGCTCCGCGTGCGTCACCTGGTCACGGCTTTCGAGACGGACGAAGGTTATCTCCGCGCCGTCGACGACGTGTCGTTCGATGCGTTTCCGGGTCGAACGTTGGGCATCGTCGGTGAAAGCGGATGCGGCAAGAGTGTGACCGCTTTGTCGATCATGCGGTTGATCCCGACCCCGCCCGGCGTCATCGAACGAGGTGAGGCGCTTTTCGACGAGCTCGACCTTCTGTCGATTCCGGAACGCGAGATGCGCAACCTCCGTGGAAACGAGATCTCGATGATCTTCCAGGAGCCGATGACATCGCTCAATCCCGTGTACACGGTCGGCACGCAGATCATCGAATCTCTTCGCCTGCACCAGCGGGTGAGCCGTCGAGCTGCTCGGGCACGATCGATCGAGCTTCTCGACCTCGTTGGAATCCCAGCGCCCCACGAGCGCGTCGATTCCTATCCTCATACCCTCTCGGGAGGAATGCGTCAGCGCGCCATGATCGCGATGGCGCTTGCTTGCCAGCCTCGACTGCTCATCGCCGACGAGCCGACCACCGCGCTCGACGTCACCATTCAAGCCCAGATCTTGGATCTGCTTCGTTCCCTTCAAAAGGAGCTTGGGATGAGCATCGTCTTCATCAGTCACGACCTCGGAGTCATGGCCGAGTTTGCCGACGAGATCGCGGTCATGTACGCCGGGAAGATCGTCGAGCATGCAGACGCCGAGGCGCTTTTTCGTGATCCACGGCACCCTTACACACGCGGTTTGTTGCGGAGCCTGCCTGGCGTGCACAACCGCGGCTCACGCCTGCACACGATCCCCGGCATCGTGCCCGATCTGCGGACTCTACCCGAGGGCTGCCGCTTTCAAGACCGCTGCGAGCTAGCCACTGCGGAGTGCAGAGTCGAAGAGCCGCCCCTCGAGCTGCATGGCAAGACCGACGTGGCCTGCTTTCACGCAGAGGCGCAAGCGTGAGCGCCGAACCCATCGTCCGCGCGGAATCGCTGCGCAAGTCGTTTCGAGGGCCACCGCGCGGCTTGGGGAAAGGGCGCGCGGAGCTTCGTGCCGTCGACGGAGTCTCCCTCGGTATCATACAGGGCGAGACACTGGGCTTGGTAGGCGAATCAGGGTGCGGGAAGAGTACGTTGGGTCGGCTCCTCCTTCGCCTCTACAAGCCGACGAGCGGTAATGTCTACTTCGAGGGACAAGACATCACCGAGCTTTCGCAAACGGCCCTCCGCCCCATTCGTCGCGACATGCAGATCATCTTCCAAGATCCCTACAGCTCGCTGAATCCACGCATGACTGTCGAAGCGGCGATCGCCGAGCCGCTCCGCGTGCATAGGCTCGTCAGCTCGAAAACCGAAACCCAACAGCGCGTCGCGTCACTGCTCGAGCGTGTTGGCCTGCGGCCCGAGCACATGCGCCGGTACCCTCACGAGTTTTCGGGTGGACAGCGCCAACGCATCGGCATTGCACGAGCGCTGGCGGTTTCTCCGAGCTTCATCGTTGCCGACGAGCCAGTGAGCGCACTGGACGTATCGATTCAGGCGCAGATCGTGAACTTACTCCGGGACCTCCAAGAGGAGCTCGGATTGAGCTACTTGTTCATTGCACACAACCTTCAGATCGTGGAGTACGTGAGTCACCGGGTCGCGGTCATGTACCTCGGGCGCGTGGTCGAGCTCGCGACGTCGGAACAGATCTACGAGAGCCCGCGTCATCCATACACTCAAGCCCTCTTGAGCGCCGTGCCCGAGCCTGATCCCTCCGACCGGAAAAAGCGTATCCTTCTCACGGGCGACGTTCCGAGTCCGCTCGACCCGCCGGCGGGCTGCGCGTTTCATCCCCGCTGTCCGATCGCCCAAAAGGGCCTTTGCGATCGGGAGATACCCGAGCTGCGACCTCTCGCCCAGGGCCACCACGCCGCCTGCCACCTCGCGCAATAGAGGCGCCAGGGCTGTCGGTAATCCGACACCCTTGACCAGCGACCCCTTGCTAAGTACATGCCTTACGTGATCGGAAGGTGGGGAACGGTGTGGCTGGCTTGCCTCGCGATGGGGTGCGCAACGGGGTCTGCTGCAGGCACCCCCGAAGCCGAGCGCTCGTTTCGGGAGTTCCAGCTGGCGGCCAGTCTTCGGGAGGAGGGCCAGACCGCGAGTGCCATTGAACATTTGCATAAGGCTATCGATCTCGATCCTGACAATGCCGAGGCGCACCTGCTCCTCGGCTTCATTCAGATGGAACGCCAGGCATACCCGAACGCAGAGGAACATTTGAGCACCGCCATTGCGCTGCTCGAAAAGCAGAAGGGTGGCGGTTCGACACTTGCTGAAGCCCGCAACATCTATGGACTTTGTCTCATTGAGCTCGAGCGCTACGACGAAGCTATCGTGGTACTGCGCGAGTCCGCATCGGATGAGCTGAACACAGCTCCACATCTTGCGTGGGGAAATCTAGGGCTGGCACAATTCAAGCGGGGCGAATATCAAGAAGCAGTGAAGTCCACGATGGAGGCCGTTCGAACCCAACCACGCTTTTGCGTCGGATATTTTACGATGGGGCAAGCCCTTGCGCGCATGCAGCAGTGGCGAGAAGCGGAACGAGCGCTGGTCAGCGCCATCGGTGCGGACGAATCGTGCAAGGACAGCCCACAGCTTCAGGGGGCGTGGCGTCTGCGCGGAGAGGTTCGCGCGCAACTCGGACATCACCAGGACGCTGTAGCCGATCTCGAGCGTTGCGTGGAGCTCGGGCCTTATACGAATGATGGGCGAATGTGCCAAAGCTTACTGGAGGCCACCAAGTGACGCGTCACTCGATCGGTGCGCTACTCAAGAGCGAACGCGAAACTCGCGATCTCTCCATCGAAGAGGTATCGAGCACTACGCGAATTCCTCGTCGAACACTGGAATCGCTCGAGGATGATCGCTTCGACGACCTCCCGAGCGGCGTGTTCGTGAGAGGGTTCATCAAGGCCTATGCGTCCGCCGTCGACATCGACGCGCACGAGGTTTTGGCCCGTTTCGACGAACAGCAGCCGAAAACCACCTTGACGCCGCCGCTAGCAGGCATTCGCCGCGACCGAAGCTATGTCTGGCTCTTGGCCATCACGACGGCAGCTTTGTTCGCCATCATCGTTGCCACGTTCGTGATGGTACGGCGCGCGCCTGCACAGAATGAACCGATTGAGCTATCCTCCCTTCAGCCGTGCCAAGTCGAACCCGACAGAGTCGAGCCTTACTCCTACGCTCCGTCGATTATCGTGACTCCGATCGCATCGTCACACTCCTGACCGAGGACCACGGAAAGATCGCGGCTATCGCCCGCGGTGCGCGAAAGAGCCAGCGCCGGTTTGGCGGCGCGCTTCAACCATACGTCGTCATGCAGGCGTACTTTCACCGAGGGCGTGGGGAGCTCGCCCATCTGGAGCGCGTGACGGTCGATCAACCGTTTCTCAACATTCTTCGTGACCTCACCGCGATTGGAGCGGCCGGGGCCGCATTGGCCGTCATTCGCGAGCGGGTGCCTGATCATGAGCCCGAGCCCGCGGTGTTCGACGTCGCCGTGCGTTTCCTGGCGGCGCTTGACTCGGGTGCAGCAGCCGAGGAGGCGCTCGTGTCCCTCCACATCCGCGTGCTTGCCCTCCTCGGGTTTGCTCCGACGCTCGATCGGTGCGTTATTTGCGGGAAGAGCCCTCCGATGGGGCGCTCGGCTTCCTTTGATGCGGGGCGCGGAGGGATCGTATGTCGCGCGTGCGGTGGCGGGAGGCTCGTTCTTGGCGCCGAGGCGTTGCGTCGATGGACTCTAGTGCAAGCGAGCTCGGAGTTTTCGAATGAGCCCTGGCCCGACAAGGAACGCATGCAGATTCACGAGGCACTCGCTCTACTCGACGCGAATCACGCCACCTCGTCCGTGCTCGAACGCACCTCCACGGCCCGGGCCGCATGGGTGGGTCGGGCAACGTGAGTGATGCCCCGGAACCCCTGGAGCTTCGGGCGCCACGGGGAGCGCGCGTCATGGAGATTGACTGGGGGGACGGTCATGCCGGGATCTATCCGCATGAGCTATTGCGGGGCTATTGCCCCTGCGCCCATTGCCAGGGGCACGAAGGTCCGATCCGGTTCGTCGAGGGGGGCAACCTCGACCTCGAAGACATCCAGCAAGTCGGGAACTACGCGGTGCGGCTCGTGTGGGGCGACGGTCACCAGACTGGGATCTACAGCTATCGCTTCCTGCGAGAGCTGTGCGCATGTTCATCCTGCGTCGGGGGAGATCCGAAGAAGCGGTCTTTTTTGGCGACGATAGAGCCGGTGTAGGCCCTCCAGCCCCCCTTGGACTCTGTTACCATGTGCATGGGGGGATCCAGTGATTTTTCATGCTCTAATTGTCGACGACAGCAGCGCCGTGCGCGCGTTCGTCCGGGCGTCCCTAGAGAGTGCGGACTTCGCTCGGGTCGAGGAGGCCGGAACCGGATTCGAAGCCCTTCGGATCCTAGCCACCCATGCATTCGATGTGGTGATCGTCGACGTCAACATGCCCGACATCAACGGGCTCGAGCTGCTCTCGTTCATGAAGAAGAGCCCTCGGCAACAGGGGGCACGAAAGATCTTGATCAGCACACAGGCTGGCGGTCTCGATTCGCAGCGTGGCGTCGAGCTCGGCGCGGACGCTTTTCTCAAGAAGCCATTCACCGTCGATGAGCTTCGCGAGCTGGTGTCGCGGCTTCTCACTCCAGTGGAAGGGGTTTCGGGATGACCGACCCTCGCGACAATGTGCAACAGGAGTTCTTGGCAGAGGCTCAAGAGCTCGTGGAGGCGCTCTCTCGCGACCTGTTGTTGCTCGATGAAGCCCATCATCGCGGCGAGCGCATCGATCCCGCTTTGGTAAACGAAATCTTTCGAAGCGTCCACACCCTCAAGGGGATTGCGGGTATGTTCGGCTACAAGCACGTCGGTGCAGTTGCCCACGCGCTCGAGGACCTTCTCGACGACTTGAGGCTCGGAAGGACCGCGGTTGGCCAGAATCTACTCGACATCCTCTTCGATTCCGTCGAGCGTTTTCAGAGCCTTCTCACCCTCGAGGATCCGCAGTCACCCCAAGAGGAGGCGGGGGTCCAGCAGTACATCGCAGCAATCCGGTCCGTCGGCATCGAAGAGGAAGTCGAAGAGGGCGATCCAATCGATAAGTACGCGATCGACCAGGCCGTGCTCGCGGTCCTGACCGAATACGAAGAGCATCGATTGCGGGCATGCATCCGCGAAGGACTTCGCCTGTACCGACTTCGCGCGTCTTTCGACCTCATGACTATCGACGACTCGATCGAGGCTCTGCGGGAACAGGTCCAAGAAGAGGTTGAGATCATCACGTATCTACCAAGCATGGAGGGCGGGAATGAAGATACGATCGAGTTGGTCGTTCTGTTGGCCGCTCGAGTGTCGGAAGAGGAGCTCAAGGCGGAATTCGAAGGCCGATACGGTTTGATCGAGGCGATCGCCGAGCAGACTCATCTGCCAACGTTGCCGCCGCGACGCACCTCGATCCCCGTGCTCAGCATGCGACCGCCCTCCGAGGACGATGGGGGTCAAGCGTCCCTACGTTCGGTCGCAGACTCGGTTCGCGTGGACATCCGCAAGCTCGACCACTTGATGAGCGTGGTTGGCGAGCTCGCCTTGGTCCGAAGCGCCGTGAACCGCATCGTCGACCGTTTCAAGCACGACGTGACCCATCGCCAGTCGACCATGGATCTCGATCGCATCGGCCGTGGTCTCGAACGGCAGCTCTTGGAGCTTCGCACGGGGATCCTCGATGTTCGGATGGTTCCCCTCGGGCAGGTGTTCAACAAGCTCGCGAGGATCGTGCGCCAGTCCGCCAGGGAAGACGACAAGCAGGTACGTCTCGTGGTCACCGGTGCCAATACCGAGGTCGACAAGCTCATCGTGGAAGAGCTCACCGATCCGCTGATGCACCTAGTCCGCAATGCCGTCGACCACGGCATCGAATCCCCTGAGGCGCGTCTACAGGCGAACAAGAGAGAAGAGGGCACGCTTGCGCTGAATGCCTACCACAAAGGTAGCAATGTCGTCATCGAGGTCGAAGACGACGGAGGCGGGATGAATGCACACCTGCTTCGTGACGAGGCCATCGAACGCGGACTTCTGACTGTGGAGGCCAGTCAAGAGTTGTCTCGCCAGGAGATGCTCGACCTCGTCTTCCTTCCGGGGCTTAGCACCAGGTCGGAAGTGACCGACATGTCCGGGCGCGGGGTCGGGATGGATGTCGTCAAGACGAACATCCTTCGACTCGGCGGCATGATCTCGATCGCAAGCGAGCAAGGCACGGGGACCAAAATCACGGTCACGCTTCCGATTACCTTGGCGATCATCCGGGCGCTCATCGTGACGGTTGCGGCTCGGACCTTCGCGTTTCCTATCACTGCGGTGCGGGAGGCGATTCCCTACATGCCGAACGAGGTGCACACCATCCATGGGCGAAACGTGATCACGCTTCGTGGGGAAACGCTCGCGATCTGTGACTTGGGGCAGCTCTTTGACTTGCGGAAGCCCGGCGATCGGGAGGGCAAGTTCGTGGTAGTTGGATCGATGGGCAACCGCAAGTTGGGTTTCGTCGTCGACGAGCTCATCGGCCAGGAGGACGTGATCATCAAGTCGCTCGGTAAGAGCCTGTCCTCCGTGCGCGGCTTCGCCGGGGCGACCGACCTCGGTGACCAGAAAGTTGCTCTCATGCTCGATGCGCCGGCCTTGTTTACGGAGTATTTCGAGGGGCCTGATGTGTTCCGTGGTTTGGAGAGTCGACCATGAGCGCCGCACAAAAAGCGACGCTGGCGCCCGAGCCAGATAGCGATACCGGTGCAGTCGCGGTCCTCGGGGTGCGGGTTGGCAACGAAGCGTATGGAGTTCCGCTGGCTTCTGTTCGCGAGATTCTGGTGCCGCCACCGATGACGGAGGTTCCTCGTGCGGCGAACCACTTTCTCGGGGTGATCTCGGTTCGTGGAGAGATCATCACCGTGATCGACCTCGCAAAGTTACTGAATCTCGAGGTCGTTAACGATGAGCCCCATGGCCGCGTGCTGCTGGTCGACAACGGCCAAGAGCTCATTGGGGTGGCGGTCCATCGCGTGATTCAGGTGTACCGGTTGGAACCCCGTCAGATCGAGTACGCAAGCGTCATGAGCGCGGACCTCTCCGACTACGTGGTGGGCGTAGGACGAGTTCAAGACCACTCCACGGGCGGCGCCGATGACGTGCTGATCTTGATCGACCCAGTGTCACTTCTTGGAGAATGACGTGAGCAGTAGCCGAGCCTACAGTGGAACTCTCGCCAAAGACTTGATTCGAGTCGAGGTAGGCTCGGTGTCCTACGCGCTCCCAGTTTTGTGCATCCGGGAGATCGTGAACCCGCTTTCCATCGTCGAGCTTCCACGCGAGCGCGATTTCGTCCTGGGGGTCGCCGAGTATCGCGAAGAAGTGGTCGCCGTCGTCGATCTGCGAAGTCTGTTCAATCTACCGAGACAGGCGCCGACGCGCAGTACGAAATGGGTGATCGTACAAAGCTCGAACCGGCCCGTCGCCGTCGTCGTGGACGCGGTCCTCGACGTGTTTTCGTCGGTCGAGCACGGCGAACGCAATGTTCCTGTTCTCGACGAGCGTCATCGTGAGCGGGGGATCAAATCCGCGTACAGGCATGCCGACGGACTCGTGTTTCTGTTGAACCCCGACCGACTCGCGGAGCCTGCCATGGAGCTTGGCTCTGGGGAGCTCTCCATGTTCCCATCGGAGGGCCCGTGAGACGCGATGACATCGAGCAAGCGCTTCACTCGGCTGACCCGGACGTTCGGCGGCGCGCCGTTCATACCCTGAGCCTGCGCCCTGCCGGAACGCCGCTGACCCAGATCGTCAATGCGCTCGCCGATACCGATTGGCGCGTTCGTCGAGAAGCAATTTCGCTAGCTGCGGCGAGCGACCATAAGAGCGAGCTGATCGACGCCCTTTTAGCTCGACTAGTCGACACCGACAACATTGGTCTGCGGAACGCGTCTATCGAAGTGCTTGGATTGATCGGGCAGGGAGCGGTCGACAAGTTTGCCACGGCAAGCGAGGCAGCCGACACGGGCGCTCGAAAATTCTTGATCGAGGCAATGGGCAAGACCTGCGATCCGCAGATGGTCGATCACTTGCAAACCGTGCTCCGTGGCTCGGACGCCAACGCGGCCGCGGCAGCGGTCGAGGCGCTCGTTTGTATCGGCGGCGCGCGTGCGGAAGCGCTTCTCAAAGAGCAGCTAGCGACGCCCGATCTTTTTCTTCGCATCTCGATCGTCGAGGGGCTTACTCGGTTGGGCACGCAAGTCTCATGGAAGGAGCTGAGCCCTGCGGTCGAGGACGCAATCGTGCGTCGCATCTCGGCCGAGCTGCTGGGCCGTACGGGTGATTCCCAGGCGCTGGAGTTCCTGCTCGAGCTCGCCACCGACGCCTCTCCCCAGACTTCCGCCGCCTCTATTCGCTCGATCGGGCAGCTCGTGGACAAAGCCAAATCGCAACGGGTCGCGTTGGTGGATCGACTGAGTGCGTCCAACGAATCGTTTCGCCAGGCTCTTTACGAAGCTTTGCTTCACGGCGACAGCGCGACCCGGAGCGCCGCTGCTTACCTATCCGTTCTCTGCAAGGACGAGTCTTCGCTCGAAGCCGTCCTGCAAGCAGTTGCCGATGACGTTGCCTGCACAGGCACCCTCGAGGCCTTGAGACAATGGGGAGGGAGCCTCGTCGAGCCGCTTCTCCTGCAACGGCGTTCGGAGCCCCGAGTCTGGGCGCTGGCGCTCGAGCTAGCTTCCGAGCTGAGCTATTCACACGCAGACGAGGTCACGGTCGAGGCCCGGGACAGGGTTCGGTCGGTCATCGAGCGTGACCTCATCGAAGGCTCCGATCCTGTTCGCGCAGCAGCGGCGGAGAGCCTTCGATGGTGGGACGATCCCCGAGACTGTCAGGCTTTGGTGGAGTGCTTGAACAGCCCGTCCCATTTGGTTCGGGCTGCGGCGACGGGCTCACTCGAGGCGTTGGCCAAACGTGTTCCCGATGCCGTCGAGGCGGCGCTCGAACGAGCAAATCTCGAAGGCCCGGGCGGCGCCGATATCGCGCTCGTCTTGTCGCGCATCGGTTCGGAAGGTGCGATCGAGCTACTAAAACGCGGCCTGCATAGTGGAGAGGCGCGCACGCGTAGGGCCGCAGTTCAGGCATTGGCAATGGCCGATGCAACGGATGTGGCGGAACTGATCGGATACGCGGTCGTGGATGAGGACATCGACGTTCAAATCGCGGCGGTTCGCACGCTGGGCAAGATGGGCACCCCGGAAGCAAACGCACCCCTGCAGACCGCCCTCGATTCTCCTTTTCCGCCCATCCGTGCAGAAGCGGCGCTTGCGCTCGGGCGACGCGATGCTGGCAATGCGATTCCGCAGATTCGCGCGCTGCTCGAAGACGAGGAGCCGGTTGTGGTTGCCGCGGCCCTAGATGCCTTGTCTTGGCTCGGAGACTCCGAGGTTGCCTCCGCTGTTCAAGAGGCTCTTGCTCAACCGGACGACGAAGTGTTCCAGGCCGGGCTCCGCGCTGCTCGCATGCTCCCGACCCGTGACGCCGAAACCCTGATTGGTCGTGGCCTTTCCCATTCGGGTTGGCACGTCCGCATGTTGGCGATCAAGCTCCTTCTCGAGCTCGGCACCGACCGGAGTCGCGAGCTTCTCACCGAGGCACTAGCCAACGAAACCGACGCGATGGTGCGGCACGCGATCGAAAGCGGGCTTCCATTCGGAGGTTGACGTGAGCTTGCTTCATGACGTAGGGCCGACGCTCGATCTGAGGGAATTTCGCCTCCTCCGTGACTACGTCAACAAGTTCTGCGGCATCTACTTTGCGGATGATTCGTCGTACATCGTCGAGCGCCGCCTGCGCGAACGACTGAGGGAGCTCGGCCTCGAAAATTTCACCGAGTACTACCGATACGTTCGTTATCATCCGAAGGCCGAGTCGGAGCTCGAAAGGGCGGCTGAAGTTCTCACCACGAACGAGACATATTTCTTTCGAGAGGCCTACCAGCTGCGTGCTTTCGTCGACGAGGTCCTGCCGACGGTGCGGGCGAGGGCACTTGCGCGAGGCTCGAAGCGTATCGACGTCTGGAGCGCCGGATGCTCGAGTGGTGAAGAGGTCTACACGATCGGCATGCTCATCGAGGCGTCGGGGCTCTTTGAGGGTTGGAACGTTCGCATCTTCGGCAATGACATCTCGCGTCGCGTGCTGAGCAAGGCTCGCGATGCCACCTACACGTCCGCCAGTTTCAGGGCCATGATCCCTGACTATGAGCGCTTCTTCATCTCGACGGATGAAGGGAAGCAAGTGCACCCCAGAATCCGGGCGATGTGCCACTTTGGGCACCTGAACCTCATGAACGAGAGGCGAGCGGCGATCGTAGGACGCGTAGACGTGACTTTCTGCCGCAACGTGTTGATCTACTTCGACGACGCATCGCGCCGCAAGGTGTTGGATACCATCTACCAGCGGCTTTATCGTGGCGGCTATCTGCTCTTGGGTCACAGCGAGTCCCTGCTTCAAACGAGCACCGCCTTTGAAATCGCGCAGCTCACGACCGACATCGTCTACCGTCGACCGATTCCCTACACCGACCTTCCGCCGAGTAAGACCTGACATGAAGAAGCTGCATGCCCTGGTGGTGGACGACTCGGCGCTCAATCGACGCACCATCGCAGCGATTCTGAGCGACATGGAGGGAATCTCCCACGTCGACGTGGCACGGGACGGCGCTGAGGCGCTCCGTTTGGTTGAAGCGAAACCGCCAGACTTCATCGCTCTCGATCTCGAGATGCCGCGCCTGGATGGATTCGAGTTCCTTCACTTGCTCATGGACCGACATCCCCTTCCGGTCGTGGTCATCTCAGCGCATTACGGCAAAGAGAGTATTTTTCGAGCGCTGGAGCTCGGCGCCATCGACTTTCTGCCCAAACCACATGGGGAAGAGGCTCCGCTCGAGCGGCTGCGTCAGCAGCTCGAAGAGAAAGTGCGGGTCGTGCAGCAGCTTTCACCGTTGGCTCTTCGCCGCACGACGGTGGGCGGGCTCGACTTGAATCTGGAGCGCAATGGTTTGAGGCGGGCCCACCGAGAGCCCTCGGTGATCCGGCGAGTTCCGAGCAAGGTCATCGTGATCGGGGCCTCCACAGCTGGGCCTAGGGCGCTAGTCACCCTGTTTCGTCATCTTCATGACGACCTAGATGCCGCAATCGTCATTGCACAACACATGCCCCCACGTTTTACGTACACGTTCGCGCAACGCTTGGACAAGACCGGGGTCATGAAAGTTTCGGAGGCCAAGCAATACGAGCGCCTCGGAAGGGGGCATGCCTATGTCTGCCCAGGTGGCCGCTGTATCGAGATCGTGCCCTCTGATCGTGGTCCGGCCCTCCGAGTCGTTCCTCCTGATCCCAGGGCCCGATACGTGCCGTCGGTCGATCAGCTCTTTGAGTCGGCCGCGCGGGTCCTTGGCGATAAGGCCATTGCAGTCGTCTTGACGGGCATGGGCGATGACGGCGCTCTAGGAGTTTGCCAGATCGCAAAGCGTAACGGTCAAGTGTTGATCGAGGCTCCTGAGACCGCTGTGGTATCGGGCATGCCTTTGGCTGCACGACGGTCGGGAGTGAACCATCGGGCTCTAGGGATTTGGGGTTTAGGAGACACGCTTGCCGATCTCACCCGACCCGCGGAGGATGAGGCGTGAACTTTGAGAAGGCCGCATCCCTATCGTACGATGAATTGATCATGCGCCAGTATCGCTGCCTAGTAGTCGAGGATTCCCAGACCATGCGCAACATGCTGGCGGAGTCCCTTCTCCGGATTCCTGGCATGGAAGTCGTCACGGCCGAAAACGGTCTCTCAGGAATTCGTGCACTCGCGTCGCAGAAATTCGACTTGGTCCTGACGGACGTGAACATGCCTGTCATGGACGGGCTGAAGTTGGTCAGGCACGTGCGAGGAGACCCTCGTCACGCCGATACACCGGTCGTCGTGATCACGACCGAAAACGCACCCAATGACCGTGATCGTGCCATGGCGCTTGGGGCCAATGCTTACATCGAGAAACCGATTCAAGCTCCCCGCGTCATTCGAGCCGTCAAGAAATTACTGGAGTTGTAATCGATGGGCCAGCCAGACAACGACGATCGAGCGCGTGCCGGAAAGGGCATCTTGCATCCAGAAGGAATGCGGGCGGTTCGTAATCTCGCCACCGGGGTAGTTCACGAGATCAACAACGTTCTTGGCGTCATCATCGGAAATGCCCACCTCGCCAAGAAGAACCTTTCTAGCGCAGACGCGGTCGAGCGCTACATCGTCGAGGTACGAAATGCGGCCGAGGAAGGGCGCGAAATCATGCGGCAGCTTTCGATGCTTGCCACTGACGGGGCGTCTCGTGCGCGAGTGGTTTCGCTCAACGATTTGGCCCATCAAGTCGTGTCTGGTTTGAAGACGCCGGTTGATGTCGAGCTGAGCATCGTCGACCCTGCGGTTCGCCTCGACCTGTGGCTCGCGCAGGACGCGCTTCTGAGCGTTGCCAGATTTCTCTGCGCCACCCTGCCGCCGACGTCGGTGAAGGTCGCTACCCGTATCCTCGGTCAGGCCGCGATGCTCACGGTCGAGGATGACGGGCCGAGCCCCACCAGCGACGAGCTCACCACTTTGTTCGCTCCCTTCACCAAGCTCAGTCGACGGCCGAAAATCAGCCTCGAGCTGACCAAAGTTGCACATCTTGCCGAGCGGCATGGAGGCCACGTTGCCGCCGCCGCCTGCGAGCCCCACGGGCTCCGGATCATACTGACGCTCCCTATCGTGAACGAGGCACGCTAGACGGCCTGCGGCCTCAGTGGGTCCCGCCCCACCGCCCCCACGCTATCGCCTAGACAACGGTCCAAGTGTGCCCCGTGCGGAGCAGGGCCTTTAGGTCGGGCTCGCCGAAGCGCTCTTTTGCGAGCTCACGCTGCTTCGTCACGCTTTCGTTGTACACCGGCCCCGGCTGTCGGTAGAGGACCCCGAGTGCCACGACGCCTGGAAGATCGGTGAGCATCCACGCGAGCGAAAGGTTGGTCTCGTCGTGAACGACGATATCCGCCTCGGTGATTCCCTCTTCTCCGACCGTCACCACCTCGAGCGTGAGGGTTTTGGGATTCATGTGAAGGCCTTTTTCGCCGTTGGCGCCGAATCGCATCGGCTGTCCGTTCTCGAGCCAAAGCTGGTATGCCGGGCCGGTCTTTCGGTCGGTGATAAGATCGAACACCCCGTCGTTGAATACCGGGCAGTTCTGAAGCACTTCGATGAAGGCTGCGCCGTCGTGCTTATGTGCGTCGGTCAGTGTTTCCGGAAGCCTCTTCGACGTGTCGTAGCTCCTGGCCACGAACGTGGCGCGAGCCCCAAGGGCAAAGCGCGCCGGGACGATTGGTTGATCGACCGACCCGAGAGGGCTCGACGGAGTCACCTTCCCGACCTGCGACGTGGGTGAGTACTGGCCTTTCGTCAAGCCGTAGATTTGATTGTTGAAGAGCAGGATCTGCAGGTCGACGTTTCGACGCAAGACGTGAAGGAGGTGATTGCCGCCGATGCTCAATCCGTCGCCGTCACCTGTGATGACCCATACGTCGAGCTCTGGATTGGCCAGCTTGAGGCCTGTCGCGATCGCGGGCGCACGTCCGTGGATTGTGTGGAACCCGTACGTGTTCATGTAATAGGGAAAGCGGCTCGAGCAGCCGATGCCTGAGATGAACACGGTGTTCTCTGGCGTCGAGCCCAGATCCGGCAAGACCCTTTGGACCGCGGCGAGGATCGCATAGTCCCCGCAGCCGGGGCACCAGCGTACCTCTTGGTCCGAGGAGAAGTCCTTACGTGTGTACTCCTTCTTTGGGGGGTTGGGGCTCATTGTAGACTCCGTTTCAAGCGCTCTTCGGCCGCTTCGACCAGCTCGCTGATTCGAAAAGGTTGCCCGGCGATCTTGGTAAGGCTGTCGGCGTCGACCAAGTACTCGGCTCGAAGCAGCTTCACGAGCTGGCCGTTGTTGAGCTCGGGAACCAATACGCTGCCGAACGAACGAAGGAGGTCGCCGACGCCTTCGGGCAACGGCCAAATGTTGCGGAGGTGAAGGTGCGATACTTTGCGACCCCGCTCGCGAAGCATCCTCACCGCTTGGCTGATCGCGCCGTATGTAGAGCCCCATCCTACGACGAGCATGTCGCCACGGGGGTCGCCCTGATCGATCGCGGCCTTCGGGACGTCTTTTGCGATCCGCTGCACCTTGGCCTCGCGTAGCTTGGTCATCATGTGATGGTTCTCAGGATCATATGAAATGTGGCCCGTGTCTTGCTGTTTCTCGAGCCCGCCGATCCGATGCTCGAGGCCTGGAGTGCCAGGGATGGCCCAGACGCGGGCCAGCGTGTCTTTGTCACGCATGAAGGGCATGAAGCCCTCTGGGTCGTCTCGGAATTGGACGGGAAAGGGCTCGAGCGCATCGATGTCTGGGAGGTGCCACGGCTCGGCGCCGTTGGCGAGATACCCGTCGCTCAAGAGCATGACCGGAGTCATGTACTTGACTGCGATGCGTACGGCCTCGACCGCCATGTAGAAGCAGTCGCCGGGCGTTGCAGCCGCAAGCACTGCCAACGGGGCATCCCCGTTCCGTCCCCAGACCGCCTGGAAGAGATCGGACTGCTCGGTCTTGGTAGGGAGGCCAGTCGAGGGACCGCCGCGCTGAACGTCGACGATCACCAACGGGAGCTCGGTTGCAATCGCCAGCCCGATCGCTTCGGACTTCAGTGCAACGCCGGGACCCGATGTCCCCGTAACGCCTATCGCGCCGCCGAAGCTCGCACCCACTGCTGCCGACACGGCGGCGATCTCGTCTTCTGCTTGGAAGGTCGTCACACCGAATTGCTTGAGACGCGCGAGGTTGTGTAAGAGGTTCGACGCCGGTGTGATCGGATACGACCCGTACACGATCTCTAGACCTGCGAGCTTGGCGCCTGTTACCAGGCCCCAGGCCGTAGCTTCGTTGCCGCTGATGTTGCGATATTGGCCGGGCTCGAGCTTGGCCGCCGGCACCTGATACGCCCCGATGCCGTGCGGCAAATCGGCGTTCTCGCCGTAGATGTGCCCGGCATTGAGGGCGGCGATATTGGCTTCGAGGACTTTCGGGGTCTTGACGAACTTCTTTTCGAGCCACCTGACAGTGGACTCTCGTTCGCGGCCGAAGAGCCAGTACATCAGGCCCAGCGTCCACATGTTCTTGCAACGTTGCGCGTCTTTCGAGCCGAGCCCGATCCCCTTGACCGATTCGAGAGTCATCTTCGTGATGTCGATCGCCAAGATTCGAAACGGGTCGAGCGAGCCATCGTCGAGTGGGTTCTCTTCGTAACCAGCCTTGGCCAAATTGTTCTTGTTGAAGGCGCCAGTGTTGACCACGAGTAGACCACCTGGCTCGAGCACGTCGATGTTCACCTTGAGCGCGGCCGGGTTCATTGCGACCAGCACGTCTGGCGCGTCACCCGGGGTGCGGATGTCGTGCGCAGCGAAGTGGATCTGGAACCCCGAGACACCGTACGTCGTCCCCGCAGGCGCACGAATCTCTGCCGGGAAGTCGGGAAACGTCGCGAGATCGTTTCCCGCGACGGCCGTTGCGGTCGTGAACTGACTACCCGTCAATTGCATCCCGTCGCCGGAATCGCCGGCAAAGCGAATCACGACGGAGTCTAAGATTTCGCGCGGACTCGGATGCACGCGCGCGGCGGCAGATGTTTCCATGCTCGATCGTCGAGTCTAGTCCCGCAGCACACCAAACGCCCATGGTCTGGAGGTCGAGTGCCCGGGTTCTAAAGCGCCCGGCGCCGATCCGCAAGGGGCCTCAGGCACGTTGCGCTACCCCGCTTCCGCGGCCCATGTTGGAGCATGGCCGAGATCAAGATCTGCGGGTTGACTACAGTAGACGACACCCTGCGCTGTGTCGAGGCGGGGGCCGACGCCATTGGTCTCAATTTCTGGCCTCGGTCGCCTAGAAGCATCGATGTCGCGACCGCGAAGACCATCGTGGAGGCCGTTGGGGATCGCGTCCAGCTGGTCGGGGTTTTCGTCGATTTCAGCGTCGCGCAGATCCGCGAGATCCTGATGGAAACGGGTATTGAATGGGCACAGTTGCACGGAGAGGAGAGCCCCGAACAAGTCGCTGAGCTCTTGCCACGGGCCTACAAGGCGATCGGGGCGAAAAGCAGCTCCGTGATCGAGCTCGCCCGAACCTACTCGGGCGAGCACCTACTGCTCGATGCCAGTGTCCCGGGGCTTCCAGGCGGCACCGGGCGGACCTTCGACTGGGCCATTGCTGCGGAGGTCGCCCGGGAGCGGAAGCTTACCCTGGCTGGCGGGCTCGATGCCAAGAACGTCACCGAAGCGATCGAGACGGTGAATCCGTTCCGCGTCGATGTCGCATCGGGGGTCGAGTCGGAGCCGGGGCGAAAAGACCCGGACCTGGTGCGGTCGTTTATCGACGCGGCCAAGACGGCTTTTTCTGCACGCTGATTCTCCGTGTTAGGCTCGTCGTTCACCCGAAGGAGGAATTATGCGTCTTGCTCTTCTCGCTTCCGTTTTGACCGCTGGCGTCATGTGGTTTGCGCTCGGTAGCGCCCCGGTACAATCGCAACCCGAGGCCGGAGCCTCTCAGTGCACGACCTGCGGCAAGGCCAAGGCGTGCCCGCATTGCGCGGCTAAGGGTCACGGCTGGCACCATGCACACAAATACGAATACAAATGCGTTCATCAAAGCGAGCGGACCAGCAAGAAGGCCGCCGACGCCATGACGGCGCAGTTCACCGGGCTCGGTGAAAATGGCTGGCACCTTTCGAAAGCCGACGGCGGCTTCTGGTGCTTCAAGAGGGTCAGGAACGCAAAGTAGCCGGCGTCGGCCCGACACCCGCGTCGATCAGGTCCTTGTGAGCATCCGATCGGACAGGTAGCTGGCCATCGCATAGATCGTTTCCTGCGGGTTCACCAGCAAGGTCGTTGGGAACAGGCTCGCGTCGACGACGTAGACGTTGTCGAGATCGTGCACGCGGCCGTCAGGGCCGACGACGCTCTTCTTTGGGTCTTTGCCCATCCGCATCGTTCCCTGTGGGTGGTACGAGGCGAGCTTGTAGCGGTGCTTCCCGTTTTCGAGTGAGTTGACGATGGGGTCGATCTGATCAGGGCTCTCGATCACCGTGCGGCGAGTCGTCGGTAGGAACACGCGCTCGGCACCTGCGGCGAAGTAGATCTTCGCAGCGTTACGAAAAGCCTCCTGCAAGCTCGGAAAGTCGCGATCGTCGAGGTCGTAGTCGATGCGCTTGCGTCCGTTCTCCATGTAGACGCGGCCGACGTTGTGGTCGTGGATAAGGGTCACCGCGGCCAAGAACCTGTTGCTTTGTTGGATGAAGTCGGTGTACTCGGGCCCGACTCCCCCACCCGTGCCCGTGGTGAGCGACATCGGCCCGAGGAAACCCGCCTCGAGCAGAAAGCTTCCCTCTGTTGGATCTTCGATGTTCCCGGCATAGGTCGTGATGGTGGCGCCGAGCCATCCATAGATTTCGTCTTTGTGCACGGCGATCATTGCGGTCGAGGGATGGCATGCGAAGTTGTGCCCGACGAGGCCGCTGCTGTTGCCGATCGCGTTCTTCTGAAACAGCAGGGGTGTTTGCACCGCGCCTGCAGCGACGACCACCAACCCGGCTTTGACCTCGACGGCCTTGGTGTTGCCGTCATCGTCGGTTGCGACCGCGTTGACCTGGGTGACGCGGCCATTGGTCACCTCGAAAGTTTCGGCGCGGGTGCCGCTTAGAATGGTGGCGCCGAGCTCGCTTGCCCATGGAAGGTAGGTCACCAGCATCGATTGCTTCCGATCGGTCTTGCAGCCCGACAGGCAGTGACCGGTGAGCGCGCAGTGCTCGATGTTTCGCGAAACGGGGGCAGCAGGGATGCCGACGCTCTTGGCGCCTTGCATGATCAGGCGGCCGTTGAGATTGATCTCGTGCGGACCGTTTGGGTGGATGCGAAGATTCTTTTCGACCTGTTCGAAGTACGGCGCCATCGCTTCAGGGGATAGGTTGTCGAGGCCGTGGTCCTCGCCCCACGCCTCGAGCACCTTGTCGGGCGCGCGAAAGCACACGGCGGCATTGACGACGGTGGACCCCCCAACGCACTTGCCTTGGAGAAGCACCAAATCACCGCTCTTGTTGACCTGGTTCCCGCCCTCCTCGTAGAGGGTATGGAACGCTTCGATCAGGCGTTCGGTGAACTGTTGCGACTTCACATAGGGGCCCGCCTCGAGCACGATCACCTTTGCGCCAGCGCGGCAAAGCTCATAGGCCGCGACGGCGCCGCCGGCCCCCGAGCCGATCACCACAGCGTCCGCCTCGAGTTTGAGGCCCCGGTCCGGCATGTCGGCGGGTTGTTCAACCCTGAGGACTGGGAGCGGTAAAGCGGTGTCGGGCGACGGCTCCATCACGGCGTCTCGATCTCTTCGGCCACTGCAATGGGCATCGGAGCGTTTCCGAGCTTCAAGATCCTCGCCTCATCCGAAACAGGGCCCTGATAGCCCACCCGACGCGCAGCCTCGACGTCTTGCCAGTATCCGAGAGCAACGAGCTTTTCGATGATGCCGACGATCGCGCGTTGCGTCTCGCCGCCAGCATGCCATCTGCGGATGTAATCCAGCCTGTCTTCCGGGCTCAGATTGGCGAACCGCGCCAAGTAGAGGCCGACGACGAACGACCCATAGTCGAAGAGCTTCATTCCCGTGTGAAACTCATCGAGCGTCGGGGCATCGAGAAACGCGAGAATCCGGTCGATGTTGTCGAGGTAGGGCACCTCGGACAACGGCCTTAGGTTCGTGCCTTCCGTTGGGATGTAGACCTCCGCAAAGCGTTCGAAAATCACACGCTCGTTCGGAGAAAGACGGGCCGCTTCGCTATGAGTTGGTGGCGGCGAGCCCTCGCACGCCGGCAACACCAGGGCCCCCGCTCCAGAAAGAAGACTCAGCTTCGCAAACGTTCGACGGTGAAGCTTCACGAATCGCTACCCGAGCGGGACTATACCGACTTAGCTCGGGGGTTGCCACGGAACCGCCTAGTTTGCACTTGAAGGTCTCGGGAAACATCTACCATTGCGTCGCATTTCGGAGATAATGGCCGGCGATTCGGCTCGGCAGCCGGCCGAATCGTGAGAGGAGATCCAATGGGCAATAGAGAGGTCGCTTTGGTAACCGGTGCGTCGATGGGCATCGGCAAAGAGCTCGCGAAGATCTTTGCCGCGGACGGTCGTGACCTCGTTCTGGTGGCCCGGAGTGAGGACAAGTTGCGAGCTTTGGCGGGCGAGTTGGAAGCCCAATATCAAATCACGGCGCACGTCCTTCCAGCTGACCTCACGAAGCCGTCAGCCCCCGTCGAGATCTTCGAATCGCTGGAAACTAGAGGCTTGCAGCTCGACTACCTCGTGAACAACGCCGGCTTCGGAGCAACGGGCGCGTTTGCCGCTCTTCCGCTCACCGGACAGATGGAAATGCTGCGCGTGAACATCGATGCGGTCGTCGCCCTCACCCACTTGGCTCTAGAGGGCATGCTGGCTCGCAAAAAGGGCCGGATTCTCAACATCTCGTCGACCGCGGGCTTTCAACCGGGCCCAGACATGTCTGTGTACTACGCGACCAAGTCCTTCGTGATCCTTTTTTCAGAAGGCGTTGCCGAAGAAGTCAAGGAGTCAGGGGTGACCGTGACCGTCCACTGTCCCGGGGCGACCGCCACCAACTTTGCCGACACCGCTGGGAATGCGAAAAGCCTCTTGTTCAAGCTCGGTGCTGCGCCGGCAGACAAGGTGGCGCGCCACGCCTACCGGTCGATGATGAAGGGCAAGGTCGTGGCCATCGAGGGGTTCATGAACCGGCTCTCGGCCTTCAGCGTCCGCTTCGGCCCGAGGGCGGTGGTGCGCAAGCTCACGAAGTGGCTGAACCAAACGTAGTGGTCCCCGAGCTTCTGGGCACGGAGGCTTGCATCTACGCTACATGCTGCGCACTTCGCGAAGGCGCACGGGAAGACCACCCACAGGATGGGGGATCGGGACGACTTGGAACCGGGTGCTGCGCTTTGAGCGGAGGCGAAGTTTGGCCAAAACGCTCTCGGCTGACACTGTCCAAGATGCGCTCGCGCCGCTCCTGCGCTACGTTCTGCGCCTCATGCAAACCCCTGAACCAGCTCCTGGGCGTTACGGGCCTTATGGCGGGCGGTATGTGGCGGAGACGCTCATGCCGGCGCTCGACGAGCTTACGCATGCTTACGAAGAGTCGCAGCGCGATCCGGAGTTTCAAGCCGAGCTCGACTCGTTGCTTCACCACTACGCAGGACGCCCAACGCCCACGTATTTCGCATCCCGGCTCAGCGAGGAGGTGGGGTCACGCATTTGGTTGAAGCGCGAGGACCTGTGCCACACGGGGGCGCACAAGGTGAACAACACCATCGGCCAAATCCTCCTGGCAAAACGCATGGGCAAGACCCGCATCATCGCGGAGACCGGCGCTGGCCAGCACGGCGTCGCGACCGCCACGTCGTGCGCGCTGATGGGGCTCCCCTGCGAAGTGTACATGGGGGCCGAGGACGTGCGACGGCAGGCTCCCAACGTTCGGCGGATGGAGCTCCTCGGTGCGAAGGTTCACTCGGTGAAGTCCGGGTCAGCGACCCTCAAGGATGCGATGAACGAGGCGCTGCGAGACTGGGTAACCAACGTTCGGACGACCCATTACTGCGTGGGGTCGGTTGCGGGTCCACATCCGTATCCTTTGATCGTTCGTGACTTTCAGGCGGTGATCGGAAAAGAAGCCCGCGCGCAGATGATCGAGCAAGCCGGAAAGCTTCCCGATGCGGTGGTCGCTTGCGTCGGTGGCGGCTCGAACGCGATGGGGATCTTCGCAGGGTTCGTAGACGACGAGTCGGTGCGGCTCATCGGTGTGGAAGCTGCCGGGGAGGGCGTCACCACGGGGCGGCATGCGGCACCGCTTTGTGCTGGAGGTGTCGGAGTTCTTCACGGCTCCAAGAGCTATGTGCTTCAAACGGCCGACGGGCAGATCCAAGAGGCGCACTCGATCAGTGCGGGCCTCGACTACCCCGGCGTGGGCCCTGAGCACGCGTGGCTCAAAGACACCGGGCGCGCGACTTACGGCGCTGTCACTGATGCGCAAGCGCTCGATGCGTTCCAGCAACTCTGCCGAACGGAGGGGATCATCCCTGCGCTCGAGACCAGCCATGCGTTTGCCTATCTTCCGGTAGTGGTCGAGGAGCTAGGAGACGACGCGGACATTTTGGTGTGTCTCTCAGGGCGAGGCGACAAAGACCTCGACACCGTGTTGGCACAGTTGAAAAGCAGGAGCTGAGTTTCGTGGGTCGCATCGCTGACGCCTTCGCGAAGGCGAAGAAAGAGAACCGGGCTGCTCTGGTGATCTATCTGTGTGCCGGGGATCCGGATCTTCGCACGACTGAAGATCTCGTCGTTGCCGCGGCCGAATCCGGAGCCGACGTCATCGAGCTCGGCATCCCATTCAGTGACCCGACGGCGGACGGGCCCGCGATTCAGCGAGCGAGCGAGCGGTCCCTTGCAGCTGGGACGACGCTTGCGAAAGTACTAGACACCGTGAGCGCGATTCGTCGGCGTACGGACGTGCCGATTCTGCTCTTTGGCTACTACAACCCGATTCTGTCGTATGGAGAGCAGAAGGTAGTCGAAGACGCTGCGGCCCGGGGCGCGGACGGATTTCTCGTGGTCGACTTGCCTCCGGAGGAAAGCGACGGCTTACGGCGGCCTGCGATTGCGAAGGGTCTCGATTTCGTCCCGCTCATCGCGCCGACCAGCGACCGAGAGCGCGTGGCAAAGGCAGCTGCCGCGGCCACTTCCTTCATCTACTATGTGTCCATGACGGGCGTCACGGGCTCCAAGGCGACCGATCTCGCAAGCGCCTCCGAGCGCGCAGGGGCTCTGCAGCGAGAGCTCGGCCGGCCGATCGCGATCGGGTTCGGGGTGAAGACCAAAGAAGACATCGCGACCGTGGCGCCTCATGTCGATGGGGTCGTCGTTGGCAGCGCCGTCGTTCGTTTGGTCGAAGAGGCTGAAAGCGCGACGGCTGCCCTGTCCACCGTGCGAACGCTCGTCGCCGAGCTAGCGTCCGGGACCGTCAGACAATGATGTCCTTGCAGGGCCATACAGATGACGATATTGTCTTTTCATGGCCAGTATTGATGTCATTTCCGCCAACCTGCCGATTCTCAGGGAGCTCCGGAACCGGATCGGTCAACACGAGCTCGCCGAGCGCGTCGGCGTTTCTCGGAGGACGATCGCCCGGCTCGAAAGCGGTGAGGTCGCCGACCCAGGGGTCGACCTGATACGCCGGATCGCGAGCGAGCTCGGCGTTAGCCTCTCCTACCTGACCGAAACGCGCATGCGAGCGGTCACGCTGCCGCTGCCGGAAGACATCTGCGCGCGCCTCGAGTCCGAAGATGCCGGAGTGATCTTGGAAACGATGATTCGCTCGGCAAGAGCCCACGGGTAGGCGAACGGCCCTTTTTTTTGATCCCGGTCGGGCCTGCGGCCCGGCAGTCTGTCCCGCCCCACCGCCCCCACGCTATCGCCTAGGGTTTGTTGCGGTTGCGGGCGAGGCTGGTGGTGGCGGCTTCGGTGATGGTCTGTCGGAGGTCGTCGTCGTGGATTCGGCTCAGTGCACGACCTAAGTCCTCGGGAAGTGCGGCGAGTCGGACGGGCTCGGGAGCTGGCGGTGTTGGTCGCGCGCGCTTTGGAAGGTCCGGGAGAGGGCCTACTTTGAAGCGTAGCTTCTTGACTCCACTGTCAGGCACCTGCGCGCGGATCTGTTGAAGAAGATCTTCGGCGAGGTAGTGTAGCTCGTTGGCCCAGACCGATGAGCTGACATGTACGATCAAGACGCCATGAAAAACCTTGACCGGCCGCGCGTGCTCGAGGACGCGCGGCGGGACGGACCGGCTCCACCAGGCGAACGCTTTCGCGGCTTCGAGTTGGTCAGGCGCTGGGTAGACGCTTTGGAGGACCTTCCCCAACGATTCGAGCTTTCCTTTGCGCCGCTTACGAATCATCGAAACAGGCCTTGTAGAGCGCGAGCAGGTCGTCCTGCGAGCAACTCCGTGGGTTTTGCTTGTGACACGAGTCTGCATTCGCCAATGCGGCGAGCCGTGGTAGGTCGCTCTCCTCGATGCCCTGGGAGCTCAGATCCGAGGGAAGCCCAATCGCACCTCGCAACGCTCGAACCGCGCCGGCGCACTCGAAAGACAGCGTGTCGGGATCATCGCTTCGCACGCCGAGCTGTCTTGCGATCTCGGCGATGCGATCGGGGATGGCGCTTCGGTTGAAGTCTAGCACGGCGGGCAGACAGATCGCGTTGGCGAGGCCGTGATGCATTCCGAACTCGACAGAGAGAGGATGCGCGAGCGAGTGGCAAGCGCCGAGGCCTTTTTGAAAGGCGACTGCGCCCATCATGGCGGCTTTCAGCATGTCCCCGCGAGCGCGTAGATCCCTGCCATCCTCCACGGCAGCGCGAAGCGAATTATGACACAGCCGTACCCCGCCGAGCGCTATCGCATCCGCCATCGGGTGGTCACCCACCGAACAATAGGCTTCCACACAGTGCGTGAGGGCGTCCATTCCAGTTGCCGCCGTCATTGCAGGCGGCATCGTCTGAGTCATCGCCGCGTCCAAAATCGCTGCATCGGGAATGAGCAGCGGCGAGAAAATGACGGTCTTACGGTTGGTTGCTTGGATCGTCACGACCCCACTTCGGCCGACTTCGCTACCGGTGCCAGCGGTCGTCGGGATTGCGATCATTGGTGGCAATGGGCCAACGATGTTTTCGCCTCCACCGATGGCGTCGTCATATTGCGCTAGTGGCTCGGGGTGGGTCACGGCGAGCCGGACGAGCTTGGCAACGTCGAGAACGCTTCCGCCACCGACGCCGATGACGATGTCTGCCTTGAAGGTATCGTATTCGCGTGCTGCGCCGAGCACTTGAGATTCGAGCGGATTCGACGAGACGTCGAGGACTGACTCATGAGCGACCCCCGCTACGTCGAGTGCCTTGCGAATCGGATCGAGCAACCCTGCGGCTTTGACGCCTTTGTCGGCAACTAATAGAGCCCGCTGGCCTCCGAGCCGGACGGCCTCCACGCCACACTGCTCCGCTGCGCCTTCTCCGAAGACTATCCGGGTCGGAAAGCTCCACGAGACCAGGTCTTGAGTATCCGTCATTCTGGGCCCACACGCCTCTCCATCAGAGCGTGCAGCGCATCTTCGGGGGTCATGCGTCGATTGGAGATTTCGACGAAGACCGAGGAGATTGGAGTCTGCAAGCCAAGCCGGTGCGCCTGTTCGATCATGTGCTCGGCGACTTCGACGCCCTCGACGTACGCGCCCGCTTCGGCGACTGCGCTCGCGAGCTCTGCACCGCGTGCCAGCGCACGACCGACGAGGGATTCGGCTCGCTCGTCGCCGGCCACCGCTGCGATCAAGTCTCCGAGGCCGGCAAGCCCCATGAATGTTTCCTCGGATGCACCGAGCGCCTGACCGATACGTGAGATCTCGACCATCCCGCGGGTCGCCAAGACGGCTAGGGTGCTTGGCTCGACGCCAGTCGCTTGCGCGTATGCGAGTACCACGGTCAAGAAGCCGACGGTCGCGCTCGCCAGTTGTACGCCTAACACGTCGGTCGTGTCGTAGATTCGAAGCTCCATGCCGCCGATCGCTTCTCGAACCATCTCGGTGACCTCCGGAAACATGGTTCCGAGGATGGCACCGCTCGGTCGCCCCTCCGCAAGCGCATTGGGGACCAGAGGGCCGGCTAGGGCGCCAAGGCGCCGCGCCGCCGTGTGCTCGCGAAGCACGGTCGTGATGGTCTTGAGCTCCGCGCCGATGAGACCGCGACTCACGTGCACGATCAAGTGCCGACCATCGACTACCTTCCCGAGCTGATCCGCAATACTCGTCGCGTGCCGGGCAGGCGCCGCGAGAAAGATCACGTCGCGATCTTTCATGTCATCGATATTTGTCGACGCGCGGATCGACTCTGGAACGGATCGCTCTCGTCGGCTCCAGAGCACGACGTCGTGCTCTTGCCGCGCGGCCGCACGCGCGATCGCCTGTCCAAAGCCGCCCGCGCCGACCACGCCGACCTGTAGGCTCATCGGTGAACCCCTAGTGCTTCGATCTCGCATGCGGCTTGCATCTGCTCGGTGTCGGCGATGCGATCGGCAAAGGGCACCAATCTGTTCTGATAGTAGAGAAGCAGCGACGGGTCGCAGAGTAGGACGCGATCGGCCTCCAGGCTCGCGGCGGTGGAGTTGTGGTAACCGCTCCAAAACTGAAGGGCTGCTTCGATTAGCTGGTCTGGCGAGTCCTCGCGGACGACGTCGCTGATCAGAACTTGGCCCTTCGCTTCGAGTGCGAGCAGCCTATCCCGGGCATCACCGAGGTCCTTGTGGACGACCGCACGATCGATGCTTACTTCGTTCCGGAGCCGCATACGCGCGAAAAGGTCCATCCCGGGCGTCGCCTGTACGAGATGACGGTACAGGACGTGGGCGACTACCTGCGTGCTCATCAACACCGTGTCCTGTTCATACCGCTCGGCGAGCACGGTTCCGAGCTCTCGTGTGTAGGCGGCGTCCCGAGATAGATCGACGACAGGTGTTCCACGTCTCTCTACGTACCCACCGGGGTCGATGTTGTGACCTGCCGGGCTGAGCGATCCTCCCTTCTCGTCGATCGCGTTTCCGAACGGGTCGATTGGCTCACCAAATCGAATGATGCAGGCGCCCCGCATCCCGACCACCTTGCGGAAGAACGCAACCCAGCGATCGATCTGGGAGAACTCGTCGTCTTCGATGATGTAACGGGTTTGGCCCTCCTCTGTGAGCCAATCTCGGATGAGCGTCTCCGCTTCAAGCACCAGGGCGTAGTTGATCGTCGTGGGGACGAACCAGACCGGTCGTTGGACGCGCCGCACGCGATTGGTCGTGAACGCTTCCACAGCGGAGCCGAGCAAGCCGAGCTTTAGATGCCGCTCGATCATTCCAGAGCGGCTTCGCGTGCCTCCGGGGAAGAAAAGCGAATGATAGCCTCGCTCGATCATCACTTGGGAGTAGAGCGTCAGCACCTCTTTGTAGAGCCGAACGCGGATACGCCGGTCAACTCGATACGCGCCGAGATTGTGCATGAAGAAGCTGATGATCGGATTGGTAAAGAGGTTCTTGCCGGCTCCGTATATGACGGGGGGTAATCCGGATACCTCGAGCGCTTGCGCCAGCACGATCGAGTCGAGATTCGACGAGTGAGTGGGAACGAAAACGAGGCTCCCTTCGGACTGAAGATACTGGAGGTGATCGATGTCTCCCTGGACGCGCAATACTCGGCTGAGCACCTCGGACTGAGGTGCCGTGAAACTGCTGGCGAACCGCCGCGGCTCCATGACCCCCGCGACCATTCTCGGTATCGCTTGGCGCGCGAAGCGGTAAACACGGGGATCGAAGTTGCCAGCCACGTCGTGGGCCATGTTGGCCACGATTGTGTGGAGCGCCTGTCGCTGTTCGGCGTCGTCCATCTTGCCGATGCGCCGGATCATCGAACGCCAATACCCGAGCCGGTCTCGCGCTTCCTCGTCGCGTTGCTGTTCGAGGCGTCGAATCTCGTGGAACGCTGCATCGTTGAGGGCCATCTCGAGCCGTGAACGGTCGGTCTCGTGCGCGACGCAGATTCGATTGACCACGTCCGACACGATGTCGCCGCGCTCGCTGTTGAACCAGAAGATCGAGGGGTCACTCGGGCGCGGAACGTACGGCCTGATGTGAGGTAACCGGAGGGGGCGTTCTGAAAAAAGGCGTTTCAACATCATCTACCCCTCTATGCGGACTCGAAGTAGCGCTGGAGCTCCCATTCGCTCACGGACTTCCGATACTCGCGACACTCCCATTCTCTGGTGCGGATATAGTGGTCGATGAAATCTTCGCCAAGCACATCTCGGACTGCCTGACTCTCGCGGAGCCGGCCGACCGCGGCTTCGAGCGTTGGGGGCAGGGCGAGCGAGGGGTCTGGGTCTTGGGTTGCGTCGCCCGAGGTCATGCGGGGCGGGGCGGTTTCTTGCGCGATACCATAGAGCCCGGAGCCGAGACAAGTCGCCATGGCGATGTATGGATTGATGTCCGCCGCGGTCTGCCGAAACTCGATGCGAGCGGCGTGGTCGCTTGGCCCCAGGATTACCCTCGACCCGCAAGTGCGGTTTTCGATCCCCCAAGACGCGGTGAGAGGAGCCCAGACCCCGGGTACATACCGTTTGTAACTGTTGACGAACGGCGAGTAGAGCGCGGTGAGCTCAGGCGCCAACGTGACCAACCCACCGAGGTAGTGAAGACCCGTTGCACTCAGCGTGTCACTCCCGGCCGCAGCAAACAGGTTGATCTGACCGCCCGCATCCCAAAGGCTTTGGTGGAGGTGTCCGCTCGATCCCGGCAGGTCGGGATTCCATTTCGCCATGAATGTCACCGAGTAGCCGTGGCGATCGCAGATCTGTTTGAGTGTCGTCTTGAAGAGCGCTGCTTTGTCGGCTGCGGACACGACGTCATTGTATCGTAGAGCGACTTCCCACACGCCTGGACCCGTCTCGGGGTGGAGGCCCTCGATGGCGATGTCGTACGCCTCGCACGTGTCCAAGATATCGTCGACCAGGAGTTGGTGTTGTCCCTGACGCAACCAAGAGTAGCCAAACATCCCGGGGCTCAAAGGCTGCAGGTCGCGAAATCCCTTCTCGTGCAGGGTTTCTGGAGTCTCCTGGAACACCCAAAACTCGAACTCGGCCGAAAACTTGCCGCGAAAGCCGGCGTCGAGGGCTCTTTGGTTGATCGATTTGAGCAAGCCTCGAGGGCACGCTGGATGGGGTTGGCCCTCCGGTGTGTAGAAGTCGACCAAGAAATCGGCAGTATCTGGGGCGTAAGGCAGGACCCGCATCGTCGCTGTATCGATGCGGGCAAGCGCGTCAGGATAGCCAGTGTCCCAGCCGGTGACCTTGGCATTGTCGTACAGCTGGTCGTTGATGTCCCAGCCGAAGATCACGTCGCAAAACCCGAAGCCCTTGTCCAGGGCCGACCAGAACTTTTCCAAGCTGATGTACTTGCCGCGCAGGACTCCGTCGATATCGAAGCCGCCAACCCTGACCTTCCGGATGCCCTTGTCGTTGAAGTCGCGCCGCAGCTGTTCGCTCACAGAACCCTCCTCGGGCCGGGAAGCATAGCCTGTTTTGCGTGCCGAATGGCGAGGAGTCGAATCAATTACCGCCTATTTCGACGGAATCCAGCGGTGAACCAACCCCAAACCCATGACGAATAAAACTGCGACCGAGGCGTGGCCGAGAAGGACGTGTCCGGTAGTTTCGATCTCGCAGTGAGCCTTCAGCACGAAGTTGCCCGCGAGCCCCGCAGCCGATGCAGCGATCAAGCTGCCAAAGGCATTGCCTCGATCGACTAAGCGGAGCAACGCATAGACGGGAACCCCGAGCAACAGCCCAAAACCCATGCACGCGCCGGCTACCATTCGGCTGGTGTGTTCGTGCGTGATAGCTTGCGCCCCGGCGGTTGGCCAAAAGGCGGCAAGGACCGTGGCCCCAACCGCCACGCAGACGAGGCATACGGCCTGCCAACGTGGAAGCTCCGGTCGATGTACTGGACGGGTGACCATCAGCATGGCGACGATCAGAAGAATGCAAAAGGCTGCGAGCGTTGCGACCCACTGTCCCGTGCGCACAGACTCGTCGACGAGGGGGAAGTTGTACCAGCCAATGACGGCCAACACCGCAAACACGACCAACACGATGAGTCGCCGGACGATGGTCGACCGGCTTCGGACAAAGCCTGTGATTCGCCTGTCGCTGTCTGCGCACTGACCTTTGACATTTCTGAACATCCGGTCGATCAGCTCGCGATCATTGGCCTCGCTCGCCGGGTCGAGCTCGCGTAGCCGCTTGCCCAGACCGTCGTCCGTACCTGCCCCGTCGCTGCCTCTAGTCATTCATCACCACGTATTTCCGAAACTAGTAATTGTTTCAAAGTTGCGTACGCCCGATGTGCGCGAACGCGCACAGCCCCCTCCGAAGTGCCCACAATCGTCGCAACCTCGGCGTAGGGGCGCTCCTGGAACCAATGGAGCTCGACCACTTCCCGCTGGCTATTCGGGAGCTTCTCGAGGGCTGCGTGCAGAAGCTTCGCGCGCTCTCGAATCTCGAGGGGCATGAGCTCGGCTTCCGGCGCGGCCTGGGTTTCGACCTCCAGGGAGGTCATTTTCCGACGCTTCTTTCGCCGCCAGTGCTCTCGGACGAGATTCATCGCGATCGTCATCACCCAGGGCCTGAGCTTCGAACCCCGACGGAAGTCGTTGCGGGCTCCGTGGAGTCGAAAGAACGTCTGCTGCACGATCTCCTCGGCGAGCTCGTCCGACCGGAGGTGCCGGCGAGTCAGCCGGAGGAGGATCGGCGCGTAACGCTCGAACAGCAATCGGAACGCCTGATCGCTCCCATCGATGTAGGCATCCATCAGCTCTTCGTCGGTGGATTGCGGGTTTGGTGGCCTACTCAACATATTCCGTGGCGGGGGCGAGATCAGGAGACAGAGCTTCTTGGTTAGCGCTCCTTTGACCCGTCCACCAGTAGCCGGAGAAGACGAGAGTGCCCAACAGCACGAGCAAGAGCGCGATTCTCACCCAGTGGCGCTTGTTCTCCGAGGTCGCGTCCTGAACGATGATTGGTGCCTTTGGCCGCGGCCGTGGGCCTGAGACGCTGAGCACGGTTCCTGCCGGATGGTTGCTGCTGACGTGTGCCGGGGGCAACGAGGAGGCCAGGGTGGGCACCGGGATCGACCCAATTCGTGAAGACTCCATCCAGGGGGCGATGTCCTGGGTCTGCGGGTTGAGCTTCGCGGACTCGACCTCGACCCACCCGAGCGCTGCCAACATGGACGTCGCGTCGGGGTAGCGGCCCTCGGGGCGTTTGGCCATGGCGCGACGAATCACGTCAGGAAGCGCTGGAATGTCTTCAAAGCCTTCGTCGGTTTCCCAACCTACCGGTGGGGAGCCGAGCACCATGTGGTGCAACAGAGCGCCGACCGAGTACAGGTCTGCGGAAAGGGGGAAAGCCCCGGTGCCGATGAGCTCTGGAGCCATGTACGCCACAGCGTGCTTTCCTGACCCGGTATGCGCTGCGTGGGCGCTCGCTTCGGGACATGCACGGAGCAGTGGAACGACACCCGTCCCGATCACACGAGCCGCCAACGCACCGTCGCTTTCTCGCGTAATGATGACGTTTTCCGGGGTCACGTCCCCATGTGCGAGGCCCTGCGCGTGCGCGGCTTCGAGCGCCTGCAGCACGTCACTCGCGATCCGAAGCACCCCTACCGAAGGCAGCTTTCGGTCACGCAGCAGGTGGGATAGAGGAGTCCCTCGCGTGTCCTGAAATGCTACGTAGGGAACGCCATCGATGATGCCTGCGTCGAGCACACGCGGGATCGAACGGCACTGAATCCGCCCCAAGCTTTGTGTCAGCTGCGAGAACGCGGCTTCTGCGAGGCGGGAGCGACTGACATCCATCGGAAAGATGCAGATGATCAGAGGCGTTCCCTCTGCCGAGCCTCTGTAATAAGAGACGAGCCCGCCCCACGGCAACTGGCCGTCGACCGCGTAGCGCCCGGCGAAGAGTTCGTCCGGCGGAGGATGAGCGCCACCAGGCGATGGAAACATCGGCAAGAGTTTAGTCGCAATCGGCCGCTATGACGAGGGTCTAGATCGATGCTTGCGACGCGGGCCGTTTGCGGATTTGACCCCGTGAATGGACTTGGCCCGTCTCGGGCTGCCTCAGCTCAAAGGCTCTGGTGTCGTGCCCGGTCACCCAGGTTTCCATTTGGACCCGTTGGCCAGCATGGGTCTCCCGAAGGTACTCGACCGAAAGCGACTCGAGGGGCCCTTCGAGCCCGGCCGGCTCTCCCGCCATCGAGGCGAGCTGTCGCGTGTCGTCGATGTAATCGACATAGCGCGCCTGGTTCACGTGGCGAAAGCTATCCTGGTCGCTCGGTCGAACGATCCACTGTCGCGTCCACGAGGACCGACGCTCGGTTTCCTGCCAGATGACAACGGCGGGCACGGGTTCGTCTAGAATCGTGGACGCCAGGTCTGAGCCGATTGGCGCTGGGCCATCTGGTCCGATGTGCACGATGGTAACCCTCGTTCTAACCGCTACCGCCTGATCGCTCAGCCTCTTGATCGCGTGCCCGAAGTCGTAACTCGTGTTTCCCACCCGCGCGAGCCAGGTCGAGATCTCGACTTGGTCGTCGGCCCGGAGGGGTTCGCGGTATTCGAATGCGCTGGCACGTGCGACGCCACCTACGACTTGGTTTCGAAGGGCGAAGGTCTCTAGGCCGAAAACGGACCAACGGACGCGTTCGAGCATCCGCGCGATCCAACCGGGCCCAACCGTCGAGGACGCGTCGGTCTCGATGCCGCGGATAGTGTGCTCAGTCTTCACAAGCTTTGTGACGGGTTCATTCATTGGCGGCGGCGACCGTAGCAGGAGCGCTCGGTGGATGACAGCGCACCGCGTGGCTGGTAAGGCAAGCCCTGATGAGTGAGGATCTCAAGGTCGCGATCGCCGATGGCGTCTGTGAGGTACAGATCGCCCGGCCACAGACCAAGAACTCATTCCTAGCCTCCATGTATGCCGATTTCCGGTCGCTTCTCGAGCGGGTGGACGCCGACGATGCTGTTTCCGTCGTGTTGGTCCATGGGCAAGGTGAGAATTTCTCGAGTGGAAACGACCTCAGAGATTTCCTCGAGAACCCACCGACCAGCCCACAGAGCGTCGCCATTCGTTTCATGCACGCGCTCCACGGGTTCACTAAACCCCTCATGGCGGCCGTGGATGGCTTCGCCGTTGGCATTGGTGCGACGATGTTGCTCCACTGCGACATCGTCTATGCGACTGCGAGCGCCAAGTTCCTGATGCCCTTCGTCAACCTCGCACTCGTGCCGGAGGCGGGGTCGACGTTGCTGCTGCCCCAGCGCGCAGGGCTTCGACTCGCAAGCGAGCTTTTCTACTTCGCCGAGGCGTTCGATACGGAAGTCGCCGAACGCGCCGGCTTGGTCAGTCGCATCGTTCCACGGAACGAGCTCTTGCCATTTGCCCGAAAGCGAGCGGCGTTGCTCGCATCGAAGCCGGTCGCCGCCGTCCGAGAAACCAAGAGGCTTCTGAGACAGGATCCAGCCGGGGCGATCGTCGACCGGATCGACGCCGAAGCGGAGATCTTCTGCAAGATGCTCCAGGAGCCACCGGCTCAGGCCGCGATTCGCGGGTTCATGGACGAGAAGAAGTAGGCCTCGTCATGCAAAGTTGTTGGGGCGCTCGACGCAATAGATGCCGCCGGGGGCCTCGATCAGCGTGGCGCATTGGTTGCAATGACTGCAGCCGTTCTTGTACTCGGGGCGCGCCCGGGCCTGCTTCGGAAAGTCTGGATCGAAGATGAGGGCGCGACCAAGTTGGATGAAATCGAAGCCGCCGCTCATCACACGGCGAATGCTATCGGTCGTGCAAACCCCGCCGATGTAGCAAACCCCGCATTGCACCCGATCGCGGATCCGCTGCGCATGCTCGAGGAAGTACGTTTCTTCGTAGGGGTAGTTCTTGAACATCACGGGCGCCGATAGCTTGATGCCGATCTTCATCAGGAGGCTTCTTTCGTGTTTGACGAGACCCGGAACGAGACTGTCACCACGGAAGAGCAGCATCGGATTCATGCTGCTGGTGCCACCGCTGCAAACGATGACGTCCAAACCCCCCGCCTCGAGCATGGCCGCGATCTCTACTGAGTCTTCGTACGTGACGCCGCCGGCCACCCCGTCGGTCATGCTGATCTTTCCGAGAAGCGGATAGTCCTCACCGACGGCTGTTCGCACCGCCGCGAGCACTTCGAGGGCGAACCGCATTCGGTTCGTGAGCGAGCCCCCATACTCGTCCGTGCGCTTGTTGGTTTTGGGGCTGATGAACTGGCTGATGCCGTAGCCGTGCCCGAAGTGAATCTCGATGGCGTCGAAGCCCACCGACTTCATGAACGTGGCCGCGCGGGCGAACACGTCGACTCGTTCGGTGATCTGTTCCTTCGTCATCGCGTCGATGCGCGGGAGGCCGTATGCGAGGCCGAGAGCGTTCATCGCTTTCGACGGGCCTAGAGGACGCTTGCCTTCGAACTCTCGGTTCTTCGTGAAGCCCCCGGCATGGCCGAGTTGGCCGGAAACCTTGGTTCCGGTGCCGTGGAGGATGCGGATGAAATGCTCGAGCTCATGGCGAATCCCCTCGTGCATGTACATCATGTTCTCGTGGATGCGCCCGTCTGCCTCTGCCGCGCAGTATGCGATGGTCGTCATCGCGATACCGCCCCGGCCGATTCGTTCGTGAAACGCCGTCAACGCCTTGCTTGGGATGCCACCTGGGCACTTGCCCTCGAAAGTCGCTGCCTTGATCAAGCGGTTGCGCAAGGTAAGGCCGTTGATCTTCGCTTCGGAAAAGCATTTCTCTAGCGGATCGGCCATCGGTCGTTCGGAAGCGTATCACCGGCTCGAAGTGCGCGCATCGAATGCTACGGACGGCTTCCAAGATACGCCTGGACCGCGCGTGGAACGGGCTGACGGCGTAGCGCTTGGGTGAGCGCCCAACGCTGGTCCTCGGGATCCTCCAAGAAGTGCGTTTCGCTTCCTTCATGAAAAGCGATTGGAACGCCGTCTCGGAAGAGGATCCGGTTTCTGGGCGTCGAAGGGACTCTAGCTCCGGGGGTCAGGATGCCGACCAGATTGAGGGGGTCCGCCGCGCTGATCGACATGAGCTCACCGGACTTCTGTTTGCGGCGGGACTTGCGCAGCGCCGTGACCGCTTCGGGGAGGGCGTACTGCTCACCTGCGAAACCGGCGACGAACCGGCCGCCTCGAATGCGACCCTGCGCCTCGAGACGGCGATAGACGCGGAGGAGGGCATACCACGGCGGCAGGTCCCCCTCGCGATCGAGGAGTCGCCGGAACACGACACCCCACCGGCGCAAAAGGGTCCAAGCGACGCTCTCGACATCGTGCTCTTCGGGTGCGTCGGGTAGGACCGTCCAACGGCCGGCCGCTTCCATGCTGTACGCGGCTGCCGCGCGCCGGCCGCGCCGTCGTCGCTTCGGGTCCGGTGCCAATAGGGCTCGAAGCCCCGTAAAGCCGTCGGCAGTTACGAGCCCGAGAGAAACGAGCTCGCCGAGCGCTTCTTCGGTTTGCGTCGGCAGAAGCCCGGTTTCGCGCACGATGTCGTCGAAAAAGCTCGCGCCGGCGCGACGCAGGACCTCGAGCGCGATCGCTGCGTTGCTCGACGTCGGCTCGTCGCCCACCGATCGAAAGCGCCAGCTGCGCGCGCGCTCGCGGCGCGAAAAGGCGACGGGGCTGGTCCGAATTGGGCTCGATGCGCGCCCTGTAGGCGGTGTGCGACGACTCCACGTCACGCGCCCCGAGATGCAAAGGCTATCGAGCCAACTCGGATCGTAACCTTCCATCCGCGTCGGCAGGATGTCTGACTCCCAAGCTGCGGCCCCCGCTTCCAGGCCCTCGAGCTGTTCGATGAGAACGGCCAGCCCCTCGGGCCCATCCATGCGGCTGTCGGGGGCGGCGTGTTGCCAAGTTGAGAGAAAGCGGATGAAATCCGCCGCGGTGACCGCTTCGATCTCCTTCCGAAGCCGGTTGAGCGTGTACCGGTGAATCCGCGCCAAGAGGCCGCGCTCGCACCATTCGGTCGCGGTCGCCTCCGGTGAGAACATGCCTCGAAGGACGAAGCCCTCGCCTTCGAGACTCGCAAGGGCCGCGGCAACCAAGTCCGGCTCGAGCCCAAGGATGCGCGCAACCGAGGCTGCGGTAACCGGACCCGACGCTTGAAGACGGCCTCGCACGACCTCCCGGATCGCTTCGTCTCGTGTCCATGCTTCCCGACGGTGCCGCTCGGGAACCACCACGTCGGTTGGGGTGCTGCCATTGGGCCAGGCAGCCTGCACCATCGGAAGTCGCTCGGCCGCGGTCCACGAGGTACGCTCGGCCGCGGCGAAACGGGTGGCGCGGCCCGACGCCTCGAGATCGCGGAGCCAGCCAAGCCATTGGCCGGTGCTGACCTCTTCGTCGGTGAAGCAGTTGTGCATCAAGAGCGCGTCGTGCAACTCGTCGGCGTCGCGAGGCTCGGGCCATGCTTCTCCGCGGACGCGGTCGATCGCTGCCCGGTCGAGCGCTCCGAGATCCGATGCTTGGGAGGGGTCGAGCCAGCGCCGCGACATTACGGCTTGTGTACGACGCTCTTCGAGGGGGGCATCGTCGAGGAACGCATACGGCTTCGCGTTGAGAATCTCCTGGGCCAGGGGCGAGGGCTCGGTCAGATCGCGGGCCAGCAGGGTCAGCTCGCCTGCCTGCAATCGCCGGAGAAGTGCCTCGAGGCCTTCGATGTCCATGGCCTCGTGCAGACAGTCCTCGATCGTTTGGCGGACCAGCGGATGATCGGGGATTTCTCGATCGCCGGCGACGTTTTCGAGGCAAGCCACCTGGTCGGGAAAGCAAAGGGCCAACAGGTCGTCGGCTTGCATGCGTTGGAATGGCGGCGGGACCTTCTTCCCGCCTCGAAATCGAAGGATTGCCAAGGCCCGCGTCGCGTTCCAACGCCAGCGTGTTTGGAACATCGGCGCGTCTAGCATCGCTTGGATCAACACGTCCCGGACGTTGTCGGCGCGCAGGAACCGAAAAACGTCTTCGAGTGGAAAGCTATGCGTCGGGCCGAGAGAGAGAACGATCGCGTCCTCGGTGGCCGCTGCTTGAAGCTCGACGTTGAAGCTTCGGCAGAAGCGCTTGCGCAGCGAGAGCCCCCATGCTCGATTGATCCGACTGCCAAAGGGCGCGTGGACGACTAGATGCATGGCGCCGGTTTCATCGAAGAAACGTTCGAGCACGACTGTCTCGCGGGTTGGCATCGCGCCGAGAGCAGTGCGCGAGGCGAGCAAGTACTCGGCGACCTGTCTTGCAGCGGATTCGACGATAGCGGTTTCTTGCTGGAGCCAGTCGATCACGGTGACGAGGTCGTGATCACTGGCTTCGATGCCTTCGCGAATGGCGTTCACCGAAGTCGACAGGAGGTCGGCACGAGAAGGTGCCTCCCCGAACCAAAACGGAAGGCTTGGCGGTTTGCCGCGAGCGTCCGCGACTCGGACCACCCCCGGCTCGACCCTTAGAATCTCGTATGAAACGTTGCCCAACTGGAAGATGTCGCCCGACATGCTCTCGATGGCAAAGTCTTCGTTCAATGTGCCCACCCGAAGTCCCTCGGGTTCCAGCCGCACCTCGTAGTCGAATGTGTCGGGGATCGCGCCTCCATTGGTGATCGCCGTGAGTCGGGCACTTCTCCGCGGGCGAATCCGACGGTTCACCTCGTCGTGATGCAGAAATGCCCCGCGACGCCCGCGGCTGGTGGCGAATCCGTCAGACAGCACCCGAACCACTTGGCCAAAAGTCTCTTTGTCGAGGGTCCGATAGGGCCATGCACGCCGAATCATCGCGAGTAGCGCGTCCTCGCTCCACTCCTCTTTGGCGGCGGCGCTGGCGACGATCTGTTGTGCGAGAATGTCGAGTGGGCCCCCGGGAATCTCGATGCGGTCTAGCTCCCGGCGCTGCACGCAGCGCATGAGCGCAGCGCACTCGACGAGGTCGTCGCGGCTGAGCGGGAAAAGCCGGCCTTTGGGTGTTCCGCCATGCCAGTGACCGGAGCGACCCACGCGCTGAAGGAAAGCTGCGACCGAGTGGGGCGAGCCGAGTTGGCATACGAGGTCCACGTCGCCCACGTCGATCCCGAGCTCGAGCGAGGCAGTCGCGACGACGGCCTGGAGCTCTCCCGACTTCAGGCGCCGCTCGGCTTCGAGTCGGTGCTTACGTGCGAGACTTCCGTGGTGGGACGTCACCGCGTCTTCGCCAAGCAGCTCGCCCAGATGTCGCGTCACCCGTTCGGCGAGGCGCCGCGTGTTGACGAAGATCAACGTTGTGTTGTGTGCTTCGACGAGCGCGGCCAGCCGTTGATAGATTTCATCCCATACCTCGAGCGACATGACCGTCTCGAGCGGCGAGCCAGGCATCTCGACAGCCAAATCCATCTCGCGCTGATGGCCGACGTCGACAATTCGGCAGGGGGGTTCGTCGTCATCGGTTTCGTTTGCACCCACCAGGAAGTGGGCCACCTGCTCGATCGGGTTTTGCGTCGCGGATAGGCCGATGCGGGTGATGTCGCGACCCACTAGCTCCTGAAGCCGCTCGAGCGACAGGGACAGATGAGAGCCCCGCTTGTTGCTGACGACTGCATGGATCTCATCGACGATCACCGTCTTCACATCCGACAGCATTCGCCGCCCGCCTTCGCTGGTGAGCAAGATGTAGAGCGATTCGGGGGTCGTGACGAAGATGTGCGGTGGCGATTTCACCATCTTCGTCCGGAGATGTGACGGGGTGTCTCCGGTGCGCACCGCCGTTCGAATGTCCACGTCGCCGAACCCCAGCTCCTCGAGCGTGCCGCGAATCCCTTCCAGAGGCGCTTGGAGATTGCGCTCGATGTCGTTGCTGAGCGCCTTGAGCGGCGACACATAGAGGATCTGCACCCGTTCGGGTAACCCCTCGTCGAGACCCTGCCGAACGAGGTCGTCGATCGCGCAAAGGAAGGCCGCCAGCGTCTTGCCTGACCCTGTTGGTGAGGCGATCAATGTGTGGCGTCCCTCGCGAATCGCCGGCCAGCCTTCCACTTGCGGTGGCGTCGGCTGGCCGAAGGTGCGGTCGAACCAGGTAGCCACGGCAGGGTGAAAGCCGGCGAGGGGCATGGGCTCGATCTAGCACCGCAAGACGATGACGGTAGTAATGGCTCAGCGCCATCTGGGTGCATGATAGGGCCGGATTGCCTCGCCCAAGATGATCGCCTCTCGAATCGCCCGCGGCTGACGCAGGGAGGCGACGAGAGTGTCCCCGATCGCGCCGGTTGGAGGGCGGACGGCCTTTGGCTCTTCTGCGCGTCGTTTCTCGGTTCCGATCCCGATGATCGAACGGCGCGCAGCATCGAGGATTGAATTGTGTAGCACGGGTTGCTCCGAAGCCGCGAGGACTGCAGCCGCCATGATCCAACGAATGTCGGCGCGAACGGTCTCTCCGCGTGCCAGCTCGGCGCGCAATCGCTGAGTCTCGGCGTGCTCGGCGTGCAAGTACGCGAACCCAGGGATGTTCATCAGTTGGAAGTCAGCGAGCTCTGGCCAAGACTGCCCGAGCAGGGTGTCGACGATCGAGTCGGCAAGGGCATGTAACGACTCGTCGGACAAACCTACCCACTGGCCGGCGAGCGGGAGATAGTAGAGCCCTACCTCGGCATGTTCGGCTTCCCAAAGCGCCCAGAGCGAGTCGGCCTCCTGGTGGCGGCCCAAGTGGTGTAACACACGGCTCGCCATGTAGAGGCGCAGGCGTGCGGGAGGATGCTCGTCGATCCAGCCGTTGCTCGTAAAGATCGCGGAGGTGCGGTGCGCGGAGTCGGGCTCCCGAAAGGCGCGTCGCATGGTCTCGACGTACGCGGGGCCGAGCATGAGGGTGCCCACCGTGTCGGCGAACACCTCGGCAAGCCATGCTCCGAAGAGCTGACGAAGCCATGCCGGGTCGATCTCGCGCTCCGAGCTGGGTGCAGACAGACGTTGCGGCAGGTTCAGACGTTCATGGAGATCGGTTTCGAAACCGTCGACGCTGTAGTAGAGGTCATGCGCGATCTCGTGAGCGATCGCGGGCCATAACCAGAGGCTACGACCAAAGCCCCTCGGGAGCCTCAGCGGAGCCACCCGGGTCGACGCAAAGCGCGGCACGATCGACAAGGCCCAATCGCCGCTCACCACAACGGGGGTGCTGGTACGCAAGTCGAGGCCGTGCGCGTTCGCAAACGCGAGGAGGGGGGCGTAACAGGCGTCCGCCATGGCGTCCGCGTCGCCCAATATCGAAGCCGAGCCATGCAGTCGCTGCGCCGCCATCCGATCTAGGTACTTCAGCAGCTGCTGAAGGCCCTGAATGACGGCATTTTCTTGCATGACGGTCGACACCGTGGGCTTGCCCGCCAAAGACCGGTCGATGATGGCGAGCCTGCCGAGTAGGTCGTCGCGGAGCGCTCGGACCAGGCGAACCAAACGAGGGTCGGCCTCGGCGCGCCGAAGCAGGGCGGTGGCTTGTTCCCGAAGCCGCTTCGCACGTACTTGGGTCGTCGCGATGATATCGCCTTCGCGTGCGCGAGGCATCGTCGCCGGCCGAGGGGGAGTAGGGCGAGTAGGGGTAGGAGAACTAGGCTCCGGCCGCGAAGCTGCTGCGGGCTTGCGTCGAGGTGCGCGTGCCTCTGAAGGCTCTTTCCGCGTCGAAGGCCGTTCGGTTTTGTTCCGTCGATCGAGCCAGCGCTTCAGCAGCGGATAGAGGAGGTAGACCAACACCGCGATCGCAGCGATCCAGTCTTTGAAAAGCTCCTCCATCAGCTTTCAGCGCTTGGGGCGCCTTCCGTAGATCAGCGCCTTCCGTTCCAGCGGACCAGCGCCGCGCTTGGCGAGCAGCTCCGCGAGCACCAGTCGCGCAACGAAACGTCGCGGCTGTGCGAGCAGCGCCTCCAAGGGGACTGGCGCCCTAGGGCTGATTTTCATCGTCCGGACCTCCGGTCGCCTTGCTGATCGCGTTCCTCATATCGGTGTCGGCGGCGACGTTGCGCAGGTTGTAGTAGTCCATGACTCCGAGGTTGCCCTCCTTGAGCGCGTCGGCCATCGCCTGGGGAATCTTCGCCTCTGCCTCGACGAGGTGCGCGCGCATCTCTTCGACTTTGGCCCGCATCTCTTGCTCTGCTGCAACGGCGAGAGCCCTTCGACCCTCGGCGCGCGCCTGAGCGACTTGCTTGTCCGCTTCGGCCTGCTCGGTCATCAGCTTGGCGCCGATGTTCGTGCCGACGTCGACGTCTGCAATGTCGATCGACAGGATGTTGAATGCGGTGCCGCTGTCGAGACCGCGTGCGAGAACGTTCTTCGAGATCGTGTCGGGGTTCTCGAGGACCTCCGCGTAGTTCGCCGAAGAACCGATCGTCGAAACGATCCCCTCGCCGACGCGTGCGACGACGGTTTCTTCCGTCGCGCCTCCGACCAGTCGATCGATGTTGGAGCGCACCGTGATCCGGGTCACCACCAGCAGCTGAATGCCGTCTTTGGCCACCGCGGTGATCTTCGGCGTCGTGATCACGCGCGGATTGACACTCGTTTGTACCGCGTCGAGCACGTCACGACCTGCCAGGTCGATCGCGGCCGCCTGTTGAAAACCGAGCTTCATGCCAGCCTTGTCAGCGCTGATCAACGCGGTCACGACGCGGTCTACGTTGCCTCCGGCCAGGTAGTGAGATTCCAAGGTGTTGGTCGGCAGGTCGATCCCCGCTTTCACCGCGGCGATGCGAGGGTTGACGACCTTTCCCGGGGGCACTCGACGCAGCCGCATCCCGATCAGCTCCCCAGGGCCAACCCACGCGCCGCTCGACCATGCCGCGATCAAGAGACGTATGGGGATCACCCACACGAACAGGAAGAACAGAATGAGGACTGCAACGAAAACGAGGCCGATTACTGAGAATGGGACCATGGGATTTTGCTCCTACGTTGAATCTGGGGTGCGTACGACGACACGTGGGCCTTCCACCGTCATGACTTCGACTTCTTGATTGGACTCGATGTATTCGCCTTCGGTCATGACATCGACTTCGTCGTGCCCGAAGCGAACACGACCGATAGGCCGAAGAGGAGTGACTGTGATGCCGCGACGCCCCAGGAGATCGCTGCGATCTTCTTGGGACACAGCCTCTGCTTGGCTGTGTTCGAGAACCATCCGCCGTCCGGCTCTGCTCTTGGGGATGACGTAGAGCATCACGCCGGCCGCGATGATCGAAACTCCACCAGTCACGGTGCCCCAAAACGGACCGAGCTCCGTCCATGCGGCGATCGCTCCCGCGGCGAGTGCGAGCATCCCTAAGACGCCCGCTACGCCAAAGCCGGGCACGATCGCGACTTCCGCGAGAAGAAGAAGCAGGCCCAAGACCAGTACGGCGACGACAACAACCGCGGTCACGACTCATCCTCGGGTCGTACGATCAGCGCTGGCCCGTCCCGCCCGATCACCCGGACACGCGCGCCTCGCGCGATGAACTTACGCTCGCTGGTCGCCTCGTGACGCACCCCAGCGATGGTGACCTTGCCGGCGGGCCGAAGGTCGGTGAGCGCTTCACCGATTTGACCGACGAGATCCGATGCGGTGGGGGCGGAAAGAAAACCGGTTTCGGCTTCCTCAAGGACGAGGGCTCGGCCCATCGCGGTTTTCGACAACAAACGACCGGTGACCAGCGCAAGCACGAAGGCTCCCAAGAGCGACAACATCACTCGGGTCATCGCATCGGCCAGTACCCCGGTCTTGAAAGAGACGTCGATTGGGATGCCGATCAGGGCGAGCACCAATGACGCAATGACGAAGATGAGACCGAGCACGCCGGGAACACCGAGACCGGGCACGAAGAAGATCTCGACGACCACCAACACGACGCCGGCGATGAAGAGGAGTGCCTCTTCCCACCCGACGAGATGGACGACCGCGTGCCCACCGAAAAACAACGCGAGTGCCAGGAAGCCCGCGACGGTGAACGGCCCGACGCTCCGCGTGTAGAACGCGATCATGAGCCCCAGCATGCCGACTGAAAGAAGCAAACCGCTCACGGTCGGTTCGGTCAGCCACCGTGCGATTTCTTCACCCCAGTTGAGCTCTACTTGCGCGATCACCGGGTCCTTCAGCGTCAACGACTCCATGACAGCATCGAGATTGGCCGCCTTGCCGTCGGCGATCCCGAGGTCGATCGCCCGGTCGGTGTCGAGGGTCAAAAGCTTGCCCTCTTTGACGATCCCCTTGATGACGACCTCGCGGTCGACCATCGCCTCGGCGATATCGCCGCGACGCCCGTTGGCTTCGGCTGTCGAACGCATCTCGGCTCGCATGTACGAGACCATTTTCTCGCCGACGGCCTCGGCCTGTCCGCCACTCGCTTGAATCGGCGTTGCGGCACCGATCGTTCCGCCGTCGCTGATCAGGATGTTGTCACACGCAAGTGCGATCAGGGCACCTGCGCTGATCGCCCGGGGATGTACGAAGGCGACGGTGCGCGGCGCGGCCTCCAAAAGGGCGTCACGGATTTGAATCGCTGCGTCGACGCGCCCGCCCAACGTGTTGACTTCGAGCACGATGGCAACGGCGTCCGGATGTGTAGCGATCGCGCGTCGCACGAACGCCGCGAGCCCGAGCTCGACCGTGCGATCGATCCCGATGACCACCACCTCGCTGCCCGGCGGCGCCTCGAGCGGGAGAGGCTGAACGTCGCTCGGCTCATTCGCGCTCGGCGCTGGTCGGTACCCCGTCTGGCTCGGTTTCTGACCGAGGGTCACCTGCGCCGTGCACAAGAGCACACTGGCGACGATGAAGCCGCGAAAGCTCAACCGAGGGATTCGAACCCACCTCACAAAGGTGAACCTAGCTCCGTTGGGACCCCGGCTCAATGCCATCGGGTTCCTGGTAGCAAAAGAACGCATCGAGAGCCTGCGGGTTGGGCTGGGCGTGATAGGCTCCCGACCTCACGAAAGCGAGCACTGATGGCGCCGACGCCCCCCGAGAACTCCGGCCCCGTTCGCGAGGCCCACCGCTTCGACGAAGCGCGTCTCGACGCCTGGCTAGGGGAGCACGTGGACGGGTATACGGGCTCGTTGCAGGTACGTCAGTTCAAGGGCGGTCAATCGAACCCAACCTATTGGCTGGCGGATCGCGAGCGACAATATGCCCTTCGCAAGAAGCCCCCGGGCAAGCTCCTGCAATCGGCGCACGCCGTCGACCGGGAGTTCACGGTGATGCACGCGCTCGCCGAGACCGACGTTCCGACGGCCAAGATGTATGCGCTTTGTGAGGACAACTCGGTGATCGGGACCTCGTTCTTCGTAATGGAGTTCGTGCCGGGGCGAATCTTCTGGAAAGCGCAGGTGGAAGGGGTCGGCCGCGCCGAGCGGGCCGCCATCTATGAAGAGCTGATTCGAGTCCTCGCTGCCATTCACAACGTCAACTTGGAAAAGACTGGGCTTACCGAGTACGGGCGGCACGGCGGGTACGTCGAAAGACAGGTGAAGCGGTGGACGAACCAGTACGTCGCTTCACAGACAGCCGACGTCGGAGCCATGGATCGACTGATCGAATGGTTGTCGGCAAACGTACCTGATGACGACGCAACCACCCTCGTCCACGGTGACTATCGTTTGGATAACATGATCTTTCACCCGTCTGAGCCGCGTGCGCTGGCGGTCATCGACTGGGAGTTGTCCACCCTCGGCCATCCGCTTTCGGATCTGGCCTACATCTGCATGCTGTACGACGTCGTGCTTCCGAAGACGGGCGGCCTGTTGGGCGTGGACTTCGAGGCGACCGGTATTCCGAGCGAGGAGGCTTTCGTAGCGCGGTATTGCGAGCTCACCGGACGCAGTGGTGTGCCTGACCTCGCTTACTACAAAGCGTTTTCGCTCTTTCGACTGGCCGCGATCGCGCAAGGCGTCTACAAGCGCAGCTTGCAAGGGAACGCCAGCTCGGAGACTGCATCGATGTTTGGCGCTGCAGTCCCGCACCTCGCGGGCATTGCCTGTGGTTTGGTACGGATCGAGTAGCCATGATCGAACGAATCGTGTTGTTCAAGTTGAAGAGCGAGTACTGCAACGACGCGGCCCGCGCCGAAATCGCAGAGCGCACGCGAAGAGACCTCGGTGTGCTGAAGGGCGTCCGAAGCGTCAGCGTCGGCGTCCCTGCCGATGAACCCGCCGAAAAGAGCTGGGACCTGAGCGTCGTCGTCCGCTTCGACAATCTCGAAGACGTCGACGCCTACGTGGTCGACCCCGCACACCGCGCCTACGTCGACAACTACATGCGCGACCGAATCGAGCTCCTCAAAGCCTGGAACTTCCGCACATAGAAAAAGGGGACCCCTTTTCGTGGGGGTTAACCGAAGCCGGTCGCATGGCGGCTTGGGGTCTGCTAGCTTCGCCGCGCCGACATGATTCCCCGCTACACACCGGCCGATTTTCGAGATCTCTGGTCGTCCAGGCGCAAGTACGAGGCGTGGTTTGACGTCGAGATCGCCGCTTGCCGCGCCATGGAGAACGCCGGGATCGTGCCCGCCGGAACAGCGGACCGGGTCAGCGATTTTCGGGACCAGATCGACCCCGCGGCGATCGACGAGATCGAGAAAGTCACCAGGCACGACGTCATCGCGTTTTTGACCCATGTCGAGGGCTTGGCAGGTGAGCCCGCGCGTTGGTTGCATCGCGGGATGACCTCGTCGGACGTGCTCGATTCGTCGCTTGCGTTGCTGCTCGTCGAGGCGACCGACAAGCTACTCGGTCGCGTTGAAGCCGTCCTCGACGCCCTTCGCGGTCGAATCAAGGAGCACCGAAAGACGCCGGCCATCGGACGCTCGCACGGCATTCACGCGGAGCCCGTAACCTTTGGCCTCATCTTGGCAGGGCACTACGCCGAGCTTCGACGAGGACGAGCTCGGCTCGCGATTGCACGCGAAGAGATCGCAGTCGGAAAGATCGCCGGCGCGGTCGGTACGTACGCACATCTCACTCCCGCCATTGAAGCCGAGGCGCTCAGTGCGCTCGGATTGCGGCCGGAGACAGCCTCGACTCAGGTGGTGGCCCGCGATCGTCACGCCGCGTACGTCGCGGCGCTGGGCGTCATCGCAGCCGGCATCGAACGATTTGCCACCAACGTTCGTCATTGGCAGCGGACCGAAGTGGGCGAGGCCGAGGAGCACTTCAAGAAGGGACAAAAGGGGTCGAGCGCGATGCCGCACAAGCGAAACCCCGTCCTCAGCGAGAATCTATCCGGCCTCGGACGGGTGGTCCGGGCTGCCGTCGTGCCTAGCTTCGAAAATGTGGCGCTCTGGCACGAGCGCGACATCAGCCACTCGTCGGTCGAACGGATGACGCTCCCGGACGCAACCTCGACCCTCGGCTTCATGCTCGATCGGGTGCGGAATGTGATCGCCGATCTCGTCGTGTATCCCGAGCGGCTCCAGCAGAACCTCGACGAAACCGGAGGGCTCTGGGCGAGCGAGGGTATTCTGCTCGCGCTAGTCGACAAAGGCCTCGGGCGGCAAGACGCCTACGTCCTCGTCCAGCGCAACGCGATGAAAGCCTTCGGAGGACAGGGCGAGTTTCGAGAGCTCCTCCACGGCGATGCCGAGATCAGAAAGCACCTCACTGCAGAAGACATCGACCAGGAGTTCGACTTGGACCGTGCGTTGGCGCACGTAGACACAATCATCGATCGCGCCTTGGGAGGGGCCTGAGATGACCGTATCGATAGAGACTCTACGAGAAGGCCTTTCGAGAACCCTGGACGGAACGAACTTCGAAGGCTTGGGGCACCGCTACGAAGGCAAAGTGCGCGACAACTACACCAAAGACGGTAAGCGGACCATCGTCGTCACCGATCGGATCAGCGCGTTCGATCGGGTACTCGGAACACTCCCCTACAAGGGTCAGGTGCTCAACTCGTTGGCGGCTTGGTGGTTCAACGAGACAGCTGGCGTCGTGCCTAATCACGTCATCGATGTGCCGGATCCGAACGTGATGGTCGGCATCGAATGCGAACCGCTCCCGGTCGAGTACGTGGTCCGCGCGTACATCACCGGCGTGACCTCGACCAGCATTTGGACGCATTACAGCAAGGGGACACGGGTGTTTTGTGGTCACGAGCTGCCCGACGCTCTGAAGAAGCACCAAAAACTTCCGGACCCGATTCTCACACCAAGCACCAAAGCCGAACATGGCGACCATGACGTATCGGTGTCGCGCGAGGAAATCCTAGCGATGGGTCGGATCAGCGAGGCCGACTTCGATGAAGCCGCTGGATACGCGATGGCCTTGTTCACGCACGGACAGAAGGTCTGCGCGGAGCGTGGCTTGATCCTCGTCGATACGAAATACGAGTTCGGCAAGACGCCTGAGGGCCAGATCGTCGTCATCGACGAGATCCACACCCCCGACTCGTCGCGCTTCTGGTACGCGAATAGCTATCGGACGCGCTTCGATGCCGGCGAAGACCCCGAGAGCTTCGACAAGGAATACGTCCGCCGCTGGCTCGCGGGGAAGGGCTACAAAGGCGACGGCCCGGTTCCCACGATTCCTGATGAAGTCCGTGTCGAGGCGTCCCGTCGGTACATCCAGGCCTGTGACGAGATCCGCGGTGTCGCATTCGAGCCCGATACGAGCGAGCCGCTTGAGCGCATCGCGAAGAACCTCGGTTTGGAGAAAGCATGAAGGCGAACATCTTTGTGACCCTCAAGCGCGAGGTCCTCGACCCGGAGGGCGATGCAGTTCGCCGCTCTCTGCGCTCGCTCGGTTTCGAAGAGGTGAAGGCCGCTCGCGTGGGTAAGCTCATCGAGCTCGAGCTCCACGGTGACGACCGAGAGTCCGCCGAATCTCACATTCGGTCGATGTGCGAAAAGCTCCTCGCCAACCCCGTCATCGAAGACTTCCACTACGAAATCCTCGATTAGCAGGCTGTCTGTCCCGGCGTTCACGTACTCGTAGTCGTGCTCGTGCACGTACTCGTGGTCGTACTCGAGGACGCGCACGACTACGAGGACGACTACGAATACGAGTACGAGGGCTAGGACTAAGGCTGGCCGAAGGGGTGGTTGACCTCCGTATTGCATGACGCTAGCGAATTAGGGTGACGGGTCTTGGGTTGCCGGATGTGCGGACTGTGCTTGGGGAGCGCGCGCCGAAGGAGTTGCCGGAGCACGACAAGTGGGCTGCCGTGGCGATGCTCCTGCGCGACACCGAGGCGGGGCCCGAGCTGTTATTCATCCGGCGGGCGGAGCAGCCGAGTGATCCTTGGTCCGGCCACATGGCTTTCCCGGGAGGCCGGCAGCAATCCGAGGATGCTTCGTTGCTCGACACCGCAATACGCGAAACGCACGAAGAGGTCGGGCTCGACCTCGCCATCGGCGCCAACCAGATCGGTCAACTCGATGACCTTCAGGCCATCGCTCGCGGGAAGCCCCAGGAAACCGTGATCCGCCCATTCGTGTTCGAGGTTCACCGCGAGTTTCCTCTGCGTGTCGACGATCGCGAGGTTGCGGAAGCACTCTGGACGCCGTTGCTCCCGTTGTATCGAGGCGAAGTCGATACGGTGCGGCCTTACGAGTGGCACGGGACGCACATCGACTTCCCCGCATATGATGTAGACGGGCGCCTCGTCTGGGGGCTCACCTACCAAATGTTGCGTTCATTCTTTCGGATTCTGGGGTAGCCACCAGGCGTGCCGGTGCTAAGTTCTGTCGAAGAAACTATGCCCGAAGCGGATCCCAATCGCCTAGTCTACTGCATTAAGCTCGACCGTGAGCTCCCCGGCCTCGCGCGGCCGCCGTTCCCGAACGAGCTCGGCCAGTTCATCTTCGAGAAGGTCTCGAAAGAGGGGTGGGACCAGTGGCTCCAAGAGAGCGTTCGCTACATCAACACCTACCGTGTCGACCTGTCCTCCCGAGAGGGCACCGAGTTCATGATGAAGCAGCTGCGGATTTGGCTCGGTCTCGAGGAGGGAGACCTAGCCGCTACCGCGTGGTCGCCCCCCACCGAGTAGCCGTCGCTATTGGAAGTTCTGGACCGCCCAGATGTCGCCGCTGCCGGTCTCGTAAAAGCCGCAGGCGACCATGCTGTAATCCGGATTGGTCATGTTGAGGTAGTGCCCGTGTGCCGGGCCCCATGGGCCAGGCCCCTCGTTCCACATCGCCTGCAAGCATCCGGACACGACCTGTGTGACCGAGCCCCAACCCGGGCACTCGTTCTGCGCCCAACCGCCCGGCGAGCAAATTTGATCGACGAATCCAGCGTGCGCGTTTCGCGTGCTGTCGTACTCGGCATGTTGGTTCGCGCAGCCCTCCGCCTCGGTCCAGCGCTGAAGAGGTGGCAAGCACTGACACTCCCACCGAAGTTGGTTGACGCGATCGACGCAGTCTCGTGCCGGGTCACCGGTGCTCTCGAGGGTTTCGGGTGCGCAGTTGGCGATCGGGGCCGAGAGCGGGCCATTGGTGCAGTCCGCCTCGAAAATCGGACTTCCACCCGAGCTCCCGGTTCCACCAGGTCCCTCTCCGAACAGGTCACTCCCACATGCGGTAACTAAGACACAGAGCAGAAACACCGAGGCTTTCACGAAAGACATACCGGCTCTTCAGTCGAAGTTCTGAACGCCCCAGACTTGACCGCCTGGCGTGGTGTAGAAACCACAAGCGACTTGGGTGAACGAGGTGGATGACATGCTCTCGTAGTGGCCGTTGACCGTGTTCGGGTCGCCATCTTCGGGGCCTTCATCCCACATCAACTGCAGGCAGCCGTCGATGACCTGCTCGTTGGAACCCCAGCCTGGACACTCGTTTTGAGCGCGCCCGCCGGATCCACAGGGCTGCGCGGTGAAGCTCGCATGGGCTCCGTTGATGCTGTCGTATTCAGCATTGCCGTCTGCACAGGCCTCACCATCCGTCCACCTCGCGAGGGGCGGTAGGCACTGGCAATCCCATCTGAACTGATTGATGCGCGCCACGCAGTCCGCGTGCGGGTCGCCCGTATTCGGAACGGGTGTCGGCTGGCAGTCCGGGAGTGGCGTCCCGAACGGCCCACTCGCGCAGGGGCCTGCGTCCGGGTTCATTCCCGCGTCCGGGTTCATCCCGGCATCTGGATCCGTTCCGGCATCCGACGGTGGCTCGACGCTGGCGTCTGGCAACTCGATCGGCGGCACCCCAGCATCGACCGAGCGCGGTTCACCCGTCAGCTCTTTGGTCCCGATCGCGCCTTCACATCCCATCGCGATCACCAAGACCGCGGAAAGCCAAGTAACCCAAGCCCTCATCTACGAACAAGGTAGCAACGGGTGGCACCACGCCCAAATGGGTGAGATAGATCCTTACATTCCTAGGGCAGAAAGCGGGCTCGGTCCTCGGGGGGTGGGAGCGGACATTGGTCGTACTTTCCAAACACTCGGTAGCGGTACTTTGCGAGGATCCCGTAGAAGAAATCGGTCAGCCACACCGGGAACACACGCAGCCAAGAAAGGGCCTTCCAAGGGTAAGAGACCTCTCGCATCGCCTCGAACGCGCCTCGGGATCGCAAGAACACCTCGCCGTCCCGGAGGTAGACCATGGTTTCGAGCTCGCTCGGGATGCCGGGGTGAGCCTTCCTGGCCTGGTCGGCGGTCTCGCTTTGAAGTGAAGCGAAACGGAACATGCCCGCGGTGTCGATTCGCAGCATCCACTTCACGATCCCATTACACATTGCACAGACGCCATCGTAGAAGACCAAACGCGACGGAAGCTGACTCATCTTGGCTTCAATAGCAGAAGTCCGGCCTTTGGCGGCCCGGCGACTTTGAGGTCTTCGGGCAGGATGCGATTGACCGTGTGGTAGAAGATCGAGCTGATCGCGCCAGATGTCGTGACCGCTGCATTTCGGTTGGTGAGCGGTGTGATGAAGCCTTCGCTCGTTTCGGGCAAAACGATCGGCTCTCCGACGACCGTCCCATCAGCGAGATCGAAAGTTACGAACAGCGACTCCTGGGGCACCGGCACCCGGGTGCGATCGCTTCGCGACAGAATCTTTGGCAGGTGATGACCACAGACCACGTTCATCCACCCGCTGCGTGGTCCAACCGTGAGGATGCTGTCGATGAATGCGACTGGCTCCGAGAAGACGAAGCGCCAGACGCCACCCAACTTCGGCAGGCGCTCTTTGCACACGTCGCTGTAGCTCTTTTCCCAGCGAACCGTTCCGTCTCGTGCAAACGCCGTGATGCGGTCTTGGAACGGCGTGAAGATCGTTTCGTCCGCGCCGATGCTAGGAGAGGCCGAACCGCCTCCACCTTCGTCGCTCTGCCATTGCCGCTTCCCGGTGTGGGCGTCGATCGAGACCATTCTCCCGAGCTCATCGACCGCGTAGACCGAGCTTCCGTCGTGGGAAATTGCCGGGCTCGTTCCGCTTCCGCCACCCATCGGCGCTTGGAACGCGATGCTGAGCGCGTCGTCGGTAATGTCGATCCCATAGAGCATCCCGACCTCCGGTCTCTTCCCAGCGGCGGTGATGTAAAGGCGGCCGGTTTCCGGGTGAAGCGCAGGCGTGTTGGCGACTTCGAGCTTCCAACCCTGAATCAAGTTGAACAGGAACGGGATCAGGTCCGGATCCATCAGATCCTTCCACAGGCCTTCTGGGGGCTCATCCTCCGGCTCGGGACCCGCACCACCGGGAAGGTCGAGCGCAGGCATTGCGAGCTCGCCGGTGTGCGACCAGAAAAACAACACCTTCCCATTGGTCGTCACGCCGCCGACATAGTTCTGCCGACTGATGACCACGGTCATGAAGCCCCAGTCGACGCCATAGGGCTCGAGGTCCACGACCCACTTTACGTCGCCGTTCGGCTTGAACGCCCAGAGCTGGTTGCGATCTCCGACGTACAGGTCGCCCGCTGCATCGATGGCGGGTGCGTTCATGATCGCAAACGAGTCCAAGTCCGCCAGGGACTCCTGAGGGGGAGCCGACCACAGAATCTCGCCGTCCGGCGAAATCGCGAAAAGATGGCTGTTTCCAGGCGGAGCCCCGGTGACGACGTACGAGGTTCCGTCGATCCCAATCGTCGGCGGCCAAAAGATCGGGTGGCCCTCGAGTAGGTGCTTGTCGAGCTGGTAGTCGCTTCGCAGAGTCGTCGGTACGAAGTCGGTATTCGCGCTGTCACGATGCCCAGCCGGCCACATGCTCTGCATGTACTGAGGGCTCAAGCCCAGCTCGGTTTTCGATTGGCGAAACGCGGGAGGCCCTTTGGCCAAGACCGCAGGTGGAAGCGGCCCCGGGGCTTTCTTGGCCTGCCGGGTGCTCACCACCCAGATCGCGACGATCGCCAAGGCCAGGGGCAGCGCCCAGCGTAACCAACGTCTCTTTACCGTACTCATGGTCGCGTGCTACCACGCCGCCGCGCCGCAGAGTCAAGCGCGAAGTCATGCCGCTCCCCCCACCCCATCGTCCAATCGGGATCCGAGCCCTCAATCGCATAGGCGGGGGCCTCCACGCTTTGGGGATGAAGTGGCCCTCGCTCGACGAGAACGACCTCATTCGTACCGCGATTTGGCGGGCTGGATCCGATGACTTTGGGGGCGAGGGTTTTCGCCAGGGGATGTCGGTGTTGCTGGACTCGTTCGAACGCGAAGCCGAGCTCACGACTCTCGGTCGTATGAGCTGTCGGCAGACTCTTGTCGGCTATCTCGAGAACAGGCTCCGCCTGCAACAGTATCGTTTGGCGCACCCCGAGCTCGAGCGCGAAGTCATCGAGCGGCCGATCTTCATCGTAGGGCTCCCCCGGACTGGAACGACGATCTTGTTCAACCTGATCTCCGAGGATATGCACAATCGGCCCGCCTTGAGTTGGGAGGTCCACTGGCCGGTGCCCCCGCCGGCACCTGCCACGTACGAGAGCGACCCGCGAATAGAAGACGCGGTCGAGGTCTTCAGCAATCTCGATCGCGTGCTTCCAAACCTTGCCGCGATTCATGAGTTCGGCGCATGCTTGCCGCAAGAGTGCGTGCCGATTCGAGCTCACGAGTTCCTCAGCGTGCAGTTTCAGTCGACCTTCAACGTTCCGAGCTACCAGGCCTGGCTCGAGCAACAGGACCTGTTACCCGCTTACGCGTTCCACAAACGATTCCTCCAGCACTTGCAGAGCAAGTACATGAAGGATCGTTGGGTTCTGAAGAGCCCAGCTCACCTTGCAGCGATCGACGAGATTCTTCAGACCTATCCAGATGCGCAGATCATTCATACGCACCGCGACCCCGCCAAAGTGGTGCCCTCGCTCGCGAGCCTCGTCTACACGTTTCGGTCGATGAGCTCGGACTCGCTCGACCCAAAGCGGATCGGTCGGCAGGTCATCGACATGTGGACCCTCGCGTTGCAGCGCGCTACCGAAGCGCGGCGGCGGCACAGGGACAAGCCCGCCCAGTTCTTCGATGCTTATTTCGAAGACACGCTCGCCGACCCGGTCGATCTCCTTCGACGCGCATACGATCGCTTCGGCCTCGAGCTCACCAACGAGACCCGTGACCGGATGGCCGCCTTTCTAGCGGCAAACCCCCGTGGCAGCCGGGGGGTGCACCGCTATGCGCTCGGGGACTTCGATCTGGATCTCGGTGAGATTCGTGAGCGGTTCTCCGAATATTGCGCCGAATTCGACGTTCCGCTTTCCACCTGAGCGCCCGCAGTGGTCCCGGCCAAATCGCAGGCGGATTGCGCCTTACGCTTCCGAAGCGCTCGGACTAGGGTAACAGCACCGCGTTTGCAATCGACGAGAAAGGTGTTGCGATGTCCGGCTCCTGGGAGAAAACGGCCTGCATTTTGTGCGAGTGCAACTGCGGCCTCGAGGTTCAACTGGGAGGTGAGGGAGGGCGCCACTTCACCCGCATTCGGGGCGACAAGGCGCACCCCGCTTCTCGAGGATACGCGTGCGAGAAGCCGCACCGACTCGACTACTACCAAAACGGGCCAGACCGCATCACGTCACCGCTTCGACGAAAGCCCGATGGAACGTTCGAAGAGATCGACTGGAACAGCGCGATTCGCGAGGTGGCACGAAGGCTGTCCGCCGTTCGTGATGAGTTCGGTGGCGATACCATTTTCTACTATGGTGGAGGCGGGCAAGGGAACCATCTCCCGGCAGCCTATTCGGCGGCAACGCGGCGAGCGGTGGGTTCACGGTATCGCTCGAACGCGCTAGCCCAGGAAAAGACGGGCGAGTTTTGGGTCAACGGCCGTCTGATGGGGGCCGCGGTTCGCGGCGACTTCAAGCATTGCGAGGTTGCGCTCTTCATCGGGAAGAATCCTTGGCAGTCTCACGGCATCCCGCGCGCGCGCGTCACCCTCAAAGCGATCGCCAAGGACCTCAAGCGCGCGATGATCGTGATCGATCCGCGTCGCACCGAAACGGCGGAGCTCGCCGACATCCATCTTCAGGTCAAGCCCGGGACCGACGCATGGCTCCTCGCCGCGTTGGGGGCGGTGCTCGTCGAGGAGAATCTCATCGCGTCGTCCTGGTTGGAAGAGCACGTCGACGATTACGAACCGGTATTGGCTACCCTCGGCGAGGTGCCGATCTCGGAATATTGCGAGAAGTCGGGTGTCCCCGAGACACTCGTTCGAGAGGCCGCGCGAAGGATCGGCAAGGCCGAGAGCGTAGCGGTCTTCGAGGACCTCGGCATTCAGATGAACCGGCACTCCACATTGAGCAGTTACCTCAATAAGCTCCTGTGGCTCCTCACGGGGAACTTCGGCAAGAAGGGCGCACAGTACGTTCCTGCACTCCTCGTCAACCTGGCGGGCGGCCTCGACAAGATCGCCGGCCCTGCAGCGAAGGACAAGGTCACACCGGTCGTCGGGGCGCGCGTGATTTCCGGGTTGGTCCCCTGCAACGTGATCGTCGACGAGATCTTGACCGATCATCCCAAACGATATCGCGCAATGATCGTCGAGACCGCGAATCCCGCCCATTCACTCGCCGACAGCACCCGCATGCGTGAGGCCTTGAGCGCACTCGATACCCTCGTCGTGATCGACATTGCGATGACCGAAACTGCCCGGCTGGCGGACTACATCTTGCCGACGCCTACCCAATACGAAAAAGCGGAGGCAACGTTCTTCAACTTCGAGTTTCCAGAGAACTACTTTCAGTTGAGGCATCCGCTTTTCGACCCGCCCGATGGGGTTCTGTCCGAGCCAGAGATTCATGCGCGACTGTGTGAGGCTCTCGGTGCGTACACCGAAGAAGATCTGGCACCATTGCATGCTGCCGCCGCTCAAAGCCGCGAGGCTTACATCCCCGTGTTCTTTGGTACCGTGCTCACCAACCCCAAGCTCGCGCCCTATGCGCCGGTGATCCTCTATCGAACACTCGGTCCGCATCTGCCGCCGGGCCTCGCACCGGGGGCGGTCGTTTGGGGCCTGGTTCATCAGTTCGCCGCGGCATACCCGGATTCGCTTCGCCGTGCCGGCTTCGAAGGAAAAGGGTTCGAGGCGCCAGAACGGCTTTTCGATGCCATCCTCACGAGCCCTTCCGGCATCGTTTACTCCGTCGATGAGTTCGATGAGAGCTGGAAGCGAATCAAGACTGCGGGCGGTAAGTTCCATGCCGCGATTCCCGAGTTGCTGGACGCGCTCGGCTCGCTTCGTACCGAGGAGGTAGGCACCGGGGATCGCGCTTTTCCGTTCGTCTTATCCGCGGGCGAGCGTCGCTCATTCACCGCCAACACGATTTTGCGGAACCCGGCCTGGCGAAAGAAGGACGTCCAAGGTTCGCTCCGCATGAGCCCCGACGACGCCGCGCAACTCCGTGTGACCGACGGGGATCGGGTTCGGCTCACCACCAAGAGGGCGTCGGTGGAGGTGCCTGTCGAAGTGTCCGAGATGATGCAACCAGGCCACGTATCGCTTCCGAACGGGCTTGGCCTCGACCACCCCAACGATGGGGGAGAGCGGGTTCAGACCGGAATCGCGCCGAACGAGCTCACCGCGAGTGAGGATCGGGACTGGCTTGCGGGGACGCCCTGGCACAAGCACGTGCCTGCGCGCATCGAAGCGGTACAATAACCGCCACCGCGCCGTGTACAAGAACCTCACTGCTCAGACAATTCATTATTTCGCGAGGCCGCAGGCGGGCGTGCTGCGCGAGCCGTTGCACATCGCCGCGGCATGGAGGGGCAGGGAGATGGCACGGCGTGACGACTGGCGAGAACGGCTCACCGAAGGCGACGTCGCCGAGCTGGATGCCGCGCTCGCGACCAGCAAGCGCACCGGCAAAGCGACACGCGAGCTCTCCCGAGACGACTTTCCGCTTCCCACGCTGACGCACAAGATCGATCGCTGGCGCAGCGAAGTCGCGACCGGGCGGGGCTTTCAAGTCTTGAGCGGTGTGCCGGTCACCCGGTGGTCACAGCACGAATCTGAAACGTTCTTTTGGTGCTTCGGGCTTCACTTCGGCATCCCTGGCGCCCAAAACCCGCAAGGCGATCTCCTCGGGCACGTCATCGATACCGGCGAGAGCCCCGATTTGGTGCGCCACTACCGCACACGCGTCAACATCAACTTCCATTGCGATGCCGCCGATGTGGTTGGACTCCTTTGCCTCCAAAAGGCCAAGAGAGGAGGTCAAAGTCGCATCGTCAGCTCGGTATCGGTCTACAACGAGCTGGTTCGTCGCCGGCCCAAGGCCGTGGATCGTCTGTACCAGCCGTTCATGATGGACACCAAGGGAGAGGGCGGTGTGCACTACCTTCCCGTTCGGCCGTGCCGTTACGACGGCGACCGCTTGCGAACCTTTTATCACACCGACTACTTCCGTTCCGCGGTCGGCTTCCGCGGACAGCCCCTGTTGTCTTTGGAAGACCGCATCATCCTCGACCTCTACAACGAGATCGCCGGCTCGTCCGATCTCTACCTCGATATGGATCTAGAGCCCGGAGACATCCAGCTCCTGTCCAATCACACCATCCTCCACGCGCGAACCGACTACGAGGACTTTCTTGAGCCCGAGCGAAAACGGCACTTGCTGCGACTGTGGATCTCGCTTCCGGCGCGCAGGCCGCTGGCCACTCGATTGCGGACTCATCGGAGCCGCCTTGGGGTGGCCGCCACCGCCGCAGGCTTCAAGCTCGGGCATGCAATCCGCCGCGCCACCAACGGCTAGCGCCTAGGGGATCTGGGCGGTGATCGCGTATTGGTAGGGGAGAGACTCTTCGAGCAACTCTGCAGAGAGCCCTGCCGACTCGAGCTCCGCGACCACGGTGCTCGGCGACAGTCGAAACTCGACGGGCGGCCCCTCAGGGCTATTTTCGTCGAAGTCGACGATGAGCACGAGACCGCCAGGACGCAAAGCGTCGAGGAGCTTTTCGGCGTAGCCCACCCGGTCGGTCAGATGGTGCCACGTGTTGACCGCCAGCACGCGATCGACCGACCCCGGGGTGAGCGCGGGATCGTCGGGGGCCACCAGGCTAGGGCTCACGTTGTGAAGACGCTGACGCTGGACGCGTCGAACCATGATATCGACCATCGAGTGGTCGACATCGAGCGCGAGGACCCGACCTTCTCGCCCCACGGCGCTCGACAAATAAGGGAGGAAATAGCCGGTACCGGCGCCGAGATCGACGACCGTCATGCCGGGGGCGCAGCGGAGGAGCTCGACGACCCGTTCGGGTTGTTGCCACCAGTAACGCTCCTTGGCGTCCATGCTGGCGGCGTAGTTCTGGGGATCGGGGAGCCCCGGCGGAGGCGGGGTCGTGGGATGTTGCGAGGATGATCCCCCGCAGGCGGAGCCGAGAGCCGTCAAAAGGACGATTGCGGGAATAGCTCGAAGAGTCATTGGGTTTAGGCTAGGCGCGAGCCTTACAATTGGCGACATGTTTGACCGCGGCAAATGACTTCGCGTATTTAGGGCAAGAAAAAGTAAGCCGTTTAACCCCGCGCAGTCACTCGAAAATTGCGCGGTTTCACGCGGCGACTAGACTGGCGCTCGTAACCTCTGTGCGCAGGGGAAGGGGAAGAAACTCCATGAAGAGACAACTGAATTCACCTCTGATGGCCGTACTGTGCCTCACCCTTTTCGCGGTCCTGGTAGTCGGCTGCAAGAAGGACGCTGAGGAACCAGAAGTCGAAGACACGACGGGCGCAGAAATGCCCGAGCCTGAGCCCGAAGTCGAGGTCGAGCCCATCGAAGAGCCGTGTGGCTTCGAGACGGTCTACTTCGAGTTCGATTCAGCCGAGCTCGACAGTGCCTCGCGCACTTCGATCCAAGAGGCGGTCGAATGCTATCGAGGACAGAACCCCAATGTGAGTCTTCTGCTCACCGGCGCCGCCGACCCGCGTGGCACCGAGGAGTACAACATCGCCCTCGGCGAACGTCGTGGTCAGGCGGTCCGTGGCTATCTGGTCTCACTCGGGCTGGACGGGAGCCGGATCTCGGTCACCTCGGTCGGCGAAGAAATGGCGACCGGCACCGACGAGGCGGGCTGGGCGCGAGACCGGAACGTTAGCGGTTCTGAAAACTAAGTCGCCGAGGGGCGCTCGTGGGGGATAACCGTTGATGCTTTCAGTGTTCCTGCAGGCGAGCGCACCAGAGTCACTCAATCCATGGCAGCTCGTGATCGGCGCTTCGCCGGTCGTGCAGCTCGTTATGGTCATTCTCGTTTTCATGGCGGTGATGTGCCTCTACATCATCGGCGCGAAGTGGATCCGTTTGAAGCAGGTCACCGACCAGAGCCGCAGCTTTCTCGAGCTATTCTGGTCCGAGGAGAAGGCTCGCAACTGGAACGCGAAGTCGCTGAACGAGATCCACGGCCGCTCCGCACAGTACACTCGTTCGCCCATTGCGACCGTGTTTCGCGCCGGATACCGCGAGCTGGCGCGCATCGCGCGGACGGGGCGCCCCGGTAAAGCCGACGTCGACAACGTGGAACGCGCCCTTCGGCGAGCCCAGAGCGCCGAGTTGACGCGCCTCGAGAACAAGGTGTCTTTCCTCGCGACGACGGCGTCGACCGCGCCCTTCATCGGCCTCTTCGGGACCGTTTGGGGCGTCATGAATTCCTTCATCGCGATTCATGGCCAGAAGAGCGCAGGTCTCGATGTCGTTGCGCCCGGCATCGCTGAGGCGCTCATCGCGACGGCCCTCGGCCTTGCTGCTGCAATCCCCGCGGTGATGGCATACAACTACTTCGTTCGACGCATCCGTGTCGTCGATAGCGAGACGGCGGCTTTCGCGAGCGACTATCTCAACATCATCCGCAGACACCTGCTGGTGGAGTAGGGATGTCTTTTTCGAACAACGACAAAGGCGCGGGTAGTGCGCTCAGTGAAATCAACGTGACGCCGTTGGTCGACGTGATGCTCGTCCTTTTGATCATCTTCATGATCGCGGCGCCGATGCTCACCACCGGTGTAGACGTCGAGCTACCCAAGGCCGAAGCGCCCCGAATGGACATCGACGAAGAGGTCCCGGTGATCACGGTGCATCGCGATCAGCGGCTCTTCCTATTCGAAGAAGAGGTCTCGCTCGACGTCCTGAAGGAACGACTCGCAACCGACAAACGCGTTCGAAGCGTAGATGAGGTTTTCGTCCAGGCCGACGAGCAGGTGCCGTATGGTGTAGTTGCGCAGGTCCTTGCGCTCGTGCGTCAGGCGGGGATCGGGAAGATGGGTCTCGTCACCGACCCCGTAACCCGAAGGCCGAGATAGGATGGCCACGGCTGGAGCGACCGACTGGCGGACCCTTTGTCTTTTCGAGACCGAGCGGCCCACCTTCATCGAAATCGCGGGCGGGGTTGGTTTTGCGTTTGGTGCGTTCGTAGCGATCCCGTTACTCGCGCTGTTGAGCGCCCTTCTGCTGGGGGCGATGCAATCGGTTTTCGGCACGTCCACGGCTGAGCTACCCCCTCCACCGATCGAGGTCATGGAGACGCGGTTCGTTCGGCTCGGGAAAAAGAAGCCGCCGCGCGCCCTTCCGAGCAAAGAGATTCCGGAGGCTCCTCAGCAAGCCCCCGTTCCCGAAGCGCCAATGTCCGATCCAGTGGCAGCGGTGCCCACCGGCAAGGCGGAAAAGGGCATGACCAAGCCGAAAGACAAGCGCGACAAACCGCAAGACGATCTTCTCTCTCAACTTGGTCAGCGCGCGGGTGCGATCTCCGATCTATCGAAGGGCCCGGAGCTCGAAGGTGACCCGGATGGCATTGCCGAAGGGACGATGGCGACCGGCACCGATCGGGAGATCTACATCGGTAAGCTCTACTCTTACTTCCGCCGGGGCTTCCGAACCCCCACCAGCATTCCGACCGAGGAGCTCCAGAAGCTCACCTGCGTCCTCGAGCTTTCGATCACAGAAGACGGACGGGTCGCAGGCTACGAAATCACTCGGCCGAGTGGGAATGAATCGTTCGATGCCGCCGTTCGTCGCAGGGTGGATGATGCCGAAGGCGCCGAGCTTCCCACACCGCCCGCGTCGATCGCGAAACAGGTTCTTGGAAACACGATCTCGCTGCGCTTTTTCGGACGCCATTTTTAATGAGGGGGAAGCATGGCTTTGACAGCATCGGCACATAGAGGTTTTTGGCAGGCATTGGTCTGTGCTTTCGTGCTCATGCCCGTCGTCTTTGCTGCGATGCCTGTGGCCAGCGAGGACGACGCGCCGCCGCTTCCAGAAGACAAGATCGTCGTCGATATCGACGCTGCGGATGAAGAGGTTTTCCGAATCGGCATTCCGGATCTGATCGGCGAACCGGCAATTCACGCGATCGGCGGTGCCGACGTGCTACGCAACGACTTCCGTTTGATGCCAGGCTTTCGCGTCATCGGTCCAGGTGCGATCCGTCACGACTTCGTGAGCAGGGGGATCGGCATCGATCTCGGCTCATGGTCGGTGCTCGGAGCCAACGGAGTCATCAAAGGGACGATCTCGAGCAGTCGATCGAACATCAGCGTCGAGCTGCGTTTCTACCAATCAACCGGCGCCGGCACCGCGGCTCTGCGGAAGACGTACCGAGGCAGCCCTGATGAGATCCGCAAGTGGATGCACGACTTTGCCAACGAGGTGATCGCGATCGTCACCGGAGTCCGCGGGCCCTTTGGGACAGAGATCGCCTTTGCGCGGAAGCTCGGGCCCGGGAGGAAGAGCGTTTACGCTGCCGGAATGGATGGCTACGGTGTTCGGCGCGTTTCGAGCGGCGGCGGGGTCTCGATGCTTCCGTCCTTCGGCGCGGGCGCCATTTGGTACACACGTCTCTCGACCAAAGGGATGTTCATCACCAACACACGCGCCGGGGGAAGGCGCGTGATCGGCGGCAGAGGGATCAACATGGCGCCGGCGATTTGTGGTGACCGGGTTTACTTCACGTCTTCCCGGCAGGGAAACTCGGAGATCTACAGCGCGAATCTCGATGGAAGCGCCGTGCGACGTCTGACCAGGAGTCGCGGGATCGACGTAAGCCCAACCTGCGGCCCGGGGAGCAAGCTGGCGTTCGTGTCGAACCGCCATGGGAGCCCGCAGGTGTTCACGATGAATCGCGATGGCAGCGACGTGAAGCGGGTAACGTTTCGCGGAGGCCACAACCAGACCCCGGTCTGGTGCATGGACCCAAAGCAGCCGCTCATCGCGTTTAGTGGACGCGATGCAAACTTCGACATCTTCACGGTCAACGTAGAGACCCAGGAGTATCGGCGGCTCACACAGGGGCAGGGCGATAACAAAGACCCGGCCTTTTCACCGGATTGTCGACTCATCGCTTTCACCTCCAACCGTCGGGGCGGTTCGGGGGTTTACCTGTCGGGCCAGGATGGGCTCGACCAGAACCAGGTGATTACGGGCGGAGCCGAGACGGTTCGCTGGCACCGCTAGTGTGCGGATTAGCTCCTAGCTGCTAGTCGCCTCTTGGCGGGCCAAGCTTCGCGGCTTATGCTGCCGGCTTCGTGGCTGTTTTGAAACGCGTGTCGTTGGGCGTGATCATCGTGCTTGGGTTGATCGCGTTGGTGTTGTGGTTTGTGTTGGGGCGTGGTCATCCGCAGGTCGATGGCAATGTCACGTCAGCACCCTTGGATCCCGACATCGTCGCTGCGCGTGACCGAAGCTCTGGTGACTCTGGGGGCCGGATTCTCTTTGGCGACCTTCACGTGCATACGACGTTGTCGGTGGATGCGTTTCAGTGGAGCTTGCCCCTCATGGGTGGAGAGGGCGTTCACCCTCCCGCCGACGCCTGTGATTTCGCGCGCTTTTGCTCTCAGCTCGACTTTTACGCGCTCACCGACCACGCGGAGGCGCTCACCCCGCGAACGTGGGCCATGGGCAAAGAGTCGATTCGCCAGTGCAATGCGGTAGACGACAGCGAGCAACCCGACCTAGTCGCGTTCACAGGGTTCGAGTGGACTCAGATTGGACTGACGCCCGAGGACCACTACGGACACAAGAATGTGATCTTCAAACAAACCAGCGACGGCCAACTTCCCACTCGGCCCATCGCGGCTCCCGGCCTTGCCTCGCGCGCCTTCAAGGACCGGAAGACACTTCTAGTCAACGCGGACATTCCCTTTCGCGCCTTCCCGCACCAGCAACCCTACAACGACGTGACGGTGCACGTTCGCGAGATCGCTTCGGTGCCGGACTGTCCCGAAGATGTCCCTTCTCCCGAGTTGCCGCCCGACTGTCGCGAATTCGCCGGGACGCCGGAGGTTCTGTTTCGGAAGCTCGATGAATGGGGATCCGAGGGCATGGTAATTCCACACGGCACGACTTGGGGCTTCTATACGCCCCGCGGTTATCTCTGGGACAAGCAACTGGCGCCGGCGCAAGATGATCCGAGGTGGCAACGCCTGGTCGAGGTCTTTTCCGGGCACGGCAACTCCGAAGAGTACCGCTCATTCCGCGCGGTCGAGCAGGGTACGGAGGGCCCGGTTTGCCCTGTACCGACAGAGGATTTCGAGGCGTGTTGTTGGCGGGCCGGTGAGATCGTGCGCAGCCGTTGCGAAGAGCCCTCTTCTGAGCAGTGCGAAGACCGAGTCGCCGCCGCTCGGCGCAATTACCTCGACGCGGGGACGGCCGGACACGTGACGTTGCCGGGGACAGACCTCGCCGAGTGGGGCAACTGCGGACAGTGCACCGATTGTTTCAATCCGAGCTTCCTCTACCGCCCTCGGGGCGCGGTCCAATACATGCTGGCGAGGGGCAATTTCGACGACCCGGACTCACCGCGGCACACGACCCTTGGTTTCATCGCGTCGAGCGACAACCACTCTGCCCGGCCGGGCACCGGCTATAAAGAGCTGGAGCGGCGCAGGATGGCCGACGTACGGGGACCGGTGAGCGAGAAATGGGAGCGACTCGTCTTCGGCGCCCCCGAAAAGACCGTCGAGTCCGTGGCGCTCACCAGCCAAGAGATCGCGTCAAAGCCCCCTTTTCAAACAGTATGGCTCGAACGGCAGGCGTCGTTTTTCCTGACCGGCGGTTTGGTGGCGGTCCACGCGCCCAAGCGTACCCGAGATGCGATCTGGACGGCGTTCTCCAAGCGTGAGGTATATGGAACCTCGGGCGAACGGATTCTGTTGTGGTTCGACCTGATCAATGCCGGGGACGAGATCAATGCCGGGGACGAGCGAGTCCCGATGGGGAGTCAGCTCGCCTTCGAGGGAACACCGAAGTTCCGAGTTCGCGCTGCCGGAGGGTTCGTGCAGCTTCCGGGCTGTCCGGATAGCGTCGCAGCATCACTCGGCACGGATCGTGTCGAACACATTTGCGCGGGCGAATGTTACAACCCGTCAGACAAACGCAGAAGGATCAGCCGTATCGAGGTCATTCGGATTGCGCGCCAGATGGCAGAAACGGAGGCCGTCGAGGATCTGATTGAGGACCCGTGGCTCACCATCCCTTGCCCGCTAGGCAGCGACGTTTGTGAGGTCGAGTTCGAAGATCCGCAGCGGGGCACATCACGACGTGAGCTCCTGTACTACGTGCGCGCGATCCAGGAACCGACCCCGGCGGTGAACGCCGGCCTTCTGCGTTGCAAAGACGGTGCGTGCAACCCCTGCTTCGGGGGCTACCAAACCGCGCTCGACGATGACTGCCTCTCCATGAACGAGGAGCGCGCGTGGTCTTCGCCGATCTACTTGACAGGTCCGCCTTCGGCTGCAGCGCGCTAGCTCCCGGTTGGCCTACGGCCTCAGTTTGTCCCGCCCCACCGCCCCCGCACTAGCTCCTATCGGCGCACTCGGCGCGGCCCATTTCGCGGACTGCGCGAAGTTGCCTCTTGGCCTTCTGAAAGAGTGGCGATTTCTTGTGGTTCTTGAGCAGTGCTTTGAGGGCGGTCTCGGCGTCGTTGCAGGACCGCACTTGCAGGAAGGCTTGCGCCATGTCGTAGAGGGTCTGGTCGAGGACGTCGCCCTTGCGATAAGTCGAGAGCACTTTTCGAAACTCGCCGAGAGCGGCCGCAGGCTGCCCCTGCCTCAAGTAGCTCGAGCCAACCATGTACTGCGCGTCGTCGGCCTTGCTGTCATTGGGGTAGCGCTCGACGTACGCCCGAAGAAGTGCTCTCGCGTACGAATGGTCGTTGATTCGATGGGCCTTGACCGCCGCCTCCCAGTGTTTCTTCTTGTTGTCTGGGATCTGACTCGATTCGAGAGGAACGTCCATGCCCGCGGCGCGCGCGACCTCGCTGAGCTTTTTCTGAAGCTCGGCTTCCTTCGCCAGCTGTTCCTGCGATAGACCGCTGCTTTCCATTCGAAGCTCGGCGATCTCCCCCTCCATTACCGCGAGCCGATCTATGATCTCCTCGATCTGCAAACCTTGGTCGGCGCTGTTACGTCGCAGGACGCGGCTCGCTTCCGCCAGGGCTTCCTCGAGCTCTTTGCGCTTCGCTTCGAGATCGGCTTCGAGCGAGTCGAGGCGCTCCTGGTTGGCTTTGATGTCTGCCTGCATCTGGCTGATACAACCCGACGAGGTTGCGATCAGTACTGAAAGCGCCACCCCCCAAGCATAGAGGCGCGCGCGCGATCGGCTCATCAACCCGAGTCTCCCCATCACTTCGAGAGGTAGTATAGATGGGTTATCGTCGCCAACTAAGAATCTGACCGAAGAAGGTCGTTGGCAGTCACGATCTTCTGAAGCTCCGAGAGCCCTTGCTGAAGCTTGGCGAAAAACGAAGTTGAATGCGGAACAAAGCAAAAATTCGCGTGTTTTGACCAAAGCTGGCGGAGGCGGACATCGAGCCGGCGTGCCTCGGCGTTGTCTTCGGTGCGCGTAGGATTGCCGCCTTCGACCTGAATATCGCCCACGGCCGCCGACTCGAAGAAGAGCGCGGCATCGTAGCGCATCAGCTCGGCTTCGAGTGTCGTGCCAACGCTCTCGAAGAAGCCGGCCGGCGCGCTTTCCGGCCAATAGGCCGCGCCATCGATGGTGCCGCGATCGCAAAGTAGGATGCGCCCGGGGTAGAGCGCACCTTGGATGTCCTCGAGGGCACGCTGGGCGTGAAAAATCGCTCCTTGCGTGGCCAAACGGGCCTTTGGCTCGTTCACCCTTGGAAACCCCCCAGCGAAGAGCATGGTTGCTGTCTCCGGCACGATGACCACCCGCTCTCCGATCTCCCGTCGAAAGAGGTCGGCGGCGGTTGTCTTGCCGCCACCCGGCCCTCCCGTCAGGACGATTCGAAAGTGATTTCGTGTCGCGGTGCTCATGGGGGAGGACGATAGCCAGGGCGACGCCGACACGCACGGCGAAAGGTTTTGAGGCCGAAAGGTCTTTCGGGTAACGATCCCGGTTGGCACACATGCAGCACACCGGCCCCGGATACCTGCTTTCAAGAGGCCTCGTCGTCGACGGGACCGGAGCGAGCCCTCGACCGGGTAGCCTCCTGATCATCGACGGCAAGATCGAAGCGATCGGAGCAGTATCGCCGATCGGAGTCGAAGAGATCGACTGCACGGGCAAAGTCATTGCCCCGGGGTTCATCGATGCTCACTCGCACATGGACTTCTTTTCCGCGAGCGACGATCCACATCACTTCGACTCTTTCGTCGCTCAAGGGGTGACCACCTTCGTGGCGGGCAATTGTGGCTTCAGCCCGTTCGGATTCGTGCCGAGCTCACCGCACCGGCATCTCATCGAAAGCTCGCTCTTCAAAGCCGGGCGAAACTCGCTCGATTGGAACAGCTTTACGGAGTACCGTGCCGTTCTCGAGGAGCTGGGACTGACCCAGAACTTCCTCCACTTCGTGGGTCATGGGGCGGTCCGCACGTCGCTATCGGGATTCGAGGCCCGAGCTCTGTCTCCGGACGAATACGAGCAGATGCTGGGCCTGCTCGACGACGCGATGACCCAAGGCGCGGCCGGCGTGTCCCTCGGCCTTCAGTACAAACCCGGAGTGTTTGCCAAGATGGACGAGCTCGACGAGGTCGCGCGCCTGGTGAAGGGGCACGACAAATTGCTCAGCGTGCACGCCAAGGCCTACTCCTCGTTTTCGGGCACGTATCCGATGGTCCCGTTTGGCCGTCCACACAACCTCAAGGCCATCGAGGACATGTTGGCCCTGGCACACCGCACCGGCGTACGGCTTCAGTTTTCGCATTTGATCTTCGCGGGCTCGCAGGCTTGGAAAACCGTGGATGCGGCGGTCGGCCTCTTCGACGAGGCCATTGCCGAAGGGGTCGACGTCAAGTTCGACATGTATCCCTACTCCTGCGGGGCGACCTTGCTCAACACGCTTCTCCCCGAGTGGTTCATGGCACGCATGCCCGACTCGCTTCACGAGCTCGGATCGCGGGCGCGGCTTCGCCTCGAGGCTACCGTCGGCTTTCGACTGGCCGGCTTTGGCTATCCGCAGATTCAGATCACCAACGCTTGTTGTTCCGAGTACGAACCCTACAACGGGATGTACCTCCCCGACATCGCCTCACGCGTCGCAAAATCGCCGTTCGAGGTTCTCATCGACATCCTCGACAAAAGCCAGGCCGAGGCACGAGTCCTCTTTCACGACTACTACAACGAGGAAATCATCGACAGGCTCATGCGGCATCCGGCTGCGATCTTTGCGAGCGACTCGTGGCCCGAGCCTGGGGGTCACCAAAACCCGGCGGCTTACGGGACATTTCCGCGTTTCCTTTGCAACGCGAGAGAGCGGCGTAGCTTGTCGCTCGAGGCTGCCGTCCACAAGATGACGGGCGCGGCGGCCGATCGTTTTCGGCTCGCCGCGCGGGGATGTTTGAAAGAGGGGTATGCCGCCGACGTAGTGGTGTTCGATTGGGACGAAGTACGAGACCGTCCCGGCGAGGCCGGAACCGGGGCTCCCGCTGGAATTGAGCATGTCTTCGTCAACGGCTCACCCGTGTTTTCCTTCGGGAAGGTTTGCGCTAAGAGGGGGGTCGGCCGGTTTCTTCTGTCGTGACGACCGCGCGAGCCTCAAGAACGAAAAGGCAATGAAAATTTCCTCAGCCGTGCTTCGCACCGCGACGCGCTATGGCCTGAAGCCGTTCCTCGGGCCTCCCTGGCCGTTCGCGTTTCAACGTGCATGGTTGCGTTTGGTCTCAAACGTCAACTCCCCTTCGCCTGATTCCGAGACCGAATGGATATCGATGGGGGGAGTCCGAGCGTTGGTAGCGCGACCTCGAGGCGAACGACCCACCGGAGCGGTCTTATACCTGCATGGTGGTGGTTACTGTGTTGGTAGCCCCTCGACCTACAAGGGCCTCGTGACGCATCTGGCTGTAGCCGCCGGTGCATCGGTCTACGTACCCGACTACCGTTTGGCACCTGAGCATCCGTATCCAGCCGCCCTCGAGGATGGGCTCAACGCGTATCAATGGATGCTCGACCATCAATTGTCGCCCAAGCGAATCGTGCTTGCGGGGGACTCAGCCGGCGGGGGCCTGGCGCTTGCGATGGCGCTTGCGATTCGAGACGAAGGCTTTCCCCAACCGATTGGGGTCGTCCTCATTTCCCCGTGGACCGATCTGGGTTGCAACTCGCCTTCGCGCACCAACAACGCCAAGATCGACCCCATGATCCGCACGAGTTGGAGCAAACAATGCGCCGCTCACTATTTGGATGGTCGGCCGGTCGACGATCCAGCATGCTCGCCCTTGTTCGCGGACCACAAAGGTCTACCTGCGATGCTCATCCAAGTGGGAACCGACGAGGTCCTGATCGACGACGCGACTGCGCTCGCCGACGAGTGCCAAGCGGCCGGTGTCGACGTGAAACTCCAGGTTTTCGACGGCATGTGGCACGTGTTCCAGGTCAGCGTCGGAGTCATGGACAAGGCGGATGAGGCGATCGAAAAGATCGCGCATTTTCTCGAGTCTCGCTGGAGCTGACGATGGGAACGCGTTAGGCTATGCGACACCCAGGAGGTATCGATGGGTCCGGACGAGAGTGTGGCATATGCCATCGCGACCTGGGGTCGCTTCAACGCAACCGTTTCGGGTGACCTTCTTCGCGCGTTGTCGGGGGCCTTTGCGTTGGTGGCCGCCGCGGACGGCGAGCTTGCGAGATCCGAGGCTGCGGCGTTCGTCGAGCTCCTTCGAAGCAAGGCGGACGTCTTCTCCGGCATCGATTTCAATGCGCTCGAGGTTGCCTTCCAGGACCTGTCCGAGTCGCTCATCGCCGATCCTGAAGGGGGTCGGCTTCAAGCCCTCGATTGCGTTGCCAGGGTGAAGGGGAACCCGGAGCACTGTATCCTCGTTCGGAGCGGCGCTGAGATCGCCATCGCGGCGGATGGTCGAGCGCGGGCACAGGAAGCTCTGGCACTGCAGGAGATCTGTCGGGCGCTAGGGCTCGAAAGCTAGAAGCTCGCCGGCGTCCGACAACTCGCGTAGAACGTGGCGCTGCAGTACGCTGCTCCGGTGGAAGACTTCCTCACTGAAGGCCGACTTTGGCTCGGAATGATGCCGGCGACACAGCTGAAGCTGCTGGGCACGCTCCTGGTCGTGCTCGCCTTCTTGTTGATCCGTTCGGTCGTCCTTCGGCTCATTCGAAGGAATGTCACCGACGTCGCCCAGCGGTATCGATGGAGCCGGGGCTTCACGACCGCAGTCGGCGTACTGATGATTCTCGTCCTGGTTCCCATGTGGTTTTCAGGACTGGAATCGCTCGCGACATTCGCGGGCATTCTGGGCGCGGGTCTCGCCGTCGCACTGCACGATACGGTGGCCAACATCGCGGGCTTCTTTTTCATAGTGCTTCGCCGTCCGTTCGAGGTCGGAGATCGCATCGAAATCGATGGCACCGCGGGTGATGTCATCGATATCCGCTTGTTTCAGTTCAGCCTGCTGGAGATCGGAAACTGGGTGGACGCTGATCAGAGCACGGGTCGGATCATGCACGTGCCAAATGGCAAGGTGTTGCGGGAACGTACCGCCAGCTTTACACGCGGCTTCGAATACATCTGGCACGAGATCCCCGTTCTGATCACTTTTGAAAGCGATTGGAAGGCGGCCAAGTCGATCCTCGAAGAGATCATCACCGCAGAAACTTTCACCGTCGCAGAGGAGGTGGCCCGACAGGTCCGTCGAGCGGCCTCACGCTATCTGATCTATTCGGGAAAGATGACGCCGATCGTATACACCTCGGTTCGCGACAGTGGGGTCTTGTTGACGATCCGCTACATGACGAAGCCAAAGACGCGCCGCGGGACAGAGCAGCACATTTGGGAGGACATCCTCGAACGTTTTTCTGCGAACAACTCCATCGCGCTGGCGTACCCCACGGTCAGGTACTACGAGGAATAGGTGGACCGGTTCAGTGACAGTGCCAGTGGCAGCGCCAGTGTCCGTGCCAGTGTCAGCGCCAGTGTCCGTGCCAGTGTCTTGACCGGGAGTGCGCCCCGCCTGGCGTATCGGGTCTTTGGAGACCGGGGGGCGCCGGTCTTGTTCGTGATGGGTTTTGGGATGTCGGGACGCGTGTGGGGGCCGCAGGTGGATGAGCTGCAGCGCGATCATCGGTGTTGCCACTACGACCATCTCGGTGTCGGGGACAGTGAACGAGGCCCGCTCTTTCCGACGATTCACTCGATGGCGGGCGACGGGCTTCGCATCATGGATGACCTCTGTTGGGATCGCGCGCACGTCGTCGGCGTGTCGATGGGCGGGATGATCGCGCAAGAGCTCGCTCTGTCGGCGCCAGACCGATGTCGGACGCTCACACTGATCGCGACCCATGGAGGCGTGCCGTTCGGGTCACTTCCCACGCTCGCGGGCATGTGGCTCTTCATGCGAGGCCTCTTCGGAGGCAAAGAGACGCGTTTACGGTCGGTTCCCCGACTCTTGTACCCGGACGAATATCTAAACAGCATCGACCCGATTGCGTTCAAGGCCCACATGAACGAGCGCCTCGGAAAGCCTGCTTCGCTGCGAACCATAGTTGGCCACCTTCAGGCAGTGTGGCGGCATCGGACGGAGTCCCGTCTTTCGCAGATCGATCTGCCGACGCTCTTGGTCCGTCCAGGCAAAGACATCTTGATTCGGCCGACGCAAACCGATCGACTGGCCAAGCGCATTCCGCACGCCGAAGTGCTGCGGTTCGACGATGCGGGTCACGGGGTCACCTTCCAAAAAGCCACTGAGCTCAACGCGGCCCTTCGCGCCCACTTCTTGCGCGATCAGAACTAGAGGCGATCGCGCTTCTTTGGCACCCAAGCCCAGGTCATCTCGCATTGGATTGGCTCGACGCCGGCCTCGTCGACGACCCGGCACTGAACCAAGACATCGCCCTTGGGTTCGGTCGAGATCGATCGACGCTGCTCTTCGGTCAGAGTGGCTTCTGCTCGGAGTCCGCCGGAGGCGCGCTTGACATACTCGATCTTCATCGTCTTGATCACGGGCACCGCCGAGTCGGGGATGTTCATTCCGACCACGAACCCCGTTGCGCTCTCGGCGAGCAGCGCCATGGCGCATGCATGCACGCCGCCGATGTGGTTTTGGACTTTCTTGCGGTTCGCCACACTGACCACTGCGCGTTCAGTAGAGAGCTCCTCGACGCGTAATCCCGCCGTTCCGACGAACTTCACTGTGCGTCCGAGCGCCAACGTCACGGCTGCCGCGCGAAAAGGTCCGGCGATTTGCTCGATCTTATCGATGGTGCGGCTTAGACGGTTGGCGGGCTGTTCCATGATGGGGAGCTACGACAATCCATCGGTCCAGGTCAAGGGCAGGGCGCACAACGGAGCAGCTACCGACCTGTGGCTGTGGGATAGAGGCGGTTGACGAAGCGACGGAGGTGGCCGACCCCGCCTAGCACGTACGGGATGAAACCCATGTGGCTGGTCGGGTACCAGTGGATTTCTGGCTTGCCCCACTGCTCCCACATTCGTTCGACGATCGAGCTCAGGAAGAAGTGATCGTCACGCGCCGCGAGCAGCATGATGCGTTCGCTCGGAATCACGGACTTCAACTCATCCCAGCCGATCTCGGTAAAGAACTTTCCGAAGTCTTCATGGGTCCAACCAAAGTGCGCGAGGTCTTTCCGCATTGCGCCGAGCACGGGCGCATCCCGAAGTAGCGCACCCATGTCCATGTGGCCGATGATCGGAGCTGAGAAATCGAAACGAGACTCCATGCACGTCAACATCGCAGCGAGCGATCCCCCGAGCGACAAACCCGCAATGCCGACCGGCCCGTCTTTCTCAGATTGCATGACCGAGAGCAGAGTCCGCGCGTCAAATAGCGTCTGGCGGATCGCCTCGACGCTGCGCACCACGTCGGCCGTCCAATAGAGCTCTCCCGAATAGGGCGAGCCTCGCGGTTTGCGGCGCCCGTGGTACGGCGGCTGCAATTGGATGATCTCCACATTCAACATTCGGGCCATCGTGGTGACCAGCCCCACCTCTTCGACCAAGGACTCGGGCTGCATGTAACCATGGATGTAGAGCACGCGAGGTCGCCCGGAAGCGTGGTCCGGACGGATGCGTCGCGCGTAGACGGTTTGGATGCGTCGCTTCCGGCGGTGGTAGTGTTCTCTGAAGTGTGGCTCGATCGGTTCGTAGAGCGAGTCGAACATGAGATCCTCGCTCTCGACACCTGGCAAGCGCCATCGCTTTTCGGTGCGAACCTCCGGAACCTCGGCAGGCGCGGGGAAGAGATCTTCCATGGGAAGACCTTCGTAGGCCCCGAGTCGGTCGAGCGTATTGTGCGGCCGCGACCGTAGGAGCTGCGGCAGGCGTACGACCTTTCCAGTGATATCATCGAGATGGGGCACGGCTCGGAGCGACAATATCCTCTGGGCGGCCGCATGGCGACGGACAACAGACACGCCCGTCGCCCACGCTGCTACTTCGCAGCCCCTCCCGGCGCGCCGGCACTGTGGTGCGGAGCCCGACTTCGTGTCAGTGATAGAGGTATGAATCTGACGTTTACCGAGGAAGAAGAAGCGTTTCGTGAGGAGGTTCGCGCTTGGATTCAGGCGGCAATGCCCGAGGAGATGCGCGAGAAGGCAAACGGGGAGGGGCATTTCACTCCAGAAGACTCGGCGGAGTGGCACCGCATCCTCTACGAAAAAGGCTGGGTAGCCCCCCACTGGCCGAAGGAGCTCGGGGGCACCGGCTGGGATGCCGCGCGGCGTTTCATCTTCAGTGAGGAGATGGAAATGGCTGGGGCGCCGCAACTTTCGACGTTTGGCCTCTCGATGGTCGGTCCGCTGATCATCAATCACGGCACCGACGCGCAAAAGAAGCGGTTCCTTCCCAAGATCCTGAGCGCCGAGGAGTTTTGGTGCCAGGGATACTCCGAGCCTAGCTCTGGAAGTGACCTCGCATCATTACGGACCACCGCCGAAGATGCCGGAGACCACTTCATCGTCAACGGCCAAAAGACTTGGACCAGTTATGCGCAGTTCGCTGACTGGATCTTCTGCCTCGTACGCACCGATCCATCGGTGAAGAAGCAGGCGGGGATCACCTTTCTGCTGATCGACCTCAAGAGCCCGGGCGTAGAGGTCAAGCCAATGCTCACCCTGGGCCACACTCCGGCATTTTGTGACACGTTCTTCGACAACGTGAAGGTGCCGAAGGAAAACGTCGTCGGTGGGATCAACAACGGCTGGACTATGGCCAAGGCGCTCCTCGGGCACGAGCGGACGCTGCTTGCGATGATCGGGCCCTCTCGGCACACCCTGGTCAAGCTGAAAAAGATCGCGGCCACCAGGCTGGTCAACGGACGCCCCATGCTCGAAGACCCCGTGTGGCGCGCCAAGATCGCCCGCCTCGAAATGCGGTTCCGGGCACACTTGATGGTCAGCTACCGCGCGCTCGCCGAGCAGCAAAAGGGTCGAATGCCCGGCCCCGAGTCTTCTATCCTGAAGCTCGTCGGAACGAAGCTCATCCAGGAAATCACCGAGCTTTGCATGGAAGTGATGGGTGAGAATTCGCTCACTTGGTACAACCACAACGTGGTGCCGGCGGTCGAAGAATCGATCGGGCCGTACTTCTGCTACGAGCGCGCCGCGACGATCTACGGTGGGTCCAACGAGATTCAGCGCAACGTCATCGCGAAGATGATCCTCCAGCTGCCGAGCAGCTGAGAACCCCGAACTTCAGGAGAGTCTGCCAGATGGATTTCGAGCTCGATCAAGATCAGCAAATGCTTGCCAAGACGGTGGCCGACTTCGCGAAGAACGAGTCCCCCGTCGAGCGTTTTCGCAAGCTTCGCGACGATGATGTCGGTTATGAGCCCGCAGCCTGGAAACACATGGGTGAGCTCGGCTGGCTCGGCGTACCGTTTCCCGAATCGGTGGGCGGCTTTGGCGGCGGCTTCATCGAATGCGCCGTCGTCTTGGAAAAGCTGGCCACCACCCTGGTGCCCGAGCCTTACCTGGCATCGGTGGTGCTGGGGGGACTGACCCTGCTTCGGGCCGGGAATGACGCCCAACACGGAGCTTACCTCGCGCCGATGATCGAGGGCGACACGACCCTCGCGCTGGCGTACTCGGAACCGCAGAGCAGACACGACGTCACCGCTCTCGAGACCACCGCATCCCCCGACGCAATGGGCTACAGGCTCTCTGGCAAGAAGGTCTGGGTGCTCAACGGTCACAATGCCGACCACTTGATCGTCTCGGCCAAGGCGCCCGGTGGTGTAACGCTCTTCGTTGTGCCCCGCGACGCAAAAGGGCTGACGGTGAGGGTCGCCAAGACGATCGACGGCCACAAGGCCGCATTCGTCGAACTTGAGGACGTCATCGTCACGGAAGACGCGCGTCTCGGTGAAGAAGGATCAGGCGCTGCAGTGCTCGACCGCACACTCGACTATGCCGCTGCAGCGGCCGTCGCCGAGGCGGTTGGCATTACGACTACGATGCTCGATATGACGATCGATTATCTCGGCACACGCGAGCAGTTCGGCGCCAAGATCGGGTCCTTTCAAGCCTTGCAACACCGCGCGGTCGACATGTACGCCGAGGTCGAGCTCCTTCGTTCGATCTCGATGGCCTCGATGGTGCGTGCCGACCAGGACGACGACACTGCACGCCGCGGTGATGTTTCAGCGGCCAAATACCAGCTCGCCACCGGCGGTATCTGGGTCGCCCAGCAATCGCTGCAGCTGCACGGCGGCATCGGCGCTACCGACGAGCACGACATCGGGCTCTACTTCAAACGTATGTACGCTCTGAACGCCCTTTTCGGCGACGAGGAACACCACGTAGCCCGCTTCGCCAACGATCCCTCATTCGTCGAAGCCTCCACCTAGAATTAACCCCTCGAAAAAGGGGACAGTCCCCTTTTCATGGCTGCATAGGCGCGGATGAGGGGTTCGATCGAGAGCTCGAAGCTCAGGCACTGGAAGTCGAGCACTTCGATGTAGATACCGTGCTCGTCTCGGGCATCGAAGTAGCGAAAGTCGATCTTGAAGGCAGGGCGAAGCGAGATTCCACTTCGAACGACGTTTCTATACCCTGCACTTTCGAGCGACTCGGAGATCCGCTCCATGCCGGTTTGGTAGATGCCCACGTGATGGAAGGCGATGTCGGTGTCCGCTAAGGAGCGCGAATAATGGTCCGTTCCTTCGCCCGGACCCAAGAACTCGATCTGCGTGTCACCGACGTAGCCGAGCGCGAACTCGAGCCTGCAATCGCGGCGGAGCTCACCTTCTTCGATCCAGTTCAGAGCCGGCAACGTCGCGTGCAGGAAGGGTCCAGCCCCGAGCGCCTCGGCGCGCCGGACACACGCCGCCACGTCCCGGCAGGCGATTGCGTACTGTTGCGGAAATTTCAGCCCCAAACCGTAGAAGAAATCGCGCGGCAGCCGATCCTCGATGTGCGGGATGGAGAAGGCATCGAGAACGCGGTCGAGAACGCGATCGGTCGTGAAAGCTGTAACGTTCATGGTGTCAGAGGTAGCTCTTGGCCGCCCGGAGGCCTCGGCGAACCGTGGTCATGGCTCGGTACGCGTCCGGCAGGCGCGCCGGCTTTCCTTCAGCCGTGGCCTGGTGACGTGAGTAAGCAAGAACGACCGGGCTCAGCGCAGGGCCGATTCGATTGACCAGGTGGCGAGCCGGACCGAGCTCGGCGCTCACTTCTTTCAGATACGAGTGCAAGTCGTGCCGCTGATAGTCCAGAATCGCTTGGCTCTCTTCGGAGTTCACCCAGTCGGTCAAGAAGAGCGCATCACCAAAAGCGGATCGGGGAACCGCAGGCATCCCGACCGCATCAAATACCATGTTCAGCCATTCACGATAGCGGTAGCGATTGCGTGCACCGCCGCCAAGCAGCAGCGTTCTGCCCACCACCGGATCGGTCAAGACCAGCGAGTTCACTAGACCGAGCGCCTGATCTTTAGGGTGTGTGAACTCGACGCGCATGTCCGGATGCATGTCGAACACGAATGGCGAAAGAGCGGCGAGGGCGACGGGAGGCGTCATCGCGATCCGAAAGATCACGGCATCGAGGCTCGATGCCCGGATCATCGCCTCACATTCCGCCTTTTGACGCGTGTAGTTATCGCTCGGAGAGATTTCTTCTTCTGCGCGCCGCGGCCCGTCGACCTCGTCGTTACGCCCCCAGATGGCTGCCGTAGACGTAAAAGTGAGGCGGGGTGGGCTCGTCTGTGCCTCACACGAGGCGATGAGTGACCTCGTGGCGACCACGTTGACTGCATATCCGAGAGCCTGGTCGATGTCGGTTGCAGGGGGCACGACCGCGGCGAGATGGATCACGTGATCCATCCCCTGGACGGTTTCAGCGACCAATGCTTCGTCGCAAATGCTGCCGAATCGCATGTCCATGTCGGTTCGCCATCGCGCTCTAACGCGCCGATTCTTGGGAGTGTCGAGGTCGATCGCACGGACCGCGTACCCCCGCTGCACGAGCAAATCGACCACGTTGGCGCCGATGTTGCCGCACGCGCCGGTGACGAGAACTCGCTTCACGAAACCTCTTTCGCGAGTTGGCTGAGGGCAACATGAAACGCCGTGATGCTTTTCTCGACGTCTTCGTCGGTGTGCGCCGCTGAAACGAAGAACTTCTCTGCAGCCTTCAGCACACCTTGCCGAAGGAGAAGGTCGGAAAAGCGGATGTTCTTGTAGAAGTCGGACTGCTTGGCCGAGCGATGGTCGAAGGGCTTGCTCTCAGTGAACCAAATCTCGAACACGCTCGGGATACCCGTTACGGAAGCTTCGATGCCAGAGTGCGCGATCGCTTCGGCCAGCCCCGCCATCAGCTCCGTGCCCACCTCTTCGATGCGCTCATACACGCCCGGTCTCTCGAGCTCGGCGATCACGGCACACGCCACCCCGGTAGAAAGCGGATTCGAAGAAAATGTGCCGGTTTGCATCGAGTACGGCAGCATCTGCAGGCGCCTCCTCGGGTTGGCGATCGCCATAATGTCCTCGCGGCCGCAGAGCACGCCGAGCGGCAGGCCTCCGCTGATCGCTTTGCCAAGGGCGCAAAGATCGGGCGTAACGCCGTATGCCTCTTGAGCACCGCCGAGCCCCATGCGGAAGCCGGTGACCACTTCGTCGAAGATCAGTGGGATGTCGTAGTTCGCGGTGATCTCCCGAACTCCCTCGAGGAATCCCGGTCTTGGGGTAAACGTTCGTTGCACGGGCTCGAGAATTACCCCGGCGAGCTCATCGTGATGCTTGGCGATAATCTCAGCGACCGTTTGCAGATCGTTGAAGGGAGCGATCAACACCTGGTCCTTCAGCACGCCTGGGATGCCGTGGCTATTCGGAATGGCGCTGGGGAAGGGTGGTGTGCCCATCGTCCACTGATTGCTCATCAGAGCGTAGTCGTGCATCCCGTGGTAGGCGCCTTCGAACTTCAGAATCTTGTCACGCTTTCGGTAGACGCGCGCGAGGCGCAACGCAAAGAAGGTCGCTTCGCTCCCGCTGTTGTGGAGGCTCACCATTTCAGCGCACGGGACGTGCTCGATGATCTTCTTACCAAGATCAACGGCGTTTTCGTTGATGATCAAGAACGACGTGCCGTTCTTTGATATCGTTTCGAGGGCATCCAGCACAGCGGGGTGTGCGTGACCTAGTAGGTGCGGCCCAGAACCGAGCAGGTAATCGATGTACTCGTTGCCGCTCGCGTCCCAGATGTGGCTTCCCTTTGCTTTGCCGACGCAGAAGTTGAGCTCTCCATCGAAAGTCAGGCAGCGGGTGCCTGTCGGGAAGATACGTTCGGCCTCTTCGATCAGTCGTTGCTCCTCGCGGGTCCTTTGGATCGCGGGCGCCTTGTCGGTCAGAGGGCGCTCGTCTCGTGCTCGTGTCGTCACGCAGCCCTCCTTCTCCTGTCCAGTACTTTGGGAAACTGCTCGAGGTAGCTTGCGTAGCGCTCGTGCACCTGCGTCGCCGATTGCCCGAAATCGTCGCGTTCGTAGTTGTGCGTGCCGAATTGGCGCGGCTTGTGTGTCTCCCTCCACTTCGTGAGCGCCGCCTTCGCATGGTCAGAAAAAGGCTGACCAAAGTGCTGGTACGCCTTGGCCACCTCCCCGATCGGGTCTGCCATGAAGTCGTCGAAGTAGATATCGTGAAACTGGTGCTCGCGACCTCGCCGGAGCTCCATTCCGAGCTCTACGGCTCGCGCCCACGTTTCTTTCTGCTCGATCGCGATGCGCGGCCGGTCGGGCGTCTTCTCGAAGAGCGATCGAAAATGCGCGCACAGACTCACGTACGATGGCAACACGTCAGCAGGGTCGCGGTGTGTCCAGATGATGCAGGCGTCCGGATACGCCTCGAGAAGCGCATCGAGGTTTCGAAGATGAACCGGGTACTTCAGCAGCCAGCGCGTCTCGGGGTCGTACGATCCGATCAGCTGCATCGTTCGCTTGTGCAGCGCGTAGGTCTCGCGGTGCACCGTGTTGGCATACCATTCAGAATACGTCGGCACCGTCGAAACGACCTCGAACCGGTCGTCGCTGAAACCGAGTCCGAGAATGCGACCCGACTCGTCGGGCCCTTCCGGCGTCATATGGTGAATCGCCTCTAGCATGTTCTTGCCGGCCCGATACATCATGTCCAGCTCGATGCGTGCATGCTGAAAGTCGGTTGCAGTTTCCCAGTTCGCGCGCGGCGGGCGAGGTTGCGGGTGCAAGGCGAGCCAGTATTGCAGGCACTGCATGTCCGGGTTGGCTCCCATCAGGTAGTGAAGGGCGGTGCTTCCGGTGCGCACCATCCCAGTAATGATGATCGGTCGCTCGATCTCGATGTCGGCCGAGTCGGGGCGCATCTCGAACCAGCGGTGGGTCCTCAGCCGGCTCGCCAGCAGGCCCACGGTTTGATAAGCGGCAACCATCTTGCCCCTACGATGAAAGCGCGCCTCGTGGTCGTACGAATAAAGGAGGCGCTGCAGCCCTTCGAGATAACTCGGATCCCCGAAATCGTCGTAGCCATCCACGGCGCGGACGGCGATCTCATGGAACTCTTGCTCTCGAGACGCCCAGGGTTGCCGGCTGAACGGGTTCCAGTGCCCAAAGAGACTCATGCGCGAGGTCCTCCCGCCGGCCACAGATAGCGCACCGCGGGCATGATGGCGGCGCGCGCCGTGCTGAGCACGGCTTCCTTCGGGCCTCCTGGCAGTAGCGCGAGTCGTAGATCGACCGAGCCTTCGCTGACATGGATGTTCTTGATGCACAGATAGCTCGTCGCCGTGGCGAAGGCCATGCGCACCCGTTGGTCCTTGGCGAGCGCCGGGATGCGCATGAGGTCGATCACGACCGTCTGGCCATCCGCTTTCACGATGAAGTCGGGGAGCGACATCATGTTGCCCACGAGCGTTGCTGGATTCCGAGTGTCGATCATTCCACCGCGAATCGCATCCGCAAGGGGTCCAGGCGCATCGTCGGGCGTAGACACCTCTACCTCGCTCAACGTGAGGCGAACCGTTCGCTCTTCGCCTTCGACGCGCACTCCGTCTGCGTCGATTCGAGCGGAAAACGAAATCGGTGCACCGAGTGCATGAGCCTCGCCGCGGACGCGGAGGCCGGGGCTCGCAGGCTCGAGGCTGATCTCAGCTTTGCCAGACATCCGAGCGGCCCACTCGCGCAAGAGCGACAACGGTATCGATAGGCGCCCCACGAGCGCCTCGGCTGCCAGGCGCAGCACGTGTGCGGGATCTAGACCGATTCTTCGGGTCGAATTCTTCACGGGAACTGCCTTCATGGCATTGAAGCGGGTTACTTTTCCAGCGTCTCGAGGTGTTTGATGCGTTCGGTCCCGAGTTCGAGGGTGCCGAAGTCATCGCTTTCGGGGAGCACGACCTCCCACGTCCGAATGTGGTCGATGTCGACCGCGCCACGGTCGAGCTCAGCAGCTACTACGTGGCCTCCGACCTCTCGATCGGCGCTGATGAAGTGCCAATGGTAGCCGGTGAGGTTCATCGAGCCCACGTACGACGGGAAGCGCAGGCCGACGAGGGTGCCCTTGATGTCTTCGTGCGTCCAAGACTTCTGTTCCTTCGTCTGCGCGTCGACGGATCGAATGGTGATGATCGGGATGCGGGTCCGGAGCCGGAGCGCGTAAAAGATGTTGAGATTGTCGAGGCCCGCGTCGACTCTTGTTTGGAGCTCCTGGATCGTCATTCGATGGTCGATGCTAAATTGAGAGTCGGTACGAAATCGGGTGATCGCCGCCCACGGGGTGGTTTCGGTCAGGAGCGGCCTTTCGATCGTGCCATCCGGCCTTGCCTGGTAGATCTTACCGTCGAGTACGGTCATCTCTCCATCGAGGCGATCGAAAGCTCCGAGGCCAAAGTTGCCATGCCGCAAGAGCTCGTCGAGGGTCACCTCCCCTTTGTATTTACTCGCAAGCACCGCATCGGACACCGACACTTGGTAGAGCGTGTCGCGTGGTGCGGTCGAGGCGGCGCAACTTGCGAGCAACATCGAGAACAAAAGGGCCATGATCGGTAAAACATTCATCGGCGATTCATCGATCTCGTCGCATTGGCTACATCCGCCACCTTGACCACACGGGTCTTCGGTTGCGGAGGGGTTTCCTCTGGAAGGAACCAACGCGCCCAGAGGACGCCACTCTTGTGGCCCTGAGTGCGAATCCAGTTGGGATGGCCCGGGTCTTCGGCGGAGATGACGATCGTCCACGAACCATCATCGTTGTAAGCCGTTTGGTGGCCGTTGATTGAAACACGCTCATAGTCGTAGTTGTAAGTGTGCAAGAACTCGTTCCAGATGCAGAGATTCCAAAATGGGCACTTGGGTGAGGTCCCCTCGATGATGAGTGCCTCGTCGTCCTGGAGTGTGTAGTTGCCCATTCCATAAGACGCATCTCCCGCGCCCCAGCCATAGGTGATCGCGCCCATCGGGAGAGGCTCCAGCATGGTGTTCGGCTCGCCGATCGGCAACACCGGCGCGATCTCGCTTTGCTCTTTGATCCAGGTCATCGCTGCGCGAAACCTCCGGGCCATTTCTTGGTCGGTGATCCGTGTCGTAGTGGGTGGGTCATCCGTGCTGATGGTCCACGCCGCTCGTTCGTCATTGACGGGGTCTGCTAGATAGTCCCGCGTGATAGCGGCGTTGGAGCTTTCCGAAAGCCGTATCCAGTTCCCATCGTGCTCGTTCGCGCTCAACACGATGTCATAGCTTCCGTCCGGGTTCGCCTGCATTTCACCCAAATGCAGGCTGCCGACGATACCTTCGGCGGGTTGGCCATCGTCCGGGCCCTCGTAGACGCTCAGCGACAGGTATACGGCGTCGCCTGCGTCGAGGTGAACGCGGTATGTGCGGCTCGGGTCGAGCGGTGCGTACTGATAGTAGGCATCGGCGTTGTCACCACCCCACTTCTTGTAGCGCCCGACGATGTCGACGAAGCGGGGTCGATCCTTGTCCGCCCAAACGTAGCAATCGAAAGCCACCTGCGTGATCGAGAAGATCCATCGGTATCCTTCGATGACGGACACATCTTGTTCAACCGCTCGCTCGCCCGCCAGAAATGTTTCTTCGAGTGCCCGCATCGTGTCGATCAGATCGCGAAAGGCTCTAGTCGTTTCGAATTCTCTCTCACTCATTGGTACCTTGGTGGGTTTAGCGCTGGAACATACGCGCGAAGATACGCTCCTGGACGGCCTCGGGCATCGTGCGCTTCATGAGAGGGAGCACCCAGACGCCAGGGCCGATGAGATAGTTGGGTTTGAGTCGTTTGGCTTGGACCACGTCACGGTACACGCGATCCGCGAATTTTTCCGCTGTCCAAAGCGGGAAAGCCGCTTCGATGGCGTCTCCCGGGAATTTGAAGTGTGCTTTGTACTCGGGCAACAGATGTTCGGGGAAGGAGCCCCACAGCTCTGCCCTTTGTTCGTCGCTGATGTCCATCATGGGGGTCTTCACCCCGCCCGGCTCTAGACAGGCGACTTGGATGCGAAATGGTTTCATCTCGGCTCGAAGCGCTTGAGTGAGTCGGCGTAGCGCGGCTTTCGTGACGGGATAAGAGCAGCCCATCGGGATCGTGAGGTACTGTGATGCCGATCCGACGTTGATGATCCGTCCTTCGTGACTTCGCCGGATGAAGGGCAGAGCCGCCTGCGTCACGCGGATCGGGCCCCAGAAGTTCACTTCGAACAAAGCTTTGAAGCGGTCGATGTCGACGTTTTCTACACCTCCGCCCGCCCCGCCAGTCGTCGCGGCGTTGTTGACGAGAAGGTCGAGGGCGCCGCCACCGATGTTGTCACCGATCTCGCCGAGAGCACTCTTGACGCTCGAGTCATCCGTGACGTCGCATTTTACGGCGGTGGTTCGATCGCTACAGACGTCGAGTAGTGCATCTGGGGATTGCCGGTTGTAGCCCGCGAAGCAACGCCAGCCCTCTCGGTCGAGCTTCTCGATCAGGGCCTTTCCGATGCCGGTCGCACCGCCGGTCACAAAAGCAGTTCGAGCCGTCATGTGTAGTAGTCCTCTAGCTTCGACCGTAGACAGGGACCAGAGCCCCTCGGGTCACCGCATTTTGTGGAGATGCTAAGAAAGCGACGGTCTCTGCGATTTCCTCGGGTTTGGGCCATGCGTCGAAGTGCGCGTCCGGGATCGCGGCACGATTGCGCGGCGTATCGATGATGCTCGGCACGATCGCATTCACCCAAATCGAAGAACTGGAGAGCTCTTCGGCCAATGAAAGCGTCAAGGCTGCCACCGCCGCCTTTGAAGCCGAGTATGCGGTCACCTGTGCCATTGGCACGAGGACGGGTCTCGCCGTGACGTTCAGGATGCGCCCGTCCCGTTCGGCGATCGTTTTCACCGCCTCACGGCAACAAAGGAAGCAGGTCGTTGCATTCAACCGCATGAGGCGCTCCCACATTTCGAAGCTCGTCGACGTGATCGGCCCCATTTCGAACCCGCCCGCGAGATGAATGCTCGCATAGAGCGACGGAACGGCGCGGTACAGTTCGGCCACGTCGCTCTCGGTCGTGAGGTCGAGGCGTTCGTACAGCTTCACAGCGTTGTGGCTGCGATATGGGAACCCTTCAAGCTCGTCGGTGGCGTACACCGGGACGTGGACGGTCGCACCCGCCAAAACCAACCGCCCGACGACTGCGGCGCCAAGCGCCCCCGTTCCTCCTGTCACGATCGCCTCTCGCCCTTCGAACTCCACCATCCAAGCCATCCTAACCCAAGTACAAAAAGGGGACAGTCCCCTTTTCCCCGGGGTTAATTCGCTGGCGGGAGCTCGAGCGAGAAAAGGGGACTGTCCCCTTTTAGATCGTCAGCTGGCCGGACCGAAGAAGGTACGCCAAGCGTTTGCGTTGTTCGGGATCCAACATGTCGTGGGTCTTCCGCAGCGTGTTCAAGACTTCTTCCTTGAGGCGCTCGGCGGCCGTTACCCGTGCGGTGAGCGCTTCTGCCGCCGCGGCTTGGTCGAAATGCTCGCCCTCGATCGCGGCCGCTACGCCAGCGACGCTGCGCTGCTCATCCAAGCGGGCCTGCGCTCGCTCGGTCTTGAGGACGTTCAAGATCGCGGCCAAGGTGTCGATCTGCTCGTCGTCGAGATCGAGCTTGTGCGCCATGTAGCGAAGTGGCCGGCGAACCCCGAAGGCCGACGCGTGATAGGCAGAACGCCGTTGCGAATGCGTGTGCCGTCGCCAACTGGCTCTACCGCAGGCCGAGACCCACTCTTCGCCGCCATGATCTTCCCGGGCACGCTTCCATCGGTAATAGAAACTGGGATGCATTTTAGACTCCTATCGGCCCGAGGCGATTCGCTCCCGGGCGGGAAAAAGGCGGGCCGATGCCACGCCTCCAAAGAAGGTACGGATCGAAGGCTCAGTTGGCAAGCGCGAAAATGGTGACCTTCCCGTCAGGCCGGTCTTTCCAAGAGCTCCAGACCATGAGACCCTCGCGACGTTCAAAGCTTCGGAAAGGAGCGCGTCGTGAACTCACTCGAATGGCTCGCAGCGACCGCCTTGATGACGGCGCTCTTCTGGGTTCCTTACATTCTCGAGCGAATGATGGCACTCGGTATCATGGGTGCGCTTCAACCCGTGGATCCCGAGCAGATGCTCAAGCAGGCGTTGTGGGCGCAGCGCGCCAGGCGAGCGCACTACAACGCCATCGAGAACCTCGCGGTCTTCGCAACCCTAGTGCTGGTCGCGCAAGCGATGGACAAGGCTGGCGATTCCCAAGTGCTCCTCGCGACTCAGGTGTATTTCTGGGCGCGCCTCGTCCACTTTCCGGCACTCACGTTTGGAATCACCGGAGTTCGCACCCTTGCCTTCCTCGCCGCCTTCGCCGCCCAGATCATCGTGGCGCTGAGGATCTTCGCCGGCTGAGGGGATCGGTCGATCGCGGCCATTTGACGATGGATCGCGCGCTCTTGGGCCTATGAAGAACCACTGCCCTCGGCCGCTCGAGGCCCAAAGTCCTTGCGGGCGAACTCAGGGGCCCTACGTGACCCCAATAGGGTTACCCTGGGAATCCGCCGCAACCCATGCCGCTATTTTCCATTCGCCGCGAAGACTACCGAAATCTGGCGGTGGGGTTCGTCAGCTTGCTGGTCATCATGACGGCGCATGCCATCCTCGAGACGGCCCGCGACGCGCTTTTCCTCGCCAGCCTCCCGGCGACGGAGCTGCCCTGGGCCTACTTGGCGATCGCGGTGCTGGCGACCATCGCGCTGCGGCTGCAGCAGCGCCTACTTCCAAACGTTCGCGATCGACGTGTTCTCCTATCGATTTGCTTGCTCGCCAGCGCGCTCGTAACGCTCGGGTTTTGGTTCTTGATAAACAGTATCGGCCCTTGGTCCCTGCTCGCGTTCTATGCTTGGACCGGGCTGCTGATCACTGTCGTTCTGATTCAGTACTGGTTGCTCCTCGCCGATTCCGTCACCGTCACGCAAGCCAAGCGAATTTTCCCTCCAATTGCGGCTGGCGGTGTGGTGGGCGCGATCCTCGGAGCCTTCATTTCTGACGTCCTTCTGCGGGTGATCGATCCACATGGGCTCTTACTAGCAGGCGCGACGGTGTTGGCGGTTGGCGCCGTGACTCCTTTCCTATGGAAGACGCAAGGCGGCAGCACACACGCGTTCGACACGCTCGACACCGAGGAGCATTTCTCGATCCGGTGGCTTCTCAAAGACAACTATCTTGCAAAGCTGCTCGTGCTGGTCTTGATCGGCACAGTAACACTTACCGTCGTCGACTACGTCTTCAAGAGCGTGGTTGCCGATTACATCGGCGCCGCCGAGCTCGGCACCTTCTTCGCGCGCTTCTACCTGGGTCTGAACTCGATCGCCCTCGTCATACAGCTCGTCGGGGCGGGGTGGATGCTTCGGACCTTTGGCGTCCACCGGAGCGCAGCCGCCCTTCCGCTGCTCCTGTTCGCAGGCGTGCTCGGATTGGTCGTCGGCCCAGTTCTGATCGGGGTGATCGTCCTCAAGACGATGGACGGGTCGCTGCGGCATTCGCTCTATCGCACCGCAGTCGAGGTCCTCTACCTGCCTCTCGGAAGCGCACGGCGTGAACGCGCCAAGTCTCTCATCGAGGGCTTTGGACAACGCGGAGGACAGGCCCTCGGATCTTTGCTGATCTTGGGAGCGGTTGCGGTGGGCCTCTCGACCACGCAGATCGGATACACGCTCTTGCTGCCAATCGGGCTTTGGCTGCTTGCAATATTTAAGACGCAAGAGCAGTACGCGGAGTTGTTTCGGTCAAGGCTTCGCGAAGGCGCGGTGGAGACTCGGCTAGAGCTCGAGGAGCTCGACCTTCATTCGCTCGAAGCCTTACTGGGCGCGCTCAACAGCCCGCATGATAAGGAGGTCCTTGCCGCGATCGATCTATTCGATACCCACGGCAAGACCCATCTGCTTCCCGTTTTGGTGCTGTATCACCCGTCCAAGGACGTCCGCCTTCGCGCTCTGGAGGGCTTTGCCGAAGCGCGAGATCCGCGATTCGCGCGAATCGCGCATTGGATGCTCAAAGACGAGGACTGCGAGGTGCGGGCAGCCGCCTTGCGCGCACTGACCGTTGTCGAGCCGGACCGTACCCTGCTGACCGAGCGGCTGAGGGACGAGGCGCCGATCGTGGAAGCCACTGCTCTCATTGGATTGATGTCGCTGAGGGATACCGGAGATGACGACCTTCACCTTCGAAATGAGCTCGCCGAACAAGTTCGGAATGGCAGCTCCGAAACGCGTGCGGCGCTTGCCAGAGCCATTCGCCACCAAAGAGAATCGATGTTCCATGACACGCTGATCGAGCTCGCGAAGGCGCCCGACGACATGGTCAGGCTCGAAAGCACGCGCGCGATGGCAGACAACCCGGATCCGGCCTACCTGCCATATCTGCTGCCGTGCTTGGGGCAGCCCTCCTTGAGGTCCGCGGCCCGCGATGCGATAGTCGCGATCGGTCCCATCGCGTTAGAGTATCTGGACGCCGCGATGGATGACGAGACCGTTCCACGCAAGGTGCGACGCCACCTTCCGCGCACGATCAGCCGCTTCGATACGGTGAGAGCAGCGAAGATCTTGTTGAAACACCTCGAGAAGGAGCAGGACGGTGCCGTGCGCTTCAAGATCCTTCGCGGTCTCGGTCGACTGCGCGCGAGTCATCCGTCGATGCGACTGGATCACAAGCTCCTCGAGCGGCAGCTCCACCAGATCCTGGCGCGTGCCATTCAAATTCTTCGGTGGCGGGTGGCACTCGAAACGCGCTCGGTACCCGAGACGGCGAGCGGGGAGCTCCTTCGGCTCACCCTACACGAGAAGGAGAGCTCGACCCTAGAGCGCGCCTTTAGGCTGCTCGGGCTCCTTCATCCTGCGGAAGACTTCGCGCTTGTCTGGCGGGGTCTCGGCAGCCACAATGCTCGCGTTCGCGCCGCCAGTCGCGAGGTGCTCGAAGCGACCCTTTCCGGCCGAATCCGGGATGCCGTCTTGGCTCTCGTCGATGACGCAGCTCCGACGACCCGTGCCGAATTGGCGGCCTCGGCTCTCGGGATCGCAACCCCGCCTGTAACGTACGAGGAGGCGCTTCGCGCGATGCTCGAGGACCGAAGTGAGCCGGTCCGGTGCATCACGGCTCACCAGATCGCTGAGCTCTCGATGCACTCTCTGACCGCCGAGCTCGAGCGCGCTTGGCCGGCAGAAAAGGGGCTGGTCCGAGACGCTATCCAGCGAGCGCTTCAGATTCTGCGCGAAGGCGCACCCCAGCAGGAGGTCGGTAGCGTTGCCTAAACACGCCATCCAACAACTCGGAATGGACGCTTTTGAGCGTTTCCTTTTTCTCCGCACCATGCCGGGAATGGATCAGCTACCCCCGGAGGTGGCGCGCGTGATCGCTGCGCACACCCACGAGCGATATTCTCCCGCAGGCTCTTACCTATACCGTGAAGGCGAGCCCGCCATCCACGTCCAGTACGTCGTTCGAGGTTCGGTGGAGATTCGACGCAACGAAGAGGCGATACGCACGATGGGCCCAAGAACGGTGGTCGGCGGCGTCAGCGCCTTGGCTGGCGACCAGCAAGGGTACGACGGCGTGGCGTTGGAGGACACCGTCACACTCCAGATCGCAACGGACGACGTGCAAGAGATCTTCGAGGACCACTTCGCCCTGTTAAGGAGCGTCCTGCAGGGCACAAGCCGTGAAGTGATCGCCGCACTCAAGCAGCTCGGCCCAGGGGCCGGCTTCGCGCCCATCGGGCCGCCGATGACGTGCCCTGATCGTACCTTTGATCTGGTCGAGAAGATGGCGTTCTTGCGAAAGACGATTGCGTTCCGCGACGCCCAGATCGACGCGATTGCAGAACTGGCTTCGGACGTCAGTGAAGTACGGCTCCAACAGGGCGAACATCTATGGGAAATCGGCGACCAGAGCGGGCATTTTTTGTTGCCGCTTTGCGGAACCGTCGAGTGCCACGCGCAGAACCCCGAACAACACTTCGTCTTGGGACCCGGGGATACGGTCGGATGCATGGACGCACTCGCCGGGGAGCCCCGCTGGTTTCGGGCAAGGGTCGGCAGTCGACTCGTGGCGCTCAGGGTCGACGTGGACGTCCTCTACGACGTACTTGAAGACAACTTTCGAATGGCGATGTCCTTGCTACGCGGAATGGCAGTCGGAATGTTGCGGCTTTACGACCTCAAGGGCGGGGTGAGTCCCGATCAATCAATGCCCAGTGCGAACATTTCGAGCGACCGCGGGTAGTACTGGTCACGGCCGCTCGGGGTGCGCAGCTTGTACGGCCGTTGGAGCCCGACGATCGCGTAGCGGCCTTCGCCGAACTGATACAAGTGCACCCGTGCAGGACGGGACTTGTCGTCTTCGCGGCCGTTGAGGCCGGTCACGTCGATGATGAGGTACGCCGGGTCATCGAGCGACGCCCAGTCGATGTCCGGGAGACCCACGCAGACCGCGTCGTTCGAGCCTCGCCGCGGCGCGCCGACCTCGACCTCACGGAGCTTCCGGCGCCGTACGTGTCGCCAACCGTGCTTGGAATACAATCGGGTGTCAGGATTTACGATACCGGCCTCCACCGAGAGATCTCGCAGGCAAAGCTCCGTTCCCCGCTCCCCCTCATGCAGTGTTGGTTCGGCCAAAGGCGATAGGTTGCGAAACCAACGGCGAAGGATCTTCTCGCGACGCGCGAGCACGATCCGGGTCAGCTCAGACTCGACGAGAGGGTCGCTCAACCTTGCTTGCGCGATTGCCGCCTTGATGGCCTCAGGAGTCAGTTTGGCGACAATCCTCGCCATCCAGGCCTTATCGCGCTCGGTCGCCCGAATGAAAGCAGGGTTCTGATAGCCCGTTCGGTACTTGTCGGGCTCGAACGTCTCGACGTTGTAGTAACCGAGGGTTTTGCCAGTTGGCCCGAGCTCGTTGTCCCGCCACGCCCTGGGTACGCCCCCGAAGGTGACCAGGTCCTGCAAGACATGGGGCATGTCGAAGTAGTACGTGTGGCCGTGCCGCTCGGACATTCCCCGGATAGCCCACATGCTCCCAAACGAATCCCCGAAATCGATGTAGTGGTGACGCACGTAGCCTCGGCCCTGTTTGTCGGTGGCGACCCACATCGAAAGCGTGTTCTGCTCGCGTGAATCGAAGTGATTCACCCAAGAGGCCAGCACGTAGGCGCCCCGAAGCTCGCGCCTGTCGTCGTGGGGAACGATGTCGTTCGCGTCGTCGTCACGGACCAATTCGTAGCGCCACGGGCCAAGCGGCTTGCCTGGAAGAAAGGCGCTCGCGGCGGCTCGCCAGGTCCCATCCGGCTGCGGGGTCAGCGCCTCGAATATCGGGTCGAGGCGATCCCAGGTGAGGGGCACTTTAGTCCCGAAAACAGTGGCGGTCGCGTCCTCTCCTATCTGCAGGATATCCTTACGAAAGAAGGTGATCTGATTGCACGGCGTTTCGTAACCCGCCGCCCAATAAAAAATGGAGCCGATGACGTCGGCCGCCGTCGCTCGCTCGGGCTGGCTGGCATCGTCGAATTTGAGCAGGAAAGCTCGACCTTGTTGGTCTTCGATGATGAACCCGGGATTGGCGCCATCGGGCTTGGCGCTCGTGATCGTCCAAGGATCCGACGGATCGAGGGATGTTTCGTCGCACGCCCCCCGCGCGATGCGTTCGGGTGAGAGGCGCTGACGGCTGAGTCGATTCGTGAACCAACTCGAATCGGGCACCTCGTCCATCGAGTTGACGTTGACGGCTTCTCCTCCCGGGTCGACCGCGAAGACCCTAGCGGCCGGCCGAAAGATCATGTTGTCCGCGGCATCCCAGGCAAACGGCGAGAAGTACACCTCGGGAACAGGAGTGAACGGCTCGAAATCGCCCTCGTCCCGCCACATCGGTCCGTCGGCGGAGTAACGGCGCACCTGCCGAGCACAGCCGATGCCGTCCGCCGCTAGTAGGAAGAGAGCGACAGCCGCCCCCATTCTTTCGTTGGATCTAGTAGTCACGACTCACTCCCAAGAGGACGCGAACGGAGGTCACGCTTGGTCCCTGCGCGAACGTTTCGGTGCCACCACCCGCCATGAACTCGAAGTACGTTTTCTCGGCGCCGTGCGCCTGAATGCCCCCACCGAAAGACATCCGAAGATCCTCAAACGCAAAATTCGACAGGTGCCCGTCGAACACATTGCCGACGGCGAAGTGGATTTTGCCGTCCAGGCGAAGCCAGATCGGCCAGGTGAACTGGAAGTTCAGTACAGAAGCGCTATCTCCGGCGAGGACGCGCCCCACGAAAGCAGGCATTGGCCCATTGCCACTGACCGCTGGAACTTCCGTAAAGGGAACCTCTCCTCGCAGCCCATCGGAGAATATCACTATCGCCCCGAGGCTGAGCGTGTGGTTGTGCCCGCTGACATCGAGGAACCCGCGAACGCCGGCTCCGTAGACGATCCAGCTTGAGCTCGTGTTGCCGAGAACCGGGTCGAGACCGAGATTGAAACCGGTCGAGACCCGAACTCCCGACCCCGGCGAAGGGCGCGGTTGTCGCGAATCGTAGGCGATCCGTGCGTCGAGATACCATGCGGAGTAGCCCTGGGGGTATGCCGGCGGAAGAGAGCTGATGTTGCCTTCTTCGACGAGGTCCGGAATCGTCGTCCCGCTTACGTCGTCCCCGAAGACGCGATACCGATAGCCGGTATCGAGTGAGATGCTTCCGCGCCGAAACGGCTCCACGGTGTAGTTGACTCCGACGTCGTAGCCGACCCAGTTGTAGCGCGACTCATTGTCCTTGCTGGCCTCGCTACCCAAGCCGAAGAACAAACCGTCGGCGCGACGACTCGCGCCCACGCTGAGGGCGCCGCTCCACTTCTTGCCCGGCGGGCTCCACGTGATCCCGATATCGCCCGAAACGAAATCGATTCCGCCAAAAAGGGCGCCCGCGCTTAGTGTCGTATGCTTGACTGGAATGTCGCCGAAGCTGCTGACGACGCCGATGTTCGCCCGAAGACCAAGGTCGAAAGAGAAGACGGGAAATATGATGTACTGCTGCTTTTCGCCGAACCGAAACGCGTCGATGACCCTGGCGGGTATCTCTTTCTCCTCAGCCTTCGTGATGCCGCCGCCGAGGCCTTGGCGTAGAATTCCTTCGGTCACGAGATACACCGGAAAGAGGATGAATCTAGGTATCCACAGAGCCCCCTCTTTCGTAACGGGGTTACTGTCCTGGCCGCTGTAATTGGGCAGGTCGCGCTTGGGCGGCTCCTGCTCGGGGAGCGTGTAGAACATGTATCCGTTGCGGGTTTCCCAATCGGCCTGCTTTCTGGCCCATTCTTCGTCGGGGTCCTCTGCTTTGGATCGGCGTGGCCAAGAGTTTGCGGCCGTCGCACACGCGAGTGCCAGCGCGACCCAATGCCATCCCCGAGCTCTCATCTACGGAGCACCCGGTGAAGGCGAATGAGACAACCGGCGGTTCGGAGGCTACCTTCTGGCTCGGTGACGATCATCCGTCGAGTTGCGTGTTTAGGGTTTGTTGCCTCGATCGTGCACGGGGGAGCCGCGATCGCTCAGGGGTATCCCGACTCTGATAACTCGTCCGAGGCTGTGCAGGTCTCGGACCCGCGCTCCATAAGTACCACGCATCGCCTGGAGTGGCACTGGAAACAAGTGCATTGGGGAGAGCTCGTCGCGACGGCCAACCTCACGGTTGGTGCGATCGTGGTAAGTCAGGTCGCGGACCCGCCGGCGCGCTGGACGCGGGTCAATGCGTTCGACAATTGGTTCCGTGATCGGCTTAAAGCCGAAGGCGCGACTCAGCGCAGGATCGACCGCGCTAGTGACGCGCTTGCGCTCACCTTGATCGGTTTTCCCGTCTTAGTGGACTCCGTCGGCGTGGCCCTCATCGGCGACAAGAATCGTGAAGTCGCCGGACAGCTCCTAGCGATTCAAGCCCAGGCGTTTGCGATGACAGGCTTCCTCACGACTGCCACCAAGGCCGCTACGGGTAGAGAGCGCCCATACGCCCAGGAACAAGGTTGCGCCGAGTTCAACCTGGACTGCGGCCGTGATGCCAACAAGTCCTATTTTAGTGGGCACACCTCATTCGCATTCACCGGTGCGGGGTTGACTTGCGTGGCGCACAAGCACCTGAGGTTGTTCGGGCGTGTGGGCGATCCGCTGGCGTGCGCGACCGCTCTCACTTTGGCTTCCGCGACGGCCATCTTTCGGGTCTCGGCGAACGCGCACTGGGCAACCGGCGTCCTCACTGGCGCTGGAGTAGGCCTCTTTTCTGGCTGGCTCATGCCATGGCTGCTGCACTTTCGACATGACACTTCGGAGCCACACGATGGTCCTATGCGTGCTCACAGATTCCTATCCCCTTACGGTAGCCGTCACGAGCTCGGGTTGAGCCTTGCTGGTGCGTTCTGAGCTCGCGACAGGTAACCCAGATAGGCGAGCCATACCCAGGCGCTGCCTAGGGTCCAGCCTCCAATGACATCGCTCGGGTAGTGCACACCGAGGTACACGCGCGTAATGCCCATGAGCGGAACCATGACGAAGGCAAGCGCGATCAATGCACGCTTCAAACGAGGACGACCGAGCTGCGCGGCTATGAGTGCGAGCGATGTGTAGAACACCATTGCGCTCAGGGCGTGCCCGCTTGGAAACGAGAAGCTGTCCGGGTTGGTGATCGGTGTGACCACTTCGATAGGCGGGCGCGGTCGGGCAAACATGGCTTTGAAGCTTGGCGTGAGGATTGCGCTCCCCAGGTTCACGACGAACAAGAAGGCGGCCTCCTTCCAATGCCCACGGATTGAAAGCCAGGCCGCCACCAGAATCGTGAACACGATGGTGATGGATCCCTTTCCAACCGCCGTGATCGCGAGCATCACTTCGGTTACATGAGGGCTTCGGACCAATTCGAGGGCTTGCAGCATTTTCGCGTCGAGTCCGATCGGGCCGGGTCCGACCCAGATCGCCGTGACCGCGAAGATCAAGATGGCCGCGACGACGATCAAGGCCGGCCATAATAGGGCGTGACGGCGTGATGCGCGCGCCACTACGAACCTGCTTGCTGTCGATAGCGGCGAAGGACCATGACGGCCACGGCCATCCATACGAAAATGATCACGACGTTGACCCGTGCGAACTCCGTAGAGCCAAAGGCAAGTTGGTGCGTTCCGAGATAGACGAGACCCGCGGCGATCACATCGCCTATGCGAACGAAAAAGGTGTCCACGGCTTGCTTTGCCTGGAACTTCTCATCATGACTCGTCGGGAGCCAAAGTATCGCCTTGGCGGTGTTCATGATCGAGTAGTCGGTTGCGTTCTCGGCCGTCTTGAAAACGCGAAATGCCCCGAAACCGAGTCCCATTGCGATCCAGCCATAGGTGCCAAAAGCGACGATCGGCAGGGCAAACAATACGCCGGCGATGCCGAGGTACTTGACGATGCGCGACACGACGAGCGCCTGCAGAATGACACCGACGACGTTCACCCAGAAGAAGAAATTTCCGTAGAAGATACCGAAGAAACGCCCCATGAACTCGGCAGCGTTCAGATCGGGCTCGGCTTCCAGTGCCAGGGCGAGAGCGGCGTTGGCGCGATCCTCGGCGAAGGCGCTCAGCAGATACTCGCCCGTGCTGTTGACGACGTTGAGGAGCACTAGAAGCGCTGCGATCAGGGTCAGGTAGCGGTTGCGAAAGACGAGCGCGAAGCCACCCAAGATTGAACGCTTGCGTTGTGCGTTGGCCTCACGCTCTTGCGGTACTCCATCTGGGCGGGACAGGATTATCTTATAGAGGACAATGTGCACTAACAGGAGTCCGGCCGACACCTGCATGAGCACAGGAGGCGAGAGGCCCGCTTGGAAAAGCCCGCCCGCGATACGCGCCCCGACCGGTGCGCCCATCGTCGCCCCCAAGGCAATCAACGGAAACAAGCGTTCGCCAGAAGGGACCGAGTAGATGTCGTTCGCGAACGACCAAAATTGCGCAATGATGGCGACGTTGAAAATCCCAACCCACACGAAGAACGCAAAGCCGAGCATGGGTATCTCCGCTCGATACCCGACGAAGAAGGCCTCGATACAGAGCACGAAGAAAAGCGTGACACCGAAGATGAGCTTTCGCGTTTCCGTGCGCGACGCAAAGTAGCTGTAGACTGGCACCGCCACCATCAAGACGAGAGCCTGGCAAGCAGCTGCGTATGCCTTGAGCTCTGCGCCCCCAGTCGTCAGGATCAACGGCTCCCGGACCGTCTTGATCACGTAGTATGCAACCAGAACGACAAAGACGTTGAGCGTCATGAACACGACAGTTACGCCCTCGCTCCGGTGTACGTCGCCAAAAAGCCGGAGCGCCTTGTCGAGCGGAGTCAGCGAGGGCCGAGGCCCATTATTTTCGGGGGAAGCCATGCCGCACTAAGCCGCGCCGTCCGTCGCTCCTCGAGTGCCGGAAACTACTAGAGCCACCGATTGGATTCGAACCAACGACCTACGGTTTACGAAACCCAAGGTGCACTCAATGTTTTCAAGAGGTTAGGGTGCCTGTTGACCAATCGTGTCCGTTGGAGCGCATCGAGGAGCTGATCGAAGAGTTAGCGAAACTCATCATTCGTTGTCCGAAGTGTCGGAAATGCCCCACCGAGCAATGACCGGAGGCCTAAGGCCCGGGAACGACTTCGACCGAGCCGGCATCACAGCCAGCGCCCTGTGGGCGGGGGACCAGTCGCTGATCGTCTGCAGGTTCAACGGGGTACACGTTCGCGCACTCTTCCAAGGGGATCAGGTCGATGATGCTATCACCTGCTGGAAGATGTGTCTTGGTTTCGCCCCCGTTGTCTTGAAGGGGGCCGAGGCTGAGCCGCCCACTCGTCGTGTTGGGCTCGTCGCTCGATTCGATCAAACCGCAGCTGTCACCCGGGCTTTCGACGTTGTAGCCGCGCGACTCGAACACGACGGCGTCGCCTTGCGCGACGCACTCGCCGCTCAAGACGTTGCCGGCCAAGCGTAGCGTAGGCATCTCGCCGCTGGCCACGAGCGCGCTACCGAGAGGCGCGGTGTTGTCGGCAACGGTGTTCTGGGCGAGGTAGATCGTCGACGCCCCGAGCGTGGTGCCGCCGAGGTAGAGAGCCCCGCCTTCCTCGCTCGCGGCATTCCCCGAGAAGGTGCTGTTCCAGGCGGCCGTCCTCAGCGCGATGCTGTAAATGCCTCCCCCGCGTTGGGCGGTGTTGTTGGAGATCGTGCTGTACGCTACCTCGAGGAGAACGAGATTCGAGATCCAAAGATCACCTCCGAATCGACCCGCATCGAACGCGTAGATTCCGCCTCCCTCCTCGGCGGTGTTCCCATCGACAGTCGTCGAAAACATGATCAGCGAGCCGGCGTTGAACACACCGCCGCCGCGAAAGCCTTCGTTGTCGGAGACGACGCTGCGCACGATCACGAGGTCACCCGAATTGCCGATGCCGCCAAAGCCCACGTTGCCCGAGATGGTCGTATCCGCCACGAAAAGCTCCCCGAAGTTGTCAATGCCGCCTCCGATGTTGTCCGTGATGAAGCTCTCGCGGATCGTGAGATCGTCGCCTTGACAGGTCACGCCACCACCGATTACGGCTTCGTTTCGGGAAATCGTGCTGCCGACGATCTCCAGCACCCCATCGAAGCTGTAGATTCCCCCGCCAATCTGTTCCGACGACCTGTTGTCGACGATACTGCAACCCTCGACAAACAGATCGCTTTCGAAGTTACGGATCCCAGCACCGCCGCCCTCGGTGTAGCCCCGCTGGATGGTCATGTTACGGAAGACCGCGCGACCGGCGCGCAGCAGGCTGAAGACCGTGTGGTCCTCGTCGCCATCGACGATGAGATTCCCCTCGCCGTCGAGGATCACATCGTTCTCGATATCGATGGTGGCTTCGGTCGTGACGACGGTCGGCTCGTCGCAGGCGAAGGTATGCGGGCCGCCTCCAACGGTGATCGCGTCTCGGATACCCTGCTCCGTGCAGGGCCACACCTTGAGGTCGATGCCGCCAGCGCCACCAGTACCACTCGTTCCTCCGAACCCTCCGACGCCTCCGCCTCCAGCGCCGCCGTTTGCTCCCGTCGAGTCCCCGCAGCCCGCGAGAAGGAAGAGACCGATGAAAACCGCAAGTCGCATCAGGGAGCTCCTTCCATGCCGAGGTACGAACCGTCGTCGTCGTAGTAGAGGAAGGTGTTCGCGAACCCAACCCCGCCCCAGGTGTCTGTCTCCCGCGCGCATCGATGTGACTGGAACACTCGAAGCAGCCCTTCCTCGCCGAGTCGCACGGACATGCCTGCTTGCCCGAACCGCCGGATTGCGTCGTGAACGAGGTCCCTCGAATCAAAAGGGATCATCGGTTCGGTCGGAACGCATTGCACCGTCCCAAGCTCTTGATACGGCCGGAGATCGCCGGACGCGTAGACGGTGACCGAGCGGAAGAGAGCGTCGGGAAGCTCGATCTGTCCGGGAACGAAGTAGCGAAGAAACCACGACTCCGCTTCACCGTCTGGGTTGACCGTCTCGTCAGCTCCGCCGACAGCTCTCCATAGGAGAGCCTCGCTCGGCATCGAGCCTCGGGCCCGCCGCTCGGCCTCGCGCAGATCGATGCGCTCGACACCAGGGTCACAAAAGTCGCCGGTGGGGTCGTACTCGTCGCTGCAGAAGCTCGGGTCACTCTCGCCGTCCGAACCGCATCCGGTCGAAGGCGCGCCAAGCAAGGCGACCGCGGCGATGACGAGGACAACTCGCCGGGCGCGCACAAAAAGGAGCGACGCCAGTATCGCTGCTAGCCAGATTCCGTTCGGGGCCCGTGTCGTCGATGCCGCAGAACAGCCGCCACCAGCTCCGTCAATCGCCTCCGGCGCGTTCTCGTAGATCCAGTCCGTGTAGCCGGGAAGGGACGTGTAGATCGCTCCGGCGCCGCAGATTGGCTCTTCCGCATCCAGGCGAGTCCTCGAGGCAACGCCGGCCGCAAAAGACTCGTTTCCTCGTTGAACGTAGAGCGGGCCGCCAGAGTCGCCGGAGCAGACGCCACTTCGATTCGTGCCTTCAGCGGTCAGGACTTCTTGATCGGTCACCTGTTCGATCGGAGTATCCGTCTCGTTGAGTAGGGAAGAGTAGTGCTGCTGGTTCAGCAGGCCTTCGTCCTCGACCGGTGCGCGGAGCCCATATCCATGCGCCGTTCCAAGCCCTCCAACGAGATCATCGCTGCCGGGAAGAAGCCGCGCCGGATTCAGGACCGTGACGGGGGCCTCCAGTAGAAGCAGCGCGATGTCGTGCAGGTCCGTCGCCAGCCCCGGCTTCTCGCAGACGAACTCGTCTTCATTGCGCGGCTCACATGCGCCTGAATCGAGGACGTAGAACCACTGATCGGAGGACAGGTAGCCCTCGTGGACAACCAGCTCGCGTACCGCCGTGATCTCGCTTGCCCACACGTCATCGAGGGTTCGCGCGCCGGCGGCGACATAGAGGGAGCCCGCCGGTAGTGGCTCAGGCTCGCAGACGTAGCACCTGGAGGTATCATCCTCGCCGAACCCGCAGGGCACGTACCCACAGACATCCGCACAATGCGCAGCGGTGACTGCCACGCTCGGCGCAATCAAGACAGCGGAGCAACGGAAGTGGGTCCACAAGGTCCTCCGCGGCAGGTCGTCAGGTGTTTCCGCCTCCGGCGCGAAGAGCAAGGCGACCGTCCCACGCAGCTCTCCCGCCTCCGTCGGGCTGCCGTTCACGATGTAGTCGCTGCGCGAGTCAACCTCGTCGGCGCGCGCCGGTTGGCCCGCGACGAGCACTGACAAGAAGCTGAGCACTGCGAGAAGATGGCGGTCCACTGAGTTCTTCATGCTGCCCGGCCGAAGTCAGTCAAAGAAGAGCTTGTCACAGCAGCAAACCTAACGCCAACGTAAGGCAATATCGGCTCTGCGCGTGTGGGCACCCGAGCATCTCGGATAATCTTTCCGGCGGACTCTCGGCGCCCCAGAGCCTCCGGCAAAGCCGGACCGATTCACTTCGAACCTTAGTGTCGTCGTCGCCGAGCGTGCGAATAAGCCGAAGGCGTTGAGCACATCGATCAAGCGCGGAGCGACGAACGCCAAGGAGTTCGCGCTCAGCGCTTGCAGTTTTGTTAAACAAAACTCTTCCTTGCCCGAACAAGTTCGGTCCCATCCTGACCAATGTTGTCTCTTTCTGTCACACGCTTTGCACTGGGAGTCACAGACTGACCAATCCTCTGGGGGAGCAGCGCGCGGAAAAAAATCGCGATCTCGCGCAACTTATCGGGGGTCAAAACCAATAACTAGGGTGAGGCAATCACTTTGGCCCGGATCATCGGTGAAACAATCAGCTCAAACGAGGATATTTCGTCTCAGCTAGTCGTGTCTGATCGCCGATTCACGCTTCCCGAAATTGCGAGGGCCGCCCGTCGATGGCTTGCTCCTGAGCCGCTGGAGAAGTTGCTGCAAGAGCTGAAGGGGGAAGAGGCGAATGAACCGAAGCTAGCCCCTGCTCGAGCCACGGACCGAGAGCGTAGCCGGGCCTATGAGAAGTTGCGTTCCCTGGGTAAGCTCCGCCGATGAGGGTTCGAAGAAACACAGAGTGCGCCCTGGGTACGATCACCCCGATTACCACGGGGAAGGGAATCCGCTACCGACTGCGCGCGACGATCGACGGAAAGCGGGAGTCTCTCGGGTGCTTTGACACGATCGACGAAGCGCGAGCTCAGTCGCAGGCCTACTACGAGCTTCTGCATGATCATTCCAAGAGCCTCAGCGTTGCGGCTTGGGGAAGGCAGTGGTTGGACGATCGTGAGGGAAGGGGGACGCACCGAAGCGTCAAGGACACCCGCGCACTGTGGGATCGACATATCTTCCCCTCGGGTGTCGCCCCGCTCACACTCCGCTCGGTCAAGCAACGACACGTCCAAGAGTGGTTGCGGGAGCTCGTCACGCAACGCGCGACCCACGGGCCGCGCAAAGGCAAGCCACTCGCCGAGCAGACACTGAGGAACGCGCTCAATGCCCTCTCTTCGGCTTTCTCCGACGCGGTCGCGGCCGGTAGGGCTAGCGGAAATCCTTGCAAAGGTGTGCGTGTGCCGCGTCAGGCGAGAACCGACGATGATTGGACCTATCTCACTAACGACGAGATTCGTGCGGTGTTCGATCTTCCCCACCTCCCCGCCAAGCAGCGCACCGCGTTGACGGTCGCCATCTATGCGGGAATGAGAGCCGGGGAGATCTGGGGCCTCCGCTGGGAGGATGTCGACTTCGACGAGCGGGAGATCCTCGTGCGCTACTCCTTCGATGGGCCTACAAAAGGCGGGAAGGTTCGTCGCATCCCGATGCTGCCGCCTGTCCTCGAGGAGCTGGCGCGCTGGAGGCGCAGAGACGACGTCACCCGGGCGGCAGGCCTCGTCTTTCACGCCCGAGACGGAGCCATGCACACGAAGGGGTATGACGCGCAGTGGGCCAAGAAATGGCGTTCCGCGGCGGCAATCCGAGCGGACGTGCGTTTCCATGACCTCCGGCATACCTGTGCAAGCCACCTGATCATGGGGACGTGGGGTAGAGCGTGGCGACTCGAAGAAGTCCAGGTGGTGCTCGGGCATACGAGTCGAACGACGACTGAGCGGTACGCGCGCCTTGCCCCGGACTCCATTCGGCGCGTGGCCAATGAGGCGGTCGAGCAGTGGTCAGACGACTCGAAAGTAGCTCCCGGATTGGTCAACGATTGGTCAACGCCAAATTCGCCATACATCCAAGTGCCCGAAACTACAGAGCCACCGATTGGATTCGAACCAACGACCTACGGTTTACGAAACCGTTGCTCTACCAACTGAGCTACGGTGGCAGTTCTGCGCACTCCGGATGGAGCGGCGAGGCTGGTAGCGTGAGCGGGGAGGGCTGTCAATCCCCCCGGGCAGCGTGGGGGCTCAGAGATCGTCGTCGTCGTCGTCTACGACGAGCTCTTCGTCCTCTTCCTCATCGTCGGACTCTTCGTCCTCGTTGTCGTCCGTCTCCGGGGCGGTGTACTTGAGATCTACGTCTGCATCCGAGAGCTGTGCCTCGAGCAGCTCGAGTAGCTCGTCGAAGTCTTCACCAGACCATTCATCGAGGATTTCCGAAATGAAGTCGTAAAAGTCAACGCTATCGATGCGACGCTCGATTTCCTCGACGTCGTCATCTGAAAAGGCGCTGACGAGGTCTTCACGCAAGGAGTCGATTTCGCCGTCTTCGATCGCGTCGGCGACCGAAAGGCGTAGCTGCCGCATCACGCGCTTGCTGAGAAAGATCTCCATCAGAAAACCTCTAAGCGGTCCGAATCGGCGCTACTATAAGAGAGGCCTGGGGCCTGTCAATCTTGTCGAGAAGCATCGTCCCCATCTATGCTACGGCCGTGCCAATGCGATCCCTCGTCGTATGCGTGTGGGCCTTATGGCTCGTATCACCCGGGTCCGTCCAGGCGGATTCGACAGAAATCCCAGGGGCGGCTCCAGAGGGCACGCCTTCCTTCACTCTCGGGGTCGAGACCGGCTTGGTAATTCCAGTGGCCCACAAACCACTGTGCCCTGGCGGTTTCGAATGCCTCTTCGGGGTCGGATGGGCCTTTGGCTTCCCTTTCTCCTATCGGTTGGCCAAAGGCACCGGACTTGGCGCTGGTTACGAGTTCTGGGTTCAGAACGGCAACGGCGTCTACGAGGCGACGATCGCTCAGGCGTTCACGGCGCTCTTGAGGCAGAGTTTTCTTCTTAATCGGTCGGTTCATCCAGTGCTTCGTCTGCGTGCGGGCTTTCTGATGCTAGGGCCTTCGTTTCGCGTCGCCACGATCGGCGCCACCGCCGAGGTTGCCGTTGGCGGGGAGGCGGAGCTCACGCCGACCACGCTTTTCACCTTCCTGCTCGGGGGCCAGATCCTTCGCACGCGCGCCTTCACCACCCAGGCAGATGGAGCCCGCCGTTCGGTCGCGGGTGGGGTGGACGCGGCCCTCATCCTGCGTGTCGGTATCGTCTTCTTGCTTTAAACCCCCTCGATCTCCGTGAATTCCTCGCCTCGGGCGGTGGAGTTTTCGACACCGCCGCTGTAGGCTGTATCGTTATAGTGTCTCTGTGGGGTCAGAGGATGCGCAGGCGGGGAATGGATGAGCGGCGACGCACACCGTAACGGGAACGATCAGGCCGAAGTTAGGGAGGCGCCCGAAACGCTTGCTCCGGCTCCGGGCGAAGAGAGCTGGAACCGCCCTCGACGAACGACGCCAGGGCCGACCCCCAAAGGCATCCACTTCAAGGTGTTCGGCAAGACCCATGTCGGGCTCATCCGCGAGCACAACGAAGACAACTTCATGGTGGCGGACCTGAGCTCGGACGCCGGACCGCTCGAAGGAGAAGACGAGTTCGAGGGGGCGGTATCGGACCGTGGCATCGCTCTCGCGGTTTGCGATGGGATGGGCGGTGCCGCCGCAGGTGAAGTCGCAAGTCACATGGCGGTCGATGCCCTATTCGAGGTGCTTCGCGGCGATACCGCCGCCGAAGACCGTGACTCCTTTGCGCGTCGTCTGGTCGCCGCGGTCGAAGAAGCCGGGGCACGGATTTTCCTCGCAGCCAAGAAGGATCGCACCCGGCGCGGGATGGGCACCACCGCAACTGTTGCCGGTCTCATAGACAAAGTCGTGTTCGTAGGCCAGGTGGGGGACAGCCGATGCTATGTTCTCAGAAACGGTCAGCTGAGCCTCATCACGAAGGATCAATCCCTTGTGAACCAGTTGATCGAGGCTGGACAACTCACCGAAGATGAAGCCGAGGCGTTTGAGCACTCCAACATCATCCTGCAGGCGCTCGGGACGACCGAACGGGTTGTCGTCGACCTCACCTTCATCGAGCTTCGCCGGGGCGACCGCCTCCTGCTTTGTTCAGACGGCCTCAGCGCTCTCGTGCACGATGAAGCGATTCGGGAGGAAATGGCCTGCATAGGCCCGCTCCCCCAGCTCACGGACCGCTTGATTGAGCTCGCGAACGCTGCGGGCGGCCATGACAATGTGACCTGCATCGTAGCGGACTTCGATGGCGATGCGCTGGAGCCACCAGAGGAAGGCGCGATCCCGTTCTACCAACAGTACCCGCTGCCGAGGGGCGGCGAACGCGACAGCACTGGTCCGACTTTGCCGACCATCGTGAAGAGTATGGTGCCACGTGCGATGACCGCGCCGCGGCCCGGCCGAGTCTCACAACCACAACCTCCTGCGTCATTCTCGTGGCCGACCGCTGCGGCGGTATTGGTGTTGCTCGGGTTGGCTGCGGCGATTACGATCATCGGCGCGGGTGGGCGTTCTTCAGAGACGATCGCCGAGCCACCACCACCACTGCCCGCCTATGCGGACGCCCAGACTCCGGTCGAGGTTCGCGTCCGTTCGAGCGTCCAGGAAGGGGAGCTTTACGTCAACGGGCGAAGCTATGGGCCATTGCGGTTGGACCAAGCGATATTGCTTCGGTTGCTCCCCGGTTCGTATCGCATCGAAGCGCGCGAGGTCGACGGAACCCAGGTTGGGGAAGACCTGCTCGTCGAGCCTGGACAGCCAACCGAAATACAACTGACTCCGCCCGCAGATTGAGGCTTCGTTCATGATTCGCCTCCGCCAGACCAAAGGCGCCGACGCTGGACGGGAGCTCGAGTTCTACCAGGACTTGATCCGTATAGGTCGCATGCCGGACAGTGACTTGAATTTCGATCCCGAGGTAGACCTCGACGCGTCGGGGCGACACGCCGAAATTCGGAACGAAAACGGTAGGTACCTGCTGGTCGATGCCGGTAGCCGCAACGGGACCTGGCTCAACGGGCAACGAATCAAGCATGCGGCTCTCGACGAAGGCGACGAAATCGAGTTTGGCCGGGGTGGTCCGAAGATCTTGATCGCCTCAGTCGGAAGCCAGCCCGGCTCTCGCGAGCCCGCAGCCTGCCCGCCGGCTGTGTCGTGCCCAGATTCGAAGTTCGATCCACTCGTCATGCCTGTCACGACGGCTACCCGCCTCGAAGATCTCGCGTCCCGCTCAACAGACCTCCGCAGTTACGAGGCGCCGCCGCACGAAAAGGCCACCTCGAGTCAGGCACGGACCGCATTCCGCAGCACCACCTTTCTTTGGGGGGCGGCTGGCGTGTTACTGCTCACCGCGCTCGTGCTGATCGCCTCTGGCACTCTTCAGTGAGACACTATTCTTTCGAGATCCTCGGCCATTCGATCGAGCACTCCAGCTGCTTGCTCACGCGCTTGCCCGAGACCCAACCGAGTGCTCGCATACGAATGGAGATACCACTTGAGCTTGGGTTCGGTACCACTCGGGCGAACCATGGCTTGATGATTCCCCTCGAGCTCGAAGATCAACACTTCGCTCTTGGCCAGCCCCTCACAAGGCGCCTCACCGCTCGGCGTCCACTTCACTTGTCGGCCGAGGTCGATGATGGTCGTCACTGGCTGACCGCCGATCTCGGTCGGAGGCTTCCTGCGGAGCTCTTCGATCCGTTCCGCCATTCGCGCCTGCGCATCCGGACCTTCGAATCTTCGCGTCAGTTGCATGCCTTGGAACATGCCATGTGCCTTCCAAAGCGATTCGAGGGCATTGATCAGCGTTTTGCCACGTGCCTTCAGCCTCGAGGCTAGGTCTATGATCATGAAGGCCGAGCTAATGCCGTCCTTGTCGCGGATCGACGACAAAGGCGCGTAGCCAAGCGCCTCTTCGTATCCGAAGATATAGTGGTAGCCTTCGCGTTCGAGCTCGAGCGCCCGGTTTTGGATCCACTTGTGGCCGGTGAGGGTTTGTTCCCATCTTGCCCCATGGCTGGCTGCAACCAGTCCGAGCATCGGGCTGCTCACGACGGTAGAGATCACCAATGGCTTGTCGATGTCGGCATGGACTGTGAGCAAGTCGTCGGCGAGGAGGATCCCTATCTCGTCGCCGGAAAGCGGTTCGTACGTACCCTCGTGCGCGACCGAAACCGCCAGTCTGTCGCCGTCAGGGTCGTTGGCGATCACCACGTCGGCGTCGATCGCCAAACCTAGTGCGAGCACCGCATCCATCGCGCCAGGCTCTTCGGGGTTCGGAAACGCAACTGTTGGGAACCGACCGTCCGGAGTTGCCTGCTCGACGACGCTTTGCACTTGGCAAAACCCGACCCGCGACAAGACGTCACGGAGAGGGCCCTCGGCTACGCCATGGAGCGCAGTGTAGGCGACACGCACCTCGCTGCGTTGGTTCGTTCGCTGCGCTGCGCTTGCTACGAGATCGACATAGACACCCACCAAATGGTCGGCGTCGCGGAGAAGCCCTCGTTCGCGCCCCTCTGCCATCGAAAGCCGAGGCAACTCGTTCACCGGCGGGGCGAGCTCGATCTCGCGGGCGACTCCCAGGTCATTTGGGGGGATGATCTGAGCGCCGTTTTCCCAGTAAACCTTGTAGCCGTTGTACTCCGGCGGATTGTGGCTTGCCGTGATCATGACGCCGCCGCCCGCGCCAAGCTCGAGCACCGAAAAAGCCACCACAGGCGTTGGAACCACGCTGGAGAATGTCCAGACCCGGATGCCGGATCCAAGGGCGACCTCGATCGCGTCCTGGGCAAAGACATCGCTTTGCGTGCGCGCGTCGCGTCCGATGCAGATGCCTCGCGTCGCGGCATTCGGCACCTGCCGCTTCAGCCAAGCACACAGCCCAGATGTGGCGCGCATGACGGTGACCCGATTCATTCGGTTGGGGCCGGCCCCGAGAACTCCCCGCAACCCGGCGGTGCCGAACTTCAACGACCCCGCGAACCGTGCCTCGAGGGCCGGGTGATCATCACGCTCGATCAGGACCTCGAGCTCTCGCCTAGTGTTGGGGTCGGGATCTTGCGCGATCCACGCCTGCGCTTCATCGATGACACTCACTGGGGTAACTCGCTTGGGGCTTCGTCTTGAATGTAGGTTTGTTCTTTGTACCAGGCTGCCACCGGCACGAAGAGGATCGCGGTCACGGCCATTGCTCCTGCGAAGAACAGGTAATAGGAGGGCCCCTCGAGCTTGCTCGTCCCGTCGGGGTTCTGAATGAAGTAGTTTACTCCGGCGGTGAAGAGGTTGCCGATCGACACACTCATCAAGAACGCTCCCATCACGAGCGACTTCATCCTCTTAGGCGCCTGCGTGTACGAGAACTCGAGCGCCGTGATCGAAACGAGAATTTCCGCGGCGGTTATTAGGATGTACCCACCAAGCTGCCACGCGATATTAACGCTTTCGCCGGCGTCGAGCCGCGCCTCCACCCAGGCAGGGACCAGAAAGGCGAACACCGTGAGAAAAAGCCCGATCGAGATCTTGCGAAGCGGCGTGAGCGGCCAGAATCGATCGAACGCGGGATAGACAACTCGATTGAACAGCGGGATGAAAAGCAGCACCAATGCCGGGTTGAGCCACTGTGCCTGAGACGGGTCCCAATCGATGCCAAAGCGCCGATCCATCCGCGCGGCTTGAAGGACCCAAGCCGATCCCTGCTGGTCGAAGAGCGCCCAGAACATCGCGATGAACGCGTAGATGATGAAAAGCTTCGCAAGCGCCTTCAGTCCTTCGCCGCTGAAGACTTCACGCAAGAAGGCGACTCCGCCTGGAGGAATGTGCACGAACTTGTTGCGACCCATCCAGAAGGCGAACGTCGCAATCGCCATCAGCACCCCTGGTACGCCGAAAGCGACCGACGCGCCGAAACGATGGAGTAACGGCTCAGCAAACAAAATTGACGCCAACGCCCCAACATTGATCGCGAAATAGAACCAGCCGAACACCTTCGGCAACAGGTGACTGTTGGTCTGACCGAACTGGTCCCCCACATGAGCAGAAACGCACGGTTTGATCCCCCCAGACCCGACCGCGATCAATCCGAGACCGAGCGCGAGCCCCGCGCGGGTGTCGTCGATCGCAAGCGTGAGGTGTCCGAGGCAGTACACGATCGATAAGGCAATGATCGTGCGGTACTTCCCGAGAAACGCGTCGGAGATGATCGCGCCGAGGATCGGAAAGAAGTAGACGGCCGTAACGAAGCCATGAAACCAGGTCTTGGCTTGCTCGTCGGTCATGACGTCGAGCTCGCCCTGCGCGTTCATCAAGAATTTGGTCATGAAGATGACCAGAATCGCGCGCATGCCGTAGTAGCTGTACCGCTCGGCCCCCTCGTTTGCGACGATGTAGGGGATTCCTGGTGGCATCCCCTGCATCGGTTCGGGCGCCGTGCGGTATCGAGCCTTTGCAGACATGGGTGCGATGTTAGCGGATTATTTGCTCAGGAGCGGCTTTCCGGATCACACTCGCGCTCGGTTCTTGTCGGTTTTTCACTCGGGAAGTGATACTAGAGGCCAAGCGGGGGTGGTTGAAGAGGGGCCCCGGCGCGCTGCAACGATGCAATGGAGGATGGCGTGACACAGAGCGATGACCAGAAAAAGTTCAACCCGGGTTGGGTCGCGAGCCTGATCGCATTGGTGAGTGTTCTTTTTGGCGCGTCCGGCGCAGTCGCACAGGCACCAGCCCAGTTTGATCTGAATCAGTTTCGGCCTTCCGAATTGAGGACTGACGGTTTTGCCGTGAGCACCGCGGATGGTCAGGGCCACAAGCGCTTCGGTTTTCAGATCTATATCGATTACGCCGATGATCCGTTGGTATTCGAAGGAGCGGCGGGAAGCCCGCAAGCGGGCCAGCAGTTCAAGATCGTCCATCAGCAGTTGACCGGGCACATCACCTGGAGCCTCGGTCTGTGGGATCACCTCGTCATCTTCATGGACTTGCCGTACTCATTCATCCTCGACGAAGACCTTTCCGCGGCTGATCGCGCATTCATCTCTGCGATTGGTCAGAATGGGCTCATTCCGCGCGGAAGCGGCCTCGGGGACGTGTATCTCGGCGCACGAGGCAACCTATACGGGACGCGCGACGACGTTTTTCAGGTCGCGCTCCAGGCGACGTTGACGGCCAACACCGCCTCTGGCGCGGATTCCCAACAAAACTACCTCGGCGAGCTGAAAAAAAGCCCCTACATCGGCGGTTGGTTCGAGCTTTTTACGACGTTCAATGTTGGTGACCACGTCCGCATTCCACTCAACGTCGGTTACAAGACGAGCTTTGTCCAAGATGTCTTGACCCTGAGACTCGGCAGTCAGCTCACCTGGGGCGGCGGTTTGCAGGTTCTCATGGGCGACGATCGCTTCATGCTCACGGCTGAGACCTTTGGCAGAACCGCTGCGGCGAGTGCCACGGGCTTTGGTGGCCGGGAGGAGACTCCGGTCGAGGTCCTCGGCGGCTTCAAGTACAACGGCCGAACCGGCCTTGCGGTTGGTGTTGCCGGCACCGCGGGAGTGACCCCTGGCTACGGGGCACCCGACTGGCGGATGATCGGCCTGCTCGGCTTCACCATGCCCGAGAAGGAAGAGGTCCCCCCCGTGCTCGATGCCGATGGCGATGGCATCCTAGACGACGTCGACCAGTGTCCGAACGATCCGGAGGACATGGACGGCTTCCAGGACAAAGATGGCTGTCCCGACTTCGACAACGACGGCGACGGTGTGCTCGATGCCGATGATGGCTGCCCAATGGAGGCGGAGGACATCGACGGCTTCGAAGACGAAGATGGTTGCCCCGATCCGGACAACGACGGCGACGGCATTCTCGATGCCGACGACAAGTGTCCGAACGAGCCCGGCCCGCCGGAGAACGAAGGCTGTCCGGATGCAGACCGCGATGGTGACGGCGTGCCCGACCGAGTCGACAACTGCCCAGACGAGCCCGGAACGGTCGAGAACCAAGGGTGCCAGGCAGCGCAGCTGGTGGTCATCGGCGATGGACGACTCGAAATCCTCGAGAAGGTCTACTTCCGGACTGGCAGCGCCAAGCTCCAGCCCAGGTCGTTCGTCCTGCTCGACAACGTCGCTGCAGTCTTGAACGCCCACCCGGAGATCCCGCTCATTCGAGTGGAGGGTCACACCGATTCGACCGGTGCGCTCAAGTACAACATGAGGCTGTCGCAAAAGCGCGCTGAGACCGTCGTCCGCTACCTCGTCGGCAGAGGCAAGGTGAGTAGGGGGCGTCTCCTCGCCGAGGGCTTCGGTCCCACGCGACCCGTCGTGCCAGACGCCAGGACGAGGGACGAGCTCGCACAAAACCGACGCGTCGAGTTCCACATCGTGGACGTCAGTCCCGAAGCGGACGACTAGTCGGGCAAACGATCAGCCCCAGCACCCCTGGGGCACAGGGTTAGCTCGCGATCCGAACGGGCCAGTGCTCGTTCTCGACACCGAGCTTCAGGTTTGCGAGGAACTGACGTCCTTGCCGGATCGTGATGCGGTCGTTCGGATCGCGGCGCAAGCATCGGGCGACGAGCGCGCCTAGCTCGCGTGTTTCGGGCTGCGCAAGCAGTCCGCGTACCGGTTCCGGGTCGCCGTCGTGGGTAATGTGTTGCGTGATCATTGCGGCTTCACCGGTCCCGTCGAAGAGCGTCTTACCGGTGTAGGCTTCGAAGATCAGGCAGCCAAACGCGTAGACATCGGCCGGGATCGCGTGGTTGGTATCCCCCGTGCCCCAGATCTCGGGCGAGCCGTAGTTGGCGGTTCCGCACCCGGGCCGAAGGTGCCGTCCGGCAAGCCCAAAATCGACGAGCACCGGCTTCGGCGGGCTACCGACCCCCGTAATCGCGTCGGCATTGCACACGATGATGTTGGATGGTTTGACGTCCAGGTGCGCGATGCCGACTTGATGCATTGCATCGAGACCGGCTCCGACCCCGAGCAGCAGGTCCCGGGCGCGCCGGATGGAAAGATCGCCCATCTCGAGCGTGCGTTCTAGGCTGGGCCCTTCCACCAGCTCCATGACCAAGATCGGTTTCGGCCCCGCACCGGCATCAAAGGTTACAAAGCGCGCGATATTGGGGTGCTCGGGGAGAGCCAGCAGCGTCCCCGCTTCTTCGCGGAACAATCGCAAGAACTCCTCCTCGGACAAGGTGCGTGCCGCGGCCGCGGAGTAGTCGGGGACTTTCAAAGCGAACAAGGGCGCGGACTCGTCGTGGCGCTCCTCGACGCGGCGAGAGACGAAGACAGATCCGACGGCGCCCGTCCCGACCGCTCTGATCAAGTAAAAGCCGCCCAGTATTCGACTTGGCGGAGCCCATGCGGGAAGGGGCGCATCTGCATCGAGCTCGGGTGGCGCAATGCTCGGGGCTCTTCTGGGCGCATCGAGTGGAAGCTGTCGCAGATGCTTCAAGACGGCCTTCGTCAGCTGCGCAAACGCGCCAGGGAGATCCTCGTCGACTGCCGCCAAGGCATTGACATACGCCTGATCAATTTCGGCAATCGACGCGCGCAATGCACGTTCGACCTCCAGCCCCATCGCCCAGATCGCCGCGCCTGATGTTGATGATTCCCCCGCGGTATCCCCGAGTCGGCGGCGCGAACCAATTGCGAGCTGTGCGAGCATGGTGACGCCGCGTTCCAAAGGCGCGAGTGGCGTCGCGGCGGCGCGGTCCGAGACTTCGGTGAGCGAGCTCGACGCGGCTACAGAACGTAGGCCGCGCGCGAGTAAAGAGAGCGCCTGCCGCAATGCTTCGACCCGGGCAGAGGACGCGACCGGGAGCTCGTTGCCGATGGCACGGAGCGCGTCGGCGGCAGCGACCAAACCGTGACCGTTGCGCTCGGCAGTCTGAGTCGCTTGCCTGAGCTTGATGTATGCACGAAGCGCCGTCTTGATCTCGGGCACCATCGAGGCTTCGGCCATTATCTTCAAGTCGTCGAGGTGCGGCACGTGCTTAGCGATGGCGATGACGATGTCGGAGACGTCAGCCACGTCTTCACGAACGAGGGCGTCGCAGGTTCGCGCCGTCGCAGCACAGAGCGTTCGCCGAAGTGAGCTCTTGGGGTCGTGCCGCACCCTGTTGAGCAAGACCTGCTGCGTGAGTAGTCGACGCTTTCTAACCAGGTCTCTGCGTGGGTCGACGTGAGGGCCGTCGGCGTCGACGAGGTGCAACATCGTTCGCAGTTGGCGAAGACGGGTGGTGAACTGTGGAACGTGGCTTCCCTCCGGCAGTGGATCGCCCTCTCGAATGACCAACCAGTTGGTGACGCGCTGAAACAGGTCGCCCAAGCGATGATCGTGTTCCACTCCCGGGTCGTCATCCTCGCCGAGAAGCAAGAGATCGTTCAGCGCAGACGTCTCGAACAAGGCCGCGTCGAGCTCACGAAGGGCAAGGAACGCCGCCACCTCGCTTTCGGGGTTGCCCCGCGTCGGCCCCTCGAGCAGGGCTACTTTGGTTGCCGCAGCTTCGAGAATTGGCTCGGCCTCCCGGGCTGCTTGGTATGCGCCATCGCGTGCAAAAGTCTCTAGAGCATCCGAGATCATGTCGCGGAGCGTGGGCTCACGTTTTGCGCTAGCGCCGCTGAGCTCGTCAGCGAGAGCTCGCATGAGCGCGGCTCGGCCGACGTCTTCGCTGCTGCCCTGGGCCACCGACTTTCGTAGGTGTGCCTCGGCCCTCTCGGCGGCACTATCCGCGAAGCCGCGTCCCAGGCGTTCTCGTCGAAGATCGGCGAGCGCCTCGGCCGTGTCGAGCCCCCCAACCCGCATCAACTGATCGAGCAGGGTTTCAACTGCCTCCGGATGGCTTTCCGCCGCGCGCGGAAGACCAGTGATCATGGCCGCGGCGATCCCATGGTCCTGTTGAAACACGACCGATTCCAGCAAATCTCGACACGCACGTAGCCCCTTCTCCGGGTCGACCGCGATGCTAGCGGCGAGGGAAGCGGCGGCCCTGCGCCATTCCGTGATGGTGAACTCTGGATCGAGGTGCCGATGCATCTCCTCTCGAAACACGGGCATCGACGATGCCAACAAACCCCGGGCAGAAGCCACGTGGCGCCAAACAAGCGTCTCTCGATCCGCCAGCAGTCTGTCCCAGGCCTCTCGCACAGGTCGCGTACAGAACACACGGATCCCGCTGTCATCTCCTTCGACCGCCCGGCGCGCAGCTTCGCGAGCTGCACGTTCCAAGAGTCTGGCGGAGAGACGACGCGAGGGCAGCGATCCCGTAGCTGGGATGCGCAGCCAATCCTGACTCAGCTCGTGTCGAGAGATGAGGGCCAAAGCAAGCGCGTCGGCGCTTGCGACAGTACCGATCGGCAGGCTCAACGCCAACGCAACTCGGGCTCGCATGGATCGACCTCCGAGAGCACGCTGTGATCCGAGCGCGAGCTGCGTCGCCACCGCGACAAACGTGGCGGCATCACCGCGACGCAGACGTTGCAGAACCAACCGGCCGAGTTTGCGTTTGGTAGCACTCGCCGGAAGCGCGGCGGCTACCTCGTACAGGGCGGCTGCTGCAGCCGGGCCGGACAGCCAGTCGAGCCGTTCCACGTATCCTCCCTGAACGGCCACCTCCATGCTGTTGAGTAGCGCGTTCGGGTCGAGGCCTTCGAGTGGCACCGGCCGACGCTCGTCGACGACCGCACGTGCCAACGTCGCCATTCCCTGACGCCACGCGGCTTCACGCTGCTCCGAAGCGCTCAGTCGGTGCAATACCGTGAGGCCTTCGAGGCCGTCCCGAGTGGCAGCACGCATCCCGGCAGAGTCTAGCCTGCCGATCGCTTCCCTCAAAGCGCGGTTGACAAGGGTGACGTGACCTTCTAGCCAAAGAGGGCGTGCTCCAACTCTCTTTCGAGTTTGCCGGTCATTCCCCGACGACCTCGGACCTAGGCGCATCCAAGCGCCCCGAGGACGATCTCGACCGCGCGTACGCCCGCGCTTCGGACTGGAGCAGAGCCCTGGCGCGACGGCTTGGTCAGCGAATCCGGCTGGTCATCACCGATAACCGTAGCACCATGCTCTCCGCCCAGCCGAAAAGAGGTCGGCTCGAGGTACGGTTGCATCACATGTTTTTGACCGCCGAAGAGGACATCCTCGAGGCCGTCGGAGAGTATCTCGACGGGAGCCAACAGGCGACGGTCATCATCGATAGCTTCATAGAGGAGCACCGAACCCGCTACGTCGCGCTTGGGCGGCCCCAGAGCGCCCTACGTACCGCGGGGCGCCACCACGATCTCAGTGAGATCGTCGATAGTCTTGCCGAGCGGCACTTTGGAGGAGTCGTCGACGTCAAAGTCGCTTGGGGTAAACGCGTCCAGCCCAAGCCGCATCAACGTTCGCTTCAGCTCGGCACCTACCTGCCTGACGAGCAGTTGATCCGGATACACCCGGTGCTCGATCAACCCTGGGTCCCCAGCTTCTTCGTCGAGGCGGTGGTTTTCCACGAGATGTTGCATCACGACATGCCGGCCGTGGTCCGAAACGGCCGCAACCACTATCACACCAAGGCATTCAAAAGGCGCGAGCGAACCTTCGAATACCATTCCGCAGCTCAGGAATGGGAGAAAGAGAATTTGTGGCGTTTGCTCCGTGGGCAATGAGCGATCGGGTTTAGTACGATGGCGCGTCGCCGAAAGATTCGTTCATCGATCTCCGTTCCGATAACGCTCGGCGCGGTCACCGTCCTACTCAGCGTCGCGCTACTCGTAGGCTGGTCGTTCCTCCTCGGCCAAAAGATCGAGCGGTCTGCCGACATTGCTGGGGATGTATGGCTTTTGGTCCTCGGCGCGCTTTCCTTCGTGCTCATCATCGTCGTGCTCGTCCTTTTCGTAATTTCGCTCGCGCGGGGGATCATCGAAGTCCGTAAGCAAGACACCTTCATCGACTCGGTTACACATGAGCTCAAGAGCCCTCTCGCCTCGCTTCAACTTTGCCTCGAAACGCTCGGGCGTGAGGGGCTGGACGGCGCTGATCGTGAGCATCTTCGCGAGATGATGCTGGACGACGTCGATCGGCTCAGGGCCTTCATCGACGACGTGCTGGAGGCCAACAGGCTATCGTATGCGCGCCCCGGCATGCTCAACCTGAGCGACGTTCCGCTAGCGGAGCTTGCCGAGGACTGCGCCGAATCGGTCCGCGTTCGCCATCGGCTCGAGCCCCAAGAGGTGCTGATCGACGTTGCGCCGAATCTCGTGGTCAGTACCGACCGCGCCGCTCTCGAGATCGTGGTCAACAACCTGATCGACAACGCGGCAAAGTATTCGGGGCGGCCCGCCCGAGTCGAGGTGATCGCCCGGAGGGAAGCCGATGACAGAGTTCTGATCGAGGTACGCGACAACGGGATCGGCATCGATCGGAAGGACCTCAAGCGCGTGTTCCATCGTTTTTATCGGGTAGAGGACCAGGAGGTGCGCCGGCGGCGCGGCACGGGTTTGGGTCTCTTCGTCGTTTGGGCGCTCGTGAAACAGCTGGGTGGTAAGGTCGAGGCGCTTTCGGACGGACGAGGACGAGGCACGACGATGCGTGTCGAGCTTCCGATGGCGCATGCGGTGGGCGCAGCATGACGACTGGCGATTCTCAACGGCTTCTCGTCGTCGAAGACGAGGAGCACCTCGCGGCGGGCCTGAAGCTCAACCTCGAGCTCGAGGGCTATCGCGTCGATGTAGCCGCAAACGCCAAAGAAGCCGGCCAGCGCCTACTCGACCCCTCGGGCTACGACGCGATCGTGCTCGACGTGATGTTGCCAGACATAAACGGATTCGATCTATGCAAGAAGTTCCGAGATGCCGGCAACTTCATCCCCGTGATCATGCTTACCGCACGCTCTTCGCCCGACGACCGCGTTCGCGGTCTCGAGGCGGGGGCCGATGATTACATGGTTAAGCCCTTCGAGCTCGGCGAGTTGCTCGCACGCGTGCGCTCAGTTCTCCGACGTCGCCAGTGGGAGCAGGACGCGGGCAACCATTTGAAGGCTTCCACTCTGTCGTTCGGTGGGGCAAACATCAACTTCGACACGCACGAAGTGAGAGTCGCCGGTGAGACGGTTCAACTGACCCAGCTCGAGCTCGATCTCTTGCGCTACTTCGCCGAAAACGCGGGCCGTGTGCTGAGTCGCACTGAGCTTCTCGAGCGTGTCTGGAAACTCCGGAACTACAGCAACACCCGGACCGTCGACAATTTCATCTCGCGCCTTCGGCGACGGTTCGAGGACGATCCCAGCAATCCGACTCATTTCCTGTCCGTGCGTGGCGCCGGTTACAAGTTCATCGCCTAGGTAGGCAATAGTGTGGAGGCGGTGGGGCGGGACCAACTCACAGCCCGCAGGCCCGACTGGGATCACCCGCGTTGACACAACTGTGACAGAAAAGGGACCGAACCATGACGGCATTGACCGTAAGTTTCGGATAGCCTCACAAGCATGGAAAGAATGGTAATTGCGCCCAAGCCGGGGGACTTCGCCTCGCCGACTCGAGCTCAAATGTGGCGCAAGGCCACGCCATTCATCTTGTCTCACGTGGCCGTGCTCGGCGCGATCTGGTCCGGAGTCACCTGGCAGTCCGTGGTGCTTTGCGTCGTCCTCTTCTTGGCTCGCATATGGGGGATCACCGCGGGCTACCACCGATACTTTTCTCATCGCACCTACAAGACGAGTCGCGCGATGCAGTTCTTGCTGGCCTTCTTGGCTGAGACGAGCGCGCAAAAGGGCGTCCTTTGGTGGGCCGCGCACCACCGAGTCCATCACAAGCTGTCGGACCAACCAGGCGACGTGCACTCACCGGTGCAAAACAGTTTTCTCTATGCGCACATGGGTTGGTTGTTCGACGATACCAACGAAACCCGTTGGGATAAGATTCGGGACTTTGCCAAGTACCCGGAGCTTCGCTGGCTCAACGAGCATTGGCTAGTGCCGCCGACGATGCTTGCCGTGTTCTGCTTCTTTGTGGCCGGCTGGCCAGGCCTCTTCATCGGATTCTTCTTGAGCACGGTGCTCCTTTGGCACGACACCTTCTTGATCAACTCGCTCACACACGTGTGGGGCAAGCGCCGCTTCGGCACCACGGACGACAGCCGCAACAACGCACTGACGGCGCTTCTGACCCTCGGCGAGGGCTGGCACAACAATCATCACCGCTACCAGTCTTCGTGCCGCAACGGCTTCTATTGGTACGAGATCGACGTGACCTATTACGTGCTCAAGATGATGAGCTGGGTCAGGCTGGTGTGGGATATTCGCGAAGTCCCCGACCACGTCCTAGAAGAAGGCCGACGCCGTGATCGCGGCGAGATCGACGAACCAGAGCAAACCTCCGACCAGCAAGAGCTCGGGCTCGCGGCCTGACTCGTCGTCTATCGGATGACAGCTCGGCTCGGGCCTAGAGCCACCATCTCAGGATGTGGGCCCACCAGGGCGCGGGTTTTTGGCTGGGCTGCCAATTATGGCTTTCGCTACTCATAGGGGCCTCCACGGGCAAAGACGAACCCCGAAACGCGAGTATACCCAAGACGCGCTAGTTTCCGAATTGTTTCACAAGCCTAGGAGCGCCCGGAATTACTCAGGAATTGCCGGAGGGGGCTACCTGCCGTACAGCTCGCGCCCCTCGCCTTCGACGTAACCCTTGAACTTCGTGGGGATGCGAAGGAGGTCTTTTCGAACCGCGGGCCGGATGATCGAAACCAGAACCCCGTCGCCGATGTCGACCATGGCCCCGAATGAGACGAGAGTCCTGTTGCCGTTCCACCGTCGAGCTCGAAGAAAGCCCCAGCCGGCGCGGAGCTCGTGTCCTTGCGAGTGATCGAGCCGAAACATCATGACGCGTTTCCCAGCGTCGAGTGTCGTTTGGAGCACATACGTGATGTCGACGGGACCCCACTGCTGACGAATCGCGAGATCGATCTCGTCGCCGTTCTGACCTTTGATGTCGCTCTCGGTCGCGAGAGGAATGATGCGCTTGTAGCTCGGGAGGTCTTCCATCGCGCGCCATGCCATTTCAACGGGTACGTCGACGACCTGCCAGCTCTGTCCACCAAAAAGCTTCAGCGCGCCTCGCTGCTCGTTTACAGGTTTCATCACTAGCTCGCCTGAGGCGAGCAGCTGTTTGTCTTCCGCATTGAGCCCCCCGCCTTCGGACTCGGAGGGCGAAGGCGTCCCCGGCAGCGCCACGAACACGCACAGAAGTGCGGTCAACCAGGTCAAAACTGGCCACAGCGAGCGTTCCTGTTTATGTCTGGCGGTAGTCATGCGCATAGCCTCGGTCCTCATTGCAGTATTTGTATGGATTGGGTGCGTCACTGTTAGTGCCCAATCCAGTGACGGCCGCCCTACCGAGACCATTCAAAGTATAGCCTCAAATACCACATCGGCAGCGCCGGCCGAAATCAATCGAAGTGACCGACATTACAGTCTTCCTGCCTGGACCTCGATCTTGCCTCCGCTGCTCGCGATCGTCTTGGCTCTCGCATTTCGCCATGTACTGCTAGCGCTGGTCGTCGGGGTGTGGCTTGGCGCGTTCCTGCTCACGGGGTTGTCGCCATGGAGCTCGTTTGCGCGATTGCTCGATACGCATCTCGTCGGCGCAGTCGCTGATCGCGGCCACGCGTCGATTCTCGCATTCAGTTTATTGCTAGGGGGCATGCTCGGGCTCATCACCCAGAATGGAGGGGCCAAGGGCCTCGCGTCCTGGGCTCAAAGCGATACGGGGAGTCGACGGCGCGGCCAGCTCACGACCTGGTTCCTCGGTCTCCTGATCTTCTTCGATGACTACGCGAACTCGCTGCTCGTGGGCGCATCGATGCGTCCCGTGACCGATCGGCTTCGAATCAGCCGCGAGAAGCTAGCGTTTTTGGTCGATGCCACCGCAGCACCCGTGTCGAGCCTGGCCCTGATTTCGTCGTGGATCGCCGTCGAGGTTGGCTACATTGAAGATCAGTTCGTGCACCTCGGGATCGAACGCGACGCCTACATGACATTCATAGAAACGATCCCGTATCGTTTTTATCCACTGCTCATGTTGTTGTTCGTCGCGTGGGTGGCGCTCCGCGGTCGTGACTTCGGCCCGATGCTCAGGGCAGAGAGGCGTGCGGCCGTCGAAGGCATGCTCTTGCGTCCTGGGGCCCAGCCGGCCTCTGACTTTCACGATGAGGCTGTGCGTGAAGACATCTCCGGCCGCCCCATGAATGCACTGATCCCCATCGTCGTCGTCGTTCTCGTCGCAGGTGCCGGCATCTATTTCGATGGACAGGCCAAGGTGCTCGCGGCGGGACACGAGCCTTCCCTCCGAGCGATCGTCGGCGCAGCGAGCTCGAGCTCAGCCTTGCTCTGGGCCTCGGGTGCAGGATGTCTCGCAGGCCTGGCGATGTCCCTCTGGAGTAGGGCCTTGACCCTGAGCGATTCGATGGACGCTTGGATGTCGGGCATGCGCGGGATGCTGCTTGCAGTGTTGATTTTGGTGCTGGCGTGGGCGCTTGGTGCCGTCTGTCGGGACCTCCATACAGCCGAATTCTTGATTGGGGTCGTCGGCGATTGGCTGACGCCGATGTGGATCCCGGCGACGGTATTCGTGCTGGCCGCTGTCGTGAGCTTTGCAACCGGCACCTCCTGGGGGACCATGGCGATCTTGTTTCCTCTGGTCGTTCCCCTCGCGCACGAGATCGCGCCTGGCAACGAAGGAATTCTGCTCGGCACGGTATCTTCGATTCTCGCGGGTTCCGTGTGGGGCGACCACTGCTCGCCGATCTCCGATACGACCATCCTCAGCTCCATGGCGACGAGTTGCGATCACATGGACCACGTGCGCACCCAGCTGCCCTATGCTCTGTCGGTAGGCCTGGTGAGTCTTCTGTGTGCAGAGATCCCCGTCGCCGCGGGTTGGTACAGCCCGTGGGTCGGCCTCATGGTGGCCGGGTTTGCGATGATCATCGCGTTCGAGCTAATCAGTCGGCCCGTGGTCCGGTGAAGGACTCGCCTCGAGCTCTCCGCTGATCAGCTGGTCGCGAAGCAGACGTTTGAACGTCTTACCGCTAGCACCCTGGGGCAGACCCTCGACGAAAGCGTACCGCCTCGGAATCTTGTGGGGCGCGAGGCGTTCCCGCGCCCAGGCATCGAGCTCGTGCAGGGTGACAGGCGTGCGCAGCACAATGACGGCGACGACCTCTTCGCCATAGTAGTTGTCCGGCTCACCAACTACCGCGATGTCGGCGACCGCCGGATGTGCGCCCACTGCGCTTTCGACTTCGAACGGGTAGATGCTGTGTCCGCCTCGCAAGATAAGATCCTTGCTTCGGTCCACCACGGTCAGTCGGCCCACCTCGTCGACGACACCGATGTCCCCGGTGTGAAGCCAACCGCCGCGCATCACATGAGCGGTCGCGGTCTTGTCATCGAGATACCCAGCCATCACGTTCTGGCCGCGGACCAGAACTTCGCCCCGGGTGCCCGTCGGGAGGGCTTTAGCGTCCTCGTTTCCGATCCGGATTTCGACGCCCGATACCGGTTGACCGACGGATCGAGGTACGGCTTCGTCAGGGGGTGCGTTGATCGTCGAGAACGTGGCTTCGGTGAGCCCATACCCCTGGCGGACGGTGGCGCCGAGACGTTCTTCGGCCCGAAGTCGGAGATCTTCAACGAGCGGGGCACCGGCGCTCATCGACCAGCGAAGCGTAGGGGGAGGCGGTTGTCTGGCCTGATCGGCCCAAGCGACAAACATCGTCGGTACCCCGGGCAGCCAGGTCACCTCGTGCTTGGTGCAGAGGTCCAACGTGCGCTCGGGCGAAAAACGCGGGACAAAAACCGTGCTGGCGCCAGCACAGAACGGAACCAATAGCGTCATGCGAATCCCGTAAGAGTGCGTCAAGGGTAGAGTGCCGAGCACCCGATCCTTGTTCGAGAGTGCGAGGGTGTGCCTAACGAGAGCAGCCGTGTGCGTGCCGAGCGAACGATGGGTGATGCAGACGCCTTTGGCGGCTCCGGTGGTGCCCGAGGTGTAGAGAATCATCGCGAGCGCGTCTGGATTGCACACGGCCGGTGGCATTTCTCCGCGCGCGTCCTCGATCGCCTCGTCGACCCGGATGATCTCCGTGTCGGTGCCTGCGCGCTTCGAGCTGTCGTGCGAAAGGTCGAAGTGGGCGGCATCACATAGAAGCGCCCTACAACGGGCGTGCTCGAGGCGAAATGCGATCTCGTGGGAGGTCGACATGACGGGAATCGGGAGCGTCGTGCATCCCGCATACACTGCACCAAACCAAGCCGCGACGAACTCGAGCCCGTTGTCGGTGCACACAGCGACCCGGTCTCCTGGGCCGAGGCTTCGGGCAACGAGGGATGCCGCGACCCTGCCGGCCTCGCGGTCGAGTGCTTCGTAGCTGCAAGCGAGGTCGCCGCGGCCCGAGTCGATGATCGCCGTCCGTGCGGGATCGCGTGCTGCCCAGCGATGCAGAAAGCTTCCGACGTTGGCGTTCATCGTCGCGAACGTAGCACGGCCGTTGCCACTGGACGGCTTGGCATCACGGGTTACGATCGGCCTCATGCCGAGAGCAAGAGCAGTTCGAATTCGCGAAGCGGGCGGTCCAGAAGTATTGGAGATAGGCGAGATCGAGCTCCCGAAACCTAGCCCGACCCAAGTACTCGTACGAGTCGAGGCAGCGGGCTTGAACCGCGCAGACTGCCTGCAACGCCGAGGGCTTTATCCTGCGCCGCCCGGCGTCCCGAGTGATGTGCCCGGGCTCGAGTTCGCCGGTATCGTCGAAGCCGCGGGTGCCAAGGTCGAAGGCTGGGCGCCCGGTGATCGGGTGATGGGCATCGTTGGCGGCGGCGGAATGGCCGAACGGGTCGTCACGGAAGCCCGGGAGCTGATGCGCGTTCCCGATGGGCTGTCGCTCGAACAGGGGGCTGCGATACCGGAAGTGTTTCTCACGGCGTACGATGCCGTCGTGCTCCAAGGTGGCCTTCGGCGCAGCGAGTCGGTTTTGTTCCATGCAGTGGCAAGTGGCGTTGGTACGGCGGGGATTCAGCTCGCGACCGTGGCTGGGGCGACCTCCGTCGGCACCTCTAGAACCGTAGACAAGCTCGCGCGCTGCTCGTCGCTTGGGCTCGACCATGCCGTCCTGATCGACGACGGCAAGTTTGCCGACCAGGTGTTGGAAGCCATGCCCGGAGGCGTCGATGTCATCCTCGACACGGTTGGGGCCGCATACCTCACGCAAAACCTGAAGGTCATTGCTGCGAAGGGCCGCATCATCGTGATCGGTCTGATGGGAGGCGTGAAGGGGGAGCTGTCTCTCGGCGTTCTCCTTGCCAAGCGTGCGTCGATTCGTGGGTCCGTGTTGCGAAGTCGCTCGCGCGCGGAGAAAGCCGAGCTGACAGCGACGTTTTCCCGTGAGATGCTCGGTAAATTCGAAACTGGTGAGCTTCAACCGATCATCGACGAGGTCTTGCCGATGACGGAAATCCAGGCCGCGCATGCGCGTATGGATGCCAATGAGACATTCGGGAAGCTGGTACTGAGCTGGCGATAGTGTCCGTGCCCGTGCCAGCGCTACCTTCAGAGCTTGAGCGCGCGTTTCACGTAGTTCGGGAGCGCGAAGACCGCTCGGTGAAGCTCGTCGTTGTAGGCCTTCGCTGCCTCGACGATCTCGGCTTGCCGCTCCGGAATCGCCCTGAGTGGCTCGCCGGTGTCGGAGCACCACGTCCAGCTCCAGGTGCCCGTGCCGTAGAGCGGTACCGGCCCCATGTACGGATGCACTTCCGCGAACAGGCTTCGCAGCTTGTGTTGAGTTTCGACGAACACATCCATCATCAGAAGCGGTGACGCGCTTTGCAGAGCCATGACTCCGTCAGGGGCGAGCATTCGCTTGCATCCCTGATAGAAGGCTTGATCGAAGAGGACCGCGCCCGGCCCGATTGGATCGGTCCCATCGAGAAGCACGACGTCGTACTTGGGATCGTCGCTGTGCTTTACGTAGTCGATGCCGTCGATGAAACGCACGTCGAGTCGTGGGTCATCCCACGCTGTTCCAATACTCGGCAAGAACTTCTTGGATGCATCGACGACCGTCTGGTCGATCTCGATCATCACGCATTCTTTCACGTCGGAGTATCGGAGCACCTCACGTACGGTGCCACCGTCGCCACCACCGATGACTAGCACTCGCTCGATCTCGGGCGCGGTGGTGAGTGACGGATGCACGAGCATCTCGTGATAGAGAAACTCGTCGTACTCGCTCGTCATGAAGATGTTGTCGATGACCAGGACCCGCCCAAAGGCGACCGTGTCGATCACCTCGACCTTTTGGTAAGGGCTCTCGTCGGAGAAGAGGGTCTGTTTGACGCGAAGACCGAGTCGGGTGTGACCGTCGAAGGTTTCGTCGTACCAAAGGCCCATCGTCGCTTAGAGCCCTAGTTGGAGTTGTTGGGCGCCAACGTACGGAAGCTCCATCGGCTCGTGTTGTCGCGCGATGAGGAGCTGAGTCTGCTGGTGCCCTAAGGCAGCTTCGGCCGAGCTCCGTGCGAGTCTAACCGAGTTGTTGGTTTTCGAGAGGTGCATCAACACCACGCAGGCGGGGGCGTGCGAAAGATCCGCGAGAAGGTCGCTCGCTTGTTCGTTGGAGAGGTGTCCAAGAGCGCTGGCCACCCGCCGCTTGACGACTGCAGGGTAGGGTCCCATTCGAAGCATCTCCGGGTCGTGATTGCTTTCGAGAAGAAGGGTGTCGCATCCTCTTAGGAAGCGCGACAGGCCCTTCGGAACGTGCCCGAGGTCAGTGACGAGGCCGATCTTGGTGAACGCCGTTTCGAACACCAATGCCACTTGCGGCGCATCGTGCGGAACCGCGCAACTGTGCACCGTGATGTCACCGACGCGGAACCTGCGCCCCACGATGAAGGGATGGGATTCCACCGCCGACCGCAGTCTGAGCGACTTCAGAGTGACCGCAGTCGCGCGTACCGGGCAGCCCCATCGCGTCGCGTACACCGAGGCGTGCGCTGCGTGATCCGTATGCCCATGGGTGATCAACACCGATGAAACATTCGGGGTGCCTCGCCCGAGGGTCGCCAGCCTCGCAACGAGCTTTCGGTGCGAAAGACCGGCGTCTACGACGATGCTCGTCGCGTCGGATTCCAGAAGAAGCGCATTCCCCTCGCTCCCGCTTCCGAGGATCGTCACCCGCACAAGCGACCTAGAGCACAGCTGCGATCGCTTGGCAAGACCGTTCACTTGCCACCGGCGATTTTAGGGGCGAGAGTTCGGCCGTGAGCAAAGAACCCCCACCAGAGTACGACAGCTTGCTCTTCGCTTCCTTTGGGGGGCCCGAGCAGCGCGAGGATGTCATGCCTTTCCTCGAAAACGTCGTGAGGGGGAAGAACGTTCCCAAGGAGCGACTCGAGGAAGTCGCAGAGCACTACTATCATTTCGACGGCAAGAGTCCGATCAACGAACAGAATCGCGCTTTGATTGCCGCGCTCGAGGAGGAGTTGAAGGCACACGACATCGATCTTCCGATCTATTGGGGTAACCGCAATTGGGATCCCATGTTTGGAGATGCCTTGCGTCGGATGAAAGCAGACGGACGAAAGCGCGCGCTTGCCTTCGTGACTTCGGGGTACAGCAGCTATAGCGGCTGCCGCCAGTATCGCGAGAGCATCGAGGAGGCCCGACAGGAGATAGGCGACGGAGCTCCCGAGGTCGACAAGATACGCGCCTTCTACAACCATCCGGGCTTCATCGAGGCTAATGTCGACGGCCTGCTCGCCGCTCTCGGGACGCTTCCCAAGGAGCGTCGGGAAAGCGCGCGCATTGCGTTTAGCGCACACAGCATTCCAATCTCGATGGCGGAGACCTCCGACTACACGGACCAGCTGGAAGAGACGGCACGGCTCGTCGCGGAGGGGGCGCGCAACGATCGTTGGCAGCTGGTTTACCAAAGCCGAAGCGGACCCCCGCACGTGCCCTGGCTCGGCCCCGACATCCTGGAGCATCTCGACGCACTTGCGCGGATCAACGTCAAGGACGTTGTCGTCGCACCGATAGGGTTCCTGTCGGACCATATGGAGGTGGTCTGGGACCTCGATATCGAGGCGCGTAATCACGCGAACAATCTCGGCATTACTCTGACACGATCAGCTACCGTGGGAACGCATCCGGCTTTCGTCTCGATGATCCGCGAGCTCATCGAGGAGCGCCTCGGCCGGACGGAAACGCGGCAAGCGGTTGGCAAGCGCGGCCCGTCACACGATGTGTGCCCCCCCGATTGCTGTCAGTACGAAGCAAAGGTGTCCCGGCCGCCTAGCAAGCCCTGATCACTCGGGGTCGGCGAATGAGGGATCGCGCTTCATCATGTTGGCCTGGACCGCCTCCATTTGATTGGGGCTTCCGAGGAGCGCTACCTGCAGCTCGGTCTCGAGCTTGAGCGCATCGGCTTGCGACAAGTCCGGGGCCTCGTTGAAAAGTCTCTTCGCGGCACGGATCGCGTGGGGTGACTTCTTGGTGATGAGCCTTGCCATGGCGTGCGCCTCCTCGAGCGGATCCTCACAGACCTTGGTCGCAACACCGAGCTCCACGGCCTCGGTGCCCGACAGGATTCGGCCGGTAATCGTGAGCTCCTTCGCGATGTCGATCGGAACGAGCCGAAGCAGTGTTTGCGTGATGCTCATGTCTGGAATCAGTCCCCACCTGATCTCCATCACCGAGAGCTTCGCGTCCGGCCTGACGTAGCGGAGGTCGGCGCCGAGGGCGATCTGCAAACCCCCGCCGAACGCGACCCCGTGCACGGCGGCGATCACCGGCACCGGGACTTCCTGCCAAACCCACGCGGCTCGCTGCGCGACATTCGCTGGGCTTTCAGCGCCGCGCTCGAGCAACTTCTCGTTGATATCGGCTGTAGCCATGAATGCCTGGAAGTCGAGACCGGCGCAGAAGCCCTTGCCTTCGCCGTGCAAGACGACCGCGCGCACCGCCGTGTCTGTCGCCACGCGCTTCCCTGTCTCGATCAACGCGTCGAACATGTCCGGGTCCAGCCCATTGAGCTTGTCGCCCCGCGAAAGGCGAACGGTGGCCACGCCGTTATCGATGGTGAGCTTAACTCTGTCGGACATGCGACCTCCTCGAGGGGTTAGTTGAAGACTACCGTCTTGTTGTCATAGACGAGGACGCGATCGTCAAGGTGCCACCGCACCGCTCGCGCTAAGACGACCTTCTCGAGGTCGCGGCCCTTGCGCACGAGATCCTGCACCGAATCCCGGTGGGAGCACCGAACCACATCCTGCTCGATGATCGGGCCCTCGTCCAAATCTGAAGTGGCATAGTGCGCCGTTGCACCGATCAACTTCACGCCGCGCTCGTAGGCACGGTGGTAAGGCTTGCTGCCCATGAAAGCCGGCAGGAACGAGTGATGGATGTTGATCACTTGGTTCGGATACGCTTCGAGGAAATCTTGGGTCAGGATCTGCATGTAGCGGGCGAGCACGACTAGATTGATGTCGGCCGCCTGCATGAGCTCGATCGCTTTGTCCTCTTGGGAGCGCTTGGTGTCCTTGGTGACGGGAAGATGGTGAAACGGGACCCCGAACTGCGCGGCGACTGGTTCGAGGTTGGCGTGGTTGCTGAGGATGAGTGGAATGTCGGTGGCGAGCTCCCCGGACCGCTGCCGGAGGAGCAAGTCGTATAAGCAGTGATCATACTTCGACACGAAGATCGCCGTTCGCGCTCGCTGCTTGCCGTCGGCCAGTCGCCAGCTCATCCCAAAACGGTTGGCGACTTCGGCGATCGCCGTTTCGAGGCTGGTTCGGTCGGTGCGGAGCTCGGAAAGGTCGAATTTGATGCGCTGGAAGAACTGGCCAGCCACAGGGTCGGTGTGTTGATCGGCATCTAGGATGTTCGCACCGTGGCCATAGAGCAGCTGCGCGAGCGCGGCGACGAGGCCCTTACGGTCCGGGCAGCAAACCAGAAGTGTGGCAGTTCGTTCCACGGCGCCAAGTTCTAGCCGTTGAGCGGGCGTTCGCCAAGCGGTCGAGGGCTATCGGCTGAGGCGCTCCATCGCGTCGCCGAAGATGTAGACCAGCTGCAATACGCCGGCCACGGTCCCGAGCACCGCCCCCGCGGCGATCAGCTTCCACTCGTCCTGTTGAAACGCGGGCCGGAGCACGCCTTCGTAGGTCTCCCTGTCCAGTGATGCCATTCGGCGCTCGAGCTCTCCCTGAAGGTCTACCGCCTCGCCGGCGAAGGTATGGAAGAAGCCCCCAGGTTTCGGCCATTCCCGCTCGAGCCGCTCGAGCAATTCGGCACGAAGCAAAGGGCGTTTTTCGATGGGGAGCACCAGGGCGGCCATCGGGTGGGCTTCGTACTTGGAGATCAGCTCGCCGACTCGCTGCGCGACGATCTCGTTCATCCGAAGGGCACCTGGGCTGTCCATGACCGAGATGACGATGTTGTCGGCATTGAGGACCTTGTCGGCCACGGTTCGACCAAATGCTTGCGCGACCTCTGCCTGACGCTTGTGAAAGAGCCCTTGCACGGTCACCGGACCGATCTTCACCGGCTCTCGAGGATGAAACACCAGCTTCAGGGCGATCCAATTGGTCATGTAGCCGACCCCGAACCCCGCCGCAGGCAAGATCCATGGCGCCGGATACATCACCCACACCGCCATTTGAACAATGCCAAAGAGAAAACCGAAGTACAGGCCCGAACGCTCGATGAATCTGAACTCTTTGCGACCAACGTCGTAGAACATTTCGCCCATGAGGCCTTTGTGACGCTCGATTGCCTCCAGGATCGTCTTTTCGATGTTGAGAATCGCGTCGATGTCGTCCGCCATGTCCATGGCAATGGCCCGCGAGACTTCGACGACCTCTGCGCGCACCAAAGCCCGTACCTTGTTCTGCATGAACTCGCCGCTGTTGTCCCACATCGGCTTGGCATGGTTGTTCGCGACCTCGTCTATTGCCTGTTCGGTAATGTCATCGACGACCGCTCCGAGTTTGCCTGTAAAGACCTCTGCGCGGAAACTCGTATCGAAGAGGTCCCGCAACGACAGAAGCTTTTCCGTGATCAGCGCGTTCGATACTCTGGCGAGACGTAGAGCATTGGCTGGAATAACACCTTGCCATCCCAGGTACGGGGGAATGCCGACGAACTCGACCGGATGGAACATCATTTTGACGGCGACGACATTCGTGAACCATCCGACGAAGGCGCTGATCAAGGGGATCAGCAGGACAATCCAGTTTTCTTGAATACGGGTTAGCAATTCCATCGCGGTTCTGACGGTCTGGTTTCAGTGGGTCATTCAGGGGTGTAGATGTGCATCCAGTACAGCAGTAGCGCTATGGTTTTTCCATCTTCGATGTGTCCGTCTTTCAGCATGTCGCGCACTTGCCACGAGGGGAGGGGGAAGACCTCAATCTCTTCGGATTCATCGAGCGCTTGCGCGGTTCGCTCGAGCTCTGTCGCCAGGTAGCCGTACATCCTCTCGTTCAAGATCCCCGGTGAAGCAAAGAACTCGGTCAGGGGTTTGATCGTCTTGGCACGGTAGCCCGTCTCCTCTTCGAGCTCACGCGCCGCACACTCCTCAGGGGGCTCGCCTCCTTCCAGCGTCCCAGCCGGCAGCTCCCACAGGGTTTTGCCGACTATGCGTCGTAGATTTCGGATCATCACGACCCGGCCATCGTCGAGGACGGGCAGAATCACCGCCGCGCCCGGATGCTCGACGACGTCCCGAATGATCTCCGTCCCGCCAGGCGCCTCGAACTTCAATCGTGCTACGTCGAACTTCGCCGCTTTCAGCAGCAGCTCTCGCTTGACCATGGTGCGCATAATGGCCGACTTTTCGCGGGTTTCCACGTCAATTTGACTGGATCGGGACGGATCGCCATTGTGGGGACGTGCGGCTCGAAAATCCATGGGGCTCGCCGTTGGCGGTCGTTTCGATGGGATTGGCGTTGGCGGGCGTGTGGACGCTCGGCTACGGCGCCGCCACGACGTCAGCCGACACGGCGACGAAGGCACCTGCAGCGATCGACGAGACCGGAGTTCTCGAGGCCGTGAAGTCGGCCCAGCGCATGGGGCCTCGTCTTCTTCAGCCGCCGCCCAACGACAAGCTGGGGCTCGATATCGCGATCGAGGATCGCGACGGCCAGTCGATGAAAGCTCTACACGAAGCCTTGGCACGGGCGCAGGCTGGCGAAGGGCAAGCGCGCTTGGTGTTCTTCGGGGCCTCCCACGTCGCGAGTGATCTATTTACTGGGCACATTCGACGCGAGCTGCAAGCGAGGTTCGGCGATGCCGGGCATGGCTTCGTCGTGCCCGTGCACCCGTGGCGAACCTATCGGCATCGAGACATCAACATCGAGAGTGACGCCGAGCGGTGGGAGACTCATCGCATTCGCGTCGGCGACTCGGAGGTCGAGCGAGTCGGACTCGCCGGAGTTGCAATGGCGAGTAGTCGTCCGGGATCGTTCGGCGCAGTCAGGACCGCAGAAGAGGGTGATCACGGCCGAAAGGCCAGTTTCTTTGAGCTTTACTATCTGAGGACACCCCGTGGGGGGGACCTAGATGTCCTGATCGACGGTCGACGAGCGCGACGGATCTCGACGAGGGCCTCGAGCGCCGAACCCGCGTACGCCACGTTTCGGGTCCCGGACGGACCTCATAGCTTCGAAATCCGAACGCTCAGCAAACGACCGGTTTGGCTTTTCGGCCTGACGGTCGAACGGGATCAACCAGGGGTCGTCGTCGATACTCTGGGCATCAATGGATCGCGCGCGCGCTATCAGCTCTTGTGGGACGACGCCCTGTATCACGAGCATCTTCAACGCCGCGACCCCGACCTCGTCGTGTTGGCCTATGGCACGAACGAAAGTGGCGACGAGTCTCCTCTCGAAGATTACGAGCGTGACTTGCGGGCTGTCATCGAACGGTTGCGTGACGCCGTGCCGGACGCATCCTGTCTCTTGATCGGCCCGTCCGATCGGCCCACCCAGGTCGAAGACCGCGTCTTCGAGGACCGCGCGCGCACCGCAGCGGTGATCTCCGTGCAGCACCGCGTTGCACTGGAGCACGGGTGCGGGTTCTTCGATCTCGTCGCGTTCCAAGGCGGCGCCCTCTCGACGGTGCAATGGGCTGCGAGCGACCCCGCCTACGCTTCGCAAGACCACATCCATTATACGCGCCTCGGCTATCAGCGATTGGGCGAGGTACTGGTGTCAGCCTTGCTCGACGGAATGCCGCCCTCGGGCGACTCGGATGCCAAGACCGGGTCTACCGCCTCGGCAGACGCGGGATCTCTCGACGAGCCATCGGCCAAGTAGTTGGCAAAGCCTGCCAACAGAGCCTTGTAGAACATGTTGCCGATGATCTCGTAGCCAGCGGGAGTTGCGTGTCGAAAGTCGCTCATCGCAAGTCGGGGTTGCGCCCTGTACCACCGTCGCATGGCGTCTTGTCCGCCCATCGCCTCCCACGTGTTGTAGAAGGCGCACCCCGCTTCGAACGCCGCTCGCCGCTGGGCCGCAACGATTCTCGGGATCGTCTCCAACGTCCGGATTCGGCCGCGTTGCCGTGACGCTTGGTCGAGCGGCGCAAACACCAGGCAACCGAGGTCTTCGCGTCCCTGGCGGACATGGGCTAGGACCTGGGCGTAGTCTTCGTAGAAGACCTCTTCTGGTTTGTCGTCACTGGCTTCGTTTCCGCCAAACCCGAGCACGATGAGGTCGGTGCCACGTTGCTGCAGTTGGCTCGCGATGTGCGACTCGTCGAAATTGAGCAGCCGATTGGCGCGCGCTCCTACCAGGCCGAGGGAGTCGTAAACGACCCCTGGCCCATCTCGTTCTACGACCACCCCATAGAAATGCACCGGGCCGCCTTTCGCATAGCGGACCTGAAGCTGATGTGGACCATCGGAGGCCTCGACAGAATAGACCCCATCGCCCAGCTCGGGCGCCTTCGTCGAGACCTCCTCCCAGTCTCCGCGATCCAATCGCACCGAGAACGTTCCGCCGCGTGGCTGTTCTTGGTAGTAGATGTCGAAACGTGATGCTTTGGTACCGAGCTCTCCACGTGACGCAGTGCCGACGCGTGCCCAGGCGCCCCTCTGCGCCCTGGATTGAACGCCTCCGTACCCGTAGCGCCCGTGACGATCTTGCCGACGCGCGACCTCGCGTGTGATCCAGCTCTCTTCGTTGGACGATTGGCGGACGCCTCGATGCTTGTAGGGTATGTATCCCTTTGCGGCGATGACGAAGCCATGCCCCGCATCCCCAAAGCGACGCTGAAGCTGTTCGCGGACCGTCGACGTGATCAGGTCGGTTGCAATGCTCGAATCACCATAGTGGCCGACCCGTGTGATTGCCCCGGCTCTTTTCTTCGCCGTCCTTTCGAGGGCGCGGTAGAAGGGTGCCATCCCGCGGCCCGAAGGATCTTCGATCAATACCGAAATGCCGGCGTACTCCGACGGGTCTATGATGGAGCCGTCTGAGGGCTTGTGGATTGGCTTGGTCCTCGGAGCGCCCAAATTCGCGGCCACCGTGTCGCCGACGCTCTCGGCGAGCCGTTCGGTGCCGATCGCGCCGGTGGTGGACGCACGATACGAGCCTCCATGGCCGGCAAAGGCGGGGATCTCACCCCATCGTTGGAAGAGCCGTACGATCGGGATGCCCTCTTCAGTTGGAATCCAGGGACGCAGCGCGCGAAGCGGAGGCACGACGTAGGTTAGCGCGCACGCGACCAGCATGAACGCAGTCACAATTGCGAGGTGCTGAAGGGGAGTTGTTTGTGTGATGGTTCGTTTCGTCATCAGAATTGGAAGTAGATGTAGGGGACGACTTGACTGGTCGCGATGAAGCTGAGGGCAAAGCCGAGACACGCAAGCGCAACTCCTTGGGCGGGCGCCGGCATGGCCATGAAGCGTGCTTCGATCGATTCGAACCATCGCTTTGGCGTGTAGTGGAGCAAAAAGGTGATGATCAGCATGGCCCACACTTCGGTTGAAATCTGAGCGGTACCATAGGTGCCGCCCCCGAGACGCGCCGTGACATCGACCGCGTTCTGAAGGCTGGTCGCACGGAACAGGATCCGCGAGAACACCACGAACTGGAGCGCCCAGAACACCTTGAAAGCATGGACGTGCCATGCATCGATGGTGTCCCGGGTGCGCCCCGACCGACGATAGAAGAAGCGATGGATGACCATCGCCATGGATTGGAGGATCGCGTAGAACACGAACGTCCACGACGCGCCATGCCAAATCCCGATGAGAAACATGGTGAGCCAGAGGTTCCAGTACGCCCGCAGGGGGCCGACGCGCGAGCCGCCGAGGGGGAAATACAAGTAGTCGCGAAGCCAGGTGGAGAGCGTGATGTGCCATCGCCGCCAAAACTCCGCCGGGCTTGCGGACTGATACGGGCGGTCGAAGTTTTCGGGAAGCTCGAGACCCATCAGCTTTGCCGAGCCGCGAGCGCAGTCCGTATAGCCGGAGAAGTCACAGTAGATTTGCATCGTGAAACCATACAAGGCGACGACGACCTCTGCCGTGGTGTAGAGCTCGGGTTGATCGAAGACGCGGTCGACCAGATTGACCGAAAGATAATCCGCGATCGCAACTTTCTTCACGAGGCCCGTCGCGATGAGAAAGATGCCTTGAGTAACCTGGTTCTCGCGGAGGGTGATCGTACGCGCGAGTTGTGGGAGTAGCTGCGAGGCTCGAACGATTGGACCGGCGACCAACTGCGGGAAATAAGTGACGAAGACAGCGAACTGAAAGAAGCTGCGCGTCGGCTCGAGCTTTCGCCGATAGATGTCGATTGTGTAGCTGAGAGTCTGAAACGTGTAGAACGAGATGCCGACGGGAAGCAGCACATCGAGGAACGGCGGGTGCTCGATCGTGATCCCGAACAGGAGATGAAAAACGTCGGCCGTGGCTTGCGAGGCAAAGTTGAAATACTTGAAGATGCCAAGAAGGCCCAGATTCGAAACGAGGCTCACGATGAGCCATCGTTTGCGGACCTTTTCGTCAGTGCTGGCGTGAATCCGGAAGCCGACTACGTAGTCGACCACCGTCGAGGTGAGGATCAGGACGATGTACGCCGGGTGCCACGCCATGTAGAACAGGCACGAGGCGACGAAGAGAAACACCATTCGAAGCCGGGCCTGTCTCGCCAACAGCCAAAAGCCTGCGACGGCAATTCCCAAAAAAACGATGTAGTCGAGGCTGCTGAAGAGCACTGGTTCCCCTACCCAGCGTGAACGCGCCCGGTTTAGCTGTAGCGGGGCCCCGACGCTAGTTGCTTGACGAGCGGCCTGGTAGGGCGAAGCATCCGCGGTCGGAGGTCGTGATGAGAATCGACGGTTCGGTAGCGATGGTCACGGGTGGAGCTTCGGGTCTAGGCGAGGCAACCGTCCGCCAGTGGGTGAGTAAAGGTGGGCGCGCGGTCATCGTCGATCTGAACGCGGAACGCGGCGAGAAGCTGGCGGCTGAGCTGGGCGATCCGGCTTCTTTCGTGCCTGCGGATGTCAGCGACGCCCAGCAGGTCGAAGACGCGATCGCCCTCGCCACCTCAATCGGTGCCCTTCGTGCTGCAATCAACTGTGCCGGCATCGGGATCGGCATGCGAACTTTGGGCAAAGACGGCACGCCACATGATCTCGGGGCTTTCCAAAAAGTGATCTCGGTCAATCTCATCGGTACGTTCAACGTACTGAGACTCGCCGCGTCTGCGATGTCCAAGAACGAACTGGAAGATCACGAGCGTGGCGTCGTCATCAATACGGCTTCGGTAGCGGCTTTCGATGGTCAGATTGGCCAGGTCGCATACTCTGCATCGAAGGGGGGCATCGTCGGGATGACGCTCCCAGCCGCGCGCGATCTTTCGAAGGTAGGGATTCGCGTCGTCACCATCGCCCCCGGCACGTTCGACACTCCGCTTCTCGGCATGCTCTCGGAAGAGATTCGCGCAGCCTTGGCTGCAACGATCCCGCATCCGAGCCGCCTCGGGCGCCCCGACGAGTTTGGTGCACTCGCATGCCATGTCGTCGAAAACGGCTACCTGAACGGCGAGGTCATTCGTTTGGATGGCGCGCTTCGTATGGCCCCCCGATAACTTGCGAGCATCGCGCCGCGTCCTAGAGTCGCCGGGTGGATGAGCCAGCCGTCGCGAAGGCACACCTGTTGGCCGTGCCTGTCGAGCGGCGACGACGAATCCTAGGTCTCGCCCTTCCGATCATCGGAGGCATGCTCTCCCAGAACGTGCTCAACCTGGTCGATACGGCGATGGTTGGCACGCTCGGTGACGCAGCCCTGGCGGGTGTCGGGCTCGGGGGCTTCGCAAACTTTCTGCTTTCGTCGTTCGTGCTCGGACTGTCGGCCGGCGTGCAAGCGATGGCCGCCCGGCGGGTCGGGGAGGCAAGGCGATCCGAAACAGCGATACCGCTCAACGGGGGCTTGCTGATCGCCGTGATCGTCGCCGTTCCGTGGTCGGCAGTTCTGATCACGTTTGCCCCCGAATACTTCCCTTGGCTGTCGACGGACACGGCAGTGGTAGAGCAGGGGGTTCCGTACCTGCGCGCCCGCCTCTTTGCGATGGCCGCCATGGGCATGAACTTCGCGTTTCGTGGCTATTGGAATGCGGTCGACAAGTCCATTCTCTACATGCGCACCCTCATTTCGATGCACGTGCTCAACATCTTCCTCAACTGGGTGCTGATCTTCGGCAACCTCGGTGCGCCAGAGCTTGGGGCGACGGGTGCTGGGGTCGCGTCGGCGATCTCGACAATTTTTGGCACGGTGTCGTACTTCTTTCTCGGCCGGAGCTACGCACGCGATGCTGGATTCATGCACGGCCTTCCCGACCGCCAAACGGTGACGACGATTCTCAAGCTCGCGGCGCCGGCAGGGCTACAGCAGTTCTTCTTCGCGGCGGGCATGACCATGTTTCTCGCCTTGGTGGCTCGGATGGGGACCTCGGAGCTGGCTGCGACGAAGGTAATCATCGACTTGATCCTCGTCGGGATCTTGCCCGGCCTCGGCTTTGGTCTTGCTGCTGCGTCGCTTGCCGGTCAATCGCTCGGTCGGAGCGATCCCAACGACGCGAAACAGTGGGGTTGGGATGTCACCAAGATCGCCGTCGCCGTCGTCGGTTTGTTGAGCTTGCCGGGTGTGCTCGTGCCCGAATGGATTCTCGGCGTGTTCATCCACGAACCGTCAACGTTGGCGCTCGCCACCACCCCCTTGCGGATCGTCGCTGCCTCGCTGTTCATCGACACGCTGGGAATGGTCCTCATGAACGCGCTGATGGGGGTCGGCGACGTCAAGCGCGTGATGATCATCGCCACCAGCTTTCAGTGGCTTCTGTTCTTGCCCGCGGTGTACCTCGTCGGTCCGGTGCTTGGAATGGGCTTGGTCGCAGTCTTTGGCGCGCAGATCATATATCGTCTCATGCAGGGGATGACCTTCACTTTGATGTGGAAAGCCGGCCGCTGGCAGACGATCGAGCTTCGCTGAGCGGCAGCGGCAGTGTCAGTGCCAGCGCCGGTGCCACGGAGTTGAAGACTCGCTCATCGTTCCACCGGCTTCCCCGACGCGCGCTCGAGGGTCATCCATGGTGTGCCGGCGATTTGGACTTCGATCACATCCTCCTCGACGACCAGAACCGGTTGCGTCGTGATCGCGCCGAGCTCCGAGCGCCACACCAGCTTCCCAGAGCGAATGTTCTGCGCTGTAACGACCGCGGGGTCGCCGCTCTTGGCTTCGTAGATGACACCTTCAGCAAGGACGCGGGGCGCCCCAGTGAGCTCGGTGCCCTCCGGCCCACCCGGCCCTTGTATGCCCTTGAAACCGAGCCATGCGACGAACACCGCCAGCGCAACGAACCCCAAAAGGAGCGCTACGATCTTTTTTCCAGACTTGGCCTCGGTCATCACGACCGTGTTCTAGCACGCCTATCGCTGGTAGGGTGCGCTTCATGTTCGTTGGGCACTACGGACCGAGCTTCGCTCTTCGGTGGACAGGTGGGGTTCCGTTGTGGGTCCTGTTCTTGGCTGTTCAATTCGTCGACGTGCTTTGGTCGATCCTGGTGATGGCCGGGGTCGAGAAGGTCCGCCTCACCGAAGGCTTTACCGCGTCGAGCCCGCTCGATCTCTATTACATGCCGTATACGCACAGCCTGACCGCGTCGATCGGCTGGGCGCTGATCGTCGGATGGCTTGGAAGCTTCGCCTGGGGACGACGGGGTGGGATCGTGATCGGTCTTTGCGTGCTTTCCCATTGGATCCTCGATCTACCGGTACATGTCGCGGACCTTCCGCTCTGGGGGAATGAATACAAAGTCGGCTTCGGGCTGTGGAACCATCCCGTGATCGCATTCGTTTTCGAGGCTGGCGTGCTTCTCGGAGGCGTTGCGATCTACGCCAGGTACGCGCGCGCCAAGCTCCCCATCTGGATCTTCGCCATCGCGATGCTCGGGATGCAATACAGTAACATCGTCCTGCCCCTTCCCGAATCCCCGACGCTGTTTGCGGTCATGGCCCTGTCTTCGTATTTGGGGCTTGCCGTGGCCGCCTGGTTCGTCGAGAAAAAATGGGGGCCCCAAACCCAGGTGCCCATACAGTAGCCCCCGCAAGAACGGGCCTAGTGGCACAAGTTGGCCCAAGCGCTACCCTGAAATCACTTGGGTTTTCGCGGGCACGCGAATTGCTTCTTTTAGGCGCATATCAGGAGGACGAGGATGCGCAATTGTCATGTGGTTCTTTGCTTTGTGGTGGCCGCCGGCCTGGTCGGCTGCACCCCCAATCCCGAGGTCAGCGAGTACGAAGGCGCGCTCCGGCAAGCCAGGACGTGCGGCGAGGTCCTCCAAGCGATTCAAGAGGACGCGATCGCGCAGGTGGAGCTCGAGCTCAAGGCCTTCGAGGATGATGATTTGTACGGTCGCGGTGGACCGGTCTTCTTTGATGGTGTGCTTGAAGGCGCTCCCGACGACACGGCCGCGCCAACAGCGGGCGCTGACGGCGACACGCCCTCTGGGGTGTCGGACACCAACCGTCAGGTGGCGAGCGTCGACGAAGCCGACATCGTGAAGGTTGGCGATGGTGGAACCAAGCTCTACGTGATCCGCGGCGACGGGTTCCACGAGTTCGACTCGTGGCCGGCTGCGGAGACTTCGAGGGTCGCCGATCTCCAGATCGAAGGGTACCCGATCGAGATGTTCGTCGAAGGCGACCGTGCCGTCGTATTCTCCAACGTGTTCGGCGTCGAAGCCCTAGGCGGCGGTGACCTCTGCAACGGAGGGCCCGAGCCCGTAGGAATCGCGGCGGACGAAGCGTACTATTATTGCGGACCCTCGTACACGAAGACGACCGTCATCTCGCTCGAAGGCGATACGCCCGAGGCCATCCGAGAGATCTATGTCGAGGGCTACTACACCTCGTCACGAAGGCACGACAACATCGTTCGCGCCGTCCTTCAAACCCAATTGAAACAACCTCCGACGGTGCCCCAGTTCTGGGAAGTTGTGTACGCAGAGCCCTACCCGCAAACGCGGGAGGAAGAGATAGAGCGAGCTCGACTCTGGGCCACAGCCGCGAAGGCGGCGATCCCCGAAACCACCCTCGAGGAGTGGCTCCCGGTTTGGGGTGAGCGAGTCGAAGGTGAGATTCAGCAACGGGCGCCTCAGTGCGCGGACTTCTACTCGCCACTGCCCGGCTTCACCGATCACGGGATGACGCAGATCCTCGGGATCGACATCGCCGCAGGAGGGGACGCGGCCATCACGTCGATCTTAGGTCAGGCGTCGCAGGTCTATGCCAACGCCGACACTTTGATTCTGGCCCAGCCCGACTACGGTTGGTTCGACCGCGATATCGACCACAATCGGACAGCCGTCCACCGGTTTGCGGTGTCCTCCGAGGCGCAGCGCACTCCCTATCAGGGCTCGGGCTTCGTTCCGGGGCTGGTCAACGATCAGTTCTCGATCGACGAGCGAGGTGGCGTGATCCGAATCGCCACGACCCGAGAGACTTGGCGGGATGGCGACGTTTGGATCCCATCGGTGACTCACAATTTCGTGACCACCATGAGCCTCGAGGAGGGTCGGCTCGCCGTCGTGGGTGCAACGCCGCCGTTGGCCGAGGGCGAGCGCATCTTTTCGGCGCGGTTCATCGGTGACCTCGGATACATCGTCACGTTCCGTCAGATCGACCCCCTGTTCGCGATCGATCTCAGCGACCCGACGAAGCCTACGGTTCTGGGCGAGCTGAAGATCCCCGGGTTCAGCGACTACATGCACCCCCTCGGCGATGACCATCTGCTGACCATCGGCCGCGACATCGACGAGCAAACGCAGATCAATAACGGCACGGCGTTACAGATCTTCGACGTTTCCAACCCGGCGAATCCCGTGCAGAAGTTCAAAGCGCTCGTGGGCCAGGGCTTTTCCGAGGCGAATCGCAATCACAAGGCATTCAACTTCTATGCTGATCAAGGGATTCTCGCGTTTCCCTTCGTTTCCAACGAGGGAGATTTCTCGAGCACCCTCGAGCTCTGGGACGTCAGCGCGGACGCCGGCTTGTCGCGGCGCGGAAGTGTCGACCACTCGGCCCTCGTCATCAACGATTGCGGTGGCTGGATACCTCCCATTGATGGCGCATTCGTGGGTGATGCCTTCTACCGCGACTGCGGATACTTCCCCCAGGTGTCACGCGGCGTCTTCATCGACGAGTACATCTATTCGATCAGCCACGGCGGCGTGTTGGTCCACAACGTGGGCGACCTAGAGACCCCCGTAGCGACAGCAACGTACTAGAGCGCTGGCGCTGGCGCTGGCGCTGGCACTGGCGCTGACGCTGGCACCCTACTGGAGTTGGGCGTCGAGATTGCGAATGCCGTCCCTTCGCTCCGCCAGTCGAATCAAGCGGGCTAGCTCGCCGGAGTTTTCCGCGTACGACTTTAGGGCATCTATGTCGACTGGCTCATCGATGCTGTAGGCGCGTAGGGCTTCTAGGACCGTTCGGTCTCGGGCTGACAGGGCCTCGAGATGGTTCGGTGCTTGGCCAAACCCGAGCGCATAGCGGGCCAGGGCTGCTTGGTCTTCGGGCGCGATATGCAGGCGCTTGAGCGTCTCGTGCAAGGTGCCGAGGACGGAGGTCAGGCTTTCGACATCGGGAATGGACCGCTCTTTTGCGAGCTCGATGAGCGATTGGCGCAAGCGTCCCTGGCCGGCGAGCAGCTGCAGTCGTAGAGAACGGGATTGAGCATGAAGCGCGGTCCTGCCCAACGCCGAGGCCTCGAGAATCGTCATCGCCTCATCGACGTGACCTAGCCGCGCCTCGATCGTGGCTAGGGGTAGGGCGTAGTAGAGCTCGTTGGAGATGAGGGCGCGGGTTTCTTCCGGCATTAGCTGAACGGACCAGCCCGAGGGCCCGTCGTGCTCGAAAAGGCCGTCCCGCGGTACCTGCGCATACATGGCTTGCAGCCTGGTGAGATTATCTCGGTCATCGGGACCGGCGGTCAACGAGAGTGCCCACGCGAGATCTTTCGCGGCACGGACCGCATCCGTGTGAACGCACGTGCGCTCGGCGAGTGCTTGTGCGCGTTGGAGAAGCGCGAGCCCTGTGTTTCGAAGCCCTGCCCGCGTGCGCGCAGTGCCGACCGCGTGGAGTGCGAACGGGTTCTCGGGGTTGCGCTCTGCTTCGTACTCCCAGAACGAAGACGACGAAGCGAACACGCGCGAGTGGAGCGACGTCACGACCGCAAAGCCTGCGACGAGCACTACGACAGCGACCGCCGTTGCCCTTCCAATGGTGGGTCGTCTGTCGAGGAGCCACAAGATGCCGCGCGCCGCAATCGCGGCTATGCCCAGCATCGGCAGGTACAAGAACCGATCCGCGGTCAGGTTGCGACTCCCCAAGTCGAGCAGGTTCACGACCGGCAGTAGCGGAACTACCAGCCACAAGGTATCGGCGAAAACCGGTCGCCACGCGTTTCGCCGAAGCGCGAGGATGCCAAGCGCCGCGATGGCTAGAACGAAGATTGTTCCGGCGAACAACCAGCCTGCCGAGAATGACTCCCCGGTCCCACACGAGTAGACCCGCATGCCGGGGAAGGCGGTCGGGTTCCAGGGGGCGACGACTTGCTGGGCGTATAGACCCAACGAAGCGAGAGCCCGGGGCAACGCATCACGGGCTTCTCCCGAAGGCAGGTCGACTTCGACGATCCAAATCCGCGCGATCAATGCTGCGATCACGGGAGTCGTGAGCGCGAGCGATGCAGCTCGGTTCCGACCTCCATGGACCAAGAACCGATCGACCAGGAGCAGTGGGGCCGCGACTACGGCGGACTCCTTCGCAAAGAGCGCGACCGCGAGCAGGATCCCTGCCACCCAGCTTCGATTCGAGTCGAAAGCCAGCGCGCCCAACAAAACGAGCGCGCACATCCAGAGCTCGGTGCTTCCCGAAATCCAAGAAACAGCCTCGACCCGGCTCGGGTGGAGGGCGAAAACGGCGGCACCCAAGCTGAAAGCGACCAGGCGATGGCGGTCGTTGTCGGCTGGGAGTCGCCGCGTGAGCCAAAAGAACGCCAAGACGCAACAGAGCACGTGCAGCGCGAGGCTGACCACCCTGTAGCCCATGGCGTCGAGGCCGAAGAGTCGATACTGAGCGATGTAAGCCAGCGTCACGAGCGGCCTGTACAAGTGATTGTAGGTCTCGTTTGCTTCGACTGCGTTCTCCGAGACGTTCCAGAAATGCGTGCTAAGCGCCTCGCGGTAGCGTTCCGGTCGTTGCACGTTCTCGTTAGTGCGGATCAGGCCGTTGTCATCCCAGGTGAACTCGTCGCTGAGCCCAGGGATGAAGACCAGGACGACGAGAAGACCCAAGAGGATCGACGCTGCGCCCCACCCACGTCGCGAAGCCATGTGGCCGATTCTATCGTATGCGAAGAGCCGTGCGGAAAAACGAGGTCATGCGTCGAAGCTCGCCTTGAGCCGCTCCAATTTTTCGTGCGTTTCGCTCCATTCCCCAAAGGACCGCTCGAGCTCCGCCTGTGCGGTCTGCATTTGTTGAATCACGGTGTCCCTCTTCGAAGCGTCGTCATAGAGCTCGGGCATGCTCAGGTCTTTGGTGTGTTGACCGATCGCTTCCTCGAGCTCCGCGATCCGTTCTTCGAGGGCCTTCACCCGCTTCTCGAGAGGCTTGAGCTCACGGTTCTGTGTCGCTCGGAGCTCTGCGTCCCGGCGTCGCTGTTCTTTGCGCGCGTGCTGGCTCTTCTTTTGGCTTTCCGGCTTGACGGCGGCATCGGTGGCCGGCGCGACTTCACGCTCCTGGCAGGACCAGAGGTAATCATCGAGGGTACCGGGGTAGCTTTCGACCTGTCCGTCTTGAACGACCCACAGTTTCGTCACGAGTCGCCGGATGAAGGCACGGTTGTGGCTGACGAACAAGAGCGTGCCATCGAAGGTGGCAAGGGCATCGGTCAGCGCCTCGGTGGTTTGAAGGTCTAGGTGGTTGGTGGGCTCGTCCATCAGCAGCACGTTGCCCGGCCGCACGAGGATCTTGGCGAGCGCGACGCGCGCCCTTTCGCCGCCCGACAGCACCGAGACGCGCTTTTCGATCGCGAGCTCGTCGAACAACAGAGCGCCGAGCACTGCCCGGACCCGCTGAGCGCTCGATTGATCACTCGAGCACATGACTTCGTCGTAGACGGTCCGCTGGAGGTTTAGTGCTTCGGCGTGATGCTGGGCGAAGTACCGTACTTCTGACAGCCCTGGCAGCTGCACGCGGCCCGCGGTCGGGTCGATCTCGCCGGAGAGGATCTTGAGAAGCGTAGTCTTGCCGGCGCCGTTGGGTCCTACGATGGCCACGCGGTCGCCGCGCTCGACTGCCAGCGTAACCCGGTCGAGGACGACGAGGTCTCCGAATGACTTCGAGAGCTCATCGACGCGAAGCGGTACGCGGGGCCCTCGGGCGGTCGGTGGAAACGAGAAGCGTGTCTCGCGTGCAGACCGATACAGCTCAACGTTCTCCATCTTTTCGAGCATGCGGACTCGGCTTTGGACTTGTGCCGCCTTGCTGGCCTTGGCCCTGAATCGCCGAACGAACTGCTCGAGGTGGGCTTTCTCTCGTTCGAGGTTCTTTGATCGGTTCTCGAGGACCTGTCGTTCTTCGTCGCGTTGCTTCAAATAGCCGTCGTAATTGCCACGGAATGTTCGCACGCCCTCGGGCTCGAAGCTCACGATCCGATTGACCTGTTCGTTGAGGAACTCCCGATCGTGAGAGACCAGGAAGAGGGCGTGACCGTAAGATCGCAGAAATTTCGAGAACCACGCTACCGATGGCATGTCCAAATGGTTGGTCGGCTCGTCGAGAAGCAAGAGCCCCGGTTTTTGAAACAGGAGCGAGGCGAGAACCGCGCGCATTTTCCAACCGCCGCTCAGCTCGGAAAGCGGGCGGCGGTGGTCGCTTTGCGCAAAACCCAAGCCGTGCAGGATCTGCTTCGCCTGGTGCGCCGAGAATTGACCGTCGAGGCTCACCGTGCGCTCATGGAGCTCCGCAACGCTGCTGGCAGCCTCGACCAACTCGGCCTCGTCGGCCTCTTTCGAGCTTTGGAGCTTCGCCAAACGTGACTCGGCTCGTTCGAGCTTACGGCGCAACTGCGGTCGCTCAGCGACGCTATCGTAGACGAACGCGAAGAGCGGTTGGTCGGGGAACTGTGCGATCTCTTGTGGCAAGAAGCCGACCCGGACCCCCTCGGCCGTGGTGATTCGTCCGCCGTCGGGCTCGAGCTCGCCGGCAAGCAGTCGCAGCAAGCTCGACTTCCCTGAGCCGTTGGGTCCTACGAGTCCGATGTGGTCGCCGTCGTGCACCTGCAGGCCCAGCCCGTCGAGAAGCGTCGCGCCCCCGAGCGTGAGCGAAACATCATTGAGCGCAGCAACCGTCGTCAAATCAAGCCTCGGTAACCAGCTCCGAACGGATCTTGATCTCGTTGAGGAGAGTTCGATGCACCGGGCAACGCCCAGCCATCTCGAAGAGGCGCTCGCGTTGCTCCTGGGTGAGGTCTCCTTCGAGCTCGAGCTCTTTGTCGATCACGTCCACCATGCCGGATTCTTTCTCGGAGTCCTCCACGTCTTTGGCGTGAACTCGGTCGTGTCGGAGCTTGACCCGTACACTCTCGAGCGGCCATTCCTTGCGTCGCGCATACATCCTGAGCGTGATCGACGTGCAGGCGCCGAGGCCTGCAAGCAGAAGCTCGTACGGCGTTGGACCGAGGTCGGTTCCCCCGACGGTCACCGGCTCATCCGCCGAAAAGACATGCCCCCTTGCTTGGATCCGCTGGAGGTATCCTGCTGTCTTTCCTTCGACGACGACCCCGCCCTCGGGTGCATCCTCGGGTACCTCCTCGATGTCCTCTGGCAAGTAGCGACTCGCCCATGCCCTCAGTACCGTAGCTACATACGCTGCGTCTGCCCGTCGATTGAGCAAGTGGTCGGCTCCGTCCAACGAAATGAAGCTCTTCGGATGCCGCGCGGCTTCGTAGATCAACCGCGCATTGTCGACATCGACGATGCGGTCTTGCGGGGAATGAAAGATGAGTAGGGCCTTTCGGAGTGATCGGATCTTCTCCTTGTTGCAATTTGCTTCGAGGTCTTCGAGGAAGGTCTTGCGAATCGTGAAGGGGCGGCCGCCGAGGTCTACTTCAGCTTGCCCGACTTCGTTGATCTCTTCGATAGTCGCGCCAAATAGCCGGGCGACATGCTGTGGCTCGACAGGTGCGCCGATCGTCGCTACCGCAACGACCTCTGGAATTTGCGATGCAGCGGCCAATGCAGCGGACCCACCGAGGCTATGGCCGACCAGCAGTGCAGGAGCGCGGCGGCGTTCCTTGAGCGCGTTTGCGGCCGCGACGACATCGTCGACGTTGTGCGAGAAGGTCGTACTGCTGAAGTCACCTTCGCTCTCACCGAGGCCGGTGAAATCAAAGCGCAGGGTTGCGATGCCCTGTGCAGCCAGCGCCGCGCTGATGTGAGCGGCCGCTCTGCTTTCCTTAGAACAAGTGAAGCAATGAGCAAAGATCGCGTAGGCGACAGGGTCGACTGCCGGTACATGAAATCGCCCCGCTAGGGTTTGACCGTCGCTGCCCACGAACTCGAAACGTTCGACTTCCGTCATAGAGCCTCCAAGAAGGCCCAATGTACAACGGCCGGGGGCGTTACGTTAGGGATCTATTCAGCGGCTTCGAGCTGGAGTTGCGCGGGGTGTTCGTAGCCGAACTCTTCGAAGACGTCGCGGAGCTCGCTGTAGACTTCCTCGGGGGTAACGCCGAAGAAATCGAGCTCGAAGTCGCGTGAGCTCTCCCAATCGCGGTGTACTTTGACCGCTTCGTCGAGCTTGGCCTCGAACCTCTCGCTTACCGGCATACCGAGGCGTCCGTACAGGCCGAGGATGGTCGATTTCGGATCTTGGACGAGGTCTTCGTACCGAATGACGATGAACTGGTCCTTCGGGATCTCTCGCCTGCGTTCGAGCGCATAACGGTAGTAGTCATAGCCAAGCTGCTTGAGTGCCTCGATCTCTTCCCCGTCTGGACGGATGCTCGGCGAGTGGGCCTTCCAAGCTTGGTAAAACATGTTCAAGAACGACGGCAGGCCATCGATCGGATTACGGATCAAGTACACGAAAGCCGCGTCCGGAAATCGCTCGTACATGGACCGCACGCTTGGCGCGAAGAAAACGTTCTTGTTGAGAAAGCGTTTACCGCCAGCTTCGTAGACGTGCCGCTTGAGCGTGCTCTCATACGAATCCATGAAGGCAGCACGCTGCTCGGGACTCTGTCGATCGAGCCAAGTTTGGCTCTGGAGGTCGTCCATGAATGGAAACAGCAACCCCAATGCTGGCGATTGCAGGCTCCAGAGCAGAGTGCACACATCCTCTTCCGGCTGATCCAAGCTCAGATGATGGACCTCCGTCCACCGGCTCTCGAGCGGATTGTTGAAGAACTCGTAGACACGATTGAGGACGCCGCCGACGCTGGTTTGCGCTACCTCGACCAGTTGCTTGAACGTCCGGGTGGCGGTAACCGACGGGAAGATGGTCTGATAGAGCTTGATCGTCGTAAAGACTTCGTCGTCCATGCTGATCAACCGATGCACGAGGGTCGTGCCGCTCCGGGGATTGGCGAAGACGAAAACCGGCCTGTCGATCTTCTGGTCTCGGTATTCGGGATGGATCAGCTCATCGAGGGCACGGAACCCCACCGTGGCTTGACGGATCGTCATGTACAGAGACCCGATCCACGCCGTCGTGACGAGACGGCCGACGGTAGGTCTCTTGAATAGGACATTGCGAATCTCGCGAAGCCCTTCTTTGTTGACGTACATCGTGCTTTCCCGGGGATTCGGCGAATGCCTTCCCCTTGGCGCAGTCTAGGGTCGCCGCGCGAAATTGCTGGAAAAACCGGGTGAACGGCGGAACGGTCCGGGCGAACGGTCGCTGCTCAGTCCCGAGCGGAGGCGCTCATTCGTCGGTCACGCAGCCTTCCGAGGCCGACTTCACATTTTTGATGTACTTGTAAAGGGTCCCGCGTTGGGCTTTGAGCGGCGGGGCTTTCCATTCGGCCCGTCGCCGTTTCATTTCTTGCGAAGAGATGTCGACATCGATCGTTCTCGCCTCTGCGTCGATGGTGATGAGGTCGCCGTCTTTCAAAAGAGCGATCGGCCCCCCCTCCTGCGCCTCGGGCGTGATGTGCCCCAGAATGAACCCATGTGAGCCACCGGAGAACCTACCGTCGGTGATCAGCGCGACGTCTTGGCCGAGGCCGGCCCCCATGATCACCGAAGTCGGGGATAGCATCTCGGGCATGCCCGGTCCGCCCTTGGGTCCCTCGAACCGAATGACAACGACGTGGCCTTTTCGGATCTCTCCGCGCTCCATCGCGGCGAGCATGTCTTCCTCGCAGTCGAAGACTTTGGCCTCGCCTTTGAAATGAAGGCCCTCTTTCCCGGTGATTTTCGCCACGCTGCCATCGGGGGCGAGATTGCCTCGCAGGATCGTCAGATGCCCGGTCTTCTTGATCGGCTTCTCCCAAGGATGAATCACGTCCTGCCCTTCGCTCAGGTCAGGAAGCTCCGCGAGGTTCTCGGCGAGGGTCTTCCCAGTGACCGTCAAACAATCACCATGAAGCACGCCCTTGTCGAGCAGGTACCGCAGTACCGCCGGCGTTCCGCCGACCTCGTGCAGGTCTTCCATCACGTATTGGCCACTTGGCTTGAGGTCGGCGAGAAGGGGGATGCGATCGCTCACCGCCTGGAAATCGTCGAGCGTGAGCGGCACGTCGACCGCCCTTGCCATCGCGATCAAATGGAGCACCGCGTTGGTCGAGCCGCCGAGCGCCATGACGGTCACGATCGCATTCTCGAACGCTTGGCGGGTCATGATGTCGCGAGGCTTGATGTCTTTTTGCAGAAGCAACTTGAGTGCCGCACCCGCGCGCAGGCACTCCTCCCGCTTGCCGCGGTCCTCGGCCGGCATCGAGGAGCTGTAAGGAAGCGACATGCCCATCGCCTCGATCGCAGAAGCCATGGTGTTGGCGGTGTACATGCCGCCACACGCTCCTGCACCGGGACACGCATGCTCGATGATGTCGAGGCGCTTCGCTTCGTCGATCTTGTGTGCCAGGAGCTCGCCGTAGGCCTGAAACGCGGACACTATGTCGAGCTTCTCGCCTGCGTTGCCGCGCCCAGCCCGAATCGTTCCGCCGTAGATCATCAATGCCGGTCGGTTCAAGCGTCCGATCGCGATCATGCAGCCCGGCATGTTCTTGTCGCATCCGGGGATCGAGATGTTGGCGTCGTACCATTGTGCGCTCATCACCGTTTCGATCGAATCGGCGATCAGATCACGCGACTGCATCGAATAGCTCATCCCTTCGGTGCCCATCGAGATTCCGTCCGAGACACCGATCGTGTTGAAGCGCATCCCGACGAGGCCCGCATCTTCGACCCCCCGCTTGACGATTTCAGCGAGGTCGTTGAGATGCATGTTGCAGCTGTTCCCCTCGTACCAAACCGCCGAAATGCCGACCTGGGCCTTGTCCATATCCGCGCGCGTGAGCCCGGTAGCGTGGAGCATCGCCTGGGAGGCGCCCTGGGCGGGTGACTGCGTGATACGGGCGCTGTACTTGTTGAGCTTTTCGGTCATTGGGAGCTGCCGAGTCTAGCCCCGGGGTAGGCGCCAAGCTATGACGCGTCTTTCTTGACTTCGGCCCTCCTTGGTCCTACGTCTCTTCAAGAAAATTTGAAAGAACTGAGCTTACGAAGTGCCCATCGCAGCCGCCAAACAAACAGAATCAAGTAATTCCGAGCCTTTGTGGCGCGAGGCTGAGCTCACAGCGGCCGACGCGATGGGGCGGCTGATGGAGTTCTGGGGCTTTCGGCGCCACATGGGACGCATCTGGACCGTCCTTTATCTGTCGCCGGAGCCCATGACCACCCTCGCGCTGTCCGAGACGCTTCAGTTGAGCAGCAGCGCGGTGAGCCTTTCGCTGGCTGAGTTGATGCGATGGGGTGCCGTGAAAAAGACCTGGCGTCCGGGCGAGCGCAAGGATTTCTACGAGGCAGAGAGCAGCATGTGGAAGCTCTTGCGACGAGTGTACGAGCGGCGGGAGCTCAATCTGATTCGTGAAGCGATCGAGACGTTCTCGGCGGCCCAAGCGCAGCTCGATGCCTCGCGGTCCCAGCTCACCCAGAAGGATCGCCGCCGAGTCGACCACATGCGCAAGCGACTTTCCCGCTTGAGTGCGCTATCACGAGCCGGCGAGCGGCTGGTCGGGCTCCTGGTGGCGGGGCAAATGGTCCATCCCGCCGACCTTCGAGCGGCCGAAGAGCAAGAGCAATGAAACGGGCGAGAGTCACCGGAGGCACGCGATGTCGCTCATAGCTGCGGTTCGAGCCGAGTCGTCGTCCGACGTGCTGACCAGTCTGCAAGCGGTTTGCGATTCTCAAGGCTTGAGAGAGCTTTCCGCGCACCTCGCGGAGCTTGCCGACCTCGTGAAGTGGGACATGGGCGCGCTTGAGGAAGCGATTCAGAACTTGCCCATCGGCGAGTCCGTCGTGCACCAGAGCGCACGTCATCTCCTACAAATCGCCGGCAAGCGACTGCGTCCCATGTGTGTGGTCCTCGCATCACGACTCGGCGATGGGCTCGACGAGAGAACTCGCGATTTCGGCGTTGCGGTCGAGCTCGTACATTGCGCCACGCTTCTCCACGATGATGTCATCGACCTTGGCGAGCAGCGTCGTGGCGAGCCGGCAGCCCGAACCTTGTACGGAAACGCAGCGTCTATCTTCGCCGGAGACTGGTTGCTCGTCGATGCACTACGTCGGGTTCGCGCAGCCGAAATGCCTGATGTTCTGGTGCGCCTCCTCGACATCATCGACGAGATGATCTTTGCCGAGGCGATTCAGCTCGAAAACCGAGGTCGCGTTGATGGTCGAATGCAGACGTACATGCAAGTCGTCGAAGGCAAAACGGCGGCGCTGTTCCGCTGGGCGATGTTTGCAGGTGCGCGCGCCGGAGGTTTGACGAGCGGAGCATGCGAGGCGCTGGAAGAGTACGGGCTGCATCTCGGCGTCGCCTTCCAACTAGTGGACGACTATCTCGACTACGCTGGAGACGGATCGACGATCGGGAAAGCTCCTTTTGCAGACCTGCGAGAGGGCAAAATGACTCACCCTATGATCGTTGCCCTGGAGCGTGACCCATCGTTGCGCCCAGTGCTCGAAGGGCTGGTTACCGGTCCTCGGGATTTCGTCAGCGAGCGGTCGCACGAGCGTCTCCTCGAAGCTCTCCGGCAGACGGGCGCCCTCGAGGCAACCCGCGAGCTTGCCATCACCAAGGCGGAGGCGGCATGTCTGGCTCTAGCCGGCCTTCCTGAGAGCCGCGCGCGCGAAGCTTTATTCACAGTGGCCCGTGCCACCGTCCACCGGGAGTCCTAGCGAGTGAAGAGAGAAAGAGGCATGAATGTCTGACCAACCCTCAAGCGTAACGAGCCGGATTCCGGGTTTTTACCGCGAGCGCATCGAGGAGCGGCTTCGCACGATGATCGAAACTGGCCTGCTCTCCGAGAAGTCGGCTCAGCACCTTCGTGACGGTGGGCGCCTGACCCTCGAAGTTGCCGATCGCATGAGCGAGAACGTGATCGCTGTTCACGGCCTTCCCCTATCGATCGCTCTCAACTTCCGCGTGAACCACCGCGACGTTCTGGTTCCGATGGCGGTCGAAGAGCCGTCGGTCGTTGCAGCCGCATCGAATGCGGCTCGGCAGGTACGAATGACCGGGGGTTTCTTCGGTGAAGCCACGGCTCCGATCATGACCACTCAGGTGCAGTTCGATGACGTACCGAATCCTCACGAAGCCAAGGCGCGCGTCGAGGCGGAGCGAGAGCGAATTTTCAAAGTCGCGGACGAAGCGATTCCGGGGATGGTGAAGCGAGGCGGCGGCTGCCGCGACATGGACGTTCGCATTCTCGACGAGGAGCATGGGGTGCTCGTCGTCCATCTCTACGTCGATGTCGGCGACGCTATGGGCGCGAACGTCGTGGACGCCGTTGCCGAAGCCGTAGCGCCCGAGATCCGCGAATTCACCGGCGGCACCATTGGTCTTCGCATTCTGAGCAACCTTCCGATACGACGCAGGGTACGCCTGCATTGCGAAGTGAGCGCCGACGTCCTCGGTGGCCCCGACCTTGCCGAGGGCATCGTGAAGGCCAGCAGGTTCGCCGAGCTCGATCCCTACCGCGCCGTCACGCACAACAAGGGTGTGATGAACGGCGTCGACGCGGTCGCGCTCGCAATGGGACAGGACTGGCGATCGATCGAAGCCGGTGCCCACGCATTTGCCGCGGTGACAGGGACGTACAAGCCGTTGGTGGTTTGGCGCCGCACCGAAAGCGGGATTCGCGGTGAGCTCGACATGCCGCTTGCTGTCGGGATCGTTGGCGGCTCGACTCGCGTGCATCGCGGCGTTCGCGCGGGCTTCGAGCTCATGGGTGTGACGTCAGCGGGTGAGCTCGCCATCGTGATGGCTGCGGCAGGGATGGCATCGAATTTGGCGGCGCTCCGGGCGCTCGCTGGAGAGGGCATTCAGCGCGGTCACATGCGGCTCCACTCCCGGAAGCAGGAGGTGCAGGAGAACGCGCGCCTTCAGGCCAAGGCGGTCGAACGAGGTGGTCAGTGAATGAACCGCTCCGTCAGAGCTCGTCCCCGAGTCCCGGTTCCGGGAGTATGTTCGACCAGATTGCCGGTCGATACGATCTCCTCAACCGTTTGATGTCGATGGGGATCGACCAATCGTGGCGCCGAAAGACGGTCACGGCGATGGAGCTTCCCCCCAACGCACGGGTTCTCGACCTGGCGACTGGCACCGGCGACCTCGCATTGATGATCGCGCGGCGGCATCCGGATGCACGAGTTGTGGGGAGCGATCCATCGAAGCGAATGCTCGAGGTTGGCATCGAGAAAGTGAAGCGGATCGGTCTCACGGGTCGAGTTGAGCTTCAAGAAGGCGATGCGCAAGCGCTGCCGTTTGACGATGACTCCTTCGACGGCTGTTGTATCGCCTTTGGGATTCGCAACGTTCCCGACCGCGACGCAGCGCTCGCAGAGATGGCGCGCGTGACGAAACCTGGCGGTCGGGTCGCCATTCTCGAGCTTTCCGAACCCCATGTCGGGCTGCTGAGTCCCGTCGCGCGGTTTCACGTGCGCCAGGTGGTTCCCCTGCTTGGCGGAATGCTCTCCGGCTCGCGCGAGTATCGCTACCTCCAAAAATCGATCGCCGCGTTTCCGCCGGCCGATGAATTTGCAGAACAGATGCGAGTCGCGGGGTTGAACGTGCTCGATATCAAGTCGTTTACCTTTGGTGCTTGCACGTTGTTCGTCGGCGAACCCTGGGAGGCCTCATGAGGTCTCACGGTGCGGCCGTTGCGTTCGAGGGCGTTCCGACTCGGGAGGCGTCGCGGGCTTTCCTCGAGGAGGCCCTCTGCCGACGGACCTTCGATGTCGAGCTGATCGTGACCGTTCCTGCGCCCGTGGCGCCGCCCGACGCGTTGCTCCGAGCGTTTCCGCAAGAAGCAAGCATTCTTTGGGACCCTCCGCAGAGCGCGGCATGCTCAGGGCTGGGCGTCGCTGCCACCCTGGCGCCCACATCGACTGCCATCGACAACTTCTTCGCGGGCGTGCAGCACGTCGCCGCTGAGGCAAGCCCGGTTCCTCGCGTGTTTGGGGGGGCGTCGTTTGCACCTGGAGCCGCAAAGGAGCCGCCTTGGGAGAGTTTCGGCGATGGGTTTCTCCTGCTCCCGACTTGGACGTACCACGTCGACGAGAGGGCCTGGTTGTCATTGGCCATTGGCAGGTCGCAAGAGGCGCACGCCGACCAGTTGCTCGAGGTGTTCGAGGCGATTTGGGAGAGCTTGGAGCGGCCGCTTGGTGTGATTCCGTCGCCCGTCTCGGCGCGACGTCTGGATCAAGCCGATCGAGACGGCTGGTCGCGGCAGGTCGAAGAGATTCGAGCGAAGATTCAGGCGGGCGTGTTTCAAAAGGTCGTCGCAGCGCGCCACTGTGTGGTGGAGCTCGAGACCGGAGCTGGTTCCCTCGATGTCTTGGAGCGGCTCGAGGAGCGATTTCCGGGATGCACGCGTTTCGCGCTCTGGCGAGCCGATGCAGCGTTCCTCGGAGCAACTCCCGAGCTCTTGATTTCACGCCGCGGGCTGGCCGTTCGGAGCGAGGCGCTTGCAGGCTCGACCGCTCATGGCGACGCAGCGCGAATGATGGCCAGCAAGAAGGAACAAGAAGAGCATCAGTTGGTGGTACGTGCAGTGCTTCGATCCCTCAAGCCGTATTGCGACTCCCTACGGTCTGCTTCGGAGCCGAGTGTGCGAGAGCTTCCGAACGTGTTGCACATGCAGACACCCATCGAGGGACGCCTTCGCGAGCCGACGCACGTGTTGGCATTGGTTCAGGCACTGCATCCGACACCTGCGGTTGGCGGCGTTCCCACACGAGGCGCGATCGATTGGATCGTCGATCACGAAGAGCTCCCACGTGGCTGGTACAGCGCGCCGGTCGGTTGGACGGACGCAAACGGCGACGGCGAGTTTTTCGTCGCGTTGCGATCGGGGTTGCTTCGCGACGGAAAGGCCTGGGTGTATGCCGGCGCCGGCATCATGGCCGACTCCGATCCGGATGCGGAATACGCCGAGACCGAGCTCAAAATGCAGGCGCTTCTAGGAGCGCTCCATGGGGCCGGTCGCTGATCTACAGAGCGAGTGGGCGCGGCTCGTCATCGGGAGCTTCGTGCAAGCCGGTGTCCGTGACGCCGTCATAAGCCCTGGGTCGAGGTCCACCCCTTTTGTCGTTGCTGCATTGGAGCACGACGGGCTTCGCTGTGTAAGAGCGCTCGATGAACGTTCTGGTGCGCACTATGCCCTCGGCCAGGCGCGCGCAACGGGACGTCCATCGTTGGTCTTGTGCACGTCCGGCAGCGCGCCTGCGAATTACTTCCCGGCGATCGTCGAGGCGAACGAAGCAGGTGTGCCGCTCGTCGTGCTCTCCGCAGACCGTCCGCCAGAGTTCTTGAGCTGTGGTGCGAATCAGACAACCGATCAGCCCGGGATGTATGGGAGTCACGTTCGCTTCTTCGCCAATCTCGGGGAGCCCCGCGGAGACTTACCGAGCTTGCGCGCTGTCAAACGTTTCGCGACCCAAGTGGTGGCAACCGCGCAGGGTCCGCGACCGGGGCCGACCCATCTGAACGCTCAGGCCCGAAAGCCGCTCGAGCCTGTTACATCCATGGAACCGAGCGCGGTGGAGGTGCACGCACGAGTCGATGCAATCCTCGGGCAGCCGTCGACCCGGCTTCACCACGCCGCATTTGTCGATCCGTCGATCGCCGAACAGGTGGCTCAGGCGATCGATGCAGCCATGCGACCGGTCATTCTGTGCGGGCCAGCTGACGTGCGACAGGGTGCCGCGTCGGACACAGTGGTGCGACTCGCGGAGCGTTCGGGCGCATTGGTAGTCGCCGAAGCCGCGAGTCAGTTTCGCTTCGGAAGGGCCGCTCGGGTCGTGCTTGGAGCGTTCGACACGATCTGGTCGGCAGACGCCGGGCGGGCTGAGCTGGCTCCCGACTTCGTCTTGCAACTTGGTACCAACCCCGTGTCCAAGGGTTGGGAGCGACTGAGTATAGACCGTCGGATTCCCCGGGTGATCGTTCACCCATGGGCGTGGGCCGATCCGTCATCCAGCGCCGAAACGATCGTGCACGGCGACATAGGGGATTTCGTCGAGCAACTCGCCGACCGTGAGTACGACGTCCGCAGGCGCGACGCCGATTTCAAGACCCGTTTCCAAGCGGCAGAGAAAGTGGTTTGGGAAACAGCTAGCGCGATCCTGGAAACCGCTGGAGATGCGCTAACCGAGGCTGCCGTGAGTCCAGCAGTCGCCGATGCGTTGCCAGAGGGGAGCGCCCTGGTTCTTGGCAACAGTCTTCCGATCCGGAACGTCGATGGGTGGGTCCCGCCCGGCGACAAGCGTCTACGTGTGTTCGCACAACGTGGCGTGAGTGGCATCGATGGGCTGGTTTCGTCGGCCGCAGGAGTTGCGTCGAAGGAACGGAACGCGACGGCCCTTTTAGTCGGCGATGTGAGCTTCCTCCACGATGTGAACGGGCTCGAGCTTGCATCACACGCTAGCAAACCGCTGATCATCGTCGTCATCAACAACGGTGGCGGACGCATCTTCGAGCAGCTTCCGATCGCGCGGAAGGGCAAGGAAACTTGGCTGCAGTATTTTACGACCCCCCACCAGGCCAACCTCGCCGGTGCGGCTTCGATCTACGGCTGTCGGTTCTGCCGAGCGACCACCGTCACGGAGCTCAACAGTGCTCTCGAGGCGGCGCTCGGGTATGCAGGCTGCACCGTGGTCGAGGCGATCGTTCCCGCGAGAAGCGCGCTCGAGCAGGGTGAGCTACTCGCTACGGGCGTCACACGTACGTTCCGACGCGGGGCGTCTTGATGTGGATGCTCCTCCACGGCTTCATGGGGTCGCCGCGAAGCTGGGAGCGAGTCCTGGCGGCCTCTAAGTTGCCGGACGAGCCCTCCGCGCCCTTGTTGATGGGTCACGGCGGCGATTGGAAGGGCAAGCGGGTCGCATCGTTCGAAGAAGAGGTGAGTCGTCTGCTGGCGATCGCGACCACGATGACACCGCCCCGATACCTGTGCGGCTATTCGATGGGAGCAAGGGTCGCGTTAGGAATGCTGGTAAGTGGATCAGACCTCTTTGAAGGAGCGATTCTGGTCGGTGTCCACCCCGGGCTCGACGATGTTGAAGCGAGAGCTGCGCGGCGTGCCGCCGATGCCAAGAGAGCTCGTGACCTTCGCCGGAGAGGTCTGGTCGCGTTTGTCGATGCGTGGGAAGATCAGCCGCTGTTTACAAGCCAGCGAGGCCTGCCCGCGGCGACTCTCGGCGCACAGCGGCAAATACGGCTCAGCCACGATGCCGAGGGCCTTGCCGCGTGTCTCGAGGTCCTCGGTCTCGCCGAAATGCCGAGCTTTGGAGCGGCGCTCTCATCGCTCGAGATTCCGATCACGCTCGTGGCTGGCGCGCGCGACACCAAGTTTGCGACGATTGCGCAGAATCTTTCCTCGGAGGCTCATTTGCCGCAGATCGTCGAAGGGGTGGGGCACAATGTCGTGTTGGAGGCGTCGGAGGCGATGGCGATGGCGTTGAAGACCATGGAGCAACGAATACATGGCTAAGGTAACTCCGGGCTCTGCACGTGCATGGGCGCTCGCTGCCCGGCCGGCGACTCTCACCGCCGCGTTTGCGCCCGTGGCGGTCGGGACCGCGTGCGCCCTGCGCGTCGGTGGATTCCGCTGGGATGCGGCGCTGGCGGCGTTAGTGGCCGCGTTTCTGATCCAAATTGCGACGAACTTTGCCAATGACCTCTTCGACTTTGAAAAGGGCGCAGACGACGAAAAACGCCTCGGACCCATCCGTGCCGCTCAGGCGGGGCTGCTCACCGTGGCCGAGCTTCGTAGGGGGATCACGCTCACGCTCCTGTTGGCGGTTGCGGTGGGAATCTACCTCACCCATGTGGCAGGAACACCGGTAATCGTGATCGGCTTATCGTCGATCGTCGCGGGCCTCGCGTACACCGGCGGTCCGTTTCCACTCGCCTATAAAGGCCTCGGCGATATCTTCGTCATGGCCTTTTTTGGTTTCGTCGCGGTTTGTGGGACCGCATTCGTTCAGACTGGATACGTTCCCGACATTGCGTGGGTGGCTTCGGTTCCGATGGGGGCCTTGGCGACGGCGATACTCGTCGTGAACAACGTGCGCGACTTCGAGGGGGATGCACGTGCCGGCAAACGCACCATGGTCGTCCGCTTTGGAAAGAAGAGCGGAGTCAGGGAATACATCGTGCTGTTGGTCGTCGCCTACATGAGCCTGATCGTTCTGTGGGTCGTCGGGTCGACCACGGGCTGGGTGTACCTTCCGTTCCTAACCGTGCCTTGGGCTCTTGATTTGGCTCGGTCCTTGGCCCGCGGTCGTGGCGTCGCGCTGAACCGCACCCTCGCCGGGACCGCAAAGCTTCTTTCCGTGTTTGGTGTTCTGTTGACGATTGGGCTCGTGCCGTGACCCGGCTGCATGCGCGGGTCGACGTCATCAAAGGCCGTTTACCGAAGACGCTCGTGGGCGCGGCTGCCGGTCTTGCCGAACGAAGTTTCGTCGTTCTAACGCTCACCAGCGAGGACGAGACCGCCGGGGTCGGCGAAGCTTCGCCTCTTCCTGGCTACTCGCCTGAGTCGATCGATGATGCCGCCGAGGAGCTTCACGACCTCATCGACGCGCCGATCGAGGTCGACGCCTCGCTCGGGCCACGTGCGTTGCTCGATTCGGTACCCGAGGTGCAGCTCAGCGAGCGTCCGTCTGCGCGCTTCGCGTTGGAATCGGCGCTACTCGATTGGTTGGGCAAGGTACGGGGCGAGCCGGTCCACAGGCTTCTCAACTCGGGTCCATTGCGGGCGATTCCGATCGCCGACCTCGTTCTCGAGGCGAACCCAGCGCGATGGCCCGACCATGTCGATCGCCTGTGCGAGGATGGAGCCACCCATTTGAAGCTCAAGATCGGTGCTGCGCTCGACCAAGAGGTTGCGGCTCTCCAAACCGTTCGCAGCCGGCATCCCGGATTGGCGATACGGCTCGACGCGAACGGCCGGATCGACATCGTCGATCTCCGGCGACACACAACAGCTTTGGAGCTTCTGGGGCTCGAGTTGATCGAGGAACCTGTGGCCCTCCGGGGCTGGCCCGAGGCGGTCTCTCTTCCGCTTCCGTTCGCGCTCGACGAAACCCTGCGAGACGAATCGATGTCGCGGCGACTACTCGGAGGGGGTCACATTCATGCGGTCGTGATCAAGCCCGCCGTCCTCGGTGGAGTGACTGCAGCGCTCGATCTCGCAAAGATCGCCAGGGAGCATGGTGTGCAGCCCGTGTTGTCTCACACCTTCGACGGTCCGATAGCGAGAGCCGCCGCCGCAGAGCTCGGGCTTGCGCTCCAGACCGAGCTTGCCGCCGGCCTGGGCTCACACCCGGCTCTCGACCTCTGGCCTCGTCATCACATCGCCGCGATTCGAGGTCGGAAGCTTTGCCCGCACACCGTGCAGGGGCTCGGACTCGAATTCGAGGAGTCTGCCGATGCGTGAGCTCAGTGTGCTCCATGCGGCGCGGGAGCATCCAACGCGCGACTGCCTCGTGGTCGAGGGGCGCGTGTGGTCGTATGCGGAGGTCGCCGACCGCGTCCGACAGGCGATTGCAATCCTGCGGCATCGTCGTCTGAGAGTCGGTGATCGGGTGGCTCTGTCTCCGAGCGTCGATCTCGACTCGATCATCTGGCTCTTCGCGCTCTTCGAGCTCGGTTGCCCGGTGGTCTTGCTGCACCCGCGTCTGACCGACGGCGAGCGCGGGACGATCCTCGACGAGACCCACCCTGTCTACGTCATCGACGAGCCTGTACCGCGAGACGCGGTCGTCGAGGTCTCGGACTTGGAGCCCGTCCCGCCCGAGCGCTGTCTCGCTGTGGTGTACACCTCGGGAACGAGGGGAGCCCCACGCGGGGCGATCCTGTCACGGCGTGCGTTTGTCGCCTCGCACGACGCGCATGCAGCCAACCTCGGGTGGACTCCGAACGACCGCTGGCTTCTTTCGATGCCACCAGCGCACGTTGGCGGCCTTTCGATCCTGACTCGGTCCTTGATCGCGAGGCGCTGCGTCGTGCTCAGCCCGGGACCGTTTGACGCTGCACAGGTGATCGAGGCTTTGGACGTCCACGAGGTGACTCTGTTGAGCGTCGTCCCTACCATGCTTCGTCGGCTCGCGGCCTTTGATGAGCCTCTTTGGAAGCCAGCTGCCGCGCTTCGGGCAGTGCTGGTTGGCGGGGCGTCCTTTCCCGAGACTCTTCGACGAGAAGCGCACGACCGAGGCATTCCGGTCTTGGGCACTTATGGCTGCACCGAAGCGTGCTCACAGGTGACGACGCAGCGTCCAGATCAAGCTGGCCAGCCGGGTTCGGGCGCGCCACTCAAAGGCGTGAAGCTCCGAATCGATGACGGAGAGATTCAAGTGTCAGGTCCCATGCTCATGGACGGTTACGTCGGCAAAGACGACGACGACTCAACCTGGACCGCCGACCGTTGGCTCCGCACAGGCGACGCCGGCGAGCTCCGCGCTGACGGACAGCTCGTCGTGAAGGGAAGGATCGATGACATGATCGTGACCGGAGGGGAAAACGTAGCCCCCCGCGAGGTGGAAGCGATCCTCGAGTCGACCGCCGGCGTGACCGCGGCGTGCGTTTTTTCGTTACCCCACGACGAGTGGGGGGAAGAGGTCGTTGCCGGAATCGTAGTCGACCAGTCGGCGTTTGACCGCGCCGCGCTCGGCCAACGCCTTGCCGCGGCACTAGCGTCTTACAAGCGTCCGAAGCGGATCCGCATTCTATCCTCGCTACCGCTAGATCGGTCGGGCAAGATCGATCGGAGCAGGGTGAAAGAGCTGTGCCAAGACGCGCTCAAGCCGATTTAGGGCCTCGGTTCTCCAAAATTTTCTGGTAGGGTCCAGCCCTCAAAGGGGGTCCCATCATGGCAGATCAAATCAGCGCCTCTCACATCCTTCTGATGTACGCTGGCTCGGAACGTTCGTCGGCAACCCGCAGTCAGGCCGAGGCCCAAACGCAGATTGCGGCCATCGAAAAGCAACTCCAAGACGGCGCTGACTTCGCAGCACTCGCGCGCGAGCACTCCGATTGTGGTTCCGCAGCCGCGGGCGGCGACCTCGGGTCGTTTGGGCGTGGCCAGATGGTCAAGGCGTTCGAGGAAGCCGCGTTCGGTCTCGGTGTGGGCGACACGAGTCCGGTCGTCGAGACGCCGTTTGGCTACCACATCATTCACCGCACGGGCTAGCGCGGGTTTTGTAGGAAGTCTTTGATGATCGGGGCGTAGCCTTCGCGGAAGGTTGGGTAGACGAATTGGTACCCCGTATCCCGAAGGAGCGTGTTGCGGCAGCGCTTGTTGGAGCTTGGCGCGTCGGCCGTGGGCGGGGCAGCGACGCCGAGCTGCTCGCTCATCCAGGTGACCACCTCGGCCGTCGTTGCGGGCGCATCATCGGAGCCCAAATACAAGTTGGCGGGCGTGTCGAGTCGCATCAGGTGATGGAGCACCGCGCCGCAGTCTTCGACGTGGATGCGGTTGGTCCAGCTATCGGTCGCTTGCGCCTCCTTAGTCCAGACTTTCCTGATCAGCCGCGCGCGCCCAGGTCCATAGATTCCCGACAAGCGCACCGCTACGCCAAAGTCCAACGCTCTGACGATCGACTCCGCCTCCAACAAGATGTGTCCATTGAAGCGTGCTGGCTCGGTGACGGATCGTTCGTCGACCCATTCTCCGTTCCTCTGCCCGTAGACGGCCGTGCTCGACGTGAAAAAGACGCGCTTCATCGGGGAGCCCGCCGCTCCGAGGGCTTGGAGCAGGTCACGAAGGCCGCCTACATAAGCCGCGCGATAGCTGCTCTCATCTCGTCGGTCTGCGCTGGCCGTATAGAAGACGTAATCGAACTGGGTGGGCGGCGATCGGAAACTGTCGGGATCGGTCAGATCGACTGGCCAGGGATGGATGCCTGCGGCCAGCGCCGACACATTGCGCCGGATGCCCCATACCTCGCATCCGTCGGCGAGCAGTCGGGCTCCAAGCGCGTTTCCTACGCCACCACAACCTGCGATCAAAACTCGTTCAGCCATCGTTCAGCCACATAGACGATTACCGCCTTTACCTTTTGCGGCAAATGCAAAATCGTCGGCGCGCTTGAGAACCGATGCGATGGTATCCCCAGGCCGCGCGATGCTGAGCCCCGCGCTTGCGGTGACTGGATTTGCAGGGTCAAACTTCGTTCCAACCTCGCGGATGGCCGTGACGAACCGATTGCCTGCCACTCGACCTTCTTCCTGGTTGGTGTCAGCCAGCACGACCACGAACTCATCGCCGCCGTATCGACCCGCAACATCGACTTCGCGGGTGGACCGCCGGAGCGAGTCAGCCACATGCTGAAGCAAACGATCGCCCTCGAGGTGTCCATGCTCGTCGTTCACCCGCTTGAATTGATCGAGGTCGATCATGACGACGGCCATCGGACGACCGCGATTCAACCATGCCAATCCTTGCTCGATGTGAGTGAGGATATGCCGGCGGTTCCAAAGCTTGGTCAGAGGATCCTGACGCGACAGCTCGGCGAGCCGCTCGTTTGCAACCACTAGCTGGGTCTCGCGTTGGTTGATGCGATGGATGAGGATGGCGACGATCGCGGTCGCGAACATCAAGAGCAGGGTGACTAGGCTTGCTTGGAGCACCCCCTGGAGGTAGTCGGGACCCTTGCTCTGGAGCCACTCCGGTCCGTCGGGCGCGTAGGGGAGTATCCCTTTGACCTCCATGGCTACGACTCCCGAGTACATGGACGCGCCAATTGCGGAGAGGAGCAGTCCCATGCGTGGGGTCACCACCAGGGAATTCACTACCCCCGCTACGAAATAGAGGGCAACGATCATCGTGCGCGAGGAGCCGACGCGCTGGACGATGAAGGTGAGCAGGGCCATATCGAGGATCCCACCGAGGAACGGTCGCCATGCCCCACCGATGTCCCGCCAGATCAGGAACTGCTCCACCAATGCGACACCCGCGTAGGCGATGAACACCCAGAGATGCGCCTCGATCGGAGGGTAGACGAGCGGAACGATCCAAATCCCGCACGCCGCGAACAGAAAACGCACCCAAGCGGTGCCAAACGCCAGCCGATCGGTGTTCATCGTCGATCCATCGAGTCTCTGAATCATCTTACATTAATCCCTCAGGATTACGTGGAGTTGACAATCGCTGATGCTCATGGCATCCGGATATCCGGATATCATGATGGTTGATGGCCTGCAAAAATCGGTGGATCTCGTGTCCGCGCTGGCGGACCCGACCCGTGTTCGCTTGTTGACCTTGCTCGACGGGCACGAGCTTACGGTGGCAGAGCTGACCGCGATCACCGAGCTCAGCCAGTCGCGGGTGTCGACCCACCTCGGGCGCTTGCGCGATGCGGGTTTGCTCCAAGACCGGCGTGAGGGGTCCCTTCGATACTACCGCCTGCAAGAGGAAGCTCTGCCGAAACGGGCGGGGCGCGTGTGGGCCGCAGTGCGTGCCGACTTGCGCGATGCGGTGCTCGATGGAGACCGCGAAAGGCGCGCCGAGTTGCTCGCTGCGCGCGACAAAGAAGGCCCCTGGGTGGAGACGATCGCTGGCCGCATGGAACATCACTACTCCCCTGGGCGCACTTGGGAGGCGTTTGCGCGGGGCATCACGCCTCTGCTCGACCTCGGTGACGTGCTCGACGTCGGATGTGGGGATGGCATGGTCGCCCAAATGCTGTCCCCGCGGTCCAAGAGCTATGTCGGCCTCGATCGAAGTGACAAAGTGCTTGCCGCAGCCACTAAACGGTTGCGCGGTCAGGAGCATGTGAGCTTCGTCCCCGGCGACATGCACGCACTTCCGTTTGCCGATGATCGCTTCGATGCGGTCCTCCTTTTTCACGTGCTGACCTACGCGGAGCGCCCCGAAAACGCGGTGCGCGAGGCGGTTAGAGTGCTTCGAGCCAAGGGAAGGATTGCCTTGGTGACCTTGGCAACGCATTCGCACGCCGACATCGTCGAGCGCTACGGACACGTCAACAGAGGGTTCGACACGAAAAAGATCAGGCGGCTTCTCCGGGGCCTCGATGTCGAGCAATGCGAGGTCACGTCGCGCGAACGGCGCAAGCCTCATTTTCAGGTTATTACAGCGTCGGCCCGCAAGGGCGAAAGTTGAGCGGATGACGACGGATTCGACGACACAGCGACTTCGCAAGCTTCTCGAAGATCGCATCTTGTTCTTCGACGGTGCGATGGGAACCATGATCCAACGAGCCGAGCTCGGAGAAGAGGACTTTCGCGGTGACCGATTCACCGATCATCCTGCGAGCCTAAAGGGGAACAACGATCTCCTCGTGCTTACTCGTCCCGACGTCATTCGAGGGATTCACGAGCAGTACCTGGACGCAGGCGCCGACATCATTGAGACCAACACGTTCAATGCCAATGCGTTCTCGCAGGCCGACTACGGGCTCGAGGAAGTGGTCTACGAGCTCAATGTCGCGGCTGCCCGACTCGCTAAAGAGGCAACCGCATCCCGAGCGAACCGAGACTCTTTCGTCGCGGGGGCAATCGGGCCGTTGAACAAGACGCTGAGCCTCAGCCCCGACGTGAACGATCCTGGGTTTCGAGCTCTCACTTTCGATGAAGCGCGGGAAGCATACGCGGAGCAGGTGCGGGGACTGATCGATGGGGGAGTCGATCTGTTGTTGGTCGAGACGATTTTCGACACCCTGAACGCGAAGGCCGCCCTCTGTGCGATCGACGACGTCTTCGCCGAAAAGGGCGTGAGCCTGCCCATCGTGATATCGGTGACGATCGTCGACAAGAGCGGGCGAACCTTATCAGGGCAAACCGTCGAGGCCTTCTACATTTCGATTGCGCATGCGAACCCGCTCGCCGTCGGCATCAACTGTTCGCTAGGCGCCGAAGAGATGCGGCCCTTCCTCAAGGAGCTTGCCAACATCGCGGATGGCTACGTGCATTGCTACCCAAACGCGGGTTTGCCGAACGCTTTTGGCGGTTACGACCAGACCCCGGAAGAAATGGCGACCCTGCTTCGGGAGTTTGCGGCGGACGGGATGATCAACTTGATTGGGGGCTGCTGCGGAACGACTCCGGATCACATCCGAGCGGTCGTAGAGGCCATTCGACCGATCCCTCGTCGAGCACTTCCAGAGCGCACCGAGGGCTACCCGCGCCTCAGCGGCCTCGAGCCTCTGATCATCCGGCCGGAAACCAATTTCGTGATGGTCGGGGAACGCACGAATGTCACCGGGTCGGCGAAATTTCGGAGGCTGATCACCGAAGGCGACTATCCGGAAGCCGTATCGGTCGCACTTCAGCAGGTTCGAAGCGGGGCCAACATCATCGATATCAACATGGACGAGGGCATGCTCGATTCCGAGAAGGCGATGACGACGTTCTTGAACCTCATCGGTGCGGAGCCGGAGATCTCGCGCGTTCCCTTCATGGTCGACAGCTCGAAGTGGAGCGTGATCGAAGCTGGGCTGAAGTGTGTCCAGGGTAAGGCTTTGGTCAACTCGATCAGCCTGAAAGAGGGCGAAGCCGAGTTCCTCGATAAGGCCCGTCAGGTGCGTCGCTACGGCGCCAGTGCCGTGGTCATGGCCTTCGACGAAGAAGGTCAGGCCGACACCATCGAACGAAAGGTCGACATCTGCGGACGGGCCTATGATCTTCTCACCACGAAGGCGAATTTCGCGCCGACCGACATCGTGTTCGACCCCAACATCTTTGCGGTCGCGACGGGGATCGAGGAGCACAACGAGTACGCGATCAATTTCATCGAGGCGACGCGCCAGATCAAGAAGCGCTGCCCAGGCGCGCTAGTGAGCGGCGGAGTCAGTAATCTGAGTTTCTCGTTCCGCGGCAATAACCGTGTCCGCGAGGCGATGCATTCGGCCTTCCTCTATCACGCGATCGCCGCGGGAATGGACATGGGGATCGTCAACGCGGGTCAGCTCGAGGTCTATGAAGAGATCCCGAAGGACCTCCTCGAGCACGTCGAGGACGTCCTTTTCAATCGCCGCGAGGACGCGACCGAGCGACTGGTTTCGCTTGCGGAGACGGTCAAAGGAAGCGGGAAGAAGCAGAAGCTGGACCTTTCCTGGCGAGAGTCATCCGTCGAGGACCGTCTCGAGCACGCGCTCGTCAACGGCGTAGTCGAGTTCGTCATCGAGGACACCGAGGAGGCGCGGCAAAAGTATCCAAAACCGCTCGATGTCATCGAGGGTCCTCTCATGAAGGGAATGTCGGTCGTCGGCGATCTGTTCGGCGCCGGCAAGATGTTTCTTCCGCAAGTGGTCAAGAGCGCCCGCGTGATGAAGAAGGCGGTCGCGCACTTGGAGCCGTTCATGGCGGATGAAAAGGCCGCCCGAGCAGACCAAGGCAGGGTCCTGATGGCGACGGTCAAGGGCGACGTGCACGACATCGGCAAGAACATCGTCGGCGTCGTTCTCGGCTGCAACAACTACGACGTCGTCGACCTCGGGGTGATGGTTACGGCCGAAAAGATCTTGGACACCGCCGTTTCGGAGGGTTGCGATATCGTCGGGTTGAGCGGCCTGATCACTCCCTCACTCGACGAGATGGTCTATGTCGCCTCCGAGATGCAGCGAAGGGGCTTCCGGATGCCTCTCTTGATCGGCGGGGCGACCACGAGCCGTCAGCACACCGCGGTCAAGATCGCCCCCGCTTATGAGGGCAGCACCGTGCACGTGTTGGATGCTTCTCGGGTGGTGAACGTGGTCTCCTCGCTTCTCAGCCCCGAACGTTCGAGCGAGTTCGACGACAAGAACAGGTCCGCGCAGGAGAAGTCTCGGCAGCTGTTTGCCCACCGTCAGAACCGACAATTGATCTCGATCGACATGGCCCGCGAGCATGGCGTGCCCATTCAATGGAGCCCAGAGAACATCCCCGAGCCGGAGTTTCGAGGGAGGAGGGTGGTCGACGACGTCAGCCTCGAAGAGATCGCCGGGTACATTGACTGGACCTTCTTCTTCTCGGCGTGGGGCCTCAAGGGCAAGTTTCCAAGGATCTTCGAGCACGAGCGACACGGCGCCGCGGCGCGTGAGCTTTACGAAAACGGTCGCGCGCTTCTGGATCGGATCATATCCGAGAGCCTTCTCACCCCCCGGGGGGTCTACGGCTTCTGGCCGGCCAACCGGGATGGAGACGATATCGTCGTGTGGAACGACGATGGTCGAAAAGAGGAGCGGCTGCGTTTCCCGATGCTTCGGCAGCAGTCGGCCAAGCCAAACGAGCAGCCGTACTTCTGCCTGGCCGACTTTGTTGCGCCGCTTGGCAAAGGCCTCGCGGATCACATCGGGGCCTTCGCCGTCACGACTGGAATCGGCGCCAACGACCTCGCCAACAGCTTCGAGCGCGACCACGACGACTACCATGCGATCATGGTCAAAGCCCTCGCCGATAGGCTCGCCGAGGCGTTCGCTGAGCTACTGCACGGTCGCGCGCGTCGCCAGTGGGGATACGAAACCGAAGGTGCCTTCACCAAAGAAGAGTTGATCGCTGAGAAGTATCGAGGCATTCGTCCCGCATTCGGCTATCCTGCGTGTCCCGACCATACGGAGAAGCGAACGCTCTGGGAGCTGCTCGGAGCAGACGAGGTCGGCATCTCGTTGACGGAGCACTTTGCCATGAATCCAGGTGCGAGCGTGAGCGGCATCTATCTCGGTCACCCCAAATCTCGCTACTTCGCGGTCGGTCCGATCGACCGCGACCAAGTCGAGGACTATGCGGCCCGCAAAAGCATGAGCATCGCAGAGGTCGAACGCTGGCTGCAACCGAATCTCGGTTACGAACGGGGCAACTAGTGCAGCGACCGAGGCTCCGAGACTTGCTTCCGGTGACGGTCACCCCCTTCGATCCAGAGGAGGTCACGACCAAGAGTCCCCGTGAGACGGATCCTCGGGGTGTGGGTCTTGCTGCTAAAGACGTGGAGGCGATCTGGCAGGCCGTCGTCCGCTACTATAACCTCGGCCTCCACCCTTCACTCGCACTGTGCATTCGTCGCCGGGGGGAGGTGATTCTCGACCGCGCAATCGGGCACGCGAGTGGGAATAGCCCCCAGGATCCGGAAGGTACGCCTTTGGTCAAAGCTACGCCCGATACGCTGTACAATTTCTTCTCCGGCTCGAAATCCATAACCGCGATGTTGATTCACCTTTTGCACGAGCAGGAAAGGCTGCACGTCGACGAGCCGGTCGCGACCTTCATTCCTGAGTTCGCCAAGAAGCGGAAGCACAACATCACGATCCGTGATGTCCTGACCCATCGTGCGGGCATTCCGGCAACCCCAAGCGAGGCGATCGACCTCGACCTTTTGGGGCGGCCAGACGAGATCGTGGCGTCGTTCTGCGACCTCGAGCCGACGTACCGACCCGGAACCGTTCAGGCCTACCACGCGGTGACCGGCGGATTCATCCTCGGAGAGGTAATCCGCCGCGTGACCGGGGAAAACATCCGCGAGTTCCTGACGCAAACCATCCGTGAGCCGCTTGGGATGAAGCACTTCAACTATGGCGTCGCGCCCGAGCTCCTCGACCAGGTGGCGATCGATGCTTTCACCGGCCCGATTCCCACGTGGCCGCACAAGAACTTCATCCAGCAAGCGCTCGGCGCCTCCATGCGAGAGCTGGTCGAAATCAGCAACGACCCTCGTTTCCGTACCGCCGTCATCCCCTCTGCAAACCTCATCGCAACCCCCGAAGAGATCTGTCGATTTTTCGAGACACTGCTTTGTGGAGGAACCTACGAAGACGTGCGCGTGTTCGAGCAGCGGACCGTCATTCGGGCGACGCTTCGGCAAACCACCGGGCAAGTCGATCGCGTGTTGATGTTTCCGGTGCCGTTTTCGATGGGGTTCATGTTAGGAAACAAGACGATAGGGTTCTATGGTCCGCGGACCGGCAAGGCGTACGGTCACCTCGGCTTCACCAACGTTCTCGGGTGGGCCGATCCCGAGCGCGACATCAGCGTTGCCTTCATGAACACGGGAAAGCCACTATTGGCCGCGAAGATGGTGGCTTGGTTGAATGTGATGCGAGTCATCAGCAGCCGCGTGCCGCGCGATCGATTGTAGAGCGGGGAGAAGCTTGGGACATCTCGACTCGTGAGCCCCGACTGCTAGGCTTGGCCCGATGAAATTCAGCGCTTCGATCGCCATGGCTCCCCCCGAGGACTACGTTCCCGTCGCGCAGGAGGCCGAGAAGCTCGGATATCACGCGATCGTTCTGCCGGACTCGATCTTCTTTTCGGAAGAGGTCAGCAAGCCATACCCCTACACGCAGGACGGGAGCCGGATGTGGGGCCCGGAGACTCCGTGGATCGAACCTCTCATCGGTGCAGCCGCGATGGCAGCCGCGACCAAGACGCTGTTCTTCTATACGAGCGTCGTGAAGTTGCCGGTGCGCCACCCGGTGCTCGTCGCCAAGCAGGTCGCCTCGCTCGCCGCCATCTCCAACAATCGCTTCGGCTTCGGCGCGGGGCTCGGTTGGCTTCCCGAGGAGTTCAAGTGGTGTGGGACCGACTTCGAGACGCGCGGCAAGCGTATGGACGAATGTCTCGAGATCCTCCGCCTGATTTGGACCGGCGAAATGGTCGAGTACCACGGCGAGCACTACGACTTTGGCAAGATTCAAATGAGCCCAGCGCCGACCAAGCCGGTTCCGATTTACATCGGAGGGCACAGCAAGCCCGGGCTGAGGCGGGCGGCGAAGTACGGCGATGGCTGGTCTTCGGCGATGCTTACCTCCAAGGAGTTCATCGCGCTGATTCGTCAGATCGAGGAATATCGCAAGGAATACGGCCGCGCTCACCTCCCGATGGAGTATCAGGCGGTCGTCACCGACACGTGGGACGCCGATGGCTTCAAACGGCTCGAAGACCAGGGGGCCACCGATATCATCACCGTTCCGTGGCTGATGTATGGGACGCCAATGCAGGGCGGGACCCTGCAGGGACGCATCGACGGCTTGAAACGTTTCGCGGACGACGTTATCGGCAAGATGCGATGAGTCCGGAGCTTCGGATTTTGGCAGAGGCGGCTGCCGCGCCTGTTGCCGACCAGGACGCAAGCCGACTGGCTGGTCTCGATACCCACGCGTTGTGCGAGGCAGCTCGGGAGCGTCGTGACCAAGCGTGGGGCAGGACGCTGACCTTCTCGCCCAAGGTGTTCTTGCCGATCACCAATCTGTGCCGGAACCGGTGCGACTATTGCTCGTTTCGACGGTCACCGGGCGACCCTGGCGAGTGGACGATGAGCCCAGCGGAAATCCGCGCATGGCTCTCTCGTGCACGTGAGCAAGGCTGCGTGGAAGCCTTGTTCTGTCTTGGCGATACCCCGGAGACGGGTTTTCGGCAGTACCGAGCCTTGCTGCATTCGTGGGGTCACGAGAGCACGGTCGCCTACCTTCGATGGGCTGGGGAGCGGGCATTGGCCGAAGGGCTTCTACCCCACACCAATGCGGGCATACTTTCGCGCGAAGACATGATCACGTTGCGTCCGGTCAACGTGAGCCTCGGTCTGATGCTCGAGACGGTGAGTGAACGATTGTGCGAAAAAGGGATGCCGCACCACAAGGCGCCCGACAAGCGTCCGGTGAAGCGCATTCAGATGACACGGGAAGCCGGCGAGCTTCGGATTCCCTTCACTTCGGGACTGCTGATCGGGATCGGCGAAACGCTCGAAGAACGAGTTGCCACGCTGCTGACAATTCGGAGCATCCATCGCCAATACGGGCACATCCAAGAGGTGATCGTTCAGAACTTTCGGGCTCACCCCTCGACTCCGATGGGCGCGGTGGCCGAGCCTACAGAGGATGATTTGGCCGTCGCAGTGGCGTTGGCCCGACTCATCTTGGATGACGATGTCAGCGTGCAAGCCCCCCCGAACCTTAGCCCGGCGTCGACCAAGGCCTTGATCGACGCAGGGATCAACGACTTCGGCGGGATTTCACCGGTGAGCCCGGACTACATCAATCCTCTGCATCCGTGGCCGCACCTCGAGAAGCTTTCCGAAGTCTGCGATGCGGCAGGCTTCGACCTCCAACCTCGGTTGCCGATCTATCCCTTGCATCTCGACACCAACGACTTCGTCGACCCCTCCCTTCGCCCGCGCGTCGACGAGCTCCACACAGGACTCGGGGCACGATGACCACCGAGCTCGAATCTTGTCTGAAAAGCGTGTCGGCGGATGTCCGCATGATCCTGGAGCAGAGCCTCGAAGGCCACGAGGTCACTGTCAACGACGGTGCTGTCCTGAGCGAAGCCCGAGGCACCGACCTCCACGCCCTCTGCCTGGTGGCGGACGAGCTTCGCCGTCGGCAGGCGGGGGATCGCGTCACCTATGTCGTCAATCGCAACATCAACTTCACCAACGTCTGCATCAAGAACTGCAAGTTCTGCGCGTTTGCGAGGACCGTTCGGTCGGAGCAGGGCTACTTTCTCCCGCACGATGAGATCGCGCGTCGCGTGCGGCAGGCGTGGGACATGGGGGCGACCGAGGTGTGCCTGCAGGCTGGGCTGTCGCCAAACCTGACTGGAGACAGCTACATCGAGCTTTGCCGGGTCGTGAAAGGGGCGGCGCCCGACATTCACATTCATGCGTTCTCCCCCGAGGAAGTGAAGTTTGGAGCATCACTGAAGCGGGTTTCGTTTCGGGACTACCTCGTCGAGCTCAAAGCCGCTGGTTTGGGCTCGCTGCCCGGCACCTCTGCCGAGATTCTCAACGACCGGTTGAGAAAGATCATCGCACCTACCCGGATCAGCACCGCCGAGTGGGTCGAGGTCGTCACCGCGGCGCACGAGCTCGCCATCCCGACGACCTCGACGATGATGTTTGGCCACGTCGAATCCGTCGAGGATCGGATCGGCCACATGGACCTTCTTCGGAGGATTCAGCGCGGGACGGGCGGGTTTACCGAGTTCGTTCCTCTCTCTTTTGTGCACGAAGAAGCGCCATTGTTCGTGAAGAGCGAGGTGCGAGGGGTTCGTCCTGGCCCCACTGGGGACGACGTGCTGCGTCTCTACGCGATCGCTAGACTCATGCTCGGGCACGACATTCCAAACCTCCAGGCGTCTTGGGTCAAGGAAGGTCTGAGAACTTCGCAGCTTCTCTTGGGCTCCGGAGTCAATGACCTCGGCGGGACGCTAATGAACGAGAGCATCTCTACCACCGCTGGCGCGCGACACGGTCAGCTCATGACTCCTGCAACCTTGCGTCGAGTGATCCGCGATGCCGGCCGAGTGCCCGTCGAACGCGACACCCGCTACCGAATCGTCCGTGAGTTCGGCCCGACTGCCGATCGAGACCCCGTAGAGCCCCTGGATGCAGTGCAGGATTCGGATGAGGTCTTTGGCTCGTATGAAGCGCTGACCCATGACGCTCGATTTCATTACGAGCCACGGGCGCTCCGCATCGCCAGCCAACCCTAGCCCTGATTGCCTGTGTGGTAGGATTGCGGGCGATGAGTAAATTTGCCGAGCACTACGGGCCCTGGGCTGTGATCACGGGTGCCTCTTCCGGGATCGGTGCCGAGTTCGCACGCCAGTTGGCGGGGTATGGGTTGAACGTCGTCCTAGTCGCGCGCCGCCGCGACCGTCTGGAAGAGCTCGCGTCCGGGATCGAAGACATGTATCGCGTCGAAGCACGCGTCGCGCCTGCGGACCTCACCGCCCGCAACGTCGTCCAGGTACTGCAACCCGCGCTTGCCGATGTCGAGATCGGGCTATTGGTCAACTGTGCAGGCTTTGGGACGACCGGTCCCTTCTTGGACATGGATCCGAGCGTGCAGGAGTCGATGATTAATCTAAATTGTCATGCTCCCATCGTCCTCACTCACGAAATCGCTCAGGGCATGCGTGAGCGTGGACGCGGGGGCGTGATCTTCGTTTCGTCGGTGAACGGGTTCTGCGCAGCGCCCGGAATGGCCAACTACAACGCCACCAAAGGCTACGACCTCTTGTTTGCCGAAGGCCTTGCCGCCGAGCTCGCCCCCTACGGCGTCGACGTGCAAGCCCTTTGTCCGGGAGGCACCTACACCGAGTTTCAAAACGTCGCGGGTCTCGACGCCCGTGCCCTCGGTCCGCTGAGCGGCCTGTTGTTCGCTAACGCCTCGAGCGTGGTCGCCACCAGTCTCCGTAAGCTCGGCAAACGCGTGACCGTCGTCCCCGGCTTCGTCAACAAGCTCAACGTCTTCATGATGCGCTTCATGCCCCGCTGGCTATCGACTCGGCTTTTTGGGACGGCCGTGCGCCGCTTGGCCGCGCACAACTAGCACCATGCATATCCGAGCAGGCCGCGTCACACTGAAACGCTCCGGTCGCCACCGAACTTTCGCTCCTTCAGCACCGGAATTTCGCAGAGTGGTCCTAGATGGATAACAACGACAGAATCATACTGGTCACGGGCGCCTCCGGATTCATTGCGATGCATTGCATCCTGCAACTCCTCGAGAAGGGCTTTACGGTGCGCGGTACGCTCAGGACGCCGGCCCGAGAGGCGTCGCTCCGCGCGACCTTCAAGAAGCACGTGGATGCCGACGACCGGCTGAGCTTCTACACCGCGGAGCTCATGAGCGACGAAGGCTGGCGCGAGGCGATCGAGGGCTGCGATGCTGTGCTGCACGTGGCCTCACCGTTTCCGCGCAAGCCGCCGAAACACGAGGACGAGCTGATCGTCCCGGCCCGGGAAGGCGTGCTCCGGGTGCTCCGGCTCGCCTCGGAACTAGGCGTCAGGCGCGTCGTGATGACCTCTTCGGTGGTGGCCATGATCTGCGGCCACAAGCGCGACGGCTCGGAGGTCTACGACGAGTCGTTCTGGAGCATCCCCGAGAAGACGGTCGGCGCCTACGAGAAGTCCAAGACTTTCGCCGAGCGCGCGGCCTGGGAGTTCATGGACTCGCTACCCGAGGACTGCAGGCTCGAGCTCGTGGCGATCAATCCGGGCGTTGTACTGGGCCCGATTCTCGACGAGGACTACGGCACCACCGGCGAGCTCGTGAGGAAGCTCATGAAGCGCGACACGCCAGGCTGCCCGCCCATCGGCTATGCGCTGGCGGACGTACGCGATGTCGCGGGAGCTCACATCGCCGCCATGGACGCGCCGCAGGCGGCCGGCAAGCGCTTCATTGTGGCCACGGACCACGTCTGGATGCGCGACATCGCGTTGGCCCTGGATGCGCATCTCAAAGGCAAGGGCTACAAGATACCGACGCGCGCGCTGCCGGCCTTCGTGTTACGTCTGGTGGCGATATTCGACAAGACCGCGAAGCTCGCGGTGCCCTGGATCAACCTGCGCATGGATCTTTCCCACGAGCAGGCGACGCGAATATTGAACTGGGAGCCACGCTCGATGGAGACCATGGTGACGGACATGGCCGACAGTTTCATCGAGTTTAAGGTTGCCTGATCGCCGTGGTTGGTAATGCGCCGCCTCAGAGTCCGTGCTCACCGCTCGCGCAAGCGGGCCAGATCGACGGGGTCGTCGACGTCGAAGGCGATGCCGCTGCTGAGCGGCACGCTGACGCTCAGCCCCAGCTCTTGGGCTCGGAGCAGATGACGCCGGAGGCTGTCTTCGTGGCCGAGGCAGCTTGGGAGTACGGTGGGTGGAGCTTGCGCGATGACATTGGTGCCTTCGCCGAGGCGGTCGGGGACGAGCACAACGTCGGTGTCCTTCAGGGCGCGCACCACGTCGGCGATGTCCTCACGGGTCAGGTCGGGGAGGTCGCTCATGCAGACCACTGCTTTTTCGGCTCCACGGTTCGCCAAGTCGCTGAGCGCCTCATCCACCACGCCTGCCAGTCCGGGAGTACCGGGCGGATCGGTGAGCGCCAAAAGACCCAATCGTGCGGCGTGTGCACGCGTCGCCTCCGAATCACTGACGACGGCGATTTCATCGACCTCGGGGGACTGTCGAAGAACGCTTACGACGTGCTCGAAGAGCTCTCGAGCCAACCTTGCTCGCTCCTCGGGCCCTAACACGTTGGAGAGACGCGACTTCGCGTGGTCGAACCCTTTGATCGGAATCAATGCCCAAGTGCTCATCGAAGGCTCCCTGCAAAATCGAGCAGCGCTCGAGCCAAGACTACTCGATCTTCGCGGGTCTGGATCAGGATGTTGCTTTCGAGCACGGGGAAGGTCGCGGAAAACGCGTCGCCGGTATGAACGACGAACCCGTCGAGAAGGTCCTGGTAGTGTGTCGCGATTTGCTCAGCGGATGCGGGCTTGCCCTCGAGCTGCGCAATCATCGAAGAGAGTGGCCCCTTGACCGCACGGCCGGCGAGGATGGGGCTTACGGCCACCGTGGGCTTCTCGCGAAGGATCGGGCGGATGCCTTCGAGGGAGAGGATCGGACCGATCGACACATACGGGTTCGATGGGCAAATCACGACCAGATCTGCCGAACGCAAGGCCTCGATCACCTGGCCCGTCGGTCGGTCGGGCCCACCATGCTCGACCCGTTGCACCTCGGGGGCTGCCCGTGCGCGCACCAGCCAGTCTTGAAACGCCATCTCGTCCCCACTGCGCGTCACGATCGTCGTCGGGCGCGGAGAATCGCTCATGGGCAGGATCGGGCGCATCACCTCGAGCCCGCCACAGAGCTTCGCAGTTGCCTTGGTCAGCGAGTCGCCTCCGGCAAGGGCCCGCGACCGCAAGAGGTGTGTCATCAAGTCGCGGTCGCCCAATCGAAACCACGCATCGGCCCCGCGTCGTTCCGCCTCCGCGAGCACGTGAAACGTGTCGCCCTCGATTCCCCAACCGCGCTCTTCGGGAGCCAATCCGGCAAGGGTGTACATCACCGTGTCGAGGTCCGGGCTGATGTGAAGTCCCCAATGCACGAAATCGTCGCCGGTGTTGACGACGATCGTGAGAGCATCTTTGGGAAGCACACTGTCGAGGCCATCGACCAGGCGTGCGCCCCCAACGCCGCCCGCGAGAGCCACCACCCGGGGTGCGTTTGAGTGGTCGGCGTTCATGCGTAAAGGTCGTTTTCCGGATCGCGCCGGAGGGCGCTGCTCGACTCGGAGCTCGAGCTGAAGCGAAGCCCTCGCACCAAGATCAACGGGCGACCCTCATCGGCTTGCCCGGCCACCAGGTCCGCTGCCGCGGCCAAGGCATCGGCCACCGCAATCACCGTCGCTTCAAGCTTGCGTCCGTGGCGGTCGGGTTCGCCGCGGCGGTCCCAGATCGGCGGAATGCCGCTCGACCCGATCGCGAATCCGACCGTTCCTCTGCGGAAGGGTCTCCCCCAAGAATCGGTGACGATCACGCCGACGGTGGCAGAGCAGCGTTCCGCGAGATTGGCGCGCAGGCTCCGGGCGGTGGCATCCGGATCGCAGGGAAGGGTGAGCACCCACGGGCCGCTGTGGGCAGGCGCGCCGGCAGGGGTGGCATTGCTGGCGTCGATCCCAGCGTTCGCGGAAATGAAGCCGAGACGATGCCGAACGATCAACGCGCCTTTTCTCTTCCGGGAGATCGACTCGCTCTCCCGGAGGATGAGCTCGACCAGCTGTGGATCCTTGTCGACTTCCGCGCCAAGGGCCTTTGCGGCCTCGCTTGGCTCCACCGTCGATAGGTCCACGAAGCAGTCCTCGGCACGGGAGATGATCTTGCTCGCGATGATCAGCACGTCCCCATCGCGAAGCTGGACCCTCGCGCGCGCGAGGCTCGCGATGATCAGCTCGAGAAGATCGTCGCCACGTTCGACGGTCGGCACACCGGGGATCGCACGAACCAGGATTTCGGCGCCGACGCTGACGTCGACTGCACCCGGCTCACCAGGGCTCATTCGGTCTCCGGAATGCCTGTGACGCGAATGCCGGAGCCCACGCTCTTGTAGCGGCGATTGATGTGCAACAAGACCGGCGTGAGTGATTCGAGGGCGATCGAATTCCGAAGTACACCGGCATCGACGCCCCGAAGTCCGAGATCGGCGACGATGCCGATCACCTCTGCGCGCGCATCTTGGTCGTCTCCACATACCAGCACATCGCAATCGAACACGTAGCTCGGGTCGCTGAGATGTTCGGAGCTGATGTGATGCAGGGCTGCGACGAGGCGTGCGTCGTCGTCAAGCAAAGCGCGTGCTTCGAGAGCTGCCGACTGGCCTTCGGGCAGATTGACCGATCTTATCTTGGGCGGTTGGAGCGGAACGGTGATGTCGATGATCACCTTGTTGCCGACGCGGCTCCTGATCGATTCGAACGTCGGACGGTGCGCGCTGTACGGAACCGTCACGACGATGAGATCGCCATATTTACAGGCACTGTCATTGTCGCCACCTTGCAATGTGATTCCGAACTCCTCAGAGAACTCCGCAGCTTTGTCCCGGCCGCGCTGTGCATCTCGGGATCCGATGAACACGCCGTGACCCGCTTTGGCCCAACGCACGGCCAAGCCTCGACCCTCGCGTCCGGTGCCGCCCACAATTCCGATCTTCATATGCTCCTCACGAGTTGAGCTCGGCCATGAACCTGAGCGTATCCATGTCCTGCGAGCCCACCATCATGGTCCCAACCGGGGATTCTTTCCAGCGCTGAAAACGGTCGCGAATTCGGTCCTTCGAGCCGACGAGGTAGAGCTCGTCGACCAGGTCATCGGGCACGGCGGCGATCGCCTCGTTGCGCTTTCCGGCGAGGAAAAGGTCCTGAATCTTCGCGCAAGCCTCCTCGAAGCCAACCCGGCTCAGATAGTCCTTGTAGAAGTTCCTCTTCTTGGAGCCCATCCCGCCGATGTAGAGCGCGAGCTGCATCTTGCAGGGAATCATCGCGTGTTGCGGGTCGCCGATGATGACGACTACCGTCGGGGCGATGTCGAAGTTGTGAAGTCCCTTGCCGTTGCCCGCCTTTTCGAAGCCCCGGTTGAAGTTTTCCATCAAGACGTCGGCGCGAGTGGGGTGCATGCAGGTCAACAAGCAGCCGTCGGCGATCTCGGCGGACATCTCCTGGGACTTGGGTGCCATCGACCCCGTGTAAACCGGAATGTCGGGGCGGCCATGCACCATGCTCTTGAGGGGCTTTCCCTGCCCGGTCGATCCCTCGCCACGATAGGGGATCTGATATTTCACGCCGTCGAACTCGAGCGGCGCTTTGCGCGCAAAGATCTGCTTCACGATGAGGACGTACTCACGGAGCCAGGTGAGGCTCTTGTTGAACGGGACACCGTGCCAACCCTCGACGACTTGAGGTCCTGATGTCCCAAGCCCCATGATGAAGCGCCCCTTCGAGAGGGTGTCCATCGTGATCGCCGTCATCGCCGCGTTGGCTGGCGAGCGCCCTGGAAGCTGCATGATCGCGGTACCGAGCTTGATCGTCGAAGTCTGTGAGCCGACCCAAGCGAGCGGTGTCACCGCGTCGTTGCCCCAAGACTCGGCCGTCCAAATCGAGTCGTACCCGAGGCGCTCGACCTCCCCGATCTTGTCCATGTCCACGAGGCCCTCCACCGTCGTGTTCAATTGCGGACCTGCATACCCAATACTGAGCCCAAGCTTCATCACGATTCTCCAAAAAGGGGACAGTCCCCTTTCCCAAGGGTTAACCCCTGAAAAAAGGGGACTGTCCCCTTTTAGCACTTCTGGTCGGGGAGTAGAACGTGTTTCAATTTGAGGTGGGTGCGGGGGCGGGTCAGCTTGCTGCCATGCAGGTGCTGGTCACTGGGGCCTTTGGGCGACTCGGGCAGGAGGTTTTGCGAAGGCTGGTCGGTGAAGGGCACGCTGCGGTTGCTTTCGACCTGCCGACCAAGGCGAATCGCCGCCTTGCGAAGCGTTTCGAAAAGGACGTTCGGATTGTGTGGGGAGACATCCGGTCGCGAGAGGACGTCGATGCCGTGGTGAACGGTTGCGGTGCGATCATCCACAACGCAGGCATCCTCGCGCCGTTGACGGAGCAGAAGCCCGACCTTGCCCATGCCGTCAACGTCGTCGGCACCGAAAACCTCATCGCGGCCATGTCTGCGCAACGTCAGCCTCCGAGGCTCGTCTACGCGTCGACGTCTTCGGTATGTGGTCCACGGGTGCCTGGCGGGCCGCCGCTCACAGCCAATGATCCGGCGCTCGGCACCGACCACTACACTTCGCACAAGATCGAGTGCGAGCGGATCATCCGAGAATCCAGTCTACCATGGGTCATCTTTCGGATCGGAGTATCGGTGTCGGCGCAGGCGAAAGATTTTTCACCGGATATCTTTCGACTTCTTTTCGAGATCGACCCCAGAACTCGCTTAGAATACGTGCACCCTCGCGACGTATCGCTCGCGCAGATGCGCGCGACTCTTGCGCCCGACGCCCTCGGAAAGATCCTAATGATCGGTGGCGGCGAGTCGTGCCGGATGACCTTCAAGGATTTCTACGCGGCCATTTTCGGGGCTTCAGGGGTCGGAGAGCTGCCGGCCGCGGCTTACGGAAAGCGGCCCTATTACTGCGATTGGATCGATACCACCGAGAGCCAAGCGATTCTCCAGTTCCAAGAGCACACCTTCGACGATTTCATCCGCGAGTTCCGACACGAGTCGCGCTGGACGCGACCGATCGTTCGCCTCTTCTCCCCGCTCATCCGCCGCTACCTACTCCGATACTCCGACGCCTGGCAGTCCCACAAACACTAGTGTGTAACTCCCAAGAACGTACTGTGCGAGAGATTTTCGTTTGTGGTCGAGCGCCCCCGCAGAGAGCGACTGAGAGGTACGACCGTACCTCGCAGGGAGCGAGCGAGGAGGAAAGCCGGCCACGGGCGAAAAGATCCGCACAGATCAGGCTCGTTGACTGGAAACCGACACGACCTCGCCCGTCATGTAGGAGCTGTAGTCGCTTGCCAGAAAGACCATCACGTTCGAGACCTCCCAGGGCTCCGCGCCGCGCCCAAACGCTTCACGCTCCTGAAGCTCCTCGAGCAGCCCAGGCGGCGTCACTTTTTCCAAGAAGGGATGCATTGCCAGCGAAGGAGCGACGCAGTTCACCCGGACACCATGCTCGGCGGCTTCGATCGCAGCGCACCGCGTGAGCGCCATGACCCCAGCTTTGGCCGCCGCGTAGTGTGACTGGCCTTCCTGGGCTCTCCAGCCGAGAACCGAGGCGTTGTTCACGATCGCCCCCCGGCCTCTCGGCAACATGTGCTTGAGGGCCGCCCGTGTGCATCGGAAGCACCCATTGAGGGTCACATCGAGCACGGCGTTCCATTGGTCGTCGGTCATGTCGACGATCTTCGCGTACCCGCCAAGCCCCGCGTTGTTCATCAGAACGTCGATGTACCCCATCTCTTTGATCGCAAATGCAAACATGGCCTGCACTTCGTCTTCCTCGGCAACGTTGCACATCACCGTAGCCGGACGGAGCCCTGCCGCGGCTTCGATCTTGTCGGCGGCTTCTTGGAGCCGACGTTCGTGGATATCGCTGATCACGAGCGCAGCGCACCCCTCTTCTGCGCAACGCATTGCGGTGGCGAACCCGATGCCGGTGCCCGCGGCGGCGGTCACGAGGACGCTCTTCCCGTCCAGCAGCTCGTGCCCCCCAACGTATGTCGGTTTGTTGCTCATCGTGGCTCCTTCGGCAGCCCGAGTCCTCGTTCGCCGATGATGTTGCGTTGAATTTGGTTGGACCCGGCGTAGATCGTGTCGGCTCGTGCGAAGAGATACCATTTTTGCATTCGAGTCAGCTCGTATGGACCCGCTTCCAGCATTTCTCCCTCGGGACCCAGCAAGTCCATCGCAAGCTTTCCGAGGTCACGGTGCCAGTTGGACCAGTAGAGCTTGCTGATGAGGGCTTCGCGGTGGAGGTCTGTGCCCTCTTGCTCGAGCATGCGGAGCGCATTGACCCGCATGATCTTGAGCCCGATCCAAGCGTCGGCCAGGCGCTGCCTGAACACCGGATCCTTGGCGGCACCGGTACGCTTCGCCGTCTCGATCACCTCCTCGAATTCTTTTTGGAAGAGATACTGCTGGCTGAGGGTCGATGTCCCCCGCTCGAAGGCGAGCGTGCCCATCGCAACCTTCCAGCCGTTGTTCACCCCGCCTACCGCGTTGTCCTTGTGCGTCCTCGCACCATCGAAGAACACTTCCGCGAACTCTGCGCTTCCGCCCATCTGCTTGATCGGACGCACCTCGATCTGCGCCTGCTTCATCGGGACGAGGATACAACTGATGCCGCGGTGTTTGGGCGCTTCCGGGTCGGTTCGGCAGAGAACGAAGCACCAGTCGGAGTATTGCGCGCCTGAGGTCCAGATCTTCTGCCCTTCGATGACCCACTCGTCGCCTTCCAGGGTGGCTTTCGTTTGAACCGACGCAAGATCGGAGCCCGCCCCTGGCTCCGAGTATCCCTGACACCAGATCTCTTCGCCGGCAATGATCGGTGGCAAGAAGCGCTTCTGCTGCTGGGGTGTACCGAAATGGATGAGTGTGGGGCCGAGTAGGGTTTGACCGATGTGTCCGACGTTCCCCGGACCGTTGGCGCGAACGTACTCTTCGTTGAAGACCGCCTCCTCTTTGATCGTGCATCCTCGGCCACCGAACTCCTTGGGCCAACCGATGCAGTTCCATCCGGCGGCGCCCATCACTTTGCCCCATCGGATGCGCTCCTCGACGAACGAGTCCTGGTCGCCCGATGCGCCGCGGCCTCGCAGATCCTTGAAGGGACCGGTGAGCTGCTCTTCTAGCCAGGCCCGGGCTTCGTCCCGGAATGCCTTTTCCTTCTTAGATAACTGGAGCTCCATTACCAACCCATCCGTTGCGCGACGCGCTCGCGGTGCATTGCAGGAGCTCCAAAAAGGATTTCCGAGGATTTCGCGCGCTTGAAGTAGAGGTGCGCCGGGTGCTCCCACGTGAACCCGATACCCCCGTGAATCTGGATGTTCTCCGCGGCGCAGTGAAAGGCTGCATCGGAACAGTAAGCTTTCGCCGATGATGCAGTCTCCGCCAGGTCGGCGGTACCTTGTGCGGCCAGGGCGCTTGCATAGAAGGCGGACGACCGGGCTGCCTCGACGACCATCAGCATATCGGCGCACTTGTGCTTGATCGCTTGGAACGAGCCGATCGGACGACCGAACTGTTGGCGCACTTTCGCGTACTCGACCGACATGTCGAGACAGGCCTCCGCCGCACCGACCTGCTCGGCAGCAAGCGCGATCATTGCGAGGTCGATCGTTCGCTCACATACGGGCCAGCCTCGACCTTCCTCTCCAAGCACACAGTCGGGGGGCACGATCACGTCCCGGAGCTCGACGGTCGCCTGTCGGCGGGTCTGATCGAGAGTTGGAAGCCAGGCACGCGTCATGCCTTTGGCATCAGCGGGAACCACGAAGAGACTGACTCCTTGGTTGCCTTGGCTTCCTGCGGAGCGTGCCGCGACGATAATGAGATCTGCGGTATGCCCATCCAGCACGTAATGCTTGAGGCCACGAAGCACGTATCCCGCACCGCTTTGCGCGTAAGTCGCTTCGATGCCCGTGCTGTCCCATCGACCGTTCTTCTCCGTGTAGGCCAAGGTAGCGGTCATCTCGCCCGCCGCGATCGACGGCAACCAACGCTTTTTCTGCTCCTCATCGCCACCGAGCAACAACGCGTTTGCGCCGAGACAAATGGTCGAAAAGAACGGCGCGCACAGAAGCACTCGACCCATCTCCTCCAGCAGTGGGTGAAGGTCCAAATAACTCATTCCGAGGCCGCCGTACCCTTCTGGGATCGTGAGCGCGGTCCAAGCGAGCTCCCCGGCGAGCTGTTCCCAGACCGCGTCATCGTAGCCTTGCTCGGTCTCCATCGCAGCACGAACGCGTTCTTCCGACGAAGCTATCTCGAGGAATCGTCGTGCTGCTCTCCTGAGCTCGATTTGGTCTTCCGAGAACGAAAACTCCATACAACTACTCGCCTCGGTGCAGGTCGGCGGCCGTCAGGAATGCCTTCGCGCTGAAGTCGAAGCGACCGCTCATGTGCCGTAGACTTTCACGAGCGGCTGGGCCTTCGAAAGCAACGACTGAATCGCCGGTCCGACCTCGGCTGCGTTCCAGCGCTTGCCGATGTCGACGCTCTGCTCTCGACGATATCCATCGAACACTGTGATCGTCCCACCAAAGACCTCCCAGACGCGGCCGGTAACGTCCCTCGACTCCTTACTGGCGAGCCAAGCCACGAACGGCGCGACGTTGCCCGGATCGTTCACATCGAAGCCCTCGTCGGGCTTCTTCATGGCGTCTCCGAACGCACTCTCAGTCATCCGCGTCCGTGCGATGGGGCAGATCGCGTTGGCGGTGATCCCGTAACGCCCGAGCTCTGCGGCTTGAACCAGCGTCAACGTTGCGATGCCGGCCTTGGCAGCCGAGTAGCTCGACTGGCCGACGCTTCCCAATACGCCTGCGCCCGAGCTCGTATTGATGATCCGTGCATCGACCTTCTCGCCTGCTTTGACCTGCTCACGCCAATACCCTGCCGCGTGGCGCGACACACAGAAGTGCCCTTTCAGGTGAACCCTAATGACCGCGTCCCATTCGTCTTCACTGCAACTGACGAACATGCGGTCGCGAACGAAACCCGCGTTGTTGACCACGACATCGAGGCGACCGAACGTGTCGATCGCTAGGCGCACGAGGGCTTCGGCTTGCCGCCAATCGGCTACGTCAGCGCCATTGACGACCGCTTCGCCCCCCATGCTGCGGATCACTTCGACTACTTCGTTGGCAGGGCCCTGGCCGCTCACCTCGCCACTGTTGGTGACGCCGAGGTCGTTCACCACCACTTTCGCTCCTTGTCGCGCGAGCTCAAGCGCATGCTCGCGGCCAATCCCGCGCCCTCCGCCGGTTACGATCACTACACGTCCTTCACAAATCTGAGCCATGACTAGACCTCTGGGTCGGCCAACTTGACCATGAGTTTTCCTCGGTGTTCACCGGTGAACAAACGAAGCAAGTGCGCGGGTGCGTTTTCCAATCCATCGACGATGTCGTCGCGGTACGTCAGTTGCCCTTCGCGGATCCAGTTCGCCAGGACGGCGCGCGCCTCGTCGTAGCGGGTCGCGAAGTCGAGGGTGGTAAAGCCTTCCATCCGCGCGCTCTTCACGAGGAGCTGGAGATAGTTGCTCGGCCCAGGTGGTCGCTCGCCGGCGTTGAGTTGAGAGATGGCGCCGCAGAGGGCGATACGGCCGCCGCGGTTGAGCCGCGTGAGTACCGTATTCAGGATCTCGCCGCCTACGCTATCGAAGAAGACGTCGATCCCCTGAGGACAGACCTCTTTGAGAGCGATCTGCAGATCGGCGGTCTTGTAGTTGATCGCTGCTTCGTAACCGAGCGCGTCGGTCAGCCATGCGCACTTGTCGTCACTTCCGGTCAGCCCGACCGCGCGACAGTTTTTTATCCGCGCGATCTGCCCGACGACCGATCCTACGCCGCCGGCGGCGGCAGAGACCAGCACCGTTTCGCCTTCCTCAGGTCGCCCAACCTCCAAGAGACCGAAGTACGCGGTCAGCCCGGTGCCACCGAGCACGCTGAGCATGGCATGCAGGGGGATCCCCTCGATCCTCTCAACTCTTCCATGCAGATTCGACGCAGACACCGTGCTGAAGGATTCCCACGCCGCGATCCCTTGGACGATCTGCCCCGCGGGCCACCCCTCGGCGTTCGACTCGACGATCTGAGAAAGTGCACCACTTCGGATGGGTTCGCCGATCGCGATCGGCGGCAGGTATGATTTTGCGTCGCGCATCCAACCGCGGATCGCAGGGTCGATCGACAGATAGAGATTCTTGAGCAGCACCTCTCCGCCGCCGGGGCTCCGAATGCGCCCCTCGCCACTTTCGAAGTGGTCGGCGGCGGGCGCTCCCACGGGTCGCTTCTTCAATAGAATCTGGCGGTTTACGTCGGTCACGAACGGCTCACTCGTCCCGGGCTCCTAGAGTGAAACATGTTTCACTTTTTGCAAGCAGAGCCAGCTTTTCCGGCCGGCTGACACTGGCACCGACACTGGCACTGACGCTGGCACCGACACCGACACTGGCACTGACGCTGGCACCGACACCGACACTGGCACTGACGCTGGCACCGACACCGACACTGACACTGACACTGACACTGCCACCGCTACTGCCGCTGGCCCTGCCACTGACTCTGACCTAGTCTGCGCGTGTAGGCTTGGAGGTGATGCATGCGGTGGGTATTCGCACTCTTGTTGTTGGTTGGTGCGCTTGCGCTTTTAGGCACCGGCTGCGAACAGCCTCTATTTGAGGCGATTCCCTGTGAGGACCAGGCGGATTGTGAGATCGCGTGCGGGGAGGCTTGCGCGTCCATCGGTGAAGAAGTCGACTCCGCGGAGTGCGACGCGAACTTCTTTTGTGATTGCCTGTGTATGCCCGCCCAGTGACGTGACCGGCGCAGGTCAGGCGAGCCGTTCGATCACTGCGGCCATCCCTTGGCCGCCGCCGACACACATCGTCTCGAGGCCGTAACGGCCGTCACGCGATTGAAGATTGTGGATGAGCGTAGTCATGATGCGAGCGCCGGTCTGTCCAAAAGGGTGGCCGAGCGCGATCGCACCGCCGTTGACGTTGAGCTTGTCGATCGGGATCTCGAGCTCGCGAGCGGAGGGCACCACCTGGGCGGCAAAGGCTTCGTTGAGCTCGACGAGATCGATGTCGTTGATTGTCAACCCTGCGCGCGCGAGTGCTGCGCGACTCGCCTCGATAGGGCCAAGCCCCATGATCTCAGGGTTGAGCGCGGTGACCGCACTGGAGACGACGCGGGCGAGCGGGCTGAGGCCTAGCTCTTTGGCTTTCGTATCGCTCATGACGATCACCGCGGCGGCACCGTCGTTGAGCGGGCAGGCGTTGCCAGCGGTGACCGTTGCCTTGTCGCCCATTTGCTCGAGCAACACTGGTTTCAAACCCGCGAGCTTCTCCACCGTCGTTCCGTGCCGCGGGCAGTCGTCGTTGTCGACGACCTTGCCAGTGGGAGTCGTCACCGGCGTGATCTCCTCGGCAAAATAGCCACGCTTTTGCGCAGCTTCTGCGCGTTGCTGCGAGAGCGCCGCGAACTCATCCTGCTCTCGTCGAGAGACGGACTTGTGCTGCGCCACGTTCTCCGCAGTTTGAAGCATGGTGATGTAGACGTCCGCCAAACCGCCCGTGGGTTCCCAATCGCCGCCTACGCCGGACATGTATTTCGCCATCCGTGCTTCGGCCTCGGCAAACTTTGGATTCTTGGTGTTCTCCATGCCGTCCGCCGTGCCAAGGGCAAATCGGCTGACGCACTCGATGCCGGCCGCGACGAAGCAATCACCTTCGCCGGCCTTGATCGCATGGGCTGCCATTCGAATCGTCTGAAGCGAAGAAGAGCAGTATCGATTGACGGTCACTCCCGGAACGTGCGGCAGCCCGCTCAGCAGGCTGACCACACGCCCGATGTTGTAGCCCTGCTCTCCCGCAGGTTGTGCGCAACCGAGGATCAGATCTTCGACGAGGGCCGGATCGAGGTTGGGTACTTTTGCGAGGGCGGCCTGGACGACGATCGCTGCCAGGTCATCGGGCCGCATCTCGATCAACGAGCCTTTGAAGGCACGTCCAATGGGGGTGCGTGCGGTGGATACGATCACGGCTTCAGGCATGTTTACTCCTCGATGAACATCGAATCTCGCGCCTCGCGCAGAGGCTGCTTTAGCACTTTTCCGGTTGCGTTGCGCGGCAGGGGCTCCCTTCGCACCTCCCATTGGCTCGGCACCTTGTAGTAGGCGAGCGCCTCGGCCACCCACTCCCGAAGCTCCTCGGTCGCGACTTCGTGGCCTTCGTGAAAAACGACGATTGCTTTCACCTCTTCACCGAGATCCGAATGATATGCTCCGACCACGGCTGCTTCGGTCACCGCGGGGTGCGCCTGCAAGCGCTGCTCGACCTCGAATGGGTATACATTCTCGCCACCACGCAAGATCAAATCGCGCTTTCGGGACGCGATGTAGAGCCGGCCGTTTTCGAGCCGACCCACATCGCCGGTCTTGAGCCACCGCCCAGGCCTGATCACGTTGGCCGTCGCTTCGGGATCCTCCCAGTACTCGAGCATCACGAGGGGGCCACGTAGGTGAATTTCACCTTCTTCACCGTCGGGCAACCGATTGCCGTCCTCGTCGCGAATCTCGACATCCACGATGGGCACCGGTCGGCCTACCGAGGAAGGATCACTCATCAGCTCCTCTCCAGCATTCAAGGTCGCAAACGCTGTCCCCTCGGTCAGGCCGTAACCGACTCCCATCGTGTGGCTGCACTGAGGCCAGAGCTTCCGCGCTCTTTCGAGAAGACTCGCTGCGATGGGTGATCCTCCGCCGCCCACCGATCGAAGCGAGCTCAAGTCGTAGTTGCCGGCGTCGGGGTGATTCAAGAGCCGGTGCAACATCGTCGCGGTATAGCCCCAGCCCGTCACTTTTTCGCGTTCGATCATTTCGAAAACCGCCTCGGGATCGAAGCGACCCATCGGCCACACCGTCTTGGCGCCGCCGGCAAGGCCGGTCATGGCTGCACAGTGGAGCCCCGAGACGTGAAAGAGGGGACTCGTCACCAGCACGGTGTTTGGAAGTTGCGGAAGCTCGGCTTGTTTGGGATTGGCCATCATCAAGCGGGCGCCGTGAAAGAACGCCACCATCAGCATATTGGTCATGTTGCCATGCGTGTGCACCACGCCTTTGGCGCGCCCAGTGGTTCCGCTGGTGTATAAGATGACCGCTGGATCGCTTTCTTCGATCGGTTGCGCAGGCATCGCACTACTGGCGTAGTCGGAAAGCAATCCGTCGAAGTCGTCCTCGACTATGACCATCGGCACTCCGGGGTCGCCTGTGATTCTCCCGGCTCGCTTGCGATCCGCGATCAGAAGCTTCGGCTTGCTGTGGCCTATCGCGTAGCGGATTTCGTCCTCGGTCCACCAGCCGTTGAGGCCTACGCAGATCGCCCCGAGGCTCACCGTCGCCCAGAAGGAGATCACCCACTCCGGACAATTTGCCGCGAGGATGGCCACTCGGTCGCCCGGCCCCACGCCAAACCGTTGCGAGAACGCGGCTGCCGCGTTCGCTACGAGCCGCTCGTGGTCAGCAAACGTATAGCGACGTTCAGCATCACCGGCGCGAAACACCATGTACTCGGCGTCGCCAAACTCTCGGGCGCGGAGAAGCATGTCGCGAAGGGACCGGGGCCGGTTGACGAAAACCCGGACACGCTCTCCGAGAACCACTTCTTCGCGGATTTCGAAAGGTGCTCCGGGAGCAAGAAGGTCTCGCTCAATCGCGACCAGCCGGGTCGATCTCGAGGCCCCCTTTCTCCTCGGCGCGCTCATGAAGCCGCTTTCTCCTCGAGCCGGCCCTTCAGCCAGACCTCCGCAGTGGGCACGTCTCGACACACCTTGACAGGGATTGGAATGGGCGTGACCCATACGATGGCCGTCCACAACCCCTGCTGAATCGGGCTGGTGAAGATCAATGCGCCACCCGCGCAGTTGGCCTTCAAGTGTTGTCGGTCACGGTTGATCCACCCGACAATGCCTTTTCGTTGCACAGCCGATACCCGGCCAACTCGCTGAGCATCGATCACGACGGCGTACTTGTCCCCGCGACGCGCCCACTCGGACATTTGGTCGATGTGCGCCTGCCACTCGGCATCGTCGCACACCCCCTCATACGTCATCCGATAGAGGGGGCGGTCGGTTTCGTCGAAAATGACTCGACTCATGGTCTTCGCCGGCGAGTCTATCCCACACGGCGCGGCTTACAATGTGTATCCGCCATCCACAAACAGGGTCTGGCCAGTGATGTACCCGGCTTGCGAGGAGGCTAAGAACACAGCGGCGTTGGCGACCTCTTGCGGTGTACCGAAGCGTCTTAGGGGCGTGCTCCTCGTGGCCGTGTCGATCCACTCTTGGCTCAGCTCGCCGCTTTTGACGAGCTTTGGAAACATCCCCGCATCGACCACGCCGACGGCGATGTTGTTGGCACGGACTCCGTACCGCCCTTCTTCACGCGCGATCGCATGCACCAAAGCCTCGTTCGCTCCCTTTGGCGCGATCGATAACACATCGCCCGGAGGGAAACGCTTGAGCCCCGCCGAACTGATGAACACGATCGACCCCTTGCTCTTTCGGAGGTGTGGGAGCGCTGCATGCACGACATGGAAAAAGCCGTTTACATCCCAGTCGATCGTATTGCGCCATTGTTCTGGGGTCACTTGGCTGACGTAGGGCTGGTCGATGTAAGTGCCGGCTGCGTGGACGATCGTATGGATCGACCCGTGCTCTGCGACGAGCGAGTCGAGGCATCGTGCAACCGATTCGAGGTCTCCGAGCGAAACTCCGTGCACGGAGCAAGCACCCCCCGCGGCGCGAATCTCCTTGGCGAGGTTCTCGGCGGCGGCTTCATTGCTGCGGTAAGTGATCGCAAGCGCGACTCCCCGTTCGGCAAGCGCACGCGCGATCGCGCTTCCGATTCCCCCGCTGCCCCCGACGACCAGGGCGACGCCCTCTGGAAACTCATGCATGCGCACGCTCCCTCAGCTCGAATTTCACGACTTTGCCCGTCGCGTTGCGGGGTAGGGCCCCGAGCACTTCGACTCTTCGAGGCACCTTGAAGTTCGCCATGTTGTCGCGGCTCCAAGCGATCACCTGCTCGGGCGTGATCGATTTGCCCGGCGCGGGCACGACGAAGGCCATTCCCACCTCGCCGAGGCGTTGATCGGGCACTCCGATCACTGCGACCTCCCCGATGCCAGGCATGTTGAGGAGGATGTTTTCGATCTCGGCCGGATAAGCGTTGAACCCTCCGACGATGAACATGTCTTTCAGTCGGTCTGTGATCTTGATGTATCCACGCTCGTCCAAAGTGCCGATGTCGCCCGTATGGAGCCATTGGTCGGCGTCGATGGCCTTCTTGGTCTCTTCTTCTGCGTCGAAGTAGCCCTTCATGACGTTGTAGCCGCGGACGACGATCTCTCCCGGCTGGTCGGGCGGCATCGGATTGCCTTCGGGATCCACGATCCTCACCTCGACGTCGGGGATCGCCCGGCCGCTGGTCGTTGCGATCGTTTCGGGGTCATCGTCCAATCGACACATCGTCACGACGCCGCAGCTCTCGGTGAGCCCGTACGCCGTGATGACGGTCTCGAAGCAAAGCTCGTCCTTCATGCGGTGAATGAGCTCCACCGGAATGGACGCCGCACCGGTAACCGCCAGGCGAAGGCTCGAGATATCAAACTTGTCTCGTTCCGGATGGAGCAGCAGCGATTGATAGAGCCCAGGGGGGCCGGGCAGCATCGTGATGCGGTCTTGCTCTACCCGCCTCAGCACGACGTTCACGTCGAAGATCGGTTCTGGGAAGGTCGTGGCACCTCTCAGGAGCGCGGAAAACCACCCCGCCTTGTAGCCGAAGCTGTGAAAGAACGGCAGGACGACCAAATAGCGGTCGTCTTCTCGCAGACCGACGATCGAGCTCCAGGTATCGAATACACGTAGGTTCTGTGCGTGCGTGCACATCACGCCCTTGGGCTTCCCCGTGGTTCCGGACGTGAAGAGAATGTCGGCGATGTCATCGGGGTCGATCTCGGCAGCACGTCGCTTTGCCGCGTCGGACGAGACGTCTTTTGCGCGCGCCAAGAAGCTTTGATAGGCCATGGTGCCGTCGGGCGCGTCGCCACGAAGCACGACCACGTCTCTGAGCTCAGGCAGCTTCGCACCCGCATCGCGAAGCAACGCTACATAGTCGACGTCGAGGAAGCCCGTCACTGTGAAGAGGGTTTTCGCGCCGCTCTTCTCGAGCAGGTACGCGGCCTCGAGACCTTTGTATCGGGTGTTCACCGGCACCATCACCGCCCCCGCCGTGTTGATAGCAAGCGCTGCAACGATCCACTCCCACATGTTTGGAGCCCAAATTGCGGCGCGATCGCCCCTCTCAAGGCCCATCGCGATCAGCGCTCGGGCGGCTTCGTCCACGCGTTCGGCCAGGCTTGCAAAGCTGATCGTAGTGTTGCCATCGATGATGGCGCTCGCATCGCCCAGGGTTTGCGCTCGTTGCGCAACGAGGTCCGGGATCGTTTGGGCTAGCGAGCCCCCAGGAGCTGATTCGGTCATTTCCATCCCTTTTTAGCACGCCTATTTCGCGACGTTTTCCAAGTGGCTACACCCCCATTTGCGGATTGACCATCGGCATAACGGGGTAATAATTCGGGCTTTCTTACTGAAGCTGCGGCCTCTCTTGGGCGCGGTTTGTTGCGATTGGCTTACCTTATGAAGTGGGATTGGGACGCAGATCCGATCTATGAATCGGAGCGCATACGAATAGACAAAACGCACTCGCCGCTCGTCGTCTATTCCTACAAGCTTCCGCGGCAAATCACCGACGAAGAGGTTCAGCTGATGCTGAGTTTGGCCGACCTCCACCTCGAACGAAACCTCCCGTATCTCGGCTTGGTAGAGCTCAAACGCGGGAGCGGCATCATCGCTGCCAGGCAGCGCCGAATGTTCGCCGACTGGTTGGACACTCGACGCGAGCAACTCGACCGGGACGACTGCAGCGCCGTCGTCCTCGTACCCGAGCCGATATACCGGGCTGTTCTCCGCGTGGTGTATCGTTTTCGTACGCCGCCGATCCGCACGATCTCCGCCGCCGATGCGCCTGGGGCGGCCGCTGCGGTTCGAAGTGAGCTCGAGCGCATGGGTCAGCCCGTAGCCCCGGAGATCGAAGCCTTGCTCCGGCGGTTCGCCAGCTAGACTACCTGTCGGCTTGACCCGCGCACTGAAACGCGTTTCAATTCTGCCCTCATTCGAAGGGAAACGCGTTGGGCGTATCGCACGAAATCATTGACGGAATCGCCGAAGTAGTCGTGGACTACCCACCGGTGAACGCGATTCCGGTACGTGGTTGGTTCGAGCTTGCCGAAGTGATCGCCGAGCTCGGGAACGATCCAGACGTCCGCGTCGTCATCCTCCGCGCCGAGGGTCGGGGCTTCAATGCGGGGGTCGACATCAAGGAAATGCAGTCCACCGAGGGCTTTGAATCGCTCTTGGGCGCAAACCGCGGTTGTTGGGAGGCGTTCAGGGCGGTCTACGAGTGCAAGGTCCCTGTGATCACTGCAGCGCACGGCTATTGTGTCGGCGGCGGGATCGGCCTCGTCGGCAACTCGGACATCCTCATTGCCGCCAAGGGCACCGAGTTCGCGCTTCCCGAGGTCGATCGAGGCGCGCTCGGGGCGGCGACGCATCTCGCCCGTCTCGTCCCCCCACTCAAGATGCGCGCGATGGTGCTGACGTGTGAGCCGGCGACTGCCGAGGAGCTTCACCGTTGGGGCTCGGTTCATGCGGTGGTCGAGCCCGGCGAGCTTCTCGCAAAAGCACGGGAAGTCGCACAGACCTTCACCAAGAAACTCCCACAGGTGGTTCGCGCGGCCAAAGAGTGCCTCAACAACATCGACCCTGTAGACGTCAATCGATCGTATCGGTTCGAGCAGGGCTTCACCTTCGAGCTCAACTTGGCAGGTGTGGCCGATGAGGCGCGGGACGCGTTCGTTGAAAAGCGAGACCCCAAAGCCGACAAGAAGTGAGGTTAGTTCGTGATCGACAAACGAATGACGGCGGATGAAGCCGTTGCCCACGTTGCCGACGGCATGACCATCGGCATCGGAGGCTGGGGTTCGCGCCGAAAGCCGATGGCATTCGTGCGAGCGCTGGTTCGTAAGAGGGTGAAGGACCTGACGGTCGTGTCTTATGGGGGGCCGGACGTAGGGATCCTTTGCGCGACCGGTCAAGCCAAGAAAGTGATCTACGGTTTCGTTTCGCTCGACTCGATCCCGCTCGAGCCCCACTTCCGAAAGGCACGCCAGAGCGGCACCATCGAGGCCGTCGAGCTCGATGAAGGGATGTTTCTTCTTGGGCTTCGCGCCGCAGCGCAACGTCTGCCGTTTCTTCCCACGCGCGCGGGCCTTGGGTCGGACGTATTGAAAATCAATCCCCACCTCAAGACGGTAAAGTCGCCCTACGACGACGGCGAAGAGCTCGTCGCCGTGCCCGCCCTCGAGCTCGACGCGGCGTTCGTGCACATGAACCGAGCGGATGCCTCGGGCAACGGCCAGGTGCTTGGGCGTGACCCGTACTTCGATAACCTCTTCTGTATGTCTGCGGCCCGGGCCTACATGAGCTGCGAAGAGCTCGTCTCTACCGAGGAGCTGACACGCGGCGGTCCTCTTCAGAGCTTGCTCATCAACCGCATGATGGTGTGTGGGGTCGTCGAAGCGCCGGGTGGTGCGCACTTCACCGAATGCCCACCCGACTACCCGAGAGATGAGAAGTTCCAACGCGAGTACGCCGCAACCGCCAAGGACGCCGCCGCCTGGAAGGCGTTTCGGGCGAAGTACCTCGACGGCTCCGAGGCGGATTATCAGAAAGTGGTCGGTCATGAGCGTCTCTGAGGCTACGCGAGCTGACATCTGCGCGTTGGCGATCGCAGAGTGCTTCCGCGACGACGGCGAGGTCCTCGTAAGCGCAATGGGCACCATGCCTAGCCTCGGCGCGCGGCTGGCGAAGGCAACGTTCGAGCCAAACCTGTTGATGACCGACGGGTTCAATCTTCTCCTTCGACATGCCCTTCCGCTCGGAGCCAAGCCAACCGACGAGGACATCGAGGGCTGGATGCCTTTCGGTTCGGTCTTCGACACGCTCTGGTGGGGACGCCGGCACGTCATGATGGGCGCGTCTCAGATCGACCAATTCGGCAACCAGAACATCGCCTGCATCGGCCCGTGGCGGCACCCCAAGGCTCAACTGCTCGGCGTTCGTGGCGCCCCGGGCAACACGATCAACCACACGACTAGCTACTGGGTGCCCAACCACGACGCGCGCGTCTTCGTGCCGAGCGTCGATATGGTCAGCGGGGTCGGCTACGATCGAGCCGCGTCGCTCGACGCCGCCAGTAGCCGCTTTCACGAGATCCGCCGGGTGGTGAGCAATCTCGGCGTCTTCGATTTCAACACGCCGGATCACCGCATGCGCTTGGTTTCAATTCATCCCGGCGTCGAGGTCGACCGCGTTCTGGCAAACACCGGGTTCGAGCTCGTGGTCCCCGATCGACTGGACACCACCCCCGTCCCGACCCCAGATCAACTTTCGGCCCTTCGTGAGCTCGATCCACAGGGGCACGCCCAAAAGGAACTCGTGGCATGACACACCCCACGTTGCACACTCGCATCTGCGATCTGTTTGGCGTGCAGTATCCGATCGTCCAGACCGGGATGGGCTGGGTTTCGGGGGCGAGCCTCACCTCTGCGACGAGCGAAGCCGGAGCCCTGGGTATCCTCGCGGCCGCGACCATGACGTTCGACGAGCTTGCCGACGCGATCGCCAGGCTCAAGGACCGCACGACCAAGCCTTTCGGTGTCAATCTTCGCGCTGATCAAGCCGACATCATGGATCGCGTTCGTCTACTCATCCGCGAGAAGGTCAAGGTCGCGAGCTTCGCGCAGGCGCCGGGAGAAAGAGTCGTCAAGACCCTGAAAGACGCCGGCGTCGTCACGATGCCGACGATCGGCGCCCGCCGTCACGCCGAAAAGGTGCAAGCTTGGGGTGTCGACGCAGTGATCGCGCAAGGGCAAGAGGGCGGTGGTCACACGGGCCAGATCCCCACTTCGATCTTGATCCCGGATGTGGTTTCCGCCATCGACATCCCTGTCATCGGGGCGGGCGGGTTCCGCGACGGCCGCGGCCTGGTCGCAGCGCTGGCGCTCGGCGCGTCCGGGATTGCGATGGGTACCCGTTTCCTTCTCACCCAGGAAAGCCAGGTTCCCGAGCACGTCAAACAGATCTACCTCGACACGAAGCCCAACGGCACGGTGGTGACCACGGCGGTGGATGGCTATCCGCAGCGCGTCATACGCACCAAGCTCATCGATCAACTCGAGAAGGCCGGCGCCATTGCGCGCTTCCCCAAGGCTGCGATGAACGCGCTCTTGCTGATGAAGGTCACCGGAACGTCGCTGCTCGCGCTCATCAAAGAAGGGCTCGCGATGAAGAAGAACCAGGAGCTGACCTGGTCGCAGCTTGCGATGGCCGCTAATGCACCGATGCTTACCAAGGCCTCCATGGTAGACGGCAAAGTCGAGGCTGGTATCTTACCGACGGGGCAGGTCACGGGGGTGATCGACGAGGTCCCTTCGGTCGCGCAGCTGATTGAACGCGTCGTAAGCGAGGCGGAACAAACCCTGGCTCGCCTCGGAGCATGAGTCGTTTCGATGGACCTCGACTTCACAGCTGACGAAGAGGCTTTTCGGAAGGAGTGCCGCGCTTGGCTCGAGGCCAACGTGCCGACTGAAGCCCTCCGGTCGGGCGACACCCGCGAGGGATTCAGGCAGCACATCGCCTGGGAGAACGTGCTGTTCGATGCAGGTTGGGCTGCGGTGTCCTGGCCAAAGCGGTATGGCGGACGAGAAGCATCGCTAGTCGAATGGCTGATCTTCGAGGAGGAGTACTATCGCGCTCGCGCGCCGAGCCGCGTCACCCAGAACGGGATCTTCCTCTTGGCGCCCACGCTCTTCGAGTTTGGGACCGACGAGCAAAAGGAGCGAATTCTCCGGCCGATGGCGCGCGGCGATGTGACGTGGGCCCAGGCATGGTCCGAGCCAAATGCCGGAAGCGATCTTGCCGCGCTCACGAGCACAGCTCGACGAGTCGAAGGAGGCTGGCGCCTGACTGGACAGAAGACATGGTCCACGCGCGCTACCTTCTGCGATATGGCCTACGGGCTTTTCCGTACAGACCCAGCGCAGACCCGACATCGTGGCTTGAGCTATTTCATGTTCCCGCTTCGCACGGAAGGCGTGACCGTGCGCGGGGTGGATCGCCTCGATGGCGACGAGGGGTTCGCCGAGATCTTCCTCGAAGACGTGTTCGTGCCCGCGGCCGACATCATCGGTGAGGTCGACCAGGGCTGGAAGGTCGCGATGGCGACCACGAGCTCCGAGCGCGGATTGACGCTCCGAAGCCCGGGTCGATTCATGGCAACCGCCTCCCGACTGGTCGATCTCTACCATCGACATCGTGACCGCTCGGACCCAGTCCTTCGCGATCAGGTCATTCAGGCGTGGATGGATGCGCAGGCATACCGCTGGTTCACTTTCCAAACCGTCACGCGCATGATGCAGGGTGAATCGATCGGGGCCGACTCGAGCATGAACAAGGTATTTTGGTCCGAAATGGACGTCCGCACCCACGAGACAGCCCTTGCGCTGATCGGTGAGTTGTTGGAGCTCGATGAAGGCGCGGAGAGCGCTGTCGACCAGGGTCAGTGGATGAAGGGCTTCCAGTTTGCGCTGGCGGGGCCGATCTACGCCGGCACCAACGAAATTCAGCGCAACATCATCGCTGAGCGTGTGCTTGGGCTCCCTCGAAAGTGACCGCGATGCGCTTCGCCTTTACCGATGACCAAAAGATGCTGCGCGACACCGTTCGGGACGTGTTGCAACGGGAGTGCGGACCCGAAGTCGTTCGCAGCGTGTGGGAAGGTCGCCCCGAGGCCGCCGCCGCGGTTTGGGCGACCCTCGCCGAAACTGGCGTGATCGGCATGACGGCTTCGAAAGACGCCGGCGGGTTGGCGATGAGCGAGCTCGATTCGATTCTGCCATTCGAGGAAATCGGGTACGCAGCATTGCCCGGGCCTCTCGTCGATACCATCGCCGTCGGAATTCCACTTCTCGATGCGGCGGGAACCAATTCTCAAAAGGACCAGTGGCTCGAATCCGTCGCGACGGGCAATGGCAAGATCATCGTTGCTTTCGAAGACCAGGCCGTCGTGCCCTACGCGGATTCAGCGGATGTCCTGATCGCCGAGCGGGGTGGAGCGCCGCACTGCGTTCCGATGTCCGAGGTGTCCGTGGTTCCCGAGCCATCGGTCGACCGGGCTCGTCAACTCGCACGCATCGACTTTGAAGAGAGCAAAGCTCACCGCATGCGAGACGATGTCGATGGCCACGCGCTCTTGTCCCTCGCCAAGGAGCGCGCCACCCTGGCGACCGCCGCCCAACTCGTTGGCCTCAGTCGTCGTATGCTCGACATGGCGGTGCAGTACGCAAAGGACCGAGAGCAATTTGGTAAGCCGATCGGCGCGCAGCAGGCGGTGAAGCACCGGCTCGCCAACGCGCTGATCCAGCAGGAGTTCGCCCGTCCGATGGTCTACCGGGCCGGCTGGTCGATGGCCACCAGTCAAACGACGAACGAGATCGACGTCTCGCTCGCCAAGATCTATGCAGGTGAGGCTGCAACTTTCGTGGCGAAGCAGGCGCTGCAGGTGCACGGTGCGATTGGTTACACCATCGAATGTGACCTTCACATGTGGATGAAACGGGCCTGGGCGCTCGCGGCGACCCGGGGCGATGCGGCCTTCCACCGCGAGCGGGTGGGGCGCCAAGTTCTTTGACTCCGGGGACGGCAGCTTGCGGGAGGCAACCGGTGCCCCTACAAATACCCATTAGCGAGGTTTAGATGGCTGAAGCATACATCGTTGAAGCAGTTCGTTCGCCGGTCGGAAGAAAGCGTGGCGGATTGAGCGAAGTTCACTCCGCAGACCTTGGGGCGCACGTCATCAAAGGCCTGGTTGAGCGCACCGGGATCGACCCCGGAATGGTCGAAGATGTGGTGTTTGGGTGCGTCGACACCGTGGCCACCCAGGCCGGCGACATCGCTCGCACCTGCTGGTTGGCCGCGGGCTATCCGGAGCACGTGCCAGGAGTCACCATCGACCGGCAATGCGGCTCGTCTCAGCAGGCAGTCCACTTTGCGGCACAGGGGGTAATGAGCGGCACGCAAGATGTCGTCGTTGCAGGGGGTGTTCAAAACATGAGCATGATTCCCATCGGAGCCTCGATGATGGCTGGCAAAGAGCTCGGCATTCACGATCCGTTCTCAGGCTCTGTCGGGTGGTCCGAACGCTATGGCGACAAGCCGGTCAATCAATTCTACGGCGCTGAGATGATCGCCAAAGACTGGGATCTATCGCGTGAAGAGCTCGAGAAGTTTGCGCTCGAGAGTCATCGGCGCGCTACCCAGGCTCAAGACGAAGGGCGTTTTGATCGCGAGATCATTGCATTTGGCAATGTTACCGCCGATGAAGGCCCTCGCCGAGACACCACGCTCGAAAAGATGGCCGCGTTGCCAGTGTTGATGGACGGTGGTCGCCTGACGGCGGCGGTCGCAAGCCAGATTTCCGACGGCGCTGCGGCGATCCTCATCGCTTCCGAAAAGGCTCTCAAGACGCACAAGCTCAAGCCGCGTGCCCGGATCCATCACCTGAGCGTTCGTGGCGAGGATCCGATTCGGATGCTCTCCGCTCCCATTCCCGCGACGAAGTACGCGCTCGAAAAAGCTGGCATGAGCCTCGACGACATCGACCTGGTCGAGATCAATGAAGCTTTCGCTCCCGTGGTGCTTGCTTGGGCCAAAGAGCTCGGCGCCGACCTCAGCAAGGTGAACGTGAACGGCGGTGCGATCGCGCTCGGCCACCCACTCGGTGCCACCGGCGCCAAGCTCATGACGACCCTTCTTCACGAGCTCGAGCGCACCGGTGGCCGATACGGCCTGCAGACGATGTGCGAGGGCGGTGGCCAGGCCAACGTCACGATCATCGAACGCTTGAGCTGAGGCCGGGCGACCCGAAATTCGCCTCTGACGGGGCGTTTCGGCCAATCTGTGAAGTTTCCCACAGGAATTTGCGTCTTTGTCGACACCAGCTCCCGGGCTGGGCATCATGTAAGTCTAGGTCGCAGCGTGGACTACGAGTCCGCGGCGGATCATGTCCAAGTCACCCAAGAAGCATTCGAACCAACCCCGGCCGCTCCGTAAACACTCCCAGGTGCGCCGCGCCGCAAACCCGGACAATCGGCGTCAAGCAGAGCGGTGGCCGTCCGATGCTCGCGTGGAGATTCTGACCCCGATTCAGCGCGAGGCAGTGGCACTCGATGTCAGCGCTACCGGCGTACAGCTCTCGCTCGAGGGTTGGCTTTCGACGGGCACGTTTTGCGATCTCCGGATCACGACTCACACCGGTCGCGAGATCTACAAGCGGGCTCGAGTGATTTGGGCGCGACGCGTCGGCGACGAGTGCGTTGCCGGGTTGCATGTGGTCGGTTCGATCACTCCGCCCCGACCCAAAGAACCCTAGGATACCCGCTTCTAAGGCGTTTTTTTGGTCCCGGCGACACGGCGGCTTGACGGCGCCTCCTCCACAAAATAGAACACGTTTCACTCCGTTTTACCCTTTTTCATAGGCCGAACCGGGAGGTGAGCATGGCCAAAGTAGCCAACACACAAGAGTATTTCAGCACCCTGGCAGACCGCTTCGTGGCCGAGGGGGCCAAGGGCGTGACCGCGACGATGCAGTACAGCCTGACCGGGGACGGCGGCGGTGACTGGGTCGTGACGATCGACGATGGCGAATTCAAAGGCATCGAATCCGGTACCGCCGACAAGCCAACGCTTCACATCATGATGGACGCCGCGAAATTCATCGAGATGGCCAATGGCGACCTCGACGGACGCAAAGCGTTCCTGACGCGAAAGCTAAAGGTGAAGGGCAATATCGCCCTCGCCCAAAAGATGCAGAAGTTCTTCCCGCAAGGCTGACGCATCGAAGGACACCGATGAGCGATTTCCTTTCGGCCCCGTACGTGCTCGAATACACGTACACCCGAAGCACCGGACCGGTGATCGCCCGGTTCTTGGAAAGTCTTCGCTACGGCGTACTCGAAGGTGTGAAGACGGCCGATGGTCGGGTGCTTTGTCCGCCGCTCGAGTACGACGAGGCGGGCACGGCCACGACCGGCGAGTTCGTTCAGCTGCGGCCGGCCGGCACCGTGAAGTCATGGACATGGGTGCCAAAGCCTCGAAAAGGGCATCCCTTGGATCGTCCGTTTGCGTTTGCTCTGATTCAGATCGACGGCACGGACAACGCCATGGTGCACCTCGTCGACGCCGAAAAGCCGAAGAGAATGAAGACCGGGATGCGCGTGCGCGTCCGTTGGGCCGAAGAGCGAAACGGCACGATTCGGGATATTGCCTGCTTCGAGCCTGTACTTCCTTATCTCCCGGGGCCAGTTCACTTGCAGTACGACGTCAGGCCTGGGCAACACTACACCGCGTTTCTCAAAGGCCTCGAGGAAGGCAAGCTCATCGGGGGCTGCGACCCGCAGTCTGGCAAGGTTTACGTTCCCCCTCGTGCGGCGGATCCCGTCACTGGGGATCCCACCAGCGAGTATGTCGAAGTCGCCGACACCGGTGTCCTGACGACATTCACGATCATTCGTATTCCCTTCGAGGGTCAGAAGCTCAAGCCGCCGTACTGCTTTGGAGCGATCGTGCTCGATGGGGCCGACATGCCGATCTATCATCTGATCAGCGGCGTACCCTACGACCAGATCCGCATGGGGATGCGCGTCAAGGCCAAGTGGAAGCCCCGAGAACAATGGGAGACTTCGCTCGAGAACATTCTGTACTTCGAGCCGACGGGTGAGCCGGATGCACCCTTCGAGAGCTACGAGGAGCATCTCTGATGCGGAACGTGGCGATCGTTTCTTTCGCACAGCTTCCGTCGGTCCGCGTTTCCCATGCCACCGACGAGGCGGAGCTCGTGCAGCCGGTGACGTCCCAAGCAATGAATCAAGTGGGCATCAACCAAGACGACATTGGGTTCACCTGCTCGGGGAGCACCGACTACCTACCGGGGCGTCCGTTTTCGTTCGTGGCCGCGGTCGACGGGCTCAAGGCTTGGCCACCCATTCGCGAGTCACACGTCGAGATGGATGGCGCGTTTGCCCTCTACGAGGCTTGGGTGCGATTGCTCCATGGCGACATCGATACCGCTCTGGTGTTCTCGTTCGGTAAATGCTCACTTGCCCCGGTGCCGGATGTGCTGAACTTGCAGAACGATCCGTACTACGTGCAGCCGTTAGGGCTCGACTCGATTAGCGCGGCTGCCTTACAGGCCCAGGCCCTGATCGACTCGGGCAAGGCGACCGAGCGTGACTTCGCCGAGGTCGCAGTCCGCAATCGCAAGAATGCGCTCGCCAATCCAAACGCTCAGATCAAGGGCAACTTCAGCGTCGACGAGCTCTTGAAGGAGCCGTACCTGAGCTCGCCACTACGGAAGAGCTTCTGTCCGCCGTTGTCGGACTCGGCAGCCGCCATCGTGCTTGCAGCAGGCGATGCGGCAAAGAAGCTGACCAAGCGCCCCGCCTGGATTCGAGGCATCGACCATCGTACGGAGCCACATTCGCTCGGGCAGCGTGATCTCACCTCCTCGCCGTCCGCCAAGCTGGCGGCCGAAAAGGCCGGAGTGGGCGACGGCAAGGTCGACCTGGCGGAGCTTCACGCACCTTTCGCTCATCAAGAGCTCATCCTTCGCGAAGCGCTTGGTCTCGCCGACGACGTTAGCATCAATCCCTCGGGCGGGGCGTTGGCCGCGAACTCACTCATGACCGCGGGCCTCATTCGGTTCGGCGAAGCTGCGAGCCACGTCCTTGCCGGCAAAGCCGATCGTGCCGTCGCGCACACGACCAACGGCGTTTGCCTTCAGCACAATCTCATTGCCGTTTTGGAGGGCGAATAGTGGCTGAGCAGTGTGCAGTGATCGGGATCGGGCAGACCAAACACCGGGAGAGCCGGCGAGATGTGTCGATGCCCGGACTGATCCGGATCGCAGCGCTCCAGGCCCTCGAAGACGCTGACATGGCCTTCGAGGACGTCGATGCGATCGTCATCGGAACGGCGCCGGACATGTTCGAAGGCATCATGATGCCCGAGCTCTTCCTAGCCGACGCCCTCGGCGCTGCAGGCAAGCCGATCTTTCGGGTGCATACCGCGGGCTCGGTTGGCGGCTCCACTGCGGTGGTCGCCTCTCACCTCGTGCAAGCCGGGGTGCACGAAAAGGTTCTCACGGTGGCCTTCGAAAAGCAGAGTGAGTCGAACGCGATGTGGGCCCTGTCTCCCGCGATTCCGTTTCAGCCACAGCTCGTGGCCGGCGCGGGGGGCTATTTCGCGCCGCTGATGCGGTCATACATTCGTCGCGCGGACGCGCACCCGGACACCGGCTGCATGGTCGCCGTCAAGGATCGCGCACACGGCATGCTCAATCCTTACGCTCATCTACACCTCGACCAGTCGCTCGAGGAAGTAAAGGCTGCGCCCATGCTGTGGGATCCGATTCGCTACTCCGAAACCTGTCCCTCCTCGGACGGCGCAGTGGCGATGGTGCTCGTCGACGACAAACACGCCAAACGCGTGAAGAACCCAGCGTGGGTCAGAGGGACATCCGTGCGGACCGAACGCACGTTCTTCGCCGGTCGCGATCAGGTCAACCCCCGAGCAGGGCAGCAGTGCGCCAAGGATGTCTACGATCAAGCCGGGATCACCAACCCCCTTTCGGAGATAGACTGCGCGGAGATCTACGTTCCGTTTTCGTGGTTCGAACCGATGTGGCTCGAGAACCTCGGTTTTGCGGAAGAGGGCTTGGGGTGGAAGATGACGATGGAGGGCCAGACGAAGCTCGGCGCAAACATGCCCATCAACATGTCGGGCGGGGTCATGTGCACCAACCCGATAGGTGCCAGCGGCATGCTTCGATTTGCCGAGGCTGCGCGCCAGGTGCGAGGCACCGCCGATAAACACCAGGTAGATGGCGCCAAGGTCGCCGTCGGTCACGCGTACGGAGGCGGCTCTCAATTCTTTGCGATGTGGATCGTGAGCTCGGAGCGCTAAGCAGGAGAACTTGACGTGGAATACAACCTTGCAGACTTGTACGAAGCGGTCGCCGATGCGGTTCCGGACAACGAAGCGCTTGCTTCGGGCGACGTGCATCTGACTTATGCGGAGCTCGACAAGCGTGCGAACCGCTTGGCGCATTTCCTGCAATCTCGGGGGATCGGCGCAGGTGATCACGTTGGGTTGCATCTCTACAACGGTCACGAGTTCGTCGAATCGATCCTGGCGCTTTTCAAGATCCGAGCCGTGGGCATCAATGTGAACTACCGGTTCGTGGCGCCCGAAGTGCGGTACATGATCGAAAACGCCGACCTCAAGGGCATGATTACGCAGCGCCGCTTCATTCCGGTCATCAACGATGCATCGGAAGGGTTCGAGCCCTTTGAGGCGCTCATCGTGATCGAAGACGGTTCGGATGCCGTCTCGAAGCAAGAGTCGATCGAGTACGAAACGGCCAAGGCCCAAGGTTCCGAGGAGCGCGGCTTCAAGTCTCGTTCGGGCGATGACCTCTACATCATCTACACCGGCGGCACGACTGGGATGCCCAAGGGAGTCATGTGGCGGCACGAGGATCTTTTCTTCACCGGGCTTCAGGGAGGCTCCCCGGGGGGCGAGCCAGTGGAATCGCCGGAGCAGCTGATCGAGCAAGCCAAGGAAGGCTGGTACACGGTTTCGATGCTGCCCTGCGCCCCGTTCATTCATGGCGCCGCTCAGTGGACGCAGTGGATCTGCCACCTCACGGGCGGGAAGCTCGTTCTGCAGCACGGTCCGAGCTTCGACGCCAAGCGCATTCTATCGCTGGTGGCGGAGGAGGGCGCGTCGACCCTGTCACTCGTCGGCGATGCGATGGCCATTCCGCTCGTCGACGAGCTGAGCGCGGGCAACTACGACATGGAAAACCTCGTCGTGATCGCATCGGCGGGCGCCATTCTGTCCCCGAGCGTCCAGGCAGAATTGGAGGCGCTCTTGCCAGACACCATGATCATCAACAGCTTCGGAACCAGTGAGTCCGGCGATCTCGGACGCGCCGCCGGGGACGAAGAGAGCCACGAGGGTCGTCCCTCCTTCTACATGGGCGAGGACGTCACGGTGCTCGACGAGGACGGAAACCAGATCGAGCCGGGCTCTGGAAAAATGGGCCTCGTTGCGCGTTCTGGACGTCTTCCGCTCGGTTACTACAAGGACCCCGAGAAGACCGCCGAGCGCTTCAAGGAGTTCAACGGTAAACGGTGGGTCGTACCCGGAGACTTTGCGACCGTCGAGGCTGATGGTCGCATCACGTTCCTCGGTCGCGGCAGCAAGTGCATCAATACCGGCGGCGAAAAGGTGTTTCCCGAGGAGGTCGAAGAGGCCCTGAAAGCCCACCCGGACATCATTGACGCATTGGTCGTCGGCGTTGCGGATCCGCGGTTCGGCTCGAAGGTCGCAGCGGTCTTCAATACGCGCGACGACAAAGAACTGACGCTAGAGGAGGTGCAGCAGCACTGCCGGCAGCATGTCGCTGGTTACAAGATCCCACGACAGATCACGATCACAAAGACAGTTTCCCGCATGCCAAGCGGCAAGCCCGATTACAAGTGGGCCGAGGAGGTTGCCAGCCAGCAGGCGGGCGACTGAGCCTCCGGTTACAAGAGGACATCATGGCAACAGCAGCAGTACGAGAAACAGAACAAGAGCTTTTCCCCGGATATCCGCGGGGCTGGTTCGTCATCGGAATCTCGAAAGAGCTCGAGCCCGAAGAGGTCCGACCTATCAAGTACTTCGGCCGCGAGATGGTGCTCTACAGGAGCGAGAGTGGAGTCGCCGTCGTTCATGATGCCTTCTGCCCGCATTTGGGTGCCCACCTCGGGTACGGCGGCAAGGTCAAAGGCGAAACGATCGAGTGTCCCTTTCATGCGTGGCGCTTCGACGAGACCGGTAAGTGCGTCGACGTCCCGTACGCCAAGCGCATTCCACCGCGCGCTTGTGTCAAGAACAATCCCGTGCGGGAGCGCAATGGGCTCATCTTCGTGTGGAACGCTCGCGAAGAGCGCGAGGATCCAACCTGGGAGATCCCGGAGATCCCCGAATACGGCACACCGGGTTGGACCGATTGGGGCTCGGAGCTGATCCACATCAAGACGCACCCCAAGGAGATCGTCGAGAACCTGGCTGACAAAGGGCACTTCGGCCCGGTGCACGGCACCTGGGCCAACGAGTTCGGTAACGACTTCAAGGAGCATATCGGCATTCAGCGGGTCAAAGGCGTCGCCTATCCCCGCGGTGGCGGCGAAGACCACTTCGAGCTGCAATCCACCTATTACGGCCCCGGGTACATGCTCAGCGAGATGCAGAGCTTGCTCCCGAACATCATGCTCTTGTGTCACACACCGATCGACGAGAAGAGCGTACACGTTCGCATTGGCGCGATGATCGACATCTCGAGCGTCAAGGCAGGCAAGGAAGAATTCAAGGAAGCCTATCGGCAGAACATCATCACCGGCTTCCAAGAAGACATTCGGATCTGGGAGAACAAGAAATATCGCGTGCGACCGACGCTATGCGATGGCGACGGCGACGTGGGTGGCCTTCGACGTTGGTATCAGAAATTCTACATGCCTCAGGCAGAGGTCGGATACTGACTCATGGATGACCGTGCAAAACGGATCGTAGAGACTGCCGTCGAGCTCGCTGAGCGCGACGGTTTCCAGGCGGTGCGCCTCCGGGACGTAGCCGCGACTGCGCAGGTTGCGCTTGGCACGGTCTACAAACGCTTCGCCAGCAAAGAAGAGATTCTGATTGCCGCTCTCGAGCAAGAGAGCGAGAAGCTGGTCGCGAAACTCGGTAAAAAGGCAGTGCCCGGCAAGACCGCACAGGAGCGCCTGCACGTCGTGTTCGCCGCCATCACCCGAGGTTTTCTCCGTCGTCCCAACCTGGCCAAGGCCACCGTGCGATCGCTCGCGTCCGGCGACCCCAACATCACCGGGCGCGTCGCCGGCTTTCACGCCCTCATCACCGCTTTGGTCATGTCGGCGATTCGCGGAGAAGCGTTCGTAGACCAAAGCGAGTGGGACAAAGACGTCGACCAGCGCGAACATCAGATCGCTTCGGTGCTTCAGAATGTCTGGTTTGCATCGTTCGTCGGTTGGGCCGGCGGGCTGCACGACGTGTCGCGCGTCCTCGAAGATGTCGACATGACGATCGAGCTGCTGTTCGCGAAGTAACGAGGGTTTCATCGACGTCCTCGATCAAGTGAGATGGGTTCTTCCTTGCCCCAAGGGCTGCGAGCAACCGCTTGCCGACGAGGTGCGGGCAATCGACGTCGAGGTCACCGACGTGCGACCGACGGCCGTCCACGCGGTCGGGACTCTGAGCGAAGGCTATCGGCTCTGTCTCTGGTCGCGCGTTGCTTCGCGTGTTCTGCTGCCCCTCGTGACATTCGAGGCCGAGGACGACATGGCGCTCTACGAGACTCTGCGAGCCCTTTCATGGTGGGAGCACTTCGAGCCGAGCCAGACGTTCGCCATCGGCAGCTCTCAGGCGCCGCGAAGCTCGGTCCCCTCGCACTATTGGGTCCAACGGGCCAAGGACGCGATCGTCGATGCCTTCAGGGACCATGCAGGCACCCGACCGAGCGTCGACAAGAAGTCCCCGGACATTCGGTTTCACCTCCATATCGGCGAGAACACGCACGAGCTCGCGCTCGACTTCTCTGGCGAGGGCCTGCACCGTCGTGGCTACCGACGAAGTGGGGGCAGAGCACCGCTCAAAGAGAACCTCGCCGCAGCGATTCTTGCTCTCGCCGGTTGGCCTCGTGCCGCGAGTCGCGGCCTCAGCCTGGTCGATCCCACCTGCGGCTCCGGCACTTTTCTGATCGAAGCGGCCTTGATGGCCACCCACTGCGCGCCCGGGTTGCTCCGTGCTCGGTTCGGTTTCGAGAGCTGGCTCGCGCATGATGACGCTCTATTTCAAGAAGCGCGAAACGAAGCTCGCGTCGCGCGCAAGGCGGACTGCCCCGCGGCAATCCACGGCTTCGATGCATCCGAAAAGGCCCTTTCGCACGCACGGGAAAACCTTCGCGCGGCCGGCGTCGAAGACCACGTGTCACTAGCTCGTCGACCGCTCACCGAAGTGCGGAAACCCACGGACCACGGCATCGTGGTGTGCAATCCGCCCTACGGGCACCGACTCGGCGATGAACCCACCTTGTTTCTGTTCTACCAGTCCCTTGGCGATATCTTGAAGAGGGAGTTCGACGGTTGGACGGCATACGTGTTTGCTGCGCAGCAAGGGAACCTCAAGCATCTTGGTCTCCGGCCTTCCCGGAAGACAGTGCTCTTTAACGGCGCGATTGAATGTCGTCTATTAGAGATACCGATCGTCGGTGCGCCCAGCGCGGACAGGCAGGCGCCCGGATGGAGAAGGCCGAGTGACAAGGCCGAAATGTTCGTCAACCGAGTCAAGAAAAGCCGCAAAAAATGGGAGCGCTGGGCGAAAAGAAGCGACATCGATTGCTATCGACTCTATGACGCGGACATTCCCGAGTACGACGTGGCAGTCGACCGCTACCAATCGAAGGCCGTCGTCCACATCTATCAACGTGCACACCAAGCCGAGGACGACCTCGCGAATCAGCGCATTCAAGATGTCCTGATCACTCTGCCCGAAACACTCGGCATCTCTGCTGACGATCTCGTGATCAAAGTCCGGCATCGCCACGACCAAGGCGACCAATACACGAGGCTCGCACACCGGGAGTGCGAGTTGATCGTCGGTGAGAGTGGTCTTCGCTTCGTCGTGAACCTCGAGGGTCGCATTGATACGGGCCTCTTTCTAGACCACCGTCGCGTTCGGTCGTACGCCCGTGAGCACTGTCGCGGCAAGCGAACCCTGAATTTGTTTGCATATACCTGCTCCGTCAGCGTCGCGGCTGCTGCCGGGGGCGCCAAGCAAACGACGAGCGTCGATCTTTCGAACACCTACCTCGACTGGGGGCGTCGCAACTTCGAAGTAAACGATCTCGATCCGACGAAGCATCGATTCTTTCGGAGCGACGCGATGCGGTGGATCACCAAGAATCGCGACCAGTACGACTGGGTGTTCATCAACCCTCCAACGTTCTCACGCTCAAAAAAGACCAAAGACGACTTCAATGTTCACCAGGACCACACGCGGCTGATCGAGCAAGCGATGCGATCGCTTCGAAAAAACGGAGAGCTACTCTTCACCACGCATGCGAAATCGTTCCGCTTGGACAAGACGATCACGCAGCGCTTTGCAGTCGAGGATTGCGGGAGCAAATTCGTTCCGGACGACTTTGCGCGCTCCCCGTTCGAAGCCTTTCGAATCCGCCACCGACCGGACCGCTAGCGACCTTTGAACTCCGGTTTACGCTTTTCGGCAAAAGCGCGTGGGCCTTCTTTGGCGTCTTCGCTCATGAAGACCCTCATGCCGATCTTCGCTTCGATCGGCAGCGCCTCTTTTTCGGGAAGGCACTCGGTTTCGCGAAGGGCCTGGAGGATCGCCTGAACAGCGACCGGACCGTTGCGCGCAATGCGATTCGCAATCTCCAACGCCTTGTCGAGCGCTTGTCCATCGGGGGTGACGTGCCCGATCAACCCGTAGCGCTGGGCCTCTTCCGCCGTCATCGTGCGACCCGTGAGGAGCATGTCCGCCGCGACAGTGTATGGGATCTGCCGTCGGAGACGCACAGTCGATGCGCCGAGGGGGAAGAGCCCGAGCTTTACTTCGGCAACCCCAAAAACGGCACTCTCCCCAGCGACGCGGATGTCGGTCGCCTGTAGAATTTCGGAACCACCGGCGATGGCGAAGCCTTCGACCGCGGCGATCAACGGCTTCTTGAGATAAAAACCCTTGAGGAGCGGCTTGATGTACGCCGGGTCGTGCTCCGTTTCTTCGTATTGCTGGTCGACGGGCTTCTTGTTCATCGCCTTGAGATCGGCTCCCGCACAGAAGTTGCCCTCCGCGCCGGTCAGGACTGCAACACGGATGTCGTCGTTCCCGTTGATCTCGTCCCAGGCGCTCGACATCTGATCTAACATGTCGAGGGAAAGCGCGTTTTTCGCCTTCGGGCGGTTCATGGTCAGCACGAGAACATGGCCGTCCCGTTCGACCAGAAGATCAGGGGAATCACTCATCGTTCGGGCTCCTATTCATCTAACTTGAAGACGCGAATCGCATTGTCCCGGAGAAACTTCGGCCATACGTTGTCTTTGAAGGGAACGTTTTGCATGTCGGTAAAAATGCGTTCGAGCGACAAACCCATCGGGAAGTAGCCGGCGTACATGATCTTGTCGGCTCCGCGCGTATTCGCGTAGTGGATGATCGCGTCGGGATAGTGCTTGGGTGCAAAAGCGCTCGTGCTGTAATAGAGGTTCGGATACTTGAGCATTAGCTTCACCGCAAGGTCGACCCAAGGCTCGCCCCCATGCCGCATGACGAACTTGAGCTCGGGGAAAAACCAGCAAACCTCGTCGATGTGCTCGACCTTCTGAGGAGCCATGGGAATGCGTGGGCCCGGCACGCCCGTGGTGATACAGATCGGAAGGTCTAGCTCGACGCAAGTCGCGTAGATAGGGTAATAGCGTTTGTCGTTGATCGGGACCTGGGGGCAGATGCCAGCGGGAAAACCCGTGACGGCTTTGATGCCATGCTCCTTGTGCAGGCGCTTGATGGTGCGGACTTCGTCCATGCCGTTGTTGGGATTGGCGCCGTACGAGGGGAAGAATCGGCTGGGGTGATTTCGGCAAGCCTTCAAGTTCGTCGAATTGGGCCCCGAGATTCCGAGCATCGCTCGCTCGATTCCCCATTTGTCCATCTCGCCGAGGGCGTACGCGACGTAGTCATCCTGCTCGTCGATCTCGGGGATGTTCTTGAAGAGGTACTCAGCCGGCATCTTGAAGACTTTTCGGCTCTCTTCGTCGAGGAGCAGCGGCTTGATGAACTCGTACCAACCCGCGGAATCTCCGTCCGGGATGTTCATCATCAGGTCGATCGCTTTGAGATCACTCGGGATGGGCATGAATTTGCGTCCTTTCCAGGTTGTAAACCCGGCCCTAAGATGAAGGGAAGGCTGGCTGGACAGCACCCAGCCCATGAGCTAGAACACGTTCTACTTATGGCCTGACCCAGCCCGTCTGTAAAGTGGTGATTGCATGACCCAAACCCACGCGACCCAGTCAGCTCGAGCAGCCGACGGAGAACCCGAGATGGACGGAGATTTCAGCTCAATCCCGACTCGTGACGAGCTCATCGAGCGAGCGCAAGAGCTAGCGCCGGTCCTTCGAGAGCGCGCGGCACACGCAGCCGAGCTTCGGAAGCTACCGCAGGAGACCATCGACGACTTTCATCGCCTTGGTTTTTTCAAAGTGGTTCAGCCCAAGCGCTATGGGGGCTACGAGATGGATCCGTCGATCATTTTCGATCTCCAGCTCGAGCTAGGCCGCGGCTGCGCGTCGAGCGCGTGGGTGTATGGGGTTCTCAACGTGCACACTTGGCAGCTCGCCTTGTTTGCGTCAGAGGCGCAGGACGAGGTCTGGAAAGACGATCCAACGACACTCATCTCTTCTTCGTACATGCCGGTTGGAACAGCCGAGTGGGTCGACGGTGGCGTCAAGCTGAGCGGCCGATGGTCGTTTTCGAGTGGATGCGATTTCGCCGACTGGGCGTTTCTCGGTGGATTCGTCCCGACCGAGGATGGAAAGCCCCCCGACATGCGGACCTTTCTTCTTCCGCGATCCGACTACGAGATCATCGACAACTGGTACACGTCCGGGCTTCGCGGCTCTGGTAGCAAGGACGTCGTCGTCGATGGCGCGTTCGTGCCCGACCATCGCATGCATAAGTTCTCCGATGGCTTCCGGCAGAAGAGCCCTGGCAATGTCGTCAATCCTTCGCCCGTTTTTCGTTATCCGTTCGGTCAAATCCACGTGCGCTCCGTCTCGACCCCGGCCGTTGGTGCCGCTCTTGGCGCGCTCGATGCATATCTCGAGTACATGAAGGACAAGGTCTCCCAAGCAACCGGCGGCAAAGCCAAGGACTCATTTGCCAACAGTGTGATCGCAGCCGAATCGGCCGCGATACTCGACCGAGAGGTGTTGGTGTTGCGTCGCAACTTCGAGGAGATGTTTTCGTACCTCGAACGAGGCGAGAAGATCCCGGTCGAGCGACGGGTCCGCTTCAGAAGCGACTCGGCGCGAGCCGTCAATGCGGCCACCGAGGTCGTCGAGAACCTGTTTGCAGCATGCGGCGCGCGTGCTGCCTTCGAAGACCACCCCGTGAACCGCCACTTCCAGGACATTCACGCCATTCGGCTTCACCACGCCAACGGGCCGGACACTCCGGCGGCGAATTTCGGAGGGGTGCTCTTCGGCGCGAAGAACACGGACTTCTTTATTTGAGCAAGCCCTTCAGGGCCTGCATCACGGATGGTGTCAATGGTCGTAGAAGCAGTTCCCGAAGGGAAATACGCGGACGTCGACGGTGACATCACGATGCACTATCACGACGTTGGCGCCGCGGTTCGTGGCGTCGTGCTCTTCATCCATGGGAGCGGTCCTGGGGCGAGCGGCTGGAGCAACTTCAGGGGGAATTACCCTTTTCTCGTGGAGCACGGCTATCGCGCGATCGTGCCGGACACCATGGGCTATGGGTACTCGACGAAGCCAGAGGCAGGGACTTTCACGCTCGATGACGTTGCCGCGCAGTACAAAGCGCTCCTCGACGCGCTCGGGGTGAAACGGGCCACGCTGGTCGGCAACTCGCAGGGTGGGGCGATCGCCATCACGATGGCGCTCAACTACCCCGAGATGATCGAAAAGCTGGTGCTGATGGCACCTGGGGCGCTCGAGAAGCGCGATACCTACATGGAGATGGAGGGCATCAAGACGATGATTCGCGTCCTCTATAAGGAAGGCATCAGCAAAGAGACGATGCGGAAGGTCTTTTCCCTACAACTCCATGACACATCAAAGGTCACCGACGAGGTCATCGAAGAACGCTACCAAGTCGCGCTCACCCAACACAAAGACAACATCGCGCGCATCCAGGTGACCAATCAGGAGGACCGACTCTCCGACATCGAGTGCCCGGTGCTCTGCTTCTGGGGCGCCGACGACAAATTTTGCCCGCCCACCGGTGCTTCGAAGATCGCCTCCCGATGCGCCAACGCGCGGACGATGCTGATTTCCAGCTGCGGCCACTGGGTGATGGTCGAATACCCCAAGCTCTTCAACGAGCTCACCCTAAAGTTCCTAAACGACGACCTAGGCTAAAAGGGGACAGTCCCCTTTTAGCAGGGGTTAAGTGATCGACATGGACGACGCTGCACGCAAAGCCAAAATCGCCGAGCTCGGAGACGAGCTCTACGATGCGCTTCGCGCCCGCCGAACCTTGTCGCCGCTCACGGAACGCTGGCCAGAGATCACGATTGAAGACGCGTACCACGTTTCGCTTCGGATCGTGAAGCGGCGTATCGACAACGACGGCGAAAAGATCATCGGCAAGAAGATTGGAGTAACGAGTAGGGCCGTTCAACAGATGCTCGGAGTGTTTCAGCCGGACTTCGGGTATCTCACCGACAAGATGGTTTACCCCAATGGGGGGCCAATGCCGATCAGCGAGCAACTGATCCAACCGCGTGCTGAAGGAGAGATCGCGTTCAAGCTCAAGGCCGACTTGCATGGCCCAGGCGTGACCAATGACGATGTCGTTGGCGCGACCGACTACGTCATGGCCTGCTTTGAGGTAGTCGACAGTCGGATTCACGACTGGAAAGTTAAGATTCAAGACACGGTGGCCGACAACGCGAGCTGTGGTCTTTTTGTCCTTGGAGACGAGCACGCGAACCCAAACGGGCTTGATTTCCCGAACCTCGAGATGCGTGTCTACAAGAATGGCGGGTTTTTGAGCGAAGGATTGGGCTCGGCAGCGCTCGGCTCCCCGCTCAATTGCGTGAGCTGGCTGGCCAATACATTGTCCGAGTTCGGGATTACGTTGAACGCCGGTGACGTGGTGCTGTCCGGTTCTCTCGTACCCTTGGAGCCGGTCATGGCGGGAGATGAAATGCATCTCGAGGTAGAGGGAGTCGGGACAGCCGCCGTGCGGTTCACGTAGGAGCGATGGAACAGATGACCACCAAGGTAAGAGCAGCGATCATCGGGTCAGGCAACATCGGGACTGATCTGCTCTACAAGGCACTTCGAAGCGAAATCATCGAGCCGGTTTGGATGGTCGGCATCGATCCTACATCCGAGGGTCTGAAGCGTGCCGAAGAGCTCGGTCTCAAGACGACTTCGGACGGGGTAAAGGGACTGGAACCGCACATCGTCGACGACAAGGTGCGGATCGCTTGGGACGCCACTAGCGCTTACGTTCACGAGGCCAACAACGACCTAGTCAAGAAGCACGACGTGAAAATGGTCGACCTGACACCGGCCGCCATCGGTCCGTTTTGTGTGCCACCGGTCAACCTGGAAGCGATGATGGGGCGCAACGAGCAAAACGTGAACATGGTGACCTGCGGCGGGCAGGCGACGATTCCGATGGTGGCAGCTGTGAGCCGTGTGCAACCCGTCGAATACGGCGAGATCATCGCGACCGTCGCCTCGAAGTCCGCTGGTCCCGGAACACGTAAGAACATCGACGAGTTCACCCGCACCACCGCCAAAGGCGTCGAGGTCGTTGGGGGAGCCGATCGCGGCAAGGCTATCATCATCATCAATCCGGCCGAGCCACCTCTCGTCATGCGAGACACGATTCACTGCCTGACCAAGGACCCTCCAAAAGAGGCAGAGATCATCGAGTCGGCCAAACGGATGGTCGCCGAGGTCCAAAAGTACGTGCCCGGCTACACCCTGAAGAACGGGCCGGTGTTCGACGGGAATCGCGTGTCGTTCTTCATGGTGGTCGAGGGGCTCGGGGACTTCTTACCCAAGTATGCGGGGAACCTCGACATCATGACGGCCGCGGGGCTCCGCACCGCTGAGCTGATCGCCGAAGAAATACTGCGGGCGGAGGCAGCATGAATCTAGAAGGCAAAAAGGTCACGCTTCACGACATGAGCTTGCGCGACGGGATGCACCCCCAGCGTCATCAGCTCACGACCGCTCAAATGATCGAAGTCGCGACCGCGCTCGACGAGGCCGGCGTGCCACTCATCGAGGTGACTCACGGCGACGGCCTCGGCGGCGCCTCGGTGAACTACGGGTTTTCGGCTGCAAGTGATGAAGAATACCTTCGCGCCGTCGTTCCCAAGATGAAGAAGGCGAAGATTTCAGCGCTGCTTCTTCCGGGCATTGGCACGGTCGATCATCTGCGGATGGCCCACGATTGCGGCGTGCGCACGATACGTGTTGCGACCCACTGCACCGAAGCCGATGTGTCGGAGCAGCACATTGCGCTCGGGCGCAAGATGGAGATGGATACCGTAGGGTTTTTGATGATGGCCCACATGATCCCGGCGGAGGAGCTGCTCGTGCAGGCCAAGCTCATGGAGAGCTACGGCGCGAACTGTATCTACATCACCGATTCGGCCGGCTATATGCTTCCCGATCACGTGACCGATCGCGTCGGCATTCTTCGTCGAGAGCTCGAGGCCGATACCGAGGTGGGCTTTCACGGGCATCACAACATGCATATGGGAGTGGCGAATTCGCTCGCAGCGATCGAAGCCGGAGCCGCCAGGATCGATGGCTCGGCCGCAGGCATGGGGGCGGGCGCGGGTAATACGCCTCTCGAAATATTCGTAGCCGTGCTCCACCGCATGGGCGTCGAGACTGGGATCGACATGTGGAAGCTCATGGATGTCGCTGAAGACATCGTTTATCCGTTGATGACTCACAAAGTGCGGGCGGACCGCGACTCGCTCACGCTCGGTTACGCCGGCGTGTATTCGTCGTTCTTGCTTTTTGCCAAGCGGGCGGCCGCCAAGTACGGCCTCAAGTCGACGGATATCCTCGTCGAGCTCGGTCGGTTGAAAACCGTCGGGGGCCAAGAAGACATGATCGAAGACGTGGCGCTCGACATGAAGAAGGCCGGCGCTGCGGAGTGATTGCGTGAGCGATCTGAACACATTTCGAGAAGAGGCCCGAGCCTGGATCCGAGCGAACGCCCCAAGGTCACTTTGGGGGACGAGCGGCAGCGGGCCCTTCGAGGGTTATTGGGGCGGTTCGAAGGAGACAGCATCGGATCCGGATATTCTCGAGTGGCGCGATCGCGGCATCGAAAAGGGCTGGACGGCGCCCAGCTGGCCCAAGAAATACGGCGGCGGCGGCCTCACGCTGGCACACGAACAGATCATCCACGAAGAGCTCAAGGCGATCGGTGTGCCGCGACCGATCGCTGGGCAGGGGCTCGCGATGTTCGGTCCGGTCCTCTTGAAGTATGGCAACGACGACCAGCGGGCCGACCACCTTCCCAAGATCGCGCGCGGCGAAGTGCGATGGTGCCAGGGTTACTCCGAGCCGAATGCCGGCTCCGACCTCGCAAATCTGCAGCTCCGCGCCGAGCGCGACGGCGACGAGTTCGTGCTCAACGGACAAAAGATCTGGACATCGCATGCTCACCTGAGCGACTGGATCTATTGCCTCGCGCGAACCAACCCCAACGCACCGAAAAAGCAGATGGGTATCTCCGTGCTTCTCGCAGACATGAACACGCCAGGTATCACCGTTCGGCGGATCGACCTCATCAGTGGATACTCGCCGTTTTGTGAAACCTTCTTCGACGATGCCCGCGTGCCAGCAAAGAACTTGGTCGGCAAGCTCGATGAAGGCTGGACGATTGCCAAAGCGATCCTCGAGCACGAGCGTTCGTCGATCGGCCGCTCGATAGCTCGTCAACCCGGCTCGGCAGAGCGAGAGGTCGTTGCACGTGCCCGCAAGCACTTAGGAGTCGAACGTGGGCCTATTCCAGATCCTCTGCTTCGAGACGAGATTGCAAGTCTTGGAATGCTCGATGAGGCATTTCACTTGACGCTTTCGCGCATCGAACAGAGCTCCCAAGGCAGTATGCCCGGTCCGGAAGGCTCGATCTCCAAGATCGTGGGCAGTGAGCTCAAGCAGAGACGATTCGAGCTTGGAATGAAAGTGGCGGGCATTCAGGGGCTTGGATGGGAAGGTCCCGGTTTCGACGACGACGACCTCGAATACACTCGAGACTGGCTGCGATCACGTGCCACGACGATAGAGGGCGGCTCGTCCGAGATTCAAAAGAACATCGTGTCCAAGCGCGTGCTTGGTTTGCCAGAGGGGAAAAAATGAGCGGACGCAGCGCTCCATCGCTCCTCCTCAGCGACGAGCAAGAAATGCTCAAAAGAACAGCGCACGAGCTAATTCGGAAGCGTGCGCCTGCGGCAAGACTGCGAACCTTGCGCGACCGCAAAGATGCGATCGGATTCTCGCACGAGCTCTGGAAAGAAATGGCTGGTCTCGGCTGGCTCGGGCTGCAGATCCCACACGAGTACGACGGCCTTGGGCTAGGGTTTTTCGATCTTTGCATCGTACTCGAGGAGAGTGGCCGCGAGCTCATGCCAGAGCCTTTCGTATCGACGCTCTTGCTGGGGACCCAGGCACTGCTGCTCGGCGGGACCGAGACACAGAAGAAAGCCCTGCTTTCTGGGGTTGCATCGGGTGAGAAGCTCGTGTCTGTTGCCTACGAAGAGCGTGGCTCTCGAGACTTCCGGCGCGTTGAGACCGTCGCTCGCGCTTCCGATGACGGTTTCGAGATCACCGGTGAGAAGGTTCAGGTTCTAGACGGGCACCTCGCCGATGCGATCATCGTCTCAGCTGCAACTGGCGGTGGAATGCCGACGTTGTTCTTGGTCGACCCAAAAGCCAAGGGCGTGACGACTACGCAGCAGTTTCGCATCGACGGTCATAGCTCCGCCATCGTTCGATTCGAGGGTGTAGCGGTTGCGTTGGACTCGTTGGTCGGTGAGCTCGGGAAGGGCGCTGCGCTCCTCCAGTCGGTATTCGATCGAGCATCCGTCGGACTTGCGGCCCATATGCTCGGGGCATCCGAGCAAGCTTTTGCCGACACGTTGGCCTACTTGAAGGAGCGCGAGCAATTTGACGTGCCCATCGGCTCGTTCCAGGCGCTTCAGCATCGGGCCGTAGCCCTTTATACCGAGATCACGCTCCTGCGGTCGGTGGTGTTGGCGGCAGCTCGCGTGATCGACGAGCAACCGGAAGACGTGCCCCGTTTCGCCTCTCTTGCAAAGGCGCTTGCTTCGGAAACTTTTCTTCACGTGGCAAAGGAAGCGATTCAGATGCACGGCGGCATGGGCGTAACCGATGAGCACGACATCGGGCTCTACATCAAGCGTGCACAGGCAACTTACATGACTTTCGGGGAGCCCTCGCAGCATCGGCGACGTTGGGCCGAGCTTCACGGCTACTAGCGACCACCAACAAACGAGCGAGAAGAAGATGAAAAGGTTCGAAGGGAAGAACGTAGTGATCACCGGCGCGGCATCCGGTATCGGTCAGGCTACCGCGCAGCGCATCGCCGAAGAGGGGGGCAACGTCGCGCTCATCGACATCAACGCCGAAGGTCTCGCCGCCACCAAGAAGATCGCCGAAGGCCTCGGGGTGAAGGCATGGTCGTACGAGTGCAGTGTTGCCGACGGTCCGCGTGTAAAGAAGATCGTCGACCAGGCTGCGGTCGACATGGGCGGCTTCGACACCCTCTGTCACTGCGCCGGCATTTTGCGGACCTATCACACGCACGAAATGACCTTCGAACAGTGGCACCAAATCATCGACGTCAATCTCAATGGCACGTTCTACGTGAATCATGCCGCCCTTCCGCACCTCCTCAAGAACCGCTTCAGTGCGATCGTGAACTGCTCTTCGACTGCGGCGCTCGGAAGCCATCCATGGATGAGCGCCTACGCGGCTTCGAAGGGCGGGATCATCTCGATGACCCGGTCTCTCTACCAGGAGTACGTAAAACAGGGACTCCGTGCGAACTGCGTCGTTCCGGGCGGGATCGCGACGGCGCTCCATGGAGACTTCAAAGCCCCCGAGGGCGCCGACATGGACCTTCTCAAGGGAGCCATGCCTTTCGTGGGCTTTGCCAAGCCGACCCACGCCGCGTCGGTCATCGCGTTCCTTGCTTCCGATGATGCACGTTACATCAACGGCACGGAAATCAGAGCCGACGGCGGCGCCCTCTCATAGGCGATAGCGTGGGGGCGGTGGGGCGGGACCAATTGAGGGCCGTAGGCCCGACCGGGATCTACAAAGGGAGCACCTCCCGTTGAAGGGTTAGTTTCGGAGCGCGGCGAGCTCTTGCACCCGGGCCAGTACCGCGACGTCCACCTTGTGGAGGGCACCTGCATCGTAGGGTGGCTGAGGGTCATACTCGATCATGAGCTGAAGTGCCTTCGCGGTGTTCGCATCCGTAAGTCGCTCCGCGAGCTCGAGCGCCATGTCGATGCCGCTGGAAACGCCGGCCGCAGTGATGATCTTCCCTTGGTGAACCACCCGGTCCTCGACCGGCTTGGCACCATATTTGCTGAGTATCTGTCGCGCCGAAAAGTGAGTCGTGGCTTCGAGGCCGTGGAGAATTCCGGCCGCTGCAAGAAGCAAAGAGCCGGTGCAAACCGAGGTCGTGTACTTCGACGTCCCGTGCGCCGCCCGAATCCAGTCGAGGATCACCTCGTCGTGAATCAACGCGCGAGTACCGATACCCCCAGGCACCAGGATGATCTCCGGGTTGAGCAGCTCATCGAATGTGTAGTCCACCGTCAGCCCGAGGAACCCGTTGTCGGTTCTCACTTCACCCTTCTGATGTCCAACGAACTTGAGTTCCGCATCGGGAAGCCGCTGCAGCACTTCGTACGGCCCAACCGCATCGAGCGCAGTGACCTGGTCGAAAAGGGCAATCGCGATGTCCATCTCGAAAGATTGTCACGAGTTAACCCCTCGATAAAGGGGACTGTCCCCTTTTAGTCGAGGTGGCCGCGGACGAAGGGGAGGTAGACGGGGTGCCAGAAGCGCTCTCTTACGAATGCTTCGATGTCTTCTGGGATGTTCTCGCGCCGAGCGACCTTGTCCTTCATGGCTTGCTGGCAGACCCGGGTGGCCACGCGAATCGACGTTTCCTGGAGGTCGCCTACGGGTGGATAGATCAAACCCCCCTCGACGTACTTCTCAATCGTGTAGTCGGCGAGCGCCTGAGAGGCTTCGAGAACCATCCCATCGGTGATGACCTTGGCGTCGCTCAAGATCGCCCCGAAACCCAGCCCCGGAAAGATGAAGGCGTTGTTACCCTGCCCGATGGGGTGAGTAACGCCGCCCATGCGAACCGGCTCAAATGGGCTGCCCGTCGCGACGATCGCCTGCCCGTCGGTCCAACGGAAGATGTCCTCAGGCGTCGCCTCCGCCGAGCTGGTCGGGTTCGAGAGGGGAAAGATGATTGGCCATTTGTGGTTGTCGGCCATGGCGCGAACGACCGCTTCGTCGAAGGCGCCAGCGCGACCGGAGAGCCCGAGAAGCACCGTCGCCTTGGCGTTCTGGATGGTCTCTACGAGATCCGGTGCGTCGCCTTCGAATTTCCAGTCCGCGATATTCGCTCTGTTATGCGCGTAGGCTCGCTTGTACTCCTCCATCTCGCGGTCCTCGAGAAGCAGACCTTTCGAGTCGAGCACGAATACCCGTGCCTCCGCCTCGGCCTCGGAAAGCCCTGCGCGGAGCAGCCCTTCGCGGACAGCCCATGCGACACCGATCCCTCCGGCCCCCGCACCGTGAATGACGAAGATTTCATCGCTGAGGTTCTCATTGCGCAGATGGCAAGCCGCGAGAATCCCTGCGAGGGCGACAGCCCCGGTGCCCTGAATGTCGTCGTTGAAGGAGGGGCCGCGGTCTCGATATCGTTCGAGCACGGAGAACGCCGCCGTCTTCGAGAGGTCTTCCCACTGAATCACCGCATCCGGCCATCGGGCCCAAACCGCATCGACGAACTGATCGAGGAACTTGTAGTAGTCTTCTCCTCGTAGGCGCTTCTGGCGTACGCCCAGATAGTTCGGGTTGTTGATCAGATCCATGCGGTCGGTCCCGACGTCGAGTGCGACCGGCATCGTATGGAACGGGCTCACGCCTCCGGCCACGGTGTAAAGCGCCATTTTTCCGATCGGGATCGCAAGGCCCCCATAGCCCTGGTCGCCAATGCCGAGGATCGCCGATGAATCAGTCGCGACGATCATGCGCACGTCTTCCATCGGGTAGCAATTGAGCGTCTGGTCTGCGCGGTCGATGTTGAGTGGCGAGAACGAAAGCCCGCGCGGGTTTTGATAGAGAGCGCTGAATTGCTGTACGGCGGCACCGACGGTCGGCGTGTAGACGATGGGCAGCATCTCTTCCAGGTGCTTTTCGAGCAGCGCGTAGAACAGGATCTCTTGCCGCTCTTGCACCGACCTCAGGTATTGGTACTTGTCGATATCGGTGGGCGCCTGAACAAAACCCTCGTATACACGGTCGATCTGCTGCTCCAGTGTGTTGTACTGCGGCGGGAGCAAACCGCCGATTCGCAGCGCGACCCGCTCTTCGTAACTGAACGCCGTACCCTTGTTAGACAGCACCAGGCGCAGAAGCGCGATGCCGTCGAGGTACACTTCCATGTACTTGCGCCCGTGCTCGTCTTCTTTGAGGTCGAACAATCGGCTAACGCGCTTTCGGGGCATGCTGGTCCTTTCCTCACGCGCCTTCGATGGCAGCTATGACAGCGCCGGCCATTTCGTTCGTGCCGATCGAGCGTTGTCCGCCACTCAGATCTGCCGTTCGAAGGCCGCTATCGAGGACCTTCTGCACTGCGTCCTCGACCGCTTTGGCGTCGGCCTCGAGGCCGAGACTGTGACGCAGCAGCATAGCCGCGCTCAAGATCGTGCCAAGTGGGTTGGCGATGCCCTTACCCGCGATGTCTGGCGCAGAACCATGAATCGGCTCGTAGACACCGAGAGAGCCCTCGCCGAGCGATGCGCTCGGAAGAAGCCCAAGCGACCCAGTCAGCACCGCGCCCTCGTCGGACAAGATGTCGCCGAACATGTTGCCGCTAACGAGCACGTCGAACGATGACGGATCGGTGACGAGTCGCATCGCCGCGGAGTCGACCAGCTGGTGCTCGAGCTTCACGTCGGGGTTTTCGTTCCCGACCTCGGTGGCGATCTCTCGCCAAACTTGCATCGTTGCGAGTACATTGGCTTTGTCGATCGAGGTGACGTGACGACTGCGTTTTCGTGCGACTGCGAACGCTAGCTCGACGATCCTGCGAATCTCGATTTCGTCATACGTCATCGTATCGAAGCCCCGGCGAACCCCGTTCTTCGTCTCTTTCCCCTTGGGCTGGCCAAAATAGATGCCGCCGGTGAGCTCTCGGATGAAAACCAGGTCGACCCCACGGAGACGCTCGGCCTTGAGGGGTGAGGCCCCTTCGAGCCCGCGGAACAGCTTGACTGGCCGCACGTTGGCAAAGAGCTTCAACGCCTTTCGCATGCCGAGGAGGCCCTGCTCCGGTCGGACTTTGGCTGTCGGATCATCCCACTTGGGGCCGCCGACTGCGCCGAGAAGCACCGCATCCGCGCTCCGACAGGCCACGATCGTGTCGTCTGGGAGTGGCACGCCCGTCTCGTCGATCGCGACGCCGCCGATCAAGTGCGTGGAAAAAGTGAAGGTGTGGCCGGACTTGCTCGCAATCGACTCGAGCACCTGCCTGGTCGCGTCGACGATTTCAGGGCCTATCCCGTCACCTGGAAGGAGTGTGATCTTCGCTTTCATCTACTACACCTAGGTACAGCCGCGCAGCATGCACGGCACCCGCGATGAGGGCAATGGCTAACTCCGTGCCTGCTGTGCCTCCGCTTGTCTTTCCTGCCTCGCCTGTCCGAGGGTCAACCCATATTCGATGCTGTCGACGAGCGCCTGCAGAGAGGCTTCGATGATATTGCTCGACGCTCCAACTGTGCTCCAGGTATCGTGCTCCGACTGGCTGTCGATCAAAACCCGGGTGGTGGCGGCAACCCCGCTCCTGCCGTCGAGGATGCGGACCTTGTAGTCGCTCAGGTGCATCTCCGCGACTTGCGGGAAGAAGGGGCGAAGCGACTTCCGTAGCGCTGCGTCGAGCGCGCTCACCGGGCCGTTGCCTTCGCCTGCGGTCAGCATGACCTCGTCGCCGATCTGCACCTTGACCGTCGCCTCGGCGACCATTCCGCCTCCACGCCTTCGTCCGACACTCGCTTGGAAGTCGAGCACCTCGAATGGGGGTTTGTAGCCTTCTTGTTGGCGTGCCATCAGAAGCGCGAAGGACGCCTCAGCTGCCTCGTAGGCAAACCCCTTCGCCTCGAGCTCCTTCACACGTTCGAGAACACGGCTCCCGTGGTCGGAGCTCACCTCGAGCCCCATTTCCTCGGCTTTGCTGAGCACGTTGCTGCGGCCCGAAAGCTCGCTGACGACTACGCGTGACTCGTTGCCGACCAGCTTCGGATCCACGTGCTCGTACGACTCTGGATGACGCCGAATCGCGGAAACGTGGACACCCCCTTTGTGTGCGAAGGCGCTTCGACCGACGTACGCCGCATGATCGTTCGGACTCAGATTCGCGATTTCGGCGACGAAGTGCGACAGGTCGTAGAGCTGTGACAGGCTCCCCTCCGGTAGACAGCTCAGCCCTAGCTTCAGCTCGATGTCGGCGATGACTGCGCAGAGATTTGCGTTGCCACAACGCTCCCCGTATCCGTTGATCGTGCCTTGCACGTGCCGGGCTCCCGCTCGGACGGCAGCTACCGAGTTCGCGACGCCACACTCGCCGTCGTTGTGGGCGTGAATGCCCAAACGAGCTTTGGGCAGCGCTTCTTTCACCGCCGTCACCATTTGCTCGATCTCCCAGGGCATCGACCCGCCGTTCGTGTCGCACAACACCAGCGTCTCGGCCCCCCCACGGGCTGCCACGCGCAGTGTCTCGAGCGCGTATTCCGAGTCGGACTTGTACCCGTCGAAAAAGTGCTCGGCGTCGTAGATGACCCGGCGACCCTTGCCCGACAAGAACACGACGCTTTCCTCGATCATCCGCAGGTTCTCTTCGAGTCGGGTTCGAAGCACTTCGGTGACGTGCATCTTCCACGCCTTGCCGAAGATCGTGCACACCGGTGTCTCGGCCTCGAGAAGCGTCTGGAGCTGCTTGTCGTCCTCGGCTCGGAGCTCTGCTCGGCAAGTCGAGCCAAACGCGGAAATCTGCACGCTCTTCCAGGCGACGTCTTTGGCCCGCTGGAAGAACTCGACGTCTTTCGGATTCGAGCCTGGCCACCCGCCTTCGATGAAAGCGACACCAAGCGTATCGAGATGTCCGGCGATGCGGAGCTTATCGTCGCAAGACAAACTCATCCCTTCCATCTGCGTTCCGTCACGCAGCGTGGTGTCGTAGATCTCTACGACGGGGCCCGGGCCGTTATGTCCGTTGCTGCTCATATTTCGTGATTTGATCGTCGAATGCGAGGAGGTACCCGAGCTGATCGATGCCGTTCAACAGGCAATGCTTGGAGAAGTCGTCAATGGGGAAGGTGGCCTCGAGGCTGCCGAGGCCCGTTACCGATTGAGTGGGAAGGTCGATCGTGATCTTCGTCCCACGATCGAGTTGGACCGCTTGCATCAGCTCTTTGTGAACCGCTGGCGTGACCTCCACCGGCAGTAGACCGTTTTTCAGAGCGTTACTCTTGAAGATGTCGGCGAACCCGGTAGCGATGATCGCGCGAAACCCCCAGCTGACGAGCGCCCAGGGGGCATGCTCGCGCGAAGAGCCACTGCCGAAGTTGTGGCCTGCGATCAGAATCTGTGCGCCCTGCGACTCGGGCTGATTTAGAACGAAGTCTTCTCGTGGAGATCCGTCCTCGTGGTATCGCCAGTCCGAGAACAAGCTATCGCCGAGCCCGTGCTTCTCGGTGACTTTGAGAAAGCGCGCAGGGATGATCTGGTCGGTATCGACGTTGTCTGCCGTGAGCGGAACGGCGTGGGATGTCAGTGTCGTGAATTTCGCCATGATGTCGTCTCTCAAGAAAGGAGCAGGCTCCGTGGATCGGTCACCTTTCCGGTGACCGCAGAAGCCGCTGCAGTGAGTGGTGATGCGAGGAAAGTCCGTCCGCCTTTTCCTTGGCGGCCCTCGAAGTTGCGGTTCGAGGTGCTGACCGCGTATTGCCCGGGCTCGAGATTGTCGCCGTTCATCGCGATACACATCGAGCAACCGGGCTCGCGCCACTCAGCGCCCGCATCTTTGAAGACCCGGTCGAGCCCCTCGGACTCTGCCTGCACCTTGATGTCGTGCGAGCCCGGAACGACCAACGTGCGCACGCCATCCGCGACCTTTCGGCCGCTGAATACGCTCGCCGCCAATCGAAGGTCACCTATCCGTGAGTTCGTGCACGAGCCGATGAACACCACGTCGACCTTCTTGCCGAGCAATGGTTTGCCGGGCTCGACGTCCATGTAGAGCATCGCCTTTTCGAATGCGACCTGCTGAGAGGACTCGCCGAACGAGTCGAGACTGGGCACCGAACCACTGATGCCCATCCCCATCCCGGGGTTGGTTCCGTAGGTGATCATCGGTTCGAGCTCGTTGGCATCGATGACGACTCGCTCGTCGTACTTCGCACGCACGTCCGTTTTTAGCGCCCGCCAGCGCTCGACAGCTGCATCCCAATCCGCACCTTTCGGCACACGGTCGCGGCCCTGTAGGTACTCGAACGTCGTGTCGTCGGGGGCGATCATGCCCGCGCGCGCCCCAGCCTCGATGCTCATGTTGCAGACGGTCATTCGGCCTTCCATGTCGAGGCCCCGAATCGCAGCGCCGGTGTACTCGATGACGTGTCCGGTAGCTCCACCGGTGCCGATCTGCGCGCAAAGCGCGAGGATGATGTCCTTCGCGGTCACACCAGGCAGCAGCTGACCCTCGACTCGAACCTCCAGGGTCTTCGGTTTCCGCTGGAGCAGACACTGGGTGGCAAGCACGTGCTCGACCTCGCTCGTCCCAATTCCAAACGCGAGTGCACCGAAGGCCCCATGGGTCGAGGTGTGGCTGTCACCACAGACGATCGTCTTTCCCGGTTGAGTGAAGCCTCGCTCGGGGCCGATGACGTGCACGATCCCGTTGTACTGACTGCCGAGCCCGAAGAGCTCAATCCCGAATTCCTCGCAGTTCTGCTCGAGCATTCGCAGCTGCGCCTTGGCCTGATCGTCGATCACGGCCAGCGCCTTTGGTAGCGTCGGTGTCGAGTGGTCCATCGTCGCGACCGTCAAGTCGGGACGGCGCACGCCAAGGCCACGCTCTCGAAGTCCGGTAAAAGCCTGAGGTGAAGTCACCTCGTGGATGAGGTGGAGGTCGACGTAGAGGACCGCCGGCCTGTCCGGCTCCTGCGCGACGACATGCGCGTCCCAGACTTTCTCAAATAGAGTTCGTGGTTTCATGATCGGTCACTACGCAGCACTTCCGGCTGCTTGGCTGTCTTTGTGTTGTCCCTGTGTGAGGGCGAGGATGCGGTTGATCGCGGCCAGGTAGGCCTTTGCGCTCGCAACGATGACGTCGGTGTTGGCGCCATGCCCATGAAATACGCGTGCGCGAGAATGTTCGTATTGCGGGTTCACTTTGTCGGTGGCGGCTTCGTCGTCGTGAGGAGCGACACGGACGCTCACCTCTCCGAGCGCGTCGATGCCCTCGGTGACCGATTGCACGGTGTACTCGAGTAACGTGCAGGGAACGTGGACTAGCTGCTGGATGGCCTTGTACACCGCATCCACCGGGCCGGTGCCCACCTCTGCGGCAGTGTGGAACTCCCCATTGGGTCCAATGAGCTTGACCGTCGCAGTCGGCATTCCCGTGCCGCACCCGACCTGTAGCGCGTCGAGCTTCCAGTACTCGGTCGGTTGGTAGAGCTCGTCGCTGACCAACGCGACCAAGTCGGCATCGGTGATGGACTTCTTCTTGTCGGCGAGCTTCTTGAATCGTGCGAAGGCCTTGTCGAGCCCGTCACCCGACACGGCATAGCCAAGCTCCGCCAAACGGTTCGCAAACGCATGCCGTCCCGAATGCTTGCCGAGGACGAGCTGCGTCTTGCCCGCCCCCACCGTCTCGGGACGCATGATCTCGTACGTTTCTTCGTGCTTGAGCATTCCATCTTGGTGAATGCCTGCCTCGTGCGCGAATGCGTTTGCTCCGACGATGGCCTTGTTGGGCTGCACGACCATGCCGGTCACTTTGCTGACCAGGCGGCTGGCACGGGTGAGTTGGGTCGTATCGACCTGGGTTGCGATGCCGTAGAGATCACGACGTACGTGGAGTGCCATCACGATCTCCTCGAGTGATGCATTCCCGGCTCGCTCGCCGATCCCGTTGACTGCGACCTCGACCTGTCGCGCACCATTGACGACGGCGGAGAGGCTGTTTGCGACCGCCAAGCCGAGGTCGTCGTGGCAATGCACGCTGATCACCGCGCTTTCGATGCCAGGCACGTTTTCACGCAGCATGGCGATGCGCTCGCCGAACTCGCCTGGCATCATGTATCCGACGGTATCCGGGATGTTGAGCGTGCTCGCACCCGCCTCGATCGCCGCCTGCAGCGCTTCATACAAGAACTCCATTTCGGTCCTTCCGGCATCTTCCGGGCTGAACTCGACGTCCTCACAGAAGCCTCGTGCGTAAGTGACCATTTCGGTGATCTTCGCGAGGACCTGGTCTTGGGTCATTCGGAGCTTGTGCTGCCGGTGGATAGGTGACGTGGCGATGAACGTGTGGATCCGAGCATGCTTTGCAGGAGCCACGGCCTCGGCTGCCTTGTCGATGTCGGACTTGTCCGCTCTTGCGAGACTGCAGATCGTGGGCGGTTCCGGGACCGGCCGCCCTTCGACACCGGTGACGCCAACCGCCTCTGCGATCGTCTTCACCGCACGCAGGTCATCGGGCGAGGCCGCCGCAAACCCAGCCTCGATGATGTCCACCCCCAGCCGCGATAGAGTCTTCGCCACCTCTAGCTTCTCGGTCGACGTCATGGTGGCGCCAGGCGATTGCTCTCCATCTCGGAGGGTCGTGTCGAAGATTTTAACGTGATCGGGTTGCATGGCTCATTCTCCCATGCGCTCGGGGGTCAATTCGTCCCCAAGCGCCATCTAGTCTCCCTGTTTGATCTCTACCGGGTCGACGAAAGGCATCATCGACCGGAGCTTGGCGCCGACTCTTTCGATCGGCTGTTCCTGTTCGGCCCGACGAATCGCGTTGAACTCCGGCCGACCTTTTTGGTTCTCTTCGATCCAACGCTTTGCAAAGCTGCCGTCTTGGATCTCGGCGAGGATCTTCTTCATCGCTTTCTTGCTGTCGTCTCCGATGACTCGCGGGCCGCTGACGTAGTCCCCCCACTCGGCGGTGTTGGACACGGAATAGCGCATATAGTTCAACCCTCCGCGATACATGAGATCGACGATGAGCTTGAGCTCGTGCAGGCACTCGAAGTACGCGAGCTCGGGCTGATACCCGGCCTCGACCAAGGTCTCGAAACCGGCCTTCACGAGCTCGGAGCAGCCACCGCACAGCACCGCCTGCTCGCCGAAGAGGTCGGTTTCGGTTTCTTCTTTGAAGGAGGTGGTTAAGACGCCGGCCCGCGCGCAGCCGATTCCGGCCGCATAGGCCATCGCCGCTGCGTCTGCCTGGCCGGTGGCGTCTTGATGAACCGCGAGAAGGGCCGGCACGCCGCCACCTTCCTGGTAGGTCTCGCGCACGCGGTGTCCGGGGCTCTTCGGTGCGACCATCGTGACGTCGACGTCCTTCGGTGGCTCGATCGTGCCATACCGGATGTTGAAACCATGCGCGAACATCAGCATGTTGCCAGCCTCGAGGTTGGGGGCGATGTGCTCCGTATAGATCGCCGGCTGCGCCGTGTCGGGCGCGAGGATCATGATCACGTCCGCCTCTTTTGCCGCTTCGGCGACAGATTTCACCGTGAGCCCCGCGGCTTCGGCCTTTGCCTTGCTCTTGCTGCCCTCCTTCAAGCCTACGCGGACATCGACGCCGCTCTCTTTCAGGTTGAGCGAGTGCGCGTGGCCTTGCGAGCCGTAGCCGATGATCGCGACCTTCTTGCCTCGAATCAACGAGAGGTCCGCGTCCTTTTCATACCGAATCTGAGTCATGTGTCTCTCAATTCTCCAACTGGGGTTATGCCGCTGTCGAGCGGGAGGCAGGCACCGTGGGGTGAGCGAGATCGTGTTCTTCGACGCCGCGAGTCATCGCGACCGTGCCGGTCTGTACCATCTCCAAGATGCCAAAGGGTCGTAGAACCGAAACGAGGCCGTCGACCTTGTCCTGCGGTCCAGTGATCTCGATCGTGACTCTTTCTGGCGACATATCGATCGCCCGAGCGCGAAACACGTCGCAGATCTTCAATACTTCGTCGCGCTGGTCGCGCGTGCACTTGACTTTGATCAAGGCGAGAACGCGGCTGATCGATTGCTTGTAGGTAAGGTCGTCGACCCACAGCACGTTGACCATCTTGTAGAGATTCGCTTCGATGCGCTTGGCCTTGTCTTCGTCGGCCTCGCACACGATGGTCATGCGCGACACGCCCGGCTCGTGAGTCGCGCCCACGTTGAGTGAGTCGATGTTGAAGCTCCGACGTCGGAACAACGACGCCACCCGGTTCAACACACCTGGCTTGTCTTCGACGAAAACGGCAAAAGTTCTTTGGACGTTTTGGGACATCAGTTGTCCTCCCCGGTTTCGAAAATGGGATTGTGCTCCTGCTCCCCTGGTTCTTCGGGGCGCTGAATCATGTCTTGGAGGTTCGCTCCGGCGGGCACCATCGGATACACCGAGTCTTCTTGCTCCACTCGGAAGTCGATCACGACCGTGCCGTCGGTCTCTTCGGCTTTGCGGACCGCAGCTTCGACCTCCGAGCGCTTCTCGACCCGGATGCCGGTGAGCCCGTGCGCCTCCGCGATCTTCACGAAGTCCGGGCTGAGCAAAGGCGTCGCGACGTAGCGCCCTCCGAAGAAGAACTCCTGCCACTGGCGAACCATGCCGAGGAAGCCGTTGTTGATGATCGCGACATTCACCTTGATACCCTCTTGGGCGCAGGTGGAAAGTTCGGCTTGAGTCATTTGAAAACCGCCGTCGCCGCAGATGATCCACACCGAGTCCTCGGGCTTTGCGAACTTGGCGCCGATTCCGGCGGGCAATGCAAAGCCCATCGTACCGAGGCCGCCCGAAGTCAGGAGCTTCATCGGATAGTCGTGCTTGTAGTACTGCGCTTCCCACATTTGGTGCTGGCCGACGTCCGTTACGACGAGCGCTTTGCCCTCGGTATGTCGATAGAGGTCGTGGATCACGTGAGCGGCGTACAGCTTGCCGAGATCCGGGAGGTTCTTGATGTCTCGAACCGACGACCCGCCCTTGATTTCTTCGATGTAGGTGAGCCAGTCTTTACGGTCGCATTTGTCGACGTGCGGCAACAGCTCGAGCAGAACAGCGCGCGCGTCGCCGACGATCGGTACGTCCACGCGGACGTTCTTGTTGATCTCAGCCGGGTCGAGCTCGATGTGGATTTTCTTTGCGTTTGGAGCATAGGTCTTCAGGTTGCCGGTGACGCGATCATCGAAGCGCATGCCGACAGCGATGATCAGATCGGAATCCTGGATCGCCTTGTTGACCCAAGTCTCTCCGTGCATCCCCATCATGCCGAGGTTGCGCGGATGGCTCGCGGGGAAGCCACCCAAGCCGAGCAACGTGCAGGCGACCGGAATGTTCGTCTTGTCGATGAACTCCAGCAAGGCACCCGTGGCGCCCGCGTTCATGACACCGTGCCCTGCGAACAAGATAGGGCGTTTCGCGTTTTGGATGAGCTCCACCGCTTCTTCGAGCTGCTCGGCGAGTGGCGCGTAGTCTGGACGGTAGCCGGGAAGCACGATCTCGTCGTCACTCCATTCGAAGACGCAGTTCTGCTGCTGCGCGTCCTTGGTGATGTCGACGACCACCGGGCCGGGACGACCCGAGCGCGCGATGTAGAAGGCTTCACGAATAGTGGGCGCAACCTGCTCGGGCTTGGTGACCAGGTAGTTGTGCTTGGTGACCGGGATGGTACAGCCCGTGATGTCGGTTTCTTGGAACGCATCGCTGCCGATCAGGTGCGACGGAACCTGTCCGGTGATGCAGACGATCGGGATCGAGTCCAACATGGCGGTCGCAATGCCCGTCACGAGATTGGTGGCACCCGGACCTGACGTAGCGATGCACACCCCAACCTGACCTGAAGCTCGGGCATAACCGTCGGCCATGTGCGACGCCCCCTGCTCATGCCGTGTGAGCACATGGTGAATCGGGTATTGAATCATCGCATCGTAGGCGGGCATGATCGCACCGCCCGGATATCCGAAGCAGACCTCGACCCCCTCGCGTACGAGCGATTCCCAGATGATGTTCGCTCCGGAAAGCGATTCGCCGATGCGGTTCTTGAGCTTGGGATTAGCGGGTGTCACGACGGTCTCCTCGTTCGGTGGCTCGCTCCAACTAGACGATTCGGAGCGGCTTTCAAGCAATGCACACGCCACGAAAAAGGCGCCGAGTCGAACGTCGACCGGGCACCTTGGTCATGGGCAAACTCGGGCATGCCCGGCATCGGCCGGGAAGGTGTAGTTTTGTGTTGAGGGTGCTTGTTCATGATTCCTGGTCAACAAAAAAGCCCCCGCACCTAGATGCGGGGGCCAGAAAATGAGTGGGTTGGATGTGGGTGGTCTGGTCCCCGCCTATGACTGCGTAACTAGCAGAAGGCTAATAATGAGGCTGACTACAACGACAACACCGCCAACGAGGCTCGCGTCCCGCGCGTCCGTCTCAGTGCTCATCGTCATGCCGTTCTGGACCATTGAACTGCCATTCTGGGGTGAATACCCCCCCGGGTCAAGGGGAGGCGCTCGGGCGGGGTCCACGAGCCTTCCGCGATCGATCGCTGCCTAAGTGTGCTCAGAAAAGCCTTAGTTTCACTGGGTTGGTAAACCGAAGAGCATCCCCGCGGAGCTCGAGGGCCATCGCGGTGTTGGGGTGGCAATAGGGGCCGGGGGCGTCGGCGGGGATGGTCTCAACCGCGATCACCTGTCGGCTGGCCGACGCAAAGAGAACGTCGATCGGATAGGGGACGCCGGAGTTGGTGATGCAGATCGTTGTTTCTACTGGGAAAAGCAGAAGCAGACCCTCGTCTTGGGCGAGTTGGGGGAGGCTACGGAGGCCTTCCCGGAGCGCGTCTTCGGTTTCGGCGACCTGGATCGCGACCTCGAGGAGAACATCGCCTCCCGCGCCGAGGACCTGGGCTCGGGTAGCGGCCTGTTGCTCGGCGGCGTCGCCGCAGGCCATCAGGCCGATCAGAGTGAATGCCGTCAATGTTCGCCTCACAGCGACCTCAAAAAAGCGAGAAGGGCTGCCCGCTGAACGCCGTCGAGGGCCTCAACGGCTGCACGGCTTTGGTCAGCCTCGCCCTCGTGGGCCGCGATCGCCTCTTCGATGGTCGAGGCGCGGCCATCGTGCATGTACGGGGCCGTGTCGTGGAGCCCCCATAGCGGCGGAGTTCTGAAGTCCCGGAAGCCGGCCGCGCCTTCTTCGATCCCGAGCGCATCGGCGGGCGCGACGTCGTGCAGCAAGAGATCGGTGTAAGCGCGGACTTCAATGCCATCTGCGGTTTCCAACGAAGGCACGTGGCAACCTCCGCACCCCGCTCCTTCGAATAGCAGCTCACCTGCGTCTTCGACCTCGGTATCAACGCGAGTGCGTGGAGGTGGCGCGAGAAACGCGATGAACGTTGCAATGCCGTCGATCGTTTCGGTATCGAGCTCGGGGTCGATCGTATCGTCCTCGTCCTCCGCACCACCGAAAGAAAACCCAGGCTCGACGGGGACTGTCATCCCGAGCTCGTTGGTCAGCGCATCCCGCACGAACTCGCGAATCGATGGCAGGTTGGCCTTCCATCCGAAGCGGCCAAGGCGCCCATCGTCGAGCAAGTGCGCTCGGCCGGCTATGCCGTCTCGGTCGAGATCATCTGGGTCGGCCAGCGCTTCGATCGTCTCTCTTCCAACGCGTTCAAGCAATCCCAAGCCGAGCGTCGTCGGCGTTTGTCGCGGCTCGAAAAAGCTTGCTTCCGGGTCGGCTTCGGGACGGGTTGCTGTGACGTGATGTCGGGGTAAGCCGGTTCCACCGATCGGCGTCACGAAAACGTCGCCCGCGAAAGCACCCTGGCGCATTGCATCGACATCGGAAGGTCCCGAGCCTCCGATGACCGGATCGAAGTGACAAGACCGACACGCATCTCCGTTGAAGCTCGGTCCCACGCCTTCGGCGTACGAAAAGTCGCGGTCGAATAAAGCGCGGCCGCGCTCAAAAGCAGCGAGCTCCCCTTCGTCGAGCCCCGATAGCGGAGCGCCGACCTCCCCGGGCCCAGGTAGCGATGCCCCTGTGGCCAACAACCCTTCGGTGTGTTGCTCGCGCCCCCCAAGCGACTCCAAGAACGCGATCAAATCGTCACGCGGACCTTTGTCTAGCTCCACGTACGCGTCGCGCATCGGTTGAGCCTCTCCCCCGTGCCAACGGATCGCCTCGTCGAGGGTTCCGGCCCGCCCATCGTGGAGATAGGGCGCAACCGCCGCGATGCCCCAAAGCGGTTGGGTCCGGAACTCGGCGCCGGTCGCTTCCCCCATCGGCATGCGATCAGCAAGCTCTGCGCCCATGTCATGAAGCAGGAGGTCGGAATAGACCGGGATCCTACCTCGAGGTCCCGACAACGAAGCGGTGTGACACTTCGCACAGCCAATGTCGTCAAAGGTCTGCTTGCCGCGTTCGGTTCGTTCGGTTGGCTCATCCGGCTCGGGTGCGGCGAGCAGCATGCTGAACGAAACCAAATCGAATAGATCATCAGACGAGATCTCGGGATCTGGCGCTTCGTCGAGGTCGAACGTCGGTTCATCCACGATGACGGATTGGGCGGCAACCACCGCGCCCACACTTGGCGCTTCGTTCGTGGGCGTTGGCGCTTCGACCGGGTCCGCTCCGGGCAGGCTTTCCCGCTCGATCAAAGACAGCGGATCCGATGTGATCCCCATATGGTTGAACAGTGGGCCGCGAATGAAGATCTCGATTCTCGCGGTCTGCGCCTTGCGTCCAAAACGGCCAACCGCGGTGCCGTCATAGTTCGCCCGGCCGCTCACCCCGTCGCCGTCTTCGTCGTCGGGGTCGGCGCGGCTCAGAATCTCACTCCCAGAAAGCTCTGCGAGGAGGCCTGCGCCAAAAAACGGGATCGGGTTCCGTGTTGCACTGACATCGGTCAACGCATCAGAAGGAGTGCGCCCCGTATCGAGCGAAAACTGACGCTGTACCCCGTTCTTCCCTCGCGGTACGACGACGTCTTGCACCAACTCGTCTCCGACGAGCAAGAAGTCTCGATAGTGGCTCGCGCTTCCCCCGAGGACGGGCTTTTCATGGCAGCCCGCGCAAAACGTCAAGTTGAACTCGGGCCCTAGACCGTCGGCAGGAGTGAAACGCCGAAGTGCAACCGCTCGGCCCCGCTCGAAGGTCTCGAGCTCTTCGGGCGATGCCGAGGGCAAGGGGGTTCCGAGGGGGCCGAATACCCCCTCCGCCATCGGCATTCGGGCTTCGCTGTCGCATCCCCCAATCGAGGCCACCCCGATCGAGATGACCCATGCTACGAGCGTGACTCTCATACGTGCTGCTGTTCAAGAAAGAAAAACAGCCTCAATATAGCGTGCCTCCCCACTCAGACAACGAAACTTCGGAGCCCGTGGACCATGGAGATTCTTTCGAGCCGTTTCATGCTTCATCCAAGCGATTTCGAGCGAAGCGTCGACTTCTACAAAAACGTGCTGGGCCTCCACCCGATGCGGGAGTTCGGCCGCGGCAAAGAGCGGGGAGTCGTGTTCTTCCTCGGCGGCGGCTACTTGGAAATCACAGCGGGCGCCGCGCCGCCCCCCACGGCAGCGACCGAGCTCTGGTTGCAAGTAAAGGATGCACGGGCCGTCGAAAACGAGCTCCGAGTCGCTGGCGTATCGATCCTCGAGGGCACCGTGGAGAAGCCGTGGGGACTGATCGAGCTTCGCGTTGCCGATCCCGACGGGCTGGTTCTGATATTGGTCGAGGTACCGCCGGACCACCCGCTGCGCCGCGACCACCGCTCGATGTGACCTAACGCTCTCCGAGATCGACCGCGACCGTTTTCTCGCTCACCTTGCTCGCAATCGGCTCTTTGGCCTGCTCGATCTCTGGACCATGAGCGTCCCACCAACGTTCGGCGTCAGCCCGTGTCCATGGCGTTACCGTCAGCTGGTCGAGCGCATCGGCGAGCTCTTGGCCGGACGAGGGTCGATCGCCCTGCGACTTTGCCAGACACGCGCAGATGAGCTCTTCGAGCTGCTCAGGGATCCCATTCGCGCGGAGCTCGTGAAGCGGAACCGGCGTCGTGTGCAAATGATGCATGCACACCTCGATGATCGTCTTTCCTTCGAAGACGTGCCGACCCGACAACAAGTAGTACCCAACCGCGCCAAGCGAGTAGATGTCGCTTCGTGCGTCGATCCCCTGCGGATCCTGGATCGCTTCCGGACTCAAATAATGTGGGGTGCCTTTGATCGACAGCGTGTTCGTGCGCTCGAGGTCATCCACCTTGCCGAGGTTCTTAACGAGGCCGAAGTCGAGTACCTTCGTGACGTCCGGCACCCCGCCCTGCCGCGCCAACATGATGTTGCTCGGTTTGATGTCGCGATGAATCAGGCCCACCGCGTGCGCCTCGTTGAGTGCCAGCGCCGCGTCGCGCAAGATGCGGACGACGCGCTCGATCGGTTGCGGGCCTCCCGCTTCGACGACCTGGGTGAGCGTTGCCCCGCTCAAGAGCTCCATCGCATAGTAAAATAGCCCGTCCGGCGTGCGTCCGTAGTCGTAGATCGTGACCGTATTGGGGTGGGTGAGCTTCGCGGTGAGCTGGACCTCTCGACGGAACCGATCGAGCGCTTCCGGGTCGGCGATCTGGGGCTTCAAGAGCTTGATCGCGGTTGGACGCTTCAGCATTCCGTGGGTCGCCTCGTAGACGACACCCATCGCTCCCTCGCCGAGCTTACGCTCGAGCCTGTACTGGCCGAGGCTCTGGATGTCGCTCACCTCTTCGCGCAACCGGTGAATGACGCGGGATGCGAGGCTCGCCAGGCCGACCGTGAGGGTCCACCACATGACCGTGATGACCGCCTGCGACGTCGCCACGCGATACTTGGAGAGCCCCGTGCTGTCGAAGCCGAACCGACGCCAGATTCCGAGATCCACGGAGAGATAGTGTGCGTACATGCCCCCTACGAGCGGGATCCCGATCAGAGCTCCGAGAATGGCGGTGCGCCTCGCCGAGCTCGGCACGAAGACACTTCGCGCAAAGAGCATCAGGGCCAAGATGAACGCGGTGATCGTGTCGGCGCCGACTTCGGGCCGGATATTCATCCCCATGCCGATGTAGCCGAGGCTCGCGCCAAAGAGCCCCGCATACTCGACGGCCCCAATCGTCATCAGCTTGAGCTCTCCTCGCCGACAGATCAGCCAGATGGCGAGCATCGGTAGGATGGACAGCGCATGAAGAATGAAGCTCGGGTTCCGGAGCTCCTCCTCGAGGAAGCCGAACAGGATCCCCATCAACACGCGGAAGAGCAGCGCCGTGCCCCCAAGGAGCACCCCGATGAGACCAAAAGCCGCGACACGCTTTTGGAGAAACGCGCGGGCCGCAGGATCCGAGAAGTAGGTGCTCCGAGTGGACACTGGCTCTGCGTCGTACACCCATTCGGGAGGGCGATCAATGATGGCTACGTGCGCAGTTTGTAACCGCGTTGGAGCATGATACCGGCCACGGAGAGCATCACCATGAACGAAATCAGGACCACGACCGCGCTTGCGACCGGTGACACGTCCGCGACACCGAGAAACCCGAATCGAAGGCCGTTGACCATGTAGAGCAGCGGGTTCAAACGACTGATCGCGTTCCAAGGCTCGGGCAACAGGTCTATCGAATAGAAAACCCCTCCGAGGAAGGCAAGTGGCAGCAGCACGAAGTTCGGGAAGATCGCGAGGTGGTCGAACTTCTCGGCCCACAATGCGGATACTATCCCAAGCAAGCCAAAGGTAGCCGGGACGAAGAGCGTGAAAAAGATCGCCCAACCGACGCTGTGCAAGGGGAACCAGGTGAAGAAGAGCGCCACCACGAGCACCAGCGAGCCGGTGATGACCGCACGGCACATCGCGGCCCCCACGTAAGAAAGCAGGATTTCGCTCGCGCCGATCGGCGCAACCAAAAGATCCGTAATCGTCCCATTGATCTTCGACTGGAACAGACTCGACGAGGTATTCAAGAACGAATCGCGGACCATGGTCATCATGACCAGCCCCGGCACGACGAACTGGATGTACGGGACGCCTGAAATCTCTTTCAACCGAGACCCGAGCGCGACACCGAACACCAAGAAATAAAGACTGGTCGTGACCAACGGGCTGAGCACGGTCTGCATCCAGACCTTGGCAAACCGTCGAATCTCTTTGATGAAGAGCGTCTTGAGGGCGACGCGATTCACGCGGCGTGCCTCCCATCAGCTCGCCTGATCAACTCGACGAAGATGTCCTCGAGCGAGCGCCCATCGTGACGTTCGAGGAGGCTTTCGCGGCCCTCGACCAGCAGCAGCTCACCATTGTGGATGACGCCGATTCGGTCTGCGAGCCGCTCGGCCTCTTCGATGTAGTGCGTCGTCAGCACGATGGTCGTGCCGGCGGCCCGAAGGTCTTCGACTTCCTGCCAGAGCTCGCGCCGGAGCTCGACATCGACCCCGGCGGTCGGCTCATCGAGGAACAAGAGCCGCGGTTGATGGACGAGCGCCTTGGCGATGAGCAATCGTCGCTTCATGCCCCCGGAAAGCGTTCGCGTGTAGGCGTCCCGTTTGTCCTCGAGGGCGAACGTTCGCAATAGGTCTTCGGCTCGTTCACGGTCTGGCTCGACACCCATCAAGCCCATATTGATCATGAGGTTTTCCATCGGCGTGAAGAACGGGTCGTAGTTGATCTCTTGTGGCACCAGCCCGACGAGCCGACGCGTCGTTCGAAAGTCACGTAACGTGTCGAAGCCCAGCACTTCGATCGTGCCCTCGCTTTGCTTTGAAACGCCGGTGATGCAGTGGATGAGGGTGGACTTGCCCGCGCCATTCGGTCCTAGGAGCGCGAAGATCTCCCCTTCGTACACTTCCAGGGACAGATCTTCGAGCGCAGTGAAGTCGCCGTAGCGCTTGGTGACGTGGCTGCAGCGGAGGACGGACGGCTTCATCGCGCCGGACTATAGCGATGTGCTCGTCGATGGCCAGGCTATCCCGGGGCGTGGCGCAGGTGAAATGACTTCGGCCGTGTGAGTTGGGCGTAGCCCAAGGTCGAAAGACTGCACCCGCGCCCCGAGTTCTTGACGCCGACCCACGCGAGCTCGGGGTCGAGGTAGTCGCAGCGGTTCATGAACCACGTACCCGTCTCGACTCGGCCTCCGATCTCCTGAGCACGCGCCAGATCGTCGGTCCAGACCGATGCTGTGAGACCATACTGGCTATCGTTCATCAATACGATGGCTTCGGCGTCATCGGCTACGCGCATCACCCCGATCGCCGGACCGAAAGTCTCCTCGCTCATGATCTGCATGCCATGGTCGACGTCGACGAGAACGGTGGGCGGCATGTAAGGAAGCCCTCGGCTCGCCTCTGGGAACAGGCTTGCGTCGAGCAGCGACCGGGCGCCCGCCGCGATGGCTTCGTCGATCTGTCTCTGAATCGCCTGAGCATTGCGCACCCGAACCACAGGACCCAGAGTGGTGGCGGTGTCTCTCGGGTCGCCCAGAACGAGTTTCTTCGCTTCGGCGATGAACGCTTCGATGAAGGGATCGTAGACGTCGCGGTGCACGTAGATTCGCTCGACGGCACAGCACGACTGGCCTGCATTGTAGAAGGCTCCATCGACGAGACCCGCGGCGGTCCTGGCGATGTCGGCACCGTTGCAAACATATGCCGGGTCTTTGCCCCCGAGCTCGAGCCCAACCCCGATGAATCGGTCCGCGGCCGCTTGCTGGATGGCGCGGCCTCCTTCGACCGAGCCTGTGAACGCGACGAAAGCCACTCGCGGGTCGGTGATCACATCCCGCACGCGATCGTGGTCGAGATACAGAACCTGAAGCACACCCTCGGGAAGCTGTGCTTCGACCGCGGCGTTTGCGATCCGTTCGGCAACCAAGGGAGTTTGCTCTGAATGCTTGAGGACTACCGTGTTGCCTGCCACCAGTGCCGGCGCGAGCGCGTTGACCGACGTCAGCCAGGGATAGTTCCACGGTGCCAGCACGACGACCAAGCCGAGCGGCTCGTGCCGAATGAAGCGCGTAAAGCCCTCTCGGTCGTCGAGCACGATGTCGGCCAAGGCTCTAGGCGCTAGCTCTGCCATCTTGCGGCCGCGCTCGAGCCAACCACGCACCTCGCCACCCCCATCGCGAATCGGGCGTCCGATCTGCATGGTGAGCTCCCGCGCCACGGCGTCTGTATCCGCCACGGCGAGCTCGATGAATCGCTCTACGCGTGCTCGGCGTTCGTCGAGATCGACTCGGCGCCAATGCTCGAACGCCGACCGCGCTCGTTCGAGCGTCTGTTTGATCTCGTTTCGGCTCGTGAAATCACGCTCGAAAACGACGCTTCCGTCCACCGGAGAGATTGTCTGAAAGCGGTCAGCCATGAGCTTAGCGTTTCGCAGTGTATCGCTGGCGTCAATCCGGGCTTGCATCTTCGCGCTTCGCGGGACACGACAGGCCCATGGCCGTACCCAAGCTCGAGGGGAGGGTGCTGATCACCGGCGCGAGCGGCTTCATCGGCAGCCGATTGCTCGAGGCACTGCTGGAGTCGGGGAGTGACGTCGTAGCGATCCGCCGCGCTGCGTCACCCGAGGGGAGCCAAGGCCGTTCGGTCACGGCGGACTACGCCAGCATCGCCGAGCTCGAAGCGCTGATGGCAGACGAGACGCCCGACTACGTAATCCATGTGGCCGGTGTCACCAAGGGTCGGAGCTACGAAGATTTCTGGCGTGGCAACGTCATGCCAACCCGCAATCTATTGAGCGCCCTCCACCGCGTCCATCCCAAGCTGGAGCGCTTCGTGCTGGTCTCATCACTGGTGGCCTACGGGCCATCGAGCCCATCCAAGCCGCTTTACGAATCGGATTCGCGTAACCCAATCGAGCACTACGGCAAGAGCAAGCTCGAGGCCGAGCAAGCCCTTGAACAAGAGGCCGCCAACATTCCTTGGACCATCGTTCGTCCCGCAGGTGTGTACGGGCCCGGTGACGTCGATTACTTCAACTTGTTCAAGAGTGCTGCCCAGGGCTGGAACGCTTTTTTCGGCAATCGTCACCGAGAGATGTCTTTGATTTACGTCGACGATTGTGTGCGCGGCATCCTCCAGGCCGCCCACCAACCCCTGAGCGTCGGAAAGGGCTACTTTCTGGCGACGGGGCAACCCGTGACCTGGGAAGAGCTCCAGGATCAGATCGTTCGCGCCGTCCAACGGGAGGTGCGCACGGTCGATCTCCCGGAGCTGTTCGTGTCCCTGGCGGCGGTCGGAGGCGAGATCGCATCACTCATCGATAGGAAGCCGAGGCTCCTCAACCTGCAGAAGGCCAAAATGGGCGCACAAGACGCCTGGACATGCACCTCCGAGGCGGCCAAGGCCGACTTCGGTTTTGAGGGCGAGGTCGATCTGGTCGAAGGCGTCCGGCTCACCCACGAGTGGTACCAGGCGAACGGTTGGTACTAGCCTAAGAGCTCACTCGGCGGCTTGTTGTGACGCCTCCTGCTTTGTCGAGAGCTTCTTCAGGAGTCGCTCACCGGTCGTCGTGATCTGGTCGTGCATGTGGCGAACTCGCGGCTCGGCACGATCCAGATGTCGCTCGAGCACCTCGAGCCGCTCGGGGTGCCTCTGCGCTTGCGCGAGCAACACCTCTGCGATCAACGTATCGCCGAGAAGCTGGATGAGTCGTTCGGCATGCAGCATCGCGTAGGCGAAGTCGCGCTTGGGGTCCCAGTTCTTGGTGAACTCCTCGGGCCAGTCCATCAGCGGCTTGTCGCGAAGCCCTCTCATCTTGTCACCGGCCGTCTTGAACACCAGGTGTTGCTGTGCATTGAGCGAAAGGGACTGCAGGGCCGCCACGCGCCGTTCAAACGGGTCACGGGCCGAGACCGATCGCCAGCGCGTCTGCGCCATTCGCCGAACGAACGCCCGCGGTCTTTTGATGATGCCGCCGAGCGTATCCTTCATCGCCATCAGCGCTTGAATTTGGCTCGTGCCTTCGTAGATTGGCATGACTAGAGCGTCGCGGAGCAATTTCTCAGGCAAGTACTCTTTCATGTAGCCGTTGCCGCCGTGGATCTGCAGAGCCATCCGCGCGTGTGTGACCGCGTTTTCCGCTCCGAGGTATTTGAGGATCGGCGTCATGCGTCGCGATTCTCGTTGGTGCGACTTCATCCGTCGTTCGATCTTCTTGCGTTCGAGGTCATCTAGGTCGCCGAACTCGAGAACGAGCGCGAGCTTTTGAGCCATTTCTTCGTGGAAAGCCGCGGTGACAGCCACTGCTCGAACCCCTTGGATGTCGGTCTTCATGTTTTCGAGGTAGTCGGCGATCATCTCGTGCTGGTCGATGGTCTTGCCCATCGACGAGCGCTCGGAGGCGTAGGCGACGGCAGTCCGGTATGCCGACTCTGAAAGACCGATACACTCGAAGCCCACGCCGAGCCGCGCATTGTTCATCAGGGTCAGCATGTGCTTGAAGCCATCGCCTCGCTCGCCGACAAGCTCCGCAGGGGCCTTGTCGAACACCAGCCCACAGGTCGCCGACCCGTGATGGCCGAGCTTCTCTTCGACGCGGCTGATCTGGACGATGCGCTTTCGGTTTCCGTCCGCGTCCTCTTCGTAGGTGGGCACGAAGAACATCGAAAGACTCTTCAACCCCGACATCGGGTCGTTCGGGTTTTCTTTCTCGGTCCGGGCGATGACGAAGTGATACTTGCCGTGTCCCGAGGTGATGAAGATCTTCTCACCCGTCACATACCAATTGCCGTCCGCATCCTGCTCGCCGACGGAACGCATTGCGGCCATGTCGGATCCGGCGTCGGGCTCGGTAATGTCCATGCAACCCCACGCGTTACCGGCAGCGATCTCGCGGATCGCCTTCTCCCACCGAGTCTTCAGGATCCGGCCCGTCTTCGGGTCGATTTCCGAGCTGCCCTCGGCGACCGAGAACACCAGCGCTGCCATCGCGATGCCAGCGTGAAAGCCGTGATGGGCCATCACCGAGACATCAGCGCGCGCCATCAGCTCGCTATGGATGAAATAGAGCATCATCGGTGCGTTCATCCCACCGAGCTCGCGCGGGAGGGGAAGGCTGTGAAGCTCGAGCTCTTTGATCTTGTCGAAGATCTCCCGAAGGCGCTCGGGGAAGACGACCTCTCCGTCGACCAGCTCGACGCCCTCGTCGTCGATTTCCTTTTCGTACGGCTTGATCTCTTCGGCGACGAACTCGCCGAACATTTCGGCGATCTCCCGATAAAAGGTCACCGCCTCTTCGGTGCTCTTGTGACCGTCAGCGTCCGCGAAATCGTGCTCGGTGATCCGAACCAGCGGCTCCCAATCGATGCCCTTGTCGAAGTAGTACTGAAGGTCGTCGTTGTCTTTGAAGAAGTTCGCCATGGTTACCTCTCGGCGTCTTTGTCGGTATACAAGCTCGAACGAGCCACCCGGATGAGCTCGCGCACGTGGCGCTCGCGTGTGGTGCCTCGAAGCGGATCGTTCGGGAGAATTGTTTGCAACGTATCGATGACGGCCGTGCCGGACACGGCCATCGAAATCACTTGAACGGCATAGGCTTCCGGATCGACGCCTGGTTGCACCATCCCTTGGGCCTTGGCGCGCTCGAGCTGCTCACCGAGAAGCTTGATCCAAGGACGGACGAACTCCTTCAGGAGCGCCCGCATGTGCTCGGGCCGATCGAGGGTTTCCCGTAGCATCAGTCGAGCGCGGTCTGGGTCCTCGATGAAGAACTTGCTCAGCGCCTCCATTGTGGCGTCGAACCGCTCTTCACGGGTTGCTCTCAACAGGAGGGACGGCAGCACCGCATTCCAGTGCGCCAGCATCTCGCTGATCACATTCTCCCGGAGCTCGTCCTTCGAGTTGAAGTGGTAGAGAAGGCTCGGCTTTCGAATCCCAACCGCGTCGGCGATTTCCTGGACCGACGTCCCGTCATATCCCTGCTCAGCAAAGAGCCGGGTCGCATGTGTCAGGATCTGAGCTCGTACGTCCATGGTCCCTACCAAATGGTCGAGATATACCTACCAAATGGTAGAACGGATGCAAGGCGGACACCCGCTCCTCTTCCAAGATCGCGAGATCGCTGATCTTCCATCGACCTTCGATCCGAGCCAGCGTGATCAATGCCTCGTATTGGTTGGTTCGCATATGGGTGTGGCCCCAGTGCCCGACCGTTCCGGTCACGTTCCATTTTGATTTGTAGCGGAGGGTGCCCGCTCGATGGGCTTCCTGAGGAATGACCTCGAGCAGCTCGACGTCGCGCACCCTGACGCGCGCGCCACCTTGGCTCTCGAGCCTCAGCCCTTTTCGTATCTCGAGATAGACGCGCTCCAGCACATCACCGGAGAGGCTTTGTGCTAAGCGGTCGAAAACGGCTTCTTCTTCTCGAAAATCGAGTGCTCGATAGACGTTGTAGAGAAGCGCGTGAATCGTCGGGGCAGCCTCTTCGCCCGACGGTACACGAACGCTTGATGGGACTGGGATGTCGATCGTCGGTGTGGGCACCAACCAGGCCACCACGCCGAGGGCGACCGCTGCATGACCAAGCGCCCAGGACCGCCGGCGCCAAGCCGCGATGAAAAGTCCGAGCGCGAGGATCGATCCGAGGCTGAAACCGACCGGAATCGAGATATGCGATTTCGGGGACCGCACGTCGAGCCCGCCAGGCAGCATGCCTCCCTTGAGGTAGTTCACCCAGTGAAGCTGGCTATCATCGGGAGTCAGAAAATAGGGCATCGGCCCGGCCTCGTCGGTCGCCGTGCCCGGTACACGCGTGATGCGTTCGTCGAAGAGATCCCAGTCAACACGAACGTCCTTGGGCAAGCCGTCCACCGGATAGACGAAAATCGCACCGACGATCGCATTGGTGCCGTCGATCGGCTCATCCGGCGTCACGACACGCGTCATTCGAAGCCCGCGCTTCAGAAAGTGGATGCGGTCGAGGATCGGCTCGGCCTCCGCACCGTCGATCGTGACCGGCGCACGTTCTGCGAGAAAATCGGCGATTTGTGCGAGCACGGCGTCTCTTCGGTCGGCTGGGATCGACTCGTGCGGCTGGACGTCGAGATCGGTGAACCGAGCGAGATCGAGCGGTCGAACCACGAGCTCCTTTCGAACCTCGAACGGCTCGACGTAAAGGAAAATGTTCATCGGCGAGTCGAACTTCCGTTTCAAAGTCTTGCGCTCGAAGTGCGAATAGAAGGGATCCTCCCAGTCGAGCTGGAGTCGCTCCGGGGCGGCCAGGTACCGGAAGTCGTTGACCGCAACGCCGTGGTGGTAGACTACGAAGCCGATGTCGGCCATCGCGTAACCGTCTTTTGAGGGTGGGCTGAGAACGACCGTCTTCGGTTGGTTTCGCAGCGGGTATCGCAGCACGACGAACAGCACCTCTTCGGCCCTGATGGTGGGCAAGGGCTCCCCGCTGACCTCGTCACGCTCCACTCTCTTGCGGCGCTCCGCGCTTTCGATGGTGCCGCGCAATCCCTTTTCGTCCGCCCGCAATGAGAGCTCGGACCCGGGCGGGATCGGCGCGGGAAAGTCTTTGGCGCCGGTGGCAGCTTCCACAAGCGAGGGGAAGCCAGCGAGCTCTTGTTCTCTGATCTCGAGCTCGATCACGATCGCATCCTGATCAACGAACGCTTCCATGATGGTGCTCGCCGTCATCGCGCGCGTCACCACCACCGCGTCAGCGAACGCGATGCTTGGGAGCAGGACGGCCAGGACGAGGAGCAAACCCCGCGTGCTCAGGGACATAGCTTCACTCCCGCGGCGCACTCGAGGCGGTCGGCGTTGGCTTGCATCACAGACAGGAAATCACCCTTGGAGGGAGTTTGTCCCGCCGGGTCGAACACGATGGGTGTGACACCACGTTCGAGTAAGCCCGCTTCGGTGGCCTCGAGGGGAGGGGCCTCCCACAACATCCACTTCGCGCGATCTTGCTTCAGGATCGCATCGATCGTCTTCCAATCGTCATCGCTCAGCTCCTGATCGGGCTCGAGATGCAGGCTCTGGATCGAAAGGCCGTAGGCGTTGGCGAGGTACGGATAGACGGGATGAGAACCGAGGAGCGGCTGGTCGCCCAAGGCGTTGCCCACGATCTGCAGCCGTTCGTCGAGATCGAGGAGATCGCGCTCGAGCGACTCGAAGCCGGCGGAAATGCTGTCCTTCGCATTCGGCACCCGCTCGATGAGGGCGTCGCGGATGCGGCTCGCCTGACAAGCCGCGAGGCGAAGATCCAACCAAGTGGTGAAGGCTAGCTCCGCGTGGGCATGCGCTCCTTCGGGACCGTGCTGATGGCGGACGCTTTGCTCGGTGCGAAGATAGCCATCGCGACAACCATCCGCCGTGACCACCATTCGCGCTTGGGGAAGAGTCGAGTAGCGCGTCCACCGTGCGTAGCCCGCGCCGTTCAAAAGGATCAAGCTCGCCGCTTGGTACGCCCGCACCGCGCCAGCCGACGGCTTCCAGAACGCAGGGTCCATTCCCTCAGACACGGGAAACACGACCCGAACGCCAGCGGGCGCCATCCGCTCCGCGAAGTAGCGGAGCGGGTAGTTGACCGTGTAGATGGTTGGCGAATCGGTCTCCTGCGACCCCGGGGCGCGATCGGGGTCGGCTTCTTTCGAGCAACCGAGCACTATCGGGATAAGCGCGGTCACCATCACAACTGTTCCCGCTCGCGCGCCCTTCCACATCACGAACCCCTCAAGATGAGATTCTGGAGCCACGTTTCTCCGTACTGCGCCATCACGATTCCAAAGAGGCCCGCGATCAGCACGCTGGCGCCCACCATGAGTGCGATCTCCGAGCCCATGATCTGTGCAGCCTTCCATCGGCTGCAACCAAGCCGCGTCATCGTCCGAAGCTCTTCGGCCCGAAGCCTCCAGGAGAGGACCATCACCAAGACAAACATGACCGCAGTCGCCAAACCCACCGTCCACACGACGATCTGTAAGACACGCTCGAACCGAAAGATCTGCTTGTTCAGCGAGTCCACCACTTGCGAAGGACGCACGAGCTGACGCGTCGGTGCATCGACGAAGCGGCCGCGCAGCAGAACGCCTGCCTTTTCATCGTGAGGCACCACGATTGCGGCGCTCACAGGGTAGCCCGATGGGTCCCCATGGAAGTGAAAGCTGTCGACGTTGGATTCGGTGATCTCGTTGTACTGGACGAGCTTCGCGTTGGCCGTGACCGTGCCCTCGTTGCGTTTGAGCACCACGTCCGGCCCGGCGAGAGCCAGGTCTTGGTGGCCGTGTCCCAGGCCTTCGGCGACCCAGGCGGTCTTGACGTCGACGAAGACAGCCTTGTCATCGGGCCCATAGGTCGGCTCGAGGACGCCCACAACCTGAAGCTTCAAAGGATACACGCCCGCCAGGTCGAACAGCGTGGAAGGTGAGGTTAGAAGTGTATCTCCCGGTCCCAGTTCGAGTGTTTTGGCAGCCTCCGCTCCCAAGATGCAGTCGCCGATCATCGCCAGACCGCGGCCTTCTGCGATACGAAGCCTTCGGAACGGGAAGTAATCCAAGCTCGTACCCACCAGTGGAAAGCCGCGCGCCATCAATCCGGTGCGAATGGGAATCCCCAGCGCGAGCCCCGTCGCGTGGATCGCATCGACATCGGCTTCCGTGATCGGCTCGGCACCTTTCAACTGGAAGTACAAGGCCTCCACCACCAGATCGAGACTGCTGCCCTTCTTGCCGAGCAAGAGCGGCGTCGCCTCGGCACGAGCTAGCAACGACTGCTGCGTCGCGCGGCTCATCGCACGCATGACCAAGGGGAGGCCGAGAAACACCGAAAGCGACAGCACCAGCAGGAGCGTCTTGGCTCGGTGGTGACGAAGGTACCGCCAGGCAAGATAAAGGCTGTCTTTCATCGGCTCATGCCTCAGTGGGGCCTAATGCTTCCACGTCTACGATCTGTGCGAACTGCTCGAGGAGCCCATGATCATGCGTGACCATGAGCAGCGTGGTCGAACGCGCGTCGCACTGCTCGAACAGGAGGTCGAGCGCCTGCTTTTTGGTGGCGGGGTCGAGGCTACCGGTCGGCTCATCGGCAAGGATCAGTTTGGGTGCCGTGACGAGCGCGCGGGCGATGGCGATGCGCTGCCGCTCACCTTGGGAGAGCTCACTCGGACGCCGATTGAGCAGGCTGGCAAGGCCCAGGTCTGAAGCCAAGCGACGCGCGCGTGATCGCACCGAAGCGTCCAGCCGAAGCTCGGGGTGGAGTCGATACGGATAGAGGATGTTGTCGAGCACATCGAGGTACTCCAACAGCAAAAACTCCTGAAACACGAAGCCGATCGTCGTGATGCGAAACGAGCGCCGCGCTGCGGGTGACAAACGATCGACCCGAACCCCCGCCGTGCTGACCTCGCCCGAGCGCGGTCGCTCGATACCCGAGATCAGATTCAGCAGCGTGGTCTTTCCCGAGCCGCTCGGCCCTATTGCGGCCGCCCGGGCCCCCGAAGGGACCGTGAGCTCGGGCACGTCGAGAGAGAAACCCCCTTTTGCATATTCGAACCCGACATCGCGAAGGGAGATCACAGGTTGGCGAATGTAACCCAGCACGGCTCGGACTCAATGTGCGCGCGCCTGGTTGCTCAAAAGTGGTAGGTCCCAGCCAATGCCGCGCTCACCTCGTGCTCGACGATGTCGTCGGTCGGGACGTTGGCATAGCCAACCTCGAGGTCGAGGCTCCAACGCGGGTTGAAGAAATAGGCCCCCCCAATGACCGCGCCGATCCCGAAAGACAGGATGTTTCGTTCCCCCTCCTTCTCCTCGCGCTCCTTTTCGAAGACGCGGATGTTCCAGGTGAGAACGAGCCCGATGAAGCCCTCCCACGATCCTTTGCGGAAGAGTCCTTTCAGGATGAAGTCGAACGGCGTATCGAAACGTTCCTTCGAGAAGTAGAATGGCTTCGAAATGGTGAGCGCGAGATGTTGGGGAATCAGCTCCCGGTCATACGCGATCACGAACCCACCCAGGTGCTCGATGGTCTTGAGTGGCTCTCCGGTTGTGGCGGAGTCGCGATCCCGAAGGATGTGAAAAGTGTAGGCGCCGCCGAGCGTGAGACCATTGAGGCGCTCTCTTTCCTCGCCCACTTCGGCGGCTTCGTCGGGCTCGGGTTCGGCAGCTTCCGCCGCAGATAGATTGGCCACCGAGCACGCGAGAAGGCACGCGGCCAATGCGATGCCGCGTGGGCTCCTTCGAACGTTCTCCTTCTCGGCATGCATGCCCTTAATCCCTTCAAAAAGGGGACTGTCCCCTATTCCTATTTCTTTGGTACCTGCTCCTCATAGATGTCCCCGACGCCTTGTCGCTCATAGTAAGCCTCGATGACGTCTTCCATCTCGAGGATGCCATCGACGAGCCATGGCGGGAGCTCTTCACGGTCACCCGTTGGCGGAACGGTGCCAAAGGGCGACTTCGCCGGCCAGACCGCCTCTTGGGCGACCACCTCACGAACGTTGATCTCGTCATCGGTGACGTTCCAGACCAACAGATCCTTCGCCAGCGTAAGCGGACCGTCGTAAGTGCTCCGAATCTCGTTGTACATGTCTTCCCAGGTGTTCTCGTCGTTGAAGAAGTGATAGGCGATCGCCATGCGCGGCTTGACCATGCTGAACACCTTGCCGGCCGCCGCCGGTGGCGTGTGAACGCGCGACGAGACCAGCGCTGAGTTGGCGCGATCCCAACCCTGTAGATCGATGTTTTGTCGGATCGTCCCAAACGTTTCATGGATCACGATATCCGCGTTTTTGGCGTGCTCGATGAACCATTGGTTCGGGAAAGTGTCGCTCGAGAAGACGAACTTACGGTTCTTCCACTCGAGAGAGAAGCTGACAGGCCCCGCCATGATATGCACCGCGGGCCAGGCCGCGATCTTCACCCCGTTCTCGTGGTACGCCACCGAGAGCTTGTCGTGGGGGAACTCGTTCACCTCGATCTGCCCCGCGACCGTCGGTAGCCGGCCGGAGCGCCCGTCGATGTCCCACGCGTACGATTTGATCTGGTGGTCGACGAAGTACTTCGTTCCCCACTCCGGGTGATCCTCCGGCCCATCGGGTCCCCAAATTCGCGGTGCTTTCTGCCGGCCACCGACCCAGCCACCAATGTGCCAAGCGGCAAAGTCGCCAATGTGGTCCGAATGCAAGTGACCTACGAAGACCTTGTTGACGAGGTCGTACGGGATCTCCAGCACCGAGAGATTCGCAACCGACCCGGTCCCGAGGTCGAAGATGAACTTATCCCCGTTCCCGAGCTCCACCAGCCAACAAGCCGACGCCTGCGACTTCCGCTGGTTCGGCATCCCGGTCCCAAGCGAGATCACCCGCATCTCGTTGGGGCCGAGCTCTTCCGTGTTCGGGTAATAGGTCTTGCGATCCTCCTCTTCGGCCGTCGCAGCAGGAACGAGGTCTGGTTGCTTACCCAAGTCACCGCGGTACCAACCGTACGCATAGGCCGCGAGGGCGAGCAGGAAAGCGCCAACGATGGCGACCGCCTTGTTCACACCTTGCATCGTTCACTCCTGCTTTTCGTGGATCCCGTACTGCTTGTTGATCTCGTCGTACGTGGGCTGCAACACCTTCTTCATGTCGAGTCTGCCGCCCGAGATCTCATCCGAGTAGGGGATCCTCTGAGTCGGATCGGGCGCCTGTGGCTTCTCGGTGGCGGGCGGGGGCCAGACGTCTTCATCGACGATCGCCATCCGCACACGAATCTCGTCCTTGGTGATGTTCCACACCATGTAGTCGATCGAGAGACTCAACGGACCGTCGTAGGTGGTGCGGATGCGATCATTGATCGATGCCGTAGTGTCGAAGTCCTTGAAGAAGTGATAGGCGACCGCCATCCGCGGCTTGATGATCGACATCACTTTCCCAAAGGCTTCAGGTGCGGTATGGATCTGGGTGCCCACCGCGAGGGCGCTCTGCGGCGTAAACTTGAACTTGTCGATCATGTCCGGCACGGCAATCATGCACTCATGAATCGCGACGTCGGCGCCCTTGGCATACTCCGCGTACCACTTGTTTGGGTAGGTATCCCCGCCAAACACGAACTTGAAACCGTTCCATTCGACGACGAAGCTCACCGGACCGTCAAGGGAGTGGATGGCGGGGAAGGACCGAATCGTCACGCCATTCTCCTGATAGATGACTTCGTTCATCCCCATGTAGTCGAACTCGGTGACGTCCAAGTGGTATCCTCGAGGGTCGGTCAGTCCTTGGCGGCCGTCGAGGTCCCAGGTCAGCGCCTTTCGCAGGTGATCGAGCGCGTACTTCGTGCCTCTCTCGGGCGTTTCGGCGCTTGGTCCCCAAACCCGTAGCGGTTTTTGACGGCCAGCGAGCGCACCACCGACGAACAGCGCGTCGAGGTCACCGAAGTGGTCGGTATGCAGGTGGCTCAAGAAGACTTTGTCGAGGTAGTTGTAAGGGATCTGAAGGGCTGCGATGCGCTCCGCCGATCCGGTCCCGATGTCGAAGATGAATTTATCACCGTTCCCGAGCTCGAGGAGCCAGCAGGACGCCGCCTGCTTCGGACGCGCCGTAGGCATTCCGGTGCCACAGGCGATCAACCGCATCTCGTTCGGTCCGAGATCCTCGGTGTTGGGCGCGTAGAAATCACGAGCGCGCGCTTTGACCGGGGAATATTGCCCCGCCGCATCGATGTCTTCAGGCGCTTCATCGGGCTGCTCACCCGCTTGGTTGCTTTGTCCGGTCTGCTCTTGCGCGGCTTTCGGTTCGGGAGGGGCCTGCGACTCAGGCTCGCGCTCAACCGGCGCGCAGCCGAGAATGGCGCCGCCTATCCCGGCGGCGATCGCGAACATCAACACGTTTGCGGCCGCCCGTTTGTTTCTTGCCATGGAGCTACTCCTTACTGTGGGTTGCCGAACGATGCCGCCGGTTCTCCCAAAAGGCGACATCAAGTTGTTGATCACTTCGCCACCTTGGGAACGATGTCGAGTACGCCGTTGTCCTTCTTGTACTGGTTCCAGAGCGAGACCATTTCTTGGAGCGTTTCTGGCTGCTCGGCGCTGAGGTCGTGGAGCTCCGCCGGATCGTTGGAGAGGTCGAAGAGCTCCCACTCACCGGTGCCGAGTGGCTTGGGCATCCACACGATTTTCCAGTTTCCTTGGATGAAGGCTTTGAAGCTGAAGAGCTCGTAACCGACTGTGCTGGCGCCTTCGTAGGCGGACTCGCTCCTTCCCGCGAAGAGGTCCAGTACCGACTGCCCCTGCATTGGCAGCACGCCACGACCGTCGATGGCGTCGGGTTTCGCGGCGCCCGCCAGGTCGAGGAGGGTCGGCATGATATCTCGAACGTGAACGAACGACTGGTTCACCGCGCCAGGCTCAGCAGGTTTGCCCGGCACCTTGGCCAAGAGAGGTGCTCGGATGCCCCCCTCGGTCGGGTACGCCTTGAACATACGGCTCGGGGACATGCTCGCCTGGGCCCAACCCGGACCCATCTCAATGTACGAATTCGGAAGACCGCGATTGTCGAGGCTGTTGTCGAAAGAGCCGAGGTACTCCTCGGTCTGACCGGGATACGCCGTGGGCAGGGATCCGTTCGCGCCATTGTCCGACATGAAGAGGATCATCGTGTTGTCGTATTCGCCGATCTCTTTGAGGTAGTCGAACACCCGCCCGATCTGCTCGTCCATGTAGTCGACCATCGCCGCGTAGACCTCCATGTCGCGCGCCGCGAGCGCACGCTCCTCCAGCGACATATCGTTCCAGGCTTTAACGGTCGGCAATCGGGGAAACGGAACGGCGTCACTCGGTACGATGCCGAGCTTCTTTAAGCTCTGAAGCCTCTCTTGCCGAAGCGCGTCCCAACCTTGGTCGTACTTGCCCTTGTACTTGTCGATGTATGCCTTGGGCGCATGCAACGGGTCATGAGGCGCCGTGTACGAGAGGTAAGCGAAAAAGGGCTGGTCGTCCGAGCGGCCCTGCTCGATCCATTCGAGGATTCGATCCGTGTAGTACCGAGTCGAGTAGAAATCGTCGGGCAACGATTCGACTTCGTTCCCGTTCCGCCGGTAGACCATCGCTTCGGGTGGGCTGAGCGGTTTGCGGTCGCTCCAGTGACTGCCGCCGCCCTGAAGTAGAACGAACGTCTCTTCAAATCCGCGTGCGTGAGGGCTCGTGTTCTCATCGAGCCCCAAGTGCCACTTGCCCGCCATGTACGTGTGGTACCCGGCCGCTTTGAGAACCGCGGGGAGGGTGGCCACCTCGAAGTTGAGATATCCGGCATACCCGGGGATCCCCTCCATTTCAGGCGTGACGAACTCCCCCATCGTACCAAGGCCTGCGCGGTGGTTGTCCATGCCCGACAGCAGGACCGACCGCGTCGGTGAGCAAGTAGGCAGCACGTGGAAGTTGCTGAGTTGCAGGCCTTCTTTTGCCAGGCCGTCGAGTGCCGGCGTCGACATCTCTCCACCAAATGCGCCGATGTCGGAGTACCCCAGGTCATCGGCCACGATGAGCAAGATGTTGGGCCGCTTTGACGTCTCGGACTTCTTGGCTGTCTTACAGCCGGCCAATGACGTGAGCGCCAGAACGACGAGCACGATCGTGGTCGTGAGACGCAGCCTCATTTGAGGTTGTACTTCGTCTTGTACTCGTCCAGCCAACCTTTGTTCACCTCGCTCATGTCGAGGCGCTGCTCGACGAGCTCTTTCCAGATGGTCTCCGGCTTGCGGCTCCTATCGGGCTGGAGTCCCTTCTCCGTTCCCGGCACGTCCCATGCCTCGTCGCTCGAGACGGCCATGCGCTCGGTGATGCCCTGCTTGGTGAGGTTCCAGACCATCATGTCGGTCGCCATCGAGAGCGGGCCATCATAGGTTTCGCGGATGCCGTCGTAGATCCCGTAGCGCGTGCCTTCTTCGTTGAAGAAGTGATACGCGATCGCGAGCTTCGGCTTGATCATGCTCATGACCTTGCCAAAGGCCTGGGCCGACGTGTGGATGTCGGTGTTCATCATGATCGTGCGGGAGGGCGGCTGGTTGTAGTACTTGCGGAGCTGCTCTGCGGTGAGCATCGCCTCATGGATCACGATGTCGGCGTTCTTGGCGTATTTGACGAACCAAGTGTTGGGAAAGGTATCGCCGCCGAAGACGACTTTGTAGCCTTTCCACTCGAGCGCGTAGCTCACCGGACCATCGCCTGCGTGAATGGCCGGCCATGAGCGAATGGTGACGCCGTTCTTTCGGTAGACGATCTGGTTTTCGCCCTTGTAGTCGAACTCGTGCGCGATGATCTTGCCCGGGATCGGGTTCACCTTCACCGCGCGCGTCATGTAGTCCCAGTTGTAGGCCTTGAGGAAGTGCTCGACGAAGTAGGCGGTGCCCATGTCCTTTCTCGATCCGCTCGGTCCCCAGATCTCCAACGGCGTCGTGCGACCGCCCGTCCAACCGCCAGCCCAAAGAGGAGCCAGGTCCCCAACGTGGTCGGTGTGTAAGTGGCTCGCGAAGACTTTGGTCAGCATGTCGGCGGGGATCATCAGAGACATAACGTTCGCCATCGAGCCCGTTCCTAGGTCGAAGATGAACTTGTCGCCGTTCCCGAGCTCGAAGACCCAGCAGGACGCGGCCTGGCCGCGCCGCGCAGCCGGCATACCGGTGCCGCAGGCGATGATGCGGATCTCTTGTTTGCCGAGTGGCTCCGTCCCCGGGTAGTAAACGTAGCGGTCTGGGGCAGTCCCGACCGGGGACTTCACTTTACCGCCTGCGGCCTGCGCCACCTGCGGCTCTTGGAAACTCACGCCGATGAAGTAGCCGATGGTCATCGCGGCGAGCGCTAGCGTCAACGCACCGATTGCAGTTTGTCCTGATCGCATGAGACCCTCCCGGAGCCACCGACCTTACAGAATCGCTTGTCCCGGTCAAGACACAAGTGTATTGATCGGGAGAGTCATGCCTACGAAGAAATCCCTAACCAAGGACGACTGGCTTGAGGCAGCCATGGAAATGCTCCGAAGTCAGGGCATCGGGGGCGTACGCGTGCTCCCCTTGGCGAAAAAACTGCGCGTGAGCCGGGGGAGCTTCTATTGGCACTTCGAGGATCTGCAAGATTTGAAGGACTCGATGCTCGGCTGGTGGGATCGGGAAATGACCGAATCGGTGATCGAGCTTGCAAATGCTACCCGCGGTAGCGCTGAGAAGCGCCTCATCGCGGCCGGGAAGAATATCCTCACAGCCCACCGTAACCGGTACGAGTTGGCAATCCGTTCGTGGGCCGAGGATGACAAGAAGGCAGCAAGAGTGCTGCGACGCGTCGTCCGCAAGCGGCTCGATTACATCACAAGCCTCTTTGCAGACGCGGGTTTCTCCCCAGCCGAGGCGCGGGCCCGGGGAGAGCTTGTGGCCGTCTATCTGATGAGTGAGGAAGCCATCCTCATGGACGAGTCCCTGAAAGGCCGTCTTCGCCTCTTCAGACGCCAGGTGCGTTCCCTCATGAGTTAGTAGAGATCCAAGTCATTGTTTCTTCGACAGGCGTTTGCTGCGGCGCCGCTGGAGTGGAAGATACGGGCCAGTTGGTTTTTTTCTCGCGATCGCCAGGGCCTCGGGATTGCCGCACATCTCGTTTTCGACGTTGCAGCCCGCACGCAAGACAAACCAGCGATCGAGAAACTCGCGGAGCGGCGGGTCTCGATCCTGCGTGACTGCGACGGTTATCATGTTCAAGAGCTCACGTGTCGCCTCGGTGGCGGCCGTCACCGCGTCTTTGGTCTCCCCCGCGCACGAGTCCATTCCACCGGAGTGGGGTAGCCCGTCTCGCGCTTCGCGGTAGCTCAAGGTGATCGCGTCTACGTAGTTGAGCACGTACACGATTTCGTGGAGGCCAGCCGCGCGGTCGCGCAGCATGTGGCCGAACCCGTCCTGTACGGTATGGGCCGTTCGCCCGACGTAGTAAGCGGGCCACCAAACCGGGACCGGGACCTCGCCGTAGAAGTCGACGTACATGATGGCTTCGCCGAACCGTTCCTGCTCGGGGCCTCGAATGGCGTCTAGCGCCAGTTGGAGCGTGCGCTCAATCGCCCGGCGAGTCCCTGCGATCGCGGTCGCGTTACCTTCGGAGCCGTCATCGTCCGGAGCACGGAGCGCATGAAGGTACTGGCCGTCGGGGTCAGGATCTGCATGCAGGCTGCGCAACTGGGTGATGTTGGCGACAGAATGCCCGCCTGTGTCTGGAGATCGCACGCCGACGATCAGACTCAGCAGCACGAACGCTTCTACGTCGGTCGTCGCCTCAACGCCCATCTTATCGGCGAGCCCATAGGCGACCCGTACCCACTTCGGCGGCAATGAGACGGCGCGCTTCGGAGGCTCGGTCTGTTCCAAGAACAGCGCGAATGCCTCGGCGGAGATACGCTCGTGACAGCCTGGGCTGACCGCGCTGCTGATCGTGAAGGCGCGGGCCGAATGCACGTCACCCACGAAGAGCGCAGCGAGCACTCCCGCAATCGCCCACTTCACGGGATCACCTCAGTCGTGAACGACGTTCGGTACTCGAGCTGGATGAGCGGGATGCCATCGAGCACGGGCCCGACGACGGCAAAGGAGAGGGGATCGAGCTGGAGGGCTACGTGCTGATTTGCCTTCCAGCGCAAGCCCACCGGCCGCAGCTCAAAGAAGACACCCACGCTTCCCGCATCGTCGAGTGGCGTCGAAAAAAGAAGAATCGAAGGACCCAGTGCCACACTGGTGTGGACGAATCCGTCGGCGTAGATCGCGTCGAAGCCCGGTGCAATGCTCAGCGCACCGAGCTCGACCTTACGCTTGAGCTCGGTCGACATCCAGAGGTTGTGCTCGATGTGGACGAAGAACGCCTTGTCATTCCACCTGTGTCCCACGTCGACGGCGTACCCGAAGGTCGGGAGCACGTTCGATCGGTTCCGAACATCTGAGAGGAAACTCAAGTGGATACCGATCGTGACGTACCAACCATTGAGTCGCCCTTGACTGTCTTCGCCCTCCAAACCTAGGCCGCCAGCAGCCACCGGCGCCGGGGCTGCGGCGAGGACGAACAGAAGAGTAAGACCTGCGGTGCGCCTCATACCTGAACCCATGACACGAGTTCCAGTGCCAGGGATACCCGATCCTGAGCAAGCTGTCAGGATCCTCCGTACATATGTGTATGGAATTCTGAGGCATTGGCTCGGAGCTCGCTCCGATGCAGATTTGGCGCTTGCCATTCTTACGCCTTTGGGTTCCCATACCGTCCTCCGGTGGGCTTGACTGTTCAGCGCCCTCTGAGGGAGAACCTCACCATGAATCGCCGCTCTGCCCGATGGCTCGCCTCGACGAGACGACTGTATCCCCTCTTCATTTTGCTTGTTGGCGCCTGTGCGTCGAGGGGGCCTGGAGCCGACGAGCCCTGCTCGACGTATTCGGTTGGAGACAAAGATTTCAAATTCAAACCGCAACTGGCCAATGTGGAGGTGAAGTGGTTTGAGGAGTGGACGTCGCGCTACGGCGAGACGCTACCCGAGCCGCTTCCGCCCCAGGAGAACTGGCAGCACCCGATCCTCTCGAACCGCTATGCGGGGACCATGCACGAGGACAGCTTTGCGACCGACGTGAGCCATTTCCCAGGGCCCATCCCCGCCAACGCCAAGGTTGGCTACTTTCACGTGCTGGAGAAAGGCAAGCATCTCTCCGGGATGGCGCCGCTCTACACGTTCCTCGATGACCAAACGGTCGTGACGATTTCGTTTGGGCGGGACGCGGCGACGCTGATCGTGATCGACATCTCCAGTCCGCCACCCCGGGTTCTCGACTCCGTCAAGATCCCCGGTCGGGGGAACAAGATGCGACAGGTCGCCGGCACCAAGGGGCGAATCGCAGTCTTTCGCGACACGTCGGGGGGCGCCTATTCGTACCTGGCGAGCAATGGCGACGTCTACGTCCCTGGAGCCAACGACACGATCGTCCGTATTCCGATCCGCAATCGCCGGGTCGTTCGCGACGAGATGGTCTACTTGAACCTCGGCATCGCGGTCGGGAAGGGGACCATCGTCGAGGAAATCCTCGACAAGAAACCGAAGGACAACAAGCTCACCGCGATCATGCCCGACGCAGACGGCCGGGTTTGGTTCACCTCGAAGTACGGCGTGGTCGGCGTGATCGATACGTTGGGCGAAAAGACTGAGGACGGGTGTCCCCGGATCTACGCCGTGGCGATCCAACTGTTTGCGGCCGAGGACAAGATCCGACAGCTCTTCGTGCCGCTTCCAGAAGGCGCGGAGGAATTCTTTGCCGACGCAAAGAAGGCGCAAGACGACCAGGATATCGATAAGTTCCCCGAGATTCGGAAACGCTTTCGGGAGCTGTTCCTCGGGGAGAAATCGAGCTTTGCGGAGCAGATCCAGAACTCGTTTTCCGTCGGCCCCGACGGCGTGTATATCGTTTCGAACATCGCGCTCTACAAGCTGCGCTTCAACACGGATTCCATGAAAATCGAGCTCGATCCGACCTGGAAACCGACCTATGTACAGGGCGACCTCGTCTACGACAACGACCGCAAGATCAAGCCCGGCCATCTCAACGACGGGAGCGGCACCACGCCGACACTCATCGGGGACCGGTTTGTCGCGATCGTCGACAACGGCCCCGAGCAGGTACACCTGAACGTATTCCGTCAGAACGATGGCTCGCTGGTCAGCAAGTTGCCCCTGTTCGAGGCTGGCAAAGGCGCCGTCGAAAACTCGGTCGTGGCCTACAAAGACCATCTCGTCGTCGGCAATACCTATGGCTATGTCGATCCGTTCAAGGAGAACCCTACGGCAGGTGGGATCATGCGGTTTGACTTCGACCACGAGGCAGGAGAATACAAAGTGGTTGAAGGCTGGCCGGCGGCAGGCCACATCGACGCGAAGACGGCGACTCCCAAGCTCTCGACGCCGCGCGGGTTGATCTATGTCTATCAACGCGACGACGAGCCGGTGAACGGCCACCACGACTGGATGCTCACCGCCATCGATTTCCGGACTGGCTGGCGCGTGTTCCGGATCAAGGGCTACTTCAACAAGGGGGAGTTCGACGACAATGTCACGCGCATCGTGCAGCGCGCTGCCCTTGGCAAGGGCAACTACGACCGCAAGGTGTTCAACAACATCTGGGGCACGTTCACCTTCGGCCCCGACAACACCGTCTACCTCGGGGCCTACCGCGGTTTCTTGAGGTTCTGGTCGGACGACGAAATGCCTCGTGGAGATGACACACGTGAGCAAAAGTGAGATGCAGCATGAGCATGCACTCGAGGCCGCTCGGCAACGCCGAGTTGAGTTGAAAGAAGCGATTTCAAGTGTTGAGATCGCCGCTTCAGCCCCGATTGGAGGGCCAAACTGGCGTTCCAACCTACAAACCGAACTGGAGAGCCTACGGATCGCTCTTGAACAGCATGTTAAGGAGGTAGAAGGTGCCGAGGGCCTCCTCGCCCAGCTGAGAGACGATGCACCACGGCTTATCAACAAGATCGATCGGGTTCGGGACGAGCACCCCGAACTCACTCAGCAAGTTGCCGACGCCATCGCCAGCGCCAAGGGGTCATCCGGTGCCGAAGATCTGAGAAGTCAGGTTCTGGCGGTATTGGTTTCCATAGTTCGCCATCGTCAGCGAGGTGCCGATCTCGTCTACGAGGGGTACCACGTGGACATTGGGGGCGGGTGACGTAGAGGCCGATTGACACACAGGTCCTGTGGACACATAATCCGTGTATGGCCAAAAACCTCACGATATCGGTCGATGAGGGCCTTCTGAGGCGCGCGCGGGCGGTGGCGCGGAAGCAGGGCACGAGCTTGAATGCGCTTCTGCGCGGCTATCTCGAGAACCTCGTCGGAAAGCAACCGGGTGAGGTTTCGGCCGATGAGCTCTTGATGCTGATGCGTGACCATGGAGGTCGGTCTGGCGGCCGAAAGATCGGTCGCGACGAGCTCTATGAGGACCGGATTGGCTGAGCGCGTATTCGTCGATACCAACGTTCTCTTGTATGCCGACGACCTCGACGCCGGCCCAAAACGCGATCGCGCCCAGGAGATCATCCACCAACTGTTCATCGATGGGAACGGCGTCCTCTCGACCCAGGTGCTTCAGGAGTTCTTCGTGGCGGCGACCCGCAAGCTCGGCGGGGCTCCCGAAATCGCGAGACGAAAAGTCGAGCTCCTCGCCCGGCTCGACGTCGTGACGATCAAGCCTTCCTTGATCCTCGAGGCCATCGATCTGCACCGGCTGCACGCATTGAGCTTCTGGGACGCTCTCATCGTCAAAGCCGCAGCGGCGTCCGGCTGCCGACGCTTGTTGACCGAGGACCTGCAAAGCGGGAGCAATATTGCGGGCGTGCAGATCGAGAATCCGTTCGCGTAGAACAGTGCCAGCGACAGTGTCAGTGCCAGCGACAGCGTCCGTGCCAGTGTCAGCGCCAGCGCCAGCGGCGGCGTGATAGAGTCTCCCCATGTCTCGCCTGGACGAAGCATTCCGCCGGTTTGACCAGGCGAACGCTCAGGATCCGCGCAGCGAAATGGTCAATGGCCAGCCATTGCCCAGCGAGCTCGTCTACGGCCAACGCATGTCCACACGCCTCGCGGTCTTCGCTCCCGATGCTCCCGAGACCGTGAAGCTCGCCGCGCGTGCGCAGCACATTCGGCGTTGGGAAGTGCCGCGGGACACGTATCCGGAGGGAAGGGCGGGGTACCTGAAGTGGCGCACCGATCTCTACAAGCGGCACGGGGATATTGCGGGCGCGATCCTGAAGGACGTCGGCTATGACGACACCACGATCGAACGCGTGAAGACGCTCCTTCGCAAGCGCGGGCTCAAGACCGACCCCGACGTGCAGCTTCTCGAAGACGTGATCTGCCTCGTCTTTCTCCAGCACTACTTTCACGACTTCGCCAAGCAGCACCCCGAAGAAAAGCTCATCACCATCGTGCAAAAGACCTGGAAGAAGATGACCGAAAAGGGTCACGAAGCGGCGCTCCGCCTCGACTATGCGCCCGAAGACTTGGCGCTCATTCAGAAGGCGCTGAAGGCTTCGTAGAGCCGGGCGGGATCGAATAGGTGACCGTGGCGTGTGCGACTGGCGGCTCAGAGCTTGAGGTTGCCTTCCTTGAGGTCGATCCATCGCTCCCGCGTGAGCCTCTCATATCCGGCATCGGTGCGAACGTATACCGCATCCGAGATCGAGGCGGGGTCTACGCCTTCTTTTCTCAAGGTAGTCTTCTGAATCTTCAAGGTGCCAGTCTTCGCGAGATCGTTCATCACCCGTACGAAGCGAGGCTGCGCATACGATGGAAGCTCAGAGACGACGCGCCAAAACCCGTTTGGATCAAAACCGTCGACTGGGACTACTGCAGCCAGGCCCGCCTGGCCGTCCATGTTGGGCACGTGCACCCCAACCACCGTAGCTTCCGCGATTTTGTCGCTTTGCGTGATCACATCAGCAACTTCGGCGGTCGACACGTTCTCACCCTTCCAACGAAAGGTATCCCCGATGCGGTCGACGAAGTAATAAAACCCCTCGTCATCTCGCCTGAGAAGATCGCCGGTTCGAAAGTATCGATCTCCCTGTCGAAAAACGCCGCGGAGGATCTTCTTTTGAGTCGCGCTCTCGTCGGTGTAGCCGCGATATTCCAGACCGCCGGCAACATTGGAGATTCCGATCAAGAGCTCGCCGGGCTCGCCGTGCTTGCAGGGGATACAGAACCCGTTCGAGTCACGAAGGTGCTCATCGCGGTCGACGTCGTAGCGGACCAAGCTCAAGTAACCCTTGAACCCCGCAAACGGCACGCGACCCACGGAGCCCTCTCTCCCGCTGAGGTTGGCGATGAAGCCAGGCGCTTCGGTGGCACCGTAGAACTCGCGGATCGTCTCGATCCCGAAGCGTGACTGGAATCGAGGCCAAATGTCGGGACGAAGGCCGTTGCCCACCGCAACTCGAATGGGATTCGGACGCTCTGAGGGGTGCGGAGGCGAGTTGACCAAATAGCGACAGAGCTCCCCGATGTAGAGCATCGCCGTCGCGTTGTATCGATGGATGTCATCCCAAAAGGCGCTCGCACTGAACGAGCGGCGCACAGCCATCGGGACGCGGCCGATGATCGTCGCCGCTGCCCCCAACAGCAACCCGTTGGAATGGTAGAGAGGCAGCGCACAGTAAAGCTTGTCGCCGGGACGAAATTCATACATCAACGCGCCAAAGCCCGCGCCGGCGAGGATCGCCCGCGCATGAGAAACCCGGCAGGGTTTGGGAAGCCCGGTAGTGCCCGAAGTATAAATGTAGACGAAGTCGTCGCCTGCCCTCACCTTGACCGCGGGGTAGGGGGTCGATGGTGTGTCGGCGAACAAACCGTGCCAGGGATCCTCGTCGAATACCAGAATCCGATCGAGCCTCTGGCAGACTTCTTCGCAGTCACGGAGTCCCGGTTCGAGCGTGTTGCTCACCAGAACCGCTGTCGCCTTGGAGACCTCGATCGCGTGCGCCAGGGGTCGACCGCGCAAGTTGTTGTTGATGAGGGCCGCGGTTGCGCCAACCCGTGTGATGCCGAGCACCGACGCGATGTAGAACGGCGAGTTCTCGGCCAGCAACGCCACCACGCCACCCGGCCGAACGCCTGCGGAAGCCAGCACGTGCGCGATTCGCGACGTCACCTCGTCGAGCCCTAACCACGTGAGATGTTCTTGGTCCATTTCGAACGCCAGGTCGTGCGGGATGTCTTTGGCGTTTTGGATCACCACGTCGACCAGGCTGCCGATCTGTTTGCGACGCATGCGCATCAGCCAGGGGACTGTGCCGCGAAGCGCGCGTGGGCCGGCGCGTAGCTCCTCGATCACCGCCGCTCGCCACGATCGAGACGTCAGGCGCTTCAACATTGTCGGCAGCTTACGACCTATCCGGGCGGATTCGAGCGGTTTTTCGGGGCTCCTGTGCTATGACAGACCCCGTGTCGACCTGGACCGAGCTCAAGCGCCATGCCAGCAAGAGCTACAGGCTGGCCGATGAGCGCGACCACAGCTTCAAGGTCGTGTTCAAATACCCCGGCGGCCGCCTCCAGGCGGTGATCGTGTCCCATTACGAAGCCATGGGGCGGGTTTGGGTCGACTTCTCGTCTGCGTGTTGCCGGATCGACCGCATGGACCCTCGTGAGGCCCTCGAACAAGGCTTCAACCTCGCCGTGGGCGCGATCTGCCTCGACGGCGACGTCTATGTCGTGCGCCACACCGTCCTCCTCGATGAGCTCGCTGCCGACGACTTGCAGATCCACATGCACTCGGTCGCCCGCGCCGCCGATCAGATCGAACAGTCGCTCGAGCGCAGTGAGCCCGCGCAAGCTTCAATGCCGGGTCTTGCCAACGAGCTGCCCTGAGCATCTACCGCTCCATCGAAGATTGCCCTCTGTGGCACGTCCGCATATTCTCCGCGACGCGGGAGGGCTTATGGAGCTCGCTGTTGAAGTCGCTGGAATCTTCGCCGTCTTCGTGTTGTTGCTGTGCACGTGGGGCGTGCTCGTACCGAGCCGCATCGTCGCTTTCGCGACACGATGGACCAACCGCCAAGGCCTATGGGTTGCTGCATTGCTTCGCGTAACGTTTGGCATCGCGCTTTGGTTTGCTGCGCCGGCGTCGCGCGCCCCCCTGTTCCTTCAGGTCCTCGGTATCCTCACGATTCTCGCGGGGGTATCACTGCCGATGATCGGTCTAGACCGGTTCACCAAGCTCATCGAATGGAGCGTGGAGCGTCCGCCCATCGTGGTGCGGCTGTGGTGCCTGCTCGGCATTGCGCTTGGCGGCGCCATTCTCTGGGCGTTGATCCCGGCGGCGTCCTGATCGTTGTCGGTCGGAGGTGGGGCTAATATCCGACACCGTCGAAACGATCGCTGCCGCCTCTGAACAGGAACCCGACGAACGGCTCGAGCCACCATTGCTTACGTACGAAGAACTCACCCTTCCCGCTCATCGCGTACTTCATGCCGACGTCGAGATAGAAGGGGCCTTTGAGGCGGATGCCCACCCCGACTTTGCCGGTGAACCCAGGGGCGAAGCGGAAGCGACCTTCTCCTCGGCAGTAGTACCAGCCGCAGTCGACGGCGAGCGCCTCGAAGGCCCAAAGGTTGGCGTCGAAGGAGCCTGTGACATAGGGAAGGACGGCATCGATGGTCGGTACCTGGAGACGGATGCCGGGCGAGAAGTGCCACCGGATGAGAGGCTGGTCCCCGATGCCCCCTCCCGCCGCTTCGATCTCTGGAATGTTGTCCGTCTTGATCGTGTTGCCCATGAGGCCGAGGCCGAAGTCGAACACGATCCAACCGATATCCAAGCCACCCCAACCGCTTACGCCCGCCCCGGGCTTGACGATGTTCCGATCCACGTTGAGGAAAATGGGGACGCTGACGTCCACGCCGCCTTGAAAGCGGAGCTCGACCCGCCGTTTCTGGGCGAACGCTGTCGCGCTGAGCGTTGAACACAAGCCAATCATCGCGAGCGGCAAGCCTATCTTCCTGATCCAAGCGTCCAAGTCGCCGCACCTTATCGGTCCGAGCCGCCCCTGGCAACGGCCCGCTGGCGCTGACACTGACACTGGCACGGGGCTGGACTCGGCGCTGCCGGGGGGGTAGACCCTCGGCAAGTCTGTGATTCTCATCAAGCCCAAGTACGGCATCGGCCAAGTCGTTCATCACAAGGTCTTCGATTATCGTGGCGTCGTGATCGATGTGGACCCCGTGTTTTCGCTGAGCGAGGAGTGGTACGAGCAGGTCGCGAAGAGCCGACCTCCCAAGGATGCGCCGTGGTATCGCGTCTTGGTGGGCGGCGCGCTCCATGAGACCTACGTGGCGGAGAGGAATCTCGAAGAAGACGTGCTCGGGGCGCCGATCGAGCACCCCCTCCTCGACGATTTCTTCGATGCGTTCGAGAATGGCCACTACGTACGAAGCCGCGCCCTCAACTAATTGGGGACTGTCCCCTATTAAGTGTGGGCCGCGATCCAAGTGGCGTAGTCCTGGTAGCCGATTTCGGCGTGCCGCTTTTCGATTCTCTCGGCCAACGCCTTCATGGCCTCGGGCATCATCGGCGCCCCCGCCGTCGCCCCTTCAGCGACTTGGCGGGCGCGGTCGGACGCTCGGCCGGGGGTTTCGTCCGGCTCGTCACCAACCCCAAGGTAAGCCGCGACGACCTTTTCGATGATCTCGATCGCGTTCTCTCGGCTGTCCTTGATGTTGCCCTTGCCGGTAAGCACGTTGCCAAGGCCGAACACACCTGGCAGCTCGTGCAGCTCACCCGTCTCCCAGTTGTCGAAGTAGTAGAGCTCACCCCTCGTCGGGATCCCTTCGATCGGTTTTGGGATGCTTCCGATCGAGCTGATGACCATCGGGCTTCGCACCTCGAACTCGGTGCCCTCGAGCCCTTTCACGCGGCCGTCGACGATTTCCGTTTTTTGAAACCGGATCCCGACCAGCCTATCGCCTTCGACGATGAGCCCGACCGGCCGACTCAGGGGCTCGAACTTCACGAGGTACTTGCGCATCACCCGATCCATGATCTTAACTCGCGCGACCTTCAGTTTCTGGAGCTGCTCGGGCGTCGGGTCATCGGCGCTCGCCAGCGGCATGTCCTCCTTGCCGCGGCGGTAGTAGAGGGTGCAGCCCTCAATACCGAGCTCCTCGGGCGTGATGCCATGGGCCTCCAACACACGCGGGATCCCTTTGACTTCCAACTCGACCATGTCGACTTCTAGGTCGCGTTCACGAAGGGCGCGCGCGTAGAGCTCAAGGTTGATGATCTTCACGACATCGATCGAGGCCAACCCACCGCCGATGACGATGGTACCGTCCGGAACTTCGAAGACCGGCCCGTCGTAGCCCTCGTCTTCATAGTGGTTGAACCAGTACACGAACTCGTTCTGGTAGACGAGGCCGCGACCGTCGTACTCGTCCGCGCCCTCCACCGGCAGCCCTCTATCGCGCCATGCGCCGTTGGCGAGCACGATCGCGCTGAATCCGAGATCACCGTAGAGCTCTTGCCAAGAAAGGGCGGCTCCGATTTCGGTGCGGGGCACGAAGACTACGTCATCTCCTCCAAGGTTCTCGTCGATCTTCTGGTACTCTTTGTCGCGGAGCTTCACGTGCCAGCGTGGCAGGCCGTCTTCGATCTTGCCGTATGGCCGCTCGCCTTGCTCGAACACCACTGGAATTGCTCCGCGCAGAGCGCAGGCGGCAGCAGCCTCGGAACCTGCGACAGCACCTCCGATGATCGCGACCACGGGTCTTGGTTCGGCGGCGTCGCGCAGGGCCTCAAGCGCATTCATCTCGGCTCCTCTAGCCGGTTTTGCCGCTTCGAACAAACGAAGCAACCTCACGCGTTAGATGAAACGTGAGGTTCCGCGGACGCCGGTGCTATTCAAGTCGTCGCTGTACTGATACTGCGGGTCGAGCAGCGCGTTGATGCGGTCCATCACGACGTCTACCGCGCCCTGAAACCTGTCTCGGTATTTGTGCTCTGCCTCCGCTGAGAAGGGCTCGAAAGGCTCGCCAATGTGAAACGCAGAAAGCTCTTCGTACCGGATCGGCTCGCCGATGCGATACACCACGGTGCCCTTCTTGGCGATCGGAACCGAGCCCGGGTAAATGAGGTCACATCCGTTGCAGCCGACAGGCACGATCGTCTTCTTGTAGCGAAGCGCGATCTCCATCATGCCGATACGACCCCGCGGGAGACGGATCGAACGGGTACCCTGCGGGAAGACCAGCAAGTCGAGCCCGAGGTCGAAGGAGCGCTCGTTGAGCTTGACGAACTCGCGCATCATCGCCGCAAATGTATTGTTGATACCGCGCGCGTAAGACTCCCGGTTTGGGTCGAACTCGACGCCTAGGATGTCGCGTTTCGTCTTCAGCAGCCGCTGGGGCATCTGCGAGATGTCGACCGAGCTCGGGTCCAAACTCGGGTCAGCTTCCGCGTTCACCCGGGCGCGCAGCGTATCGTACTCGGCTTCGGTCGGTCGCCGGCCCATTGTGAGTACGAAGTCTTTGGTGATGATGTACCCGCGAGATACGGTCGGAATGTTGCTGGTGAGCTCCATGAACATGCCCACATTTCTGGTCTCGTAGTACTTGCCCTTCACCCAGACCGTCATGTAGCGGCCCTCTTTTCGCCAGAGCTTGTACATGAACGGAAAGTAGTTGAAGCGGTCTGTGTGGTTCATTGCGAAAATGACAGGCTCTCGTGGAATCCTTTCGATGTTCTCGATCTCGATGTCGATGCCTGGTAGCAGTTGGTAGTTGGGCGCGAGCACCGTCCAGCCGAAAAAGATTTGCCCGATGGGCCGCGGCATCAGTCGGATCCGCTGGAGGCGAGGAAGATCGAGCATGGGAACGTTAGCTTGTGCGCAAAAGCCCGTGCCTTGTCAATTTGGAACCTCGACCCGCTGCGCGACCATGGTGGCGAGCGCCATGATCGTCACTTGCGGGTTCACACCCACGGCCGTCGGGAAGAGGCTTGCGTCGGCTACGTAACAACCGGGTAGATCCCAAAGCTCGCCACGAAGGTTAACGACCGAGGAGCGTCGATCGCTCCCCATGCGGCAGGTACCCATCAGATGGACGGTAAAGAGCTCGATCGTGCTTCGCGACCGTTGTGTCTGCTCGATCTGGCGCAGGTCGTCGACGCTGTTCGCGATGTGCATGTTACTGAAGGGCAGAACGACTTGCTTTGCCCCCATTTCGAAGTGCAAAGTTGCCAAAAGTCGTACGCCACGCAAGAAACGCTCGTGATCGTACGCGTTGATGCTGTACCTCGCGAGCGGCGCATCGAAGCCGCGCGTGACCGTTCCTGCATGTGAGTCCTCCACTAACACGCCGGTCATCGCCATGCGGTTGTAGTGCCTCATCATCTCGAGAGCCTCTTCGCCGAGGACGGGGATCTGAGCGGCAGCGGTCCCCGGAGGTACTGCGTTTTCGGCCATGACGACGCCCTCCTCAAGGAATTCGCGGATCTGCCCTCCTTGGCTCACCCCCTGCCACGCGTGGAGATCGAAGGGATAAATGGCGACGACCTTCGCGTTCGGGTGACAAAGGAAGTTCTTTCCGAGTTGGGAGTTTCGGCGTCCCAATCGATGCCTGAGCAACAGGTAGGGCGTTTGCACCGCCCCGCACGAGATCACGACCACTTTGGAGCGCACCCGAACGTCGATATCGCATCGACGCGTTCGGGGGTTCACCGCCTTTCCAATCACCCCGACGCAGCGGCCGCGTTCAATCCAAAGCTCGTGAACGCGCACCTGGGTCAAGCAACGGGCTCCGAATGACAGAGCCCGAGGCATGTAGCTGAGAAGCGTCGACTGCTTGGCTCCCGTCGGGCACCCTGTGAGACATTGGTTCGAGCCGACGCACCGGTCTTGTGCCCTTCGGTTGTGCTCGTACCGCCATCCGAGTCGCCGTGCGCCTTCTTCGAGAAGGCGACTGTCTTCGCCGACCGACACCGGGTGTTGAGGCTTTGCGTGAATACGTTCCTCCACGCGATCGAAGAACGGCGCAAGCGCTTTGGAACCGAGATCCGGCTGTCCGGTGAGGTCCTGCCATTCCTTCAGTACCCGTTCGGGAGCACGCCACGTCATTCCGCCGTTGACAAGCGTGCTGCCTCCGACGCAGCGTCCTTCAGCATAGGGAATCGGCGGACGACCCATGATCATGGTTGCGCCCGCATCGCGATAGAGCCTAGGAATCGACTCGGTGAGGTACGGATTGAGGCTCGAGGTCGGGTGATAGCCGCCTTCTTCGACGAACAACACGTCACGCCCAGCCTCAGCGAGCTCTGCTCCGGCCACTGCTCCGCCAGCGCCGGTTCCGACGACGACGACCTCCGCATCGAACGTCTGGTGTGCGTGGTAGTCGCGATGCGCGAGGATGCTCATGGCGGTACCACCGGAAGGTGATGGATTTCCTGATCTGCCCCCGGCTCCTCGCCTTCGAGCCATTTCCGACGGAGCTCGATCCGTTCCTCGACGAACGGCACGGGGTCGTAGTCGATCGCCCGATGCGCGCAGTCCTGATCAAAATAGGTCGACATGAACAAACCGAGTGGGCCGTACATCAGCATTCGCACCGGCAACCACCGGCTCTGCGTCACGGCCACCAGATGGCGGCGCGCCTCATCCCGACTCAGGCGGGTGAGGAGACGGAGCCCTCGCAGCCGCCAGAGCGGCGCCCAGTTCAGCAACCGCATCCCCGCGACAAATGCCATGACTGACGACCGGGGCATGTATTGAAGGCACACGAGCGCATGGCGGGTGACGTCCTCGAGGGTCGTCTCGGTTCGCGGGCTTGCCGGCATGATCGCGTCCGCCAGAGCGAGCAACACTCGCTGCGTCCGCGGGTTCACCGTTCGGGGGGCTGCGAGCGTCCAACTGTCGTCGGGATGTCGTTGGAGCACCGGACTCGTCACCATGATGCCTTCCGGCTGACTTTTCCACGGGGGGTGCTACAAAAAGCTTTACGCCCTAGGTATCAATCTAGATACGATTCCGACGCCGAAAGTGGCGACGGCAGGATCGAAGACTTAGGTTGCGACGAAGGAGTTTGAGTGGCGAAACGAAGGCCCAGAGGAAAGAGAAAGCGATTCGAACGCAATTTCGAGCAGGAAGACAAGCGTGATGACCACATCAAGCTGAACGGCGTGGTGAGTCAGGTCTACGCGGGTGGCCAGTTCGAGGTGACGGCGGATTCCGGTGCGACCGTTCGGGCGCAGCTTTGCGGGCGAATGCGAAAGTTCAGGATCCGCGTGATCCTAGGCGACCGTGTCACGGTTGCCCTGTCGCCGTACGATCTCACGCACGGCATGATCGTCTTCCGCGACAAGTAGTCCACGTGTACGAAGGAGCGTTCCGCATCCTCAGGGCACTCGGCGACGGTCGGTCGCTCACCCAGGATCAGCTGGTTCGCGCTGCCCGGGAAAGCGCGTCGGTCGTGCGCGAAGTGATCGAGCGCTATCCGAAGTGGTTCGATAAGGGTGATGATGGCCTCCGATGCTCGGAGTGCGGGCTTGCGGCGTTGGCCCGGGAGCTGGTGGCGCGAAGCCCCATCGCGGAGGACGAGGTAACGTGGCGCCAAGCGTACGAAAGCCTTGCCAGCAAACGGGGCGACCCGAAACGCGGACTCGATCAGGTGTACGTGACCACCGATACGGCTGTCCGACGGGCGAGGCTCTTGGTGGAGGCGGGGGATCATCAGCGAGGGCTCATTTTCCTGGGAGACGACGATCTCACGAGCGCCGCGGTGCAGCTCGCTGGCGCGGCGCGTCGGGTGACCGCCGTCGACACCGACCCACACATTCTGAAGGTACTGAAAGACGCCGCCAAAGAGCACGATTGGGAGCTCGTGACGATCCCGCATGACCTGTGCAAGCCCATGCCTCGGTCGATGCGGGGTCGTTTTGGGGCCGTATTTACCGACCCGCCTTACGCCGTCGAAGGCTTTCGGCTCTTCATCAGTCGGGCGGTCGACCTGCTCAAGCCGGACGGACGGCTCTACGTTTGCTTTGGGTACAGCCGACGCGCGAGTGAACGAGGCCTCCAAAAACAACGGGCCCTCAGTGAGGCGGGGTTTCTCGTCGAAGCCGTGTTCGAGGGCTTCAATCAATACGAGGGCGCCGAAGCGATCGGCTCACAAAGCGGGCTGTGGCGATGCCGCGTGACACCAGAGACCAAGGCGCTGGTCACGGGCGAGGTCGAAGGACCGCTCTACACGAGCCGTTCACCCCACGCCTAAGCGCGGGCGGCGACGACTTCGTCGCACCAGGCGATGAAGTCGTTGGTCACCTCTTGCCTATTGGTTTCGTTGAGCGTCTCGTGGCGCGCGCCCTCGTACAACTTGAGACGCACGTCGAAGATCGCTGCGCGCTTGTAGGCGTCGTAGAGGTTGCGCACTCCCTTGCCTTTGTTGCCGACTGGATCCTCGGACCCGGCGAATAGATAGATCGGTATGCCCTGGGGCACCTTGGCGATGTTTCTGGGGTTGGCGATGCGTCCAAGCGCGTCGAACATGTCGATCCAGGTCTGTGTCGAGACGGCGAATCCGAGGAGCGGATCGGCTACGTATAAGTCGACCTCGTGTTCGTCACGCGACAGCCAATCGGCCGTGGTGCGGTTGGGCTTGAATGCCTTGTTCCAGTCCTCGAAGGTCAGTTTCTGCAGTACAGGGCTCGGTTTTCGCTTCCCCACGCGAAGCCGCTCGATTCTGGCGATGACCTTTGCGAGGCTCGCTATGGGGGGGGGCTTCCCGTTCGACCCGGAAAGACACGCGGCGATCATGTCGTTGGGGTGCTCGAACAAGAGCTGCTGAAGCACGAACGAGCCCATCGAGTGCCCGAGGATGATGATTGGCAAGCTCGGGTGGCGCTTGGCGATCTCGCGATTGACGCCGTGGGCATCCTCGACGATGCGGTTCCACGAATCTTCGTCGGCCATGTGCCCGGGCGGCTGGCCCTCTGCGATGCTTTTTCCGTGGCCGCGATGATCGTGCGCGTAGGTGTCGTAGCCAGCGTCCCCGAGCGCTTGGGCCAAGCGTGCATATCGCGAGCCGTACTCCCCCATGCCGTGAAGCACTTGGACGACCGCTTTCGGGTTGTCGATCGTCCAGCCGCTGACGTGAAGCTTGGTTCCGTCAACCGTTTGGAATGTGAAATCCGCCGAGTTCATCTGCGCCGGAGCATAGGCGAATTAACCCCCGAGAAAAGGGGACTGTCCCCTTTTCTAGTGCAGATCTAGGAAGCGGGTCCATAGAGTGATGCCCTTGTCGCAGTATTCGTGCAGGGCACCGACCATGGAGGAGCGTTTGTCTTCGTCGATGAGGGGCTCTGGAAGGAGTGGGTCCAACACGACTTGGCGGATCCCTTCTCGGCCGAGGAGGAACGCCTCGCGGACCGAATCATTCAAAGGGAGGTCTTCTAGGCGATCGAGACTCACGGTCAGATCCCCGTGGAGCCGCACGTACGTCTGCTCAAGAGTCGGACTGTCCCACAACGCCCTCGCACTTTCTTCCTCTTCCTCTTCGAGGTCCTCCAGCCGAAATACCAGCGTGTCCGGTTCGAGCCCGAACGCGACCAGCTCGTTGCGTATGCCTTCGAGCCCCGGTTTGAGATTGTTGGGGCGGACGAAGAGGCCGGGCCGAAGCTCCTTGAACCCGAGAAATCGGAGCGCGCGGAGCCTACGACGCAGGGCAGGCCGATCGGTCCGCGAAAGATCGGCTGTGAACACCGCAAGCCAGGACCCATCCCAGTCGCCGACACGCGTCGACACCGTCCGCCAACCATGAATTTTCTCGTTTACCGTTTGGGCGCTGGGACCGAGGCGATACTCGCCACGACCCGGCGAATCGAGAAGGCCCTCTGCGCGGAGTCTGACGATTGCGACGCGGACGCTGTTCTCCGCAATGTCGAATGCCGATGCCGCTTGCACGAGCGAACGCACCGGAAGCGTGCCCTGGGCGATCGACTCACCCGCGGACAGCACTTCGAGGACTACGGCCTTCGCGCTGACATCCATGGCCGTAATATTACGCCATTCTTTGAAGAGCGCTATCGGGAGTAACAGAACGAACCCCGACAGCAAGGCCAACCCCTGCTGACAGAGCGTTCGAGCGAGGCTAAGACTGCCCTTGTGCCTCGGCTCAGCGTCAATCTCAACAAGATTGCCACCCTTCGCAATTCCCGCGGTGGCGAGGTGCCGAGCGTGCTCGAGGCTGTCGCAGTCTGTGTCGCGGCCGGCGCCCCCGGGATCACGGTCCATCCGCGCGAAGATGAGCGGCACATCCGACCGGACGACGTGTATGCGGTAGCGGAGGCGCTAGAAGCGGTCCGCGACCGAGTCGAATACAACATCGAAGGAAACCCGCGCCCTCAGCTGATCGAGATGGTGGAGCGCGTGCGGCCAGACCAATGCACCCTCGTTCCGGTGCGTCCAGGGGAACTGACGAGCGAGGCGGGTTGGCCCGCAGACACCCCGAAAGAGCAGCTCCGCGAGATCATTGCTCGTTTTCAGGAGGCCGGCGTTCGCGTCAGCGTGTTCGTCGATCCGGACCCCGAGCCGATCGACTGGGCTCGGGAGCTTGGGGCCGACCGGGTCGAGCTCTACACAGAACCTTATGCGCGGGCCTTCGAGCAGGGGGGGCGCGCCCTTGCGGTCTCCCTCGAACGCTTTGGCGACGCGTGCCGGCATGCCCACGCCCTAGGACTCGGGATCAACGCCGGCCATGACCTCGACCTCCAGAATCTGCGGACGTTTTTGGGGTTACCGCACGTCGAGGAGGTGTCGATTGGGCATGCGCTGATCTCCCGTGCGCTCTTCGTCGGCCTCGGCGAGGTCGTCTCCGAATACCTTCGAATTACATCACGTTGACAGCCTGTCCGGGTTTTCTAGAGTGCGGCGGCTATGGGCGGCAGATCTCACGGCAACCCGTTCAGCGCGGTCTTGAGCGGGCTGCTCGACCAGCGAAGCAATGAAGCGCGCGTCACGCCCGTGCCTTCGGACGTTCGACTCGACGGACGGACCTGTCTGGTGACGGGAGCGAACAGCGGTCTTGGAAAGGCCACCGCGATTCGACTCGCGAAACGCGGCGCGCACGTGATCATGGCGTGCCGAAGCGGGATCCCCGAAGCCGGCGAAGACGTGAAGCGTCAAAGCGTAAACGACAAAGTTGAAATGATGCAGATCGACTTGAGTGACTTCGAGTCGATCGACCGATTCTGCGACGAGTTGCGTAACCGAAACGTTACACTCGATGTCGCAGTGTTCAACGCGGGAGTCGTTCCAGCGACATCTCGGACGAACAAGCACGGGCTCGACCTCATGTTTGCCGTGAACTTCGTCGCCAAGTTCGTGCTGCTCGATCGACTGCTTCGCGCTGGGGTCATTCCGAATGCGGTTTACGGCAACAACTCGCGTGCCGACGATCCACCTCGGGTGATCTTCGTGTCGTCGGAAACGCACCGCTCCTCGATCCCGATCGACTTCGATCATTTCGGCGAGCCCGTCGAGTATGGGATATCAGATGGGGTGAAGTATTACGGGCTGAGCAAGCTGCACCTCACTACGTACTTTCACGAGCTTTCACGTCGCCTCAACCAGGGAGTGGACGGAAGCCCGGACGTGTGTGTGCACGCGCTTTGTCCGGGCGCGATCAACTCCAATATGGCGCGCGAAGCCCCTGCTTGGTTGAAGCCGATTCTCAAGCCTGTGATGGCGTTGTTCTTCCAGAGCCCTGAGAAGGCATCGCTCCCGGTAGACTACCTCGTCGTCTCCGATGAGATGGGCCGCAAGACAGGCGGATTCATGCATATGATGCGCATGAAAGAATCGTCCGAAGCTTCGATGGACCCGAAAAAGGGCGCGCTGCTGTGGAGCAAGACCGAAGAGCTCTTGCGCACACAGGGTGTGCTGTAGAGGAACGCCATGACCGACGAGCTCAGCAAACGAGAAGGAGAAATCGTAGACGGGACGGTTTGGAACGAGTTCTGTGACACGCTTAAGATGGCGGGCAACGTGGTGATGGGCCCGAATGCGCCGTCCGATCCACTCAACCGCATGGAAGGATTTCGCTATCTCAGTCGCATCACCGGCGCCGCGCTGAAAGCTTTCGTCGAGCACAATGACCCGCTCGCTCCAGTCCTGATGCGGGTAGTCCACGAGACAGCCAAGATGGGCGCCGACCATCCCGACAACTACTATCAGAATGCGTCGATCAGCGGCGAGCACGAGTACCGCATCCGGGGCAATCGCGGCACGGTGCACTACCTCGGCTTCTTCACCCAGATCGGCAACTATGGGCAGAGCCGTGGGATGCCGCCGTCCGGGTACATCGAGGCGTCGTCGCTCGAAGTCGACGAGGACGGGAGCTTCGAGATCATCGTCAGCACCGAAAAGAAGCCTGGAAACTGGCTACCGATGAAGAAGGAAACCGGGACACTGATCGTCCGGCAAACCTTCTTGGACCGCGAAACCGAAAAGCTCGCCGAGCTCGACATCGAGCGCATCGGTGGAGACGGGAAGCCGACTCCGTTCGACCCCGTGCGTTGCGCCGATGGCATGCAGATGTCGGCGAGCCTCGTTGCCGGAGCGGCGATGCTCTTTGCAAACTGGGCAGAGGGCTTCAAGCCGCACACCAACAAACTGCCGCGTTTCGATCAAGAAAAGTCAAACCAGGCAGGAGGCGTTCCAGACATCGCCTACTACCACAGCTACTGGAAGCTCGCGCCGGACGAGGCGTTGGTCATCGAGGCGATGCCGCCCAAGTGCGAGCATTGGAACTTCCAGCTCAACAACTATTGGATGGAGTCGCTCGACTACCGGTACTACCCCGTGCACGTGAACAAACATACGGCCCACTATCGGCCCGATGGGTCCGTTCGAGTGGTCGTGGCCGCCGAGAACAAGGGGTTCGATAACTGGATCGACACGGTCGGACACACCGAGGGCACGATGTGTTGGCGGTGGGTCCGTGCGGATGAGAATCCGGAGCCGCAAACACGTGTCTTGAAGTTGTCCGAGCTCTAGCGATGAATGCGGCGATGTCCTCGAATGTCACCATCTCGAGCAGCCTCGCGACCCCCTACCGACCGACCGCGATCGCAATCGCCAACCGGCTGGGGAGAGCGCTCTCTGTCGTTGGAATCGGTGGCGGTCCGATCACGGTGGAAGGCGTGCTCTCCAGTGCGATCCGGAAGACCGGTCTGAGCGATTTCGGCGACCAGCGTTTCCTCGAGCCTCTCGAGGTGCTCGTCAACTCGATCAACGAGGAGGCGGCGCTTCATCCGGTTGGACGCATGATCATTCACGGGCGGATCTCCGGAGTGTTGGTGAACAAGCTCATCGCTCAAGACACAATCAAGAAGCACCCGGAGATTCTCGACATTCCCGTCAGTGCTCCGATCATCATCGCCGGTCTGGCTCGCACCGGTACCACGATGCTACATCGGCTCATCGCGCAGGATCCGCGTATCCGATCGCTTGCGTCATGGGAGGCGATCAGCCCGGCTCCCTCGAAGAAAAGATCATGGCGTAAGACCGACCCACGGTTTGCGCAGGCCGCGTTGGCCGCCAAAGGCTTGCAGTACATGTCGCCTGGCTTCTTCGCAATCCATCCCGCGGAGCCAGATGCACCCGAGGAAGACGTGATCCTTCTCGAGCAGTCATTCTTGACGACGACGCCGGAGGCGATGATGCGGGTGCCGATCTATTCCAGATGGCTCGAGGCGCAGGACCACGTGCCGGCATACAAGTCGCTAAAGCGCATGATGCAGTACCTCCACTGGCAGAGGCCGGGAGTAGGGCAGGCAACACGCTGGGTCCTCAAGACGCCGCACCACCAGGAGTACTTCGACCCGCTGCTCGAGGTGTTTCCCGAAGCGATTATCGTGCATACGCATCGCGACCCGCTCAAGACTAGCCCCTCACTCTTCAGCATGCTGACCCACCTTCAAGGGATCTTTAGCGACGAGGTCGAGCCCGATCGAGTCGCGAGCCATTGGCTTAACAAGATCGAGCTCATGACGAAGCGGGCGATGGCCACGAGAGCCCGAGTTCGTGACGACGGGTTCGTGGACGTCTCGTACTACGACCTCATCGAGGATCCGATCGCCGAGGTCGAGCGGATCTACGCGACTGCGGGAATGGAGCTCACACCGGAGGCCCGCGCAACCATGGAGGCCTCACGCAACGTCAACAAGCAACACAAATACGGCCGCCACAAGTACGCGCTAGAAGACTTCGGCATGACCCGAGACGACATCGAATCAAGAATGGCCTCCTATCGCGCCCGCTTCCAAGTCCCGTACGAATAAAGGGGACAGTCCCCTTTTTCCCGGGGTTAATTTCAGGAGCGCCTCCTGGCCGCCGAAAAAGGGGACAGTCCCCTTTTCATTGGGGTTAGTATCCGCGCGATGGAGGTGCCGGTTTGGCAGCGCCTGATGTCGTTGGTCGGGCTGTTTGCGATGGTCGGGATCGCATGGCTCATGTCGCAGCATCGGCGCGCGATGCCATGGCGGGCGATCGGCTGGGGGCTGGGGCTTCAGTTGTTGTTTGGGGTGCTCGTGCTCAAGACACGCGCCGGGCTGCTGATCTTCAGCATCCTCAACGACGCAGTAATCGCGCTTCTCGACTTTACGGCCGCAGGTACGGAGTTCGTGTTTGGCGACTACGCATCCGAGAGGTTCACGATCGCGCTCAACGTTCTGCCCACCATCGTGTTCTTTTCTTCATTGATGACCATCCTCTACTACCTCGGTGTCATGCAGAAACTCGTGAGCGGGTTCGCCTGGATCATGCGTCGGATGATGCGCACCTCGGGACCGGAGACGCTTTCGGTTGCGGCCAACTCGTTCGTTGGGATGACTGAGGCGCCGCTGATGATCGCTCCGTTCATCGGCGCGATGACGATGTCGGAGCTCATGGCCGTCATGACGGGAGGCTTTGCGACCGTCGCCGGCGGCGTCCTTGCGGCGTATGTGGGTATGCTCAAAGACGTAGTGCCGAACATCGCCGGTCACTTGATCGCGGCAAGCGTGATGAGCGCGCCGGCCGCGCTGGTGATCGCGAAGGTAATGTGGCCCGAAACTGAGAAAACAGACATTTCGAACGAAGCCGCCCCAGTTGTCGAACGTACCGACGTCAACATGATCGATGCTGCGGCCCGTGGAGCCTCCGAAGGTCTGAAGCTCGCGCTGAACGTCGGCGCGATGTTGCTGGTGTTCATCGCGTTGATCGCGCTTGCCAACGCGCTCCTCGGCTTACCCGTCGATCTCTACAACGGTTGGGCGGGCCTCGAGGCGGGTGCCGCGCTCGAGCCGCTCACGATCCAAGATATCCTTGGATGGCTTTTCTGGCCCCTCGCGTTTCTCATCGGCGTGCCCGTCGCCGAGTGCACGATGGTTGCAATCCTTCTTGGTGAAAAGGTCGTTCTCACCGAATTCATCGCATACCTTCACCTTTCCGAGCAGTTGTCTACCGGTGTTGCCGACCTCTCGCCGCGCACTCTGGTGATCGTGAGCTATGCGCTTTGCGGCTTCGCGAACTTTGGGTCGATCGGGATTCAGCTGGGCGGCATCGGGGGCATTGCGCCGAGCCGACGCCATGATCTAGCGAGGCTCGGGCTCCGCGCGATGTTCGGAGGGTTGCTCGCGTCGCTGATGACGGCGGCGGTGGCAGGGATGCTAGTTTAGCAGCGACAGTGTCAGTGTCAGTGACAGCGACAGCGACAGTGTCAGTGTCAGTGTCAGTGACAGCGTGGTGCGACAATTTGCCGCCTTACGTCGTGGGATTCGGATGGTTATCCAATTTGGGATGGTCTCTATCTGCAGAATCGGATTTGCCTTGTCGTTCTTTTTGGCGCTTGGTTGCGCGTCTCCGCCTGAGCAAAGCGAGGCAAACGAAAGTCGCGGGGTGCATACGATCGTCCGCACGACTGTGAGTCCCTTCTGTCCGTGAGCGGTTGCAGGCGCGGGTGCCTGGTTTCGACCTGAGCATGCGACCGGTGAAGTCAGGCTGGGTGATCCCAGTTGCGGCCGTCGCCTTGTCGACGTTGTGGTTCCTCGCGATGGCGCGAAGGTTTCGCCTGCGCTCGCGGCAACGTTCCAAGCCACACACACGCGAAGATCATGCGCTAGACACCCGACTAGACGAAGAGCTTGCGCTGCTCGATTGACACTGGCCCGTCGCCTAGTGCGTAGTATCGCCGCGGAGGCAGTACCAGCGTGCAGAACGCGACCGGCTCAATTGAGCCCAGTCCTGCCTGGGATGGCGTTGCCATCGATAGTCCTTTTTGATATCGTCCACGCTCACGAAAAGGAGCGGTAAGGGGCATGATCAATCCAAAGAAGACGATTCCAAAGCTTGCGGGCGCGTTCGTCGCGCTAACCGGAGCGCAGGCCTGCGGGGATGACGGGGCGACGCGAGAACAAGTAGACGCCGCGATCGACGCGTTCTGCATGAAAATCGCCAACTGCGACATCGGCTACACGATGCAGGAGTGCACGCAGTACTACACTGCGCTCGTAAATAGCTCGAATGCCACCCCAGAATGCTACGGGGCGATCGTCAGCTACGCGAACTGCCTTTCAGGGCTCAGCTGCGAGCAGATCGACGCCGGTTCCACTGCTTGTTACGACGTGTACGAGCCTGTCTACGACCGGTGCTAATGAGACCCGCTAGCGGCAGGCACCCAAGCTCCCTGGTAGCGCACGCTTGATTATCGTTACGGGAACGAAGCGTTCGGGCACATCCATGTGGATGCAGCTCCTCAGCGCTGCTGGTCTTCTGCCGATTGGCAGCGCATTTCCGCGCGATTGGGAACAAACCCTCAAGGGCGCCAACCCCGCTGGTTTTTGGGAGTCTGAGCTCCGCAAAGGGATCTACTACGCTACGAACCCAGACCCAAAGACCGGTGTCTATCTGTTTCCGGAGGACACGCGACGCCACGCCGTCAAGGTTTTTATTCCCGGACTGATCAGGACCGATCGGGCCTTCATCGACGGGGTGATTGCGACCGTTCGGCCTTGGCGCCAGTACGCGCGATCCGTGCACCGACTGTACACGATAGAGCGACAGGCCCGACATAAGGCGCGAGCGGAGCGGGGCGCGGACAACGACATACCGGACGCCACATTCCTGCCCCCGGTACTCGAGTGGTGGATGGAGAACTTCTCTCTCATCAGCGACATCGTCACGCGCCGCTATCCCTTCTACATGGTCTCCTACGAGTCGGTGCTCGAAGAGCCTGACCAATCCGTGCGTGGTGTCTTCGAGTGGCTGAAGTACGGCGACGTCGAAGCAGCCATCTCCCAGGTGGAACCGTCGCTCCGAACCCAAGATGAGGCAGTCGATGACCTCGCGGTCGAGGAGGAAGGCCTGTTTGAGCCGGAGACCATCGGGGTCTTCGACCAGCTCTACCAGGTCGTCCGCACTCAGGAGCCACTCACACAGGCCTTCGTCGATCGGCTCAACGAAACAAACGAGCGGCTCAGCGAGAGAATCCAAACCGCCGTCAAAGAAACGGCGCAAGCCCAGCTCGAGCGAAGGAGACTGATCCAGACCAAACTTCAGGAACGGCGTTCCGATTCCGAATAGGCGAAACAGCCTTGAGCCGTGGAATTGGCCGGGGCTTCGGGGCCGAAGGGCTTGAGCCAGAGGATCAGAGCCGGCATCAAGAGGAAGTCGGCGATGAGGGCTGTCGCGATGACCGCGGCGATCAGCACGCCGAAGCTCTTTTGACCGTCCATCAACGAGAACAGGTTCATCAAAAAGCCCGCGACCAAGAGGACCGAGGTGATGAAAACCGCGCGGCCCACGCCGTCCATCGATGCGTAGAGGGCCTTTTTGTAGTCGCGAGCCTTCAGGAACTCGTGATGATAGCGGGTCATCAAGTGGATCGTGTCGTCGACTGCAATTCCAATCGCCACTGGCGCGATCAGCAATCGATAGTAGTCGAGCGGCGTACCCACCCAGCCCATGCCGCCAAGCACGAGAAGCACCGGCGACAAGTTGGGGATCATCGACAAGAGACCGATCTTCACCGAGCGGAAGACGAGGATCATCATCAGGCTGACCACGGTGAAGGCGAGCAGTGCGCCTTGGATCTGGCTCCACGTGATGTACTCGACGAACTTGAGCCACAACGCGCCGACGCCTGTCTTGCTGACCGTCGTGGCGTTCAACGGCTCCGCGTCGAGGTGGGCGCTGATTCCATCGACTACCCCTTGGAGCCGACTCGTCTCCGCGAGCTTGCACCGGAGCTCGAGGCTCGTGCGCGCGTAGTCGATCGAGACGTAGTCCTTGACCTCCGCGCCACCCGACAATTCGTACACGAGTAAGTACTGCGCGATCAGCTCCTGACTCTCGGGTATTCTGTAATACGCAGGGTCTCCGTTGTGAAAGCTCTGATTGATCTCTTTGATGAAGTCCACGACGGAATACGTTTTGGTCACCAGAGGGTTTTGCTCGGCCACCTTTTGCACGCGTTCGATCTCCCGAAGCACGGCAGGGTTTTTGATGCCGTCCGGCTCGCCGCTATCGAACAGGTAAATGATCGAAGATGCCCCCGACATGTGGTCGTCGACGAATCTCGTCGTTTGGCGTATCGGAACACGCTCGGAGAACTCGTTCAGAAAATTCGAATCCACGGTCATCATTGAGATCCCCCAGGCGGAGGCGATAAACACGAGAGCGGACACCACCAAAATGGCGTTCCGAAAACGGATCACGAAAGACGCAACGCCGTGCAACGCCGCAGCAGAGAACCGACCTCCTTTGGCTCCGGCTCGCTCCTTCTCCGATGAAGCCGTGTCTGGCACGCGGCGTCCGAACGAAAGAAAGGCCACCAAGATGGTGATCGATGCAAGGAACGCCGCGAGGACGCCCGCCGCGCTATACACCGCGAGATGCGACACCGACTTCACCGGGGAGAACGAAAGTGAAAGGAAACCGGCGGCCGTGGTGAGGCTGGTGAGCAAACACGGAGGTCCTACCAGATAGAGCGTCTCCTGAATTGCTTTACGACGGTCCCCAAGACGCTGTTGGTAGAGGCCGAACTCCGACAGGATGTGGACAGAGTCCGCAACGCCGACGGTGATCAGGAGGGCCGGCATCAAGCCGAACATGAAATCGATGCGCCAGCCGAGGATGCCGATGACAGCAACGGAAATCGCCATCGCGAAAGCCACCACCATGAAAGGACCGATCACGCCAATCGCTCGCCGAAACACCAGCCCCAGACCAATGGCGATCACCACGACGGTGAGGCTCAGGACCAGCGGGAGGTCTTTTTCGATGAAGACCCGGTTGTATGTCGCGTTGATCGCGACGTCTCCGGTATGAAAGAACTCGATGCCGGAGTACTCGGGACGCTGAATCACTGCCTCGATCGCGTCGAAGCTGACCTGCGGATAGAGGTTGTCGAGGCCGTCTCCGCCTTCCGGATCGAGCCTGATCTCTTCCACCGAGTCGATGCTCGAGCGGTTCATTTCGATGATGATCGCGCCGAGCTCTGCGTCGGCGCTGACGAGCCCGCTCAAATAGAGAGGCTTCTTCATCACTTTGTCTCGAATGATGAAGAGCTCCTCCTGATTTTTGGGGAAGTCCGCCAAGAGGTCGTAGACGAGAATGTCGTCCGGGGGCGCCCCTTCCATGAACTCGGCGTTCGAAAGGCTCGTCACCTCTTCGGCGAAAGGAACCTCCTCTTCGAGCGCTTTGGTGAGCCGCTCGATCTTGCGCATCACGTCGATGTCCCATGGTCCCTCGGTAGCGCGATAGACGATGTACGCGATCTCGTCCGACTCGAAGTCTTCGCGGAAGCGCTGGTACGCCCCATAGGTCGGGTCGTCCGTATCGAAGAAGGACTCGAAGCTGTTGTCGATGCGTGCGCTGCCGGCCAAATACCCGCCAAGCCCCCAAACGGCAAAGCTCGCGATAAGCACGAGCCACCGGTGATCGTAGGACCACGCCGAGATCGCTCGAAAGAACCTGCTCAGGCCTGCAATGGCATCACGGCGCGTCTCTTTCATCGTTGGTGCGGCCCCTGACTCAAACCGTGCAGATCACCGATGACCCGTGCCCGAATAGGCCCTGGTTCACCGTCACCCCCGCCTTTGCGCCTTCGACTTGGCGACCTTCGGCTTGGCCTCGGAGTTGCCAGGTGAGCTCGCACACTTGGGCGATCGCCTGGGCGGGGACCGCTTCGCCAAAAGAAGCCAGGCCGCCACTCGGATTCACCGGGATGCGTCCGCCGAAGGTCGTCTCGCCATCGCGCAATAGCTTTTCCGCGTCGCCCGGCGGGCAGATGCCGATCTGCTCGTACCAATCGAGCTCGAGCGCAGTGGAGAGGTCATATACCTCTGCGAGGTTCATGTCTTCGGGCCCGAGCCCCGCTTCCTCGTACGCATCGTGCGCGATCGACTCTTTGAAGCCGAGCTCCGGAAGGTCCACCCCGGCCTTGGAGTCGGTCGAGAGGTTCGGCATTTCGATGATCGTATTCGGGTAGATCGGGGTGACGGTCGACACCGCCGCGATCTTCACGGGGTCGGTGGTGTGCTTGTGCGCGAAATCCATGCTCGAAAGAACCAGCGCCGCGCCCCCGTCACTCGTGGCGCAGATGTCGAGCAGATGGAGCGGGTCTGCCACCAACGCCGAGCCCAGCACCTCTTCGACGCTGACCTCTTTGCGATACCGCGCATTCGGGTTGTGCAGCCCGTGCTTGGCGTTTTTGACTTTGACCGCCGCGAAATCTCGTTGGGTCGCCCCGTGCACGGCCATCCGTCGCCGCGCGTACAGCCCAAAATAAGTCGGGTTGGTGATGCCTTGAATGTGGAAGCGAAGCCAATCCGGATCGTCGGGACGTTTTCCGCCGGTGGGTGCGAAGAAACCCTTTGGCGCGGCATCCGCACCGACAACGAGAGCGACGTCACAGAGCCCCGCGAGGATGTGTGCGCGCGCAACACCGATCGCCTGCGCGCCTGTCGCACACGCGCCGTACGAGCTCGACACCTTCGCGCCAGACCACCCGAGAGCCTGCGCGAACGTAGCGCCTGCGACGAAGCCGGGGTAACCATTGCGAATCGTGTCGCCACCGGCAACGAATTGGATGTCCCGCCACCTGAGGCCCGCGTCGCGCAATGCATCTTGCGCGGCTTTGACTCCGTAGCCTACGAAGCTCTGCCCCCACTTGCCCCAGGGGTGCATGCCAACGCCGAGAACCGCGACGTCCTTGCTCATTCTCCACCTGCTGCGTCGTCGGCTGGTTTCCAGTTCCAGGTGAAATAGACGTGGTCTTGATCTTGGTAGAGTTCGCGGAGCACGAGCTCCATCGGCATTCCGGTCTCGAGGGCGTCGACGCCGATGCCGTCGGCCACTTGTCCGAGGATCGTGATCCCTTCGGCCTCAAGCTCCACGGCTGCGATCGCAAAGGGCTCGAACGGATCCTTTGCGACGAAGGGTGCCGGAGGCTGGTAGTTGGCGCTCGTGTATGACCACAGCGTGCCGGTTCGGCTCAGCCGCACCTCTTCGAGTTCACCCTCGTCACAATCCGGGTTTCGACAGCAGGTGTTCTCCGCGGGGAAGAAATAGGTTCCGCAAGAGCGACACTTGGTTCCAAGCAGCCGCGGCTCGGCCGGGTCCATGGTGAAGAGGCCGTCGACGGCTGGGACCTTGGCTTTCATCCGGTCCTCGCAAAGGTTGCCTTGGTGCGCTCCAGCAGGTCGGTGAGGTCTTCGCGCAACGCTTCGAGGCTATCCAACGTCGCGCGCACGGTCGGCCGGTGGAGGCCGTCGATCTCTTCGATCAGTTTTTCGAGTCTTCTTGCGGTAGTCATCGCCCGCCGAATCTCTTCGATCTGTTCGGCGCCTTCGGGTTTCGGGTGAAAGACAGGATTGAAGCGCTTGCGCAGCTCGGTGACCGGGGCCCCTTCTTCGAAAACGGCGTGCCGGAGCTCATCGACCACATCTTCATCGACCGCGCGTGGCTCGATCGCATCATCGCGATCGCCCCGTTGCAGCGCCTTGGCGAAATAGTCGACCGCATCGCAGGTCGGGATCCGTTCCGTGAGGCCGTCTCGTTTCAGGATGGCGGGCGCGTGCCGCTTCAGGGCGATGTACGACCCGGTGAGCTTGTCCGCAGTGGCTCGCTTGATGTGGAGCTCGAGACTGCAGTAGCTGTAGAAGTCGTCGTAGCCCCACTTCACGTAGGCCTCGCGGTTTCGAACCTCGACCAGCGCCTCCGCCATCATGACCCAAGAGCGCTTGAACTCGCGGGCGCGCCGCACGACTTGAACACGGAGCTCGTCGGCCCCTCGTGCCTCGAGCGCATTGGCCAATTCACCGAGCTTTTGGTCTATCCCCATCGGCGCTCTATACCACCGAACCGCATTGTTTTATATACGCCCCGGGGAGACCAACCAAGTGCTGCAGACCACCGCAGAGAGAGCGCGAATGCGCCGGCGGGCCGTTACCTCGATCATCGCGTCGGAGTTGGTTCGCGACGTGGCCCAGAGGCTCGAGCGTCCGGGGATCGACATCATGCCGGTCAAGGGCGCTCTTCTTCAGCACTGGCTCTACGACGACCCGGCGGAGCGCGCGATGAGCGATGTGGACGTACTGGTCCGCCCCCACCAGGCTTGGGCAGTGCACGATGTCCTCGAGCGAGCGGGCTACCGCCCTATGGGGCGTAGCAGCGTCGGGGCGTTCGTGATGCGGAGCCCCCTCGGCTTGGCGCTCGATCTGCATCCACACCTTTTCGATCCGGCCCGGTACAAGCTGCCCACCGCGGATGTCTTTTCGCGAAGCTCGCCCGACCGAGCCCTGTTCGAAGCCGCGGTGCGCCTCCCGTCTCCGCTCGATGCGTATGCGCACTTGATCGGCAAGTTCGGGAGCGACCATCTGCACGCGGGGTCCACGGACCGTCTCGATGAAATCGCCCGCATGCCGAGGCGAATCGAAGCGTCGCCCGAGCTCGTCGCGCGCCATCTCGTCCGCTGTGGCATGCGCCGAGTCGCCCGGTACGTCCTTCCGCTGGTAAGCGAAACCGTGGGGGACCCGTTCGCGGCCAGGGTGCTCCGTCACCTCCCCCCAGACCCGATCGGCGAGAAGGTCGCCGCGATCGCACGCCCCGTGCTGGCCAACGCCGGACCCTACTCGCGGATCGGCGCGATCACCGCTCACCTACTGAACGATTCGCTCCCGCGCGGCGTGCGCTCGGGGGTCAGGGCGGTCATCCTTCGGCACTGGTGAGGTGCGATCAGGAGCTGATGGGCCCGCTCGGGCACACCATCACAGTGCTCTTGGCAGGTGGTGCGGGCGTGCAAACGGTTGCAACGGCCTCCAAAGGTTCGCGGTACACGACACGTGGCGTCTCGTACGGCTCGCGCTCGACGGATTCTGAGTCGGATTCGGATTGTTCGGTCTTGGTCTTGCGTTCCACTTCGCCCCTCGCGGCTACAATACAGGAAGTCGGACCCGTGCGCGACCCGGCTCAATTCGTTGCTGGGCCGCCGGATACATCGCCAGCGGATCACCCGAATGCGTGTGGGCCGCGCCGGGACAGAAATTCGCGACCAAACTCGCTTCGCCCAGATCTTCCAGCATGCGTCGGGCTGCTATGGTGGTTTGCCGCACGTCTCGAAGCGTGATCGACTCGGCCCAGATCTCGGTGATGCCGCGCTCATGCAGATTGCCGACGGGGGCCCGCCATTGCACGCACGGCAGCACATTGCCATAGGGATCGACGCTCAGGTGGTTGGAGCCGGCACCGCAATGCTTCTCGGTCCCAACCCTGGCCTCCCGTTGCGTAGAGGCGACCACGCTAGCGACCGTTTCGTCCCCCTTGAGCTGTAAAGCAAGGGCTTTCGAGTAGTTCGCCAACCCGGAGGCACTTGCAGCGATTTCGAGCGGGCTCGCATCGCCGTCATCCCTCGGTTTTACCTCGGCGTCGATTTGAAGCGGAACGCCAAGCTCGTCACAGAGCGCGAACATCGCCTCGACCTCGGTCTCGTTCCAGAGGGTTAGTACGCTGTTGGCCTTCAGGCGCATGCCGAGCGATTTCATTGCCCGCACGTTGGACACGAGACGGTCGAAGCTTCCTACGACACGGGTCTGGCGGTCGTGGGTGGCCGCGATCGCACCATGGAGGCTCACCTCGACGATGAACGGGTCGACCTCGTTCTGGATCCTGCGCGCCACCGACTCTTTGAGCGCGTGCCCGTTGCTCTTCAGACGCACCACGAAGCCGAGCTTCCGTGCGTAGCCTCCGATTTCGTAGAAGTGAGGATGGGCGAGTGGTTCCCCCCCACTCAGAGTCAAGTTGAGCACTGAAAGCGATGCGAGCTCGTCAAGCAGCGCCCGGTACTGCGCTAGACTGAGCTCTTGCCCTTCGAGGGCGAGGTCGTTGTAACAGAACGAGCAGTCTAGATTGCACGCGTAAGTGAGCTCGAGAAGCACCGACACGAGACGATTCTCGTTCCAGCTGCGCTTGATCGTGTTAGAGAAGCTCATGAGGCTGCGAGTGCACCCGCCTCGAGGAGTGCCTCGATGAGCGAGCCAGCATCGGTCTGCGCCTGCGCGCGGTCCACGGAGTAACGTTCGGTGACGGCGGTTACCACGTCGTCGAGGGTTCGTTCAGCTTGGAGCTGTTCGACGATGAATGCGCCAACCTGGTTGATGACCAACACCTCTCCTGCCTTCTGCAAAACGAAAATGCCTTCGCCATCCAGCACACGAAAGCGAGCGTGCGGGTCAACGCGGTAGTGCTGCTTGGGCAATTCTGTATTCATGATCCAATACGCTCCAGAAGGTCGTGTCCGTCGCAAAAGAAAGCACGCGCAAGGGAATCCGATCGACGAGCTGAACGGCACGCTCGGTCAGTTGCTCCGACACCATGGGATCCGCGTTCAGGTACGGGCACGACGCAACGATACGCGAAACCGCCTGGGCTTGCGAGCAGGTGTCGAGACGTGCCACCAATGCGTGCTCGAGACCGAGCAAGCCGGTGAGCGGAAAAGGGGGGTGCCGGATAGGCGTCCCGCCGAAATCGCCTGCGAACGGCATCGCCTGTAGCGAGAAGGATTCACCGCTCGGCACGATCGCATTCAGCTCGTCACTGAAGATGGTCAGTCGCAGGGTGTCCGCGAGGACGCAAATCGTAGTCTTGCCCGCCCCGGATCGACCACAGAACAGAAACCCGCGCTCGCCATCGGACAAGGCAGCGCTGTGGATGACGAGCGCGCCAACGCTGAAGAGGCGATACGCAGCCACGACGCGGAGCAGGTTCTCAAACGCGCTCAAGAACCATTCGTCACCGAGGCATGTCTGCATTTGCGTCCGAAACGACGCTCGCTCGATGGCCGCTGAAAAGCCAATCCCCGCTATGGCGATTTGCCTCTCCCCGTATGCCATCTCCACCCGGTATTCGACCGGGCCGATGGGCCTAGCCATGAAACGCTCGGGCTCTGGACTCTGGACGACTTCGATCTCGACATCCGGCGCCAGCGCCGCCGGGCACTCGAGCGCACCAAAACGTGCCCGAACGTGCCTCTCTTGCTCGGGCAACAACCCTGTGAGCCGATAGCGGCAATGAGCGAACTCGAGGGTGAGCGTGCTCATCTACGGCCTCCAAAGACCCGTCGGACAATGGCTTTGGCGTATTTCCCGAGCGCCCCGCCGCGGTCAGCCAGCGTGACATCGCACTCGACTCTCCCCACGACTGCGGTTGGCATGCTAACCACGTCTGGATGTAAGGCGCTGTCCGCTTGTGTCAGCACGACCATGCCGCGGGCGGTCGGGGCGTATCCCAAGAAGCGATGTGCGTCCCAGTAGTCGCTTCGGCGCACGACTACGACATCTCCCGGTGCGTAGATTTTGCGCTTCTTCACGCGGACGGGGTCGCCGCTCGTCAGCGATGGCATGCAGGAGCCGCGAATCACGAATTCGACGACATCCCCGTGCCGCAGTTCCAGGTCTACTGAGCTCGATGGTCCCCCTCGCATTCGTCGCCAACAATACCAGACAGAACATGCCCGTACCGGTCCTCTTCGGTGAGCACGCTCAGGTTAACTACCTGTAACTTATGTACATTTGTGACCAAAAATACTTCTTGACAACCGTGCTCCCAAACCTTTACCGTGCAACTGTCGGCGGCTGATCAGCGACCCTCCGACACAGGGCAAATCGAGATCACACTCCTTGGGGGTACAACACAACGGGCACTCGGGCGGGGTTCACACCTCGCCCGAGATTTTTTAAGCCGTCGCTGTTGTTACAGGCTGCGCTTCTTGCCGCGAAGACCGCGTCGGCTTCCCTTGGCGCGCTTGGGCTTCTCGTAGCCGCCGCGGTCATCGTGGCCGCCTCGGTTGTAGCTGCCACGATCGTTGTAGCCCCCGTGGCTGTCATAGCCGCCAGGGTCTCTCGGCGGTCCGAAGTCGCGTCGTGGGCGCGGTTGGCGCGGACGGTCCTCGGCAATATCTAGGCGCAGCGCACGGCCTGCAACCTCTCGTCCGTGGACTTGCTCGACGGCTTGGGCGGCGTGCTCCTCGGCTGCGAATCGAACGAACGCGAATCCTCGGGGTCTCCCGGTTTCGCGATCCTTTGGGATGTGAACGTCTACGACTTCGCCTATTTCTCCGAAGAGCTCGCGTAACTGCTCATCGGTGGTTCCAAAGTCGAGGTTCCCTACGAATATCTTGCTTGAAATGACTTGCTCCGTTCTCTGAATAGCCCCTCGGTGTCAGGGCCGATTGTGAGTCTAAGTGGTAAAGGGTAGCCTAATTTTGACAAATAGTCAGGAAGCGCCCCGATCAGTAGTGCCAGGGGAACTTCCGGTAGTCCTGCGGTCGTTTTTCGAGAAAGGCATCGCGTCCTTCTTGAGCCTCGTCCGTTCCATAGGCCAAACGCGTAGCTTCGCCTGCGAAAATCTGCTGTCCGACGAGCCCGTCGTCGATCATGTTGAAGCCGAATTTGAGCATTCGCATGGCCGTGGGGCTCTTGGAATTGATCGCAGCGGCCCATGAAAGGGCGAAGTCTTCGAGCTCGGCGTGGGGCACGACGGCGTTGACCATCCCCATGTCGGCGGCTTGTCGAGCATCATAGTCGAGCCCCACGAAGAACACTTCGCGCGCTTTCTTTTGACCGACCTGACGAGCAAGCAATGCGGAGCCGTAGCCGCTATCGAAGCTGGCAACGTCTGGGTCGGTCTGCTTGAAGAGCGCGTGCTCCCGGCTTGCGATCGTCATGTCGCAGACGACGTGAAGACTATGGCCACCGCCCACGGCCCAGCCGGGGACCACGGCGATCACAATCTTGGGCATGAACCGAATCAAACGTTGGACTTCAAGAATGTGCAAGCGTCCGAGCCGTGCGGGATCGATTTCGCCGCCGGCATCGGTTTCGTACTTGTAGCCATCCTTGCCCCGGATGCGCTGATCGCCACCCGAGCAAAATGCCCAGCCTCCATCTTTGGGCGAGGGTCCGTTGCCCGTCAGCAAGACACAACCGACGTCCGACGTCTGCCGCGCGTGCTCCAAGACGCGGTAAAGCTCATCGACCGTGCCCGGTCGAAAGGCATTCCGAACCTCGGGCCGATCAAAGGCGACACGAACCGTGCCCTGATCGTTTGCGCGATGGTATGTGATGTCCCTGAGATCGAAGCCCGCAACCTCTGTCCACTTCGATGGGTCGAATAGCTTGGAAACCATCGCGGTTTACTCGGTAAACTCGATCAAGACGGCGAGGATGATCCGGCCGAGAAGGGTGGCGACCTGCTCACGACTGAATTCGCCGTCGATCCAACGCTGCACGATCTCACCGGCTCCACTGAGGAACATGTCGGACAACGCGCGCGCTTCGGAATCATCGACGCCGGTGAGCTCCCGGAGCGGGACAAGCCAAGGCGCTACCAGTTGACCCCTGAAATCCTTGCTGATCGCCGCGATCTCGGCGTCTGGGGCGACGGTTCGCATCAACTGCCACCCGCCGGAGCCTTTTGCCTCGATCGTGTCGCATGCCGCGTCGATGAACACGCGAGCTATCGATCCGATTTCGCCAGTCCTACTGCTCAAGGTATTCGGCGTTCTTCGCGCGAACTCCTCCCGAAAGTCTTCGAGAACGCCCTTGATGAGCTCGTGGCGGTTGGGGAAGAACTTGTAGACGACGGGCCGCGTGATACCGGCAGCGGCGGCCACGTATGGAATGCGAACCATGTCGACGCCGTCCGCCGCGATGATCTCCGATGTGACACGGAGCAGTTGCTCACGACGGTCCTCGGGGCTCAGTCGGGTGCGCGCGTCGGTGGCGGGTTTGATCGAAGAACGAGGCATGGGAAACAAAGGGGCGGCCTCGCGACTAACGAGCCACCCCATCGATTCACGAGCTCCGGTGACTCAGTCCTGCGCCAGGTTCATGACCTGCTGTAGGCTCATCGCCAGCGTCATGTCGCCATCGATCTTGATCTTGCCAGACATGAACGCCTGCATGGGGTTGACGGAGCCATTGAGCATCCCGAGCCAATCTTCGGACGAAACCGTGACGGTCGCACCCGGGCTGTCGTGTTTGCCCTCGATGACGAATCCGTCCGTCTTGCCTTTCGTGAGAACGAGGGCCCAGTCGCCCCCGCCATCTCCTGTGATGTTGAACTGGTAGACCGCGTTAGGGCTAGTGGCGGCTTCGGGGTTGGCGGTAGCTCGATTTTCGAACTTCTCGAAGAACTCGGATACGGATTCCATGAATCTTGCCTCTCTTGCTATGCCGACCGTAGGGTGATCGGCCATTTCCACCGGCTTTTGGGTACGATTTGCCGAAGGGGAGTTGTAACCGAAATCACGGCTCCATGCACCCCCTTGCAAGTCCTAAAAGTAGAGTGATTTCAGTCTTCGACGATCGCCAACGCCAGCACCGGGCAGACATCGACGGCATCTTGGGCGGCCTCACGAAGCTCTTCCGGGGGGTTCGGGTCGATGACGATCAGCGACCCGTCGTCTGCGAATTTGAACAACTCCGGGGCTGCGCCCACGCATTGGCCATGATTCGCGCAGACCTCTTTGTCGTGGACGATTCGCATCGTGCTCGGAATGTAGGTGAATCCGCCGTCGGCGCCACCTGTTTTCAGGCGTTTGAAACCGTCCGGAAACCTAGGCCACATCCAGTGGAAACAGGACCAGCCTAAGCTCGCGCCATTCGAGGAGGAACCAGGGATGGAACCAGCTATCGAAGCAACCATCAATCAAGCAGACACCGCATGGCTCATGGTGTCGTGCGCGCTCGTCTTGCTGATGACGCCAGGCCTGGCGTTGTTCTATGGCGGCATGGTCAGCGAGAAGAATGTGCTGTCGACGACGATGCACAGTTTCATCGCCCTCGGGATCATCACGCTGCAGTGGGTCCTCATCGGCTACTCGTTGGCCTTTGGTCCGGACGCCTACGGTGGCCTCATCGGTGGTCTGGACTACGCCTTTCTCGACGGAGTAGGGCTCGAGCCGGCAGACGCCGACGCCACGATCCCTCACATCTTGTTCATGGCGTTTCAGATGATGTTCGCCATCATCACTCCGGCACTGATCTCGGGGGCGATCGCGGAGCGCATGAAGTTTTCGGCGTACGTGTTGTTCATCCTCTTGTGGGCGACCCTCGTCTACGACCCGATCTGTCATTGGGTTTGGGGTCCGGATGGTTGGCTTCGAGCACGTGGCGCGCTCGATTTCGCGGGTGGCACTGTCGTTCACCTCTCGTCCGGGGTGGCCGCGCTGGTGTGCGCCCTCGTCATCGGTCGCCGAAATCGTCCCGGCCCGCCACACAATCTCACGCTTACCCTCATCGGGGCAGGGCTTCTCTGGTTCGGTTGGTTTGGGTTCAATGCTGGTAGCGCTCTGGCCTCCAATGAGAACGCCGCGCTCGCGCTGGTCAATACTCATCTTGCGGCGGGAGCTGCGGCCTTCGCGTGGGCCATTGCCGAATGGATCAAGCAAGGAAAACCGACAGCCCTCGGCGTGGCCTCGGGTCTCGTCGCTGGATTGGTGTGCATCACTCCGGCGGCAGGTTTCGTGGGCCCCGGGTGGTCGGTCGTCATGGGTGTGGCCGCTGGATTCATTTGCTACGGCGCCGTCCTCGCGAAGAACAAGCTCGGGTACGACGATGCGCTCGACGCATTTGGCATTCACGGTGTGGGCGGCGCGCTCGGAGCGATTCTGACGGGAGCTCTCGCCGCCGAAGCCTGGGGCGGGGAAAACGGGCTACTCTACGGGAACAAGTCGCTCTTCCTCGAGAACCTGTTGGGGGTGGGCGTCGCGGCGTTGTACTCCTTTGGCGTCACGTTCATCATTCTCAAGGCGCTCGACCTGACGATCGGGCTCCGCGTATCGGATGACGAGGAGAGCGAAGGCCTCGATACGAATCTCCACGGCGAGGAGGGCTACCACATGGGAGGCTCTGGAGCGCTCGTCGAGTAGGATGGGTCTAGGTCGTTGGGTTTCCAACCTATTTGGTAAGAAGTCCGAGCCACCGCAATTGCCTGAAGCGGAGGAGCGGGACTACACACTTGCGGAGCTGGCAGGGTACGACGGCTCGGACCCTGGCAAGCCACTTCTGATCGGGATTCGAGGCGAGGTTTACGACGTCACCCGGGGGCGGAGCTTCTATGGTCCCGGTGGCCCCTACGGCATGTTTGCGGGCAAGGACTGCACGCGTGCGCTCGCCAAAATGGCGTTCGACGACGAGCTCTTCACCGGAGACCTCGAAGGCCTCGATCAGGACGAGATCGACAAGCTGGACGAGTGGATCGAGATGTTCGAGGGCAAGTACCGCCGGGTCGGCCGCTTGTTGCCCACCCGTTGACCGCGCCGCGCGAACGGCACAGATAACCAATGTGGACAACGAGAAGCTCATCAACGAGGTGATGGGAGGCGGTCTACGCGCCCTCAACAAGTTGGCAGGCTCGCCCATCGTCGAGCGCTTCGGCTTGCAGGACCGGGCCCGACAGCTGGTATACGAAGGCGCCAAGCGCGCGGCCGAAACCGCGAAACGCCTCGCTCCGAAAGCCCCGCGCGGGGAGACGTCCAGACGCTCGCAGAAGTTCGACCTGCGCCTGACCGAAGAGCAGCAACTCATGCGCGACACGCTGCGGCGATTTGCGGACGAAGTGATGCAGCCGGCGGCGCGGGAGTCCGATGATCGTTTGGGGCCCCCAGAAGGCTTGCTCGAGGCTTTCTCCGATCTCGGAGCGATCTCTATGGCCGTGCCCGAGGTGCTCGGAGGTGCGGCCGAACGGGTGTCCGCCGTATCGCAAATGCTGATCGCCGAAGATCTCGCGCGAGGCGACATGGGGCTGGCCTATGCGGCACTCTCACCACTGTCATTCGTGAACGCGCTGGTCCACTGGGGAGACGAGCGACAGCAGACCGCTCTGTTGCGCTCCTTCGTCGAAGAGGATTCAATCAGAGCGTCCGTCGCGGTGGTAGAGCCGCATCCGTTCTTCGATCCTGCCGCGCCGCGTACGACCGCCAAGAAGAAGGGCTCGGAGCTCGTGCTGACCGGTGAGAAGTCGATGGTGGCGCTCGCACACCATGCGAAGTGGTTTCTGGTCGCGGCCGAGGTACCGAAGCTCGGCCCGCGTTTCATCTTGATCGAGCGCGAGACCGAGGGCGTCGAGGTTTCCGAGGAGACCGCGATGGGCCTCGGTTCTGCCGGGCTCGGTAGGCTCCGGCTGAACAAGGTCCGGGTTTCGATCGATTCGCTCCTCGGTGGGAAAGCAGCCCTGGAACCCGATGCCTTGTCTGCATACGACGACGCGATCGATCGTGGTCGCATCGCCTGGGGGGCCATGGCGCTCGGGACATCGCAAGCCCTGCTCGACTACGTGATTCCCTACTGCAACGATCGCGTGGCATTCGGAGAGCCGATCTCGCATCGGCAAGCGGTCGCCTTCATGATCGCCAACATCGCGATCGAGCTCGAGTCGATGCGGATGCTGGTCTATCGGGCGGCTGGGCGAATCGACGCCGGGTTGTCCTGTGCACGCGAAGCATACTTGGCGCGCACATTGTGCTCTGACAAGGCCATGGAGATCGGTACCAATGGCGTCCAGCTTCTTGGCGGTGCAGGGTTCATCAAGGACCACCCGGTTGAGCTTTGGTATCGCCAGCTGCGTTCGATCGGCGTGATGGACGGAAATCTCTTGCTGTAGGGTTGTCATGATCTACTTGGAACTACCCAAAAGCCTGCGCGTGTTGGCCAACCAGGCTCATCAGATCGGCAAGAATGTCTTCCGTCCGATCTCGCAAAAGTACGACGAGGCCGAGCACGAATACCCGAAGGAGCTCGATATGCTCGCGGCATTGTTGGATGGCCTTGACGCAGGGGGGGGTCGCCCAGACGGTGGCGGCGTCACGGCGCTAAAGCAGGAACGTGGCGGCGATGGGGTCAACAACGGCGCGAACATGGCGACCTGCGTGGGGCTGACCGAGCTCTGTTGGGGCGACGTTGGGCTCGCACTGTCGATCCCGCGCCAGGGTCTTGGGAACGCTGCGATCGCCGCGGTCGCCAACGCCGAGCAGAAGAAACGCTTCGAAGGGGTCTGGGCGGCGATGGCGATCACCGAGCCGGGCGCCGGCTCGGACTCGGCCAACATTCGCACGACCGCTCGTCTCGACGGTGACGAGTGGGTGCTCAACGGCGAGAAGATCTACGTGACCGCAGGCAGTCGGGCTGACGCGGTGGTCGTATGGGCGACGCTCGACCGCAACCTCGGGCGGGCGGCGATCAAATCGTTCGTGGTACCGCACGGCACGCCAGGCATGGAAGTGGTTCGGCTCGATCGAAAGCTCGGGATTCGTGCATCGGACACCGCAAGCATCACGTTATCCGATTGCCGCATCCCGAAGGACAATCTGCTAGGCACCGAAGACATCGATACCAAAGAAGGTTTTGGTGGGGTGATGCAGACCTTCGATAACACGCGGCCTACGGTGGCAGCCATGGCAGTCGGCGTCGCACGAGCAGCTCTCGATCACACACATGAGCTGCTCGCGAAAGAGGGCATCGAGGTTCGCTATCGTGGCTCGATCCACAGCAAGAACGCGGTCGAAGCCGAGCTCGTTCGCATGGAGGCGGAGTGGGAGGCGGGGCGCCTCTTGATGTTGAAGGCTTCTTGGATGGCGGACAACGGAATCCCCAACTCGATGGAAGCGTCGATGTCGAAGGCCAAGGCGGCCCGCGTCGCCAACGACATCACCTTGCGTTGCGTCGAGCTCTGCGGGGGCGAGGGGTACTCCCAACGAAGGCTTCTCGAGAAGTGGGCCAGGGACTCGAAGATCCTCGATATCTTCGAAGGGACGCAGCAGATTCAGCTGCTGATCATCGCGAGGCGGGTGCTGGGCAAGCGATCTGCCGAGCTTCGCTGACGGAGGGACGACATGGAAATCAACGGCGTTGCGCACACCTTCTTGACCGTCTCCGACTTCGATCGAGCTCGCGCATTCTATGGCCAGCTGCTCCCGTTTCTCGGGATGAAGCCCGTCATGGACATTGCGGGAACGTACTACTGTGTGGGTGGACGAACTGCGATCGGGATCCGCGAGGCCCCCGAGGACAAGCGTGCGGAGGGCTTCGATCAGGGTCGCTCGGGCCTCCACCATCTGTGCTTTCGCGCCCGTACGCGCAACGGCGTCGACGAAGCGTTCGAGTTTCTAAAGAAGATCGGCGCCGAAATCGTGCACGGTCCCGAAGAGGCCATGTGGGCCCCCGGCTACTACTCCGTGCTCTTCGAGGACCCGGATGGGATACGGTTGGAGGTGAACTTCGTGCCGGGCAAGGGCCTGCTGAAGGAGTAGGAGGGCGGCGATAGTGTCGGCGACAGCGACAGCGTCAGTGTCAGCGCCAGTGCCAGCGCCAGTGCCAGCGCCAGCGTCAGTGCCAGCGTCAGTGACTACAGCCACGCGTTTCGGTTGCGTTCGACGAATTCGGAAAGGCTCGTTGCGGGGCGTCCTAGCAGCTCGGTGATCGCTGGATCGACGGCGGCCTCGGCGCCTGCTTTGGCGCTCGCAAACACGGCTAGTGCGGCCTCGACCAGCCATGGTGGGTTTCCGGCTTGAAGCATCGCCGCTTGCGCTTGGCCCTCTTCGGCGTCGATGAACATGATCGGCTTCCCGATCACACGACCGATCTCGGCAGCGACTCCCTTCGCGCCGTACGCTCGACCGCCGGTCAGCACGTAAGTCTGTCCGTCGTGCTTCTTGGGATCGAGCAAGCACTCCGCTGCAGCTTGGCCGATATCCATGGCATCGACGTATGAAACTAGTCCGTCGCCCTGCGGAAGGATGATCGACGACATGTTGCGTATCGTCTTCGCTTGATACTTGACGAAGTTCTGAAAGAACGAGCACGGACGTAGAATCACTGACGACATGCTCGAACGCTGTACGCTGTCGTCGATCGTCCGGTGCCATGCGCGGAGCTTCGATTGGTGATCCCAACCGGCTGAACGAGAAGAAAGTCGGACGACGTGTGGCACGCCTGCCGTATGAGCGGCGTCGAGCACTTCCTGCGAAACGGCGACTTGGTTTTCGATCAGTGGAGTCATGAAAAAGAACGCATCGACGTCGGCGAATACAGAAGGCGGCACAGGCTTGGTGAAGTCGAAAGAAACGACGTCGGTTACGTCTGGCAGCAACGCCGGGACTTCCTTCATCCGCCGTGCACCCACACGAACTGCTACGCCACGGGCAAGAAGCGCGTGACAGACTTCACGACCGACGGTGCCGGTCGCACCCGTGACGAAAACCCTCACTAGTCGGAAACGCCGAGATCGTCGCCTAGCTCCGGGGGACCTGCTCGATCCCAGCAATCCACGCAGAACGCCACCCACTCACAACCAGGGACGGGATGTACGTGCATGTGCGTGCCACAGGCCGCGCAGAAGAAGAGCCCTTCTTCCTCACCGGCTCGGAACCCTGCGCGAAGTAGATCACCGCGGGTCGCGATGCCCCATCCTGCGTCGCCTCCACGTACGATCAACGCGCCCACTCCGAGCTCGCACATCCGCACGCTTGCGCGCTCGGCCGTTTCGTAGGCGCCAATGGTGACCGGGTTGGTCATGTAGAAGCTCACGGGCCGCATCGGTATTGCGTCGGCCAAGTCGCACCGAACGCAAACGACGCCCACTGGCAACCGGCCTTTGGTGATGACCAAGTGATGAACGCCGGACTCCGATGCAACGCGGCGCGCCTCGGACACTGGAACGTCCGGGGTGATCGTCACCGGCCTGCTACTCATGACATCAGCAACACGCATCCCGAGCCCCTCAACTGATAACCGGCAAATAAGCCAGACGAAGTATCTCGTTGAGAGTACCAAGGCGCCCCCCTTTTTCCAACCCCCGCGAACGGAGGTAGAACTCTTTAGCAAGGTCGAATTCAGACGCGCGCGATCTGTTGAAAAACTGGGGGTTTAACTGCGCCTAAGATTGACGGACACGAGAAATCGCACCAAAGGACTGGGCCACGATCTGCGATGACCAATTTGCCCAGCACCTCGCAGCCTCCTGCGAACGAAAGGCTCTTCACGCGGGAGTTCGCACTGCTGCTCGCCATGATGGCGTGCTTTGGGATGTCGTGGTCGTTCTACCTGATCCTCCCGAAGTTCTTAGCCACGGAGCTTTCCCTCGATGCGGCGGGGATCGGCAAGGTCGTGGGCGTCCAAGGCTTGACGGCCGTCATGGTGACCCCGCTGATAGGTTGGCTGGTCGACCGGTATGGGCGACTCCCGTGGCTGATTTCCGGCAACGTCCTGCTCATGCTCACCGGCATTGCGTACGTTTTCGTCGAGGACGTGGGGCCTCTTCTCTACTGCTCGCAGATGATGTGGGGAATCGGGATGGTCATGACCTTCAACTCTGCGGGCACGATGACCGCCGACATCGCACCCCAAGGCCGCATGGCCGAAGCGATCGGCTTCTTCGGCGCGGCAAACCTCGCGATGAATGCGGTCTCACCCGCGCTCGGGGAAGTCCTCGAAACCACCGTCGGGTGGGACTACGTATTCATCGCCAGCGCGACCGCTGGAGCCTTGGCTGCGGTCCTCGCCGCGTTCTTGAAGGAGCCGCCCAAATATGCCCCGCAGGACCTGGAAAAGCGCCGGCCCATTCTCGGCATGCCCATGCTGCGCGTCTACGGCGCCACCCTGGCAATCACTGCGTCATTCACTGCACTCTTCACCCTTCATCAGCCTTTCGCTTTGGGTGAAGGGGTCACCCAGATCCGCTCGTTCTTCGTGGGCTTTGCGATCCTCGCGCTCACCGTGCGACTTGGTGGGGGTCGATTCATCGATCGATTCGGCGTGCTCCGAGCTTCGTTCGTCTCGGTTGCGCTTTACGCCACCGTTCCGCCGCTGCTCGGAGCCGTGGGTCCGACTCATCTCTTCCTCGTTGGCGCCGCGATGGGTCTCGCCCATGGCGTCGCATATCCCGCGCTCACGGCGCTCGGAATTGCACGTGCCAGCGCATCTTCCCGGGGAATGGTCGTATCGATCGTGCACGGCGCTTTCAATGGAGGTCACGCGTTCTTCGCGTACACCCTCGGCATGGTTGCGGCATCGATCGGGTACGCCACAGCTTTTTGGATTGCCGGGGCAGTCACGTTCGGAGGCGCGCTCTTGCTCGTGGTAAAACGAGCGCCCGCACAGGCCAGATTAGGACCGGCCCGCGGCACGGTGGCGGAGTAGCCACCAACCACAAAGGAAGAAAATGGAGAACAGCAGAGCGCCATCGCTCCACTCCGCGCCGGGCGTGCGACAATCGCAACCGCCACCGCCAGGCGCATCGTCCGCTTTGCGAAGCCACACATAACTGCTCAGGCTTTGTCGCTGTGCGCCTTTGACGAGTTCGTGGCGGTATCGGTCCTCGCCTTCCGGCGGTGCTTCTACGGCAGTCTCGTGTTCGAAGCGATCGCCAGAGACTTGGACCACCTCGAGCACGTCACCATTCTTGATGACTCGAAGCGACATTCCGTCCGCACCCGTGACCACGACGCTCAGGTTCGCTTGGTCGGCAAAGACGGTGTTGCCGACCCGTTTTCCGCTGAGCTCGGTTTCGATCATGGGGCTGTTGGGGCCGAGGACTTTGACTACCGTGCGTCCGCTTTGAACCCCTTCGAAGATCGCGTCGACGCTGAGCTCGGAGGCAAACACCATGGTCGTCGGGGTTCCGATCGGAGTGTCAAACGTTCCTAGATCCTGTCCGGCTCTATGGTCGTCGCTTCCAGCTATTGCGGTGGCGTGCGACCCGTTCGCACACAAGTCTTCCCAAAACTCGACGCCGGGCAAGATCAGCGTTTGGACCTCGACCCCATCGATGGTCGTGGGGTCGACTTCGAGCGTCCATGCGCAGCCCCGGCAGTCTGGCAGTGGGTTACTTGGATGATTGATCGAAAATAGCGCCCCCTGCGCGTGGAATGCCTCGATCGCTTGCGCGATCGTGTAACCATCGGTGTCGATCGTGTAGTCGACGTTGTCGAGAGCGCCTAGCGCGTTTCCATGCCCCCGATAAGTGGTGAACTCCTGCCCGGGGAAGATCAAGATATCCGGATGCCCCGCTTGTGCATCGGCGTACAGCGTCAACCCACTGTTGGTGTTGTGCTCGGAGAGCATCACGAAATCGAGGCCTTGTCCCTCCGCGAAGTCGAGCGCCTCGTCGATTGTGAGGGTAAAGCGAGCGTCACCGCTCTCCCTCGTATGAACGTGGAAATCCCCCGCGTACCATCGCGCTCCGTTCTTCAGCGCCCCAGGGTCTTGATAGGGCTTGCGCGACTGGGGCTCTTGGGTCGCAATCGTTCGAAGCGTGACGTCTACCGAATAGCCTGCGGGCTCGCCTGGCACGATCTTCGCCTTGCCGACGGTGACACGCCAAGTCCCCGCCGGCATCGGCCCAGGAATGTAGCTCCGTGAAGCCGCCTCGATCCCGACGATCGCGTTCTCTTGGTTGCTGCCCCCCCAACCGCGGGAGCCGTTCGGGTCGTCGATTCCCCAGTCGAGAACATTGCCGGTGTCTTCGGGAACGTGGACGTGCGCAACTTCGATCTCGACAATCCCCTCGGGGACCTCGAAATCCAAAAAGAAGAATGTGTTGGGCCCCTCGGGCACATCACCTTCGAAGTGGATGGTCTCTTGCGCGCGCGCGACGCCGAAAGCCAGGCTCAAGCACAACGCCAGCGGCAAGACTCGACAGAGCATCTGGCGATTGGAGCGCATCTCGGCCCCTGATTCAAGGAGCAAATGCAAATCCGCTGGCACTGGCGCTGGCGCTGACACTGGCGCTGGCACTGGCGCTGACACTGCCCCCGATCCTGTGGTAGCTAGGCCGCCGTGACTCTTGAGCGTGGCAAGTCGACCTTCGTGATTTCCTCGTGGGTGTTTGCGCGTGCGCTCGGGGCGGCGCTTCTCATTGCGTTCCTTTCATTGGGCGTGCAGGCGCAGGGGCTGTTCGGCGAGCGCGGCGTGGCGCCGATTGCAGCCTTCGTCGACTCCGCTCATCGCGCTGGCCATAGCTTTTTCGATCACCCGACCCTGCTCTGGTTCGGCGCAAGCGACGCGATGATCACGGCGGTCTGGATGCTCGGAGTGATCGGTTCGGTCGCCCTGCTCGTAGGGTGGCTGCCCAAGATCGCGGCACTGGTTTGCTGGCTGGCATACATGTCGTTCGTCACGGTCGGTTGGCCGTTCATGTCTTTTCAGTGGGACACGCTTCTTCTCGAGACCTGCTTTACGTCGGTCTTCTTCGTTTCGTGGCGCTCTTGGGACAGGCTTCATACCCATGCCGAGCCCAACAAGGTGGCCAGATGGGCGCTTTGGTTTCTCCTGTCGCGCCTCGTCTTCCGTTCGGCGTGGGTGAAGCTCGCGAGTCACGATCCGACCTGGGCTGATCTCACCGCGCTGACTTATCACTACTGGACCCAGCCTCTGCCGACGGCGCTCGCCTGGTACGCCAATCTGTTGCCTCGCTGGTTCCACGAGCTTTCGTGTCTGCTGATGTTCATCATCGAGTTTGGCGCGCCGGTTCTCATTTGGGTTCCTCTCGTCGCGGCGCGGCGCACGGGCGCAGGGCTGATCATCGGGTTGATGACGCTGATTGCGATCACAGGGAACTACGGGTTCTTCAATCTGCTCACGGTTCTGCTCTGCTTGACCGTTCTCGACGATCAGCTCCTCGAGCGATTCGTCCCAAAGCGCATCCTCGAGCGGCTCGCTGCCCGGGACGAGCCAACTTGGCGACCGAGAGCCGCGGTCGCACCGGCGATCGTGATCGCCCTCAGCGCGATCATCTTTTACACAGGAACCTTCGGAGAGCGACGAATGCCGGGCTGGCTCCGACCAATCTACCCGTTCAGCACCTTCAACAACTACGGTTTGTTCTCGGTTATGACGACCAGTAGGCCCGAGATCATCATCGAGGGCAGCCGCGACGGCGAGCACTGGGAGCCCTACGCGTTCCGCTACAAGCCGGGGCCGCTCGAGGAAGCGCCGCGTTGGGTCGCTCCTCACCAACCGCGTCTCGACTGGCAGATGTGGTTCGCGGCCCTTGGCGACTTCCGGCGAAACGCCTGGCTCGCGAGCTTCATGCGGGGCCTCCTCGCCGACGAACCCTCGATCGTCGCGCTCCTCGACGTAAACCCGTTTGAAGACTCGCCTCCGACGCTGATCCGGGCCCTGATCTACGAGTACGAATTCACGTCGCCCGACGAGCGCCGCGAAAACGGGCACTGGTGGAAGCGCGGCGACTCGATGCTCTACGCACCCGTCCTATCCGTGCAGCCGGTCAGTACTGCAGAGTGAACGACACCGACGCCCAGAAGCTCAACACCCGGTAGCGTCCCGGGCAGCCGGTACGCACAACCTGTTGGTCGGAGCAGAGCACCACGTCCTGGGGCGGGTCCGTTCCCGGAACCTGCGCGGTAGTGCCGATGAACTCGTTGCCGAAGGTCTTGCCCGTCGAGGAAAAGAGGCCCGCGAGATCGAGCCTATACTTGTCTTTGATGCTCGGGTCGTTTCGGTCGTTCCAATAAAAGCCGAGACCAGCGCTGCCCGTGGAGATATTGAAAGAACTCGGCGGCGGAGTGAAATACTGGGCGAACTCCCCGGTGGTCGCGCCCGTAGAGATGTTGGTGCCCAATCTGAGCGCCAAGAACTCCTTCTTGAAGCGATACTCGAACCCGATCTTGAGGCTCCAGGCGTTCTGCCAGCCGAACGGGACCACGATCTCGCTCAATACGGTCCCGTCAGCCAACGAGGCGACGACAGTCTGGTTCTTATTCCCCGTTTTCTCAGCCTCATGAAACTGAACTCGTGCTTCAAAAACCAGCAGCAGGTGGCTGTTGGCCTGATAGGAGACCCCGAAGGCCAACGCGTGAGGGATGAACCAATCCGCTTCGGCGTTGAGGGGCTCCGGAAAGAGGTCGGTTTCGGTGGTGCCCGTCAGCCTGATCTTCGAATACATGCGGTACATCGCGCTGATCCTGACCTTACGGTGCGGTTTGATGGTGAAGCCGAATCGGGGCGACGGAAAACCCACGCCTCCGATGTCATTCTTCACGCGCCCGTAGCCGGGATTGCCAGGCGTATATCCGGGTAGAGCTGCAAGGCTATTCTGCCAGAGGTCGGCGGTCTGCTTCGAGAACGGCAACCGCAGTGCAACACCTAGCCAAAACTTCTCGTGGGCGCGAATGGATAAGCCTGCCGAGAACTCGCCGACAAAGAAGGTCACGTCGAGGTTCTGAGGATCGGGGTTGGTGCAGTTGGGAGGGGTGCTGGGAGCGTACTCAGGCCCAGGTCCCACCGGATCACCATCCACGCATCTCACCTGATCAAAGGACGACCCGTAACCGGTCTCGATGTAAATCCCTCCAGCAAACACCACCCGAGGTGCAATTCTCCCGGCGATGAAGCCGGATGGAATCGGGCCAAACCCGACCCCGGAGTCGACCCGCGTGTTGGGGCCCGCGACCGGCGCCCGCTGGTTCGTGAACAATGCAGTGAAGTTGAAGGTGAAGCCGAGGTTCTCGATGCCTTCCAGGTTGGCTGGATTGAGCACGAGGGCCGCGGGTCGATCCAGGAATGTCACGCCAGTGAGCCCCATGGCGATGCTTCGTGAGTCGTATGCCGTTGGTTCGGGATTTGCGCTGGCAGATGCTGGCGTGAGCAGGCCTGCGACGAGGCATACCGTCATCAGTTTGTGCTTCATGATCAGGGGCTCCTCCGCCCGTCGGTCGGGAGGCTGGCCAGGATACAGGGAAAACCGGCTGATAGGTCAACCAATAATTCCCCTGGACGATGCACAAATATCCAGGTGAAATCCGCAGCTTACTGCGGTTGAGTCGTGTCTATGTCACGCCCGTCGGGCATCCTACGCCGGTGCCGCCCAGCCCACAGTAGCCGCCGGGATTCTTCGCGAGGTACTGCTGGTGGTAATCTTCGGCATAGTAAAACGGCGGCGCCAGAACGATTTCGGTCGTGATGTCGCCATAGCCGGCGCCACCAATCGCGCGTTGATACGCATCTCGCGATGCTATCGCCAGTTGGTGCTGCGAATCATCGAAGTAATACACCCCCGAGCGGTACTGCGTGCCGGTGTCGTTCCCCTGCCGCATGCCTTGAGTGGGGTCGTGGCTCTCCCAAAAAATCTTGAGCAGCTGGTCATAGCCGATTTCGGAAGGTCGATAGACGACCAGCACCACTTCGTTGTGTCCGGTGAGACCCGAGCAGACTTCTTGGTACGTTGGGTTAGGCGTGTAGCCTCCGGCGTACCCAACCGCGGTGGTGTAGACACCGGGGGCTTCCCAAAACTTTCGCTCGGCACCCCAGAAACACCCGAGCCCGTAGATCGCCTGCTCGGTATCGCCGGGAAAGGGTCCCTTGAGGGGCGCGTCCAACACGAAGTGTCGCTCCGGGACGGGCATCTCCAAGGCGCGGCCGGGTGGGGCTTGGTCGGGCGTGGGCATGCGTAGCTTCTTGGACGTGGAGAACAGCATGAGCCGTGTATAGAGAGCGCTGGCCGATGCCGGTAGTGGCGCGGCTTCAATTAATGGGATAACCCATCCCCGTGCTGGATCGGGACGTCTCCGACATTGCGCGGCAGTTATCGGCCTGCCACAGCGTGCTCTTCGTCACCGGGGCGGGGATCTCGGCTGACTCGGGGTTGCCCACCTACCGCGGGATCGGAGGGCTCTACGAGCAAGAGACGACCGACGATGGCGTCCCGATCGAAGTCGCTCTGTCCGGCGAGATGTTTCGTCGCGATCCTGCGCTCACCTGGAAGTACATTCACCAGATCGAGAGCTCTTGTCGCGATGCCCGGCCAAACCGGGCGCACGAGCTGATCGCGCTGCTCGAGCGCCGCTTGAATCGCGTGTGGACCTTGACCCAGAACGTCGACGGCCTGCACCGCGCCGCTGGCAGCCAACGGGTGATCGACATCCACGGCGACGTGCATCATCTCGTATGTACCCGATGTGGTTATCGGTGGCGTGTCGAAAGCTATGATGGGATTGAGATTCCGCCCTCGTGCCCCGAGTGTAATTCTTTGGTGCGCCCCGAGGTCGTGTTGTTCGGTGAAATGTTGCCGTTGGACCGCACCAAGCTATTACAAGAGCAATTGACGCGCGGTTTCGATGCGGTGTTCAGCATTGGAACGACCAGTGTTTTTCCATACATCGCGGAGCCGGTCCTCGATGCGCGGAGGCGCGGCGCGCTTACGGTCGAAATCAACCCCGACGCCAGCGAGGTCTCACACATCGTGGACTATCGATTGCGCGCGGGCGCAGCGGAGACCATGGAAGCGGTTGTCGAAGCGCTCGATCGTGCCTAGGGTTCCGGCTCCATGGGGGAGGACGCGCGACAGTACCGCTACGGCGATTCGTACCAGGAAACGGTCGAGCTTTCGGACGGCCAACGCGTTCAGATACGGCCGATCCAGCCGTCCGACAAGAAAATGCTCCTCGAGGGGTTCGAGCAACTCTCGCCGCAGTCTCGATACGCCCGCTTCATGACACCGAAGAAGAGTCTCAGCGAAAGCGAGCTTCGCTATTTGACCGAGGTCGACGGGTTCGACCACTTTGCACTTGGCGCGGTGCGGCGTCACTGGGTGTCTCGAGACGAGGGGGTCGGCTCTGCCCGATTCGTGCGCCTCGCCAACCAACCGGACACCGCCGAGCCAGCCGTGACGATCCTCGACGGGTTTCAGGGCAAGGGCTTGGGCACGCTCTTGCTGCAGCGCCTCCTCGAAGCCGCTTGGGAGCGCGATGTCCGTTGGTTCCGCTCGGAGCTTCTCGCCGGGAACGTCGCGATGAGGGGCCTGGCGGCGTCGCTGAGCCCCGAAATCGAGATCAGACCGTCGGGAGATGGATGCATCGTGGCCACTTTTCCGGTGCCGGAGCCTGACCAGACGCCGACAGCGCCTGGGCTCTTGAAAGGGACGGCGTTGTATCGCGTGCTTGCCCAGGTGGCAGGGGCGGATGTCACCGTGCGGCCGCGCGTGACCCGCCCACCGCCCGAGCCCGAGTAGTCAGGAAACCTGAACGGGAAACATCATCGGCGCCCGGACTCGTGCCATGCGTTCGGCGTCGGTGAGCGCCCCCACGATGCGCAGCGCGAACGCGAAGGCCGTTCCTGGACCACGACTCGTGATCAAGTTGCCGTCTTCGACGACGGAGTGCTCGCTGTACTCGCCCCAGTCCTCGAGCAGGGTCCGGACACTCGGGTGGCTGGTCATTCGGCGCCCCTTGAACACGCCATGTTGTTTGAGTGCAACCGGTGCCGCGCAGATCGCACCCACCCGGCGCCCCGCCTTCTCTTGGTTGCGGAGGAGCTCGCCGACGGCTGGGGCTTCGGCAAGTCGCTGCGCGCCCTCCGCACCACCTGGAAGCACGACGATATCGTATTCGCCGGAGACCTCTTCGAGCGCCACATCCGGTGTGATCACGACGCCACGGCTACAGCGTATCGGACCCGCCCCGTCGAGCCCAGCTACCGTCACGTCGATCTCGGCGCGGCGCATCACGTCGATGGCGATGACCGCTTCCATCTCTTCGTTCCCTTGGGCTAGCAGCACCAGCGCTCTCGCTTTCTCGGTCATCGTACGCCCTCGCAATGGCGCGACTTGTCCGCTTTGCAGATCTCTGCAATCCGTTTCCGAAGAGCTGCCTCGTGTTTCTTCATTCCGAGTACCTTCGCGAACTCGATGGCGGCCGCAGCGCTGACACGATCGACGACGAAGGCCTCGAGGCCCAACATGGCGCTGGCGCGCTGCCCTGACGCACAGTGAACCACCGCCGGAAGAACGTCCGGTTTGTCGAGAGCTTGTCCGAGCTTGCGGGCGTTGTCCTCGGTGAGACCCGCCGCACCCCGAACTGGAATCGAAACGAACGTCATCCCCAAGCGCTCGACGGCTGCACGCTCGCCCGCAGCGCCACGCTCGTCTGGGGCGCGGAGGCTGATGACGGTGCGATACCCGGCCCGGTGAATCGCCTTGAGTTGCTCGGGGCTGGGCTGCCCGCCGACCAGAAGACCCGTCTTGGTGACGCGCGCGCCCGGGATGGGAATGAGCGGTGGGGTGACATCGATCTGCTTGGGCGCCGCCGGCTTGTCGACTCCCGTGTCGGCAGTCGCGACCGGCCGAGCGGGCCATATCGCGACGAGTGTGAGCAGGAAGACGATCGATGGTACGCAGTGTTTCATGACGGCCCTTATCCGATGGTATGGCGTTTGAGCACACATGTTAACCATGCACCGCTTTGTTTCATCTTCTATTCTACCTCACACCTCGGCCGGTGTTTATCGCCCTCGCAGCTACGCGCCCGGAGTACACGCATCCACCGAGAAAAGTACCTTCGAGCGCCCGCTTCCCATGCATTCCGCCCCCGCCGAAGCCACACGACTCACCGACGGCGAAAAGATTCGGTATCGGGTTGCCAGTCTTGTCGAGGACCCTCGCATCTAGATCGACCTGGATGCCACCGAGGCTCTTGCGCGTCAGGATCTGAGTTCGAATCGCGATCAGAGGCATCGAGCTCGGGTCGACGATCTTGGCGTTTTTGCAGGTGCGAAGCCTGTCCCCGAGATACTGCCGGCAATGCGCGATACGTCGAAGCTGATCGTCGTTTTGTAGGCGCGCGCCGCGCTCGATGTTGGCGTCGTAGTCGGCGATGTCGCGTTCGAGCACCTTGGGATCGACGTCATTCGTGCCGGCGAGCGCGTTCATTTTCTGTGCGAGCTCGGGTACGCTTTGTGCGGTGACGAAGTCAGGGCAGTGGTCGATGAACTCCTGAACCTGGTCGCCATTGCCGCGAAGCAGTCGTAAAATGAACGCTCCGAGCTTCTTGTCCCGTACCGCCGGGTTGAATTCGGCCCCCGAAACGGCGAACTCTTTGTTGGCGATTCGCCGGTTCATGATCTGCCACGAGTACTTCTTCTTTTCCCGGCAGATGCGGTCGATCAGAAGCAGGGTGTCAAACGAGCCCACGAGGGGTGGGTCGACGAAGCGGCGCCCCTGGTAGTTAACCCAAAGCGGAGACTTCGCAGGGACGAGGCTCAGGCCATGATTTGGAAAGAGCGGCTCCCAATGGCGCACGCCTGCGGCGTAGTTCCACATCTTTTCGAGATGGGTGATATTGGCCCCGAGGTCCTCGGCCAAATCGAGAAGACGCCCGTCCGCTTCAGGCATCGAGCCGTTGAGCATCGGCTCCGGGGGCTCGCCCCACTGGTCTCTAGGCCAAATCGAACGAACCTTGTCGTGGCTCCCAGCGAGGCCGCCGGCTGCGATCACGACCGCATCGCTTCGTGCCTCGAATGCGCCGCCGCCGCTCGTGCCTTGACATCCGACCACTGCGCCGCCTTCCCGGGTCAGGCTTGCCACGCTGTGATTGAAGTGAAGATGCAACCGACCGGCTTTTTCGTGCGCCTCGAGCCGCGGGATGAGCGGAAGGACGATCCCTTCGCCAGTGCCCCAGACGATGTGAAAGCGAGGCACGGAGTTTCCGGGGACGAAGTAGCCTCGCTCGGTCCAGCCGACCGCGCGAAAGAGGCGGACGTCGCGCTCGTGGAGCCATCCGCGAACCTCTTCGGTGCAGCGGTTGACGTAGGCCTCCGCCCACCGATACGGCCAGACATCGTTGGGATCGAGCTCGCCGTAACGCACCCAATCGCGCATCGCGAGGTCGACCGAGTCCTTGATGCCGTTCTTGCGCTGCTCCGGGGAATCGACGAAAAAGATCCCGCCGAACGACCATCGGGCCAAACCACCAAAGCGGTCTCGGGACGCGCGGTCCAACAGGACGACGCTCTTGCCGGCATCGAGGAGCTCGAGCGCCGCGACCATTCCGGCGAGCCCGCCACCGATGATGACGATGTCAGCTTGGTACTTGCCGTTGCCCGCCATGAAGGGAGGCGAGCATACCAGGGGACGGTGCCGGTGTCAGCGGCGGTGTCGGCGTCAGCGCCAGTGCCAGCGCCAGTGCCAGTGTCTGTGCCAGTGTCAGCTAAAATGTCAGCGCCGGCGCCAGCATGAGTGCTGGCGCCGGCGTTGGTGACTATCGTATCTCGCTCCTGCGGCTCAGAGTGAGCAAGCGACAGAAGGGTTCCCGTCACAGCTGCTGGATTCGCAGACATCGATGGAGAAGCTCGCCGAAGCCGTATTGCCTTGGGGGTCTTCCACCGTGACGGTGCCCGCGTACAGCGCGTTGTTCGGGCAGTTGATCGTCGACTCGTCAGCCGTGATCCCGGGGGTGCACGTTGTCACGCTTCCCGAATACGTAAGCTCCGAAACATCGTTGTCGGCGTCGGTGGCCGTCACGGTGACGGTGTAATCGCTGGCCGTGAACTGTTGGCAGCCGGCCCCAGTCTCCCATGCGATGTTCTCGATGACCGGGGAGGCGCTAGTTCCGCCGCCGCTGCCGCCGGTTCCACCGCCCGTGCCGCCCGTGCCGCCCGTGGCGCCTGCGCCACCCGTCCCGGCTGTGCCGCCACCATCTCCCCCGGTGCCATTCGTTTCATCGTCACCGCAGCCCACGACCGCGAGTGCACCCGTTAATACTAACGCTACCAAAAATCTCATACCCACTTCTCCTTGTTTGCTTCCCCAGCGGCTAGCAACCTAGCACAGTGGCGGATCACCCCAAAAGATTCCTGACGGATTTACAATTCTCGACAAAAGGGGACAGTCCCCTTTTTTGAGGGCGGGTTGCGCTCTAGGCAGGCGCTTGTAGGGTCTGTACGGCAGAGTCGTATGCGTGAGCTGACGAACAAGGTTGCTGTCGTGACCGGGGCGGGAAGCGGGATTGGACGCGAGACCGCGCTTGCGCTCGGCGCCAAGGGATGCCGACTTGCGTTATGCGATGTGAACCAAGACTCGCTCGACGAGCTCTCGACCGAGCTCGAGTCGGCAGGGGTGTCGGTGACCACGCATCATGTGGACGTGGCGGATAGGGCGCAGATGCAGGCCTTTGCCAACGACGTCGTAGCCGCACACGGCGCCGTACACATCCTGGTGAACAACGCCGGAGTCAGTGTTTATGCCTCGTTCGAAGATCAGAGTCTCGAAGACTTCGATTGGATCGTTGGCGTCAATCTCTGGGGTGTCATCCACGGCTGCAAGTTTTTTCTCCCCCATCTTAAGGCCGCAGGCGAGGGTCACATCGTGAATCTGTCGAGCGTGCTCGGGATCATCGCACCGCCGCTTCAGACCAGCTATGTGGCGACCAAGTTTGCCATACGGGGCTTCAGCGAGTCGCTCCGGGCAGAATTGGCCGGGCTCAACATTGGCGTCACCTCGGTGCATCCGGGCACGATTCAAACCAACATCTTACGTGACGCCAGATTGGTCACCACGTCTGAGGCTGTGCGCACCAACACGCAGCGGCTCTTCGATCGTCTCGGGACCTCGCCCGATGTCGTAGCGACCCGCGTGGTCAAAGCCATCGAATACAATTCCCCGAGGGTGCTGATCACCACCGAGACCCGCGTAGCCGACGCGCTAAAACGCTTCATGCCAGCCACCGCGGATGGCATCGTTGCGCGCGTCTTCAAGCGAATCAATCTCGAGCCGTGAGTCTTCGGCGGGAGTGGTTCGGAGAGTTTTCGCTTCTTCGCCGGTCGGCTCGGGGTGAAAACGTAGTGGCGGTGCACTTCGCGCATGCCACGGGCTTCAACGCGAACACCTACGCTCCGCTACTCGAAAGTCTCGATCTCACGATCGACGTGTACGCGATGGATGCGCGCGGGCATGGCCTGTCGAAAGCGCCTGCGAATCCCCGAACACTTCGCAGCTGGAAGCCGTACGTGCGTGACCTCGAAAGCCTGGTCGCGACGATCCCACGACCCACCGTGCTCGTCGGGCATTCGATGGGCGGAACCGTGAGCCTCGAGCTCGCCGCGGCGAACCCGGAATGGGTTGCGGGCCTGGTCCTGGTGGACCCGGTGTTGCCACCGCCTAGCATGGGTTGGTGGCTGCCTGCCGCCCGTGCGGTCGGGTGGACGCGACGGCTGCCTATCGCTCGAGCCGCGGCGAAGCGGACCATGGAGTTTTCGTCGAAGAAAGCTGCGGTCGACAACTTCGAAAACAAGGGCGCCTTTCGCACTTGGCCTCGAGAGTGGATCGAAGCGTACGTGGAGGGAGGCACCGTTCCGACCGAGGATGGCGTTCGACTGAGCTGCGACAGGGCGTGGGAGAGCCGGACTTTTGCCAAAGCTACCCCTCGCTCGTTTGGCTACGTGAAGCGGCTCAGGTGTCCAACGACATTGATCGCCCGTGAAAGCTCCGGCCCGCCGCTCACCGAAGAATCGTGCAACGCTTTCGTGCGCGCACGGCCGGACACAAGGCTCGTCAAACTAAAGGGCGCGTCCCACTTCATGACGATGGAGCGCCCCGACGTCGTCCGTGACGAGATCCACCGAATGGTCGAGACGGTTCGCTCAAAGCTCTGAGAGCTCGCGTTCGAACCCGCCAGAGAGGATCGGAAACCGACACCAAGTCTTGGGGTCGAGGTTCTTGTCGTCGACGTGAAAGGACGGCGCGTACCGCTCTCGCTTCCACTGGTTTCGCGACCACAACCGAAAAAACCGTTTAACCCAGGTGCGAAGAGCCTCCTCGTCGTAGTCTGTGAACTCGCTCTGCAGCATTGCGAGGCAGTCAGCGGGTGGGAGCTTGTCGCCGATCGCGAGTCGTTCGATGAAGTCGAGCACCGGGTAGGGCATCAGGTCTTCTTCATCGGTTTGATGTTTGTCTTTGGGGCGGAGCTCTGCAGTGGGGGTCTGCTCGTTGATGGCGCGAAGTTCGGGAATCGGTTCCATGTCCATGGGGCCCTCGGTCTCGAGCCACCTGAGCCAATGTCTTAGAAACGCCTTGTCGATCCCTGCGATTGGGCTGAGGCCCCCTGCCGTGTCGCCATCCATCGTGGCATAGCCCACAGCCGCTTCCGAACGATTGCTCGTCGAGAGGAGAAGCGCCCCGCGCAGGTTTGCAAGCATCCAAACACTCGGTGCTCTCGCCCTGGCCTGGATGTTTTGCAGGGTGATGTCGTCGTCTTCCCATGTCAGCGTGCGGCCCGTCGCCTCGGAGATCAGGCTTACATAGTCATCCACGATCTTCTGCACGTCGAGCAAGTAGAACGTAGCGCCCAACGCATTGGCGATACCAGCCGCGGCGTCCCTAGTGACCTCGGTGCTGTTGTCGGTTCTCTGGTAGGCACAGCAGAGCAACTTGCTCACCCACTGCCGAGCGCTCGGTTGAGGCTCGCATCCGAGCTTGCGCGCAACGACGTCGTTTCCGAGCGCAGCGAGCGCCCGGTCGACCATCAAGGCAACCAAACATGCGGCCGCAGCCGAGTCGGCCCCGCCGCTGATGCTGAGAACGAAGCCGCGCGAATGGCTCTTTCGGAGGTAATCGAACAGGGCGAGCGTGATCGCCCTCACGAACTCTTCTTCTTTGTGGCTCTTGCTGGTCTCCCATGGCGCTACCGAGGGCGTCGTTCGCTGCATTTTCGCCTTGGGAAACGCGAAATCGACGGTGACTCGCTTCTCGCCCGGGTCCGTGCTGTCGGCCTCAAAGCTCGTCGTGCGCACCTGCTCGGTCCTCGATGCGTCGACATCGACCGTCGCGGTCGTCAGCACCCAATCGTCGAAGGTGAGCCGAGGCGAGCCGGCCAGCATTTTCCCGTTTTGCGCGATGTAGCAGCCGCCGTCGTAAATGACTCGACCAGCTTCGTTGCCGAGCAAGTTCGCGTACAGGTACGTGACCGCCATCGAACGGGAGCCTTCGAGCACGAGACGCTCGCGAACTTCGTGCTTGCCAAATGCAAAGTGGCTGGCGCTCGGGTTTAAGATGATGTCCATGGCATGACCGTCGAAGGCGCCACGGCGCTGGGCGACCCACGCATCTTCGCAAATCTCGAACCCGATACGCACGCCTTCGAAGTCGAAGAACACGTCGCCAAACGGATAGCTCTGGCCCTCGTGTTCCAACGTCACCACCTTGTGGTTCGGCCACGACTTGAACCAGCGCGGCTCGTAGTGGAGGCCTTCCCCCGCTAGATGTTCTTTGGCAGCGAAGCCTCTGATGCGTTGGTCGGCGACGAGGCAGGCGGTGTTGTACAACCCACCCCGTCGGCGAACTGGCAAGCCGATGCTTACCACCATTCCCTTCGTTTGCGGCACGAGCGCCATCAACATCGACCAAGCCCTTGCAGCGACATCGGTTCCGAGGAACGCGTCCTCGCAGCCGTACCCGGTGATGCAGAGCTCCGGCAAGAGGAGGAGCGACACCTCTTCGGCGCGGGCCTTTCGCAGGACCTCCTCGATCCGGCTCTGGTTGCCGGCCCAATCGAGGGGCGTCTGATTCAGTGACGCGGTCGCGGCCTTGATCGGGATCATGCGGGATCTCTAGCACTTACGACCGGATCTCGGAGGTTTCAATGATCTGCAGACACTGCTATCATCCGTAACATGGACTTCTACCAAGATCCGCCAACCCTCGGAAATCAATACGATTCTGATCCGCTCCTGAAAGAACACCTCGAGCGATCACTCCCGAGAGACCTGCTCAAGCGGTTTGAGCCCGAGTACCGCGCACTCGGGGAGCTGAGTGGCGGGGAGCTCTATCGCGCGTCCCTCGAGGACCGGGTGAACGAGCCGCGCCACATCGAGTGGGACGCTTGGGGTCATCGGGTCGATCGCATCGAGGTCACATCGGTTTGGAAACGCGCGCAGGTGATCTCGGCGGAGTACGGGTTGGTGGCGGCTGGTTATGACTCGGCGCTGGGACCGCATGCGCGCACGCATCAGCACGCGATGAACTATCTCGTACAGGCATCGATGGACACCTACTCGTGCCCATTGGCGATGACCGATGGCGCAGCACGCACGCTGCTCGATTCGAAGAACCAGGAGCTCATCGACCATGCCTTGCCGCGACTTCTTTCGCGAGACCCTGCATCGATGTGGACGTCGGGCCAGTGGATGACCGAGCGCATCGGTGGCTCAGACGTCAACCAAACCGAGACGGTCGCCCGTCTTGATGGAGATACCTGGCGTTTGTACGGAACGAAGTGGTTTACATCGGCGACCACGTCGGAAATGGCGATCACGCTCGCTAGGCCGGAAGGCAACCCCCCTGGTGGTCGTGGCCTTGCCGTGTTCTATCTCGAGCTCCGCGACGAGGATGGCCGACTCAAAAACATTCAGCTGAACCGCCTCAAAGACAAGTTCGGCACTCGAAAGCTTCCGACCGCCGAGCTCACGCTGCAGGGGACTCCCGCAATCCCGGTCGCGGGTCTCGAGAACGGGGTTCGTAACATCACGCCGATGCTCAACATCACCCGGACTTGGAACGCAATTGGCGCGGCCTATGGGATGCGAAGGCCGATCGCGCTCGCGATCGACTACGCGCGCCGTCGGAAGGTATTTGGGCAGCCTCTGAGCGAAATGCCGCTTCACGTCGACACGCTGGCGGAAATGGTCGCCGAAGCGGACGGGGCGTTCTTGCTCGCATTTCGCGTCGCGGATCTCTTGGGGCGCTCGGAAGCACGTGTCGCAACGCCGTCGGAGGAGCTCGCGCTTCGCCTGATCACGACTCTGGCCAAGCTCACCACCGGCAAACAGGTGGTCAGCGTGTCGTCCGAAGCCCTCGAGTGTTTCGGGGGCGCCGGCTATGTCAACGACACCGGCCTTCCCCAGCTCCTCGCCGATGCGCAGGTGCTTTCGATCTGGGAAGGCACCACCAACGTCTTGTCGCTCGACTCGCTGAAGGTGCTTCGCCAAGAAGGGATTTGGGGCGCCTACGTCGAAGAGATCAAGCGACTGCTGGGTTCGGTGAAGGATGCACGTCTTCAAGAAGCCGCCCGCCGCGCTCGCTCCGCGGTCGAGCACGCCGGACGCTGGCTCGAGAGCGCCACCGAAAACCGACCCGTGCTCGAAGCAGGCGCAAGGCGTTTTGCGATGACGCTAGGCCGCGCCCTCGAGCTCGCGCTCCTCGTCGAACACGCCCAGTGGTGCCTCGACCAGGACAAGGGAGCGCGCGCGTTGGCGGCGGCCCGGCGCTTCTCCGGTTCACGTGTGGACTTAATCGAAGACGACGCTGCGCTGACCGAGAGCCAGTTGATGGTGGTCGAGCCCTAGCGGCTGCCAGGCGGGTCGACCGGAATCGGCAGGCCGCTGGGCACGCTCGCAGGACGGATCGCCTCGCGCCTCTCATCGCGGAGCGTCTTGTCGATGAACAGAGTGATCAGGCGAACATCGTCGTCGGTGAACGGCATTCTACTCTGCTCGAGCTCGTGGCGAACCGCGTTTTCCATCTTTATCCCGGTCCCATTGTGGAAGTAGGGCTCCGAGTTCCTCAGATTCCGGAGCGTGACCGCGCGAAATTTGCCTCGGTCTTGTTCAAGTCCTGTGAATTCTTCACGCCCATGGTCGACAATTCCCTCGACCTCGGGCACGTTTCGATTTGCGAACGTTTCGGACTCGAAGAGCGGGGGACTGTGGCAACCGTCGCATCCCATTTCAGCGAAACGGAACATTCCTTCAATCTCGTCATCCGTCATCAATTCAGGCCGACCCGCGGCGTACGCGTCGTATATCGAGCCGTCGGAGATGAATGTGCGTTGGTACGCGGCCAGCGCCGAGGCCAAATTCTCGATCGTGACGCTAGGATCTTCGGGGAACGCGTCCGTAAAGCGGTCCACGTATTCTGGAATGGCGGACAGGTCTGCGATGGCTTGATCCGGATCGGCACTCATTTCATCTGAGGCGAAAAGAGGGATCAGCGCTTGTTCCTCCAGTGTGGCCGCTCCACCCGTCCAGAGCAGGCTCTCTCGAAAAACGAGATTGTAGAGAATCGGAGAGTTGCGCCGAAGGTTGTTCGGGCCACGACGGCCCGGGCCGGCAAGAAGGCCTGCACTGTGACCGACCGCCCGCGCCAACCCGTCGCCCATACCCCATTGCTCGCTGTGGCAGGTCACGCAGGCGGTTTGTTTGTCGATCGACAAGATCGGATCGAAGAAAAGGAGATGCCCAAGCTCGATCCGTGCCTCCGGAACGTCCTTGGCGATGTCCGGAAGCTCAGGGAATTCGGTCAAGGGCCAGGGCAAGGCGACCTCCGTCGGGGATCCCCCCGACCCGCCGGTTCCATCCATTCCCGGCGTTCCCGCCGCTCCCAATGCCGGTGTTCCCGGCGCCTCCGAATCGCCGCACGCACCGACGAACACCACGAAAGTGAGAGCCGCGATGCGGTACAATACGGTGACTAGTTGGTGCACAGCACGGGAATGTCTGGGAACAGGATTGGCAGGTTGGTGATCCACTGGCGGATCAGCGCAACTCCGTCGTCGTCGATGAGCGTACGCCCGACCGGTGCCATCTGGTCTCTGCCGACCAGATCGATCCGGCAAAGGAGAATTGAATTGTCCGGATCCCCTGCGAGGATATCGTACCCTCCGAAACCACAGCCCCCAGAGGTTGGAGTCTTGCAAATCCCCCAGCTCCTGAAGTCGAGGTCGGTGGGGTTAGTCGGGTCCATGCTTGCATAGTCCAAGTAGAGACCCTGCTCCTTGAACTCGCCATCGGGTGCATGACAATGCGAGCAATTTGCGTCGAACCAAGACCGCGCCGCGTCATGGATGCAGTCGGGGGTCTGGCAGGTAGCCGCATACGGGATTGGGTCGACATAGGTCGTCCGCTCTTCTTTGGGCGGAGGCTGGGGTGGTGGTTCGACCGTCGCCAACATGCCGAGGTCGAAAAGCTGGTCGATCTGGTTGTCGACGATCGTGCCGCCATAGTCGTTGCCGCGGTTGAACATCCCGGTCGATGGGCCCAGTGTCCTGCTGTCGGGAAAGGGTCCGTGACAATCGCGGCATGCACCGTTGGTGGGAACCGCATAGGTGGGAACCTCCTTCTGCTGACCTTTGTCGTCGGTGTAGGTCACCGAGACGACAGCACCGCCGGACTGACAGATCGCATCGGTCATGTCCTCGTTGTAGACGTAGACGTGGACGTTCCAGCAGGACGCTTCGCCGCTGCAGCCCAAGCGATCGTCTTCGGCGGCCACATGCTCGAGGAGGCGGGTCTCGATCAGTTGCTCCTTCGTTTGGTTCTCCAGATCATTGGGAGGATAGGCAAAGGTCTTGACGTAGATGGTGCCCACAGGGCTCTGCCATCTCGTGGTGTCGTTCGAGTAGGTAATCGTCCCGCCTTTTTGAAGCGTGACGAAGCGACGCTTGAGCGCACCGTCGCTGAACAGGGGCGACGTCACCTCGTACGGAATGACGCCTTCCGCGGGCACCTGGTCCCGAATGTTGTCAAAAAGGCCCCACTCGGACAGGCGCGCAGGCACGCTGCTACCACAAGTGCTAGCCACGGCACCTCCTCCGACACCGCCTTCGCCGCCTCCGGACCCGCCAGTACCCCCGGTGGCGGCCGTGCCGCCGGTGCCGCCGTCGCCACCGAAAGCGCCCGCGCCGCCGCTCCCCCCGGTGCCCGAAGCTCCTCCTTCGCCTCCAGCGCCTCCGGTACCGCCCGTACCAGAGGAGTCGCCGCTTCCGCAGCCCACCGCGACCATGAGGAGGAAGAACGGCAAGTTAAGTTTTCGATTCATGGCGCGCTTCCCTTCTTTCTAGGTCGGGGTCAACGAGACGGATCGCAGTCTCGACCTGTCGTCTCGGTCGTGGTGTTCTCAGCGGAGCAAATGCCGAACGCGACGTCGCATTGAGCCGCGGCATCTGGATTCCCTGGAGGCGGGTCGATGCCGTCGCATGCGGCCTGGCAGGCGTTCGATGTGATGTCACGGTAGCTTGCGGTGTTGTTCGCGCCGAGGCAGATCCCTGGGTCCTCGGTGCCCGGTGGCTCGATGTTGCCAAACCAGACGATGTCTTCGAGCGGGCTCTGCGGTGTTCCCACGTTGAGAAGGTTGAACAAGTCACCAAAAGGCGGCCCTGCGTTCGTTCCATTGCCCGCGAAGAAGTTGTCGTGGACGTAAACGTTCTTCGAGTACGGGACGTAACCCACGGGGTAGGGCGGGCAGTCGCTTGGTTCATCCTCGAACTGCGTGAGCTGACAGAGAAGGAAGTTGCTGACGATGGCGACGCCGACCGTATCATTGTTCTGAATGTCGTTGTCGTGGATGTCTACACCGTCGCCGCCATAGGCGAGCGCGCCCGTGCCCGGGGGAATCACCTGCACGACACCTGACGTTGCGAAGTTCTCGGTGTTGTTGCACCAGACCCGGTTGTCGTACATCTCGACATTGGTGTTGGAGAGCTTCGTCTCCGAAATGGGCTGTTGCAGGGCCAGCAATCCCCCCGTGTTGTTGACGATCAAATTGTCGTGCACGATGACATCCAGGCTGTTTTCGACCTCGAGGCCGGCCACGTTGGAATCCGCAATGTTGTAACGAACGACGCCGCCCGAGGTTGTGTCGTCCTCATAACCGCATTTGCCGATGTAAATACCGGCATCGCTGGCACCTGAAGCGTGGCTATACTCAACCGTCGTGTTTTCGCAGTTCGTCGGATAAATGCCGTACCTGCCGTTCTGGGTGTTGTCCTTGTTTTCCCAGCTGACATGGACCTTGATGAAACGGGACCCCGTCGTTCCGTCTTGTACGACGCCATTGGCTCCGGTGTTCTTGACCCAGAGGTTTTCGATAGTGACATTGTCCACGGTCACGTTGATGCCCGGGCCCGTGCCTGGACCTCCGAAGTTGAGAATCGTCTTGTCGGGCGAGTCCGCAATGCCTTTGAGTGTCAGGCCGGAGACCAGGGTGATGCTCACGGTGACTTCCATCTCGTAGGTGCCCTCCGCCAAGCAGATCGTGTCCCCGGGGTTCGCGTTCTCGAGACGGATATTTAAGCGTGCACCGTCGTCCAGGCCGGGCATGAAGATCTCTCCGGTACAGTCACCGGCCGGCGTGGGCGGAGCATTTTCAACCGCGTACGCAGTGAGGTCCGGCAAGTTATTGCAGTCGACCAGGGCGATCATTCCACCCGTGCCACCCGCACCGCCTGCGCCGCCACCGGTTCCGCCTGTACCGCCACCAACTCCACCGCTTCCGCCTGCGCCACCCGTAGCACCCGCGCCACCCGTGCCGCCGGTCGCACCATCTCCTCCAGTACCGCCCTCGTCATCACCGCAGCCAAATGCCAGAAGCGATGCGGCCAGCACCGCGCTCGTAAGGTATCTTGAAATCATGCTCGGGCTCCTCCTCGAGAGTGCGTCACGGACGTGACACGAACCCCTGGTATGTAACACCAACCGTCCTGTTTGAAAAGTGAGCATCGCTCACTATTTGCTCTTCTTGTAAGCACCTATCTTTTGTTAGGATTTGCGGCCAGAGTCCGGCTCGCCCATGTAGACCGCCAGGTAGCCCTTCAGCAAAGTCTTCATTTCGTCGATGATCTGAGCGGCGAGCTTTGGGTCATCCGTCGAAAGCGCCCAGTCTTGTAGCGCATTGACTGCTTTAATCGCAGCACGGGTGACCAGCTCAACTCGATCGCTCGGGATGACCGCTTGCAATGCGGGGTGAGCAGCCATCATCGCTGCGACTCGGTCGTTCGACTCGTCGGTGATTTCCCGGAACTCGGGGGTTGGTCGAATGCTCAAGAGGAGCTGCACGTAACCGGGTTGCTGCGCGTAGCCCTCGATGGTTGCGTCGACCGCGCGATCGATCGCTTGATCCCAGGGCAAAACGCCAAAGTCCTCGGCGATCAAGCTTGCCGTCGTCGAGTCCACTTTCTCCATGACGCGTCGCGCGAGGTCGGCAAGTACGGCGAGCTTGTTGGGGAAGTACTGATAAATCGATCCGATCGGAACACTCGCAGTCTCGGCGATCGCAGCCGTCGTGATTTTGTCGACCGGCATTTGGCCGAGCAGCTGCGCGGTCGCCTCGAGGATGCGCTCCACGCGGTCTCTCGAGCGGTCCTGGCTCGGTCGCCGACGCGGAGTGAGTGGTTCGGTTTTCGAAGGCACGTGACTGCGGCAGCCTTTTCGAAGGCTGAGCGGCCAGCCTACGGGGGTTGCCCTACGAGCGCAATTTGGGACCTAGCTCGTAACTGAAAAAGCAGGCTATAATGAAAAGTTCAGCAAGCATGAGCTCACCCACTGGCACTACCAACGGCCACCCAGCCAAAACCAAGACCGCTCCCGACGAGGACGGTCGACCTTTACCCAAAGTAGCCCTCGACTCGCCAGAACACTACCTCAACCGCGAGCTGACTTGGCTCGAGTTCGTCAAGCGGGTGTTGCATGAGGCTCGAGACACGCGCACCCCGTTGCTCGAGAGAGTGAAGTTTCTGGCGATCACGGGCTCGATCCTCGACGAGTTCTTCATGAAGCGCGTCGGAGGTTTGAAGCAGCAGGTGGCCGCCGGGGTTCACGAGCTCACCGTGGATGGGCGCACTCCGATTCAACAGATCTCAGAGGCGTACGATGTCATACGACCTCTGGCCGTCGAGCAACAGGCCCTCTGGGTAGAGCTTCGACGGAGGCTTTCCGATGCTGGCGTACAGGTCGCATCCTACGAATCCCTTCGCGAAAAAGATCGCAAGTGGCTACGCGATGACTACCTCGACAACATTTTTCCGTTGGTGACGCCGCAGGCCATGGATCCCGCTCATCCGTTTCCATTCGTTTCGAACCTGTCCCTCAACTTGCTCGTTTCGTTGCACTATCCGAACGACCCGACGCCATTGATGGCCCGCGTGAAGGTGCCCCTCGGAGCCGGCGTGCCGCGGTTCGTTCAACTTCGCGATTCGCTCGTCTTCGTCCCGCTAGAGGAGATCATGGCCCAGAACCTCGATCTCCTGTTCCCAGGGATGGTCATCGAACGAACCGAGCTATTCCGCGTAACCCGCAATGCCGACGTAGAAAGCGACGAGGACGAGGCAGACGACCTGCTTGCGCTGATCGAGTCCGAGCTTCGAGAGCGCAAGTTTGCGCCGATCGTGCGGTTGCAAGTTGCGCGTGGGATGGATGCGACGCACCGAGGACGCCTTGCCGCGGAGCTCGGCCTCGATGAGCAGTCCGATGTCTTCGAGATCGACGGGTTCGTCGGTCTGGGTGATGTCTCTCAGCTTGCCCGGCTCGATCTGCCCGAGCACCGCGACCCCGACCATCGGCCGGTCGACCCAGCAGCTCTGGTGGGGCGGAGCAACGTGTTTCATGCGATCCGCGGCCACAAAGCCTTCTTGGTGCACCACCCGTATGAGGCCTTTGGCACTTCGGTGGGTCGGTTCTTGCGAGAAGCGAGCGAGGATCCGAAAGTCCGGGCGATCAAGATGACCCTCTACCGGACCTCGGCAAAGTCCCGCGTCATCCAGCATTTGATCAACGCCGCCCTCAACGGCAAGCAGGTGGCTGTCGTGGTCGAGCTCAAGGCTCGATTCGACGAAGAGGCCAACATCAACTGGGCCAGCAAGCTCGAGCAGGCGGGCATTCACGTCACCTATGGGGTCGTCGGCCTCAAGACCCATTGCAAAGTGATCCTCGTCGTGCGGCGCGACCACGATGGCCTGCGTCGCTACGTGCACGTCGGTACCGGGAACTATCATGAAGAGACGGCAAAGCTCTACTGCGACCTCGGTTTGCTAACCTGCGATCCCGACATCGGGCGTGATGCAACGGAGCTCTTCAACTATCTCACCACGGGTTACAAACCGAAGCGCAGCTACAAAAAGCTCCTTCCCGCACCGAAGCTTCTCAAACCGGCGCTGCTCTCCAAGATTCGTCGAGAGATCCGCCAAGTCGAAAAGGGCGAGGAGGGGCTGATTCAGATCAAGACCAACGCGCTCGAAGACGTCGACATCACGCGCGCACTGTATGAGGCGTCGCAAGCGGGTGTCCACGTCGACCTCATCGTGCGTGACTCGTGCCGTTTGCGTCCTCGCGTGCCCGGGCTGTCGGACAATGTGCGCGTGATCAGCATCGTCGGTCGATTCCTCGAACATTCTCGGATCTGTTACTTCCGAAACGGCGGCGAAGAAGAGTACTACATCGGTTCCGCGGACTGCATGACACGCAATCTGGTCAGCAGAGTCGAAGTCCTCGTGCCGGTCGAGCCTGCGACCCTGCGCGGAGAGCTGCGCGTCATGTTGGACACGCTGCTCGACGATCAGCGAAGCGCGTGGGACATGCAGTCGGACGGAACCTACATCCAACGCAATGGCGGGCCAAACGCCCAAAGCGCACACCAACAAACCATCAAGTGGGCCGACGCCCGATTTGCAGAGGCCAATCGCTTGCGACGTCGAAGCGCACGCGGTCCGAGAGGCCTTGCGCCCGCAGACGAATAGCGGGAGGGTGAGCTCTCCGGCGCATGTTTCGTAGGCTCACCATCATCATCGCTGCCGCTTGCCTTTGTTGGTTCTTGGTCGACTCGGCTTCGACACAACAGACCCTCATGGCATCGCCAACCTGCGAGGAGCTCACGATCATGGACTTCCTCGCCCGCCTCGACGATCCGAAGCGCGTTCGACGCGTCTTGACCGTCGACGAAAAACGAAATTTGTCGCAAGTGAAGCGTGACGTTTGCGCCCCGTATGTTGGCTACCGGGTCACCCGGGCGCCCACGACCACCTGGACGAACGGAAGGCCCATCACGCGTTCGTTTCGCGAGCTCAATCATCCAAACGGCCGCATCGCCAAGAGCCGGCAAGGCGAGTGGTACTACCCAAGTGGTCCGCGGGCCAAGAGCGCGCTTGGCCGTTGGCAATACGCCAATGGCATGCTGGCGCGAACCCCTAAGGGGATCTGGTACACCCAGAAAGGCAAGTACGTCGAGGATGCCGACGAGGCTCGAAGGGCGGCGTGCGTGTACCTTGGCAAGGAGCTTTGTCCTTTGGGCAAAGCCGATGAAGATCTGTTGTCGATCACAGTCATGGGGCTGATCAACGACCCGACTCTGGCGAAACAAAACGCCGAGGCCAAAACGCCACAAGCTGAGGAGGACTAACGATGGGACGCACGGTGGGTCTCTTGGTGGGCGTTATGTTTGCGGTTCTCGTCGTCTATCTCTTGCTGTGGCCCGTGCCGATCGAGCCGACGTCGTGGACGGCAAAGGAGCCTCCGCCCCTCGCGGGAGACTTCGCCCCCAATCGGGTGCTCCAAGGAATGGAGCTTTTCTCGACGCCCAACGCGCACGGGCCCGAGGATGTCGCCATCGATGCAGAGGGCGTGGCTTACGTAGGCGTACACGAGGGGCAGATCCTTCGGTACTCGCCCGATGGAGCAAGCGTCGAGGTGTTCGCACAGACGGGGGGCAGGCCGCTGGGCCTGGATTTCGATAACGACGGGAATCTCATCGTTGCAGACGCGTTCAAAGGGCTTCTTTCGATCGATCCGGACGGCAAGACCACCGTGCTCTGTAACGAGGCCGGATACCATCCACTCGGGTACACCAACGACGTGGACGTCGATTCGCAAAACGTCGCTTGGTTCTCGGATTCATCCTCCAAATGGAACCAACACCAGACCATGAACGAAGTCCTCGAGAACGCGCCCAACGGCAGGCTGCTCAAGTACGACATCAACACGGACGAATGCGATGTAGTGCTCAGCGAGTTCCATTTTGCCAACGGTGTGGCCGTGTCTCCAGACGAGACGTACGTCCTCGTCAACGAGACCATGCGCTACCGGACCAAGAGGGTGTTCGTGCGCGGCCCAAGAGCTGGTCGGGTCGAGGTATTCGTCGCTAATCTGCCAGGCTTTCCCGATGGCATTTCCACGGGGGCGGACGGGATCTTCTGGTTGGCGATGTACGGGCCGCGCAATGCGGTGCTCGATAGCGCGTCGGACCGTCCGTGGCTCCGTAAGATCATCCATCGAATTCCGTCGGCGCTTCAGCAGAAACCCGCGCGGCATCCGTTCGTGTTGGGTCTCGATGCAGAGGGCAAGGTCGTTCACAACCTCCAAGACGTCGAGGGTGCCCGCTTCTCCGTGACGAGCAGCGCGGAACAGGTCGGTGACTGGCTCCACGTCGGCAGCCTTTTGGAGCCAAGCTGGGGCCGTATCCGGGTCTCGACACTTCCGTAGGCCGCGGGCCGTCTGCTTGCCAAGCCGTCTCGATCCGGGGATCCTTCAAGCCTCTTAGGTAGGAGCGGCGAGATGCGACGATCATGGCTTTCAGGCTTGGGTATTCTCTTATGGTTCGGGGTGGGATGCAGCAGCGGCGGTGACAGCTCCTCGCCGGCGGAAACGGTGCAGATCGTGGCGAACGACGACGGCACCGTCGAGGTCATCGTCGGCGAGCGCACGCTGTTCGCGTTGGCGCCAACCGGGCCGGTGGCGCGGAACTTCGACGAGTCTTTTCTTCTCGGGGCGCCAGAGCAAGTCCAGCGGATGAACGAAACGATCGATTCGCTGACCGTGCGTTCCGTGGCGAACGACGAGTCCGGAGCCACGGTCCGATACGCCAACGCGGACGAATCACGCACGGCGACTCTGACCGCCCAAAGGGTAGGCGACGACGCCAGCGAATTTCGACTCGAGCTCGCAGGTACCGCTGCCGATTCGATCGCGGTCGGCATTCGTTGCGATGCCGAAGGTACGTTTCACGGTTTTGGTGAGCAGTACAACGCCACCAACCAGCGCGGTGAGGAATTTCAGCTTTTGGTCACCGAACAGGGCATTGGCCGAGATGGCTCTGGCATCCTGGCGGGTGACGAGCACACCACGTACTTTCCGATGCCTTACTACATCGATGCGCGGGGCTTTGGAGCGCTCTTCGACACGGAGCGTCGAGTGCGAGTGGACCTATGCGCTACCGATCAAAACATCGCGTGGTTCGAGGTCGTGAGCGGGGCGCCCGTCGTGTGGCGCGTCTTTCATGGACCGACGCCTGTCGACGTGATTCGCCAGCTTGGCGACCTCGTCGGTCGGCCGGCTCAGCCTCCTCTTTGGGCGTACTCGCTGTGGATTGGCTCGCAGGGCGGTCGCGATGCGGTTCTTGCGGAGGTCGACGCACTCGAGGCAGCCAACATACCGGTATCGGCGATGTGGGTTCAGGACTGGGTCGGCGCGCGAGTCAACGTCACAGGCGGATTCGGAGTGCGATACGTGTGGGAACCTCGAGAAACGTGTCTTCCGAAAGAGCTCTGCCCGAGCAACGAGGATTGTAGCGTGTGCTACCCCGAGTTTGGCGAAATGGTAACGGGCCTACACGACCGTGGGTACCGGTTTCTGGCCTATGTGAATCCCCTCATCGTTCGAGACCCCGGCCTCACGGGGGTCGTCGATCAAAGGTTCTCGACGATGGAAGAGATGGGCTTGCTGGTGAACAATCCCGATGGCGAAACGTACCTTCCCATCCTTCGCAACAACCTCCCGGAGCAAAACGGCCATCCCGATTTCTCCAACCCCAATACCTTGGACTTCATCGCCGAGTCGCTCGCGAACATCGTCCGCGACTATGGTGTGGACGGCTGGATGGCCGACTTCGGCGAGGAAATTCCGCTCGATGCAGTGGCCGGCGATGGTAGCGACCCGGTCGAGCGCCGCAATACGTTCCCCATCGATTGGCAACGTGCCACCCGCGAAGCGATGGATACCGTTCGTCCCGACGGCAACTGGGTGATGTTCGCAAGGTCGGGGTTCACCGGTGTCCAAAGCGTGGCGCAGATTCACTGGACCGGCGACCAGGAAACCAGCTGGAGCGAGCTCGACGGTTTGCCGACGGTGGTCCCGGCCTTGATCAACTTGGGGCTGGCCGGCCAGCCGTTCGTGACACACGACATCGCCGGCTTCGGGCGCAGCGACGGCCCGAGCACGAAAGAGCTCTATCAACGGTGGACCGAGCTAGGCGCGTTCACTCCGATCATGCGGACGCATCAGGGTGCGGACAAAGTTAAGAACCATCGTTGGGACAGCGACGAAGAAACCACCGCGCATTTTCGAAAGTTTACCTACGTGCACTGCGCGCTGATGGACGAGTTCGTCACGCTCGCTGCCGAGTGGGAGACGACCGGTGCGCCGATTCTGCGGCACATGATGCTCAACTTCCCAAATGATCCGGAGACATGGGACCTCAGCGATCAATACATGATCGGGGATTCGCTCTTGGTTGCGCCGGTCCTGACCGAAGGAACGAGACGCACGGTGTATTTCCCCGCGGGCAAATGGTTCGACGTCTGGACCGGAAACGACATTCGAGGACCGATCGAGCTCGACCTGCTTGCGCCGATCGGGAGCCCCCCGGTCTATGCGCTCGACGCGGACCGGGACGACCTTCGAAACGCCGAGGCAAACCTTACGCCGCAGGACTGCCGCTAACGGCGAGCGTTTCGGTGTCGGTTATTCGGCGGCGCTGACCACTCGATCGTGCTCGCCGGACGAGCTCGGGTCGAACTGCTTCGCCCACTTTCGGAAAGCGTGGATGGGACCATCGCCTTCGGCGAGGGGAGGGCGCTCGATACCGATTTTGTTGCGCCAAATTTCGAAGTCTTGGGAGACGTCGTCCTTGTAGCCGCGCATCGAGGCCGCGAGGATCAATTTGTGGAGCACGCTCCTCGGGACGAGCCTGAGCAAAGGGTTAATCTTTTCGGGGTGCGCGACGTGTCGAAGGCTGATCGCGAGACTCAGCTTGAGCATCTCGTGGTCGATGGCGCTGGGGAACACGAAGTGTCGCGAGCGCAGGCCGTATTCAGGCACTTCGACCTCGACGCACGAGTAGCCGAGACCCCACTTGGTAATCTCGAACTCCGCCCGAAGGTCGTTCTTGTTTCCAAACACGCCCGCGTCGCGATCCATCGCGTAACGCGCTGTCAGCTTGGGGCCATCGGTGTGGAGTGGCCGGAGGATCTCCGTTTTGCGATACCCGTGGACGGTCGAGAAATGCCCGAAGTCGACGCTGTTCTCGGCGGTGTCGTAGGGATTGGCGCGGAGCTCCCAGGTGTGGTGGGTCAGCGGGGTCCACTCGTCGTCATCGAGCTTGGGCACGGTCCACTCGGGAGCCTTCCAGTCCTGTTGATGATGCGCGAGAATCAGCCCGTTCATTTCTTGGAGGGGCCAGGTGCGGAGCTTCGCCTTCCGCGGGGGCTTCGTGCCGTAGCCCGTCTTGATGCAGTTGCCTTCGGTGTCGAAACAGAATCCGTGGAATGGGCAGCGCAGAATCTCGCCTTCGATCGCGCCGCCGTAGGCAAAATGAGCGCCCATGTGTGGGCAAAAGGCGTCACTCAAGCATGCCTCTCCCGACTCGGTCCGAAACACGACCAGGTCTTGGCCCATGAACTTGATCGACTTCACCTCGCCGGCCTCGAGCTCGTCTGAGAAACAGATCAGGAACCAGCCGGTTGGGAACGCTCGGAGACGATTCGACTCCCGTGTCACAAAACCCGAATTACGCATGATGGGGGACTGTTTAAAAACGAAAAACGCTTTAATGCAAGTACTCTTTCCACTCTGGTGAAGCGCAGCTTTTTCGCGAAAGCTGGCCTACGGCGCAATGGAGGGTTTAACCTGAAAATCTGTGCCGGACCGAACGAAAGAACCGACGTGGTGCAGCAATGCGTGAGCTTGGGATCGTGGCGGCGGTCACCGCTTTCATGTGCCTGTTGAGCGGCGCCTGGTTCGCTCCCTGGGAGACGCTCTATTACAACGGCATCTGGATCACGGTACTAGGCTTCGTGGTGGGCGTGCCGACAGGGTTCATCTATCACATCCGGCTCTACCAGGTTCTCAATCCGAGAGGCGAGCTGCCACGCGGCTGGTACTGGCGGCCGCTACGGTTCAACACCTGTCTTCTTCCCGAAGAGCGACCCGGCGTGATGTCCTGGTGTTATGTCGGCGGCCTCGGTTTCGTAGTGATCTGCATCGGCTTACTGATGATGGGAGCCGGCGTCTCGATGGCCTTCTTTCGGGGTGTTTGAAGACAGCGGTCGTCACCCCGTCGGCGGCGCGCTATCATCGTGCTGTGAAGAAGAGCTCACATGAGCCACCGATCGAATCGCCGATTCCGTTTCGGACGGGCTCGAATGGGGAGTTCGATCCTCCGCCGCCGACCAAACGCGACCGTATTGCAGAAGAAATCTTTCACCGCTTGGTGGCCGAGAAGTCGCGGCGGCTCGGGCTCTCGCGTCGTGAATTCGTTTCGAGCACGATGGGAACGGCAACGGCCCTTTGCGTGATCAATCAGGTCTATGGATGCTCGAGCGAGAACGCTGGCGGCGCTGGAGGGGACGCGGGATTCGACGTCGACGCCGGGATGATGCTGGATGCCGGCGCATGTGAAGCGCTCCAGGGCGGCGAGTTCATCTTCGACGTCCAGACCCATCACGTGAACCCAAACGGTGCTTGGCGTGAAGGCGGAGGATTCGAAGGCGCGTTGGCGATGTTCCCGCAGTCGGGCTGCGGCGAGATGGACTTCGTCGATTGTTTCGATGCGGACCACTACATCCGCGAGCTTTTCGTGAACAGCGACACCAGCGTTGCCGTGTTGTCGCAGGTGCCGGCGGTTCCCGGCAACAATCCGCTCGAGACCGACGAGGCCGCGGCCACCCGGGAAATCGTCAACTGCCTGGCAGACTCGAAGCGCCTCGTCATCCACGGGATCGTCTTGCCGGACCAAGGGCAAGCGCAGCTCGACGGGATGCAAGCCCTCAAAGAAGAACAAGAAATCGCGGCGTGGAAAGTGTACACTCAGTTCAACTCTTGGCGCCTCGATGACGAGGCGATCGGCATTCCGTTCATCGAAAAAGCGCGAGAGCTCGATGTGAAGTTGATCTGCGCGCACAAGGGTCTGTCGCTGTTTGGGTTGGATCCCGCTACGACGACCCCCGAAGACATCGGGGTGGTCGCGCCGAGGTATCCGGACGTGAACTTTCTCGTGTACCATTCCGGCTACGAGCGTTCGGTGGAAGAGGGCCCCTACGACCCAACCTCTCTGCAAGGTGTCGATACGCTGGTGAAGGCGGTCCTCGACAACGGGATCGGCAAGCAAGGCAACGTCTACGCCGAGCTCGGGAGCACCTGGCGGCTCCTGATGACGCAGCCAACTCAGGCGGCTCACGTGTTGGGGAAGCTCCTCGTCAATCTCGGAGAAGACCGGATCCTCTGGGGCACCGACTCGATTTGGTATGGCTCGCCCCAAGACCAGATCAACGCGTTTCGCACATTTCAGATCCCACAGAGCATGCAGGACGAGTATGGCTACCCCGCTCTCAGCGACGAGATCCGCGCGAAGATCCTCGGTTTGAACGCCGCCGGGGTATACGGGATCGACGTCGATGCGACCCGCTGCGCCATTGCAGGCGACGATGTCTCCCTAGCCAAAGCCGCGATCGAAGCGGACCCATCCTTGAAGCGCCCGAGCTACCGAAAGCACGGCCCACAGACGAGGCGCGAGTTCCTGAAATACCTCAAGCTGCACGAGGGCTCGCCGGGGTAGTGTTGGCAGCAGTGTCAGCGGCAGCGGCAGCGTCACGTGGCTTCTAGGCGGTAGATTTCCTGGATCCGCTCGAGGATTTTTCCGAACGGGATTTCCAGGTCGCGCAATAGCCCGTTCGAGATGTCGTACACCCATCCGTGCACGGTCGGATGGCCTGTTCGCAGGTATGTCTTCTGGACGACGGCGGTCTTGATCACATTGACGCACTGCTCTTGAACGTTCAGCTCGATCAGTCGCCTGTAGCGAGCATCGGTGTCCTTGATGGCGTCCAGCTCCTTTTGGTGCAAACGGTAAACGTCTCGAATCTCACGCAGCCAGCCGTTGAGCAAACCGAGGTCTGCTGGCTGCATCGCCGCCGCCACTCCGCCGCACCCATAGTGTCCACAAACGATGATGTGCTTCACATCGAGGTTCGCGACCCCGTACTGGATGACCGACTGTGCGTTGATATCGGTATTGACGACCAGGTTGGCCACGTTGCGGTGAACGAAAACGTCGCCGGGATCGAGCCCCATGATCTCGTTGGCAGGGACACGGCTATCGGCGCATCCGATGAACAAAAAGTCCGGGTCTTGGTGATCCGCGAGCCGCCGGAAGAAATCAGGGTCTCGTTGGGTATTCTCCTCGACCCATTTGCGGTTGTTCTCAAAGACCTCTTGATAGGTACTCATGGCGCTCCTCACGTTTGGGTGTCGTATTGCGGTTCGATCGGGGCCGGGATCGATGCGGGATCCTCGTCGATCATTTCGCGGAGATCGATCTCGATGCCTCGGGAAATCGTCGTGATCGGCACGTCGTTTGGCGTCCCTTCGAACGGATTCTCGCTGACTCGTCCGATTCGCTCCATCGTGTGAAAGACCCACATGACGAGAACGCTGAAGGGCACGCTCAGCCAGACGAAGTTCGCACCGATGTATGGATACTTGGGGACCAATTCGGCTCCAATTCTGTCGAACTCGAACATCACGCCGAACGGAAGGAGGATCACAAAGATCCACAAGAACGTCGAATTGAGAGTTGCGTACTGTCGCGGATAGGGGAAATTCTTGATCCGTTCCGATTTGCCCTGCAGCGCGTAGAGCTCTACCAACAGGTTCTCCATCTCCATGTGTCTGAAGTCTTCGATGAGTCCCCGGGTTCGAAGTCGGCGCAGCTCTTTCGATTGAAGAGAGATGATCTGCGTGGCCTTGTTGGATTTGGAGAGGACATAGGCGCGTTCTTCCTCCGAGAGGTAGAGCTCGAGCTCGTCTTCGAGCAGATAGCGATGCTCTCTTACCCCGATCATGTCCCTCCATTCCCTATTCGTTGGGTGCTTCATCGCGTGCTCCCACGGCCGCGGTTGTCTCATCGCGTGCCGCAGCGCGGTCAACCAAGCCACATGCCGGAAGATCAGCTCTTTACGGATCGCTCTCAGCTCGGCATCACCAACCTTCTCATCGGTGAAGTCATTGGTGATGAAATCGTTCACCGCGATGCCCCAGGCTCTCGAGGCGTTGACGATCCCACCCCAGATCTTTCTCGCCTCCCAAACGCGATCGTACGTGGCGTTGTTCTGGAAGCTGATGATGAAAGCGACAGCCGTGCCGACGACGGCAATGGGCAGCCATGGAAGATGGAGCCACTTTTGATCGAGGATCTCGTAAACGATCACGGGGACGAGCGCGATCAGAAACAAAAGAACCGTGTCCTGGCGAGTCCACCAGGCCATATCCTTCATCGAGTAGTTCCTCTTGGTATACATCGCGCGACTGAACGGTCAGGGTCTGGTGTACGGCTCGGGTACTTGTAGCAGGTGGCAGCCCCAGCGTCAGCGCCAGTGTCGGCGTCAGAGGGACGCGATGGTGCTCAGGGTCGCTTTGGATCGATTGAGCGTATAGAAGTGAATCCCTGGCGCTCCTCTGTCCAGAAGCGCACGACATTGCGCCGCCGCAAACGCGACGCCCGTTTCAAATGCCGCTACCCCGTCGTCACCGGCCCTTCGAAGCCCCGCTTCGAGAGCCGCGGGCACCGTCGTCCCCGGGGACAGCGACGCGATCCGTTGAAGGTTTGCAAGGTTCAGCACAGGCATGATCCCGGGCACGATCGGCACCTCGACTCCGCGCTTGCGCACCGCTTCGACGAAGGACCAGTATCGGTCGTTCTCGAAGAACAGCTGCGTGATGAGGACCTCTACGCCCGCCTCGACCTTGCGCACGAGGTTGTCGATGTCCGCCTCGAGGCTCGGGGCCTCGTGGTGTTTCTCGGGATAACATGCGCCGGCGATGCCTAAATCGAATCGCCCTCTGATGAACGCGGCGAGCTCGTTGGCGTGATGAAACCCCCCCTCGACCGGGGTCCAGGCGGACGCGCCCCGGGGTGGGTCGCCTCGCAGGGCCAGGATGTTTTCGATGCCATGTCCTTCCATGTGTCGCAGGGTCTCGTCGAGCTCTTCTTTGGTGGTCCCGGTGCACACGAGGTGCGCCATCGTCGAGACGCCAAGCTCTCGCTGCACCTCGATCGCGAGGTCAGCGGTGCGCTCCCGGGTCGTTCCGGCAGCCCCGCAGGTGATCGACACGAACGCGGGTTCGATCGCCAGCAGCCGCTCGATTGCGCGGAACAAGGCCCTCCGGCCCGCTTCGTCCTTCGGCGTGAAAAACTCGAGCGAGAAAACCGGCTCCCGGTTCGCCGCATACAACTCCGCGATCCGCATTAGGCGCTTCTCTATACGGGCAACTCAGCCCCGCGAGCAAGACGCCGAATCACCACGAGCGATGAGAGCCAGAAGATGAGCCCAACTGAGCTCGTGTCTCCGCGTGATGCGCGGCACCCAGAGCCAGTGTCAGTGGCAGAGCCTGTGTCAGTGCCAGGGGCAGTGTCAGTTTCAGTGCCAGCGTCAGTGCCAGGGGCAGTGTCAGTGCCAGCGTCGGTGCCAGCGTCGGTGCCAGCGTCAGGGGCGTCGCCCCTTCTCAACACGAGATCGGCACACTGATAGTAAATGTCGTTGCCCGGAACCACGTACGGAGGTTTGTCGTACATCACTTGGATCAATTGAAGCGTGCAGTTGTCGCATTCGACTTCGGGGAGAGTGACGCTTACGCGGTAGAGCGAGGTCGGCGAATCGTCTTTGATGGCATCGAGCAGGACCGCGTCGTTGGAGTCGTACTCCTGCATGGTGGCAGGGTCGACGAAATCGTCGTCCCCGTCTTCGTCGAAGGCGATCCGGTAATGCGAGGGGTGATTGACGTACTCGTTCCATTCGACGTCGATTATCTGCCCGGGCTCGAAGTAGTTGATGTTTGGGCTTCGCTCGCCTCCCGCGACCCCACAGGGCCCCGTCTTCAACGTGTCGGGCCCATAGCGAGAGACCGGGCTCGTCATGTCCAAATGTGCGCGTGCCTCCATTGGTAGCGAGATGACGATGACGAACAGTGCAAGCCAGAGGAGTCCCCGAATCATACATGGATCCTAGCAAAGCCAAGGTTCGGAAGCCCGGCTTGATTCAGAGCTTGGGCTGAGGCAACACACTTCCCATGTGGCGAGCCGTGCTTGTTGCGTTGGTGATTCTGGTATTGCCTGCCTGTGACAAGGACCGGATCAGCGAGAGCTATTGGCGGGAGCGAGGCGCTCAAGCAGTCCTGCCGCTGAAAAAAAACCTCAAGAGAGCTTTGACCAAAGCCATGGAGGAAGGGCCCGTCGAAGCCGTCACGGCTTGCCACGCGGTCGCGCCGGCCGTTACCAAGGGCGCCAGCTCGCAGGTTGCCAAGGTGGGCCGCACCAGTCACAAGCTTCGAAACCCGAGCAACGCGCCGAAGCTTTGGATGCAACCGTTGTTGCAAGAATACCTGAGCATGCCCGACCAAATGGAGCCCAAGGTTGTCGCGCTCGACGACGACACGGTGGGATATGTCGAGCCGATCTATCTGCAACCCATGTGCGTGCACTGCCACGGCACCGCGATCGCGCCGGATGTCCAAGCACGCATCGACGAGCTCTATCCTGCCGACGAAGCCACGGGGTTCGAGCCTGGGCGCTTTCGCGGGGTCTTTTGGGCCGAGCTCAGTCGAAACTGAGCTTCTTCGGTCATGGGGTGACCGAGACTTTCTCCGGCTCGACGTAGTAGAGCACGCGGATCTCGGCCGGCTTGCGGTACGGATACGAATCTACCCCCATGTATTTCTTTGCCATCCGATCGATGTGCGCATCGGCCCCTTCGCTGGTGATCTTCACGACTCGGCCGCGAATCGTGAGGGACCGGTACGGGTTCTCCGGGTCGGTCAGCGAGATGGCGACTCTCGGGTCGCGGCGAATGTTGCGATCCTTGAGACGGCCCTCGGCCGAATTGATCACCACATATCCTTCATCGGTGTCGACCCAGACAGGGGCGGAATGAGGGCTCCCGTCGGACATCAGCGTCGACAGATGCGCGAACGCAGGCTTTTCGAGGATATCCGCGTGGCTTTCTGGAATCGACTTCATAGTGGCTCTCCGCAGCGACTACCCCGTCGCCATTCCTGCGAAGTCGCGCCATTTCTTGACGAGCTGCGCCCGCGTACGGACCCCGAGTTTGTGCATCGCAGAGCTCACCAGAGCCGACACTCGGGCTTGGGAGAGCCCGAGCTGATAACCGATGAGCTTGCTGGTGTGCCCCATGGTGAGGAAGGAAACGACTTGGGCCTCCTGTTTGGTGAGGCCTCGGGGATCCTTGACCTTGGGCTCATTGGGCACCGCGAGCACGAAACGCCGGCTGTCTGAGTCGAACCAATCGACCATCGACCACCTGCCCCGAACCAATGCCTTCCAGAGCTCGAGCGCCGCTTGTGGGTCGTTCTCGCGCATATGGCCGCGCGCACGGTCGATGTGTTTGGCGGCCTCCCGCAACCCCTCGATCGAATCGCAGGCTTTTGCGTCGCCGGCCGCATCGGTCACTCGGAAGTCTTTTGGATCCAATACGGCCTCGGCTCTGTGCGGGAGCGTTGTCTTCGGCGGCCGGCTGGAGCTCGGTCGGCCGAGTGAGCGGCGCAAGCGATAGCCAGCGCCGAAGTGGGAGGCAACCATTTGTAGGCGCTCACGCTCTCGTGTCGTTAGGGAGGTACGCTCCCGGAGTGGCGCGATCAGGTAGACACCGTGCCCGTCGGGGTCGAACGCAGACATTCCGAGGCCATCCTCCACGTGCGTGAAGTGGCGCATCACATCGTGGAATCCCGCAAGATTCTCGGCGGCGGCTTCGCTTAGAGTCTTTGGGTGCGTGGGGCGGCTCATCTCCCACAGAAACTCCCGTGGGACTTCGAGCTGGGCTTTCATGACGCTCTGCATGAAGTCGTCGGGGCACGACTCCACGTGGACTTGCTCGATGACGAATTCCCCGCGGTCTACGCCGCGCCGACAGGTGAGGCCGGCGAGACCAAGGCCGTGGCCGATGAACTCGACGCCATCTCTCAAGAGCTTTGGCAACCATTGCTGCCCATCAAGGCCGAGATTATAGGCCGTCTCGGTGAAGTCGATAATCGCTGCACCTGCGGGATCCACCCATCCTCCAATGTCGTGTCGGTGCGTGCCGACGAAAGCACACATCCTGCTACATTGGTCTCGCATCAAATCGTGACCGCGTCTACCGGGATTTTCGGAATCACGTATTCGCAGGTGTTTTCAAGGGCTTCTAGCAAGGGCTAAAAGCCTTGCAGATCAGAGGCCACGGGGCGGACTCCTCGAGCTCGAAAGCAAGCTCTAGAAGGGTCCGTTCCTGGCCGAGAGCTGCCGCGAGCTGGACCCCGATCGGCAAACCTCTCTTGCTCATTCCTGCGGGCACCGACATTGCGGGTGCGCCAGAGATGTTTTGCACCGCGGTGAACGGAAGAAACGCTCTCAACCGCTCGATGGCGAGGTCGAACGGAACCTCGGGGCCAAGGTGCCCAAGACGCGGCGGTGGGGTTGCTACCGTGGGCGTCAGCAAAACGTCGCAATCCCCGAAAAGCGACGCGTAAAAGCTTCCAAATCGTCGGAGGCGGCGGATTGCAGCCGGCATGTTGAAGGCGTGCTCCCGGAACATCCGGGCCAACCCCCGCGTAAATTCTTCAACCTGGCGCTTGTCGAACCTCGGGTGGATGAGTTGCCGGCCGAATTGAAGGATGCCGAATGCCATCGTTGACCAAAGGGCGAGGAAGTCGTCCGCAAGCGCCGCATTGAAGGGAAAGGGCACTTCCTCGACCGAATGTCCGTGCGCTTCGCAGAGGCGGGCGATCCGTTCGATGCTGGCCGCAACGTCGGGATCGGTTTCGTGGTCGTGGTCCCATTGAGAGAAGAATCGGATCCGTCGTCGAGGTCCAAATCCCTCGACCAGGCCGATCTTTGGCAGGCTTCGATGGGGGCGTTGCTGCTCCGCCGCATGATAGAACGCCGCGGTGTCCCGGACGGTTCGAGTGACCACCCCTTGGTGAATGATCTTGACCGGGATGAGGGCTGCACCCTCGACGTCGGGCAGACGGCCGCGCGAAGGCTTGAGCCCGACGATCCCACAGCACGAGGCTGGGATGCGAATCGAGCCCCCCCCATCATTCGCGTGTGCAATCGGGACGACACCGGCCGCAACCAGGGCCGCAGCGCCCCCAGAGGATCCACCGGTCGAGTGCTCGATGTTCCAAGGGTTGCGGGTTGGTCCGTAAAGCAGGGCCTCGGTCGTTCCCGTCAGCCCGAACTCAGGTGTCGTCGTTTTTCCGAGGCTGATGAAGCCCAAGTCGAACAACTGAACGACGAACTCCGACGTCTTCGTCGAGGGCTCATTCGGCATCCCGCGCGAGCCGAATAAGAGCGGAACCCCCTCCACGGGGTCGGTATCTTTGATGAACGTTGGAACGCCAGCGAACGCTCCTCTACGCGCCGCTGCCGCTCTGGCGCGTGCGGAGTCGAATTGCGGCGTTGCAATCGCATTCAGAACCGGATTGACGCCTTCGGCACGCGCCACCGCAGCATCGACCGCTTCAACGGCGGTGATCTCACCATGCTTGATCTTGCGCCGGATCTCTACCGCGTCGCTCGTCCCTAGAACATCGTCGCGAAATGCACTGACTCGACTCACGGCCGGGACTTTACGTCGACTGGTGCATCGTTGTATAGCGCAAGGATGGCGGACGTTCGGGTCACGCAACCCCACAGTTTGAGTCCAGACGATGCCAAACGGCAGATGGCGGGCTTCGAAGAGATGATGAAGAAGTACGGCGTGAGCGCGCGCTGGTCTGGCGACCACGCCGATCTCAAGGGAACGGGGGTCAAAGGCTCGATCGACGTGAGTGCAAGCGACGTTCGAGTCGAGCTCAAGCTCGGCATGCTTGCCAAGGCAGCCGGGATCGACCCTGCCCGTCTCGAGAAGAGCATCAGCCGACGCCTCAAAGAGGCTTTTGAGGGCGGTTGACGCCCTAGGTGGCGAACAGCCACCGTCCCCCGCTATCTTGGTAGTCAGTGGGAAAAGCGATTGCATTGCTGAGTCTGGCTTTGGGCGGCGTCCTGTGTGCTGACGCGCTTGGCGTCCTGCCCCCGGAGTACGCCATTGTCGAAGCGCCTCGCGGGGTCATCGGGGCCGCGGGCGGTGCGCTCATCATCCTGGCCTTGGCGCTCTTGGCACGCGACCACCGTGGCAGTGACGCGCTCGGCGCCATTCTGCTCTTGGCATTTTCTGTGATCACCGGTTGGCTCACGTTCTACGGCGCGGAGGGGATCATCGAGGGTGGCGTTTCATTCATCCCTCCATCCGTAGGCGAAGCGCTCGGGCGTTTGTTGTTTGGCCTCGGCGTAGTTGCCTGCGTCGGCATGGCGGTCTTGGCGTTCCGTCGGCTCTTTCGGTGAGGTGCAGGGTCCGAGCGTGCTCAGGACATTCGGATCGGAAGCCGCTTCGCACCCCAGGCGCCAGGGCGGGATTCGAACACGCCGGCGCACGCGGCGCCGCAGTCGGGACAGGCGCCGTCTCGGAGGTTCCACTCCAAGAGCTCGTACCAGTCGCGGACGATGAGCTTCTTGCCGCAGTTGGCGCAGAATGTCGTGTCGCCTTCACGGTCATGCACGTTGCCCGTGTAGACATGGTGAATCCCCGCCTCGCGGGCGATCCTGCGAGCACGCTCGAGTGTCGCTTTCGGCGTCGGCGGGACGTCCCGCATTTTGTAGTCTGGGTGAAACGCCGAGAAGTGAAGCGGGACGTCTGGGCCGAGCTCGTGGACGATCCAATCGCTCATGCGACCGATCTCATCATCGCTGTCGTTGTGTCCCGGTATCAATAGAGTCGTGATCTCAAACCAAGTCGACCCCTCGCTCCGGAGATAGCGAAGAGTCTCGAGGACAGTTTCGAGCTTTCCTCCTGCAATGCGTCGATAGAAATCTTCGTCGAATGCCTTGAGGTCGACGTTCGTCGCGTCGATGAACGAGAAGAACTCGGCTCTGGGCTCCGGGTTCATGTATCCGGCGGTCACCGCGACGGTGGCTATGTTTCTTTCTTTACAAGCCTCCGCGACGTCTCGCGCGTACTCGAGAAAGATGATCGGGTCGTTGTAGGTGAATGCAACGCTTCGACAGCCGAGGCGCGCGGCGGTCTCTGCGATTTGCTCGGGGCTTGCTGCGTCGGCCAGCGTATCGATCTCGCGCGATTTCGAGATGTCCCAGTTCTGGCAAAACTTGCAGGTGAGATTGCATCCGGCGGTGCCGAACGAAAACACCGGCGTGCCGGGCAAGAAGTGGTTCAATGGCTTTTTTTCGATCGGATCGACGCAAAAACCGCTCGACCGACCATAGGTCGTGAGCACGACTTGATCGTTTTCCCGAGCCCTGACGAAACACAAGCCTCGCTGGCCTTCATGTAGCTTGCACGCTCGTGGGCACACTTCACACAAGACGCGCCCGTCTTCGAGAAGGCGCCAATACTTGGTCTCGACCGTGCTCGCCGAGCTATCGGTGCTCAACACCATCAAAAACAACATGCGCACGGCGGTGTTCAACCGCAACCTCTGACGACCATTGACAAGCGCGCGGTCGTGGGCACAGTCGCCTTATGGTGACAGCGAGACCACCGGCGGTTGCGGGCACATTCTATCCTGCCCAACCAAAGGAGCTTCATGGGGCGATTCACCAGTACCTCGAGGCGGCTCGCGCATCTTCTGCGCTCAGCGAGACGCCGCCGAAGGCGCTGATCGTACCGCATGCCGGTTTGGTCTATTCGGGTCCCGTCGCCGCTCGCGGTTACGTGCTGTTGGAGGGTGCCAGCGACAGGATTAAGCGCGTGATCCTCTTGGGACCGAGTCATCATGTTCCGTTTGCGGGTCTCGCTGTCGCGGCACACGACGCTTTCGAAACGCCCCTCGGAAAAGTTCCCCTCGACGATGCGTGTCGCCAGCGTCTGCTGCGCTTGCCCTTCGTCCACGCGCTGAATGAAGCCCACCGTTGGGAGCACTCCCTCGAGGTTCAACTTCCATTTCTGCAGGAGGTGCTGCGGGGGTTCACCCTCATGCCGATCGCCGTCGGGCAAGCAACCCCGGAACAAGTGGCGGAGGTATTGGACTCATGCTGGGGCGCCGACGAAACCTTGATCGTCATCAGTTCGGACCTCAGCCACTACTTCGATTACGACACCGCGAAGCAGATGGACGCCGCCACCGCCCGTGCGATCGAGACGCTCGACCCACCTCGAATCCAGCACGATGACGCGTGTGGATGCATCGCGGTCCAGGGACTGCTTCAAGCGGCGCGACACCATTCGCTAGCTGCCACTACAGTCGACCTTCGTAACTCGGGAGACACGGCGGGGTCGCGAGACGAAGTGGTGGGGTACGGCACCTGGGCTTTTCGCTAATGCGCCGTCATGGTTCGGGCAGCTCGACGATTCGTTGTCCGACCATATTCATGCGTGTACGGCGAATTGTCGCCGCTTCGACGATGCGACCATCATCGTACCGGAAGCGCAGAGCATCCTCGGGGCACTGCACGATGCAAGCTCCGCATTGAATGCACTGGTCTGGTCGTTTGATTTCGACCTTTCTGCGGTGTCCATTCATCTCCAAGACGTCGCGGGGGCAGACCTGCACGCACTCGGCAGCACCGGTGCATCGTGTTTCCACCAGGTCGACGAGCGCCGGGTTGTGAAACCGATTGATGTAGCTCCCGTACCAGGGCGTGGTCCCGGCAAGATCGATGGAGAGCACGCCTGTCGCAACGATCGCGATGCCTGCAGCCAGCCACAGATGAGCCGAGGTTGCAGATCCAAGCGCAGCAAGAACACCCGCGCCTACCCCGAAACCGATTGCAGCGAAGGCGCCAAAAGTGAGCCATCGTTTTGGACCCGTCACGATGAGCCAAGGCAATGCGGCGAAGATCCCTCCCACGATCCCAAGAATCACCGCGAGCGCGCACAGCGCAACCGCCCAGCTGCCGATCCCCCATGCACCCAACAGAGCGAGCGCGATGAGGGCCCAGGACCACATGAAGGACATCTCCATTCGTTCCCAGGCCGGAAAGCGAACAAACCGCTCGCCTTTGACCACGTGCCGCCGCCGCCTCAAGAACCCCGGGAGGTCTTCCAGGCGTGCCGGCCCCCACCGTGCAGACCATCCAGTGATTTCAGTGATCTTGCGCCGCTCGACGCCGGTCGCGCAGAGCTGCGGCAGTACGAGCTCGCGATGGTCGACTAGCTCGCCGATCCGCGAGATTCGCACGACGGATATGATGTCATGGTGGGTGAGGTGACCACCGCCGGCCGCGCACCAAACGTTGATGCCTTTACTGTTCGCACACAGCAGCCAGACATCGTGGCCCCTTAGCGCATCGATCAGCCGGCGAATCGTGAGTGTAAAGTTGCCGGTGACCAGCACAGGTGAGTCGCGTCCAGGATTACCGACCCGGACAAGCCCGGTCGGCGCACGATGGGGAAACATCCGGAGCATCGTGTCTCGCAGCCAATGTGGAAAATCCTGCGGCCTCATCATCCGACATCCTCTCGGACGGCACTGACGACGATGAACGTATCCCCCCAAAGACGCGTTTCTTCAACCCGACCAAAACCGGCTAGTCGAATGCTTTCGGCGAGGCCCTCGACCGGTCGCGTGCTCGTTTGGGTTAGCAAATAGGTGACCAGGGCAAGAGGAAGCTGTCGCATGCGGTACCATAGCCGCTCGGGTCCCGACGTGGGCAGAGCCTCATCGGCAATCACCAGGCGCCCGCCGGGCACCAATCGGGAGCGCGCGATGTCAAGCGCGTAAACTTGCTCGTCAGGCGAAAGCTCACTGAACACGAGGCAGGAGACGATTGCATCGAAGTGTGCTTCGCCAAATCGGTCTTCGATCTCTGCAAGACCCATTTCGATCCACTCAACGTCGCCCCCCTGATCGCGCGGAACAGGCTTCGCGCAGGCGATGTCGAGCATCCCGGCGTTCGAATCGATCGCAATCACCTGAGCGCCTTTTGCCGCACAGGCGAGCGACACCCCACCGGTGCCGCAGCCAATGTCCAGAACCCGTTTTCCAGGCGATGCCGCGAGCTCGGCGATCGTCTCATAGACCTCTGCGATGCGCCCCTTAGATAAGAGCGCGACACCCCGGTCATAGCGGCCGGGAGACGACTCGAGGAACTTCATCCAGACAAAGCTGCTCATCGCTCATTCCCTGATAGCTCCGAGGGGCCCTCAGAACTACTCGGCTTAGAGTATGACGCGAAGCGGGAGAACCTAGGCGCCTCATGCGCATAGGTGGGATTCCGTGATTCACGCCTTCGAGACGGCGATGAGCTAGGTCGCCTCGTATGCGGTCAGCGACATGTTCTATCTGCCGCCGGGGACCGTGCCGCCGATGGTGATGCCCTTCGACCCGACGGCCTCGGTGCCTCGTCAGCGTGTCGTCTCCGACCATGACCGAAAAGGAGCTGTACGACACGTCGCCCGACCGCACAGCACGCCGACGTCTATGTCAAATCCCGTTCGACCGGGTACTATGCGCCCAGTGGATGACGATTCAGCAACGAGGGTTGGAGCACTGAAACGGGGCTCGAGTGCGGCTCGTCCCAACACGTTCGTGGTCGCGTCGATGGTCTGGATGACACGAGCGTTCAAGGTGCCGAAAGAAGAGGGTTAGCGAGTTGTGGAACCAGCCCGCGAGCGCGCAGCATCGGTTGCGATCCTAACGTCGATCCCGATGGTCGCACAGCTGGTCGCGGGCCGTGCAGTCCGCGACACCTTGTTTTTGACCGAATACGCAGCGGTGTACTTGCCTCGCGTGATGTTGGCCGCGGCGGCTCTTTCGTTGTTGGCCGCCGTGTGGGTCGGCCGCTTGATGCCCCGTTGGGGTCCTCGTGCCACAGCGCTCGTTCTCGCGGTCATCCACGGAGCGGTGTTCGTTTTGGAGGCAGCTCTGCTAGACGTCTTTCCGCAGAGCATCGCAGTGGTCACCTACGTTCACGTCAGCGTCGTCGGCGCTCTAGTGGTGAGCGCGTTCTCATCCGTCGTCAACGAACGGTTTGATCCGCTTTATGCAAAAACCGTAGTCGCTCGCGCTGGTACGGCAGCCGCGTTGGGTGGTGTGTTGGGAGGGATCGTAGCGCTCCTTCTTTCGGAATACTTCACGCTCGCGGTCGTTCTCTACGGCCTCGCTGCGGTGAGCTTGCTGGTTGCGCTCGGTGTCTGGAACATGGGCAAGCCCACTCAACCGAGAAGGTCGTCCGGGGAGCAGGCGAAGTTTGGCATCCAAACCATTCGCAAAGACGCGTATCTCCGCAGAGTCGCGGTGACGGTCGTGCTGCTCGGCACCGTCGGTGTGTTCGTGGATTACGCGATGAAGGCAGAGGCCGACGCGCGCTTCACCGACTCGGCGGGCCTTCTGTCTTTCTTTGCAATCTTCTACATGGCGACTTCGTTGCTGACGTTCGTGATGCAAGCCGGCGCCGCAAAGCCGCTTTTAGAAAAGATCGGCCTCGGTGGGACGATGGCCATTCTGCCGTTGGCAGTCGCGCTCAGCGCCGGCTTGGGTGCCGCGTGGACGCGGCTTTGGACGACTGCCCTCGCCCGTGGAACGCAGACCGTCGTTTCGAGCTCCCTATTCCGCACGGGGTACGAGCTTCTCTACACGCCGGTTCAACCGCTCAAGAAGCGGGCGACCAAGGCGCTCATCGACATCGCCTGCAACCGAATTGGGTACGGGATCGGGAGCGCCATCATCATGGTGATCGTCGCAATCCCAGCCACGGTCGATGGCGCAACGTCGTGGGTGCTTTTGATCGCGACCCTCGTGGCGCTGATCTCCGCTTGGATGGTCCTCCAACTACGCGACGGCTACGTGCACGAGCTCGCCACGAGCCTGCGCGATGGGTCGATCGTGCTTCAGGCCGATGATATCGTCGACGCCACGACCCTTCATACTTTTGCCGAGAGCGCCGCGATGATGAATCGTCAAGAGCTTCTCGACAGCATTGAAGCACTCGAACGCAAGCGTGACGTCCACGGAAGGGCCGGTGATCGGCAGATCTGGATCGGCCAGCTTTCCGATCTATTGTCCAACGAGCCAGAGCGGGTGCTGACAGTTCTGCTGGACGAATCCCTCAGCCCTCGATTCGCCGCTCATGTGATCGACTTGCTCGGAAACGACGTCTACGCTCGGCCTGCTCACCACGCCTTGGAGCGCATGAGCCCGCGGATCATCGGTCAGCTGGTCGATGCAATGCTTTCCGACGACAGTCCTTTTGCCACGCGCCGCCGAATTCCACGGCTGTTGAGGAGAGTCTCCGACCCGCGCGCCATCGCTGGCTTGTTGGAAGGCCTTCGGGACGCGGAGTTCGATGTTCGCTATCGCTGCGGGCACGCGCTCTCAGTTTTGCATCGCGAGAACCCGAACCTCGACGTCCCAGACCGAACGATCATGGAAGCGATCGAACGAGAGGTCGCAGCGGATCAGGAACGATGGCAGCAACGACGTCTCAGCGAAGAAGTTTCTCCTGACATTCGAGGCGAAATCGATGCGCTGCTCGAGGCACGCGAGGACCGCAACTTGCAGCATGTGTTTACGCTGCTCAGCCTGATCCTCGATCGCGAAGCCGTCGTTCTTTCGCTCAGGGCGCTCTCGAGTAAAGACACCAATCTACGGGGCACGGCGCTCGAGTATCTGCACAACGTTCTGCCCGAGCGAATTCGCGATGCCCTTTGGCCGCGGCTCACCGAACGCTCGGAACGGCCCCCGGTCCGTTCGACGAAGGTCTCGCCGGACGAGCTCCTGCAAAGCATGCGGTCTCTCATGCCCGGTCGCGACCAGCTCGGGAAGTGACCTGCAAATCGACGGTAAGCATACCCTCGCCCCCGAGCGGGGGTGCCTTTCGCAAGAGCTCACCATGCGTTGCCCACCAAGCCAACGCGTCCTCGGTGGTCCACGGTGCGACACCGGAGCATTCAGTCAGTCGGCGCTCGAGCTCGAACGCGCTCTGAGGCCGATCGGCCGGGTCTTTGGCGAGGCATGAGAGCACCAGTTCTCCGAGATCCTGGGCGATTGGTTGGCCAAGCCGCGACGACAAGGGCTCGGGGGTGCTGTGCAGGTGGTGGCTACACACTTCGACGACACTCTTGCCCGCAAATACGTGTGTGCCGGTCAACAGGTAATAGGCCACGGCGCCAAGCGCATAGAGGTCGGCGCGCGCATCGACGGTGTCTGGGTTGGTGATGGACTCGGGTGCCATGTATTGCGGTGTGCCGGCGAGATACGCCGCGTTGGTCAACTGGATGCCGCCTTCACCTCGAACTTCCTTGACGAGACCGAAGTCGAGCACTTTAACGAAGTCTCCTCCTCCGCCGTGCGCATGCAGGCATACCATGATGTTGCCGGGCTTGATGTCGCGATGAACCAAGCCGATGTCGTGTGCTTCAACGAGAGCCGAGGCCGACTGTCGCATCAAGTGCACCACCCGGCCTTCGGGTTGCGCGCCGGATCTCGCAACCAGATCCGACAATGTCAGCCCCTCGACGTATTCCATCGCGTAGTAGAACAACCCATCCGAAGTGTGACCGTAGTCGAAGATGGTGATCGTGTGCGGATGGTTGAGCCTTGCGGTCAGCTGGACCTCTTGCTCGAACCGACGAAGATTGTCCGCCCCAGCCTTGTCGGGCGGAAGAAGCTTCACTGCGGTTGGTCGTCGTAGAAGCGAGTGGCTTGCTCGATAGACGGCGCCCATCCCTCCCTCGCCGAGCTTTTCTTCGAGACGATACTGGCCTAGCTGCTCAGCGTCGCGCACCCGGCGCCGCAGGCCGTAGATGACCACCGAAGTTGCAACGCTCAGCGCCACTGCGATCAACCACCAGGCTGCGATCTCGCCCATGACGGCGGCGGCGAAGTGTTCAGGCGATTGCTCGATGATCTGCGGGTAGAGCGCCGACCACTTTTGTAGGTCCAAGCTCAGCGAGCCGAGGTAAACGCAGGTGAGAAGCACCGCCCCGATGATCGCGCCGAGCGTGAGAGTCCACCGCCCCGAGCTCGGTACGAAGATCGCTCGTCCGAGGATCACATTCGAAAGCGCCAGCAGCAAGATGAAGTCCGGCCGTGCCTCAAACTCGATGGCGACGCCCATCATTCCCGTCGCAAACACACCCAACGTGAGCAGCACGAGCTCTCTGATCCGGATGGCGCGCGTCGTGCGCTTCCCGAGCCGGCACGAGAACCAGAGCATGAGAAAAAGAACCGCAGCCGCGAGGTGCCACCAAAACGACGGGTGACGAAAACCCTCATAGTCCTCGACGAGGAGCAGAATCACGACTCGATACAGCCAGAAGAAGAGGTAGCCTCCTCCGACGAACGCACCGAAAAGCGCGACGCGCCGTTGCAAGAAAGCGCGATCCTCCTCGCTTTCCGACAGGCCTCTGACGCTCGGAGGCTTCATCGCTTGCTTACTACCACGGACCGAGCTTGCGCACCGAGGCTCGTTACAGAGCGAGCGAAAGGGAGCACTCGCGGTCGCGTTAGGAATCGCTAAACAGGCTCCGGAGAAACTTTTGAAGCTCGGCCCAACTCTTCTTGTCGGCCTCTTCGTTGTAGGCGAGTGGCATCTCGAATTTCTTGCCCGTCTCGGTTGCAGCGGGGTTGGTGAAGGCATGCACGGCGCCTGGATACTCGATGAAGACGTAGTCCGCCCCCGCCGCGTTCATCTCTTCTTTGAAGGCATCGATCTGTTCTTTGGGCACGAACGGGTCGTCGGCCCCATGGAGCACCAGGATCTTCGCCTTCACCGCGCCCGGCGCGGCGGGAGACTCGGTCGAGAGATTGCCATGAAAGCTGGCGACCCCATCGAGGTCAGCGCCCGCCCGCGCCATCTGGAGCACGACAGCGCCGCCGAAACAATAGCCGATCGCGGCGATCTTCGTTGGATCGGTAGACGGATGATTTTTGAGAAGCTCGTATGCCGCCAAGAACCGTGCCTTCGCGACATCGGCGTTGCTGATGGACTCCATCATGAACTTCTTCGCGTCCTCTGGATGCGCCGCCTCTTTGCCATCGCCGTACATGTCGACCGCGAGGGCGGTGTACCCCTCTTCGGCAAGCATGCGCGCGCGGCGTCGGACGTATTCATTGTGTCCCCACCACTCGTGGACTACGATCACGCCAGGGCGTGGCTCCGGTTTGTTCGCGTCCCAAGCGATATAGCCTTTGAGCGTGGTGTCGCCTGCTCGATAGGTGACTTGCTCGCCTTTGATATCGGGCTTCGTCGCGGCATCGGTCATTGTGGGCTCCTCCGGAGCAGTGCCTGTTTTCTTCTTGCACGACGTGCAGGCAACGAGGCACAGCATGAGAACCGGTATCCAACGCCGGGTCGATTTCATCGCCGCCTATCGTACCAGAAACCGAGGCTCAGGATGCACGAGCGTGCTTGGAGCCTTTTTCTGGGTAGAACTGCGCGTACCAGCGACGAAGTTGGTGAATGGGACCGTCTGCTCGGGTGAGCATCGGGTTCTTGCGATAGATCTTTCGCTCCCAAATTCCGATGTCTTGACGCCACTGCGAGACCCAATTTCCAACGATGAACGACGCCAAAGGCTTGGGGACGTTCGGCCCGCTGAACCAACGGAAGCGGACGTGTTGGGTTAGCGGAGCGATCGGCGTGTGGCTTTGGTAGAGCACGACGCGACCTCGCCCTCGACTGAGCGTGAAGTCGAATCGGATGATGCTTCCGGGGCCGTCGAGTCGAACGTCTGCATGTGCGCCCGATCGCTTGATTTGCTTGCCACGAAACTCGAGGGTTGCGTCGTTCCCGAACCAACACACGTGCTTTTGGGTATCGTCCCGACGCCATGTCGCTTCGTGGTGGATGGTCATGCCGGGCACCGGGATCTTTGTCCAAGGTAGCCGAAGGCGTCCATGGATCGCCGCGAAGTGCTGGAAGTCGACGCTGTTCTCGACGAACTCGAGCAAGTGCATCTGCACCAATCCGGCATCGTGCTCTCCCCGACACATGAGACTGCCATCCTCGATCGCTGGAACGCGCTCTATGTGGTAGGGTGGCTCTGGCGTCGGGCCGTCACTGGTGGCTCCGTGGCGGTGGTAGACGAGCACCCACCCGTGAAGCTCTTCGACCGCCCACGACCTCGTGCGGTATCGACCATCTGGACGGCTCTCGTTGGGTTGACCGACCACACTCCCATCCCCGCGGATCTTCCAACCGTGGAACGGGCACTCGATGCAATCGTCGTGCACCTTTCCGTCGGCGAGGTTCGCGCCCAGGTGCGGGCAATAGGCGTCGAGGACGTGCACCTGCCCCGAACCGTCGCGAAATACCGCCCATTGGTTGCCCACGCACTGCACGAACTTCGGCCGAGCGCGAAAATCGATCGACCGACCAATGACGTACCAACCCTCGGGGTAGGGCGGGGGGTAGGTTGCCTCCCGTGCCGACTCGACGAGAGGATCCAAATCTCTCCGACCAAAGGGCTGCGATCGCGCCCCCAGTGGTGCGTGGACGCCGCCGTTCATCACTGCGCCGGTCGTCTGGCCAGGAAGAAGTAGTTGGGGGTGAAGATCCCGAGCTCGCCGCCGGCGATGAGGGACTCCGCCGCCGCACCGAGCATCTGGCTCACCTCCGTCGACCCCTTGGGCGCGATCCGCAACGCTTCCAACGTTCGAATCATACGGCGCGCGAGAAATCGGCCGTGGCGTCCACGCCGAAGGGCCAGGAGACTGTTGGTCTCGCCCACGAGCGGCAGATACCAAGGTGTTTCGGGGTCGCAGGCGCCGGCCGCATCATGGCTCTCGATCACCTCGAACCCAGCAGCACCGAGCGCCTCGAGTGTGTGTGGAATCGTGGCGATGTCCGGAAGGCTGTCGCCCTCCTCGATGCCTTTTTTGATGCGCTGATGCTCCGTGTCGTTCGGGTCGAACTTACTGGTCATGCACCACTCGTACGCTGCGAAGAGCCCTCCAGGCTTCAGCGCGCGGTGAATCTCTTTGAATGCTCCCACTTTGTCTGGCGCGTGACACGTGGCCTCGAACGCGTATGCGGCGTCGTACTTTTCGTCCGGCACCTGGAGGTCCATGAAGTCCCCCTTGAAGCCCGAGCACAGGTCCGAGAGACCGGCCGCCTCGTTGTATTTGCGCACCTTGGTCAGCTGGTAGTCGTTGTTGTTCACGCCTTCGATCGTCGCCCCGGAGAACCGGGCGATGTTTCGCATGGGCCCGCCCACGCCGCACCCGACATCGAGCACCTTCATGCCCGGCGCCAGGCCGAGCTTGAGGGCGAACGTATGCTCCGAACGTGCGAGGGACGAGTCGAAGGACTCGCCTTTGAATCGCGGGGCAAAGTGAAAAGACTGGGCCCACGCCTGCTCGTAGAAATCAGTGACGAGATCGTAATAGTGATTGATCATCGTCGTGTACCCGGCCTGGCGTGCCTTCACGTCGCCGCCGTTCGATTCGTCGAAGAATCCGAGGTACTCGTTGATCGCTCCGCGCACTCGACCACGGGTTCGCTGGTCGGAGTAGAACCGGTTTACCGCTTGCTCTTGCATGACACCCCTTTGTGATTGAGGGGCTCGGATACCACGAATCAGGCCAGCCAACAGCCACGATTTCGCCGCCGCCGGCGTGCATGAAGTTACAACTCGTAAACTTCAAGAGCGCTCGACCGCTCATGCCTTCTTTGCAACCATTCACAGCAGCGAACTTACAGTTCGTCTGAGCTCGACTTGTGGTTCCTGGAACGCCAAATAGACGTATGAGCGAGGAGACAGGCTAATGAACCTAGACAATCTCTTACAAACGCTAGTCGGTAAGCTGCAGGGCTGGGTGGAGGCTTTCGTCGAGATGCTTCCGAACCTGATCGTTGCGGTTTTAGTCCTAGCAACGTTCTGGTTCATTTCGCGGTTGGTTTACAAGGGGGTATGCCGCGCGCTCGATCGCGTGCAGACCAATGCGGCGGCGCGCGACCTGATGGCGAGGATCATATCGGTAGCGATCATCCTGCTGGGGGTCGTCGTCGCCTTGGGCGTGCTCAACCTGGACAAGGCGTTGGCCTCTATCTTGGCCGGGGCTGGGGTCATCGGACTTGCGTTGGGTTTCGCGTTTCAGGATCTCGCATCCAATCTGATTTCCGGCGTCGGGCTGGCAGTCAACCAACGTTGGCCCTTCAAGATCGGAGATCTGGTGGAGACAAACGACGTGTTTGGGATCGTGAAAAAGATCCAGCTTCGGACTTCCACCATCGAGACTCTCGACGGCAAGATCGTCATCTTGCCGAACAGGCAAATCTACCAAGGCAAAGTGGTCAACCACTCTGCCACAGGGCGCAGACGGGTAGATGTCGAATGTGGGATTTCCTACGGTGATGATCTCGAGAAGGTCACGTCCGTCGTGCAAAAGGCTATAGAAGAGCTAAATGGGCGGGATCAATCCCGGGACGTGCAGTTCTTCTTTACGGGGTTTGGAGACAGCTCGATCAACTTCGTGGTCCGCTTCTGGATCGAATACGACCAGCAAGCCAATTTCTTGCAAGCGCAGAGTGACGGAATTTTCGCACTCAAAAAAGCCTTGGACGACAACGACATCATGATTCCATTCCCCATCCGAACGTTGGACTTCGGCATTCGTGGTGGAGAAAAACTCGCGGATGTACTCTCTTCGGCAACCCCATCTGACCCATAGATTTGTACTAGTGCTAGTATTGACGAGATCAAATGGCTGAACCCATCCAAATTACCTTTAAGGACATGCCGCCATCACCAGCTATCGAAGCGTGGATTCGAGAGCGTGCATCGAAATTGAATCGATACCACGATCGCATCGTGCACTGCCACGTCGTGGTCGAAGCGCCCCATCGGCACCAAAAGCGCGGACATCTCTACACCGTTCGCTTGGACATCACGGTGGCTGGCGGCGAGGTGGTGGTGAGTCACCAGGGTCCCAAAGACGAAGCGCACAGGGATGTATACGTCGCGCTTCGAGACGCCTTCCGGGCCGCCCGACGTCAGCTTCAAGATCAGGTGCGCAAGCAACGGGGCAAGGTAAAGCGGCACGACGAGCCGACGCACGGTCGGGTCACCAAGCTCTTTCCCCACGAACGGTACGGTTTCTTAGAGACTCCAGACGCGCTCGAGGTCTACTTTCACGAAAACGCGGTCGTCGGTGCCGGGTTTTCCGAGCTCGTGGTCGGCACAAAGGTACGTTTCGTGCTCGCGGAAGGCGAGGGTGAGGCCGGACCTCAAGCAAGCACCGTCGAAGCCTTGGACAGACAGTTCGTTCCCCCGCGTTAGGGCCATGGAGTCACCGCGAGAGTTATCCCCAAGCGAGCTTTATCAAGCCTGTGATCCAGAACGGCTCTCGTTCGAAAGCACTTCTGAGCTCGAGGACCTGAAGCATTTGGTCGCCCAGGAGCGTGCGACCGAGGCCGTCGAGCTCGGCGCGAATATCGACGTCGATGGATACAATCTTTTCGTACTCGGGCGCGAAGGGACGGGGCGACACACGTTCGTCCGCGAATACCTCCAGCAGAAGGCCACGAAGGAGTCTGCCGCCTCCGATTGGTGCTACGTCAACAATTTCGAGGAGCCGAGAAAACCCAATGCCCTGCGACTCCCCGCCGGCCGTGGTCGGGAGCTCGGGGAGGACATCGACCAACTGCTCGACGACGCGTATACGGCGATTCCCGCGGCCTTTGAAAGTGAAGACTACCGGACGCGTCGGCAAGCGATCGAACAAGAGGTCGAGGAGCTACAGGAGAAGGCCTTCGGAGCAGTCAACAAGGAGGCACACGAACGCAGTGTCGGGCTTATCCAAACGCCAACCGGCATCGCTTTCACCCCGCTACACAAGGACGAGCCGATTAGCCCACGCGAGTTCGAGCTGTTGCCCGAGGAGGAGCAGGAACGCTTCAAGAAGGCCATCGAGGAGCTCGGCCAGAAGTTTCAAGCGGCGCTTCAAGCGGCCCCGCAAAGGGTTCGAATGGCGCGCAACAGGGTCCGCGAGCTCGATCGGGAAGTTGCATCATGGGCGGTGGGTAGTCTGATTCAAGCGCTGAAAGCGAAATACGAAGACTGCCCCGATGCGGTGGCTTACCTCGAAAGCGTCGAGGGCGACATCTTGGAGAACATTTCGCTTTTTCGGATCCGGTCCGAAGAGCAATCGCCTCTCCAACAACTGCTGCTGGGTGGTGGGGCAGCGCGAGTACAGGAAGAGCAGCCGGCAGCCAAGCGATACAGCGTCAACGTGCTGGTAGACCACCACCCCGAGAAGGGCGCACCCGTGGTCTTCGAGGACCACCCAACCCACCAACGTGTCATGGGAGACATCGAACATGTGTCACAGATGGGCACGTTGGTCACGGATTTTCGCTTCATCAAAGCCGGCGCTCTACACCGGGCCAACGGAGGCTACATCATCCTCGACGCGCGCAAGGTGCTCCTTCAGCCCTTTGTCTGGGATGCCCTCAAGAGAGCACTTCAGTCGCACGAGCTCCGAGTCCAGTCGGCTGGACAAGCATACAGCTTGGTCAGCACGGTTTCACTCGAACCTGAGCCGATCCCACTGTCCGCCAAAGTCGTCCTGATCGGCGAACGCATGCTGTATTATTTGCTGCAAGCGCTTGATCCGGAGTTCTCCACGCTGTTCAAAGTTGCCGCCGATTTCGAGGACGAGCTCGATCGCAGCACGGAGAACACGATGCTTTACGCACGGCTTCTTGCCACGCTCGCGCGTCAAGAAAGCCTAAAGCCGTTACATCGCGACGCTGTCGCTCGTGTGATCGAAGAAAGCGCAAGGCAGGCCAGTGACGGCGAGAAACTCTCCGCTCGAATCGGGCTTGTCGCAGACATCGTGCGCGAAGCCAACTACTGGGCCGTCAAGAACGGCACCGACCACATCACCGTCGTCGACGTCGAGCGCGCGATTGAAAAGCAGATCCGCCGAAGCAGCCGTCTCCGCGATCGACTCCAAGAAGAGATACTCAGAGAGACCATCCTGATCGACACCGAAGGCGAGCGAACAGGTCAAGTCAACGGATTGTCAGTAATTGCTCTCGGCGACTTCGCGTTCGGGCGGCCCAGCCGCATCACCGCTCGTTTGTCCTTAGGCTCAGGGAAAGTGATCGACATCGAACGCGAAGTCGAGCTCGGTGGTCCGATTCACAGCAAGGGAGTCCTGATCCTGGCAAGTTACCTCGCGTCACACTACGTCAGCGATCGCCCGTTCTCGCTGTCCGCGAGTCTCGTGTTCGAGCAATCCTACGGCGGCGTGGAGGGCGATAGCGCTTCGTGCGCAGAGCTGTGCGCGTTGCTTTCGTCGCTGGCCGACGCCCCCATCAAGCAGTCGCTGGCGATCACGGGCTCGGTGAGCCAGCACGGTCAGGTTCAAGGAATCGGCGGTGTCAATCAGAAGATCGAAGGGTTCTTCGATATCTGCCGCGCGCGCGAGCTGAACGGCGACCAAGGTGTCTTAATCCCAGCCTCGAACGTCAAGCATCTCATGTTGCGTGAAGACGTTCGCAAGGCGGTCGGAGAAGGAAAGTTTCACGTCTATCCAGTAGAGACAATCGACGAGTGCATGGAGATTCTCACGGGGCTCCCTGCTGGACAAAGGGACAGCCAGGGCGAGTTCCCACAAGGATCGATCAATCAACGTGTGACCGCTCGACTGCTAGATCTGGCCGAAAAACGCCGTTCTTTTGCCAAGGACGGAGAACAACGAGGCGATTCTTGAGCGCAGGTGGAAACGACTCGCATGGCGCTCGTCGTCTTGCGGTGATTCTCGGCGGTGGCGATGCCGACGCGCGGGCACTTGGGATCTTGGCGTCCGTGCTTAGCGAATTCAGTCCAGAGGTAGCGGGGCTGTTCCTCGAGGACGCGGATCTTTTCCGTTTGGCGGAGCTTCCCTTTTCGTATGAGATTTCTCGCCTGACATCCCGGTCGCACCCACTCACAACCATCGAGCTCGAGCGTGAGGTCCGGGTTCAAGCCGTTCACGCCGAACGAGCACTTCAGGTCACTGCCGAACGCGCCGGGCTGAAGTGGTCGTTTCAGAGAATGCGCGGCCGGCTAAACACGGCACTCGAGGCCGCGCCGAACGTCAACCTACTCCTACTGAGTGCGACCCGGCGCAGCATTGTTTCATCTGGAGAGGCTAGGGCACTCGGCAAGGCGTTGCGTACGTCCGAGAACGAGGCAACGCGGCCGATTGTCGCCGTATTTGATGCGTCTGATCCGGCTACAGTGGCCCTTCAATCGGCGATCCGCCTGTCGCGGAACACGAATCGGAGGCTCGAGGTCATCTTGGTGGCGGCGACCGCCGACGCGGTGGCAGAGCTTCGGGATCGTGCGGTCCAGCTGCTCGCGCCACAGACCGCCACATTGCGGGGCGTTTCGGACATGGCAATCGAAACCCTGACCGATGCGATACGCACGGCTGCGCCAGCGCTGCTCGTCATCGGCGCTAACGAACTCTTTCTCGAGAGCTCAGGGGTGAGCCTCCTGCGTCGAAGCATCGATTGTCCGGCCTTGATCGTGCGTTGACACGCGTCGTTTCGTGTACGAGAAGGTCCGAGATCAGGGAAAGATCCCGTCCTGCACGTATGCGCTTCCGACCCTTTCGATCGCACCAACATAAGCCGACGTGCGCAAGTCAGGAAGGGATTGTTCCTTCCATCGTGTACGGATTCTCTCGTATGAGATGGCTAGCGTGTTCTCGAGCGCCGTCCGCACGAAATCGATCTCATTCGGGGCATAGAGCAGAAGCGCCTCGTCCTCCGGGGGTAGCGTTTTGCCCGTCAACCGGGTGAGCACGCCCAGCAGCCGATCATTGGCAATCTGTTGATAGCGCCGCGTCATTCGCTCGAAGCTCACGTGGGAGAGGTTCTTGATCCATTCGAAGTAAGATACCACAACCCCCCCAGCGTTCGCATAGATGTCGGGTACGATCACCGAGCCCGCCTCTCTCAGCATGGCATCTGCTTTGGGGTCCACCGGTCCGTTTGCCCCTTCTACGATCACCTTTGCCCGCAGTCGGGGCGCGTTGTCGGCGGTGATCTGATGTTCGAGTGCGGCCGGGATCAAAATATCGCAGGGCTGTTCGAGCAGCTCATCCGGGTTCGGTAGCAAGCGGGCGCGCGGAAACCCGACCAGTGACCCAGACTCGCGGCGGTGCTCGACGACCGCGTCGACTTCGAGCCCATCAGGATCGTAAAGCGCCCCGTTGCTCACCGAAACGCCGACGACAGAACCACCTTGTTTGATCACCTCGCGCGCGGCATGCAGCCCGACTTTGCCGAGCCCCTGCACGAGGACACGCTTGCCCGACAAACCCGGCGTGAGCCCGAGGGGCTTCACATCCTCCGGCTCGGACAAGAAATGCTGCAGCGCGATCACAGCGCCCACACCGGTCGCCTCCTCACGCCCGGCAACACCGTGCATGCTGACCGACTTGCCGGTTACGCAGGCGAGTGCATTGAGGGTGTCTGGACCTTGGCTCTTGTAGGTGTCGTAGATCCATCCCATCTCACGCGCGCCCGTACCGACGTCGGGTGCTGGCACATCTACATCGGGTCCGATGAACCGCTTCCGGATCAGCTCACTCGTATAACGACGCGTGAGGCGCCGGAGAAACGAGGTGGACTCGTGCCGTGGGTCGACTCGAACACCGCCTTTGGCGCCCCCGAAGGGAACGTCCACCACCGCACACTTGTAAGTCATCAGTGCCGCAAGAGCCATCACCTCGTCTTGGGACACGTCTAAGGCATAGCGAACGCCACCTTTCGTAGGCAATCGGTGGTGGCTGTGCTCGGCACGGTACGCCTCGACGACCGCGATCTTGCCGTCATCTCTGACGACGGGGAAGCGAATCCGGTAAACCGCGTTGCACATGCGGACCTGGGCCAGCAGGTCACCAGGTACGTCGGTGTAGCGAGAGGCTCGATCGAAATAATAGTTGACGTCGTCGAAAAATCCGCGCGAGGTGTTCGTCTTGAAAACCATGATATTGGAGAGGCACGGTACCGTATTGCCGCCGCGGTGGCGAGCACCACCACGCAAAGGGCCTGTGGTAGAGTGGCGATTGAAATGTCTGGAGTGCGTTGGTTGCGAGCCTCCTATTGGGTGGGCGCCCTTGCGGACGTCATCGCCGGCGTCCTGATGCTCTTTCCGGAAGCGGGGAGGGTGGCGTACGGCACCGGCTTCGAGCCTGGCTCTGACTATCGTTACGCGATGGCCCTCGGGGCTTCGTTGATGCTCGGGTGGACGGTTCTATTGCTCTGGGCGGACCGAAGGCCGGTCGAACGGCGAGGCATCTTGTTGATCACGGTGTTCGTGATCTTCGGCCTGGCCTCGGCTGGTGCTTATGCTGTGAACTCGGGCTTGATCGCCCTGCCGAGGATGATCCCCACCTGGGTCTTTCAGGCATTCCTCGTGATGCTCTTTTCCTACAGCTACCTCCGCTCGGGTGCTGCCGCCGCTGCGAAGGGCGTAGGCACCACCACGCTTGCTGAAGCCGCTGCCGAATTTCTCTCGCAAGGACGATTTGCCGTTGCGGGCGTCTCTCGTGCGGGCAATTCCCCAGCGAACCTGATCTACCGCAAGCTCAAAGAAGGAGGCCGCCAGGTTTTTGCGACCAACCCCAACGCCGAAACCGTCGAAGGCGATCCCTGTTACCGCTCATTGCTCGAGCTGCCGGAGCGCGTTGATGCCGTGGTGATCGCCACCCATCCCGATACATCGATCGAGGTCGCCCGTCAGTGCAAAGAGGCTGGTGTCCATTACGTCTGGTTTCACCGCTCGATCGATGGCGGCTCCGTATCCGATGAGGCGCTTGCGTTTTGTCGTGGCTACGGTGCCTTCGTCATTCCGGGTGGCTGCCCGATGATGCACCTCGCGCCTGTGGATTTCGGCCACCGCTGCATGCGGAGCGTGCTCAATCTCACCGGCCGCCTGCCGAAAGAGATCACCTAACCATCAACGCTGTGCCGTTCTTTCAGTTGAGGGTTTGGACCGCAGCCGGGTAGGCGTCGACCATGAGGTACACCCGCAACGATCCTGGCAGCTCGACACCAGTGACGTTGAGAGTGACCTCTTCGATGGTCCCGGTGGTTTCAGGGCTGTGCGCGGTGTTGGCGGTGTAGTTCAGCCCGACCGGAACGCCGTTACTCGCATCGAGCAAGAGGATGCCGAAATTGTGGTCCTCCCTCATGAGAGTCGAATCGGTAAGGGTAGCGACGATCGAACCTGCGCTCCGCGAAAACTCCACTGTGCCCACGCCCTCTGGCGCCGTCTGGGTTCCGCCTTCATGGGGTCGGAACTCGGCGCCTCCCACGGCTTCCATCAGGTCTGTGTCGGCGTTGCAAAGGCCGAGTTGCTGCAGAAACACGCCGTAGGTATCGATCTGCCCACAGATCGTTTTCGCGTTCAGGTAGGGGCTGTGCAGCGCGTTTCCCTCCGAGTCGAGCGTGGTAGCCACCCCGAAGAAGCGGAAGGGCAGTGGAAAGCCGTTGAATTCGATCGTGAAGCCCTCTTCGTTGAACATGGTTAGGGGTCCACCGTCCCATCGAGCTACCAACGGAAAGCGGACGCGCGATGCTGGATTCACGACGGTGTTGCCGTCCTCGTCGAGCATGCCCCCGACGCCCCACGTAACGATGTTGTCGCCCACCCCTTCGACGACCCCGATCAGGTAGTGAATCGAGTCGAACCCGATCTGGTTGTAGCTGGGCAGAACGGTCGGTAGCGGAGCCGCGAGCCGATAGAGCTCCATGAACCCCGAGTCGTCGCCCGGTGCATCGGGAACGGCAAACGGAAACGCGGTTTCGCTGCGCCCGTCGATCGAGAAGGTAAAGCTTTGATCGAACGAGCCGCCCACGGTTCCCCCAAGGAAAACCAGCCCTATACGATCGAAGTCGACGAGGTAGTCGCCGGTGATGCGCACGTCGAGCGTACCTCCAGCCGCATCGACCCAGGGTGATGTCGGGATGATCGTGATGAAGCGTCGATCGCCCGACACATCGATGCGGGTTTGCGTGGAGCCGCTTGTGGTCACCTCCACGCTTTCGGAATCGATGAGGGCGAGCTTGGTGTCCCCTGCTTCGCGGACGAAGAGCCAAAAAGTGAGCGGCTGGTTCGCGGTGATCGTCCCCGGCGCCTCGACCTCCAGGCCGCCGAAGTGGGTCGTAAACACGATGAACGCACCGTCATCGGTAATTCCTTCTCCAGGCCCGATGTTGCAGCGTTCATCGCTTAGACCCTCGCGGAGGCAGTAATCGTAGGGGACGCCAAATACCCGTCCATCCTCGCCCGCAATCGCGACGAACTCTTTGCCGAGCGCCGGAGAGGCATTGAGATCGTTGCGTTGGCCTTCGAGGAGCAGCATCGACCAGCGAAGAGAGCCGTCGGGGTTCAACACGAACAACCGGCCTTCACCCGAACCGACATAGATGTTTCCATCCCCATCGACGGCCGGAGACGAGCGGATCGGCTCGCGGGTATCGAAAGCCCAGTTAACCGAGCCATCCGCGGGGTCGAGGGCGTAGATCGTGCCGTCGCCTGCGGGCTGGATGATCGTGCCGTCTTCCATTTGCGCGGGGCTGGCATAGATGTGGTCGCGAGCGCCGAGGCTCCAAACGAGCTCGCCGGTGTCTTGGCGGAGTGCATACGCAAAGCCATCATAGGCGCCGATCACCACGAGCCCAGACGGTTCTCTCGACGTCAGAAGCGGGCTAGCCGCAACGGTCCCGAGCGCCCCGAAGGACCAGAGCCTCGCAGGCGCTCCGCTGACAGGATCGAGATCATTCGGGTCCAAGCCGAAGACATTTGGCGGGGCGAAAAAGTTGTTCCCAATGAAGAGCGTGTCGGTCTCCGGATTTAGCGCGGGGAGCGACCAAGTCTGATCGAGGGTGACGAAGCACCAGTTTGCCGTGCCTGCGTCACGGTCGATCGAGTAGGTGCAGAAATTGTCGTTTGGCACGATGAGCGAGCCGTCTCGCATCATCGCAACGTTGCCTTCAAACCAGTTGATCAACGCCCTGGAATTGACGGACGGATCGTCGGCTTCGAACGGCCGATCCCACACCTCTTCGCCGGTGTCGCAGTCGAGCGCGTATAGGTTGCCATCACCGGAGCCGAAGTAGACGACGCCCTGGTCATCGAGAAGTGCGGAAGAGTCGACGACCTCTCCTGTCAAATACTGCCAACGCTCGTTGCCGTTTCGGTCGAGTGAGTAGAAGACGCGATCGGCAGATCCAATGTACACGTTGCTGTCGGCGTCGATAACGGGCGTCGAGAAGATGCCTTTACCAGTTTGGAACTCCCAGACATCGGCGCCGGTATCGATGGGCTTCACCGGGCTTCGTCCGTTCTGCATCGCGTTGCGGCGAAACTTCGGCCACGGACTCATCGGGTCGAGTGGAACCTCGTACTCGAACACCTCGACTTGCTGTTCCGATGTGCTCGTACAACTCGCGCTTACGATCACCGATGTGACGAAGGACAGCGCCACGAACCGAGTCAGAAAGGGAACTGCCATGACAACTACCTCCTGCCGTAGCGTTCACATACGCACCCGTCCTTAAGCGGTCAACCCTCAAGGTTGGTACTTGCGAAAATTGGGCTTGCGCTTCTCTTGGAACGCGCGGACGCCTTCTTTCGACTCCTCGGTACCGTAGTAAAGCGCGAGGGACTGCATGCCGAGGGAAGCCAGGCCGCGAAAGCTCTCGGTGGCGGCATTGAACGACCGCTTGGCGATAGCTAGCGCGGTTGGGCTGCGCTCCATGAGCTCGGCACACCAAGCCGCCACCTCATCATCTAGCTTTTCGTGGGGCACGACCACGTTGACCAACCCCATCTGGTACGCCTGCTGTGCGGTATAACGCCGGCACATGTACCACATCTCACGAGCTCGCTTCTCGCCGACGACTTGCGCGAGGAACGCCGTCCCGAAGCCGGGGTCGACTGAGCCGACCTTCGGACCGACTTGCCCGAACTGCGCTTGTTCGGAAGCGATCGTGAGATCGCAGAGCGTTGCAAGCACGTTACCACCACCGATCGCGTAGCCCTGGACTCTCGCGATGACCGGCTTGGGTATATCCCGGATCACGGTTTGGACTTCTTCGATCGGTAGGCCGATCGTGCCGCGACCGTCATAGGAGCCGGCATGGGCCGACTGGTCACCTCCGGTGCAGAACGCCTTGTCCCCCGCGCCGGTAAGGACGAGGACGCCGATTTCTCTGTCCCACCCCGCTCGGTTGAAGGCGTGGATCAGCTCCTCGCACGTTTGCCCGCGGAAGGCGTTGTACTTATCGGGGCGGTTGATGGTGATTGTCGCGACGCCATCCTTCGCCGCATACAGAATGTCTTCGTAGTTCATAATGACCTCAGCCATGCATCGTCAAACCGCCAGACACACTGATGACCTGGCCGGTGATGAAGTCGGCATCATCGCTTGCCAAAAACGCGACGATACCGGGAATGTCGTGTGGCTGGCCGAGCCGCCGCATTGGAATGGCGCGCTTCAGCCCCTCTCTTAGCTTTTCGCCGTACTCGCCTTGGCCGGCGAAGTCGCGGAAGAACGCAGTGTCGGTGGGGCCCGGGCAGACCGTATTGATGCAGATCCCACTTCTCGCCATCTCTCTCGCGACGCTTTTCCCGAAGGCGATGACGGCGGCCTTGCAGCCTGCGTACACGGCTTCCCCCGAAGAACCAACCCTGCCCGCGTCCGAGGCGACGTTGACGATCTTGCCGCGCTTGCGTTCCAACATCAGCGGGAGCACCTCGCGATGCATGTTGAGCGGCCCTTGGTAGTTGATGGCGATGATCTTCGCCCAAAGCTCAGGCTCGGTGTTTAGAAACGGGGCGCCGCGATCCCAGCCCGCGTTGTTGACCAACGTGTCGATGGTGCCGTACGCGCCGAGTACGTCTGCAATCCCTTGCTTGACCGACTGCGGATCGGTGATGTCCACTCTAAACGCACGGGCTGCGCTCCCGTCACCGATCGCCTCGGCGGTCTGTTCGGCCGTCTCCTCGTTGATGTCGAGGACCGCCACACGGGCCCCTTCTTCGCCAAAACGAACGCAGATTTCTCGCCCGATACCGCCGCCCCCGCCGGTCACGGCTACCACTTGGTTTTCGATCCCTCGCATGATCGTCAGGTCACCCTACTTTCGCGACAGCTTCTCAGCAACAGCGACCTTGACCATGGCGGCAGCGAATGGCCTGATGCATACTCCTCAACCACGGAGCGGGATCCGCCCGTCGAACCCTCATGAGCAAGAAGCCCTCGTTTCGCTGGGAAGACCCCCTGCTGCTAGAGGACCAGCTCACCAACGACGAACGGCTCATTCGGAACACGGCGCGCGAATATGCGCAAGGCGAGCTCATGCCGGGCGTGATCGAAGCGAACCGGAAGGAGCACTTCGACCGCAACATCATGAACCAGCTCGGCGCCCGCGGGCTGCTAGGCTCGACACTGCCCGAGGCCTACGGGTGCGCGGGGGCGAATCACGTCGCCTACGGCTTGATCGCAAGAGAGCTCGACCGCGTCGATAGCGCGTACCGCTCCGCCATGAGCGTGCAGTCGTCTCTGGTGATGTACCCGATCCACGCCTACGGCACCGAGGAGCATCGACAGCACTACCTTCCTCGATTGGCTACCGGCGAATGGGTGGGTTGCTTCGGCCTGACCGAGCCCGATTCGGGGTCCGATCCGGGAAGCATGCAGACCAAGGCAGTCCCGACCAATGGCGGATTCAGGCTCAGCGGCACCAAGACATGGATCACGAACGCTTGCATCGCAGATGTCTTCATCGTGTGGGCAAAGCTCGAAGGGGTCGTGCGCGGCTTTGTTTTGGAAAAAGGGGCCGACGGGCTGAGCACCCCGAAGATCGAGGGCAAGATGAGCATGCGCGCATCTGTGACCGGCCAGATCGTCATGGACGAGGTCTTCGTTTCCGAGGATCGACTGCTTCCGGAGGCCGAGGGCCTGCGCGGGCCCTTTGGTTGTCTCACCAAAGCCCGATACGGCATCGCCTGGGGCGCGCTTGGCGCGGCAGAGTTTTGTTGGCACGCCGCGCGGCAGTACGCCCTCGATCGGCACCAGTTCGGACGGCCTCTCGCGGCTACTCAGCTCATCCAAAAGAAGCTCGCGGACATGCAAACCGAGATCACGATCGGCTTGCAGAGCTGCTTGAGGGCAGGGCGACTGATGGATGAGGGCCGTTGCACGCCGGAGCTCGTTTCGATGTTGAAGCGGAACTCCTGCGGCAAGGCCCTCGAGATCGCGCGGCTGTCACGGGATATACATGGTGGCAATGGCATTTCGGACGAGTTTCACGTCATTCGTCACGTCATGAATCTCGAGACGGTGAACACCTACGAGGGCACGCACGACATTCACGCGCTGATCTTGGGGCGCGCGCAAACAGGCATCCAGGCATTCACTGCATAGGCGCTTCGATGACGCTTCACGAACAGCTCACGCGCGAGATTCGAACCGGACCACCGGGGCCGAAAGTGGGAGCGTTCTTCGATCTGGATCAAACCCTCTTTGCTGGGTTCTCGGCGACGGCGTTCACCCGCGATCAACTCGCTTCAGGTCGACTCTCCCCAAGAGACCTCGCCGATTCCTTCCGCGCCACGCTTTCCTTCGCACTCGGGCGAACCGGGTTCTCCTCGTTTGTGTCGGCGACGACCGCGGTCTATCGGGGCCTCGACGAGTCGGTCCTCGAGGAAGTGGGGCAACACGCGTTCGACAAGTATCTGGCGACTCAAATCTATCCGGAATCCCGCGCTCTGGTAAGAGCGCACAAAGACCAAGGACATACCGTCGCGATCGTCACCTCCGCCACCCGGTATCAGGCCGAGCCCGTCGCTCGCGAGCTCGGCATCGATCGGCTGATGTACACTGAGCTCCGCGTCGAGAACGGGGTCCTTACCGGTGAGGTCGTGCGGCCCACCTGCTACGGAAAAGGGAAGGCCGTGGCAGCGCGGGGCCTTGCCTCGCAAGAAGACCTCGACCTCGAGGAGAGCTATTTCTATTCCGACAGCCACGAAGACCTCCCTCTTTTCGAGCTGGTGGGCCGTCCGCGCCCTCTGAATCCGACGCGGCAGCTCGCGCAGATCGCCAAGGAGAGACGATGGCCCGTGCGTAGGTTTACGAGTCGCGGGAGACCAACCCTTGGGGATGTCGTTCGCACGGGGTTGATCTACGGGACCCTTGCGCCGTCAGTAGCGTTTGGCGTAGCTGCTGGCCTTCTCAATCGATCGAAGCGCGAAGCGTTCAATGTCATGGGGTCGGTCTGGGGCGATCTCGCCACCTCGGCAGCGGGGATCGACCTGCGAGTCGAAGGCGAAGACCACCTGTGGTCGCACCGGCCGGCGGTATTCATCTTCAACCATCAAAGCGGGCTCGAGCTCGTGCTCCTGCTCAAGCTTCTTAGGCGTGACTTGACGGGCATCGCGAAAGCTGAAATCCGTCACAACCCGATCTTTGGGCCCCTCTTCAGCGCGGCGGGTGTTGCTTTCGTCGATCGTTCGAACACCGTCAAGGCCATCCAAGCCCTCGCTCCCGCTGTCGAAGCTCTCCGCCACGGCCGGTCTTTGATCATCGCGCCCGAAGGGACCCGCTCGACTACACCGACTCTCGGCCCCTTCAAGAAGGGAGCCTTTCGGCTGGCGATGGAGGCTCGCGTTCCGATCGTGCCGGTCGTGTTTCGGAACGTCCTCGACGCGCTTCCAAAAGGGGCGCTCATCGTGCGCCCTGCGGTGATCGAGGCGGTAGCTCTTCCACCTGTGGATACCTCCGCCTGGACCCTTGCTACACTCGATCAGGAGATCGAAAAGATGCGCAACCGGTATATCGAGGTCCTAAAACAGTCGCATCAAGGGGAGTGACCTCAGGTGCCGAAGTGGGCCGCCGGATCTTGGATGATCGACTTGAAGGTCTTGGCGAGCTTTCCCCCTTGGAAGCCATCGATGACCCGGTGATCGAAAGTCGCGGCGATACGCATGGCGGGCACGACGACGAGCTCTCCATCTCGGACGCCGGGCTTGTCCTCCACCGCACCCACCGCCAACACCGCGGGCACGCGCGTGAAAGTCAGGAGCGGCGGAAAGGCCTCGGTGATGCCGAGCACTCCTACGCTGGTCACGATCGCACTGCCGAAGGGGTCGTTGGGAATGCCTGCGGCCGAAAGGTCGAGGTTGAAGTCGTACTGCAGTCGGGCAACCAAGCGCAAAAGGGGCCCCATCACAACGGGGGGCACCCGGTCGAAGAGTTTCTTGGTGCGATCGAGAAGCGGGTCCTCGTGCTTCCGCACCTTGCGCGCGCCTTCGCGAATCTCTCTCGCGATCTCTGCTATCGATCTGCGGTCGGCGTTCTTGACGAGTGCCCCCGAGAGGTCGGCCTCCTGCTCGCGGTCAGCCTCTTCAGGCGGCACGGCCACCAGCACGGAAATATCGATATCATCGCGTTCAAAGATGCGCCCGCGCCGGATGATGCAGTTGCACTCCGGATGCTCGGCGAGTGTATCGGCCATTGCTTTGGTGACGAGGTGTGTCACCGTGAGGTGCTCGCCTGTACGCTCCGACTCTTCCCGCAAGAACTCGAGGGCGTCCGTCATGTCTAGATCGATGGTTCCATATATCGTGGGATCATCTGGCGGCGACCAAGCCACCGCGGCCATGCGGCGCCAGCTCGAAAGGTGCTCTACGAAATGTCCGGAGATGTTCTTGGCCATGGGTGCATCACTACTGCACGAAGCTGCTCCCGATCAAGTGCTACGAGTCTGTATGGCTTCCCATGCGGCCTTACACCCCGCCTTCACGTACTGAAACGCACTGACCGCGATAGTCCCGAGCACGGCAGCACCGAGTACTTGCAGCCAAACGATGGCCGGCCAGCCTAGCCAGGCGTGAGTGATCGTGAGCACCATGAACGAGATCTGAAAGGTGGTGTTGAGCTTGCTCACGGTGGTGGCCTCTCCGCGGACCGGGGCAACCCACACTTGATGGACGAGGACACCTACGACGATCAGGAGATCGCGGCCCAGCACGACCGCGGTGAACCAGACCGGCACGAGCCCGAGCCAGGTCAGCGTGACGAATACGCTCGCGACCAAGAACTTATCGGCTGCGGGGTCGAGCAGAGCACCAAGCCGCGAGCGCCAATCGAACTTTCTGGCCAGATAACCGTCGAGTGCATCGGACAGGCCGGCGATCACGATGAGGCCCAAGGCGAGCGGGTAGCGGCCATCCAGCAAAGCCCAGACGGCCGGGGCCACCAAGAGGATCCGCACGAAGCAGATGAGATTGGGGATATGTCGGAGCTTTGACACCGCTAGCCATCTATTTGCACACCTGCTTGGATTTCGCGAAGGGAGGATGGCCGCCGGCGAGCTGTCGCGTCTACTGCGGGCGCCCGTGAAGCACGACGGGCAACTCGAGCAGGGCGCTACAGGGCACTAGCTTCTCCTTTCCATCGTCCGCCGTTAGGACCACCGACACGGCCGTGTAGCGCAGGACCCGTCCCCTTACGCCTTCGACCTCGACCTCGTCTCCTGGCCGGATCGACGACTGGCAGTAGTGTCGGGCGATGATATTCTGAAATACGCTGCGTGCGCTCAGTGCGAACATGAGGGCGAATCCAAGAACCAGTCCACCGATGGCGATCCCGATCACGAGTGTGATGAGGTCGGTGTCCAGCCCTGCCTGTTGCGCGGCGAGCGTGATCGCGACCACGAGGACGGCGTAGTAGACGACCTGAGCCACCAGCGCGGGCGACTCGAGTCGTTCTCCCGTCATCGGATCAGTCTAGGGGAGCGTTTCATACCGTATCAAAGGAATCTTACAGTATGTATACCTGCTTGCTATCCTCTCGATGAGAGCCGACATTAGCCGGACCCCATACTGGGCTCGTCATCAGAGGATAGGGCAATGGACGCGAAGCGTCGGTCACGACAAAAAACCGCGATGGTCCAAGAAGACCGAACTGGGCTCGACGTCGAGACTCTGCGCCGCGCGATTCAGGAGAATCTCTTCTATCGCTGCGGCAATGTCCCAAGGCTCGCAACTCGATCGGACTATTACCTGGCGGTAGCCTATACGGTGCGCGACCGGCTCATGCAGCGTTGGCTGAGCACGGCCATGGCATTGCTGGCTCAGCCGACACGCGTGGTCTGCTATCTATCGGCCGAGTATCTGCTGGGGCCTTCGTTGGGCAACGCACTGTTGAATCTCGGCGTTCGCAACCAGGTTGCCGAGGCGGTGGCATCACTCGGGCAGGACCTCGACGAGCTCATCGAGGAAGAACGCGAGCCAGGCCTCGGCAATGGCGGATTGGGTCGTCTAGCCGCGTGCTTCATGGACTCGCTGTCCACTTTGCAGATCCCCGCGGTCGGTTACGGCTTGAGATACGAGTTCGGCATCTTTCAACAGCGGATCGAAGACGGCTGGCAGGTCGAGCACACCGACAAATGGCTGCACCATGGCAACCCCTGGGAAGTTGTTCGGCCGGAATACAACTATCCGGTGGGCTTCGGCGGTCATACCGAATCGTACCAAGATGAAAAAGGTCACTACCGAGTTCGCTGGCGTCCCGGCACCGTGGTCAAGGGGGTCGCCTATGCCACCCCCGTCCCCGGATACAAGGTCAACAACATGAACATGCTGCGCCTCTGGGCCGCGGAGGCAGCCGAAACGTTCGACTTCGAGAGCTTCAATGTCGGTGACTACTACGGCGCGGTCGAAGACAAGGTGGCCTCGGAGACACTCACCAAGGTGCTGTACCCCAACGACGAACCCGCCCAAGGCAAACAACTGAGGCTCCAGCAGCAATATTTCCTGGTGTCGTGCTCCTTGCAGGATCTGCTGAGGCTGCACCAACTGCGCGGAGGGCGGCCCGAGAATCTGCATGAAGGGTTTGCCATACAGCTGAACGACACCCATCCGGCGCTCGCCATACCCGAGCTGATGCGGCTCCTGCTCGACCAGTACGCGATGAGCTGGGAGGACGCTTGGCAGATCACCTCCGACACGTTTGCATACACGAATCACACCTTGCTTCCGGAGGCCCTCGAGACCTGGCCGTTGCCGATGTTCGGGCGATTGTTGCCGCGTCACCTGGAAATCGTCTACGAGATCAATCGCCGCTTCATGGATGAAGTGCGCGAGCGCTTCCCGGATGATAACGAGCGGCAACAACGGATGTCCCTGATCGATGACCACGGCGGCGGCGCCGTGCGCATGGCCAACCTCGCCACTGTGGGCAGCTTTTCGGTGAATGGAGTCTCCGCCCTCCACACCGATTTATTGAAGACCCGCGTCATGCGGGACTTCGACGAGTTCTACCCCGGAAAATTCAACAACAAGACCAATGGAGTGACGCCCCGCCGTTTCGTGGCACTCGCCAACCCAGAGCTCGCGGAGCTGATCACCGAACACATCGGCGAGGCGTGGATAACCGATCTGGACCAGCTGCGCAGGCTCGAGGGGCTTGCGGATGACCGCGATTTTCAAGCGCAATGGCGGGCCGTCAAGACCGCACGTCAACGGGTCGCCGCGGAGCAGGCTCTGAAGCTCATGAAGGTTGAGGCGGATCTCGACTCGATGTTCGACGTTCAGGTCAAGCGTATTCACGAGTACAAGCGTCAACATCTGGCCGTGCTGCACATCGTGCACCTCTACCGGAAGCTCAAGGAAAACCCCAACCTGGTGACCGCGCCCCGAACCTTCATCTTCGGCGGCAAGGCTGCGCCCGGCTACACGATGGCCAAGCTCATCATCAAGTTGATCAACTCGGTGGGGGAAGTCGTCAATGCCGATCCGGACACCCGGGGCACGCTGAAAGTCGTGTTCATCCCGAACTACAACGTCAAGACAGCCCAGCTTGTCTATCCTTGTGCCGACCTCTCCGAGCAGATATCCACCGCCGGCAAAGAAGCCTCTGGAACCGGTAACATGAAGTTCTCGATGAACGGTGCTCTCACCATCGGCACCCTCGATGGTGCCAATGTCGAGATCCGCGATGCAGTCGGAGCGGAGAACTTCTTCCTCTTTGGGCTCACCGCCGACGAGATCCATGAACTGCAACGAACAGGATATCGCCCCTACGCGTTCTACGAGGAGAACGCGGCGCTCAAGGGCGCCCTCGATCTAATTGGTTCTGGTCATTTCTCTCGAGGAGATCGGACGCTGTTCCAACCTTTGATCGACAGCCTGATCCATCACGACGACTACTTCGTTCTGGCCGACTTTCAGTCGTACATCGACTGTCAGGAGAAGGTCAGCCAGGCCTGGGCGGACCAGAATCATTGGACGAAGATGTCTATCCTGAATGCGGCCCGGATGGGGCGGTTCTCCTCGGACCGTACCATCCGCGATTACAGTCGGGACATCTGGCGAGTCGAGCCCCACCCAGTGCAGCTGGTCGATGTAGGGTGAGGCGTGGGACACATGCCATCTGTGTTAGAGAGCTCGCATGCCTGGTGAATCCCTGATCGCGGTTTTCGTCGACTTCGAGAATCTGGCCATCGGCGCCCAAGTCACGAAATCTGGGCGCTTCCAGATCGAGCTCGTCTTGAAGCGTCTACTAGAAAAAGGCCGCATCGTGTTCAAGCGCGCGTACTGCGATTGGAGTCACTATCAAAGCGCCGTGCGCGAGTTTCACGGTCAGGGAATTGGCCTCGTCGACATTCCTCAGAGCAGGATGAGCGGCAAGAACAGCGCCGACATCCACATGGTCGTCGACGCCCTCGACCTTTGCTACTCGAAAGAACACATCGACACGTTTGCATTGCTCTCGGGGGACAGCGATTTCTCGCCGCTCGTCTCCAAGCTCAAGGAGAACGACAAGCGTGTCATCGGTGTGGGCGTCAAGAAGTCCACATCCGACCTGCTGATCGCAGGTTGTGATGAGTTCATCTATTACGACGACCTCGTCCGCGCGGCCAAACCCAAGACGACACGGGCATCGACCCGAAAGAAGACCGCGACCAAAAAGGACGAGGCGGTGGAACGCTTCATGGAGATCGTCGAGTCGATGGACCAGGATTACGACACCCTGTGGGGCTCGATGGTCAAGCAAACCCTCCGGCGCGTGTACCCGGGGTTCAATGAAGGTTACTACGGCTACCGCGGTTTCCCCGACTTGATGAAAGATGCCGAAGCCCGTGGTCTCATCGCCCTCGACTACGACGAGGACCGCGGCAACTACAAGATAAGCGCCCGGTAATACCGCGGGTCTACACCGCGTGCAGAGTGTGCCATAACCCCTGCCAACACGACCCCGACACCCATCCGTTGGCGAACCCGAGGAAAAAAGATGACGCTTAGCAAGAGGACCGCTGATCTGATCATGGCATTGGCCACCCTGGCTGTCGTGGGTTGTATGCCACGCGCCGAAGAGGCCGCTCCAACGCAGGTGGACGCAGAGGTCCCGCCGCCCGCGGTTCAAGAAGAAGACGACATGGCAAAGTACGGTCAGCGCTTCGAGGGCAAGATCGCCAAGACCTACCAGGAGTCCGAAGAGTGGTGGCCGAGCACGCCAAGGCCACCGGAAGGAACTCCCAACGCCATCATCTTTCTATTGGACGACACAGGCTTCGGGCATTTTGGCTCCTTCGGTGGCCTGATCGAGACCCCCAACATCGATGCGCTCGCAGAAAACGGGCTTCGCTACAACAACTTTCACACGACGGCGCTCTGCTCTCCTTCACGCGCTGCGATCATGGCCGCGCGTAACCATCACCGCATCGGCCTCGGCTCGCACTCGCTGACCGCCATGGGCTTTCCGGGATACAACGCGTTCCCGCCCGAGTCGGGCAAGTCCGTCGCCAAGCACCTACAGGAAGCGGGCTTCGTCAATTACGCGATCGGCAAGTGGGACCACACGCCGCTTTACGAGGTCTCGGAGACCGGGCCGTTCGACCGCTGGCCGAGCGGTGAAGGCTTCGATCACTACTACGGCTACATGGCGGCCGATGCCGACAACTACCGCTCACTGGTCTGGCGCGACCACTACCCCGTCGAGGACTGGGAAGGAAAGAAAGGCTATCACTACAGCGAGGCCATGGCCGACGAGGCCATTCGAAACATCACCTCCCACGTCTCGATCGCGCCGGACAAGCCGTTCATGATGTTCTGGGCGCCGGTGGCCATGCACTCCCCGCACCAAGCGCCGCCCGAGTACATCGAGAAGTACAAGGGCAAGTTCGACATGGGCTGGGATGAGGCGCGTGAGAAGATCCATCAGCGCCAGCTGGAGATGGGCATCATTCCAGCTGGCACCAAGCTCACCGAACGTACCAAGGAAATCCCAGCCTGGGGCAGCCTCAAGCCGGAGGAGCAGAAGCTCTACGCGCGACAGATGGAGGTGTTCGCCGCCATGCTGGACCACGTCGATGCGCAGATCGGCCGCGTGATCGAAACCCTGAAGCGGACCGGCCAATTCGACAACACCATCATCCTCGTGACGGCGGACAATGGCTCCTCCGGCGAGGGTGGGCTCACCGGCAGCTTCAACGAGACCTACGTGCTCAACGGGCTGCAGACCCCGTTCGAAGCGAACATGGAGCACTACGAAGGGTGGGGCGGGCCCGATACGTACCCGCACTTCCATGCGGGCTGGGCCCTCGCGGGCAATACACCGTTTCAATACTTTAAGCAGATCGTGCACCGCGGCGGCGTGCAGGATCCGCTGGTCATTCACTGGCCGAATGGGATTGAGGCGAAGGGCGAAATTCGAAGCCAGTACCATCACATCATCGACATCGGCGCCACAATCATGGACGTGACGAAAACTCCGTTCGTCGAAGTGCTCGACGGCCACGAGCAGATGCCGCTTGACGGCGTGAGCATGGCGTACTCGTTCGACGACGCGGGTGCGGCGACGAAGCGTCCCGAACAGTACTACGAGCTTTTCGCCAACCGCGCGATCTATCAAGACGGTTGGAAGGCCGTGACGATCCACGGCAATCGCATGCCTTGGATCCTCGCCTCGGTGTCGCCTTTCGAAGACGACGTCTGGGAGCTCTATCACATCGACGAGGATTTCTCGGAGGCCGTGAATGTGGCCGACGAATATCCCGAGAAGCTCGAAGCGCTGAAGAAGCGCTGGGACGAGCTCGCCTGGGAAAACAATGTCTATCCGCTTTACGACGACATGATCCAGCGAATCGCCAAGCAGCAAGGCCGGCTGTTCGGGGACCGGACGGAGTTCGTCTACTACGACCCCGGTGCGAGACGCATCGCCGAGAAGGCCTCCGCGCCGGTCAAGGGCCGGTCACACAGCATCGAGACGACCCTCGAGCTCACGGGCAAGGAGGAAGGGGTCATCGTTGCCTGCGGTGGGTTCACCGGCGGCTACACGCTCTTCATCAAGAACAACAAGGTCTACTACGACTACAACTACTACAACGGTCTCTATTACACCTTGGAGTCGCCGAAGCTGCCCAAGGGCGAGGTCAAGATTCAGTTCAGCTTCACCGAGACCGGCGGAGCCAAGGCGAAAATCCCTGGTGGGAAGGGCGAGCTCTACATCAACGGCGAGAAAGTCGACGAGGTCGACATGCCGGAAATGCACATCTCGACCTTCTCGCTCTCGGAGACCTTCGACGTGGGCACCGACTCAGGCACCCCGGTGAGCGACAAGTATCGAGTGAAGAATCACTATCCGTACACCGGGAAGCTAGACAAAGTAGTCATCCGGCTGACTGATTCTTAGCGCTGCCGCGTTGGGTGGCTCTCAGCAGTGAAAGAGGTAGAAGCATGAGCGGAGCGCAGCGACCCATGCTCTCGACGGATCGCCTCAAAGCATTCGTCGATGGCGTGATGGCGATTGTCGTCACCATCCTCGTGTTGGGGCTGGATGTCCCGAGCATGGACTTCAGCGCGGGCGAGACCGGTCACTTCCTGATGGAGCTCGAACGCCAATTGCATCCCTACATCGGAAGCTTTGGGCTCGTGGCGGCTTATTGGGTTCAGCACACGGTCATCCTGCACTACGCCCCCTACAGCGACCGGTACTTCATCTGGCTGAACATCCTGTTCCTCCTGCCGCTCACACTGCTACCGTTCCTGACGGAGCTGCGCGTCGACTACCCCACGGACGTGCTTCCCGCCGCGCTCTACGGCGGAGCGCAGATCCTCTGTGGCCTCTTGCTTCTGGCCATCTGGCGCTATGCGACCGGGACCCGCGGATTCAAGTCCTCCAACGTCGATCCATCGGTCGTGCGTAGCATGAGCATACGCATCGCCCTCGGGCCGCTCCTGTGTCTCATCGGCGCACTCGTAAGCCTCGTCGAGCCGCGGGTGGGTACCCTGTTCTTCATGATGGTTCCGCTCTTGTACGTCTCGCACCGCAAAGTGGACGAGAGTTGGCACGCAGCCTCCGAGGAGGCAGAGAGTGACTAGCGGGCACCCTCGATGCGTCGGTTGAGGGTCGCTACAGAATCAGCGATGGGCGCACCTGTCCGTGGCCTCGGCCAAATCCCGCAAGCGCGTCGATACGTTCGCGTCGAGTTGACCGTCTTTCAGTCGCCACGCCCAGTTGCCCCCGGTCGTTCCTGGCGCATTCATTCGGTGTTTGCCATCGAGATTCAAGACGTCTTGTAGGGGGAAGATCACCGTGTCGGCAGGCGAGGCGGAAAGGGTTCGGATCGCGGCTAGGGCCACCTCCGCTTCCTGGTCGGTGCCGAGATAGGCGTGCACCCTCCGCAGCTCTGTTTTTGCGTTCCGGTCCTTGGAGCGTGCGCGGCGTTTCAAGGCTTTGTACCAGCCCCGGGTCGTGTCGTTGTCGTGGGTGCCCGTGAAGGCGACGGTGTGGCGGGGATAGTCGTGCGGCCGGTGAACGCGCGAACCCACACCGTTTCCGAAGCCGAACTGGAGCACCTTCATGCCCGGCAAACCATAGCGATCGCGAAGGTCCCAGACCTCCTGCGTCACGGCACCGAGGTCCTCCGCGATGAGTGGCAGCTCCCCATGCATGCGCACGAGCGCGTCGAAAAGCTGTCGCCCCCGTGCGGGCATCCACCGGCCGCTCTTGGCGGTCTTAGCTCTGCTCGAAATTCGCCAGTACCTGCTGAATCCGATGAAGTGGTCGAGCCGTACCACATCGAAGAGATCGAGCTGACGCTGTATTCGGCGAGTCCACCACGCAAAGCCACTTCGTTGATGATGTGGCCAGTCGTAGAGAGGGTTGCCCCAGCGTTGGCCGTCGGCATTGAAAGCGTCGGGAGGGGCACCCGCCACGAACTTCGGAAGGCCCTTGGCGTTCAACAAGAAGGCCCGCTGATGGGCCCAGACGTCGCAGCTATCGTGAGCGACGAACATGGGGATGTCGCCGATCATGCCAATGCCTTGCTTGCGGCAGTAGGTTCTGAGCGCCCGCCACTGTCGGTCGAACTCGAACTGCTGAAACGCCAGGAAGTCGATCGGGTGCGCGAGCTCGCTGCGCGCGGATCGAAGGGACGCACTTGCACGCTTCGCGACGTCTTTGGGCCAACGGGTCCAATCGCGAGTCTTGAAATGGCTCGATAGCGCCCCGAAAAGACAGTAGTCGTCGAGCCAATCCTTCTCACGGGCTTTGAACGAAGCGAAAGACCGCAGCATCGACTTAGGTCGTTGGTCCAGGATCGATCGATACGCATCCCTCACCAGCTTCGCGCGAAGCCGCTTGGAGCTCGCGAAGCTCGATCGCCACGTGCTCGAAGTCGTGGGGATCTCCTTCAACGCCTGCTTGCCGAGAAGTCCTTCCTCGACGAGCAGCTCCGGAGAGATCAACAAGGGCTCGCCCGCGAAGGACGACATACTCGAATACGGTGAGCTCCAAGCGCCGATAGGGTTGAGGGGTAGGGTTTGCCACCAGGCCTGTCCGGACTCTGCCAGAAAGTCGGCAAAGTCGTAGGCCGATCGACCCAAGTCTCCCGAAAAGGGTCCTCCCGGCAGAGACGTGATGTGTAGGAGGATTCCGCTGCGCCGGGGAAGCATCGAAGCCTTTTAGTCTCTCTTGTGTTGGGCGACGAGAAGCGCCAGCGAATGTGGCGGGACCAGGTAGTGTGGCTCCTCTACAAACGGCGCGTCCGGCAGGTCGTGGAAGTCTTCCGGGGATTCCTTGTAAGTGTCGATCAACTGTCGCCAGCGAGTGGCCTTCTTGGCGGGCAGCGCAAGCTCGAACTGCAGTGGCTCTGTGTATGCGTTGACCATGAGGTGCCACCAGTGGCCGAGGCCTTTGAAGGTGAGCGCCAGGCTGTGGGAATGATGGGCGAAGTCCGGTTCGTTGAGCTTGACGCCATGCCACTGAACCGGAGTCAGGCGAAGCACCTCGGTGAGACTGAAGCCGTGGTCTTGGAGAGGCAGATTCGACCGGAAATGGACGAGCTTCTTCACGAACCGATGCAGGTCCCGATGCTCGTCGACGAAACTCCAGTCGAACCAGGTGAGCTCGCTATCGTGACAATAGGGGTTGTTGTTTCCCCGTTGGGTCCGGCGCACTTCGTCTCCCATGGAGATCATCGGCACGCCGAGAGCGAGCAGGTTGATCGAGAAGAAGTTCTTGATCTGCCGGGCCCGTAATCTCTCTACACTGGGATCGTCGGTTTCGCCTTCAACGCCACAGTTCCAGCTTCGGTTGTCGTCCCTGCCGTCTCGGTTCTGTTCCTGGTTCGCAGCGTTGTGCTTTTTGTTATAGGAAACGAGATCATTGAGCGTGAATCCGTCGTGGCAGGTGACGAAATTGATGCTCTGCTCGGGTTCGCGTTCGCGATGTCCGTAGATGTCAGGACTCGCCAAGAAGCGCGCGGCCAGCTCCTTGACGTAGCCCTCATCACCGCGCAGGAACGAACGAACGTCGTCACGGAACCGGCCGTTCCACTCTTTCCAGTGATCGCCGAAGAAACTGCCGACCTGATAGAGGCCAGCTGCGTCCCAGGCTTCGGCAATGAGCTTTGTGCCGCTCAGGACGGGATCCGTCTCGATATCCCAAAGAACGGGGGGATTCGCGACCGGCCGGCCCTCGATGTCTCTCGACAAGATCGACGCCAAGTCGAAACGAAAGCCATCGACGTGCATCTCTTCCACCCAATAGCGCAAGCTGTCGAGGATGAGACGCCGTACGATCGCGTGGTTGGCGTTGAGCGCGTTGCCGGTGCCGGCGTAGTCGACGTAACGAGCCTTATCGTCGGCATCGAGGAAGTAGTAGTCGATGTTGTCCAACCCTCTGAAACAAAACGTGGGGCCTGATTCGTCGCCTTCCGCAGTATGATTGTAGACGACGTCTAAAATGACCTCGATCCCAGCGCGATGAAGCGCCTTGACCATGTCGCGAAACTCGTCGAGGACGCGTACCGGATTCCTGCTGGAGCTGTAGCCCGAGTGCGGCGCGAAAAACGAAACCGGGTTGTATCCCCAGTAGTTGCTCAGGCCCGGCGGCGCTTCCTGGGGATCGAACTGAAAGACTGGCAGGAGCTCCACCGCGGTGACCCCGAGCTCCAGGAGATAGGGGATCTTCTCGATGAGGCCGAGGTATGTTCCCCGTTTGCGCGTTGGGAGACCGGAGCTTGGATGCCGGGTGAAGCCACCGACGTGCATTTCGTAGACTACGGTCCGCGCGAATGGACGATTGGGGGAAGTGTCGCCCTCCCAGTCGTACGCGGTCAAATCTACCACCACGCTCTTCATCGCCGTCGCTGCGTTGTCTCCAGGGCGGCTCGCCGCTTCACGGTCGTAGCCCCGAGGCACAGCGACGCTCCGGCCGTAGGGGTCGAGCAGCACCTTGCCGCTATCGTATCGCTTCCCTCGCTCCGGATCGTGCGGCCCGTAGGCTCGATAACCGTAGATCTGACCTTTCTTGGCGCCGGGCACGAAGGCATGCCAGTACGAAAACGTGCGGTGGCCGCGCGCGGGATCGAGCTCGATCACCCGCGCCGGTCGCGCGTCTTCGGGCCCATCGAAAAACAATAGCTCGAGCGCAGCACAACGCTTCGAAAATACGCTGAAATTGACGCCGTCCCGATGGACCGTAGCGCCCAATGGATAGGCCTGACCTTGCGTGATGTCCTTCATGGAGGTGCTCGGGTCAGCCCATAGTGCCGTGCTTCGGCGAACGAGGGAAGGCACAGAGCGACGGGTACGGGCACGGGCGCTGGCGTTGCGCACCCCGGGTGGCGCGCTCGTGAGCCTCGGCCAATCGCATCGGTGTCGTGGGTTTCTGCTTGGGTGGGGGGCTTCGCCTTGATCGCGGCGGCCGACCAAGCGTTTGCCGTGGCGGGCCCGTTCTACGGCGCGGTCCCGACAGCCGGGAATCAACCGGAGCGACCGTGGTCCAGATGCTAGCACGACCTCTTTGGGCGCCCTCTTTACAAGAATTGAGTTAGAGTCGACCGTATGTCGCGGATCACCGGCGAGCGCCTCCTCGGCGTTCTGGTTGGCGTCGGGTCTATCGGCGTCCTCCTCAGCGCCTGGCTCGTCGCGTCCCAGGTCTTCATTGGGCCTACGTGTCCCCCACTCTTCGGCATCCCCGCGTGCTGGTTCGTGCTCGCCGGGTATGCACTGGCAACAATCGGAGCTTGGTTCTCCGACGAGAGCTTCGGCGTTGCTCTCTTCTACACGGGCGCCGGTGCCGTTGTCCTGATCGGGATCTATTTTTCGTCCTGCCAGCTTCAGGGTACGGCCCAGTGCCCGACGTTCGAGGCCCTTCCGATGTGCTATGTGTCTCTACTCGCGGGAGCCACGTTGCTCGCCGTGGACGTGGTCCGACGCCGGTTGTCACCGGGTTGACGCGCGAACGAAGCGCGGAGCGTGTGACTTGGACACCGACTACGACATCATCATCATTGGAAGCGGCTTCGGAGGCAGTGTGCCCGCGCTCCGCCTTACGGAAAAGGGCTACGGAGTCGTGGTCGTCGAGCAGGGAAGACGTATTACGCCGGATGACATGCGAGCTGCGGACGAACGTCTTCGTGATCTCGTCTGGCTGCCACAGCTCGGCTTTCGAGGCTTCTTCGTCCAGCATGTGTTCAAGCACGTGGGAATTGTGGGCGGAGTCGGCGTGGGTGGAGGGAGTTTGGTCTACGCGGCCGTCCTCTTGCGGCCTAAAGAGGGCTTCTTCGCCGATCCGGCATGGTCGCAGCTCGGAGTGGATTGGAGAGCGGAGCTTGCGGAGCACTACGAGAGGGCGGCCCAGATGCTCGGTGTCACTCGCAATCCGCATCATAGCAAGATGGACGACTGGCTGCAGGCCACGGCGGAATCGATGGGCGCAGGGGATTCCTTCGGATCCGTCGATCAGGGGATCTATTTCGGTGAAGCCGGCAGCGCTGTGCGCGACCCGTTCTTCGGCGGTGCAGGTCCGGACCGCACGGGCTGCACGCGATGCGGCCGATGCCTGACGGGGTGCGCGGACGGCGCGATGAACAGCCTCGACAAGAACTATCTCCATCTCGCCGAGGCGCAGGGCGCCGACATCCTTCCGGAGCGCAAGGCCGTGTCGATCCGGCCACTCGAAGATGGCGGTTACGAAGTGCGAACGGTCAGCCCGTTCTCCTCTCAAATAACGCATGCTCCCCTCCGCGCGAAGTCAGTGATTGTCGCGGCCGGAGTGGTGGGCAGCCTAGACTTGCTATTTCGCTGCCGCGATGAGCTCGGAACGCTTCCTGCGATTTCCGCTAAGCTCGGCCAAGTCGTTCGCACCAACAGCGAGGCGATCGTTTCGGCTCTCGCTCCAGACGTGGATGAGGATCTGACGGATGGCGCCGCGATTTCGTCTCACTTCTATGTCGGCGACCACACACACATCACCCAGAACCGCTTTCCCCCGGGCTACGAGTTCATGCGCTGGTATCAGGGCCCCTTGGTCGACGGTTCCACTCCGCTGCGCCGCGCGCTGAAGACCTTGGCGCAGATCCTCGTGCGTCCGTTTCGCTCGCTCCGAAGCTGGTTTGCGCGCAACTGGCACAAGCGCGTCGTACCGCTGACGGTGATGCAAAACCTCGACAGCCAGATCGCCTTTCGTTTCCGCCGAAGCTTGTTCTCGCCCTTTCGGCGTCGGCTCAGCTCGGAGATGGCTCCAGGGCAGGCCGTGCCATCCTATATTCCGGAGGCCAACGAAGCGGCTCGCAGGCTGGCCGAGCACATCGGCGGCACGGCACACAACACCCTGCTCGAAACCCTAGGTAACGCCTCGGTGACCGCGCACATACTCGGTGGATGCGCGATCGGAGCGGGACCTGAAAGCGGCGTCGTCGATATCGACCATGAAGTCTTTGGTCACCCCGGGCTCTTCGTCACCGATGCGGCGGCCATACCGGCCAACGTGGGCGTCAACCCCGCGCTCACCATCGCTGCCCTCGCGGAGCGTTTTAGCGCCCGCTTTCCTCCGAAGGACGCAGACGCGGGCTGATGGTCCGATCGAACGGGTGGATGTTCCGACGCCTTCGATCGACGCCACGCCTGAATCCACGCGTGGCGCTCAACGTGACGATCCCGAAACGGATTCCGTTCATGCCGTGGTTCAAGATTCCCGCTGCCACGATCGCACTCAATGGTGCGGCTCGTGTGATCGCCGCCAAGGACGCCGATCCGGGAGTCATCCAAGCGCTGATGGCTCGAATCCTGTTGTTCCTCAGAACGTTGTCCGTCGCGAGACAGCTCGGCATCCGTCTCAGAGACACCCGTTTCAGAGGACTACACGCGGTCGAGCAGCAAGTTCACCGGCTAGTCGGTACGGCAAACGATATTTCAGGCCGGCGAGGTACCCTCGAGGAGCTCCAGCGCCATACGGATCACCTCGGTGTCTGAGCGTGCCGGTAGGCTCCTGCGGAGCCTCGACAGACGCAGAACGTCCTCGTGCTTGAAGCGAAAGCTCTTCAGGACGGAGGGAGACTTTCCTTTGCGACCGACCTCCGTCACCCAGGGCAGATATCGATCGGGCGCCACACCGCGAAAGCTCGGTGCCGGCTTGCCGTGACGGATGGCGTACATGACCGCCGCCACGTCATCAGGAAGCTCCTTGGGCAGCCGCAGCAGTCGGGGCTTCTTCACAAGCACGGCGGGGAGGAGCTCCATGATCCGGGGCTCCACCGTGCCAGCCCACAGTGCCTCCTCGAGCGGCACCGGCTTCTCGTGCAGCGGGATTCCTTCGATGGTGGTCGCCAACAGGCCCTCCGCAACGAACCGGCCCATCACCTTTCGAAAGCGCGGATCTCGCTGCTTTCGACGTAGGGCTTGATACCGCTTGCGCGCCCTGGCTTGGAGATCGTCCTGGGCGCGGGTCATGCGAACTGCTCCAAGTCCAGAGCATACTTCTGCGCTAGTTCGAAGAAGCGCGCGCTTGCGCCTTTCGCCAGGTACTCGGTGATCAATCCCATGTTCTTCTCAGGCGCTTTGCAAGCCTTGGAAATCAATACTGCATCCGGATCAGCGACCCGTGCATCGACATACGTGCCCTCGTACAGCAGGTCGTACCGCGTCTCTCGAGGCATCCAAACCTCGTGCCCGTGCGGATCGAGAACCTTCCCGTCTTTCGCCAACAGACGCTCGAGCTCTTTCTGGACCGCCCAGTCGTAGTCTGCGTATGCATCCAGATCTTGTGTCGCGGTGAGTGCCAGATCGACCTGGGCAACCCAGAGCGCTGCCTGCCCGAGCACGCGAATGGTGCACTTCTTGTGGGTAGGCGTCCCATCGGCGCGCGCCCGAACGTTCTCCCGAGCAACCCACTGGTCGAGGGCCAAGAAGACGTCAACCAAAACAAACATACATAATTTATAAAACGTACATATATTTTGTCAACTCGAAGTCCACCGCGATCGGGGTGCCATTGCGAAGGGTGTCGAGGGTGACGCAGAGCTTTTCGGCCTGTTGAACGAGCATCGCGCCGACCTGGGGGTCCACACTGGGATCGAGCTCCAGAGCGAGGCGGCACTGCATCTGACGAAACCCGGGTCGAACCGAGCGGCTCATCGCGAGACAACCACGGACGTCCGCGTCGCCGTTGACCTCGACTTCCAGCCGTTCGATACGCACGCCGAGTCGATCGGCGATCATTCGCACTGTGCTGTCCAGGCAGGCGGCAAGTGCCGCGCACAGCAGGTGTCCCGGATTGGGGAGGTCGTCAAAGCCACCGACCTTGTCGTCGATGCCGTAATCCCAGGCGACTTCCGGGAATCCCGTCGGCAGGACTCTGCCATGGACGGCATCGGTCGCGCCCGTGTAGAGCGTGCGCACTTCCTTATAGGAGAGCGCCTTGGTTGGGTCCTCACGATACAGCGGGCGGAGGGGGTCTTGGCGGCGGGCGACGAGGGAATTGTGGTTGTTCATAGCTTTTTCCTGATTAGAGCGCACGATCGTGCGGGTTAACTAGACCGTACGACCGTGCGTGCTAAGAGTCAAGGAAGAAAATGACCTCATCCAAACGCATCCGAATCGACGGTGAAAAATCCCGTGAACGCGCACTCGAGGCGGCGGTACGACTCGCGACGATCGAAGGGCTCGAGCGGCTCTCGCTATCACGCCTCGCCGAGGCCTCGGGGCTCAGCAAGAGCGGGCTCTTCGGGCTCTTCGGCTCCAAAGAAGACCTGCAGTTCGCGATCATCGACAAAGCGCGCGAAGGCTTCATGCACGAGGTGGTGATACCGGCGCTTGCCGCTCCCGAAGGCGCACCGAGACTCCGCGCGCTCTGCGAGGGCTACTTGGATCACATCGCCCTTCGGGAGTGGCCGAGTGGATGCTTCTTCGCCTCGGTGGCGGCCGAAGTCGGCGGCCGCCCAGGGCCGATCCGCGATCGTGTAGCGAGCGATCAGAAGCAGTGGGCTTCACTGCTCAGGCAGAGCGCGACGCGCGCCGCCGAGCTCGGGCAGCTCGGTTCGGAGGAGTCGCCCGAACAACTCGCCTTCGAGCTCGGTGCAATGCTCACCGGCGCCGACATCGTGTACTTGCTCCATCGCGGCCCCGAAATCTTGGAGCGGGTGCGCTCCGCCCTCAACGCGCGTCTCGGAGAGGGACGCTAGCACCACGCCGCGCAACGCATGCTCGGTACGGAAGACGTGCTCGTTGACGCACTTAACGCGGAGCCGGGCGTTGAAGCTCTCGATGAACGCGTTCTGCGTCGGTTTGGTTGCCGCTTCGTCACCTGCGTGTTCGATCTTCGCTCGAAGCTCGGTCGGCGGATTCAGCAGCTCGTTCGTCATCTGCATGTCGATCCAGTCAGCTCGTCGTTCGAGGCAGGCCTAGATCATCAAGGCGTTGTGCCGTGAGAGATCCAGCGTAGGAAGGCTCGACTGTAGGTCACCGAGCTTGGATCTGTCTCGGCCGGACAGGATGACGGTCGCGTCGGTACTCGTCAGCAAGTAGTTCGCCAGCTTGCGACCCGCATAGCGCGTCGCTCCGACCAGCAGAATTCGTTTCGGCGATTCCTCGTGCATCGTTGCGTTCGCTTGGGTGCAATCAACACTTCGAATCGTACCAGTTCATCACCCTGGCGCCGGGTCTGAAACGATTTCGCGTGGCGTGAAAGATCTGCGCGAAAGCCTGGATTCGTGCACCGCCCGTCGTTCGGCAGGAAGCGGGGCGTCGACGGGTTCCCGTATGGAACAGGTCTTGCACAAGTTTGGAGACTGCGGGAGGAAGTGCCATGACAAGTCCAATTCATCAGTTCGTATCCAAACTGACCGAGAGCAAGCTGTTCGGCCGAGTGGTCGAGTCTCTACCGACCGAAGTCCGCGACGCCCTCGAGGATCTCGCAGCCAACGACAAGCCCACTTTGATTCGGAGCGAGCCGCTTGCTGAGGGAAAGACACTCCGCGGCGTTGCGGTCTTCCTGGGGGAACTCCAGCGCGGGGCTGCACTTCGTGGGGTCAACCTGATGAAGGGCACCGTCACAGGCGGAACGGTGCGAGGGTGCAACGTGGGTGTGGTCGACCTCGCGGATGGGGATGTCCGCGGCGTGAACCTGCTCATCGGAGATGTCCGCGGCGGCGCCCTGCGCGGCATCAACGTGCTGACCGGCGACGTGCATGGCGGCTCCATCGAGGGGGCGAACGTGCTCGTCGGCAACCTACGGGGAGGCGTCGTCACGAAGACCAATCTGTTCATCGGGGACGTCCGTGGTGGAAGACTCGATGTCAATGTTCTCCTCGGAAACGTCTACGATGGCGAGGTGTCAGCGAAAATCCATGTGGGCGAAGTCAGGGGCGGCTCCGTAGCATCGGATCGAAGCCTGCTCGAGGGCTCGGCGGCTAGCGGGGGAGGCGCACGACCATGACCGAAGAGCATCCGAACATCTCCCTGCTCAAGCAACTAGACCTCCGCAACCTGGGCGAGGCCTCGGACCTCTTCGCGGAAGACTTCGTCTGGCATTACTTCAATTCCCACCTGCCGGATCTCGAGGGTGACTATGTTGGTCTCGAGGGCCTTCAGGCCTTCTTCGAGAAGCTAGGCGGGGTCACCGGCGGGACCTTCGAGGTCGAGCCGATTTCCATCACGCCCTACGGAGATGAGCTGGTCGTTACGCACGTCAGGGATAGGTTGGTAGTTGGAGGCGCGCCGATCGAGATCGACGCGGTCGTCGTCTGGCGCATCGTTGGCGGCCACATCGCCGAGGCCTGGGACATTCCCGCTGTTAATACGGGGCGCCCGCAGACGAGAACGGAGGCAGGCGAGTTCATGCAGTTTAGGGTGCTCGCCGAGACGTAGAACTAGCTCGCGTAGGCGGCGTCGCCACCGCGGCCGCTTTGGTCCCGCCGTTGGCTGCGTTGCCAAGGTGCGTCGAGCAAGAAGGCGAGCACCGAAGCCACGCACATGCCGAGGTTGGCGCGCCAAGGTGGCGAGGCTGGGGTTTGTTGAAGCACGCTCAGGGTGGCGAGGAGCGTGGGCACATAGAACAACAGCGACGCGGTAGGCGCAGCCCATCGTGCCCAGCGCTCGCCGCGGCGAATCGGAAACGCAACAAGGAACAGCATCAGCGTCCCGAGCGCCAGCCAGCCGCCGCCGGCGACTTCCATGAGAGCCTTGATCAGCGCCTGCGTCGCAGCGTCGAGCTCCGCCCACTCCTTGCCCAACGCAACCGCGTGATACGGCATGAAGGTGGGTCGAAAGAGATAGATCGCGCCGAGTACCAGGCTAGGGATCGCGATGCCGGTGTAGATCCACGCAGCCACCCTATGGCGAAGCGAACGATCCGGTCGCGAAGCATTCATTCGTTCGGCCTCAGGAGGGTCTCGTCTTTCACCACACGAACTTCCGGTAGACTCGCGGGTCGATCGCCGCGGCGCCAAGCATACCGCCCGCAAGCGCTCCAGCGATCCCGGGGCTCATGACGTCCTGGCCCGTCAAGAACAGGCCGGGGACGGGCGTACTGGCGGCGAGCGCGTCGGACAACATTCTCGACGTCCTCCTTGAAAGCAGGACTTTGTGTTCCAACCAGGACAGCGCGGCCGCGGTCGTCATGCCGCCCATGCCTGACCCGACGACGATGACATCGAATTCGCTCATTGGTACTTGCCTGAACCCGGTCAAAGCTGGACCGGGCAGTCAGCTAACCGCAAGAGCGACGCCGCGTCAACGCCGGTTCTAGAACTCTCTGAAGTACTTGCAATGGAGCGCTTCCCCATCCTCGTACGAGCCCTGCTCATAGCCGCTGCCCAAGTACCTCGAACCTGATTCGTGGTAGCGTCGCCGTGTGCGGTTTCTGGTCATCGGAGCGGGCAACATCGGCAGCCTCTACGCCGCGAAGCTCGCCCAGAGCGGGCAGGAGGTGACCGTCTTGGCGAGGGGAGCTCGGTTGGAGCAGATCCGTCGACACGGCAT